>ENA-ORXD01000007-ORXD01000007.1-sediment-metagenome-genome-assembly--contig:-NODE-7-length-550810-cov-8.209504_pt1 | contig 550810 bp, 530 predicted proteins | sample MGYA00237862_ERZ511471 | MGnify/ENA metagenome assembly ERZ511471 | reverse complement strand
TTAACGTAACCGAGAAAGCCTTTACGCCCCACCGTGAAGTCGCCGACCATAACACGGTCAGCTAAAACACGGGAAAGAGCGTTTACCAGTGTAGCCTTATGGGCTACGAAGCCGCTATCCCCTGAACGCTTGCCCACGATATTAAGTTGTTCTATTTGAATACCCCCTTTGCGCTATCTGGCTAGTGGGCAAGGCTGCCAGCTTCGCCGAGTAGTCAGCTTGCGTTTAGCTGCGATACGCTAGCCTAAACGTGCTGCCACTATATAAGTCTCCGAAAACGCCTTAAAACGTCTACATCGGAAGTAAGGTTTTTTGCTCTGCTTTCCGAAATCGCCACAGGTATTGCCTATCCGTCTTAGTAAGCGGTATCCCCGCTTTCAGCCTGTAGGCTATCGCCACCAGGTGTTTCGGATAGCCAATTTCCCAAGTGCTACTACTGACCCAGGCGTCAAGGTCAAGAGTTTTATCATCGGCTATCAGCTCTCCCAGTTCGGTAGTATTGCCTTCACTATCTATGACAGGCTTATTCAGGCTCTCAATCTTAACTGCCTTCTGACATGCGCCGTATAGCCAGTCCTCTTTACACTTTCGCCGTTGTGCTTTGCTACAGTGTCCGCAGTCCAGCCCCATCGTGAGCTTATAGTGGCTATACCAATAATGGTCTTTCACATGGGAAGCTATCCGATACATGACGGCTTCGGTAAACGGCTTGTGTCCGTTATTCCGCTCTACTCTGGCAAGGTGGTAGATTATATCGTGCAGTAAGTCCTCTCGGTCAGGCACACTGTTGGCTATCGGCAAGGCTACTTTATAGTAGGCAAGGTAAGGCTCAGGAAGCTGGTCATAGCCGTTGCCGTTGTGGTCGTCTTGCTTTCGTTTTCTGTTTGACTTAGACTTTACACGGCGGGGCTTTGACGTGGCTGTTATACAGCTTGCGGGCTTACCACACCACGGACAAACGCCCTGCCTCTCATTCAATACCCAAATCTTACCGCATCGGCCACAACACCCTTGATGATTGCCGTTATCGCCATTTGGTGCTGCTGGTGTTATTATCATCGTTACCATCGCTTGACCCCCCTTATTGAGCTTATTTGCCATCGTGGGGCAAGCATTCAGGTCAGGCTTTCTGCTATTCAGTTGTTAAAGTGCTTTTTATGTGTGTTTCTAGCTTCATTGTGTAACAAAAATACAGAAGGTAAAACGAGAAGAAAGAGCTATATCGACAGCCCTCCCCTCGGCGGGTGGAAAGGAAAAGAAAAGCAACTTTTGACAATGAATTATACTGAGGTATAAACTAAACATATTTCTGTATTGGGGGCAACAAAAGACGCATGGCTCGCAGAAAACAAGCGGTTAATAAACCCTCCGGCGATTCCGGAAGCAGAACCGGAAAGCTTAAAAAGGGAAATAGCGACCTGGGACTGCACAAGATATTTCCAGTGAGGCTTCCCACCGACAAGTGGGAGCAAATGAGGCAGGAGGCCAGCGCACTATCCATCGGGCCCACGACCCTGGCACGTATTTTAATCCTGGACGGACTCCGCAAGATGGAAAATGGCGCTAAAAAGCTGGAGCAGCCCGAAGGAGGATAAGATGGCCACTGTAAAAGACAAAAATAAGAACCTGCCTGAGCCAAAAACAGAACAAGAACCGACAACGGAGAACCAGGAGCCAAGCGAAGATAAGTTCCCTGTCATCGGTATCGGCGCTTCCGCCGGCGGGCTGGAGGCATTGAGTGACCTGTTTGACAGCATGCCCGCCGATACCGGCGCCGGCTTCGTGGTAGTGCAGCACCTGGCGCCTTCCAAGGACAGTGCCATGCCGGAACTGCTGGGACGTCATACCAGGATGCCGGCACGCCAGATTACCGATAACTTGGAAATCGAGCCGGATACCATCTACCTCATCCCGCCGGCCAAGAATTTATCTCTCCTGAACGGGAAACTGCAACTGCTGGAACAGGCGGAACCTTCCGGAATTCACCATCCCATCGACTTCTTTTTCAGGTCGCTCGCCGCCGACCGGGGTGCCGGTGCCGTGGGCATCATTCTCTCCGGCACAGGGACGGATGGCACGGTGGGCGCCCGGGCGATCAAGGCGGAACTGGGGCTGGTGATAGCCCAGGACCCCGAGGAAGCCAAGTATGACGGCATGCCCCGAAGCGTGATAGACAGCGGACTGGCGGACTACACTCTCAAGGCAGGTGATATTTCCGGGCAAATTGTGGACTACATCAAAAGGATCCCCCAGGTTATCTCCCCTCCCGCAGAAGGGACGGACGACCTGGCGAATTTCCTTCCCAAGATTATCACCCTCATCAGGAACGAGACGGGCAACGATTTCTCCTCTTACAAGGAAAACACGCTGCTGCGCCGCATCAAGCGGCGCATGGCCATCCACCAGATAAGCGAGGCATCCCGCTACGTCCGTTTCCTCCAGGAAAACCCCAAGGAGACTTCCGTGCTATTCAAGGAGCTTCTCATCAACGTCACCTCCTTTTTCCGCGACAAGGAAGCCTTCGAAGTCCTCAAGGAACAGTTAAAGGAGAGACTGGAGCACAAACCCCCGCAGGAGGAAATCAGGGTATGGGTGGTGGGCTGCGCCACCGGTGAGGAAGCGTATTCCATCGCCATTATCATCCGGGAAATCCTGGGCGATTTGGATAAAGACCACAAGGTGCAGATTTTCGGCACCGATCTGGACAGCGACGCCATCGACATCGCCCGCAACGGCGTCTACCGTACCAATATCAGCGACGACATCACCCCGGAAAGGCTGAAGAAGTTCTTTACCCTGAAAGATGATACCTACCGTGTGAAAAAGGACATCAGGGAGATGCTGGTGTTCGCCGTCCATAACCTCATCAAGGAGCCGCCCTTTCTCAAGATGGACCTGGTAAGCGCCCGGAACCTGCTCATCTACCTCAAGGGTGATATACAGAAGAGGATTTTACCCCTGTTCCACTATGCTCTACGCGAAAATGGGCTGCTGCTCCTGAGTCCTTCGGAGACTATCGGGGAGTTTACCGACCTGTTTGCCAGCCTCGACCGGAAGTGGAAACTGTACCATCGCAAGGATTCAAGCAGTGCCAACGGCCGCGCTCCCCAGTTCCCCCTTCAAGCTGTATCAGGGAACGCCCGCCCGGAATACCGGCCGGGAGGTGTGAAAGTAAAACAAAACGACATTCTCCAGGTAACGGATAAGATGCTGCTCAGTGAATACGCCCCGCCGTACGTGGTTATTGATAGTGCGGACAACGTGGTCTATGTCCGGGGCGATCCCGCCAGGTTCCTCAAGCTGGCGGAGGGCAGGACCAACATGAACATCCTGGAAATGGCTCGTTTGGGCCTCCGTGGTCACCTGTCCCTGGCCATACGCAACGCCAGGTCGCAGAAGGCGGAGGCACGCCGCGAGGGCGTGGCCATGGGCCCGGAGCTCCCGACCGCCGTGGATATACTGGTCAAGCCGGTGCCGATTCAAGGTCAGCCCTCGGAATACCTGATGGTGATTTTCAAAGAGAGCGCCGTCAGGGAGTCCCCTCCCGCTCAAGGCAAAGCTCAGAAAAAGGGGCAGAGGGAGAAACCATCGGAGAAAGACCAGCAAATCTTGGAGCTTGAGCAGGAGCTCAAACAGTCCCGGGAAGACCTTCAGGCTACCATCGAAGAGTTGGAGACTTCCAACGAAGAGATGAAGTCCTCCAACGAAGAACTGCTCTCATCCAACGAGGAACTCCAGAGCACTAACGAAGAGTTGGAGACATCGCGTGAAGAACTGCGCTCCGTGAACGAGGAGCTGAGCACGCTCAACACCGAGAACCAGGAGAGGATAGAACAACTTGCCCAATCAAGAGGCGACCTCCACAACCTGCTGAATACCATTAACGTAGCCACGCTGTTCCTGGATACCGACCTCAATATCAAGAGCTACACCCCGTCCGCCACCGGCCTCTTCAAGCTGAGGGAGAGCGATACCGGACGCCCCTTAAGCGAGATTGTCACCAACCTGGCCTATGACCGGCTGGTGGAGGACGCCCGCGAGGTACTGCACGATCTGGTACCCAGGAACAAGGAAGCCCAGAGCCGGGAAGGGCGCTGGTACTTGATGCGCATTCTGCCCTACCGCACCGAGGAAAACGCCGTCGTCGGGCTGGTGATTACCTTCTTTGATATCGACGAGCGCCGCATACTCCAGGCCGCCCTGAGCTACACCCAGAACATCATCGATACTCTGCGCGAGTCGGTGCTGGTGCTGGACAAAGACCTGAAGGTGGTATCCGCCAACCGGTCTTTCTACCAGGTATTCCGCACCGGCGAAAAGGAGACTTTAAAAAAATGCATCTGGGAGCTGGGCAACCGCCAGTGGGACATCCCGCGCCTGCGCAAGCTGCTGGAGGAGATCCTGCCGGAGAACCAGTCATTTGATAACTTCCCGGTGGAGCATGTCTTCCCGGTCATCGGAAAGCGCCGGATGCTGCTTAACGCCCGCCGCATGTATGAAGAGTTGGGCGGGGAAAAGATACTACTGGCCATCGAGGACGTGACCGGCCAGCCCTGGGCGGAGAAGCTGTTCACCGGGAAAGAAGGTGGCAAGAATTGAGTAAAACCGATACTGGATTTAGGGAGAAGTCATCGTGGAGAGGGCCTGCATTGGTCGCCCATATTCTTGTCGTTATCGGCATCCTTACCGCGCTCTCTGGCTCTTTATCCTGTTCACCCGGGAGCTATTCGGGACCGGTGGAATCAATTACCATCGGAACAACAACCAGCGAGGTGAACGCGCTTATTTTGATTGCCCAGGACAAGGGTTACTTCGCAGATAATGGCATCGACCTGAACCATAAAATTTATACTTCTGGCGTGGCCGCGCTCGATGGAATGTTTAAAAGTGAAGCAGACATGGCTACAGGTTCCGAATTTGCCTTTGTCGGCGAAGCTTTATCTGGGGAAGACATCGGGACCATCAGCGTTATTAACAGGTCATCGATTGAATATCTGTTGGGCAGGGTTGATAGAGGAATCAATGTAATCTCGGACCTCAAAGGGAAAAGTATCGGAGTTCCCATGGGGTCCCGTCCTGAGTTTGCTTTAGACAGATTTTTGTTACTGAATGGCCTAAACGCTTCCGAGATGACTCTGGTGAATGTCCCCGTGAACCAGTCGGTGGATGCCCTGGTCAGCGGTGGAGTTGATGCAGTTGCTGCCTGGCAGCCTTATATCTCACGCATCAGAGACCGAATGGGTGACGGGGTAATTATCTGGGACGTGCAGAAAGACCAGCCGTCTTACTCTCTTGTCATGTGCAGAGCCGATTGGATTAAAGAAAACCCGGAACTAATTAGCCGTTTTATTAAATCACTAACGATGGCTGAGAGCTATATCGAGGCTAACCCCGAAGTGACTAAATCGTTCCTTCAGAATAAACTGAACTACGATGAGGTATACATGCTAAACGTCTGGTCAGACTATAACTTTGAATTGTCGCTTGCGCAACCGCTGATATTGGCTATGGAAGACCAGGCACGCTGGATGATCAGCAACAATCTGACCGATCAGAAGACCGTTCCTAATTTCCTGGACTATATTTATACCGACGGCTTGAAATCGATCAGGCCTGACTCCGTCAGAATCGCCGGAAAGTAGGACTAGAATATGAAAATAAGCACAAGATTAAGGCTTGCAGTATTTGTTCCGGTGATCATGGCGGTGGTCATCATCGTGGCGCTCGTCTTCTCCTATCAGGAGATGGGCAGAACCCAGCGAGCCGGGGATATGATCCGGCAAATCAGGAGCAGCATTACCGAGCTTAACCATCTTGTCTATTCATATACCCTGTACCACGAGGAACGGCCGAAGCAGCAGTTCATGGCGGAGCACGAAAAGCTGACCGGGCTGACAGCCGGCACGCAGCTTTCAAATCCGGAACAGCAGCGCCTCCTGGACAGCATCAGCCGGAATAATGAAACCATGGAAGAGCTGTTTCTCCAGCTGGTCTCCACCTACGAAAGCGGTGACACAACCGGGGCGGAGGACCGGCTGACGGGGCTACTGCTATTGAGGTCTTACGAAGCTGATACCAGCGCCTCACTCCTGCGAAACATGATAGATGACGGCATAAGAACTTACGAAATAAGGACCCTCGGTCTCATCTTGGCGGTTATAATTCTCGCCACGGTACCGTTCACCATTGTCCTGCGCCGGACGAGACGGGGCATTATCTCTTCACTCTCCAATCTAGGCCAGGGGGCTGTCGTCATCGGCTCAGGCAATCTAGATTACAGGATTGAAGAGAAGGGTAATGATGAAATCACCGAACTTTCCAGGAGCTTTAACCGGATGACATCCGATTTGAAGACCGTTACCGCCTCGAAAGCCGACCTGGAGATAGAGGTAGCCGCGCGCAGGGAAGCGGAAGATGAACTGAAAGCGGCTAACGATAACCTGCAGGAACAGGCAGCAAAGCTCGAGGAAGAGGTAGTGGTTCGAAAGGAGGCGGTGGAACAGACCCAGGAGCTGGTCGAAGAACTGAAAGTACACCAGGAGGAACTTGAGGAGCAGGCCGAGGAACTTCGCCAGTCCCAAGAAGAAATCAGGGAAGGACGGGACAGATACCTGGACCTGTATGATTATGCCCCGGTCGGCTACCTTACCCTGGACAAGGATGGCGGAATTCTTGAAGCTAATCTGAGTACCGCCGCCATGTTAGGTTTCGAGAGGGCTAAATTAGTCCGTTCTAAAATTACCCGTTACATCCAGCCGGACTCCCAGGATGCATTTTACTTGCATGTGAACCAGGTTCTTGAAACCGGCACCAGACAAAAAAGCGAAATCCGAATGCACAGAAGAGACGGCTCGCTTTTTTATGCGCAAATGGAGAGTGTCGCCGTCGAAACAGCGGGAAAACGGGATATCGTTAGAACGAGCCTGTCGGACATCACCGAGCGCAAAAAGGCGGAGGAAGATTTAAGAATCAAGGACTCCGCTATCTCTTCAGCCGCCGTCGGAATCGCCCTCGCTGACCTGACCGGCAAGCTGACCTATGTAAATCGCGCTTTACTAACGATGTGGGGGTACGAGGAGAAAGAGGCGCTGGGTAAACAGACCAGCCTCTTTTTTACGGAAGCAAGTCTGGAACAGGCGGCATTTAGAAAATCCGTTGAGGAAGGCTCCTGGGAGGGTGAACTCCAGGGTTTAAAAAAAGACGGCTCCGTATTCGATGTGCAAGTTACCTCAAGCCTGGTAAAAAATCCAGATGGTAAACCCATACAGGTGATGGCTTCATTCCAGGACATCACCGAGCGCAAGCAGGCAGAGCAAATCAAGGATGAGTTCATCGGGATGGTCTCTCACGAACTCCGCACTCCTTTGACTATCTTTATGGGTGCCGTGCAGGTGGCCCGAAGCGAGGGAATCAGCGAAGAGGAGCGGAAAGAGTTGTTACAGGAAGCGGCAACGAGTTCCGAATCTCTGTCACACATTCTTGAGAACCTCATCGAGCTATCCTGCTACCAGTCGGACCGGCTGACACTAAGCAAGGAAAAGATAGACATCGAGGGTTTGATCAGAGAGACTCTGGTAAGAGAATCCTCACACCTTAATGAGCATAAAGTAATACTGGAGATTGCTGAAAAACTGCCAGCCCCGGAAGCAGACAGGGTAAGATTCCAGCAGATACTCCGTAACCTCGTGGACAACGCTGCCAAGTACTCGCCGGAAAATTCGGAGATACGGGTCTCAGCCCGTCTGGAGAACGAGCACATCATCGTCGGAGTCAGTGACCAGGGGAAAGGAATTTCTCTTGAGGACCAGGAAAGGTTGTTCGCACCCTTTGAGCGTCTACAGGAAAGCTCGGCCACAAAGGAAGGACTGGGTCTCGGATTGCTTGTCTGTAGAAGGCTGGTTGAGGCACACGGCGGAAAAATCTGGGTTGAATCTGAATCGGGCAGTGGCTCTAAATTCTGGTTTACTCTACCACTCACCCCCCCCCGCAACATTAGATGAAAATCCAGCTTCTGATTAACGATTAAGGCTTGGGGTGTCTAATCTAAAACTGATTTGATTTTCTCCGCCAACCGGTCAGCATCAAAGGGTTTAGAGATAGAATCGATAGCTCCCAAATCTATGGCTTTTTGAGCCATACTCGGATCGGCAGTGAACGCGATCACCGGCACCTTTGAGAATTCCCTGACTCTAGCCAGAACATCAAAGCCATTTACACCAGGCATCAGGATATCCAGCAAGATGACATCGGGTTCATGTTCCCGGACCATTTCAATGGCTTCAGTGCCGCTTGAAGCGGTTGCAACATCGTACCCGTGCATTTTAAGCTGAATGCGCAGGACTTTTAATATCCCGGCTTGATCATCAACAAGTAATATTCGTTTTTTATCCGCCACACGTTTGATTATACGCCTTATCTCTGATTCTTTCTACCAAAGTCGCCAAACACTCAGAATGTTACATTTGACGCTTCGGGTTTATGCAATCCCTGGAAATGTCATATTTTTGTAACTAATCTCCCCTCCGATTTTATGATTTCTATATCGCCTGCGTTTTAAAATCAAAGCAGAGCCGGTTCCGGCGACGTCATATTACCGGGAAAGGAAGCGGAAGGAGAATGAAATGAAAAAACTGGCGGGGACCCTGGCCTTATTCCTGCTGTGTACATTGCTGCTGGTGAGCTGTGCCGCGCCCACCCCCGCCCCAACCCCCTCACCGGCACCGACCACCAGTCCCACACCGACGACGCCGTCGCCATCACCCACCCCATCGCCCACACCCAGCCCGTCACCTTCTCCCACACCCTCTCCTGTGCCGGGGGAGCCTCCGGGTCATGTAAATCTGGAAGCGGTGTCCAGTTCCGAGGTCACCTTCAGCAGTGAAGGGGCCGATATCACGGCCTACCTCTCCAGGCCTCTTTCGGGGGGTCCTTTTCCGGGCCTGATTATCATCCATGAGAACCGCGGGCTTACACCGCATATTCCTGATGTCGCCCGGCGTTTCACCAACCAGGGATATGCCGCCCTGGCTCCCGACCTTCTATCCAGGCTCGGAGGGACCGGGCAGTACGGCACCACGGATGAGGCGGTAGCCGCCATCGGCACGCTGTCAACCGAAGGCGTAATGGCGGACCTGAACGCCGCTTTCGACTACCTGCAGTCGCTTCCTGACGTGAGAGATGACCGAATCGGCATTATCGGATACTGCTGGGGAGGGGGCAACTCGCTCCTTTTCGCCACGAGGAACAATAAGCTCAGCGCGGCGGTGGTCTATTACGGACCGAACCCCGCCGATATCAGCGAAGTAGCCAACATCACCGCGCCGGTACTCGGGATTTACGGTGAAGAGGACAACCGAATCTCGATGAATGTTCCCGCTTTAGTAGAAGCGATGCAACAATACGGCAAGTCCTTTGAATATGAGATGTACCCCGGCGCCGCGCACGCTTTCTTTAATGATACCGGAACCCGTTATCACCCGGAAGCCGCGGCAGCCGCCTGGGAGGTTACCCTGGCATTCATGGAAGAGCACCTGAAGAGATAATAAACATATCATGTTGCGCGCTGTAAACGGAGTGCTACCGTTTTTCCTGGGTGTCACGGCGCTGCTCGGCATGCCGGGCTGTGCGCCGGCGCCGCCGGACAGTCCGGACGCCACCCTCCCCCCCAGCTCTTCCCCGGCGCCGGGACCCGCTTCCGTTCCCACGCCCACACCGACCGCGCCTCCCGAGTTGAGAATCGAGCCGTTCATATCCGGTTTGGAAGTCCCGTGGGCCGTGGCATTCGCTCCCGATGGACGCATTTTCGTGACGGAAAGACCGGGCAGGATAAGAGTCATCACCGGCGGCCGGCTTCAGGACGAGCCATGGCTGACCCTGGAAGTCGCCGCCATGGGCGAAGCGGGCCTCCTGGGCCTGGCGGTTGACCCTTATTTCAGCCGGAACCGTTTGCTCTATGCGGCATATACCTATCGTGATGAAAAAGGTTCACTGTTCAATCGGCTGGTGAGGCTTCGCGATGAACCGGACACAGGAAAAGGGGTGCTGGACAAAGTCCTGGTCGAAAGCGTACCGGGAGGCCGCGTCCATGACGGGGGCCGGGTGAAATTCGGTCCGGACGGCAAGCTTTACTGGACCATGGGGGAAGCGGGCAATGCGGAGCGGGCCCAGGATATTTCATCGCTCAACGGGAAGATTCTCCGTATTAATCCGGACGGAACGGTCCCAGAAGATAATCCCGTGCCGGGTTCCTTTGTTTATTCCTACGGCCACCGCAATCCGCAGGGAATCGCCTGGCAGCCGGATACCGGCAGGCTCTATGCCACCGAGCATGGCCCCAGCGGAGGGTCCTACGGCGCCGCCCAGGACGAGGTGAACTATATCGAGCGCGGCAGGAACTACGGCTGGCCGCAGATTATCGGCGCGGAGACCGGGGAAGGCATGGAGGCACCGGTTATCCAGAGCGGGACGTCGGAGACCTGGGCGCCCGGCGGCGCAGCCTTTGTCAGCGGCGGACCCTGGGACGGCTCCCTGGTCTTCACCGGGCTAAGGGGGCAGTCCCTGTACCGGATGGCCCTTGACAGGCAGGACCCACGGAAAGTAATCAGCTTCGAAAGCTACCTGGCCGGAGAGTACGGCCGCCTGCGTGACGTGGTGCAGGGGCCGGACGGCGCCCTCTATCTTCTCACCAGCAACCGGGATGGCCGCGGCAGCCCGCGGGAAGGCGATGATAAAATATTGCGGCTGACACTGGATTAAGCCACAGCGCGGGACGGAAAAACAGCAGGAACCTTTTTCTAAAGCTTCTAAAGCGGCCCCGGGAAACCCGGCCGGATGTTTTTCAGCTTGAAAGCTTTACCGTTTTATCTCTATTCTGGTAGCCCACCGCGAGCTCACTTGAATGGTCGCTTCTATCACCACGCCGGGTTTGAGATAGGCCCGCGTTGCGGGAGTGCCGTCCTCGAATTCAAGGACGGTACCGCCGAGCATCTCTACCAGTGCCTGCTCACCGATCTTCGTCGTAATGATAATGTAAATGCTGGAGAAGCTGACCACGGTCCCTTCTATCCTGGTAGTCCCGCGTGCGGAGACTATATCCTCCGGTTTTTCGAGTTCTATCTCGGAAGCGATACCCGTGGCAACATCGAAATAGACCTGTACGGCTGAGCCAGGGGCCAGGACCCCACCGGGACCGATATCCCCCGTGTTTATCACCGTACCCTGGTCTTTGATTACCGTTGTTACCTGGTTGTCTGTCTCCACCGATACCTTGTCCCCGTTGATTGCGGTCACCGTGCCCACTATTACCGCGGTCAGAGGAGTTGCCTGGTTACCGGCATCGGCAACGTTAATCTGACCGCGGATTTCACCGCCGGGAAATCCCTCCGTGTGAACGTTTATATAGGTTTCCCCGGCACTCATCCTGTCTGTCAGCGCTTTTAAGGGTTGGCCTGCCAGCGGCCCCAGGAGATTGCCGGCCAGGATATTGCCTTCATTCAGTACGCCGTCAAACCTGCCCGGAACGGTTACGGGCGGCGGCGCGGAGGGATAAAGCCACGCCACCATCTCGCCGTTCTCGCCTTTCGCCCCCAGATAAATACACGCCTCCGTGATACGCCACGTATTAGCGATGAGCAGCCGGTAACCCAGAGAGGCCCCATCAGCGCTGAGATAGAAGACACCCTGCCCTTTGGATTCGGTATATATCCGCGGCACTTCCTCAAAGCCGTTCAGGTGCGCCACGAAATCCGGACTTAATGCGGCAAACCGGTTCCCCGCCGGACTTCCCACATTTAATGAAAACGTAGCCGAGGGCATAGGAGGGGGAACAGCGGGGGGGCTAGCCGAGGGGGGAACAGCGGGCAAAGGAGTTTCCTTAGCCGGCTGCGGCTGCGCACACGAAGATATCAGCAGAGCCAGACACATACCGGTGATGAATAATAATCTTCGATATTTATGAGACATGGTCCCACCCTTCCCCTTTCTAAAGACATGATAGGCTCCGCATCCCTGACCTGTAAATAAGTGTTACTACGGAATTATTCTCGGGAGGATACGCAGTAAGGTCAGGCCGCCGCTCGGGCTAATGGTTCGGGAACGTCAATTATGGTGGGCAGTAGGGGACTCGAACCTCTGACCTCTCGGATGTGAACCGAGTGCTCTAACCAACTGAGCTAACTGCCCGGACAATACCTATTTTAACTGCATTAGGCTGCTTTGTAAAGAAATATCACGCATGGTTTCATTTGCTCTCGGTTGTAAGGAGAGGATGCCCTATAGTAGTTCCGCCAGGACAGTAACGATAATTACCGAGGCCGTAACGGATAACAGCATCAAGGTTATCTTCCGGAAAAGGGCGGGATTAATCTTGGGCAGTACCTTGATACCCAGGTGAGCGCCCAGCCAGAGGAAGGGAAGCAGAATAGCTACCTTCAGCAGAAGATCGGTGGTCACGAGACCCAGCGCCGAGAAAGTACCCACGCCAACCACGGATACGAATAAGGTAAACATGGCGAAGGTAGCCACAAACCTTTCCTTGACCATTCCCTGGTTCAACATGAAGAGCACCACCGGAGGTCCGCCGATGGAGGTGCTGGTGGTCAGGAGTCCCCCCAGGAAACCCACGGTAATGCACCAGGGGACTTCCCGCTGAAACCGGTGGGAGTGACCCAGAAGCAGTAATATCGAGAAGGGGATAACTACCCCGGCAACGGCCAGTTTAATAATAATCGGGTCGAGATTCGTCAGCAGGTAAGCCCCCAGAGGCAGGCCGAACAGTCCTCCCAGACACATGAGACCGCCCCTCCTGAAATCGATGTGGCGCCTCATATAATACAGTAACATCACGCTGCTGGTAATCCCGAGGAGGTTGTTCATCACCACCACTGTCTTGGGCTCGATGACCAGCATCAGCAAAGGCGTGGCGACGAGCATGTAGCCGAAGCCGGTAACGGACCGGATAAACGAAGCTGCGAAGACGAATACAGCGGCTAAAACCACGGGGATTCCTTTACTGCGTTTTGGTTCAACATTATCCGTCTTGAGGCTCGGGATACATTTAATCCGGGACTTTCAGAATCGACTCTTGCAGTCTTCATGGAGGTTTTTACGCGATGTTACCTAAAAAATACACAACAGACCGGCTGAATGTCAAATCGGGCTCCGAACAAATTTGTCATAATTTTGTAACTTTTTTAGTCCTTATTTTATAACTTTTTCACATCGAATATTAGAATATTACTGTAGCGAACTAAAGCTTTCATCGCTTGGTTCGAAGAACCGTCCCTTTCCCATTAAGGAAATCGGATAATAAAGGAGGCAAAATGTATCAAAAAATCCTGGTGCCCCTGGATGGCTCGGAACTGGCTGAGTGCGTCCTTCCCCATGTAGAGACCATCGCCCAGGGATGCGGAGTTAAAGAGGTGACTTTTCTTCGCACGGTAGAGCCCTTCGATATCCCCGCGGGTGGTGACGGCGGTGTTTTCAACGTGGAGCAAATAAGAGAAATCGAAGCTGAGACCAAAAGGGAAGCCGAGGCGTACCTCAGCGGCGTAGCCGCCAAGGCTCAGTACGGTGCCGCCAATACCAGCACGGTACTCCTGGACGGCAAGGCCGATGAAAGTATCGCGGAGTATGCCGATAAAAATGATTTCGACCTTATTATTATCGCCACGCACGGGCGTTCCGGCATCAGCCGGTGGGTCTGGGGAAGCGTCGCCGACCGCACGCTTCGCTCCGTCTGCATGCCCGTGCTGATGGTGCGGGCTCCCGGGTGCGTGCCCGGAATATAGGGCGTCAACTCCGCGATGATAAGAGAGAAGGAGGATAAGATGAAGCCGTTTGGAGAGATTTTTCAGACCGCCGACTGGAAAAAAGAGAAGCATGTTCCCGTGATAGAATGTCCCGATAGCGTAAAGGCCGACGAAATGTTTGCCATTAAGGCGACTATCGGCAAGGAGGTCGCCCACCCCAATACCACCGCCCACCACATACGCTGGATTTCACTTTATTTCCTGCCGGAGGGAGAAAAATTTCCCTACGAGATAGGGCATTTCGAGTTTTCCGCCCACGGGGAATCTACGGAGGGTCCGGATACCAGCACTATTTATACCCACCATGAAGCGGGTATTTCCATGAAGACGGGTAAACCGGGCACCCTTTATGCTACGTCCCTATGTAACATCCACGGCCTATGGCAGTCAACGAAGGAAATCAAGGTCGCTTAACTGGATATTCTATCGCCGGCAGGACCATGATGCGCATGACGCCACCATTTGTCTTGCCAGTGACACGTCCGCGCCGAAGTGAAGGTGGAAGTATGAGCCCAGGACATTATTTCCCGGCCCACCCACGAGTCCTTCGCGCTGTTCTTCGGGATGCAGGATGCGATAGGCAGCGCGGTCACCGGGAGAAGACATCTTTGACCAGTGAAACAGGTGTCCGCGAAGCCTTTTTCCCCGGCCCGTAAGAATATTATCACGCAGGGTCTCAGCTTCGGCGTAGCCCATTCTGGCGCGCTGCTGCTGCATCTCCGCCCACCCCGGCAGTATCCCAACCATGGGATGGCGCTCCCCCTCGAATGTGACGATGCCCTCGGACAGGTACATCAGGCCGCCGCACTCGGCATAGACAGGCATGCCATCACCGGCAGCCTCCGAAAGAGCTTTCTTAATCGTCCCGTTTCCCGATAGTTCGGAGGCGTGCATTTCGGGGAAGCCGCCGCCGAGATATACCCCCTTTACCCCCGCGGGCAGGCCGGCATCACGTATCGGGCTGAAAAACCTGATATCCGCTCCCTGCGCTTCCAGCAGGTCAAGGTTCATCTGATAATAGAAATTGAAAGCTTCATCACGCGCCACCGCAATGGGAACACGGGCAGGTCTTTCCTGTCCCCGGAAGAGCTTCTTCTCCTTCAAAGCCGGGAATGGCGCCGCCCGGCGCGCGATTTCGATGATGCGAGGGACGTCCACCGTGGCCTCAATCTTCTCTCTCAGCACGCCGATAAAGGAGGATATCTCCTTCTTTTCAGCCGCCGGGACCAGCCCCAGGTGCCGTTCCGGCAGGGAAACGCCGGACTTCCCGGGGAGATAACCCAGGACAGGTACGCCGGCCTTTTTTTCGATTGCCTCCTGCGCGGACCTGAGGTGCCGGGGGCTGCCGACGCGGTTCAGAATGACACCGGCGATATTGACCGTCGGGTCGAGCTGCCGGTACCCCAGGACAATCGCCGCGGCGCTTTCCGACATCCGGGCTATGTCCACTATCAGTACCACGGGGGCGCTCAGTAGCCGCGCCACCTCCGCGGTGCTGCCCGCGCTGCCTGTGGCCATCTGCCCGTCATAAAGCCCCATCACCCCCTCCACAAGGGCCACGTCCTTTCCTGAGACGGCGTGGAGGAATATCTCGCGCAGGGATTCTCCGGGCAGCATCCAGCTGTCCAGGTTATGGCAGGGCAGTCCCGCCGCTAACGCCAGATAGCCGGGGTCGATGTAGTCCGGCCCGCACTTGAAGGGCTGTACACTCAGGTCTCTTGCCCTCATTGCGACTGCGATGCCCGCGGTGATGGTGGTCTTGCCCACTCCGCTGCTGGTCCCGGCAATAATCAGCCGGGGAATACTAACGCTCATAATCTTCCACCAAAGGACGATGCGTCATTATTCTGGTCCTCCGTCCGTCATAGCCCGCCGGATTGATACGCTGCGTTATCCGTTACACTATAGTATCCGGCGGTAAACGCCCGGTTGTCAATGCGAGGGGAAAAGGGCCTTTTACTCAATCCAGTGCCTCATTGTGGAAATAAGTATACAGTCCCAGTCCCTTGTCCCTCGATGGGAGAAGGGCAGGCGGAGACCGTAATCCTCTCCCTCAAGGGGCGAGGAAATATGGATAGCTAATTATGCAACCAGGTACCAGGTTATTGCTGTCATTGCGAGCACCGCGAAGCAATCCCAAACGAATGGAGTAGAGATTGCTTCGCCGCTGCGCTTCTCGCAATGACAACCAGGACCGGGCAGAACCAAAAAGGCGGTTTATTCTGCACCTGGCTGGCGGGGAGAAGAGAGCAGCCGCGAGGGCGGAACCAGGGGGCAATAAAAATCTTCGGACCAGGAGGGGTATTGCCTGGAGTCCAGTAAAACTGAATAAAGCCGGGGATAAGACTATAGGTATTACCGCTATCCGGTGAGGTTACCGGATTTATCCTGCCAACGGCACCGTAAACCAGAAGCGGCTGCCCTTTCCCGGCTCACTCCGGACACCTATGCTCCCGCCGTGGGCCTCCACCAGCCGCCTGGCGATAGTCAGCCCCAGGCCGCTCCCTCCGGTCTTACGCGCCCGGGACTTGTCCACACGGTAAAACCGCTCGAAGACGGCAGGCTGGTCCCTGGCGGGAATACCCTCGCCGTTATCAGTCACGGAAAGTTCCAGTTCCTTCTCCACCCGCTTTGCCGACACGGTAATCTCTCCGCCCGGCGGCGTGTGGGTTACCGCGTTCTCAAGGAGATTGCGCAGCACCTGGCTGATGCGATTGTAATCCACATTCACAGCGGGAAAGCCTTCCTCAAGACTGGCAGACAACGCTATTCCTTTTGCCGCGGCCTCAGCCCGTACCGAAGCCAACGCATGCCCGACCAGCCGGGTAACGTCTTCAGGGTGGAGTACCAGCTTCAGTTCGCCCGCCTCAACCAGGCTCAGCTCCTGGAGGTCTTCCACCAGGCGGGATAAAAGCGCTGCCTCCTGCTCCAGAATATGAATCGTATCCGTGTCAGGCTTCTTCAAACCATCACGTATGGCTTCGAGGTATCCCCTGATATTGGAGAGGGGAGTCCTGAGCTCATGCGCGGCATCAGCGACCATGTTGCGGCGGAGCCTTTCGGTGTTTTCCAGCGCGCTCGCCATGGAGTTGAACGCCAGGGCAAGCTCCCCGATTTCACCCCTGTTATTGTACGCTACCCTCTGGGAAAGGTCCCCCTGGCCCAGCTTTCTGACGGTCATGGTAAGATTTCTGATGGGAGCGGAAATCCGGCGCGAGAGGAAAAATGTGAGTAGGAAGGCCACCCCTATCGCCAGCAGAGCACCCCGGATGAGAAAGCTGCTTATCGACCGGGAGAGGCTCACCGGGGAGGGAAAATACTCGGGCGCTACCGGGTGGATATAAAGCGTGCCCGCATTACCTCCGGTTAGCGGGGGAGAAAGGTGCCGCCCCGATACTTCAGGGTGGTACGGCCTGCCGAGGAGCTCTGCCTGGGAATCAGCGACGACAATCCCGTCCGCATCGGTAATGATGATACGCTGCCCGTAGAGGCTTCCCCACTGTTCAATATAGGGTTGAATCCCCTCCCAGCTCCCGGTAGCCCGGTAATAGCGGTAAAGCTCAAAACCCACGCGGGTGAAGCGCGCCTGCTCGGTACGCTCCCCGTAGCGGCGGATTTCACCGCCTGTGGTCTGATGGGCGAATAGATAGACCGCGCCCACTGCTACCAGGATGACAACAGTGAAGGCAATGAGGAGCCGAAAGCGCAGTCCGTGGACCACCTATCCCCCCTCGAGCTTGTAGCCCGCCCCGTAGACCGTCTTGATATACCGGGGGTGGGCGGGGTCCGGTTCCAGCTTACGCCGCAGGTTCAGGATATGGACGTCTATGGTGCGGTCAAACCCTTCAAAGCCATAGCCCATAGCCTTTTCGATAAGCTCTCCCCGGCTAAAGACCCTGCCCGGCTCCTTGACCATCACGCCCAGGAGCCGGAACTCGACCTCGGTCAGGTTCAGCGCTTTATCACCGAGCCACGCCTCATGCCTGGGATAATTGACGCGGACCTGGCCGTTACTCACTTCCTCCGGCCCGCGTTCCCCGGGCAGGCGCCTCAGCACCGCGCGCACTCTGGCCGCGAGCTCCCGGGGGCTGAACGGCTTGGTCACGTAATCATCCGCCCCCAGCCCCAGACCGATAAGTTTGTCTTCATCAGTGGTCCTGGCGGTAAGCATGATTATGGGTACATCTGATTCGGCGCGGAGGGCGCGGCAGACCTCCAGCCCGTCCATGCCGGGTAGCATCAGGTCCAGAACAATCAGGTCCGGGTGAGCGGCCCTCGCCGTGCGCAGGGCTTCAAGACCATCGCCCTCGGTCAGCACCTGGTACCCGTCCCGGCTCAGGTAGAGTTTTACCAGGTCTACCGTTCTGGCATCGTCATCAACCACCAGCACCCTTTTCCCGGCCACTTTTTTTACCCCTTAATGATTACCACTTCATTTTATACTTCAAATGTTAAGGAAATACTAATTTTGGGTTTCAACAATATCCGAAAGAAAGCTGCTTCGGATGGGAGGGAAAAATGAGGCAGGCAGAAGGGAGGAACGGCCCCCCCCCGGGGGACCTTCTCGGAAGCGCTCTTCAGACCGGTTTATAGTTTCGCTGCAGCCTGGAAGCCTTCCTCGACGGCGTTGGCCAGCTTGCGGGGCTGCAGGCAGTCTCCAGCGAGGTAAAGCTCCGTGACCAGGCCTTCGAGTCTGGATGCCAGCTCCGCTTCGGATTGTGAACCTAAGGCCAGCACCACGCTGTCCGCTTCGATAAGCTGTGACTTCCCCTGGCGGTCCACCTCTACCCCGTTTTCCTTAATCGCCCGGGCCGCGGTCCCGCTGAGGACATCGACTTCAAGTTCTTTCAGGCTCAAGAGAAGCATCTCCCGGGCATAGCGGTACTCGTCCGAAGCGATATCATTCAGCATCTCGACGAGGGTCACCCGCTTTCCCTGGGCCGCCAGATATTCCGCCGTCTCCGCGCCGACGAGACCGCCCCCCAGCACTGCCACCTTGTCTCCGATGGCTGCCTCTCCGGCAAGGACCTGCCATGCGGTGAACACGTTCTTATTGTCCGCGCCGGGTATCGGGCATGCGGCGGGAGACGCCCCCGTAGCAATGATGACCGCGTCCGGCCTTTCCTTTGTCACCGTTTCCGGGATAAGCTCGGCGTTCCTCACATCAACTCCCAGTTTTTGGACCTGCCTTTTCTCAAAATCGAGGAACTCCCCGATTTCACTCCGGCCCGGCGGAACGCAGGCGATGTTCAACTGGCCGCCAAGCCTGCCCTTCTCAAACAGAGAGACCCGGTGTCCCCTCAGCGCCGCCACCCTCGCGGCTTCCATACCGGCCGCGCCTCCCCCGGCGATAAATACCTTCTTGACCTTACCGGCAGGGATGATGGCTGCCTCCGCTTCTCTCCCCAACCCCACGTTCACCGTGCACCGGCGGGGCCCTTTTATGCTCAGGCAGTAATTGCAGGCGATACAGTGCCTTATTTCGTCCTCCCGTCCCTCCCTGGCCTTGAGCGGCCATTCCGGATCGGCAAGCAGTCCCCGCCCGATTCCGATGAGGTCGGCCTTCCCCTCCACCAGGACCTGCTCCGCCATAGCGGGCGTAACGATGCGGTTAGCCGTCATCACCGGCACGGAGACCACCGGTTTCAACGCTTCCGCCAGGTACACCATGCAGGCCCGCGGGGAACGCATCGGGGCGGTGGTCGGGGGGACGCGCGACAGGTCAGCGCCTTTATTGACCGAAGCGCTCAGGCAATGGACTCCGGCGGCTTCCAGCCGGCGCGCGATTTCCCGGGAATCCTCGATACTGAGCCCATCAGTGCCGTGCTCCTCGACGGGAATGCGGACAATCATGGGATAATCATCACCAGCGGCCTTCTTGATTTTACGTATTATTTCGAGCAGGAAACGCATCCTGCCATTAGCGTCCTTCCCGTATATGTCCTGACGGCGGTTATAAGCCGGGGACAGAAACTGGTTAATAAGGTAAGAATGCGCCGCGTGCAAAGAGAGCATATCGAACCCGGCTTCCCTGGCTCTTACCGCCGCCCGGGCAAACTTGTCCTCAAGCTCTTCGATTTCCCCGATACCCAGTTCCCGGCTAACTACCGACCCCGGGGCGCTTTCAGCAACGGGAGAAGCGGATACCGGCGGCGCCGTTCTCTCGATGCCCGGTTTTCCCGCGGCCATACCGCCGTGGCTCAGGTTCAAGGCGACCTTGGCCCCGCCCGCCTTCACCTCACGGGCCAGCCGGCTCAGCCCCGGCAGATACTTGTCGTCATCAGCGCACAAATCGTCCGGGGCATGACGGCCCGCTGATGATTCGATAATGGCATCTTCGATGATGATAAGTCCGGCCCCGCCCCTGCTCCTGACGGCGTAATGTTCCACCGCGGTATCAGTAACGAAACCTCCGGGATAAAAAGAGGTGGTTATCGGAGGCATCACAATCCTGTTCGCCAGCTCCGCGCCGCCGATACGAATCGGTGTGAACAAATTCGTAAATTTCATGCTTTCTTCCCTTCCCTTTCCGTTTGCCTTCAATGAAAACGCTATATCAGATAAAATAACCGAAATCCCCGATAAAAGCAACTCTTCACGAAGCGACCGATTGATTATTGAACCGCCGGGGCAAAACTGCTAGACTATCACCACGACTCAGGAAGAAACCGGCGGGATTTCCCGGTTCATTCGAACTGCAGTAACTGTTAAAATCAGATTGATAATGATGCATGGTCAATTTCCGGGGGTGAGGGATGAGTGCTGAATCAGAACGAAAAACCGGCGAGGAGATCCTGACAACCGTTTGTTCCAGCCACTGCGGAGGCACGTGCCCGCTGAAACTTCACATCAAAGATGGCGTAATCACCAGAATCGAGAACGACGAGGAGTTCCGCGCCTGCATCAAAGGCAGGTCTTACCGCCAGCGGGTCTACGCCCCCGACCGTCTAAAATATCCCATGAAAAGGGTGGGGGAACGGGGCAAGGCGGAATTCGAGAGGGTCTCCTGGGACGAAGCCCTGGACACCGTTGCCGCGGAACTGACCCGTGTCAGGGAAAGGTACGGGCCGGCTGCTGTCCTGCTTCTCTACTCCGTGGGAGACCGCGGCTCTCTGCATAATCCCGGCCTGATGGAAAGGGTGCTCGCCCGGAGCGGAGGGTTCACCGGGACGTGGGGCAACGCCTCCAACGAGGGCGCCCAGTTCGCCGCGATGATGGGTTACGGCATGCACAACCCGAGCCACACCAGGGACGACCTACTTAATTCCCGGCTCATAGTTTTATGGGGGCATGACCCGGTATCCACCATCCACCGGGGAAACACCAACTTCTACCTGGCCCGCGCCAAAGAGGCCGGAATCAAAATAATATCCGTTGACCCCCGCTATACCGATACGGCGGCAGCCTTTGCCGACCAGTGGATACCCATCCGCCCCAATACTGACGCCGCCATGCTCATTACCATGGCTTATACCATTTTCACCGAAAATCTGCATGACCGGTCCTTCCTCGAAAAATATACGCTTGGCTTCGACCGATACCTTGAATACGTCATGGGGGAAGAAGACGGCATCCCCAAGACGCCCGAATGGGCTGAGGCCATTACCGGAGTGCCCGCGGCCACCATCGCCAGCCTCGCGCGGGAATATGCCGCCAGACACCCGGCAGTCCTGATTGACGGCTATGCCCCCGGTCGCACTGCCTACGGTGAAGAGTTCCACCGCGCCGCCATCGCCCTGGCAGCCATGACCGCCAATATCGGCGTCTCCGGAGGGAACTCTCCCGGCGACGGGGCGATGGGGCTGAGGGGCGGCGTAAACGTGCCGAAAGCCTATGAGTTCATGAAAGGCGATAACCCCCTCGACCTGTATCCGCCCAGGAAGGACGCCCTGTGGTATAACAAGTATAAGAAACCCGTCTTTTACGCCGGAGGGCCCAGCAGCTCCAGGATAAACCGCCACCGCATCGCCGATGCCATTTTGAAAGGGAGAGAGGGAGGATATCCGGCGGACTACAGGCTGCTTTACATCGTGAACTGTAACTACGTCAACCAGTACGCCAATATCAACAAAATCGCCGAAGCCCTGAAAAAGCTGGAATTCATCGTCGTCCAGGAGCAGTTCATGACCGCCACCGCCAAATTCGCGGATATTCTGCTGCCCACGAACAGCTTCCTGGAAAGAAACGATGTCACCGGCAGCGGGATAAGCTGCTTCCTGGGTTATACCCCCAAGGTGATGGACTCGCAAGACGAATCGCGCCCGCATTATGAAATCGCTTCGGAACTGGCGGCGAGGCTCGGCATCCCCGACTTCAGCGAGAAGACGGAGGAGGAGTGGCTCAGGGAACTGGCATCACGGGTGAAGGAAATCCCTGACCTGGACTGGTTAAAGGAACAGGGCGTTCATAAGGTCAGGTACGCGGAACCCTTCGTCGCCTTCAGGGACGAGATTAACGACCCGGAGAACCACCCCTTCCCCACGGTCTCCGGGAAAATCGAGATATACTCGGAGGAAATCGCCGACCAGAATAATCCCCTGCTGCCGCCCGTCCCCAAGTATATCGAGGCATGGGAGAGCCTTAACGACCCTCTGGCGCAAAAATACCCTCTCCAGCTGATTACCCTGCATACCATACGGCGCGCGCATACGCAGTTCGATAATATCCCCTGGCTCAGGGAGCTATACCCCCAGGCGATATGGATTAATCCCGAAGACGCCGTTAAGAGAGGTATTAAAGAAGGTGATATGACGAAGGTCTGGAACGACCGCGGGAGCATGATTATCCCCGCCAACGTCACCGAGAGAATCATGCCCGGCGTGGTAGCCATTCCCCAGGGGGCCTGGTATGACCCTGATGAAAACGGCGTGGACCGGGGCGGCTGCCCCAACGTCCTTACCCGGGACGGCGTGGAGCCCGGAGCCTGCTTCCCCAGCAACACCGCCCTGGTACAGGTACAGAAGCAGCCCTAGAGATTTTTGGGGAGGCAAAACAGTAGAAGCCGCGGACGAAATGATGCCATAGCGGGCTGGACACCCGGCACTGTCACGGGGCAGGCCTAGGCGGGAGAGATACGTACCGGGCAAGGGGCCAGGCGGAACAGCCGCGACTGTCGCGGGGGCGGGACTGGGCGGGAAAATAATTTAAGGTGGGGAGGGGTAATCAGCCAGAACCCTCAAGGAGACGATAACAATGCAGATGGGATTCTATTTCAATCAACAGCGCTGTACCGGGTGCTACGCCTGCATCGTAGCTTGCAAGGACTGGAATGATGTGCCCGCCGGCCCGGCCAGCTGGCGCCGGGTAAAAAGCATCGAAAAAGGAAAATACCCTGACGTATTCGTCGCCTATCTCAGCACTTCCTGCTACCACTGCGCCGAAGCCGCCTGCGTATCCGCCTGCCCCGCCGGGGCCATCTCCAAGCGCGAAGAGGACGGCATCGTGGTGGTGGACCGGGAGGAATGCCTGGGCAAAGAAAACTGTGACATGTGTCTCCAGGCCTGCCCGTATGACGCCCCCCAGTTCCGCGCCGAAGAAAACGCCAAAATGGAAAAGTGCGATTTTTGTCTTGAGCGGCTGGCGGAAAACAAAGACCCGATTTGCGTTGCCGCCTGCCCGGTGCGCGCCCTGGACGCCGGTCCTCTGGAAGAGCTGCGGGAGAAGTACGGAGATATGCGGGAGGCCGAGGGTTTCGTTTACGCTGAAGAACTCCAGCCCTCAATCGTGTTCAAGGCCAAAAAAGACGAGAAAGCCCGGGAGGTACGAAAGGTCGTCATCTCACCCGGGCCCTGGTTATAATCTGTTCTAGAGGCTGCGAGACTATGTTCTCTCCAGAATCGCGCAGATGCCCTGCCCGCCGCCGCCGCAGATGGTCTCCATGCCATACCTGGCATTGCGCCGCTTCATCTCGTGGAGCAGGGTCACCAGCCGCATCGCACCGGTTGCCCCGACCGGATGGCCAAGCGAGATACCGGAACCATTGACATTGACCTTCTTTTCGCAGTCTTCCGGCGTTAATCCTATCTCCTTGAGGTCAGCCAGCAGTTGCCCGGCAAATGCCTCCTGGACTTCAATCAGGTCTATCTGGTCTATGGTCAGCCCCGCCTTTTTCAGGGCCTTTTCCACCGCCAGGGGTACGGTCAGCCAGGCGCGGGTCGGGTCGGCGCCGCCCACTCCGAAAGACCTCAGGTAAGCCATCGGCTCCACGCCGAGTTCTTTGGCCTTAGCCGGAGTAGTCAGCACACAGGCGGCAGCGCCGTCATTCTCGGAGCTGGAGTTCCCGGCAGTGGAAACGCCTCCCAGTACCGGTTTCAACTTCGCAAGCTGCTCCATCGAGGTATCGCTCCTCGGCGTTTCATCTGTATCGAAAATCTTCGGCTCGCCCTTTTTCTGCGGAATACTGACGGGAATGGTCTCTTCCTTGAATTTCCCCGACTTAATAGCGGCGATGGCCTTCTGATGAGAACCCAGAGACCAGCGGTCGCACTCCTCGCGGGAAACCCCCTCTTCTTTCGCCGCCAGGTCTCCCCAGGTCATCATCGTGACCATCTCGCCGTACCGGTCGACGGGCTGGGACATGACCCTGCCCCGCTGAATACGGTCGAAAAACGGTATCCCGTATACCGCCAGGCTGCCATGCCCCTTCGGCATATAACCGAACTTGGGGTCGTTCTTCCCGCCGATGCCCCACTTGATATTCCCGGGAACATAGAACTCCGCGCTGCTCATCGTCTCCACGCCGCCGCTGACCACCACTTCGGCATTATCCGTCTGGATTTTCATGGCCCCGTAGACCACCGCGTCCAGGCCGCTGCAGCAGCGCCGGTCAAGGGTAATCCCGTTCACGTGCTCCGGCCAGCCGGCGGTAAGCAGGGACATACGCGCGATGTTCACATATTCCCCGTTCTGGTAACACTGGCCCAGGACCACTTCATCCACACCCTCCGGTTTAACGTTGGCCCTCTTGATAACTTCGTTCAGCACCAGGGCAGCCAGGTCATAGGCGGGTGTGTCCCGCAATGTGCCCCCGTAATGGCCGATAGGTGTCCGCACCGCGCTGACGATAGCAACTTCCTGCATCAGTAAATCCTCCTGTTCCTGTTAAATCTTATTGTGGGTTCGGCGGGGAATGGTTCGGGCAAGCAGCCCCGCTCCCCATTTAGTATCTTTCCCATCCTGTCCCGCCCTCGGGTTTAATTATATCCCCTGCGAAGCGTATTGCGCTAAAACGAGTATTCCTTTACATCACGTATGAGAAGTCGCGGTTCGGTGAGCTCCTGGATTTCTTCGGGCGTCCAGCCGGGAGCCATTTCCTTCAAAACCAGACCTTCTCCGGTAACCTCGATAACGGCAAGGTCCGTAATAATAAGCTTGACACACTTAGCGGCCGTCAGAGGCAGGGTACATTCCTTCACTATTTTCGGCCGGTTTTTGGCATCGGTATGCTCCATGCCGATAATCACCCTCTTCGCGCCCACGGGCATATCCATAGCCCCGCCGATGGAGCCCCACTTGCCCTGCGGGTCCAGGCTCCAGTTCGCCAGGTCCCCCTTCTCCGAGACCTGGTATGCCCCCAGTATCGTGGTATCCACGCGTCCTACCCGGATGCAGTCGAAAGCCTGGGCGATGTTCATAAAAGAAATACCCGGTTCCGCCGTGACGAACTGGCTGGCCGCGTTCACCAGGTTATAGTCCATCAGCACCGGGTCGTCTCCGGCGGTGAGCACCCGTCCATAGCCGACAACCCCGCTCTCCGAGTGAAAAATGACGTCCCTTCCCGGGGGGATGAAGCTGCTCACGTTGGAGATAAAGCCGTAGCCGATGTTGACCACTTCGCCGTCGGCCAGTTCCGAGGCAATGCGCATCGCGACGACTTCGTTGCTCAGGCGTTCCTTCATCTCCAGCCTCCTTCCGGTATCTTCACAATCCGGTCGATGAATATTCCGGGGGTAATAATCGCTTCGGGGTCGAGCTTTCCGGCCTCGACTATCTCATCGACCTCGGCAATGGTGACGTCGCAGGCCTTTGCAATCAGCGGATTGAAGAGGCGTGCTGTACCCTGGTAGACGAGGTTACCCATCGTATCCGCTTTGTATCCCCGCACGAAGCCGAACCGCGCGCGCAGCGGGGGTTCAAAGAGGAACTTCTTCCCGTCTATCATCCGTACCTCTTTACCTTTCTCATAGACCGTGTTGGCGCCGATGGGGCTGAAAAATCCCCCCATGCCGGAGCCCCCGGCAAGCAGCCGGTGGGCATAGACACCCAGCGGTATGAACTCGATGTCCACCTCCCCCGTCTTCTGCATCGTCTCCACCACGTTCAGGAAATCGGCGTCACCCCTGCCCCAGGTAATAATCCCCCTTTTCACCTGATGATTCTCCACCAGGATGGCGGGACTCACGTAATCTTTCAGGCCGGGGCGTATCCGCACCCCGCCCACAAACCCAAAGTTGGCACAGGGGTAGACGGTCAGGTCCTTCGAGCCTTTTTCCTTGAGGGCCATGATGAGGTTCTGGGCAATGCCGCCCGGACCCAGCATGCAGTCCATCATGATACTGGCCCCGTCGGTAATATCGGCCACCGCCTCGGCAAAGGTATTGACAATCTTGTTTTTCATCAGTCCTCCTTTGCGTTCAGGTCAGACCAGGACGGGCTTGACGTAAGCTCCAAATACCTCCCGGAGCGCGTCTGTTATCTCCCCCACGGTAGCGTAGGTCTTCACGGCTTCGATGAGTACGGGCATGATGTTTTCCCCGCTCCGGGCCACCTGCCTGACGCTGTCCAGGGCCGCCCCGACTTTTTCGTTATCTCTCTCCTGCCTCAAACCATGCAACCGCTCCACCTGCTTCCTCTCCACACTCTCGTCAATCTCCATGAGCTCAATGCCCAGTTTTTCGTCGACGGTGAACTGGTTCACGCCGACCACCGTCTGTTCCCCATTCTCCACGGCTCGCTGGTAATCATACGCGGAGTTCTGCAGCTCGCGCTGGATATAGCCTTTCTTGATTGCCTCCAGTGCGCCGCCCATTTTGTCAATGGTAGCAAGGTAATCGTTAACCCCCTGCTCAATCTTATTGGTAAGCCATTCCAGGTAATAGGAACCGCCCAGAGGGTCGGCCACATCGGCGACGCCGCTTTCATGGGCGATAATCTGCTGTGTCCGCAATGCCACTCTTACCGATTCTTCACTGGGCAGGGCTAGCGCCTCGTCATAAGCGGTAGTGCACAAAGACTGGCACCCGGCCAGCACGCAGGCCAGCCCCTCGATGGTCACCCGGATGATATTATTCAGCGGCTGCTGGGCCGTGGAGGTAAAGCCGTCATTCTGGACATGGAAGCGGAACATCATCGCCCGCGGGTCGCTAGCCCCGAAGCGCTCCTTCATTATCTTCGCCCAGGCGCGGCGCAGCGCCCGGAACTTGGCGACCTCCTCCAGGAGGTTGATATTGCAGGCCATCATAAAGGTGAAGCGGGGGGCGAAGGCGTCCACTTTCATGCCCCGGTCGAGCATTGCCCGGACATAAGCAATACCGTCGGCCAGGGTGAAGGCAGCCTCCTGGATAGTGGTGGCCCCCGCTTCGCGCAGGTGGTAGCCGCAGATGCTGATGGAGTTCCACCTGGGCAGATTTTCCGCGCAGTAGACGCAGAGGTCCGTGGTCAGCCGCATCGAGGCTTCCGGTTCAAAGATATAGGTATTCCGGGCGATGTATTCCTTTAAAGGATCGTTCTGCACCGTCCCGGCAAGCTGGCTCTGCTTAGCCCCCTGCTTTTCCGCCGCGGCGATATACATCGCCAGAATTACCGGTGCCGTGGAGTTGATGGTCATCGAGGTGCTGACATCAGCCAGAGAGATGCCGTCCCAGAGTTCTTCCATATCCCGGAGAGAGTCTATCGCCACTCCGCATTTCCCCACCTCTCCTGCGGCCATGGGATGGTCGGAATCGTAGCCAATCTGCGTGGGCAGATGAAAGGCCACGCTGAAGCCGGTATTTCCTTGCTGGAAAAGGTATTTATAACGCTGGTTGGTCTCAGCGACGGTGGCAAAACCGGCGTACTGGCGCATGGTCCACAATCGACTCCGGTAGCCGTCCGGCCGGATGTTCCGGGTGAAAGGGTATTCTCCCGGGAGGCTGTTATCCGGCTCAAAACCCTGCAGGTCTTCGCCGGTATAGACCTCTTTTACCGGAATGCCGTCAACGGTAGTTTTGAACTCTTTCTTTCTTTCATCCGATGCCATCGTTTTTCTCCGCAGTTGTGGTGTTATGTCAGCCCATATCAGAATCAACTAGAAAGCGCTGAACAACTCTTTCACGTCCGCCAGTTTTTCAATACCCATTATCTGGTCGGCGGTCTTTGCGATTGCCCTTTCGGGAAGGATTCCCTGGAGGAATTTAGCGTACAGGGCGCGGAACTGGGGCATGGTCAGGGGCTCGTGGGGGCTTCCAATGGGATAAAGCCTTTCCCGCGCCAGTTCCCTGCCGTCTTTAGTCCTGATAACAATACGCGCCGGAGCGCCGACCACCTTCCGCTCCCATTCCGGGTGATAGATTACTTTTATCTTGTCGCGCAAAGGCACGTATCGGGAGTCGCTAATCGCCTCAGGGACCAGATGCGGCAGGTTTACATCGCCGTCGAGCAGCGCCGCGGCGAGCACGTGCTGCAGGCTGAACAGCAGGTCTTCCTCGGTACCGGGTTCAGGGCGGTCCACGATTTTATCGCCGAGGCCGCTGTGGACTTCGACGACCTCCACCTGCTCCGGAGAAATATTATGCTCCGTTCTCAACTCGATCAAGGCGTCAATCTGGCGGTGCGTGGCGAAGCAGCAGGGGTATTTCTTTACCCAGGTCTCCGTAAGAAGCCACTTTTTGCCTAAGTCCGCTACCATTTTTCCCGGCTCCACGAACTCCCTGCCCCAGAACCTCTTCAGGTAACGGGAGATATTGGTGCTGCCGGACATTCCCGCCCTGGCCATGTCCGCCGCGATGATACCGTGCAGTGACATCATCGCCGATTCCAGGAAATGGGCGTGAGTGCCGAGGTTTACGTGGGCCATGGAAAAACCGGAGAGGGCCAGGCTCATCGCTCCCAGCGTTTCCTTTACCCCCAGCCCCATGGCCCTGGCGGCGCCTGCCGCCGGTCCCACCGAACCGGGCACGTGGCCTACCTCCATGGGCGGATTGACGAACAGGCAGGTCCGCGTGGTGACCTCCAGTCCCAAAATAACCGCAGTCAGAAAGTCCTCACCGGAAAGACTGAGCTTCTCGCCGAGGGGAGCGAGGAGGGGAATCACGGTAATATCCCAGGAAACGCCGCCGTTGAACCGGTCATCTTCCAGTTCACTGGCATGCGCGAAGAAAGCGTCGAGAAGCACCGCCTCCCACATTGAGGTCCGGAAACCGCTCCCGATGACCCGCACCTCCGGCGCGGAACCGTGGCTTTTCATCAAATCCGCCATCTGCCTGCCCGCAGGCTTCTGCGAGCCTACCGCCATGCCGGCGACCGTCTTGAGGATGAGTCCCTTGGTAAACTCCCTCACATCCGGTGGTATATCTTTATAGCTGGTATCAGCAGCGAACCCGGCTAACTGAGTTAAAATATCCTCGCTCATCCCTTCTCCTTTACCACTCGTATCATAATGTTAGACGAGACGCCCCACCCGGTTCGCCGTGTGAATGGCGCCCATCATGTGTGATGGCTCAACGCAGTCCCCGATTTCATACAGCTCCGGCACCTTGCCCTTAAGTTCCCGTCCCAGCCGGTTGTCAGGTACTTTGCCGAGGGCCAGGATGATAGTATCCGCCTTGATTAGCTCTTCTTTCCCTTCCTTCTCCACCAGGACACCTTCGTCTTTGATTTCCTTGATTTTCGTCCCGGTAAGCGCCCGGACGGACGACTCTTTGAGATAGCCCCGCAGGGTAACCACCCGCGGGACAAGATAGGGCGCCCTGCCTTCCCGGCGGCCCGGCTCCACCAGGGTGACTTTCTTATCGTCCCTCTCCAGGGACAGGGCTGTCTCCAGGCCGTAACCGCCGCCCAGCACCGCCACCTCGTTACCCACATCCGGCCGCTTCATGATGTAGTCCTCGTTGGTAATGACCTTAGGGCTGTTTATCCCCGGTATCTCAGGGATTAGAGGCTTCGCGCCCGTAGCCACAAAGACCACGTCCGGCTTCTCCTTAGCGACAAGTTCAGCCGTGATTTCGCGACCCAACTCCACCTTTACCCCCAGCTTATCAAGCTCACGCGTCTGCCAGCGGACGATATTACGCAGGTCCCTGGTGTTCAGGCGCGGTATGGCTCCGGCCACATTGAGGATGGCGCCGCCCAGCTTGCTGTCTTTCTCATACAGGGTCACATCGTGCTTCCTGAGCGCGGCAACGCGGGCGGTCTCCATTCCGCCGACGCCCCCGCCGATGACCATCACCTTCTTGCGCTCGTCCGCTGCCCGAATCTCATATTCCCAGGGAAGCCTCCCTATCTCGAAGTTAGTAGCGCACCTTGCCGGAAGCCCGGCAAAGGTCATGCGCGTGCAGTGGTCGCAGGCGGTGCACTTGCGGATGTCATCGGGCCTGCCCTCGATAACCTTGTTCGGGAACTCGGGGTCGGCATAAGCGACCCTCCCCAGCCCGACGATATCCGCCCTGCCCTCGGCAACTATCTTTTCGCAGAGGTCAGGGTCGCAGAGCCTGCCGGCAGTCACCACCGGGACCCTGACCACCTTTTTTATCTCCTCGGCAAGGTAAACGATGCAGCCCCGCGGCTTGTAAACCGGCTGGATGAACCAGCCGTCATAAATCAGGTCGCCGGTCACCAGACCGGCGGACACGTCTATCAGGTCGATGCCGGCCGCCTCAAAACGAGGGCAGTATTCCAGGATTTTTTTCTGGTCCACGGCCCCGATGAAGTCGTCACCGCTGACCCGCACGCCCAGCGGATAGTACTCTCCCACTGTCTGCCTTATCCGCTTGATGACCTCCAGGGGAAAGGCGAGGGGGTCTCCCCACTTATCCGCGCGCTTATTAAGGTTCGGGTTCATGAACTGCCAGGGGATGACCCCGTGCGCCATGTGAATCAATATCGTATCAAAACCGGCCCGCCTCGTCCTGTCCGCCGCGGCGACATAGCTGTCCAGCAGTTCTTCCACGTCATCCCCGGTCATCTCCCTGGCCCTGGTAACGCGGCGCAGCGATATCCCTGAGGGCGTCAGCGCGTCATGGTGGGTCCACCGGGAATCAGCCACACCGCCGGCATAGAATATCTGGAGGGACGCTTTAGACCCGTTCTCGTGAATGACGTCCGCCAGCTCCGCCAGACCCGTGATGGCCCTCTCCTCCCCGTTTACCAGCATCCTCCCCGCCAGAAAACCGTCCTCTCTCACCGCAGTCGCCTCCACTACGATCAGGCTGAACCCACCGTGCGCCCGGACACGGTATATCTCTTTCAACTCCTGGGTGACATAACCGTGCTCGGAGGCGAGCAGGCTGCCCATCGGGGCGGAAATCATCCGGTTCTTCAGTCTCATGCCCCTGATGGTAATCGGTTCCAGCAGGTGATTATAAGATTCACTCAAAGGACTTCCCCCTCTCTAATTAAACTGAAGGAGTTATGGCAAAATCGGTTATGCCTCATTGTAAAGCCATTTTTTATTACGGTCAAGTATTACGATACGAAGGTGTTATTTGTACTTGGGTGGGGGAAAAGAGCAACCGCGAGGGCGGGATAGGGTGGGAAAAAAATCATCGGGATGGGACGGGACATTACCTGGAGCCAGCTAAAACCGAATAAAGCCCGACATCGCTGAACAGGGTGAGGCTCATTGACAGGTCAGCGGTGTAATGCTACGCTATTGGCGAACCTTTCGCGATTGGAGGTTCAACGCCGGACATATTTGTATTCTCAACACACATAATTTCGGAAAAGGCAGGCAGATGGACACAGAGAACAATTCCTTTGACATACTGGGCGGTATCCGCATACTGGATGCCGGCGGCTGGATGGCGGGCACGGGAGGCAGCGCCATCCTGGGCAACATCGGCGCCGAGGTCATCAAAATCGAACAACCCAACCGCGGGGACAGCTACCGGGCCATGAGCCAGCAGTACGGCCAGGTTGCTTCCGTGAAAGGGCGACACATCGGCTTTGAGACCGCTAACCTGAACAAGATGAGCATGACCCTGGACCTGACCAAAAAAGAGGGCCGGGAGATACTCTACCAGCTAATCGCTAAATCCGACGTTTTTCATACCAATTTCACCGAAGGGGCCCGCAAGAAGCTGGGGCTTTTTTATGACGACCTCAAGGCGTACAATCCCGGGCTCGTTTATTGCGTCACTACCGGATTTGGCCTGCGCGGTCCGGCGTCCCACCGGCGGGCTTATGATACCCTCGCCCAGGCCCAGTCCGGGCTGATGTGGGCGGCGGGAGACACGGACTTCGACGAGCCGGTCGGCATAGTGGGGGCGCCGCTCGACTGGATGGGGGCGACGCTTATGGCTTTCGGCATGGTCTGCGCCCTCCTTGCCCGCGAGCGCCTCGGCATCGGCCAGGAGGTAAACGTATCCCTGCTCGGCGGCGGCATTTTTTTGCAGTCGCTTAACGCGAATATGTCCCTCCTGCGCGGGCGCCACTACGGCAGGTTTTCCCGGAGAAAATCGGCAAACCCCCTGTCCAATAACTACAGGTGCCGTGACGGCAAGTGGCTGATGCTCGCCGAGCCGGTATCCGACCTCTACTGGGAGGCATTCTGCGATATCCTGGGACTGGGCCAAATCAAGAAAGAGGCCCGCTTCGCCAACGCTTCCGAGAGGAGCAAGAACCGCGAGGAGCTTATCAGGGTTCTCGATACAACCTTCGCCACGAAGAGCCGCGAAGAATGGCTGAAAATATTTGACGAGAGCAAGGCCGCCTTTGGCTACGCGCCGGTCAACGACATGAGCGAAGCCGTCACCGACGAGCAGGTTATCGAAAACGAGCACGTCGTCGGCTTTGACCACCCGGTACTGGGGGCTATCCAGATGGCCGGTTTCCCGGTGGCGTTCTCGGAGAGTCCCACCCACATCCGCCGGGAGGCACCGGAACTCGGTCAGCACACGGAACAGGTGCTCATCGATGTCCTGGGCTACGACTGGGAACAAATCGGGACCCTCAAGGAAAAGGGAATTATCTAGTGCCTCGTTGTGGAAATAAGTATACCGTCCCAATCCCTTCTCCCTAGATGGGAGAAGGGCAGGATGAGGGTGAAATCGAATCTACCCCTCACCTTAATCCTCTCCCTCAAGGGCGAGGAAATATGTATAGCTAATTATGCAACCAAGTACTAGGCGTTTTTACTTTCTTTGATTGTCTGGTTCAGCACATCCAGAAAGTAGTCGTCGTTCCGCGGCGATATGACATAGCTCATCCCCCTGCTGCGTGCAATCTCCACGACATGCCGGGGAGATGTGGCGAAGCGGACACCGGCATAAACAAAAGCCTTGAACCCCGAAGAGCGCCGCGCCTCTTTGATTGTCGTGAGGGGTATGTTTATCGCAAACGGCCTCCCCAGCACTATCGTCAGCCTGTCCTGAAATATCTGATATTTCCTCGGAATGATGAAGTAGAAAATCAGCGTAAAAAGCGCCGCCTCCGCGAGGAGCACCAGGGATGCTTCGTAGTCGTTCTTCCCGGCAAACACGACGGAAGCGATGAACAGGCCGACCGGGATGAGAAAAATCATCCTGATTAGCCAGTGATATTCGGCCCTCTCTTCGTGGATAAGCATTTTTTCTTCTTTTGCCGCAATGCCTTTCCATATTATAAGAGATTGATTGCCGGAATTCACCTCAAGAACGACTGAGATACTGCTCACTCTCGGTTGTCATTGCGAGGAGCGCAGCGACGCGGCAATCTCATCTATTCATGACCGGGATTGCTTCGCTTCGCTCGCAATGACAAAAACAACCAGAACTGAACAAAAGGACGACTGATCCTCTACCCACCCAGCCCGTCCCCCGGGGCTTCTGGTTATTACTATCGGTAATAGATAAGGAATGTTTACCGTCAAGTTGTATATGCCGCGAGGGCGGGAAAAAAATCATCGGAATGGGAGGGGGACATTCTCCGAAATCAGCTAAAACCGAACAAAGCCAGTAAATCAGGGTGGGCTCTGGTCCTAGAAGGAACTACAAGCTTCTGCCAGCGAAAGCCCACCCCATAAAAGTCTTTCTTACTCGCTCAGTTTCGGCGGCTTGTATCCGCGCAGTCGCAGCGAGTTGGACACCACGGTGACCGAGCTTGAGGCCATCGCCAGGGCGGCCAGTATCGGGTTCAGGAAACCGTAATCGCCGAAGAAGAAACGCAGCGCCGGCGGCGTCCCCGTCTGCCCGAAAACGAAATAGAGAACACCCGCCGCCACCGGTATCAGGGCAACGTTATAGGCAAAGGCCCAGAACAGGTTCTGCTTGATGGTGCGCAGGGTCTTCTTGCTCAGGGAAATTGCGGTTACCACGCCCCGCAAATCACCGCTCATCAGGGTGATATCCGCCGCTTCCATGGCCACGTCCGTGCCGGTGCCGATAGCGATGCCCACGTCCGCCTGGGCCAGGGCCGGGGCATCGTTAATGCCGTCGCCGACCATCGCCACTACCCTGCCTTCTTCCTGAAGCCGCTTTACCTCACGGGCCTTGTGCTCCGGCAATACCTCCGCCAGAACACGGTCGATACCCACTTCTTTCGCGATTGCCTCGGCGGTGCGCTGGTTGTCACCGGTGAGCATGACCACCTCAAGGCCGAGGCGGTGCAGCTCGCGCACGGCGGCTTTGGAGTTGGGTTTCAGCGTATCCGCCACGGCGATGATGCCCGCCGCATTTCCGTCAACTCCCAGAAACATGGGCGTCTTGCCCTCGCGGGATAATTTCATCGCTCTCTCGTCCAGTCCGTCGAGCGATAACTTCCGGTCCTGCATCAGCTTGAGGTTTCCCATGAGCACCTTTTTGCCGTCCACCTTAGCCTCGATACCGTGGCCGGGAATAGCGTTGAATTCGAGGGCATCCACCAGCGCCAGGGCTTTTTCCTTCGCAGCGTTGACGATGGCCTCTCCCAGCGGATGCTCCGAGCCACGCTCCGCGGATGCCGCCAGCCGCAGCAGTTCGCCCTCATCGAAGCCGCTGCCGGCCACTACGTCCGTGACCACCGGCTTCCCCTGGGTCAGGGTGCCCGTCTTGTCCAGGATGATGGCCTGTATCTTGTGGGCGGTCTCAAGACCTTCTCCGCTGCGGATAAGCACCCCGTTCTCCGCGCCCTTGCCGGTGCCCACCATGATGGCGGTAGGCGTGGCTAGGCCGAGCGCGCAGGGACAGGCGATAATCAGGACAGCCACGAAATTGAGCAGGGCATAGGTCAGCGCCGGAGCGGGCCCGGCAAAGAGCCAGATGAAAAAGGTGATAGTGGCAACGACGATAACGGCAGGCACGAAGTAAGCCGAGATAACATCGGCCAGCCTCTGGATAGGGGCCTTGCTGCCCTGGGCCTCTTCCACCAGGCGGATAATCTGCGCCAGAACGGTATCCTTGCCTACTTTAGTCGCCTCGAAGCGGAAGCTGCCGGTCTTATTGATGGTAGCGCCGACCACCTGGTCGCCCACGTTCTTTTCCACGGGGAGGCTCTCACCGGTAACCATGGACTCATCAAGGCTGGAACGGCCCTCTTTAATCACTCCGTCAACCGGCACTTTTTCTCCCGGCCTCACGATAACGATGTCACCGGCAACAACTTCCTGCACCGGGATGTCCTTCTCCTGCCCGTCACGGACGACACGGGCGGTCTTGGCCTGCATCCCGATGAGCTTTTTGATAGCATCAGAGGTCTGGCCCTTGGCCCGGGCTTCCAGGAGACGCCCCGTCAGAATCAGGGCGATGATGATGGCAGCGGTATCGAAGTAAACATGGGCGCCGCGCCCTCCGGCGGCAAAGAAGTCGGGAAACAGGATGGCGGCCACGCTGTAGAGATATGCCGCCGATGTCCCCACCGCGATAAGGGTATTCATATTGGCGGTCTTGTGCTTGAGCGCGCCCCAGGCCCCCCTGTAAAATTGCCAGCCCGCCCAGAACTGGACCGGCGTGGCCAGGGCCCAGAGCAGGTAGTTATTATTGAAAAAGGCAGGCATCCAATCCCCGGTAAAACTGGAAATCGCCACCAGCAGCATGAAAGCGCCGACGGTCCCGGCAACAATCAACTTGTTTCTCAGGGTAATAATCTCGCGGCGGCTGCCCTCGGCGATGATGTCCGGTGCCGATTCTTCGCTGACCTCCGCGCCGATACCGTAGCCGGCGCCCTCCACAGCCTTGCGGAGGGCATCCATGCCGGTCACGGCGGAATCATACTCCACCGTGGCTTTCTCGGTAGCCAGGTTCACATTCGCCGAGATAACGCCGTCCACTTCTTTCAGGGCTTTTTCCACGTGCCCCACGCAGGAGGCGCAGGTCATGCCGGTCACGCTGAAGGTAACTTTCTTCTTGCCGGTTTCCCCTGACTCCCGGATACTATACCCGGCATCTTCCACGGCTTTCTTGAAGTCCGATGTTGTGGCCTCTCCGGGGAGGTACTCCACGGTAGCCTTCTCCGTCGCCAGGTTGACGAAAGCGGAAACGACGCCGTTTACCTCTTGCAGCGCCTTCTCCACGTGGGAGGAGCAGGAAGCGCAGGTCATCCCGTCGATATCCAGGGTTATCTTTTCCACGGGCACGGTATAACCGGCATCGGCAACGGTCTTGACCAGCGTTCTGGTATCGACCTTGCCCGGTTCATACTCCACGGAAGCCTTCTCACTCGCCAGGTTGACGCCGGCCTTCTCCACACCGGGGGTCTGGGAGAGTGCTTTTTCAATGGTCGCCGCGCAGGAAGCGCAGGTCATGCCGGAAAGCGGCAGCATTATTTTTCTCGTTGATTTATCCTGTTTCGCCATTTACAGAGTACCTCCCGGACCGGAAACGTCACGGATACCTAATGCCCCCATAGGGCACACCACTATATTAACACGGCAAATATCTCTTGTCAAACGGCTTCTCAGATAAATCTTGACAAGCATGGCTCCAATAACATACAATACCTGTATATGCCCCCATAGGGCATATATGAATACGGCGAACGGCGGAGGTAAGAAAATGCCTTCTTATACCTCGGATAAACAGGATATCATGGTCCGCCTCAGGAAGATGGAGGGGCAGTTGAAAGGCATCCAGAAGATGGTGGAGAAAGACGCCTACTGCGTGGACGTATTGAACCAGCTTTCCTCCATCATCGCGGCGGCGCAAAAGGTCTCCGGCATTATCCTCGGCGACCACATCCGGGGCTGCGTGCGCAACTCGCTGAAGGGCGATGATGAGAGAAGCGATGCCTCGGTCAATGAGCTGCTCAAGGTTGTGGAGCGGTTTACCAATAAGAGGTAGCATCCCGGCCTCTCGGTTCGAAAGCTAGGTGAGGTCCCTCTTGATACGCTCGAACTCTTCTTTAGTAATTTCCCCCCGCGCATAGCGCTCCTTCGCGATATCCAGCGGGGTCTTTCGTGATCTGTCCGGTGTCGACCCTGCCTGCCTGGTGAGAGCAATTACCCCCCAGACGGCAAGCCCGAAAATGATGATGATGCCAATCCAGACGATTATCATCCAGCCACCGAAAAACATCATGTTGATACCTCCGCAGGATGACCTGACACGTTAAATGTGATACGATGGCCACTCCTTTCCAGTTTAAATCTAATATAAGAAATATTAAATAGTCATAAAATGGCGGGGGAAATAGTTGCAAAAGAATGACATTTATCCGTAAAAACGGGTCACGGAATCAGATAAGCTTTTCCTTGAGAGCGCGCAGATTAACCACATCTTCTTCATTGTATTTAAGCAGCGTATTCAGCGCGTCCAGGTCAAAGGAGTCCACATAACGCCACCACAACCTGATGGCTTCAAAGCCGTCCACGCCGGTAAGGCGCCTGGCTATCCCCAGTTGTCTTTCCACGCTTTTCAATCCGCCGTAGAGATTATTCCTCCAGCAGTGATACATTAAATCGATGTGGGGGAAAGCCGTGGCCAGGTCAATCCCGAAATGGCTGTGAATGAACGGCAGATCGAACCGGCTGCCGTTGTAGGTGTAAAGGGTACTCACTCCCTCCAGCGCTTCCAGGATGCTGTTTTTGGAAATATCTTTTCCAACAAGCTGGATAAAACGGGAGTCGGCGCTGTTCCAGAGATGGATACCGATAACGGTAATATCACAACCGGCAGGGGCCAGCCCCGTGGTCTCGATATCCAGATATGCCTCCGTTAGCAGTGCCGGTTTCTTCATAGACGCCAGTCCCCTACTCCTCATCTCCCGCAAATTTCAGCACATCCCGATGCCCGGGTGCGTGCCGCGAGAGGTATTCACTAACCCTGGAAAGGACCAGCCTTTCCCGGTCGTGAATCGACCTCACAGATGTTTCCTCCGGCAGGACGCCAACGTTTTTAGTCATCTCTCTGATTACGGACTCCTGCTGTCCGAACCCGCTCGCATACATCTTCTCGGCCAGGTCCGGATACCAGCCGCCCAAAAGCAGGCCCTCCGCCCCGGCGTATTTCATGAAGTCATCAGCCTGGGTCTTATCCCTGTAAATACGGTGCGCTTCTTTCATCGCTTTCACATCGAATTCCATATCCATGTCCCTCATGGTACCGTGAAGGTAGAAGGTATAGAAGGAATGAGCATATTGTCCAGACGTTTCCAGCCTCCTCATCAGCAATGTTTCCACCTCCGCGAGACAGTGATGTATTTCATCAGCGGCAAATGATAAAGAGACCAACTCAGACAGCGTGTCCCGGTTCGAGCGCCCCAGTACGGCTCCCGTCTCGTAGAGGTAAGCGCAGACCTGGAGCAGCCCTGAAAGCGAGACATATGACCTTCCTCCGGGGCCCCGCCCTAACACCTGCTCCAGCGCCGGTAGGGCCAGATAGGCAAACAACGTCTGCCTGCCGGACGAAATATTAATAGTTGATGGTCTGATTCTGATCATGAAAACAGGGCCTTCCCGGTCACAGGATTGCCTTATTTTACCACTATCTCCGCCCGTTGTGCAGCAGAACGGTTATACCCCTTTTACTCATTTATAGTTGTTGCTGATTGCGAGCACCGCGAAGCAATCCCAGAGGAATGGTGCGGAGGTTGCTTCGCCGCTGCGCTTCCCTCTGTGACAATCGGGACCGGGCAGAACCGTTATACTATGAGCATGGCATCGCCGAAGCTGTAAAATCGGTACTTCCCGCCTATTGCCTCACGGTAAGTCCGGCGGATGGTCTCGGTTCCGGCAAAGGCGCTCACCAGCATCAGCAGCGTCGACCGGGGCAGGTGAAAATTGGTAACCATGGCGTCGGTAACACGAAACCTGTAACCGGGCAGGATAAAAAGGTCCACCCATCCCGCAAATGGCGCAATGTCCCCGTGCGCCCGCGCAGCATGCTCCACGATACGCGTCGTCGTCGTGCCGACGCAGATAATCCGGCTTCCAGCGGCTTTAGCCCGGGACAGCTCCGCAGCCGTTTCCCCATCAATTACGGCATATTCCCGGTGGATGGAATGCTCACGAGGGTCATCCTCGCGGACGGGACGGAAGGTGTCTAATCCGACATGCAGGGTAACAAAAAGACACCGTACCCCCATCCCCTCAATCCCCGCAATAAGCTCCGGAGTGAAGTGCAGTCCGGCGGTGGGCGCCGCCACGCTGCCCGCTACCCTGCCGTAAACCGTCTGATAGCGTTCCGGGCGGGAGAGTGGGGTATGGATATAGGGCGGCAGAGCTAACTGTCCAACCTCCGGGAGCAGGCTTTCATCTGACAGAGCCACCAGCTTCACTCCGTCGCTTTTCTCGGCAGCCACCTCTGCCTGAACCTTAGCCGGGTGGTTATCCCTGATTATGTCAATTCTGCTTCCCGGTCGCAGGCGTTTCCCCGGCTTCACCAGGGATTCCCAGAGATTAGCCTCCACCCGCCTCAGCAGCAGGAGTTCCACTCCCCCTCCGCTTTCCGCCCTTTTCCCCAAGAGACGCGCCGGGATGACCCGGCTGTCATTGAAGACGAGCACGTCATCCTTCTCCAGGAATTCCCCAATTTCGTAGAACCGCCGGTGCTCCAGGCGACCCGTGCTCCGGTGCAGCACCAGCAAGCGGGAATGGTCGCGGGGTTCCATGGGTTCCTGGGCAATCAATTCTTCAGGAAGAGCATAATCAAAGTCGCTCGTCTTCATATCAACCTAACTATAATGTCATTGGATAATGTATTCAAACAACCTGAAATGCGCCTGACTTCCCGAGTGTTCTCATTTTTACCGACGGGGCTACCCCTCACTGATTTTCTTCCACCCTGTCCCACCCTCGCGGTCACCCGTTGAATCTCCCCGCGAATCAAGACGAATTAAAGAAAAATCTCCGCGCATCCCTGGATTACGCGGAGATTATATTTCGGAGATAGCCTGACCGGGTTTAGGCTTACACCACCGGCCTGGGCATCAGTCCGGCTTTTTCCACCACGTCCGCGACGATGTCCTCCCATCCTACCGCCATGATGTGAATGCCGTGCACTCCCGGGATTTCCTTGACCTGCTCGATTATCTCCAGGATAATCTTTAGCCCCTCTTCCTTGGCGCTGGCGGCGCCTTCCAGCCGGGTGATGATTTCATCCGGCACGGTCACGCCGGAGACATAGTCCCGCATATACCGAGCCATACCCACGGAGCGTATCGGGATGACACCCGCCATGATGTGTACCTGCTTGTCCAGGCCTTCGTCACAGGCCATCTGCATGTATCTGGCAAACTTGGGGACGTCATAGACCGCCTGTGTCTGGATATAATCAGCCCCCGCTTTCACCTTCTTGGCCAGGCGTTTTACCCGGTATTCAAAGGGGTCGGCGAAGGGATTGGCGGCAGCACCGATGTATATCGGCACGTCACCGGAAATATCGTCGCCTGAGATGAATTTCTTCTCATCACGCATCTGTTTCAGTACCTGAATCAGTTGGATGGAATCAATATCAAAGACGCCCTTTGCCTGGGGATGGTTCCCGAATTTCTGGTGGTCGCCGGAGAGGCAGAGGAAGTTCCGGACCCCCAGCGCCACCGCCCCCAGCACGTCCGACTGCAGGGCGAGCCGATTGCGGTCGCGCACTACCATCTGCATGACGGGTTCAACGTGCTGCTGCATCAAAATGGCGCAGCCCGCCAGGCTGGACATGCGGACGATAGCGGTCTGGTTATCGGTAATATTGACGGCGTCACAGCACAGCCGGAGCACCTCCGCCTTGCGCTGGACTGAAGCCGCGCTGGTGCCCTTGGGCGGGCCTGCCTCGGCGGTAACCGCAAACATGCCGCCGTCCAGTATTTTTTCCAGGTTTGAGCCAGCCTTCATTAGAGTTGCCTCCTCCTAGCCCCGGCGCATCCGGGCAGGGTAAAATCTCATCAATTTCATCATTAATATTTTTCCCGGTTAACTCTTCTCAGCTTTCGCCGCCCCCGCCAGGACCACGCCGCATTCGCTCTCCACTTCGGCGGTGCGGGGACCGCCGGAGACGCTGGCGCTCCAGTCTTTCACCGGCTCAATCTCCTCCAGAATGTCCAGACGGCCGGCTTCCTTGAGTCGGTCATAGATGAGCTGCCAGCCGCAGGGAACATCCGGGGATATTTCGCACTTGCCACCGGAAGACCCGCCACAGGGCCCGTTAAGCAGGGTCTTGGCGCACCTTACCAGGGGACAGATGCCGGCGGTGCGACCCAGCACGCAGCGCCCGCACTGGAGACAGACTTCCATGAAATGCCCGGGGGTGTCTTCGATGCCGAGAAACATGGTATCAAGCCCGGGGAAGACCAGTTTATCGGTGTGCAAGGCCAGTGTCTGCACCCCGAAGGCGCAGACAAGAGCCAGGATGGCGTCCGCCGCGGCGACTTCTTCCTTGCTTTCTTCAAGGGCGTATCTGGTCAGTTCATCGCAGCTGGTAGGCACGCCCACCCAGCCGGTAATTTCCTTCCCTTCAGCCTGGAGCCGCTCGGCCATGCCGGTGACCTCGGCTTTGCCGCCGGTGCGGCACATAGTGGCGCAGGTGCCGCAGCCCACGATAAAAATCTTCTGGCTCTTCTCAAGGGACTTTAAAATCTCTTCAAACGGCTTTTGAGCGCTTATCGTCTTCATGTTCTCTCCTCCGCGTCAGCTGACCGGAGTCCCTACCCGGTAGGCCTCCGGAAAATATTTCAGAGTGTCCATCACCGCATTCGGCGCCGCCTGTCCCAGGCCGCAGAGAGAACAGGTCATCATCACGCCGGAAAGCTGCTCCATGGTCTTTATCAGCCGTTCCGAACCCCGGTTATCACGGAACCCGGCCAGCATCTCCCCCATGGCCGCCGTCCCCTGGCGGCAGGGAGTGCACTTGCCGCAGGACTCCTCCTCCAGGAACTCCATGGTACGGCAGACCACGTCCAGGACGTCACGGCTCTCGTTAAAAACGGTAACCGCCCCGGCCCCGAGAATATCCTCAAAAGCGAGCGGGGTATCAATCATGGCATAAGGGATAATCCTACCCGTCGCGCCCCCCACCTGCACCATTTTGACCTTTTCCGCCCCGCCCAGTTCCTCCACCAGTTCACGCATCTTGCTCCCCAGCACCAGCTCGTAGACGCCGGGATTGGCCACGTCCCCGGCAACGGAAAAGACCTTGGTGCCCTTGCTGCGCTCGGTACCCATCTGGCTGTACCACGCCGCACCGTTTAAGATGATGCGGGGAATATTCATCAAAGTTTCGACGTTGTTAATCGTGGTGGGTTTCGCCCAGAGACCGGCCACGGTGGGGAACGGTGGGCGGTAGCGGGACTCGCCCCGCTTGCCTTCTATCGACTCCATCAGCGCGGATTCCTCGCCGCAGACGTAAGCGCCCGCCCCTTCCCGAATCTCGATATTGAAGCCGTCCAGGAACTTCGCTTCTTTCGCCTGGTTTACGGCATTCTGCAAGAGGTCGAGCAGGTAGTGGTACTCCGCGCGCAGGTAGATATAGCCCTGCTTCGCGCCGACGGCGAAGCCGGCGATAGCCAGCCCCTCGATGAGGCTGAAGGGGTCGTTCCGGATGATGTGCCTGTCTTTGAAGGTCCCCACCTCACCCTCGTCCGCGTTGCAGATGACATATTTATCATCGCCGGGGGCATTCCGGGCGCCTTCCCACTTGATAGCGCAGGGGAAACCAGCCCCTCCCCGCCCCCTCAGTCCGGAGGCTTTCACCTCACCAATGACTTCTTCCGGGGACATCTGCTTGCGGGCCTTTTCCAACGCCTTGAAGCCGTCCTGCTGCCGGAAGGACTTAATATCCCGGGGGTCAATCACCCCGCAGTTTTTCAGAACCACTCGTTCCTGTGGCATAACTAATTCCTGACTACTTGTAATTACGCAAAATTTCCGCGATTTTAGCCGGGGTCAACTCCCCGTGCGGGTCATCGTTTATCAGCATCGCCGGGGCCTGGTCGCAAAGCCCGATGCAGTTGGTCAACTCGAAGGAAAAACGCCCGTCGGCGGTGGTTTCCCCTGGTCCTATACCGATTTCCCTGGCCACCGCGCCTACCACCATTTCATAGTCTTTCAGGTGACAGAGCAGGCTCTTGCAGATACGGATAACGTGTCTTCCCCGCGGCCCGGCGCCGAAAAAGTGATAAAAGGTGGCCACCCCGTATACGTCTTGCAGGGGCAGCCCGGAGGACTTTGCTACTTCGGAGAGGACTTCCTTCGTCAACGCCCCTCTGGCAGCCTGCGCTTCTCTCAGCTTTGCGATTAATTCCGGAGGCCATTCCGGACTTTTAAGCGAACTCTTTGCCATTATCCTTTTTTCTCCAGAAGGCTGCAGCCCTTGATAAAGCGGGGGACTCCCTGCCTCGACTCGCCGGGCACTCTGGGTCGACTCAACGCCCCGGTGGGGCACAGGTCAATGCAGACTCCGCAGTCACGGCATTTCTCTCCGGCGCCGATGGGCTCGTCAAAGCCGTGGACCACCTTGCTTTCAAAGCCGCGATAGGCCAGGCTGAACAAAGGCTCTCCCTGCGCGTTCTTGCAGGCGTAAATACAGCGACGGCAGAGGATGCACTTGGACATGTCACGGATGATATCCGGGTTCTCCGTCTCAGCGGTGAAAAAGTGTTTTCTCAGGTGAAAACGGGGCAGCCCGATATCGAGGTCAGTGGCAATTTTACGCAGCTCGCAGATATTGGCGGCGTCACAGACCAGGCAGGCATCCGGGTGGCTGGCCAGCATCAGTTCCAAAACGATACGCCGCGCTTCAATCACCCTGGGGGAATGCGTCTGGATGACCATCCCGGGGGCAATCGGCGTATGGCAGGAGCCGACCAGCGTCCGCGAACCCTCAACCTCGACGACGCAGATGCGGCAGGCGCCGATAGGGGTCAGGTCTTCCAGAAAGCAGAGTGTGGGAATATCGATGCCGTTCTCTCGGGCAAGGTCAAGGATGGTCATGCCATCCCGGCCGGTTACTTCCGTGCCGTTAATCGTCAGGGTGATATTACTCATCGGCGACAATCTTACCTTATCTTTACACTTCGAATCAAGTTCCCGCCCGCGATGAAGAGACAACAAGATTACCGCGCTGAAAACAGGACGGGTTACTCACAGCGGTCTTTACGGATTAAGACCATTAATCCGTCATAATAATACCACATTGCGCCACCAGCGGCAAGCTCTTTTACCTTAGTTTATGCGCTTCTGGTCACCGTTCAGGGAGAAAAAGACGGCTGGCCAATGGGAAAAAATCAAGGATAAGATGGTGCAACTTAAACCGGGAGCAAAATCCCGTTTACCGGACGTGCCTTTGCCGCTCCTGTCCGCTTTGTGCTAAACTACGATGGACTTGCGATGCACATACTGGTAACCAACGACGACGGCATTCTCTCGGACGGGCTCTGGACGTTGGTGAGGGAACTGAAAAAAATCGGCAGGGTAACCGTGGCCGCACCGAGCAGCGAGCAGAGCTCCATCGGCACATCGGTCACCCTGCGCCAGGTGCTTCGCGTCCAGAAAGTAAGGCCTCAAGTTCCGGACGTTACCGCGTTTTCCATAGACGGGACCCCCTCGGACAGCGTCATCCTCACCCTGGGAAAGCTGGTCACGGAGAAGGTCGACCTGGTCGTCTCCGGCATCAATCTCGGCCTCAACCTGGGTGAAGACGTCCATATCTCCGGTACTGTCGCCGCCGCCTTGCAGGGATACCTCAGCGGCTTCCCGGCAATCGCCGCGTCCACCACCCACGATAACCGTTACAGTATGGAAGTTACCGCCCGGGTGACCGCGCTGGTTGCCCGAAAAATCCACACTTATGCCCCACCCTCCGGCATCTTCCTGAACCTGAACGTCCCCGGCCTCCCCCCGCAGGGCAAAGCAAAGGGGGTCAGGATAACCCGTCTGGCGAGAAAGAGCCATATCAACACCATCGACGAAGGTGATGACGGCCGGCGGAAGTATTACTGGCTGGTACGCCGAGAGCTCGATGAGAATGAGAAGAAACAGGACGCCAGGACGGACATCGGCGCCATCAAACGCGACTATATCTCTTTAACGCCGGTATACACCGACTGGTTGAGGAGGCCGCCGCTCCGCATGCTGGAAAAGCTGCGCGCCGAGCTTCTGGAGGAACTGCAGAACGAGGGCTTTTGCTCATGAGCCAGTATACCGGCATCGATATCATTGAAATCGAGCGGATCCAGAAAGCCATCGCGCGCTTTGGCGAGCGCTTCCTGAGACGGATCTACACCGAAGCGGAAATCGAGCTCTGCAAAAACAGGGCAAATGCCCTCGCCGTCCGCTTTGCCTGCAAGGAAGCGGTGATGAAGCTCCTGGGCACCGGACGCCGCGGCGTCTGCTGGCGCGAGATTGAGACCCTGGCGCACCCCGGCGGCAAGCCCCTGGTCAATCTCTACGGCGCGGCGCGGAAATGCGCCGAGGGACTGGGCATCGGGGAAATCGCCGTCAGCCTTTCTCACTCCAGGGAATATGCCGTCGCCTCGGTAATCTCCATTTCTTCCGAGACAGGACACTAGTGCCTGGCTGTAAAAATAACTGTATATACCAGTCCCTTCTCCCTTGAGGGGAGAAGGTTAGGATGAGGGTGAAATGAGACTACCCCTCACCTTAATCCTCTCCCGCAAGGGGCGAGGAAATGGTTAGTCGATTATGACCCCAATAACTTATTTTCCACCAAGACCCGCCGCAACGATGTTTATGCCCCCAGATCCAGACACAGTTAAGGCCGTCAAGCCTCCCAGACCACTTTCCCGCCGATAATAGTCATCTCGACTTTTATATCCTTGATGACCCCGGGGGCCACAGTGGTGGGGTCGTCACTCAGGACCACCATGTCCGCCAGCTTTCCCGGAGAAACAGAGCCTTTCTCATTCTCTTCGAAGTAAACACGGGCAGCGTTCACAGTATACAACGCCAGCGCCTGCTCGGGCGTTATACCCTCCTGCGGCTGAACCTGCTGGCCCGATTCCGCCGTCCGTGTTACCGCGGTAGCGATACCCACCAGCGGATTATCGGGAACGACGGGCGCATCCGAGCTTCCCGCCACGAGCAGCCCGGCCCGCAGCCAGGAACCTATCCGGTAGAGCCAGGGCTGCTGGCTGGCAGGTACGGTAGCGAGATACCGTTCCCCGCTGTAATAGACGAAGGGGGGCTGGGTCACCACCGCCACCGGCAGCTGGCTCAGCCGCTCCAGGAGACGGGGCGGACACTCCGAGCCGTGCTCTATGCGGTGACGCCGCCCGAAGAGCCGGTCCCGGCTGCTGACATACTCCAGCGCACCAATGGCTGCCGCTACCGCATTCTCCTGAATGGCGTGTATCGCCAGTTGAAAACCGGCGCGGTGGCACGCCAGTGCCAGCTCATTAAGCTCCTCCGGAACAGGCCGGAGCTGGCCGGTAGCCTCGCTGAGCATTATCTTTACCCCGCCCAGCCTCAGGTGTTCATCACCCCATCCGGTGGTCATGCCCGCTTCCTGGAACCGGGACAACGCCGGAGCCCCGAACATCAAGTAGACCCGGCTTTGCAACAGTCCTGATTCCTGGAACCCATGCATGAGTTCCCACCGCTTAAAATCATTGCTTACGGTGGCGTCCTGGATGGAGGTGATACCGCTGGCGAGGTAGTGCCGGTTTGCCAGCCTTATACCCTGTTCAAGCTCTTCAGCGGATAGCGGCGGGAGTACCTGATTCCGGATATAACCCAGCATCTCATAGAGTATTCCGGTGGGCTCTCCGGTCTGGACATCCCGGTCGATAACCCCGCCCGGCGGGTCGGGAGTCTCCGCATTAATTCCCGCCAGAGCCAGCGCCCGGCTGTTCAGCACGCAGGCATGCAGCCCGCGGTGGGCTAAAGCCACAGGATGGTCCGGGGCAACGTCGTCAATGTCACGCCGGTTGGGCAGTCGCTTCTCGGCAAGATAGAACTCGTTAAACCCTGTCCCGCTTATCCAGTTGCCTCGCGGGGTCTCCCGGACTTTTTGCCGAATGATTTCTTTAATATCGTCGATGCCGCTGACGGTCTCCGGGCTCAGGTCGAGGCTGAGCAGCTTCCTGATGAGGGAAAATAGGTGGCAGTGGGCATCGTTGAAACCCGGCACAATAACTCTTCCCGAAACGTCGATAACCTTTGTTTTTTCCCCGATGAATTCCGCCACGTCCGCATTACTACCGACACCTAAAATCCTCGCTCCGCTCACCGCCACCGCCCCGGCACGGGGCAGTCCTCCGTCCATTGTGATAATGCGGGCGTTTTTTATAACCAGACCGGCTTCAGTCATTTTTTCCCTTTTTTCACGCACGGCAACATCCTTTTACCTTGCCGGACCCTCCCCGGTCGGTTTCTTCCCACCCCATCCCGCCCCGGCTGCATCCCTGACTGTTCCGCCCAACACCCCGCCTTCCGCAACCCGGTGATAGACACCCATCTTTTTGACCGCTTGACTGCTGGGTAGTATACTACTGATAACCTCGCATCGCAATCGGAGTTTTTTATGGATGCTAAGAAAGTTGCCGGTAAGCTGGTCACGTGGATTCAGGAACAGGTAAAGAGCGCCGGCGGGAAAGGCTGCGTTTTCGGGATGAGCGGCGGAATCGATTCCTCGGTAGTGGCGGCTTTGTGCCGCCGCTCTCATCCTGATAACCTTCTGGGAGTCATCATGCCCTGTCACAGTGACCCGAAGGATGCGGAGCATGCCGGGATGGTAGCGAAAAAATTCTCCGTTCCGTTCCGCAAAGTTGTCCTCGATGATATTTTTGATAACCTGCTCGGCACCCTTCCGGAGGTGGAGACTGCCCCCGAAAACATCCGTACGGCGCATGTTAACCTGAAACCCCGCCTCAGGATGCTCACCCTTTACTACCTCGCCAACCAGCTGAACTACCTGGTCATCGGTTCCGGCAACCGGGACGAGCTGACCGTGGGCTACTTCACCAAATACGGGGACGGGGGAGTGGACATCCTGCCCCTGGGAGCGCTACTCAAGAGCGAGATACGAGAGCTGGCCCGTTTCCTGGATGTCCCGAGGGAGATTATTGACAAGGCACCCTCCGCAGGCCTGTGGCCCGGCCAGACCGACGAGGGGGAGATGGGCCTGACCTATGACGTACTCGACGGCTACCTGGGGGAAGGTAAAGCGCCAGCCCTTTGGCAGGATAAAATAGAAGCAATGGTCAGGGCTAGCGCTCATAAAAGAAGCATGCCCCCTATTGCCGATATTTAAAGACTCTTATTCTCTCTAATAATTCCATTATCTCGTGTATTCTCATCGATAGTGCGGTTTATTAACTACTTGTTTTGACATATTGATTGTGCTATGATGCTGATAGGCGAGATATGACCACAGAAAGAGAAAAAGCGCTCGAACTTGCCATCGGCCAGATTGAGAAGCGGTTTGGTAAGGGCTCCATTATGAAACTTGGCGAGTCCTCCGCCGCGATGGCTGTGGAAGCCATCCCCAGCGGTTCGCTGGCTTTAGACCTGGCCCTGGGTGTAGGCGGGATTCCCCGCGGCAGGATTACGGAAATTTTTGGTCCGGAATCCTCGGGGAAGACGACACTTGCACAACACATTATTGCCGAAGCACAAAAACGGGGGGGAATGGTTGCCTATATCGATGCCGAGCATGCCCTGGACCCCAAATACGCCGCCAGCTGCGGCGTCAACGTTGACGAACTGCTCATCTCCCAGCCTGATACCGGTGAGCAAGCCCTGGAAATCACCGAAGCCCTAGTCAGAAGCGGTGCTGTCGATATCATCGTCATCGATAGCGTCGCGGCGCTGGTGCCGAGGGTGGAAATCGAAGGGGACATGGGAGAGCCCCAGGTTGGCCTGCAGGCGAGGCTGATGTCACAAGCCCTGCGCAAACTTGCCGCAGCCATCGGCAGGTCCGGAACATCGGTGGTTTTCATTAACCAGCTGCGGGAAAAAGTGGGCATCGTTTTCGGTAATCCCGAGGTAACTCCCGGAGGCAGGGCACTCAAATTTTACAGCTCCGTCAGGATAGAATTGAGACGGATTGAGACCATCAAACAGGGTAATGACGCTGTCGGCAACCGGGTCCGGGCAAAGGTAGTGAAGAATAAGGTGGCACCACCCTTCCGTACTGCTGAATTCGATATTATGTTCGACCACGGCATCAGCAGGGAAGGCAACCTTATCGACCTGGGGGTGGACCGGGAACTGGTGAAAAAGGCGGGGGCTTTTTTCTCTTACGGTGATATCCGCCTGGGGCAGGGAAGGGAAAACGCCAAGGAATACCTGGCGAAGACCCCGGAACTGGCCCAAGAAATTGAAGAGCGGATAAGGGCCTCAGCCAGTGTTCCCAAGGTGCCCCAAAGCGTCTGAGGGGTACTCTAAACAACAAGAACCGAACAACTAAATATCGGGCATTAGTAAGGTTGAGGCTTGGCGCTTCAGCCTTTTGCTTTTTTAGGGGATTAATGCCGAAAGTAACCGGACTGATAACCGGAAAACGAAATAAGAAGAGGGTCAATGTATTTCTGGACGGCAGCTTCGCTTTCAGCCTCCAGGCCGAGGTGGCTGTCGGAGAAGGGCTCCGTATCGGGGCGGAACTCAGCGACGAGAAGGTGACGGCACTGGCCGGAGCGGACCGGTTCCGGCAGGGACTGGATGCCGCCCTGCGCTACCTTGCTTACAGGCCGCGCAGCAAGGTGGAAATCCGGGAAAAACTCCACCGGCGCGGCTTCGATGAGGGCTCCATTAACGGGGTCATTAACCGGCTTGAAGAGTTGAACCTGGTTGATGACGCTGCCTTTGCCCGAATGTGGCTGGAGAACCGGCAGACTTTCCGTCCCCGCAGCCGGCGGCTTATCGGCATTGAGTTAAATGGCAAGGGAATAAGCCGTGAAATAATCGATAGTTCTTTACACGGGTTGGATGACGCGGAAAGCGCCTATCACGCCGGAGCAGACAGGGCGCGCCGGCTTGTGACAGGAGATTACGGGACTTTCCGGCGCCGCCTGGGAGACTTCCTCAGGAGAAGAGGTTTTCACTACGAGGTCATCAGCGAGACAGTAAACCGTCTCTGGAGTGAAAAACAGGGTGACGGAAACTGATTTCAGGAGCATAAATTTAGGTTAATCTAGAAAGGGGGTTACATGGGAATAGATACCGTCTTTGCCATTTTCTTCAGCTTCATTATCGGGGTTACCTTCGGCGGTATGGCGGTGCTGCTCTGGCGCCGGATGGTCTTTAACCGGCAGCTGCGCATCGCCGAGAGAAGGGCGTCAAGGACCATCGCCCTGGCGGAAACGGAGGCCAAAAAAGTAATCGATATCGCCCAGGATGAGGGGAGGAAAATCAAGGCTAACGCAGAAGGAGAATACCGGGAAAGGAGGGCGGAACTGCAGCGCCAGGAAAACCGTCTCACCCAGAAGCTGGAGACACTGGAGCGCAAACTTGATACCGTGGAACAGCGGGACCGGGGGCTGGCCAACCGGGAGAGGGAGATAGAGTCCACCCGTCACCAGCTTGTGGAGCTCAAGGACCGCCAGCTCAAGCAGCTCGAGCTTATCTCCGGCATGTCCAGCTCCGAAGCAAAACAGAACCTGCTGGAGGTCATGGAAGCCGAGTTGCACCAGGAAACCTCTCGCCGCCTGAAGGACTGGGAAGAGAAACTTAAGGAAGAATCTGACATCCGGTCCCGCGAAATCCTGGCGCAGGCGATTCAGCGCAGCGCCTCCGATATGGTCGCGGAGACCACCGTCTCCGTAGTCCCACTGCCCAGTGATGAGATGAAAGGCAGACTCATCGGCAGGGAAGGACGCAATATCCGGGCACTGGAACAGGCCACCGGAGTCGACCTCATCATTGATGACACCCCGGAAGCAGTTACCATTTCCAGCTTTGACCCGGTACGGCGGGCGGTCGCCCGCATTGCTCTGAGCAAACTTGTCCTGGACGGGCGTATCCATCCCGCGAGAATCGAAGAGGTGGTGCAGAAGTCCCGGGAAGAGGTAGACGCCGACATTATCAAGGCCGGTGAGCAGGCGGCTTACCAGGAAGGCGTGCACGGCCTGCATCCGGAGTTGATAAAGCTTTTAGGGCGCCTCAAGTACCGCACCAGCTACGGTCAGAACTCTCTGGAACACAGCATCGAGACTTCCTATATCGCCGGGATGATTGCCGCCGAAATCGGCGCTAACGTGGGTATCGCCAAGCGGTCCGGCCTGCTGCACGACATCGGCAAGGCAGTAGACCATGAGGTGGAAGGGCCGCATGCCACCATCGGTGCCGACCTCGTCAAGCAGTGGGACAAGTCTCCGGAAGTGGTACAGGGCATCGCCGACCATCACCTGGAGACCAGCAACGTCAGCACGTGGGGATTTATTATCTCCGCCGCGGATGCCATCAGCAGCGCCCGCCCCGGCGCCCGGCGCGAGTCCCTGGAAACATACTTGAAGAGGCTGCGTGAACTTGAAGACATTGCCCACAGCTTCAAAGGCGTGGAAAAGGCTTACGCCATCCAGGCGGGAAGGGAAATCCGCATTTTGGTAAAGCCGGAGGAGATTGACGACCTCGGTTCCATGCGCCTGGCCCGCGATGTTGCCAAGAGGGCGGAAGAGAGCCTGCAATATCCGGGGCAGATCAAGGTCACTGTCATCCGTGAAACCAGGGCGGTTGACTATGCCAAGTAGCAAGAAAGACAGGTAGGAAATGCTTATCCTGGCAATCGGTGATATCGTCGGTAAGCCCGGGCGGCAGGCGGTCCGAAAGCTGATGCCCGTGCTGCGGAAAGAACATGCCCTTGACCTGGTCATCGCCAACGGAGAGAATACCGCCGGCGGTTTCGGCATCACTCCGGAGACCGCGCAGGAGCTGCTGGACTACGGCATTGACGTGCTCACCTCCGGCAATCACATCTGGGCGCAGCGGGAAATCATACCCGTGCTTGACACGGAGTTCCCGCTGCTGCGCCCGCTTAACTATCCGCCGGGGGTGCCGGGCAGGGGATACCTGAGAAAAGGTAATGTCACCGTCGTCAATCTCATCGGAACAACCTTTATCGGCAACTTCGATTGCCCTTTCCGGACGATGGACCGCCTGCTGGAGGAAATTGGACCGGGTATCATCATCGTTGATTTCCATGCCGAGGCTACTTCCGAGAAGGTCGCCATGGGCCATTATCTCGACGGCCGTGTCAGCGCCGTCCTGGGGACTCATACGCACGTGGGCACCATCGACGCCCGCATATTGCCGGGCGGCACCGCGCATGTTACCGATATCGGCATGACCGGCCCTTCCGATTCGATAATCGGGGATGACGTTCAGGATGTTCTCCGTCGTTTTCTTACCCGCATGCCCAGCCGCCTTTCCGTGGGTAAGGGAAAGCCGGTCCTGAACTCGGTGCTGGTGGAGATAGATGAAAAAAGCGGCAGGGCTGTGCGCATCGAGCGCATCGACCGCAGACTGGAAGGATATGGGAAAGATTGACCTGCACGTTCACTCGGATGCTTCGGACGGCAGGTTCAGCCCGGAAGAGGTCGTGCGCAGGGCGGCGGCTGCCGGGTTATCGGTGCTGGCTCTTGCCGACCATGATTCCGTGGCGGGAGTTGCCCCGGCGCTGGAGGCTGCCCGCTCCTTCCCGGAACTGACCGTTATCCCCAACGTGGAAATCAGTACGGACACCGACGCCGGCGAGGTGCATATCCTCGGCTATTTCGTCGATTATTCCGATAGCGGGCTTAATAGCAGCCTGGAGCGCTTCCGCGATTCGCGCCTGACGAGGGCGCAAAAGATGGTGGCCCGCCTGAAGGACCTGGGCATGGACATAGAGTGGCGGAGGGTCCGGGAGCTGGCTGGTGAAGGTTCCGTCGGGCGTCCCCACGTTGCCCGGGCCCTGCTGGAAAAGGGCTATATCGCCACCTTCCGCGAAGCCTTTGAGAAATACATCGGGTACGGCGGCCCCGCCTATGTTTCCCGGGAAAAGATGACCCCTGCGGAAGCGGCAGGCCTTATCCTGCGCGCTCAGGGTCTGCCCGGACTGGCGCACCCCTTCACCGTCGACGATGTGGAAAAACTGGTGATTGAATTGAAACAGGCGGGGCTGGTGGCCCTGGAAGCCTATTACGGCGAATACAGCGACCGGCAGCGGAAAGAACTGGTCCGCCTGGCAAAAAAGCATGACCTGATTGCCACCGGCGGGAGCGATTATCACGGATTGGAAAATAATAATGAAACGATGCTGGGAGAAGCGGGCGTGCCGCAAGAATCAGTAGACCGCCTGCTGGCCCTGGCCAGGGAACGAAAGCTGAAAACGGCTCTTTCCGCGTGAAATCAGCGCCGCTAAAGGAGAAACATGGGCAACTGGTTTGCCCCGCTGATAATAGTCTCTTACATGCTGGGGGCTTTCCCTCTTTCCTATCTCGCCGCCAAACTCAGCAAAGGCATAGACCTGCGGAAATACGGCACCGGGCAGGTAGGTGCCGGCAATCTCTACCGCATGACCGGCTCCATGAAAATCGGGCTGGCGGTGGCTATCTTTGACGTCGGCAAGGGCGCCCTCATGGTATGGATAGCGAACGTCGCAGGCTTAAGTCCCGCCCAGCAGTTGCTCATCGGCACGGCGGCGGTTATCGGTCATAACTGGTCCGTTTTTCTGCGCTTCAGCGGCGGACGAGGCATCGGCACTACCCTCGGCGTGCTTTTGATTGCCCCGCTTCTGAACAGCATCACGCTATGGGGATTTATCAGCTTACTGGCCATCGCGCTCATCGGGGTGCTCCTGCTGCGCAGCACTCCCCTGCCCGTACTGGGGGGGATTGCCGCGATGCCCGTAGCAAGCTGGCTGGCCGCTGACTCGCCCGCGGTAAGCCTGTGCTATCTCCTGCTGCTGCTCATTATTATCGTTAAACGCGTCACCGCAAAGGCATCTTCTGAATCCGGCTCTATCAGCAAGGGAAAACTTTTGCTGAACCGGCTCCTCTTCGACCGGGACATCCGGGACGGCAGAGCATGGATGTACCGCAAGCCTGAAGTGGAAGAGGAAGAAGAAGGCGAACCTGATGAAATGCGCCACCCATCCTAACGTAGAGACTAACCTTAGCTGCGGCAAGTGCGGCAATCCGATTTGCCCGCGGTGCATGGTGCAGACCCCGGTAGGAGCCCGCTGTCCCCGGTGCGCACGTCTCTACAAGCTGCCCACGTACCGTGTCTCCGCCGCGTATTATCTGCGTGCGGCGGCAGCGGCGCTGGGTATAAGCTTGGCGGGCGGCATCGCCTGGGGACTCCTCATGGCCGTAATACCCTTCTTTCTCCTCAGCCTGCTTATCGCGGCGGGCATCGGCTATATCATCGCGGAGGTCATCAGCCTTTCCGTCAACCGCAAGCGGGGCACTGGCCTCGCGGTAATTGCCGGTACGGCGGTTGTCGCTTCTTACGCGGTCAGCTACCTGTTTACTCTCGTCGCTTTCGGGCGTCCCGGACCGGGACTGATGAGCATCTTCTTTGCACTGGTTTCCATCGGCCTGGGGGTCTTCTTTGCGGTTAACCGTTTTCGCTAGGCACACGCCTGATATTCCCCCAATCTCCGTCCAGGTTCCAAATATCCCCTGTAAAGAGAGCCCCGCATTGGTTTGACAATCCCATAATGAATATTATAACCTGAATCCGGATACGGGGAACGCAATTTTGTTACTGTGTTTGAATTTCATTCGCCGGAACTCAAATCAGACCATTTTTCAAACCACCTGTCACTACGGGTTCCCACGGAGTGAAGGAACAAAAAGAGGAGAATACCCATGAGAAAAGTAGCCGTAGTTGGTGTGGGGGAGACCAGATTCAGCGGCCCCCAGCCCAAGACTTCCGTGGAGCTTTTTTCGGAAGCGGCCATGGATGCTATCAATGAGTCGAACCTGAAGCCGAAGGATATCCAGGCCCTTTTCGTCGGCAACGTCCTCGGTGATTTCTCGGAAGGACAGGGGATGGTCCAGGCGTTCGCCGCCGAGAACATCGGCTGTTTTAACGTGCCGGCCAACCGTTACGAAGGCGCCTGTGCCTCCGCGAGTATGGCGGTCCGCGACGCTTTCATGTGGGTTGCTTCCGGGTTCTATGACATCGTCCTGGCGGGAGGCACGGAACGGGCCGCCACCATGGGCACCCCCCTCGCGACGCGGACCTTCGCCATGTTCAGCGATTCCCGCTACGAGTACCCTGCCGGTATCACCTTCCCGGCCGTCTTCGCGATGCTGGCCCATCTCTATTCCGCAAAATACAGCATTCCCCTGGACAAGTTGAAGGAACAGCTGGCCCAGGTCTCCGTACAGTCTTATAAACGCGGCATGCATAACCCCAAAGCCCACCTCCGCAAAGATGTCAGCAAGGAAGACGTGTTAAAGTCCTTCATGGTAAGCACGCCGCTGCAGCTTCACGACTGCTGCCCGTTCTCCGACGGCGGCGCGGCCCTTATTCTCGCCTCGGAAGATGCCGCCAGGAAGCTTACCGATCAGCCGGTCTATATCATCGGCGCGGGACAGTCTTCTTCGGGACCTCTTTCCAACCAGAATGAATTCCTCCCCAGAATCAGGGCGAGGGAAATCTCCTCGGAGACGGCTTATAAAATGGCCGGGGTCAAACCGCAGGACATCGACCTGGTGGAACTGCACGACTGCTTCAGCATCGCCAGTCTCATCGCCGCCGAAGGCATGGGCTTCTTTGAATTCGGGAAATCCGGCGAGGCCTGGATGAAAGGCGAGGCGGATATCGGCGGTAAGATAGCGGTTAACCCCTCCGGAGGACTCAAGTCCAAGGGGCACCCCATCGGCGCCACCGGCGCCGGGCAGGTCTACGAAGTGGTGCAGCAGTTGAGGGGAAAGATGGAACCCGAGCGCCAGGTGGAAGGTGCCAAAATCGGCATGACGGATACCCTGGGAGGGGATGGCGGCACTCTGGTCAACCTGATACTGCAGAAGGGCTGGTAATACCCTATAATCATGTTTACGGAGGCAGCAAATGGAATACAAGCTAACCTTTAAAGAATACAACGAAGCGCTGAAAACCAATAAACTCCTCGGCCTGAAATGCCGGGACTGCGGCTCCATTACGATTCCGCCCAAGATGGTCTGCCGGAAATGCACCAGCCCCAATCTGGACGTGACCGAGCTCAAGGGGACCGGGAAAATCCAGACCTTCACCACGGTAAACGTCGCCTCGGAAGGCCGCGAAGATGAATGTCCCTATACTATCGTCCTGGTAGAGCTGGATGAAGGCCCGTGGATTATGGGGAACCTGACCGGAGTGAGCCCTTCCGAGGCCACGATGGAGTCCTTAATCGATAAGAGAGTCAGGATGGAAAAGGGAGAGGTCTTCGCCGGGGACAAATACTCCGCCGGAGAGGGCGCCCGCCCCCTGTTCAAAATCGCATCCTGAGACCGGATAGCCCGGACTTATCCCCCGGGAGAAGTCCGGAAGTCAGACCAGGCATTTACCTGTTATAAAGAGGCTGGTTGTCCGCCATGGCTGAAGTAAAGAAGAAACCCATCAACCGGTTAAAGACAATGTATCCGCTGCGGGCGCTGGTGGACGGCATGTACGAGCGCGCCCAGGAGGCCAGCCGGGAAGGCAGACCCGTTGCCTGGTGCATGGTGAACTGGTGGGGGGGTGATGTTGTCCTGAGGGCGATGGACGTCGCCTGCATCTATCCGGAAGACTACGGCGCGGTCTGTGCCGCTTTCGGCGCGGCCCCGGCCCACATGGCGCGCTGTGACGCGGACGGTTTCCCCACGCATATGTGCGGCTACGCCCGCAATACACTCGGCTACACGGCCATCATGAGCGAACTCGGCGAAATACCGCCGGACGTCCCCATGGGCGGTATGCCCAAACCCACCCTGCTCCTCGGCTCCGCCTACTTCTGCGATACCCGCTACAAGTGGTTCCAGTCGCTCGGGCGCTACCTGGATGCTCCCCTGTGGGTCCTGGAGATGCCCCACCCCGGCGTCAAGGAATACCAGACCGAGGGAGCCCCGGAACATGACATCGCCTTCCTCGTGGCGGAGCTGAAAGGGTTCGCCGCTTTTCTGGAGAAGCTCCTCAAGAAAAAAATGGACTGGGACCGCTTCGCGGAATTGGTCGATGATACCATCGAAATGAACCGCGTCTGGTACGAGGTCAACGAGCTGCGCAAGGCGGTACCCTGCCCGATGCATTCCCGTGACTTCTGGAGCAGCATGCCCGCTTCCCTCTACATGGCCGCCGACCCCAAAGAGACGGCCAGGCTCTACCGGGACATGTATGATGAAGTCAAGGCCCTGGTGGATAACCGTCAGGGGGCCGTCGCCGAGGAGAAATACCGCCTCGCTTTCGCGGAGCTTCCTCCCTGGCACAGCCTGAAATTCTTCGACAGTCTCGCGGAAAGAGGCTGGAACTTCGTTATCGAAAGCTGGGCTTACCACCCCCCCAAGCCCATCGATTTAAGCCATATCAAAGACCCCGTGGAAAAAATCGCCCGGCTGACTTACCGCTACTTTACCGGCTTTTTCGCTGATGCCTGCGCCACGCAGGACTGGTGGGGCTATTTCGAACACCCTTACCTGGAATACGCCAGGGAGTACCGGTGTGACGGCATTTTCCTTCATCCCCTCCTCACCTGCCGCACCGCCACGAATCACCTCATGGTGGTGCAGGACCAGGCCATGAAACGCCTGAAAGTACCCTCCATCGTAATTGAGGGGGACATTGTTGACCTGAGTCTCTTCGACCCGGCGGATGCCTTGAGAAAAGCGGAGACCTTTGAAGAGACGATGGACTATTACAAAGAAATGAGACAGAAAGAGGGGCTGGACTGGTAGTCCGGGGAGAACGACGTGGCACAGTTGCAGACTAAAGGGCTCGGCCGAGCAAGGGAAATCTATCGGGACCGTGCCCGCCGCGCCCGCGAGCTGAAAAAAGAAGGCCGGAAAATCTTCGGCTACCTGGATATCAATCCTCCCGTTGAGATACTCACGGCGGCGGGAATTGTCCCCTTCCACCTCCTCGGGGATATGAGCGAGCCAATCACGAAAGCCGATGTCTGTCTGCCCACCGTGGTCTGCCCCTTCCTGCGCAGCGTCATGGACCAGGGACTTAAAGGCAAATACGATTTTCTGGACGGGGCTCTCTTCAGCCACACCTGCGAGGTGGCGGAAAAAATGTCCCATATCTGGCGCATCTATCTCGGCGATTCGGAGGTGTATTACATCGATACCCCCCACACCACCCATGACGCGGCGGTGAAACAGCATAAATATCTCCTGGAAGATTTCATCAAGGCGCTGGCGGAATCCACCGGTGCGGAAATCACGCCGGAACGCCTCCGCGAAGCCGTGGCCCTGCACAATGAGCAGCGGGCGCTGGTCAGAGAACTTTACGATTTGAAAAAACCGGACCCGCCCCTTATCTCCGGCAGGGAGACCATCCAGGTCATCGTGGCACTGACCGTCCTGCCGGTGACGGAAGGAAACGAGCTCCTGCGGGAGGTTATCAGCGAGGTCAAACAGCGTCCGGAGAAACCCCCGCAGCAGCCCGCCCGTCTCCTTGTCTGGGGCAGCATCATGGACAATACCGCCCTGGTAGAGATGATAGAGAGCATCGGGGCGAACGTGGTCATGGACGATAACGCCCTGGGCAGCCGCGCCTACTTTGAAGACGTGGAAGCTAGCGACGACCCGCTGGACGGCCTGGCTTACCATTACCTGGTTTCTATCCGCAACCCCCGCACCTTCCGGGAAACGGTGCTGGACAAAGAGGGACGCAAGGACTACATGACAGACCTCGAAGCGCGGTTCGGCCATCTAAGAGACTATGCCCGGGAGTGGCACGCCAACGGCGTCATTCTGCAGGCGCTGCGCTACTGTGATAGCCATGCCTACGAGGTGCCGGGCATCGGGGACTACCTGGACCACGTCGGTCTGCCGCATATCTACCTGGAGCTTGACTATAACCAGTCCGCCCTGGCACAGCTGCGTACCAGAATCCAGGCCTTCCTGGAGCTGCTTGACTGAAAAGACCATGACGGACAGGCGTTATTTTGCCGGCCTCGACCTCGGCTCGACGATGACCAAGGTCATCATCGTCAACGACAATGAGAAGGTCTTGGCGCGGGTGGAAAGCCATACCGGCGCCGAGCACCGCCGCCTCGCGAACAAGGTCATGGAGGAAGCGCTCCAGCAGGCTAAAATTCCCTTCGATGCCGTCACTTACATCGTTGCCACCGGCTACGGGCGTATCAATGTCCCCTTCGCTGACCGCCAGATAACGGAGCTTACCTGCCACGCCCGGGGAGTCGCCAGCTTTTTCCCGAAGGTACGCACGGCGCTGGACATCGGCGGGCAGGACGCCAAGGGCCTGAAGCTGGACGCCGGCGGCAAGCTGGTAAACTTCGTCATGAATGACCGCTGTGCCGCGGGGACGGGCAGGTTTCTTGAGGTTATCGCCAAGATGCTCGGCATCCCGCTGGAAGACCTGGGCAGCCTCTCCCTGAAATCGAAAAATAAAGTCAATATCAGCAGCACCTGCACCATCTTCGCCCAGCAGGAAGTGAACGGCCGCCTCTCGGAAGGTGCTCCGATTGAAGACATCGTGGCCGGGATACATGATGCCATCGCCCGCCGGGCGGTAGCGATACTTAAACGACTGAAGATAGAGCCGGAAATTGTCTTTACCGGCGGCGTCGCCAAGAATATCGGCGTGGTCAAAGCGGTCGGTGAAAACCTGGGACGGGAAGTGCTCGTCCCGGCTGACCCGCTTATCAGCGGCGCCCTCGGGGCTGGACTCCTCGGCAAAGAAATCGCCGCCAAAGCCCGGGCGGAGGGCAAATCGTTACCTAAAGCCGAGCGGCGGCTGGCGGAAGCGACCTTTTTCACATAGGAAAGACATGGCATATTATCTGGGCATTGACATCGGCTCCAGCACCAGCAAGGGGATTATCACCCGTGACGGAAAAACCGTTGCCGAGCACCTGCTCATTTCCGGCATCAACTACCGGGAAACCGCAGAGAAGCTGCGAAGGGAGCTACTGGACAAAGCGGGTTTATCTCCGGAGGATATCGCCTGTACCGTGGCCACCGGTCACGGCGCGGGCAACGCCGCCTATGCCGACCAGCAGGTAACGGACACCCGCGGCTGCGCCCGGGGTATCAACAGCATCTTCCCCGAGGCCAGGACCATCATCGATATCCAGGCCCAGTCCAGCCAGATTATCCGCGTCAACGAGCGCGGCCAGGTCACCAACTTCGTCGCCAGCGAGAAATGCGCCGCGGGCAGCGGGCGGTTCCTGGAGGTCATCGCCAACGTCCTGCAAATCGATTTAAGCGAAATCGGGGCGCTTTCCCTGAAATCGAAAAGTCCCATTTCCTTCACCACCAGCTGCGCGGTCTTCGGAGAGTCCGAGGCTATCTCCCGCGTGGCGGAAGGCATCCCCAAAGAAGACATCCTTGCCGGTGTGCACCGGGCCCTGGCGGACAAGATAGACGCCCTAATCGGCCGGGTGGGGCTGGAGGAGAAATGCGCCGTCAGCGGCGGAGGTGGCATGGACACGGGCCTGATTAAGACCCTGGAGGAAAATCTGAGGACAAAGCTGCTGGTGCCGCCCCGCCCCCGCATGGTCACGGCGCGGGGTGCCGCCATCCTGGCTCAGGACATTAACGAACGCGGCGCCGCCGCGGAAAACAAACAGGAAAGGATTTCCCGGGGTTCCCTGGGAGGAGAGCTATGAGCGAAGAGAAGACAATTCTGGACGAGCTGGGCGTGGATGTAGGCTTTAAGGTAAGCCACAGCAAGACCATCACGGCCAAGGACATCGAAAAATTTGCCGATGTCTCCGGCGATTTCAATCCCGTCCACATGGACGAAGACTATGCCAAAAAGACCTTCTTCGAGGGGAGAATTGCGCACGGGGTGCTCGCCCTGGCGCTGCTCTCGGCGGCGGGAGCCAAGCTCCCCGGACTGGTCATTCTGCTGGCAATGTCCAGCAAGTTCGTCAAGCCGGTGCGCATCGGGGATACCATCACCGCCAACGCGGTGGTGACCAAGGTGCGCAAAACATCGGGGATCGTTACCCTGGAAAGCAACTGCACCAACCAGAAAGGCGAGGTGGTCGTCGAGGGTGAGACCACCGTCAGGCTTTTCCCGAAACCTTGATAAAGCCCTACTTCTGTCTGTTCTTCAGCGCGTCCTGGATACAGGAGACGATTTCCTGCTTGCTTGCCGTCAGGAAAACGCCGCTGTAGCCCAGCTCTTTCAGCCTGGGGATGCTCTTGGGAGGGAAAATGCCGCCGATAAGAAAGACCGTGCTGTCCTTTATCCCTTTCTCTTTCGCGGCCTTCATTAAATCGGCGGACAGGACGAGTTCACCGCCGCAATAGGTGCTGATGCCGATAACGTCGGCGTCTTCCTGAACTGCGGTCTCGATGATTCTCTCAGGGAGCTCATTGCCGATAAGGACCACTTCCATCCCGGCGTCTTTCATCATTCCCGATACCGTAATCAGCCCGCGCGAGTGGGTTTCCAGGGGAAACTGGGCCATGACCACTTTGATTGTCCTGGTTGCTGTCTGTGCTGTCATCTGGTAACTCCCGAATCCAATTTAAGCATAGAGGGGCGGTTTCCACGAGCCGAAAGCCTCCACAAACGCCCGCCGCATCTCTCCCTCGGTAACATCGGCACGGGCGCACGCCACGGTATATTCCATTACGTTCTTACCGTTCTTGCAGGCATCAATAAGGTCTTTGATGCTCTGGTTCGCCTTCTCATTGTCCCGGTTCTTGCGGACGCGCTCCAGCTTCTGCTGCATCTCGTCGGCAATCTTCTGGTCGTATTCGTGGACGACGACGTTGGGCAGTTTCAGGTCATTGGCCCGGAAATAGTTCACGCCGACCACCTTGATTTCGCCGTTTTCAATCATGCGCTGTTCTTTCTCAATGTGCCGCATCGCCTTGTTATGCAGCCAGCCGCTGGTCACCGCCGCGACGATACCGCCCATTTTCTCAATCTCTTCGACCTCGTCCAGAATCCTTTTCTCCATCTCGTTGGTGAGCGATTCCACGTAGAAGGAGCCCGCCAGCGGGTCTACGACCTGCGTTACCTGGGTCTCCGCCTCGATAATCTGCTGTGTGCGCAGGGAGAGCAGAGAAGATTCCGCCGTCGGCACGGAGTATGCCTCATCGAAGGAATCGACATGCATGGACTGGACACCGCCCAGCACCGCCGCCAGGGCGTGGTAAGCGGAGCGGATAACGTTATTCATCGGCTCTTCCCGGAAGAGGGACACCCCCGATGTCTGCACATGGCAGCGCATCCACATGGAACGCGCTTTCTGAGCGTGGAAGCGATACTTCATAATCTTGTACCACAGCCTCCGCACGGCGCGTATCCGGGATACTTCCTCGAAGAAGTCGTTGGCCGGCGCCCAGAAGAACGCCATTCTCTCCGCTATCCAGTCGATGTCATGTCCCCGCCGCTGCATCTCTTTCATAATGCCAATGCCATTGGCGAGGGCAACCGCCATCTCCGTTACCCCGGAGGAACCCCACTCGCGCAGGTTGTAGCCGTTCAGGGTAACGTAGTTCCACTGGGGCACGTATTTCCGCATGAACTCGATGTTGTCACACTGGATGCGGAAATCGTCCTGGGGGGGGATATACTCGGAGGCGCTGCGCACCAGGCTCTCCATGATGAAATCGTTCTGGGAGCTGCCCGGCAGGTTCTCCCAGGAAACACCCCGCCGCTCCGCCATCACCAGGTACAGCGGAAAAACAATCGCCGTGTTCCGCGGATAATGGGTCACGATAGACGCGCTCACCTTGTCAATCGGTATGTCCCTCGTCACGACCTCCATATCCTCCACGCAGTCGATAGGCACGCCGACCGTCGCCACCTGCCCCTTCGATTCCGGCTCGTCGGAATCGAACATCTGCACCGTCGCCAGGTCCAGCGCCCAGTTGGCCCCCGTAGCCCCGTGCTCCAGGAGCATCTTCATGCGCTGGTTGCACTGCTCCGGGGAACCGGCCCCGAAAAGCTGGCGGATGGTAAAAACCCGGCCCCGGTACATATTGGGATGGACGCCCCGGGTAAAGGGTTCCTCGCCGGAGAAGCCCAGGTCCGTCATGTAATCGATATCCGGGTTGTTCAAAGGCGTATAAAGCAGTTCCCGGGGAATATCCGAGCCGAGGATGGTATGCGGCGTCACCGACCAGTTCTCACGGTCCTTATCCCGCACCACATTATTCTTCCAGCGCCCGAACGCGTCCCGTATCTGTTTCAGCGCCGCCTCATTGTACAGCGGCGTGCGTTTCTCTTTGGCTGCTTCCTCTTCCAGAATCTGCCTGGTAGTTTTCTCTTCCGCCATATTCCTTTTTCTCCCTAACCTTCCCGCATCAGAATGCGGGCAATCGTCATTCTCTGCATCTCGGAAGTGCCTTCATAAATTTCCGTAATCTTGGCGTCGCGCAGGTAACGCTCCAGCGGGTATTCATCCACGTAGCCGTAGCCGCCGTAAATCTGCATCGCCTTATTGGTCACGAAGGAAGAGACCTCAGCGGCATAGACCTTGGCCATGGACGCCTCCTTGACAAAGGACTGGCCGTCGTCCAGCAGAAAAGCGGCACGGTAGGTCAGGAGACGCGCCGCGTCAATCTGCGTAGCCATATCCGCCAGCATCCACTGAATGGCCTGGAAATTGACTATCGCCTGGCCGAACTGCTGGCGCTCCTTGGCGTAGGCCAGCGCCTTATCGAAGGCGCCCTGGGCGATACCCACCGCCTGCGCGGCTACCGAGACGCGGCTCTCATCGATGGCATTCAGCGCTATCTTAAAGCCGTCACCTTCTTTGCCGAGGAGGTTTTTCTCCGGCACGAAGCAGTCTTCAAAAATCAACTCCGCGGTGGAGCTGCCGCGAATGCCCATCTTGTGCTCCAGCTTGCCCACGGAGTATCCCTTCATCCCCCTTTCCACGACAAAGGCACTGATGCCCTTGTGCCGCAGCGATTTGTCCTGAGTAGCAAAGACCACGATGAAGTCGGCCTCGTTGCCGTTGGTGATAAAGACCTTGGTGCCATTAAGCACGTAACCGCCGTCTTTCTTCACGGCGGTGGTTTCCATGGCGGCCGGGTCACTGCCGGCGCCGGGTTCGGTCAGGGCAAAGGCTGCGATTTTCTCCCCCTGCGCCACCGGCGTGACAAAGCGCCCGCGCTGCTCCTCGTTGCTGAAATGGTACAGGGGCTGACCCGCCAGACCGGAGGTAACAAAATAGACCGTGCCGGTAGAAGCGCAGACCCGGGAAATCTCCTCTTCCGCAATGACGAAGCTCAGGATACCCCCATCGCTGCCGCCGTACTCCTCCGGAAAGGGTATCCCCATCAGCCCCAGTTCCCGCATTTTTTTGAAGCCTTCCGCGGGGAACCTGGCCTCCTTATCTATCCCGGCGGCCAGCGGCTCCAGCTCCTTCTCCGCAAAGTCGCGCACCATGGTCTTGAGCATTTTCTGCTCTTCCGTCAGTGAAAAGTCCAATTTTGCCTCCTCCGTTACCTGACAGGATAAGAGTTAAGGCTTTACCTCTTTCTTTATTTTTTTCGCCTTGGCCGGTTTACTGAGGTCAGCCACCAGACGGTCGGTTACCGCCAGAGCGGCCGCATAAGGCGTGGTCTTTCTCTTCATTAAATTATCAACCAGTTTTTTCAGGTAATCACCTTCATCGATACGATGCACGCACTGGTGAAGATAGCCTTCCATGGTCTCAAGAAGCTCAAATTTAGCCCTTTCCCGCTGCCGTTTTTTCAGTTCCCCGCTGGAAATCAGATAATCCCGGTGGCGCATGATTTCCTGAAGCAACTCATCGAGGCCCTGCCCGGAGAGGGCCACCGTGGATATGATGCTGGGCTGCCACTCGCCCTCTTGCCGCGTCTTCATGGAGAGCATCACCTCCAGGTTGACCCTGGCCCTTTCGGCACCCTCCATATCAGCTTTGTTAACAACGAAGATATCGGCGGCCTCAAGGATACCCGCTTTCATCATCTGGATTTCATCGCCGCCGGCGGGAGTAAGCACAATGAGCGTCGTATCGGCGGCACGGGTGATATCGATTTCTATCTGGCCGGAGCCCACCGTTTCCACCAGGATAACGTCCTTGCCCATCGCGTCCATAACATGAATGGCACCCATCGCCGCCTTGGCCAGGCCGCCAATCCAACCCCGCGTCGCCAGGCTGCGGATAAAGACACCGGCATCGATGCAGTGTTTCTGCATCCGGATACGGTCACCGAGGATGGCGCCGCCGGTAAAAGCGCTGGAGGGGTCGATGGCGACAACGCCGACGGTCATCCCCTGCTGGCGAAAAACCCGTATCAGGCCGTCGCTGAGGGAACTTTTTCCGGCGCCCGGAGGGCCGGTGATGCCGATGATGTATGCCTTGCCGATATGCGGATAAAGCGCATCCATCGCTTCCGCAGCTTCGGGCGCCTCATTTTCAATATGGGAAATCAGGCGGGCCGCCGCCCGGACATCGCTTTCGAGTATCTTCTTCGACAGTTCTTCCTGCATTATTCAACCGCGAGACGCCTCTGACGGCTGTCCCGCACATGACCCTGCGATTCTCCTTGAATAATAATCCGGGCAGTCTCTTACGGTTGTCCGTATTTTTCTCTGAGTTCGCGCTTCAGGACCTTGCCCATGGTATTACGCGGCAGGCTGTCAACGAAGACCACCGACCGCGGTCTCTTGAAGCTGGCCAGGTGTTCCCGGCAGTATTCCATGATTTCTTCAGGGGTGGCTTTCTCGCCCTTTTTGAGGATGATGACAGCCCTGGGCTCTTCACCCCAGGTGACATCGGGGACGCCGATAACCGCGACCTCTTCCACCTTGGGATGAGCCTGGATTACCTGCTCCACTTCTTCGGGGGAGATATTTTCTCCGGCACGGATAATCATATCCGAAGAACGGCCCGCCAGGTAGTAGTAGCCTTCTTCGTCGTAATAACCCATGTCACCGGTATGCACCCAGCCATCTTTGTCAATGGTCTTGGCGGTTTTCTCTTCGTCCTTCCAGTAACCGCCCATCACGCGGGGCCCGCGCGCCAGGATTTCGCCCACCTCCCCCGCGGGTAGAGATTTTCCTTCCTCATCAATCACCTTCATCTCTACATCAGCCATCGGTTTGCCGATTGATGAGAGCCTTTTCAGTTTCTTTTCTTTTTCCTCTTCCGTCCCGGTAATAACGTGGTCCTCCGGGTTCAGCGAGGTGATGGTAGATGCGGTCTCCGTTTGCCCGAAGGCATTGATAAAGCCCACCCCCGGAAAAACCTCCAGCGCCTTCTTGATTACCACCAGCGGCATGGGTGCAGCACCGTAGGTTATGATTTTCAGACTGCTCAGGTCATGCTTGCCGAAATCAGGATGGTCCAGCAGCTGCTTCAGCATGGTCGGGACCATCATGGCGCGGTTGACCTGCCACTTCTCCACCAGCCCCATCCATTCCTTGGGGTCGAACTGCCGCTCCATTACCAGCGTCCGGCAGCCGTAGACCGCAGCCATGACCGCCTGCATTCCGGCGATGTGGTAAAGCGGTACGGTAAGGATGTTCCTCTCTTCTACCTCAGCGTCAGGGGTCACGTTGTCCAGGACGTAAGAGGAAAAGCTGGTATGCGGCAGGATGACCCCCTTGGGAAATCCGGTAGTGCCCGCTGTATACATCAAAATAGTTGTATCCTTATCATCGATTTCGGTCATCACCGGTTCATCCGACGATGACAGGATGATATCCTCGTAATACAGCGCATTCTCCCGTTTCTCTTCGATACAGATGAAGTTTTTGACCGATTTCAGGTCCGGGCGCATGGCATCCACGAGGTCAGCATAGCGGCTGCCGAAAATAAGCGTTTCCGATTCCGAGCTGTTCAGCATATAGCTGAGTTCTTTTTCCCTGGCCCGGAAGTTCAAGGGTACATAGATGGCATCGAGCCTGGACACCCCGAAGTAAGTCTCAAGGCATTGATTACAGTTGACCTGCAGCAGCGCCACCCTGTCTCCCTTTTTCACCCCCAGTTTGGCAAGTCCGCTAGCGAGGCGGTTAACCCGGTCACTCAGCTGGGCAAAGGTGATAATCCGGTCTTCAAAGATAATCGCCGGGCGGTCGGGGCAGATAGCGGTTGCAATGTCCAGAAACTCCGTTGTGTTCACAATTCCTCCAAGACAGGCAAATTAATAACCAGGTTGTTATTTTAACTTAAGACGGGGACAAAATCAATTCGTGACACCGGGTTTCATTTGTTTTAGCTGGTGATGTCATTGCGGGCAATGACCGCCTTTCCAGCCGGATGCAAATAAAACCATACGGGATTTGCCGGTATCTCAGGACAAACATAATCCCAGCCCTAACCTTTTTTCCAGCTCCAGGCCTTCCGCCAGGGAAAGGTCAAGGCCCCGGGTTATCGCTTTCTTGATGGTTCGCACCACTTCCGGAGAACGGCCCTTGATAATCCCGGCATAGCGCTCCGCTTCGGACATCATTTGCGGGCGCGGCACCACCCGGTTTACCAGCTTGACACGGAGGGCCTCGGCGGCATCCAGCCATTTCCCGGCGAGGAGCATCTCCTGCGCCACCGCTCTGCCCGCCACCCTGGGGAGGGTCTGGCTGCCGCCTGCCGCGGGAATTATTCCCAGCCCCGGCTCCGGCAGTCCGAATCGGGCGTCCTCTGCGGCAATCCTGATATCGCAGCATAGCGCTATTTCCAGCCCGTCACCGAGGACAAAACCATGCATCGCGGCGATTACCGGCTGGGGCAGGCTCAGGAAAAGACCCCAGTTGTCCCGCTCCCAACGCACCTGCCGCGCGATAATCGGCGATGGCGCGGTCAGAAACTCGGTCAGGTCCGCCCCGGCGCAGAATGCCTTCTCCCCGGCCCCGTTGATAATAACCGCCCTGACTTCTTCATCGTCCCTGATGGCCCCCAGTACTTGATAAAGCTCGTCACGCATCTTGATATTGTAGGCATTCAGGGCTTTGGGCCGGTTCAGGGTGAGGTAGCCGACACCGCTGTCTTTGCGGTAGATGATCGTCTCAAAATCGCTCACTGGACTGGAACTATTCTCCCTTGAACTGCGGCGGCCGCTTCTCCAGGAAAGCGCGGATACCCTCCGTGCGGTCGGCGGTGGTATGCAGGAGAAAATACAGGTCCGCTTCAAGACGCAGTCCCTGCTCCATGGTAAGGTCCATGCCTTTGTTCACCGCTTCCTTGGCGAACCGCAGCGTCAGCGGGCTGCGGCGGGCTATCTCCCCGGCCAGGGTCTCCGCTTCATCCATCAAGGCTTTCGCGGACACCACGCGATGGACCAGGCCTATCTCCTTCGCTTCCGCCGCGCCGATTATCTCCCCGGTGAGCAGGAGTTCCAGCGCCTTTCCTTTTCCGATGATGCGGGGGAGGCGCTGCGTGCCCCCATCCCCGGGGAAAAACCCCGTGTCCACGCCCGGAAACCCGAAGCGCGCGTTTTCTGCGGCAAGCCGGATATCACAGGCGAGGGCCATTTCCATTCCCGGCCCCAGAGCATCCCCGTTAATGGCAGCGACAACGGGAGATTCTATGCCGGCGATAGCGGCCGCGGGAAGCGGCGAACCCTCGGCGCCCGTGCAGAAAGCGTTTCCCGAGGCGGTAATAATCACCGCGTAGATTTCAGGCTCCCGGTTGATTTGCCGGCAGACGTCTTCCAGCTCACCGGCAAGGCGTCCCGTGACCGGATTACCCTCTCCTTCTCCTTCCAGAGTTATGAGGGCGATATGGCCTTTTCGCGTAAAAACAACGCCGGACATAGAACAGGACCTACTTTCGTTTTCATGCCAACCCAATCTTACACAAGAATTCATGTGTCGTCAAGGAAATTACACTTGCGTAACAGGCGTCGGGTAGAGTATAGTTTAACAGATGTATCCGATGATTATGGAAAAGTTCCAGTTGGCCCCAGGGACCGGAATTCCACCCCTCCTTAACAGGATTTTCACGGTTCTGAGCGAAGAAGGCTCCACTGGCTACCTCGTCGGCGGGCTGGTGCGGGACATGCTGCTGGAGCGCGAAACCGGGGATATCGATATTGCCGTTACCGGTGATGCGCCGCGGATTGCCCTGAAGTCGGCAAAGGCCCTCGGCGGCAGCTATGTGGTCCTTGACGAGGAGAGAGGAATCTACCGGGTTATACTCTGCGCGAACGAGAAAAAAAGAGAGATTGACTTCTCCGTAATCAGGGGCTCCATCGATGAAGACCTGGCCCGGCGCGATTTCACTATCAATGCGATGGCTATAGAAATCAAGCCGGATATGAATTCTCTCCGGACTGAAGAAATCATCGACCCGTTCGGGGGGATGGAAGACCTGGGCCGGAAGACCATCCGGGTAGTAAGTGAAGACTCATTCCGTGATGACCCGGCCCGCTTGCTGCGGGCGGTGCGTCTGGCGGCGGAGCTTGGCTTCCTGATGGAGCCGGGGACGGAACATCTCGTCCGGCGCGATTGCCAAATGGTGTCGGGGGTGGCAGGGGAAAGGATAAGGGAAGAACTGTGCCGGTTACTCGGGCTGCGAGGCTCCGGGGCCCTGCTCGACTTCATGGACAGGCTGGGCATACTTACCGCCATTATTCCGGAACTGGATGAAAGCAAGGGCGTTGACCAGCCCACCGTCCACCACTGGGACGTTTTCCGGCACTCCCTCAAGACCGTAACCGCTCTGGAGGCTATCCTCAGGCAGGGCGCGTGGGAATATATCGATAGGGAAATGATAAACCTGGTGCCCTGGACGGAAAGGCTGGAAAAGCACTTCCGGGAAGAGACGGCCGGGGGCAGCAGCCGGTTATCTCTCCTGAAGCTGGCAGCCCTGCTCCACGATATCGCCAAACCGGAGACCAAGACCCTGGATGAAGGGGGGCGGGCCCGTTTCCTGGGACATCCGCAGGAAGGCTCGGAAAAGGTATCCGCCATCCTGCGCAGACTGCGGTTCAGCAATCAGGAAATAAAATCGGTGTCATTAGCGGTCCAGTACCACCTTCGCCCCCAGCAGATGAGCAATGAAGGTCTGCCTACCCGCCGCGCCATTTACCGCTATTTCCGGGATACCGGAGAAACCGGCATCGATATCCTTTTCCTCAGCCTGGCCGACCACCTGGCAACCAGGGGGCCGTATCTGGACTACCGCCAGTTTGAAGGGCACGTCCGTCTGGTGGAATACGTGATGGAAGAGCGACTCCGCAAGCCGTCTGAAAAACCCCCCAAGTTGCTTGACGGAAATGACCTTATCCGCACCCTGGGACTGAGCCCGGGGCCGGAAATCGGGCACGTACTGGAAGCGGTAAGGGAAGCCCAGGCCGCCGGCGAAATCTCAAATCATCCGCAGGCTTTGGAATATGCCCGCGAGCTATTAAGAACCGGACTTGATTCAGGTGAAACATTATGAGACGCAATACCCTGACCTTAATTATCATCCTGGTGCTCTTCATCTCCTCCGTCCTCGCCCTGCTGTTCCCCGTCCTGGGCAGGCAGGGAATGAGGCTGGGCCTGGACCTGCAGGGCGGTCTGCATATCCTCTACGAGGCGGACCTCTCCTCTGTGGAGCCGGGGACGGAAGATGAAATAATCGAAGGCGTCATGGGGGTGCTGGGCAACCGCATTAACCCTCTGGGAGTAACCGAACCTGTCATCCAGAGACAGGGAGAAGACCGCATCCTGGTGGAGCTGCCCGGCCTCAGCATTACGGACCGGGAAAAGGAAAGGCTGGCGCGGGTGGCCGTGCTCGAGTTCGGGGAGACCGCGGCGCAAGGCGAAGAGGCAAAATGGGAGAACGAACTGGGGCGCTGGAAACCGGCGACCGCTGAAGTTAACGGCGAGGTCAAAGAGCTCACCAGCCGCTATTTCCGCCAGAATACGTACGTCTCTCCGAGCCAGGCAGGCGGTGTGGACCTTGTTTTCGAGTGGGATGCCGAAGGCAGGGTGCTTTCGGAACAGATTACCGGCCGCCTGCTGGGCCAGCGACTGGGCATTTTTGAAGGGGACACGGCGGTAATGGGAGAAGACGGCCGGCCCATTGCGCCCGTGGTTCAGAATGTCATCACCGAAGGCGGCAGGATTACCGGACTAAGCTTTACCGAGGCCAACAGCCTTTCCCAACAGCTTAACGCGGGGCGCCTTCCCGTTTCTCTTTCTGTCCTCAGTGACGAGACCGTTTCCCCGACCCTCGGCGCCAATTTTATCAACCAGAGCATCCTGGCCGGAGTTATCGGCCTGGTTTTGGTGATGCTGTTCATGATCCTTTACTATCGCCTGCCCGGCGCCCTGGCCAGCCTGACCCTGGTTTTTTACGGGGCGCTGGTGCTGGCCCTGTTCAAGATGATACCCGTCACCCTGACGCTGGCGGGGCTGGGCGGCTTTATCCTCTCCATCGGTATGGCGGTGGACGCGAACGTGCTCATATTCGAACGCATGAAAGAGGAACTGCGGAGCGGGCGCACGGTGGGAGCGGCTATCGAAGCCGGGTTCAATCGCGCCTGGAACGCTATCCGTGACGCCAATATTACCACGTTTATCGTCTGCCTGATACTCATCTGGATAGGAAGCACTATCGATGCGGGAGCCCCGGTCCAGGGTTTCGGCCTTACCCTGCTCGTCGGTGTCGGGGTGAGTATGTTCACCGCAATCCTGGTAACCCGCACTTTTATGCGACTCTCCGTTCATACCGGACTGGCAAATAGAATCTCACTATTTAGCCCTGAAGTAAGGAAGAAATAAATGTTAAATCTTACCGGCAAGCGGTTCTGGTTTATCATCATCTCGGGGATATTGATGCTGGTCTCCCTGGTCTCCCTAATTTCCCTGGGCCTGAAACGCGGCGTTGAGTTCAGCAGCGGCTCGATGCTGACGGTAAACTTCGAGGAGGAATTAACCCAGCAAGAGGTGGAACAGGCCCTCGGGGAACTGGGCTATTCTGACAGCATCGTGCAGCAGACGCAGCCCACCGGCAATTATATTATCCGCACTCACGTTCTTGATGAAAACGAACAGACACAGTTGAAGATCAGCTTGCAGGAAAGGCTGGGCAATTTCGCCGGGGAGTTTTCCTTCCGCCGCGTTTCCCCCATGATTGCGACGGAGACCTCCCGCAGCGCGTCCATCGCCGTGGCCGTAGCCGCACTGGGAATCCTCCTGTATGTCACCTGGGCCTTCCGCCGCATGCCCAAGCCCTTCCACTACGGGACTTGCGCCATCGTCGCCCTGGTCCATGACGCTCTGATTGCCCTCGGCGTTTTCTCCATTTTCGGCGCCATCCTGGGCTGGGAAATTAACCTCATGTTTATTACGGGGATACTCGCGGTTATCGGGTATTCCGTAAACAATACCGTGGTCATTTTCGACCGCATCCGTGAGAACCTGATACTGGGAATCAGCCCCGATTTCGAGACCGTGGTCAACCGCAGTGTAGTCGATACTATGGCTCGCTCGCTGAACACCAGCCTGACCACGCTGGTCGTCGTCCTTGCCCTGCTCCTGTTCGTGGGAGCCAGTATCCAGAATTTCGTCATCGTCCTCATCATCGGCATCATCGCCGGCACCTTCAGTTCCGTTTTCTTCGCCCCCATGCTGTTACTGGTATGGGACCGGAACGAATGGAAAAATTTCTGGAGATGGTTAAGTTTTCGCCGCGTAACATCCTGAGCCGGGACACGTGATGTTTTCGACAAGAAACGGCGTGGTACGCCTTGCCATCATCTCGGTTATCGGCCTGATTGTTATCAAGATTATCACCGCGTATATCACCGGCAGTCTCAGCATTATCGCCCAGGCCGCGGACAGTTCTCTCGACCTCCTTGCGCTGGCGATTACGGCAATAGCCGTACGGGTTGCCGTGAAGCCCGCCGACGGCGAACACCCCTTCGGCCACGGCAAAGCCGAGAGCGTGGCGGCTTTCGCCCAGGCGGCGCTCATTTTCACCGCTGCGGGACTCATTATTTATTCAGCGATAGACCGTATCACCGGAGCTACCGCGGTCGTGATGACGGAAGCGGGCATCGCGGTAATGGTAATCTCGATACTGGTCAGTATTTTTCTCTCCCGCCACATGCACCGGGTCGCGGAGAAGGTGGATTCCCTGGCTCTGGACGGCATGGCGCATAACATCGCCACGGATGTTTATTCCGCCGCGGCGGTCCTGGCAGGAATGCTGGCTATCCGCTTCTTCCGCATCGGTCTCCTGGACCCCATTATCGCCCTGGTTGTTTCTTTGTTTATTCTGAGGGTGGGTTACGGTGTCAGCCGCAGGGCCTTCAGCGGTCTGATGGACGTCAAACTTCCCGAGGAAGAGGAGAGGGTGATTAAAGAGGTTATCCTCCAGCACGCGGACCGGGTTATCGATTTTCACAAACTGCGCACGCGCAAGTCCGGGACACAGCGCTACATCGACCTTCATGTAGTCATATCCCGGCACACCCGGGTCAACGAAGCGCACCAGCTCTGTGACACGCTGGAAAAGGAAATCGGCGAGCGGCTGACTGATGCCAGTCTCACTATTCATATTGAACCGTGTGACGAACAGTGCAACCGGTGCTCGATTACGTGCGAGTTCCGCAGGGAAGCCTTCAGTCCAGGGCGTGAACCCTCCTGATTTCCTTTACCAGGGAGGCGATATTAGGCGCCGTCATTTCCCGCGGGGATTTTCCCAGCGTATCCTTAACCACGCTTCTCCCTCTCATGACGTCCAGTGTCGCCGCCACGGAGAGCGCCAGCGCTTCAAGGTGATAACCGCCTTCCAGGCTGAAGACCATCTTTCCTCCGCACTCCTCCCGGGCTAACCCGCGGATAATTTTGATAATTTCCCCGAAGCCGGTAACGCTTTGCTGCATAAAAGCCATACCGTCCGCCCAGTGCCCGTCATAACCGGCCGAGACCATTACCATTTGCGGGTGGAACCTCCTGACGGCCGGGGCCACCAGTTCGCGGAAAACCTGCCCATATTCCACATCCCCGCACCCCGCAGGCATAGGGATATTCAATGTTGTCCCTGCACCCTCTCCGGCTCCCGTCTCTTCGATGCTGCCCGTCCCGGGATAGTGATAGCTCTGGTGCGCGGAGATATAAAGCACCGCGGGGTCAGCATAAAAGGCTTCCTGGCTGCCGTTACCGTGATGCACATCGAAATCGATGAGAGCGATGCGTTCCAGGCCGAGATGCAGCCGGGCGTACTTCGCGGCAATAGCGATGTTATTGAAAAGGCAGAAACCCATGGCGCGGCGGGCCGTGGCGTGATGTCCGGGCGGCCTGACCAGGGCAAAGGCGCTGTCTACCTCTCCCCTTACCACAGCTTCCGTCGCCCGGATAGCTCCCCCTGCCGCATATAGCGCCGCATCATAGGAATCCGGGGAGACGACGGTATCCGGGTCCAGCCAGCCCCCGCCCCTGGCGGCAAATTCTCTCACATGCTCGATGTAACGCCGGTCATGCACCAGGCCCGCCTCCCCTTCGGTCGCCGCCCGGGCTTCGATTTCGGTCAACTGCTGCTTCAGTCCGCTCTGCTCCAGGTAACCGGTCACGGCCTCCAGGCGCCGCGCGTTTTCCACGTGCTGACCGGTATCATGACGCAGATACACCGGGTGATAAACATAACCCACGTTCATAGCCGGACACCTCTTTTCTCAGGCAACGTTAGATATTCCCCTGCACCCCGGAGATGATAAACCAGACGCCAAAGCCGGCCAGCAGCAAACTGCAGGCAATAAAGACCCATTCCTGCAGACGCTTTCCCCAGAGAGAATGGGTCTTGTTCACCGCCACGGAGACAAAGGACAGCCAGGCCAGGTCACAGGTCCAGTGCACCAGGATAAAGACCATGATGCCCACCGCCCCGAAGACCAGGAAACGCATTATCAGCATACTGCCGATGGTGGCCCACCAGAGCAGAAAGAAGGGATTGAACCCGCTTGTAATAATTCCGGCTGTAAAAGCGTTATACGGCAGGTCACGGCCTTCCTTCACCACCTTCCGGCGGGCGCGGAACATGTCCAGGCCCAGCCAGATAACCATAGCACCACCCAGAATGCTCAGCACCAGACGCAGCACGTCGTTCTGAAAGAAGGGCGCAAAACCGAAATATATCAGCAGAATCAGGGGGACTTCAATGACGGCATGACCCAGGGAAATGAGCGTCCCCGCCCAGGGCGACCGGTAGCTCTTGGTCAGGGTAACGGCGAACATCGGTCCGGGCATCATCACCCCGGAAAAAGAGATGACGACGATACTCAGCAGAATCGGCAGCATAAACCTTAACCCGCGGTAACCGCTTCCCAGATTATAACACGACCGCCTTATCATGTGCTTAACCCGATTGCCTTTACACCTGGTGGGCGGGGCGCAAGAATAATGCTGAGATGGCGGGTCAGGGTGGGAAGAAAATCAGGGTGGGAGGTACTTCGCTACCTTTGCCCCACCCCCTTGATTCTTTCTCCCACCCAACCCGCCCCGGGGCAATTAATTCCTGTCCCCCTCCCCAAAGTGAAGGAAAGCCGCCTGGTAGTCTGGAAAGGGAAAAATAGCAACATAGCGGGGAATGGTTCCTGCCCTTGAGTTAGGTCTTGTATTGGACTATACTTTTCTCAAAGCAATGTCTCTGGATTTAAGCAGCGTCGCGGCGCAGGTAGGCGGCATGATTGCCAGCCTGAAAGGCGGGTTTGCCGAAAAGCAGGCCAGGCTGGAACGCGCCCTGGGCACCCTCCAGGACCCACCGCTTGACCTTGATACCCTGAAACGGAAGATTGCCGCCGCCAAAACCTCCTGGCTGGTAGCGGAGCTGGTGGAAAGCCTTGACCGCCGCTACGCATCACCCCCCGCCCCCACCGATTTCACCGTAATCGCCAGCGACGGCTCGCACATCGATGTTGACCGCCACCGGACCGCGCGCTGCTACCTGATAAATACCGGCGCGGCGGTCCTGCACTACGGTTCCGCGCCTTACGCCGAGCTTATGAGCCAGCCCCGGCTTTACTCCGGCGATGCCGACCTGGCTATCGCGCCGCCGGGCGCCAGGGGACGGGAACAGGTGATAGAAGGCAATCTCCTCGGCATCAAGCGCAGCATCGAGGAATGCCATCACCTTACCGGCCTTGCCGCGGAGCTTCCCTCAGACAACCCGGTACTGGCGCTCCTGGACGGCACACTACTCCTCTGGGGACTGGAAGGCTTTCCTGAGTTCGTTGGCGATGTCCTGCTGCACAAGGGCCTCCTTCCCTGCCTCGACCGGATGCGGGAGATAAACCGGAAACGCCCGCTGTCCCTCGCCAGCTATATCAGCTTCCCCCGCAGCACCGACGTGGCCAACGTACTGCGGCTGGCCGTCTGCCCGCAGGAGAACGTAGACTGCGACCGCTGTGAGACAAAGGACTGTGAGGTAATTGCCGGGGTGCGCGACCGCGACCTTTTTACCGCTTTGCTGGGTGAAAACGAACGCTCCGCACTTTTCATCAGCCCCTCCAAAATATCCCGGGAGCACTACGGCGCGCACCGGATATATTTTTATTACCTCAACACCGGCGGGGAAATCGCCAGGATTGAAACGCCGCAGTGGGTGGCGGAGAACCAAGGCCTGCTCAATCTTTCCCACAGCATGATTCTGGACCAGTGCCGCCGCGGCCACGGCTATCCCGTGGCGCTCAGCGAGGCCCATGAACAGGCGGTGGTCACCGGCGCCGACCGCGAAAACTTCTGGCAGCTTCTGGAGCGGTCCCTGGTGGAGGAAGATATCCCGGCCGCTACCTCCGCGAAGAGCTTGAGTAAAAGAACGAGGTGGGTGTAAAAATGGAATGGCGTGAACTGACTATCGACGGGTATCAGAGGATCCAAAACGTTCTGGAAACGGCGCTCAAGGACGGACTCCAGCCGGGCGACCTTGACAAACTGCCCCGCCCCGACTGCAACAGCATGGGCTGGCTGGCCTGGCATACCGCCCGCATTCACGACCATGAAAACGCGGAGCTGATGGGGGAAGAGCAGCTCTGGACTAAGGGCGGCTGGCATAAGAAGTTCAACCGTCCCGCCGACCCCGATGATACCGGCACCGGACATACGCCGGAAGACGTGGCGGCTTTCCGCTCCCCGGACATCAACGTATTCCTGGACTACCACCGCGCGGTGCTGGAAAGAACGAAGCAATACCTCCTCTCTCTTACCCCGGAAGGCCTGGGACGGGAGCTAAATGAGCCCTGGTATACCCCCCTCCCCACCGTGGGCGTCCGCCTCGTCAGCGTGATGGCGGACTGTCTTCAGCACGCGGGACAGATTTCTTACGTGCGCGGCCTCCTCAAAGGCAAGGGGTGGCTGGGGTATTAATCATCAGAAGATATTTTCTCCCCGAGATAAATAATCAGGAGGAGATACAAAATGAAAAGCAGTGGGCCTGGATTCGGTGCGATATGGTTCATAGGCTGGCTGTTCACCATCGGTTATGCCGAGTTGGTCTGGTGGAAGATTATCCTCGGGATAATCGTCTGGCCGCTCTACCTGGGCCAGGCGGTGATGTAAAATATTTTTAAGATAATTTTGTGACCTCACCCCCTTTATCCCCCTCTCCCGGGAGGAGAGGGGTAGGATAAGTTTTTGAAGGGGCGTAGCCCCTTCAAGCTACCCGTTTAGGAAAAGGAGATGAATGATGAGTGAGCTGAAATACCCTGAAAGCAGCTATAATTGGGCTAATAAAAAAGGATTAGTCTATACCTGCGCGATACACCGCATTCGTTATGATACATACGTCGGCTGTCCGGAATGCCGCGAGCGGCAGCGGGAAGAAGAGAGAAAAAAGAATAAGAAGGACTTATTCAAGAACGTAATCTGGATGTAATCTGAAATAAGTAACTGGCATCGGGAGGTACAGATGGGCAGCAAAGGCAGAAAAGAAACCAAGAAACCCAAGCAGCAGAAGGACAAGAAAACAGAGGAGAAGAAGAAACAGTAAAATTGCTACTGAAAATCCCCCTTAATCCCCCTTTGGAAAATGGGGAAACCGGAAGTGCACGATGGGGCGTCTTCCCTTCGTAAGGGGAGAAAGAGAGGGATTTATAACCATAGATCAAACAGGGGGTGAGGTGAAATAAATACCATACCATCGACCAAGATTGCGGAAGTGATTGAGGCCGGCACCACCGGCTTTACCGCCCAGTGCTATGAGCTTTACGCCCTGCCGCCGCTGGGCAGCCTCGTAAAGACGGGACATATTTACGGTATCGTCTGCCTCGCCACGACCAGCAGCCTGGAGCCGGGACGGAAACCAATCGCCCGCGGCAAAGATGAAGCCAGCGAGGAAGACATCTACCGCTCCAGCCCCCAGCTTTCCAAATTGCTTAAAAGCGAGTTCCAGTCGCTCATTGTAGGCTACCGGGAGGACGGCCGGTTGTGCCATTACCTCCCCCCGGAACCCGCCCGGATCCACAGCTTTGTTTACGCCTGCCCGGCGGAAGAAATGCGGGAGTTCAGCCGGTCGCTGGACTTCCTGAACCTGCTGCTCAACACCCCCGTGCCTGTTCCCGCCGAGGAACTGGTCTCGGCATGCCTGCGGCGGATGTCCCGGGCGCAGGAAGACCCGGATGCTTTCCTGGTGGCGGCGGGCAAAGAACTGGCGGCCCGGCTCAGCGGTGAATTCCAACTGCTGAAGTCGATTCTGGGGAGGCTGAAATGAGCGAAAGACTGGGCATGGTCACTTCCGGCTCTCTGGAAAAAGGCATCGAGGTCAGGCTGGACGGCGCGGTCTCCGTGGAGGACATGGCGGTGGGCCGCTACGTCACTATCGAAGGCAACAAGCGCCGCTTCTTCGGCATGATAAGAGACGTCAGCCTCGGCGTCACCGACCCGCTAATCACCGCCTCCCCACCCGACCTCACCGACCCTTTAATGGCGCAGGTACTCGCCGGAACCGCCACCTTCGGGCTGCTGCACGTCGCCCCTTACCTCACCATCGGCGGGGATGCGGAAAGCCTGCTGGAAGGCCCGCAGCCCGTGAAAACAGTGCCCAGCCATTTCTCACTGGTTAACCTCGCCTCGCAGGAGGACATCGAGCTGGTCTTCGGCGGGGAGGACGAGAAACGATTTTTCATCGGCAACCCGCTGGACATGGAGACCAAAATCTGCCTCAACCTGCCCGAGTTCGTCAAGCGCTCCAACGGCATCTTCGGCAAGAGCGGCACCGGCAAGACCTTCCTTACCCGCATCCTGCTCATCGGCCTGCTCCAGAAGAGCGCCGCGGTCAACCTGATTTTCGACATGCATAACGAATACGGCTGGTCCGGCACCAGTGAGTCAGGCCGCCCGGTGAAAGCTTTGAAACAGCTGTTTCCGTCCAGGGTGGCCGTATTTACCCTTGATGAGGAAAACTCCCGGAGGCGCGGCGTCAATACCGATTTCGTGGTGAAGATAGGTTACGGGGAGATTGAGCCGGAGGACATCAGCCTGCTGCGGCAGACCCTGAACCTGACCGAGCCGGCGGTGGAAGCGGTCTACCAGTTACGGCGCCGCTTCGGGAAGGGCTGGCTCCAGAGCGCGGTCGACCTGAAAGAAACCGAGGAAAGCGCGGAGCTGCTCAAAGAAATGAGCATCCACGAGAGCACATTCCAGAACCTGCAGCGAGGGCTGGCCACCATCCAGCGTCTCCCCTTCATGGTCTCCAGCGCGCCGGACAACGCCGTGAAACGCATCCTGAGCTACCTCGACCAGGGCATCAACGTGGTACTGGAGTTCGGCAGGTACACGGACATCACCGCCTATATCCTCGTCGCCAACCTGCTTAGCCGCCGCATTCACTCCCAGTACCGGGAAAGGACGGAGCGGTCCATGGGGGAAAACGCCACTCCGCCCACCCCTCTCGTCATCACCATCGAAGAAGCCCACCGGTTCCTGAACCCGGAAATCGCCAGCAATACCATCTTCGGGACTATCGCCCGGGAGATGCGGAAATACAACGTCTCCCTGCTGGTAATCGACCAGCGACCCAGCGGCATCGACCCGGAGGTCATGTCCCAGATGGGCACCAAGATAACCTGTCTCCTGGATAACGAGCGGGACGTCGACGCCGTGCTCGCCGGAGCTTCCGGCAAAAGCGCCCTCAAGGCCGTGCTGGCACGGCTGGAAGCGAAACAGCAGGCGCTTATCTTCGGGCATGCCTTGCCCATGCCCATCGTCGTCCGCACGCGGGAGTACGGCTCACCCCAGTCCTACCGCGACTTCGGAGACAACCGAGAGGAGCGGAAACAGCAAACGCAGCAGGACATTGAGGAGCTCTGGGATTGACCGGCAAAATTGGGCTGGCGCTGGGCGGCGGGGTGGCGCGGGGGCTAGCGCATATCGGCGTCCTGGAAGCGCTCGAAAAGGAGCAAATCCCCGTCTCCTTCATCGCCGGCACCAGCATCGGCGCGGCCATCGGCGCGGTGTATGCCCGTAACGGGAGCGCCGGCCGGATGCGGGAATGGATTACTCATCAGAGCCGCCGGCAGATGGCTTCCCTCATCGACCTGTCCCTGCCCAAAACCGGCTTCATCAAAGGCGAAAAACTGAGTGAATTACTGGCATCATTTCTCGGCGGGGAACCTTCCTTTGAGGAAATGAGAATACCCTTCGCCTGCGTCGCTGCGGACATCGATACGGGGGAAGAAATCGTCCTGAAAAAAGGTCCGGTCATTGACGCCGTGCGCGCCAGCATTTCCCTTCCAGGTATCTTCACGCTTGCCGAAGATGAAGGAAGGTTCCTTGTCGACGGCGGGCTCGTGAACCCGGTGCCGGTGAACGTTGTCCGGGACATGGGCGCTGATTTTGCCATCGCGGTGAACGTCATCCCTGACGCCAGGACTTTGAGCGAAATAGAGCGAAAAAAGGAACACCCCAGTCTCATCCACATCATCGTGCAGTCCATCTACATCGGCAATTACTCGCTGGTGAAGTCCAGCCTGGAAGAAGCGGACGTGGTCATTCAGCCTCAGGTAGCCCACATCGGAGCCGGTGACTTCCACCTCGCCGCGGAATGCATTCAGCAGGGAACGCTAGCGGTAGAAGCCGTCCTGCCGGAAATCAGACGATTTTTAAAAGCATCCTGATTTTGGTTTCATTTGCTTATTGTTGGTAATGTCATTGCGAGCGGAGCGAAGCAATCCCCACACATAAAACGAGATTGCTTCGTCGCCACGCTCCTCGCAATGACAACCTTTGATTCCCGATTGTCTTCGGGGAGGTGTGCCGTTATAATTGGAGCATATGAATTGGGTCTATTATGCCGGCAGATGGGCAACCTGGCTACTGCTGGTTTTGTTCGCACGCTGGAAGGTTACCGGTAGGAATAATATCCCTGCCGGAGGCCCGCTGCTCATCGTGGCCAACCACCTGAGCCTGGCCGACCCCCCTATCATCGGGACGAGCATTCACCGCAGGATGGTATTCCTCGCTAAAGAGGATCTCTTTCGTGCCAGGGTCTCCAGCTATTTTATTCGCAATTACGGGGCTCTGTCGCTACGAAGAGGAGGGTTGAACCGCAAAACTCTGGCTTCCGCCGAAGCTTGGCTGGCTCAGGGAAACGCCCTGGTGATGTTCCCGGAAGGAGGACGCAGTCCTGACCGCCAACTGCAACATGCCTTTTCCGGTTCGGCGATGCTGGCCATCAGGCTCGGAGTTCCTATTTTGCCGGTGGGCATATCCGGTACGGAAGTAATAAAAGGGCTGGGATGGTGCCGGCACCGGCCTCGGATAGGAGTGAACATCGGTCCCGTATTTATGCCTCCGGCGGACGGAAGTAAGGACAGGGAAACGCTCCAGACATTTACGGATACTATTATGGAGCATATTGCCGCGCTGCTCCCGCCGGAGTATCAGGGGAATAAGTATACAGGGAAAAAACCTTGAAAATCATAAAAGCGACCAAAACCGGATTTTGCTTCGGGGTCAGGCGCGCCGTCAGCCTCCTGGAAGACATGGCAAGGGAACGGGGAGGCGCCGAAACCCTGGGGGAGCTGGTCCACAACGAGCAGGTCCTGGAAAAACTTGCCGCACAGGGGGTTACCGTCACCAGGGATATTGCGGATATCAGAGGAAATGTTATCGTGACCAGTTCGCACGGCATCAGCCCGGCAGTCGCGGAGCGGCTTAAACAAAGAGGCGTCGAAATCATCAGTACCACCTGCCCCTTCGTGCGGCGTGCACAGATGGTCGCCAGGCGGCTGGCTGAGTCCGGCTTCTTTGTTATTGTCTTCGGCGATATAAACCACCCGGAGGTGAAAGGCATCCTGGGCTGGGTGGAAGGAAAGGGCATCGCCACGCTGAAGGCTGCTGACCTGACATTACCTGAACCCGTTCCCCGCCGTATCGGTATTCTTTCCCAGACCACTCAGATACCTTCGGAATTCATCTGCTTTGTCAAAAACGTGATTGAAATGACCCTGAAAAAGGACGCCGAAATCCGGATTATCGATACCATTTGCCACGATATCCGCGAGCGTCAGGCGGCCGCGCTGGAGCTTGCCCGAAAGGTCGACCTGATGCTGGTCATCGGCGGAAGCAAGAGCGCCAATACCCGTCACCTCGCGGAGCTGTGCTCAACGGCCACAGAGACTCACCGCGTAGCGACGGAAGCGGAAATAGACCCATCCTGGTTGAAAGGCAAGGAGAGCATCGGAGTTACCGGCAGCGCCTCAACGGATGAAGAAACCGTCGCCAGGGTACTGGAATGGCTCCAAAAAACTAAATTGCCAGGCAGGTAACCGTGCGGGAGATACCGGGGATGGGGTGTATCTTTTCCGTTACCAGGTCGCCGATGTCGTTCAGGGTATCGCCCTGGACAATGGCGATAATATCGTAAGGTCCCGTCACCGCGTTCACCGAAACCACACCCTTCAACTTCCCCAGCTCCAGTACTACTTCCTTGCTTCTCCCTACCGCCGTCTCAATCAGAACAAATGCCTTTGCTGCCACGTCTACCTCCCTTGGCTCAAACCATTACTCCCTGATATTCAGCAATGGTAGTATAGATGGCGTCACCGGTGCTGTCAAGCCGATGCATTCCCGTTTTTTCAAGGATTTTAGCCGTTTTCTTCATTCGGAAACAGGAAGCGACCCCCGGGGCGGGCCGGGTGGGAAAAGAATCGATGGGGGCGGGGAGAGACGTGTTCTGATTGCCTCAGCCTATCCCACCCTCGCGGCTGCTCTTTTCTTCCCCACCAACGTGTGCAAACCGAACCCGGAATATTTGGAATTGCCCTGCGCCCTCGCCTTATATTATGATAGTAAGATATAAAGAAACGCAAAGGACATCCGAGGAGTGAAGGACTTTGGAATATCTGCTTAGCGAACAGCAAAAGACCATTAAAGACCTGGCCCGGAAAATCGCCGAGGAAAAAATTCGGCCGGTACGGGCGGAACTGGACGAAAGCGAGGAGTTTCCCCGGGAAATCATGGAGGAACTGGCCAACTCCGACATGTTCCGCGTCTTTGTGCCGGAAGAATATGATGGCCTGGGCGGGGGATGCCTGGATTTATGCCTGGTGGTGGAAGAGCTTAGCCGGATATGCAGCGGCGTCGCCGTCAGCTATGCCGCCAGCGCCCTCGGCTGCTTCACCCTGTTCGATTACGGTTCGGAGGAACAAAAGAAAAAATACCTCCCCGATGTCGCCAGCGGCAAACGTCTCACCGCTTTTGCCCTCACCGAGTCCACCGCCGGCAGCGATGCCAGCGCCATCAGGACCACGGCGGAGAAGGTGGAAGGCGGCTACCTCCTCAACGGCACCAAGCAGTTTATTACCAACGGCGGGGAAGCCGAGCTCTATACCGTGATTGCGCTCACGGACAAAAGCCGGGGGGCCCGCGGCGCAAGCTCCTTCCTGGTAGAGAAGGACACCCCCGGCTTTACCTTCGGTAAGAAAGAGAAGAAGATGGGTATCCGCGCTTCCACCACCAGGGAGCTTATCTTCAAGAACTGCCTCGTCCCGGAGGAAAATATCATCGGCAGACCGGGGATGGGTTTCATCATGACCATGAAGCTGCTGGACCGCTCCCGGCCGGGCATCGGGGCGCAGGCGGTGGGGCTGGCGCAGGGTGCTCTTGAGGAAGCGGTGGACTACACTCGCCAGCGCGTCCAGTTCGGCCATCCGATTATCTCCCTGGCCGTGGTCCAGGACATCATCGCGGAAATGGCGATTCAGGTGGAAGCGGCACGGGCCCTGGTCTATACCGCCGCCCGCACCGCGGACAGCGGCGTGAAGAGCTTTACCGAGGAGTCCGCCATGGCCAAGGTCTTCGCTTCGGACGTGGCGATGAAGGTCACCACCGATGCCGTGCAGATTTGCGGCGGCGCCGGCTACATGAAGGATTACCCCGTCGAGAAGATGATGCGGGACGCCAAGATAACCCAGATTTACGAAGGCTCCAACCAGGTATTGAGAAACGCAATCGCCATCGAGGTGAGGAAGAGGAAAGCCAGGACGGCATGAACATCATCGTCTGCCTGAAACAGGTGCCGGACACCACCAGCGTCAAGATAGACCCCCGGACGAATACCCTGGTGAGACAGGGAATCAAGAACATCGTCAACCCCCTGGATACCTATGCCCTGGAGGAGGCGGTCCGCCTGCGGGAAAAACACGGCGGTAAGGTTACCGCCCTGAGCATGGGGCCGCCCCAGGCGGAAGAGATGCTGCGGGAGGCTGTATCACTGGGAGCGGACGAAGCCGTTCTCCTCAGCGACCGCGCTTTTGCCGGGGCGGATACCTGGGCCACCGCCCGCACCCTCGCCGCCGCAGTAAAGAAGATGGAGCATGACCTCATCATCTGCGGTCGGCAGACACTCGACGGCGATACCGGACAGGTGGCGCCGGAACTGGCGGAGATGCTGCAAATGCCCTTCATCGCCTACGTCAGTAAAATCGAGGAGATTTGTGAGGGCAAGCTGAGAGCGCAACGCATGGTGGAGGAAGGCCACGAAGTCCTGGAGGCCCCGCTACCGGCGGTCATCACGGTGGTTAAGGAAATCAATGAGCCCCGCCTCCCTTCCCTGCGCGGCGTCATGAAATCGAAAAGCGCCGCCATCCCGGTCTGGACTGCCGCCGACCTGAATATTGACCCGGCTACCGTGGGCCTGCAGGGCTCCTTTACCCAGGTGGTGAAAATCTTCTTCCCCCAGCGCACCTGCCAGGCGGAGATTTTCCAGGGCGACCCTGATAATCAGGCTGACTGCCTGGTAAGCAAACTCAAGGAAAACGGGATAATTCCATGAGCATCAGGATTGATATCGAGCAATGCACCGGCTGCGGCAGCTGTGTAGCCGTCTGCCCCTTCGGGCTGCTGGAAGTCATTGATGACAAGATTACCTTGAAAGAAGGCTGCAACCTTTGCGGCGCCTGCGTGGAGGCTTGCGCTTATTCCTCTCTGAGCATTGAAGCCGCGCCGGAGAGGGCGCCCGCGAGTACCGGTTACAGCGGCATCTGGGTCTTCGCCGAACAAAGCGGCGGCAGCATCAAAAACGTCGCCTACGAACTGCTCACCAGGGGCAGAGAGCTCGCTGACAGCCTCGGCACCGAACTCAGCGCCATCTGCTTTGGCAAAGACGTCAGTGAAATCGAACAGCTTACCGCGCACGGCGCGGACAGGGTTTACCTCGTGGACAGTGCCGAGCTTAAAGATAACCCGGAGGACATTTACACTCAACAACTCGCGGCACTGATTAGGAAATACAAGCCGGAAATCCTGCTCGCCGGAGCCACGGCGCTGGGAAGAGCTTTCATCCCCAGGGTGGCGGCACTCCTCGGCACGGGACTGACCGCCGACTGCACGGCGCTGGACATCGACCCGGAGAAAAAACTGCTGGTGCAGACCCGCCCTACCTTCGGCGGTAATATCATGGCCACCATTATCTGCCCCGCCGGCCGACCCCAGATGGCTACCGTCCGCCCCCGCGTTTTCAAGAAAAACTCTCCGGACAGTCAACGCCAGGGCGAAATTATCCGGCTGGACTTTAACCGGGAAGGCATTACCTCCCGCACCAAACTGCTCAGCTTCATGGCAGACCTCACGGAAACGGTGAAGATTGAGGAAGCGGATATCATCGTCGCCGGGGGGCGGGGACTGGGCAAGCCGGAAAATTTCAAGCTGCTCCAGGAACTGGCTGATACTCTTGGCGCCGCCCTCGCTTCCTCCCGCCCGCCTGTGGATGAAGGCTGGCTCCCCTATTCCCACCAGGTGGGCCAGACGGGGAAAACGGTCTGCCCCAGGCTCTATATCGCCGCGGGCATCTCCGGCGCGGTACAACACCTTGCCGGGATGCAGACCGCCGATGTCATCGTCGCGATTAATGACGACCCCAATGCCCCCATCTTTGACGTGGCCACTTACGGGCTGGTGGGAGACCTTTTCCAGATTGTCCCCAGGCTGATTGACAAGCTGAAAAACAGTTGATTAACCTGCCTTTAATCAATTACGACAGTTAAAAGTCCCGAGGGCGGGCAGGGTGGGCAAAGAATCATTGGGGAGGGAGCGGAGGCCTTTACGAAACTCGTACCCTCCTGCATTTTTCTTCCCACCCAACCGACCCCGTGACATTTACGGCTTAGCCGACAAACACCCCTTATTTTTACCGGAGCAATAACCAACAGTTCCGAGGGCGGGCCGGGTGAGTAAAGAATCAACGGGGAAGCGAGGGCCTTGCCTTACCCAACCATCCCCTCGGGCAGTTTTTTTCTCCCGCCCTAACCCACCCTCAGCACACCTGCATCAGTTCCGCCAAACCCCCGCCTGCAACCGTGATAGTGTTTCTGGAATCAGCCAAACCAAAAAGAATCCAAGGGGTAGTCCTACTCGCAACTTGATAACCGGAGGACAAGGAAAAGTCCCGGGGGCGGGCCGGGTGGGAAAGCGAATCACCGGGGGAGGCGGTCCTTTGTGTACCCCCAACCTGGATTCCCGCCCTAACCCACCCCGTGACATCCTATCGCTGTCCGTCAAATACCCCCACCTCGCCCCACAAAGTCCTTGCGTCAGGCGTAAAAATTCCCTTATAATAAGACGGACTGGCTGGAGATGGGAGGTGCTGGCATGGAGTTGAACGTATCGCAGCTGCTCAAAGCGGTTATCGGGACTACCCGGGAATATGAAATAGATGAAAGCGCGTATGCGATTGACGATAGTTCCAGCGGCCTTGCCAGCGGAAAGGTAAAGCTCATCCGCACCCTGCGCGGCATCCTGGTACAGGGCAGGTTCAGGACAGAAGTAGATGTTATCTGCAGCCGCTGTTTAACTAAATTTAAATGTCCGCTTTCGTTGAATTTTGAAGAGGAATACCTGCCCGTGATAGATGTTACTACCGGCGCCCCGCTTTCGGAGCAGGAACCGGGCGCATTCACCATTGACGAGCACCATATTCTTGATTTGACCGAGGCGGTACGCCAGTTTACCCTGCTGGCAGCCCCGATGAAACCGCTCTGCGATAAGGCATGCGCGGGGCTTTGCGCGGGATGCGGCTCCAACCTCAACGAAGGCCCCTGCGACTGCACCCAGGCAAATACGGATACCCGCTGGGCTAAACTGGCCCGGTTTAAAAAATAATGGAAGGAAAAGCTTAACATGGCATTACCGAAACGGAAAACCTCAAAAGCAAGGCGCGACAAGAGACGCAGTCACGACAGCCTGAAACCACCCGCAGTGGACCTCTGCCCGCAGTGCCACAGCCCCAGATTACCTCACCGTGCCTGTCCCACCTGCGGAACTTATGCCGGGCGGCAGGCGATAGAAATCAAAGAGAAGAAAAAGGCAGGTTAGCGCCGGAGGCCACCTTTATCCCCATGACCTGAGAAGAGGTCTCATTATTACCGCTTAAGGAGGAGAACTTGGCAGAGCGGGGCAAAACAGCTTATGTCTTTCCGGGACAGGGCTCACAGAAGGCCGGTATGGGACTGGACCTATATGAAAACTCTACCGCCGCCAGAGCGGTTTTCGACCAGGCGGATAGAATACTGGGCATTCCCCTTTCCAGACTGTGCTTTGAAGGCCCGGAAGACGAGCTGCGCCAGACGATTAATGCCCAGCCGGCGCTGGTCGCTACCAGCATTGCCTGCCTGGAAGCCCTGCGTGAAGCCGGTGATAAAGTCCTCCCCGGACCCGCTTTCCTCGCCGGACACAGCCTGGGAGAATATACCGCGCTGGCAGTGGCCGGTGTCTTTGACTTCGCCACGGCGGTGCGCCTGGCCCGTGAGCGCGGCAGGCTGATGTACGAAGCGGGGATGGAACGTCCCGGCACCATGGCCGCTATCATCGGCCTGGAAGAGCCCGCCCTGGCCGAAATCTGCCGCCAGACGGGGACTTCCATCGCTAATATCAACTGCCTGGGTCAGATTGTTATCAGCGGCGAGGTGGATAAAATAGAACGGGCCGTCACCCTGGCCAGAGAAAAAGGGGCGCAAAGAGCCATCCCTCTCCAGGTAAGCGGCGCCTTCCACACCCCGCTAATGCAGCCCGCTTACGACGGCATGTCCCGGATTATCCCGGAGATGAAATTTCAGGACCCGAAAATCCCGGTCATCGCCAATACCACCGCATTACCCCTTGTTGATGCCCCTTCCGTCAAGCAGGAACTCCTCGACCAGCTCTGCAACTGCGTACAGTGGCAGCGGTCCGTGGAGTATATGATCGCGAATGGGGTTGACACCTTCATTGAAATCGGCCCGGGAAAGGTGCTTACCGGCCTCGTCCGCCGCATAAACCGGGACGCAGTGACGATTAACATCGGCGACTTACCCTCAATCAACAGCTTCATCGATTCCCGGAAATCCTGAAAGGCAGGTATCAGTAAATGGACTTAACCGGCAAAGTGGCCATCGTCACCGGCAGCGGACGCGGCATCGGCAAGGCAATCGCCTTGAAACTGGCGGCACAGGGCGCCAGCGTTGCCGTGAACGATATCGCTGATGCCGAGAACCTGGAGAGCGTTGCCGCGGAAATCAGGTCCCTCGGCCGTGACAGCCTGGCCGTCATCGCCAACATCAGCTCCGAGGAAGATGCCGTCCGTATGATAGACACGACCGTGGAAAAACTGGGCAGGGTGGACATCCTGGTGAACAATGCCGGTATCACCCGGGACCAGCTATTGATGAGAATGTCCGGGGAGGACTGGGACGCCGTGATACAGGTCAACCTCAGAAGCGTCTTTCTGTGCAGCCGCGCGGTGCTGCGGCCGATGCTGAAACAGCGCTGGGGAAGAATTATCAGCATGGCCAGCATCGTCGGCATTACGGGCAACGCCGGGCAGACAAACTACGCCGCCTCAAAAGCCGGTATCATCGGCTTTACCCGTTCCCTGGCGAAAGAAGTGGCTTCGCGTAGCATCACCGTCAACGCCATCGCCCCCGGCTTTATCGAGACCCCCATGACCGCCAAGCTCCCCGAAGCGCAGCGCGAAGAACTGAAGAAGCGTATCCCGGCGGGCTATTTCGGCACGCCGGAGGATGTGGCCGGTGTGGCTGCTTTCCTCGCCTCGGAAGAGGCGCGGTATCTCACCGGACAGGTGCTCGTGCTCGACGGGGGCATGGGCGGGGTCTAGTACTCAGTTGCGAAAACAGGTGTACATTCCCAGTCTCTTCTCCCTTGAGGGGAGAAGGTTAGAATGAGGGTGAAATCGAAGCTCCCCTCACCTTAATCCTCTCCCACAAGGGGCGAGGAAATATGGATAGCTAATCATGCAACGAGGTACTAGATTACTTGCTCTGGGATGGCTCGATAAGGGACTGGTAACGCCTTATCCGCCACTCCCGCAGGAACTGCACCACTTCGTCATCAGTTACTTCGTGCCAGTAGCGGTAATAGTCAGAGACATAGAACCTCTGGCCGGTGCCCACGGCGCAGGTAACCACCCTATCAGCTACCTTTTTAACCCGGTTTACCGCATCCTCCGGCCCCACCGGCACCGCCACCACCACCTCCGCGGGACGGCGCTGCCGGACGGAAGATACCGCCGCCGTCATGGTATATCCGGCGGCAAGCCCGTCATCAACTACTATCACCAGCTTACCTGCCATTACCACCGGTTTTTTATCGGTTGAATAAAGCATGCTGCGCTGGCGGATGGCGGCGCGTACCTGTCCCGCCTGATACCCGATTTGCTGGGTGGTCAGGCCGAACTTCTGGACCACCTCTTCATCAAGCATCATGGTACCGTCGTCGGTGACCGCCCCGAATCCGCCCTCCGGGCTCAGGGGCAAAGGTATTTTACGCGAAATAACCAGGTCCAGTTCCGCCCCCAGCGCCAGCGCGACTTCCAGTCCCACCGCCACCCCGCCGTTGGGAATTGCTACCACCACCGTCGACTTGTCCTGGTAGGGTGTGAGCAAAGCGGCAAGCTGTCGCCCGGCGTCAAAGCGGTTCTCGAAGATGGGTTCCGTTGTTCTAACGTGCATCCCTGTCTCTCCTCAGCATGCTATCGATTGATTAACTGAAACCTGTTCACGTCCACGAGTCCGAGGTCGGTCAGTCTCAGTTCGGGAATCACCGGCAGGGCCATGAAGGAAAGCGCCGCGAAAGGGGCCGCCAGCGGGCAACCCATTTCCCGGACAAGCCTCTCCAGCTTTTCAAGTTGAGAGGCTACCGCTTCCAGAGGTTCGGCTGAGAGCAGACCGGCAATGGGCAGGGGGAGGGACCCCGCCACTTTTCCGTCCTTCACTACAGCCAGGCCGCCGTGCTGTCTTTCGATTTCTTTGACCGCCACTGCTATATCCTCGTCACCGGTGCCCGTGGCAACGATGTTATGTGAGTCATGGGCGACTGATGAGGCCAGCGCTCCCTGTTTCAGCCCGAAACCCCTCACCATCCCCACGCCGATTTTCCCTGACGCCCAGTGCCGTTCCAGGACCACCAGCTTTAGTATATCACGGCTGACATCGGGCAGTACCATTCCATCCGCTATCCGGGCTTTTTCTTTCCGGTATCGGGTGATAATCTGGCCGGGTACGACCTCAATCACGGGGATGATTTCTCCGGTCGCTTTGAGACGGAGGTCATCCCTGGAAAAGGGCTTGAGCTGCACCGTGTCCCGCAAGGGATGGCCCCCCGGCTCACGGAACGTAAAGAGGGGCTTACCCCCGCGCGCTGCCATACGCCCGCGGTAAAAAACTATATCAATTTTAAGTTCTTCCAGACTGTCCAGCACCAGCAGGTTGGCAAGGTACCCCGGCGCCACCGCCCCCAGCCCTTGCAGGCGGAAATAGGCTGCGGTATTTATCGTCGCCATCTGTATAGCGCGCACCGGCTCCAGGCCGAGATGAATGGCCTTCCGCACCACGGCATCGATGTCCCCATCGTGGAGCAGGTCCGCACAGCTGCGGTCATCCACCACGAAAAAGGCACGCCGGTATGTCTTATCGGTTACCAGAGGCAACAGCGTCTCCAGGTTCTTCTCCGAGGAGCCCTCCCTTATCATAACGTGCATGCCCTGGCGCAGCTTTTCCCGCGCTTCAGCCAGCGTAACGGACTCATGGTCAGAGCCGATTCCCGCGGCGATGTAGGCCGTGAGGTCTTTGCCGCTCAGACCGGGGGCATGGCCGTCAATAACGCCGTTCCCGGATATGGCTATCTTATGTAAAACTGTCTCGTCCGCGTTAATCACGCCGGGAAAGTTCATCACCTCCCCCAGCCCGATGCATTCCTTCCACCGCAAGATGTCCCGGATATCCTCCGGATTAATCACCGCCCCCGAGGTCTCCAGGTGGGTGGCGGGAACACATGAGGGCGCCATCACGAAAAGCTCCAGCGGTAAACGGCGGGCATAGTCGCGCACGTAGCGCATACCTCCCATACCGGCCACATTAGCTATCTCGTGAAGGTCGGTGACGATGGCCGAAGTTCCGTGGGGTACCACCGCCCGGGCATACTGCCCCACGTCCAGCATCGAGCTTTCCAGGTGCGTGTGCCCGTTGATGAGGCCGGGCGCCACCCACCTTCCCTCCAGGTCGATTACCTCACCGGCCTCGCTGTAGTCACCCACCCCGGCAACCCTTTCCCCGCAGACAGCGATGTTCCCTTCTTCGACCTCGCCGGTAAAGGTGTTTACCACCCGCGCGTTCTTGAGGAGCAGGTCTGCCGGCTGCTGTCCCCTGGCTACGGAAATCAATCGGGCCGCGTCTCCGGACATCAGTCTCCGTCCTCCAGGTAGCAGATATCGGGAAGATTACGGTAACTCTCGTTGAAATCCAGGCCGTAGCCCACCACAAACCTGTCCGGCAGGGTAAACCCCAGGTAATCGATATGTACGGGAACACGCCGCCGGGAGGGTTTATCCGTGAGGGCACAAAGCCTCAGGGAGGCCGGGCCTTTCTTTTTCAGATAGTCCAGGAGAAACGAGGTGGTCAGTCCGGTATCTACAATATCCTCGACAACGATGACCTCTCTCCCCTTGACCACGGAACGGAGCCCCTGCACCACGCGTACCCTGCCCGTGGTCTCACGCCCGCTTCCATAGCTGGAGAGCCGGATGAAGTCCAGGTCCAGCGGGAAATCCAGTTGCCGCACCAGGTCAGACATAAAAACAAAGGCGCCTTTGAGAACGCCGATGATGACCGGGTGCTTTCCCGAATAGTCCCGGGTAATTTCTCCCGCCAGGCTCTTTACCTTCGCCTCAATCTCCCCCCGGGACAGACATACATTCAGAAGGGCGCTCATCACTAAACGAATTATAAGGCCAAATCCCTGCCCTGTCCAGAGAATTCCACTCAAACTTAGTTGTTGCCGTCATTACTGGCGGAGCGAAGCAATCTCGGAGGAACAAACAAGCCAGTTGCATCGTCGTTGCGCTTCCCGCAATGACACTACCCGGCCAATAATGAAAACAGGATGTCTAATCCACCTGTTTGAACATGCTGCGCGGGGCTCCGCAGACAGGGCACTTCTCGGGGGCTTCTCCTTCCACGGTATTGCCGCAGCGCTGGCAAACGAAGAAAGGTCCGCCTTCTGCTCCTTCACCGGATTCCAGGTCCCGTAAAGCCCGTTTGAAAAGACCGTGATGGACTTCTTCCACCTTGTTCGCCCAGGTGAAACTCTGGAGGGCAACCTCGTTCTTCTCCGATTTTGCCCGGTCGATAAACTCCGGGTACATTTTGGTAAATTCGTAGTGTTCCCCGCCGATGGCCGTTTGAAGATTTTCTCCCGCGGACTTGATTTCCCCCAGAGCTTTCAGGTGGTTACGGGCATGGACCGTTTCCGCGTCAGCAGCAGCCCGGAAGAGGCGGGCTGCCCGCTTCTGACCGGCCTGGTCCGCCTCATCAGCAAAGAAAAGATAGCGCCGGTTAGCCTGGCTCTCCCCGGCAAAAGCCGCTTTCAGGTTTTCCGTGGTATTACCCATACTTACTTACCCCCTTTTCCTGGCTGAATAAATTGTATCGCACCGGTCACAACGGAGACAAGGATTTCCTTTTAAATTAACACCGCCGCCCGGGAAAATTATCCTGAAAAATAAGCAGCCGCGGCATTTACCGCGGCTGCTCGTAAGTCCAGGTATATTTCCCGCTTACATCATCCCTTCCATACCTCCGCCCGGAGGCATCGAAGGCATCTTTTCCTTCTCGGGAATATCGGATACCAGCGACTCGGTAACCAGCACCATGACGGCGATGCTGGCGGCATTCTCCAGAGCGCTCCGCACCACCTTGGTCGGATCGATGATGCCTTTCTTCATCATGTCACTGTATTCGTCTTTTTCGGCGTCGTAACCGACGCCCGTGTCACTCTTCTTGACCGTATCGACGACTACCGAGCCGTCCTTGCCGGCGTTGGTGGCAATCCAGCGTATCGGTTCTTCCACGGCCTTGCGCACGATTTCCATGCCGGTAGCCTCGTCGCCTTCGAGCTTCAAATTGCCCAGCCCTTTGACTGCGGTAAGCAGGCCTACGCCGCCTCCGGGAAGGATGCCTTCTTCGACGGCAGCCCGGGTGGCGGAGAGAGCGTCCTCGACGCGGTGCTTCCTCTCCTTGAGCTCGACCTCGGTAGCCGCGCCGACCTTGACCACGGCCACGCCGCCGGCGAGTTTCGCCTGGCGTTCCTGCAGCTTCTCGCGGTCGAAATCGGAGGTGGTCTCTTCGATCTGCGCCTTTATCTGCTTGATTCTCGCCTTAATCGCATCGTCGGACCCTTTACCCTCGACAATAGTGGTATTGTCTTTGTCCGAAGTAACGCGGCGGGCGCGGCCCAGGTCTTCCACCGTCACCGAGTCCAGCTTCCGGCCTACTTCCTCCGAGATGACCTTGGCACCGGTGAGGATGGCCATATCCTCCAGCATCGCCTTGCGCCGGTCCCCGAAGCCGGGTGCTTTCACCGCGAGGATATTCAGGGTGCCGCGCAGCTTGTTCACCACCAGGGTAGCCAGCGCCTCCCCCTCGACGTCCTCCGCTACGATAAGCAGGTTCTTGGAAATCTGGAGTATCTTCTCCAGGGCGGGTAGCATATCCGCCACTGCCGAGATTTTCTTGTCCGTAATCAGGATGTAAGGATCCTCGATGACGGCCTCCATGCGCTCGGCGTTGGTGACGAAATAGGGGCTGATGTAACCGCGGTCGAACTGCATTCCTTCGACGTACTCGGTCTCATACTGGGTGCCCTTGGACTCTTCGACGGTAATAACGCCGTCTTTGCCCACCTTTTCCATTACCTCGGCAATCAGGGTCCCGATTTCCTTATCCTTGGCAGTAATGGTGCCTACCTGGGCGATCTGCTCCTTGTCCTTTACTTCCGTCGAGCTTTTCTTAAGCTCTTTGATGATGGCCTCGGTAGCTTTCTGGATACCCCTCTTCAGGGCAAGGGAATCAGCGCCGGCAGCCACGTTCTTGAAACCGCCGTTGATGATGGCGTGAGCCAGAACGGTTGATGTCGTTGTTCCGTCTCCGCAGGCGTCGTTAGTCTTGCTCGCCGCTTCCTTTACCAGCTGGACGCCCATGTTCTCGAAGGGATCTTCCAGTTCGATGTCCTTGGCGATGGTCACGCCGTCATCGATAACGGAAGGCGCTCCCCATTTCTTGTCCAGGGCTACGGTGTGTCCCTTCGGGCCAAGGGTAACTTTAACGGCATCGGCCAGGGTATCAATCCCTTTTTTCAAAGCCCTGCGGGCTTCTTCACCGAAGATAATCTGTTTTGCCATATTCTTCCTCCTTTACGCTAACCTCCTTATTTTGCTTTAATCGCCAGGATGTCGCTCTCACGCAGGATTACCAGGTCCTCTTCATCCACCTTGATTTCGGTGCCGCCGTATTTGGCGTAAATCACCAAATCACCGGCTTTGACATCCATCGCGATGCGCTTGCCGTCATCAGATAGCCTGCCAGGACCAACCGCAATCACCTCCCCTTCCTGGGGTTTTTCCTTGGCGGTGTCCGGAAGATAAATACCAGACTTGGTCTTTTCTTCCTTTTCTATCGGCCTCACCACCACCCGGTCCGCCATCGGTTGCAGTTTTGCTGCCATACCATAATCCTCCTTTCTCACAATGATATTTTGACCCAGCGGTCAGACAATTATTAGCACTCTCGACCCGAGAGTGCTAACTACATCATAGCGCAGGAGGGAAACTTTTCGCAACTGAAAACCAATTTTCTCATAACCGCTCGCAGCCGTTCTCCTGCCTTTTTTTAGTATTTTTCGCTTTGTTCCTCGTTATTCCCCGTCTTTACTCTGTTTTTCTCAATAGGGTATTATCGCCCGAAACAAGAGGAGGGATGATGGGTTTTTGACAATCCCCGTTGCTTTGGCTTAGAGTTTAATCATGACCGCCAGGCATCAAAAAAGACGCACACAATGGCAAAGCGATACTATCCAGGCTTTGCGCCTGCACCTGGGGCTGACCCAGCGGGAAATGGCGGAGCGGCTGGGCACCCGCCAGCAGACCATCAGCGAATGGGAAACGGGGATGTACCAGCCCCGCGGCGCCTCCAATACTCTGCTCTCCATGGTCGCGGAGCAGGCCGAATTTAAATACCAGGCCCATCCCCGGAAATAGACTTGACTTCTTACACGATAACGTGTAAGATAGCAACATGTCCCCTCCCCGTACAGAGCCGCTTAGCGCCCGTATTCCGGAGTCCCGGGTGGTGCGTATCTGGCAGCAATTGGACACTGCTTCCCGGCACGTAACCACGGCGGGAGAAACGCTCCGCATAATTTATCCGGGCAGGCGGAACGATGACCGCGGACCTGACTTCCGGGATGCCGTCCTCGCCACTGCGGGCGGGCTCCGCTGCGGAGACATCGAGTTTCACGTCCGTTCCGGTGACTGGTGGGCGCATGGCCACCACCGGGACCGCCGCTATAACCGGGTCATCCTTCATGCCGTTCTCCAGGAGAACCGCAAGTCGGGAACAGTCCTTGAAAACGGGAATATCATCCCGACCGTGGTCCTGGAAAATAACCTCCCGGAATCAGATGGTCCCTTTTCGGATATGCCCGCCCGGCCAAATACAGCCTGCCTTGACGGCAGCAATCCCGGGGTCGCGAAATACACCGGTTACCGCCTGGATGAAGCGGGTACGCAAAGGTTCCTGGAAAAGGCCGGAGGTTTCCGGAAGGAGATGGAGGAGACCGGCCCCCATGAGACATTATACCATGGCATTATGACGGCGCTGGGTTATCACAAGAACAAGCTCGCCTTTTCCAGGCTGTCCCGGTTGCTGCCCCTGAAGCTGTTACAGGAGTTACTGCCGGCAGACATCCCGGGACCGGAATACCCGGCATGCGCTCAGGCACTATTACTCGGGACGGCCGGTCTTATTCCCCGAGACACCAAAAGACCCCTGAACGAGGCGAGAGAGCGCCTGGAAAGAGTACGGGCGGCATCACAGCCTCCGCAGTCCATGCCCGCCGGAGAATGGAACCTCTTCAAGCTGAGACCGAATAACCATCCCGCCAACCGCCTTATCGGTATGAGTTATCTTCTTCTCCGCTACCGTGATGAGGGCCTGTTGTCCGGGATGATGAATATCTTCCGGAAGCATTCCCGGGCGGATAGCCCCCGGATTTTGCAGCGGTCTCTTGAAGTAAAGGCAGAAGATTCACATTATCCCTGTCCCATCGGCAGCCAGCGCGCGGCGGAGATAGTGACTAATGTTCTCCTTCCCTTTACTTATGCATGGGGAGTGCGGAACGTCCGTCGGGATATTGCCGGTACCGCCCTCGGCCTTTTCCTCAGATACCCCCGTATCGGCACCAATTCCCTGGAAAAACAGATGTCCTGCCAGCTAAACCTGGGAAACACGGCCATCAATTCAACCCTCCGGCAGCAGGGGCTGCTCCATATCCACCGGAAATACTGCGTCCGGGGAAGATGCGGTGAGTGCGCGCTCTCACGCGAGCGGTCACAGAAAAGACACTACCTGGGCCAGCTCCCGGATACGGGGGACATCAGTGATGGAAGAGAAAAAGTTGCCGCGGTCCAGGAGGATGCCTGTCATGCCGGCACCCCTGGCACCGAGGACATCAACCTGGTACTGGTCCCCGATGTAGATTGCCTCCTCCGAAGAGACGCCGGCCTTTTCCAGGGCCACCTGGAATATCCTGGGGCCCGGCTTGGTGGCACCAGCTTCAAGAGAGGTGATGATGACATCCAGTAATTCCGGAATCCCCAGTCCTTTAAGCGTGGGGCTGATATCACGGTCGATGTTCGAGATAAGCCCCAGGGTCAAACCGCGCTTCCTCAGGTCAGTAAGCACGGGCTTGACGTCATCGAAAAGGGCCAGGCCCATCTTTGCCTCCCGCATTTTTCCAAGCAACCCCAGGACGAGGTCGTCTCCCGCCTCGATGCCAGCCTCCTTCAGGAGTACCCGCTGGTACCGCGCCCAGAGTGCCCTGCGGTCCTTTTCATCCCGTTTTCCCAGCGGCAAACGGGCAAGCTCACCGTAGATAAACTCGTCCGCCGCCACCAGAGGCCAGCGCATATTTTCCGGAGTGACCCTGACTCCCAAATCTGCAAGTGCTTTCGCCTGCAGCTCTTCCCGGGGCGGTTCATAGCGCACCAGCGTGTGATAAAGGTCAAAGAAAACAGCTTTAATCATCGAATGTACCCCCTTCCAGATCGAAGCAGTTTCATTGTAACCAAAGAGACACTGTGTGTAAAGGAGTCTCTTCTCCGTTTTTATTTGTATTTGGCAGGAAAGGTTGTCATTGCTTCGTCGCTGCGCTCCTCGCAATCTCGTTTCTGTGCCGGAGATTGCTTCGCTCCGCTCGCAATGACACTACCATCTAAAAACAAATGAGACCTCTTCCTCTGCCGGCGCTGGAAAAACCCCGCGCGCTGTATTAACATGGGGTAGAAAACAACAGTTCAACAAGGGAGAATACCGTGACCAATGTCCTCACCAAACACGACATTTTAAAACTGCTGAAACGGGAACCGACACTGGTGGAAGGCTGGCAGGACCTCGAGGAACAGGTCCAGACCAACGGGTTCGACCTGACGCTACGGGACATCGCCATGCCCCAATCACAGGGCTGCATCGGCGTCAGCAACCGGCAGCGCCGCCTGCCCGACATGGCCCCGCTGATGTTCGATAGCATGGGATTCATGGACCTCGTGCCGGGCATCTACCATATTACCTACAATGAAATCGTCCACCTGCCCCGGAATATAATGGCCCTGGCGAGGCCGCGTTCCAGCCTGCTCCGCTGCGGGGTAACCGTGGAGACCGCGGTATGGGACGCCGGATACTCCGGGCGCTCCGAGTCGCTAATGGTAGTCTTCAATCCGCGAGGCTTTCGTATTCAGAAGAACGCCAGGGTGGTACAGCTCGTCTTCTGGGAACTGACCGGCGAGACGGAAGGCTACCGGGGCAGGTACCAAGGCGAGAATATCTAGTCGACCTCGTAGGGCCTTTTCATCTCGAATATATCGCGCACGTAACAGTAATAGTCCCCGCTGAGACGGCCGACAGCCTTTAGCCGGGGCAACTGCATCTTTCCGTCCACGTACAGCTCGTCCCGGACATGCACGCGGAGCACTTCTCCGATGATAAGATGCGTGCGCCGGATATCCTCCCCGAACTCCATGATATGCCGGACACGGCATTCGATGTTGACCGGAGACTCTTTGACCAGCGGCGGCTTCACCAGGTCAGCCTTGACCGGAGTCAGTCCGCATTTCTCAAACTCGTCGACCTCGGGGGGATAGGGATAGCTGGCCTGGTTCATCTGCTCCGCGATGTCCTCGGTGACGACGTTCAGGACAAACTCCCAGGTAGCTTCGATGTTGTTAATCGTGTCCTTGCGCTTACCGTCACGAGTGGTGGATACGCTGAAGCTTATCAGGGTCGGCTTCTGGCATATCGTGGTAAAACAGCTGAAGGGCGCAATATTACGGACGCCTTCGGCGCTCATTGTAGAAACAAAGGCAATCGGCCGCGGCACCACCGCGCCCATCATCAGGTGATGCGTACCGCGCCAGTCCAGAGTAGATGGGTCAATCTTCACTTTCTCACCTCCTGATTATCCGGGATAAATACCGGCCTAGCCGGTCCGCTGCAGCACTGCCTCAACCACCGCTCCCTCAGGCTGGCACATGTCCAGAATAATATGTCTTTTATCCTTCACTTCCGTCACCGGCTCGAACCGGGCCTTCTGCGGCTCCAGGATTTCCCAGCGCCCGTCGGACACGGAACCGGCTTTAGCTCTCTGCTCCAGACGCTCCTTGATGATATCCTCTTCGAGGACACAGTGCAGGATAAAAAATTCGGCGTTCATCTTCTTCGCCAGTTCTTTTGCTTTAACTCGCTCCGCCGACTGGATAAAGGAAGCGTCCAGAATTACGGAACCGCCCTCTCCAAGTACCTCAGCGGCGCCAGCAAACATCTTATCATAGGTACGGCGGGAGAATTCCGTGGAATATATTCCCTGGTCGAAGCCCTCCGGACGCTTTTCCGTGAGCGGTATATTGGCCAGCTGTTTCCGGGTAACATCGGACGAGATATGCGTCAGACCCAGCCTGGCCGCCAGCGCCCGGGCAAGAGTGCTCTTCCCTGTGCCCACCAGACCGGTGGTAATCAGCAGCAGCGGTTTCCTGCGGAGATAGCTCGCGGCAAGGTCGAAGTAGCTGCCGGCCCGGACCATTTCCCGTTGTTTTTCCTCGCGGGAAAGGTACGGGTCATCAAGCTTGAAGCTGTTAACCTTTCCTCTCACGTAAGCGCGGTAGCACTTGTAGAATTTAAGCAGGTCTTTCACCTGCTCGTCCCCGGTCCCATCGACGTAAGCCGCCACGAACTGGCGGGAAAGGTCCGCCCGTCCGTAGTGGTCCAGGTCCATCGCCAGAAAGGCAATCTCAGAGGCGACATCACAGTAGCGAAAGCGGTCATTAAACTCGATGCAATCATAGATGCAGATATTTTCCGCGAAGCAGATATGAGCGGCGTGGAGGTCACCATGGCAGTCCCTTATCCTGCCGTCAGACACACGCCGCTGAAAAAGCGTACCCTGCTCCTCGATGAAGCGGCTCGTGTAGTCCCGAAGCATCTCGAATTTATGCCGGGTAATAGTGCTGCCGACGTATTTCTCCGTCTGCAGGAAGTTCTCATCGTTGTTCTCTCTGATAGAATCCAGGCTGCCGAAGGCGCTGATGGTGGCGTTGGTCAGCGCCGATTTATGGAATCCGGCCATTATTGAAGCCACGCTGGCTACCATTTCCGGGGTTACGCGGTCATGCTGCAGCAGGAAGTCCATCATCTCATACTTGGGAAGGTGCCGCATCTTCACCGCGTATTCCACCGGCCGGTCTTTGCCTTCCACGTAGTATTTGCCGCGATACTTCGTGATGGGCACAACTCCCAGGTACACGCCCCGGCAGAGCCGCCGGTTAAGCTCAATCTCACGCTGGCAGTAGAACTGGCGCTTGCTGAGGGTGGTATAGTCCAGGTAGCCCAGGTTGACCGCCTTTTTAACCTTGTATACATGCTTCTTGGTCAGAAAGACAAAGGACATCTGGGTCTGCACCATCTCCACTTCCAGAATCGGCTCGGGGTAGACCCCGGGGTCGAGCATTGCCTGGATGACTTCCGGTAAGTCAGACATGGTAAATTAAGCCTCTCCTGAGATTAGCGCCGCAGATTTCAGCCATAACTCCAACCGTGACCTCACTTCGCCACGATTGGCACGGGTCAGTTCCACCAGCGCTACCTGCGGCAATTGCTTGATGCAGTCAGCCCAGGGGTGCGCCCGAAACATAATCGTGCCCAGGACCCTCCTGCTGCTGTTCACCGACTGCAACACGGTCTTTCGGAATGCTTCTGAAAACAGCTCCATTTTCCCGATTTCATCGATGACCACCAATTCACAGTCTGCCAGCGCCTTTTGTAAAGCCTTTACCCCGACCCGCTCAAAACCGGTGACATCAACGCCGTATTTCCCGACGCTGCACCGCTCGCTGAAATCGACGTGCGCCAGGACAACCTCCTGCCCGTCCAGGGTCACCAGCTTAAAGCCTGCTCTGACACCTCGGTCGCGGATTTCTTCGGTATAGAAGCCCCCCGGCCTTCCCCCTCACCTGAGATATTATCTCCTTGATGAGACTGGTCTTGCCAGTCCCCGGAAGACCGGTGAGCAAAAAGACAGGCAGCAGGCCTAGCTTTTCCGGGCCTGGGTCTCCTGTAATTTCTGCTTTTCCTTGAGCCTCTTTTTGCGAAGCTTCCACTTGTTCAGGGCTACTCTTCTCGTCTTATTCATACTTAGTACTATAAAACAAAATCAACCCTTTGCGCTACCCTGATAGACCTGAATGAAACGAGTGAAGGAACGGTCAAAGGTCTTCTCCACCTCATCAGGGAAAACACAGGCGGGAAGTTCCTGAAATTTCAGGTGATATGCAATGCAATCGCAGCATTTGCCTTTACGGGGACAGGGCTCATAGGTGCAGTTGCATCTCGCCAGATTCCGTTCGATGTTACATTCCATGGAAATTTTCCTTCTTTCGATTTTACATGCATCCGGTTGGAGGGAAAAACCCCGAGGGCGGGGCAGGTGGGAAAGAAAATCATAGTGTCGGGTGGGGCTGCTTACCAGAGCCAACCATTACAAACATAGTTTTACGCATATCTCTTCCTTATCTCCCGAGAGAGGTCCGCAAGCAGTTCCAGCACTTTTTCTGCGGCGTCTTCGGTAAGCCCGGCCAGACCGCAGCTCGGTGTGAGCAGGCCCTGGGCAACGAGCTGACGGAAGGGGATGCCCTTCCGGGTAAACGGCGCAATCGCCTCCTCCAGCCGGTCTTTCAGAATGGCGACCGTCTCTTTCTCCAGGGAAGGCCCTTCATTGGGCACGATGCCCCACGCCACCACTCCGCCCCGTTCCAGGAACTTCTTCACCGCATCGGGGTAGAGAGTCAACGACCCGGCATAATTATAGGTATCAAAGCTGATGATATTGGTGCGGGTCGCCAGCAGGATGGACCAGTCCGTGTTGCCGCAGCAATGCACCCCCTTCAGACCGCTGATACCGCCGAAGACCTCTTCCAGCAGGCTGACGACCTTCTCCCGGGAAAGGTTCAGCGAGATAGAGCCGAAGGTGGACATGTAAGGCTCATCCAGGAAGATGATGGTTTTCTTACTGATTCTGCGAAGCTCACGCTCCTGCCAGGCCGCTTTCAGGCGGAGCAGCTTCGGCACGGCATCACCAAGAGTATCGTCGTAGAGCACGGCCCTCCCCGTTTCGTCGGTAACGGTCATGCCCCAGGTAACGGGGCCCGCCACCTGCCCCTTGACCGCCTTAGGGGTCAGATTAGACAGGGAAAGAAATTCGTATAATCCGGCGGCCCGGTCCGGGCTGACCGCAAATCTACCGAAATCCCCCGCCAGGTATGCGGAGTAAAACTGCTCCAGGGGGCCGGTCAGGTCCTGAGCGCGGTCGACATAGATTTTGTCTTCCGTCACCACGAGGCCGGGAAAGCCCTCCCCGTACTGGACATACATGTTCTCCGAGAAAGAGCGGCGGGGCAGCTGTGGCCAGGCGGGAATATCCTTGAGGTATTTCGCAATCAGGGCACACGCCCGCGCCGCATCCCGGTGAGGCATGCTGCCGATGATAGTGGGCAGGCAGTTGAATTCGGTCATTAGCTTTCCTTTTTCAGATACTTCCCGATAATCAAATCGAGCTTTTGCTTCGTTGCTTCCGGCATCACCTTAGGACTGGTGACGATGGCCGTCCGCAGCGCCGTGGCGCAGGCGCAGTCCCTTTGCGGCGGCATTTCCCTGACCGCAATACGAATAATCTGCTTGGCCGCCTCCACGTTGCGCAGGAGGGTATTGATAATCATCTCCGCCGTTACCGAGGCGTGGTCCTCGTGCCAGCAGTCGAAGTCGGTGATACAGGCGACGACCCCGTAGCAGATTTCCGCCTCCCGCGCCAGCTTGGCTTCGGGCAGCGCCGTCATCCCGATGATTGACGCCCCCCAAGAGCGGTAAAGGAAGGACTCCGCTTTGGTGGAGAAGGCAGGCCCCTCCATCACCACGAAGGTACCACCGTCGTGGACATCCGCCCCCATGATGTCCTGCGCCGCGCTGTGGAGAAAGGGGCGCATATCAGCACAGAACGGCTCAGCGAAGGGGGCATGCGCCACGATGCCCTCGCCGAAGAAAGTGTTTTGGCGCAAGCGGGTGCGGTCGATAAGCTGGTCAGGAATGACCATATCCCCCGGCTTCATCTCTTCTTTCAGGCTGCCCACAGCGTTGATGCTGATGATGCGCTCCACCCCCAGCGCTTTCAGGGCGTAAATATTGGCGCGGTAGGGGACTTCCGTGGGAGTGATGCGGTGCCCCTTCCCGTGGCGGGGCAGGAAGGCGACCCCCACCCCCTCCAGCTTCCCCACGATGATGCTGTCACTGGGCCTGCCGAAAGGAGTATCAAGGTTTACCTCCTCAATATCCGTCAGCCCCTCCATCTCATACAGCCCGCTCCCGCCGATAACGCCGATTTTAGCTTTAGTCTGCGCCTGGGGCATTATGAAGTTACCTCCCTTACAAAATTATCCTAATTTTACTTAACAGTAAATAACGTAGATTCTACTCCTATATTCCCTGATAGTTTGTCTACTACTATCACTGTCACCTTATATTCTCCGGGGATTCCACTCACAAAAACAATGCCTACATCAACTGCAGACGCATAAAACGCAGCCATATAAGGACTGGTTTCATGGGATTCCGACAGGGGACCTATATTGTAACTCATATTATAACCCGAACTCCTGTCAAGGGGAGTAACAATCACACTTTGTATCCGCACCCAAGACTCAAAGCCACCAGCAACCTCCCGCTGCTCAAACCCCCTGACTTCCATATACACCAAAATGGGGTCATCCTCACCGAAAATTGCATCCGGCTCAGCAGTATAGTCTCCAGCTGCGGTTACTTTGGAACATATTACCAGCTTGAGATTAAGGCTTGCGACGGTGATGTAATTCTCCTCAACGGCAGAATCCGAGCCCACCGGATTACCGACTTCCAGAGTTACGGTATAAAAGCCGTCCTTAGCATACGTGTGCGTTGGATTCTTTTCGGTACTCGTATTACCGTCACCAAAGTCCCACAACCAAGTGTCAATTTCCCCGAGGGATTCATCTGTAAACTGAATTTCTTCGCCAGCCCTGGCCTTTTCCGGTGTTGCGGAAAAAGAAGCTCTCGGCCTGCTCAAAACTTGAACCTGGAGAGTCTTGGTATCACTACTCAACTCATTGGAAACCGTCAAAGACACCGGGAAGTCTCCCGTCCGCCGGTACATATGAGATGGATTCTGTTCTGTGGTATTGGCGGTGAGGTCACCAAAATCCCATGAATATGACGTAATATCCCCCGTAGAATTATCGGTGAATTGTACCTGGTCCAGAGTCTTAACCACGGTTCTCGATGCGGAAAAATTTGCTTTTACAGGACTGATTACGCCGACCTGCGCTGTTTCCGTATCGCTACTCAACTCATTAGAGACAGTCAGAGATACCGCAAAATTTCCTTTATCACTGTAAACATGTGATGCATTACACTCTTTAGAAGTTGTGCCATCACCGAAATCCCATAAGTATGAAGCAATATCTCCGGTAGAACTGTTAGTAAAATCGACTCTTTCACCTGACAATGCCTTATTCTTACTTACAGCTAAGCCGGCTACCGGAGCTTGTAATACTCTGACGTTTGTTTGTGCAGCACTTTCGCCACCCTTGTTCGATATGGTCAGCGTTACGGTAAAATCACCATTCTTTTCAAAGACATGGGCAGGATTCTGCTCAGCGCTGGTAGTGCCATCTCCAAAATCCCAGAGCCACGACGCAATCTCGCCAGTAGATAAGTCCGAGAATTGGACAGATTCGCCGGACAATATTACAGCTTTATCAGCAGTCAGGCCGGCGATTGGAGGTTCGGTGCAACCAGTAAACAAAAAAAGCAGGCCAGCGGTTAATATCACAGCTAAGATTGAGGCAGGTATCTTCCATAACGTTATCTTCATAATTCCCTCACCCAAGAGCTTACCATTACCAGATGCTTTCAGAGATTTTAGACTTTTCATTTTACAAAGTATAGGGGAGAGCGCGAGAGGGGTGCAACCCCTCTCAGAAAATTCCCCCTTTGGCAAAGGGGGACACAGGGGGATTTCCCGAATCCCTCTCATTCTCCCTTTGCCAAAGGGAGACGAAAGTCCCGGTTAGCATGCAGATAGGTCACCACCTAAAAAAGCTTCTTTATCCCCTCAGCGAACGACTCTCTTAAAATCCCCTGCTCCGTGATGATGGCGGTGATGAAGCGGTGGGGGGTAACGTCAAAGGCGGGGTTCGCCACGGCGCAGTCCGGCGCGATGCAGACGCCCCGGATATGGGTCACCTCCTCCGCCTGCCGCTCCTCGATGGGGATGTCCGCGCCGGTGGGCAGGGAGGGGTCTATCGTGCTGACGGGGGCCGCCACGTAAAAGGGCACCCCGTTCTCCTTCGCCAGCACCGCCAGGGTATAGGTGCCGATTTTATTCGCGGTATCGCCGTTGGCGGCAATCCGGTCCGCCCCCACGATAACGCAGTCGATTTCCCCCCGGCTCATAAAGTGCCCCGCCATGGAGTCGGTAATCAAAGTAACGGGAATGCCGGCTTTTTTCAACTCCCAGACTGTCAGCCTTGCCCCCTGCAACAGCGGGCGGGTCTCATCCGCGAAGACTTTCACCTTTTTCCCCTGCTCGTGCGCCCGGATGATAACTCCCAGGGCCGTGCCGTAGCCGGTGGTGGCGAGGGGCCCGGCATTGCAGTGGGTCAAAATGGTGAAGCCGTCCTGAATCAAGTCCGTGCCGTGTTCACTGATTTTGTGAGTTGCCTCCGCCTCCTCACGATGTATCCTTTCCGCTTCGGCGACCAGCGCCTCTTTAATCTCCGCTACAGTCTTCCCGGACTCCACAACTTTTTTCATCCGGTCAAGCGCAAAGAATAAATTCCTGGCGGTGGGCCGGGTGCCACCGATGGTGCTGATTATATCTTCCAGCTGGTCCAGGAAATCGTTTTTGTCGGTGGCTTTTATCTGCAAAGCGCCCAGGGCCACCGCGTAAGCCCCCGCCACCCCGATGGCCGGCGCTCCCCTGACCCGCAGTTGCCGAATCGCCTCCGCGACGTCCAGGTAGCTGGTAAAGTCCAGATAGACCTCTTCCTGGGGGAGGCGGGTCTGGTCAAGGATTACCAGCCTATTTCCCTGCCACTGCACGGGAAGGCTTCTTGTCTTCATGCTGTTGCGCCTGCCATTCCTTGCGATGCAACTCCATCCGAATAAAATCGTACCCGTTGCGACTGAGCCGGCCGCAGGGGGTAAAGCCGCACCGGGCAAAGCACCGCTGCGCCCTTTCGTTCCATTCCAAAGTCCGCAGGTGGAGGCGCTCCACACTTGTTTCCCGGAAGATATGGCCTACCAGCGCTTTTACCGCATCAGTACCGTATCCCTTGCCCCAGTAGCTGCTCTCCCCTATCATGATTCCAATCTCGGCTTCCCGCTTCTTCTCATCGACGTTGTAATAGGTGCAGTTGCCGATGTGCCTGCCGTCACGGGTTTCCACGGCGAAAAAGCGATGGCTCGCGGATGGCGCCCGCAACTGGACGGCATAATTCAGCGCGTAACGGGCGTAGGATATATCCGCGACGGGCGTCGCGTCCAGCCGTGCCAGCTCCGCGTCCGTCTGCCACCGGTAATCGTTCCGGGCATCTCCCAGACTTTTCTTGCGGAGATTCAGTTTTTCACCGGAAATCATATTGCTAATGAATTAACCTAGTTCCTGTCCGGGTCGCTTTCCTCATCCTCATCATCCTCATCTTCTTCGTCACGCTGCCAGATGGGCTCGGTAAAAAAGTCGATGTACTCGCCCATCGCCTGGGCGGCTACCTGCTTCATCTTTTCCCGGGCTTCCCCCGCCAGTTGCACCAGGTCCGTGAGGTCGAGTTTGATTTCCAGCAGGTCCAGCAGGGATTCCAATACCGCCAGGGCCGCCACCGGGTTCTGGATGCGGGTGGCGTAAAGCGGGACCTCTCCCAGCAGGCAGATGCCCTCCACCTTTCTTTCCTCAGCCACGCCCAGCAGCAGTCCGTTCAGCCCCGCGATCTGGAGGTTGCCCGCGTGCAGCAGTTCGTATTTGCGCAACTCGTCTTTAAGGTCATGGCTGGTGGCCACCCCCCACACCCGCGGCTGTTCGGTATGGTGGATGCGGGTAAGCGCCGCCGCGCAGGTATAAACCCGCGTCATCTGGAACCTGAGCCCGACATCAAGCACGGTGTTCGCCAGGTCATAGCTTTTATTGGTGGGCTGGTCATCCCCGATGAAGAGGATGACATCATTGCCTCCCTGGTCATTTTTCCAGTAGAAAAAGTTGCTCCGGGGAAACTGGGGCGACTCCACGACATTATCCCTGACCGTCACACCAATGGGGTCGAAAAAGGAGGCGGCGTCAATCTCCCCCAGTTCCTTGAAATTCAGCTTTCTTCTGAGATAGTTCGCCACGATGGTAGCCACGTTGCCGATGCCCGGCCATGCCGCCAGCATCACCGGAGACACCAGCTTGGGGCGGGCGCGGATTTTAACCAGACCTTTCATCTCAATATCCCCTCAGGTTTTATAAGGTGACCCTCCCCCTGTGTCCCCCTCCCTTCGTTAAGGGAGGGGGGATTTATGCAAGAGGGGCTTCGCCCCTCTAAAACTTCCGCTGGTCGTTGCTTTACCCCTTACTCGCCACGGAGAGACGGGGGCAATAGATGGGCGGAGTCAGCAGGGAGCCCCCCACCCATTTCGCTTCTTTACCCACGGCATTGATTTCTTTCAACAACTCATAAACGTTACCAGAGACCATGGTGTCCTTTACCCTGCCCACTATTTTACCATTTTCCACCTTGTAGCCAAGCAGGACATTGCCGCTGAACTCGCCACCGAGGACGTTCCCCTGGCTGGCCCCCATCAGGTGCTCAATGACCAGGCCCTCTTTAATATCGGCCAGCATCTCCTCAAAAGAGGCTCCGCCGGGAGCGATAACGAAAGCGCTGGGAGAAGGTGCAGGCAGACCGTTTCCCCTTTCCCCGTTACCGGTGCTCTCCGCGCCCGCCCGGGCCGCTGTCTGCAGGTCGTAAAGGAAACCAGAGACCACGCCGCGCTCAATCAGCGGCGTCCGCCGGCTGGGTACGCCCTCGTCGTCGCAGGGGCGGCTGGCGGGGCGGTAGGCCAGCGTGGCATCATCCCATAAGGACAGCTTTTCATCGAAGACCTGCCAGCCAAGCTTTTCCCCGATGGGCGAAGCGCCCTCCAGGACCGATTTTCCGTTAAAGGCCGACATCAGGGAAAATATCAGCGCGCTGGCGACGCCGGTGGGGGTAAAAATAACCGGCAGGGGGCGCGTCGGCACGGCGGCGCGGTCTTTCGCCAGTTCAAGCTGCCGCAGCACATCTCCCGTAATCAGGGCCGGGTCAAGCAGGGGGTGACAGGAGCCCTGGCTCTCCCCGACAAAGAGCATGTCCGTGCCGTTAATCAGACTCCCTTCCAGTCCCAGGCTGAAGAAGCTCTTGTGGTATTCCGCCTCCCCACCTTTCGTGTTGGCAATACGCACGGAGACCGTACCCCGGTTTGTCCCGGCATCACAGATGATGTCCGTGGTATGGGCAAGGACGGTATCAATCATCGCCGTGCCCAGCTCTATCATATTATCGATGGTCACCGCATTTACCGAATCATCGAAAACATCCACCTGGGGGTAAACAGTCTTTTCCGGAAACCGGAACTTCGCGACCGTGCCGAATTGCGCCGTTTCCACGGCGTTTCGCACCAGTTCAGCGGCATTATCGAGAAGGGTGGCGGTAGCGTAACCAATCCGGCCGTCCTTGACCACCCGCAGAGAGACACTGTCCTTCTGCCGGGTCTGGAGCTGCTTCAGACGGTTCGCTTCAAAATGGACCTGGGTCTCCTCGGAAGAGACGAGAAAGACCTCGGCTTCCTGCGCTTCTTTCCGGGCCAGCGACAGTATCTCTTCCACTTTATTTCCCTCCCACCAGGCAGTGGCGGATACGGATATGGGGGCTGCCGTTGGAGACCGGCAGGGGCACCTGCTCGCCCTTGCCGCAGCCGCCGCCCTGGTTCATATCCAGGTCATTGCCGATGGCGTCGATATTCTGCAGCGTCGTAAAGACGTTTCCGGTAAGCATCACCGGGCGCACCGCTTCGGCAATCTTACCATCGCGAATCATGTAAGCCTCCCCCGAAGAGAAGGTAAACATCTCCATGCTGGTGGTGCCGCCGTACCAGCTTTTCGCATAAATCCCTTCTTTGATGTCTGCAATCATATCTTCAAAGGATACCGAACCCGGCTCGATGAAGGTATTCGTCATGCGGACAATCGGCGGATAGCGGTAGCTGACGGCGCGGGCATTGCCCGTCGGCGCTTCATTCATCTTGGCGGCCGTCTCCCGGGAGTGGAGTCGCCCCACCAGCTTTCCCTCGCGGATAAGATAGGTCCTGGTTGCCGGCGTCCCTTCGTCGTCATACTTATAGCTGCCGCGCAGACCCGGCACCGCCGCCGAATCGATGATATTCAGATGAGGCCCGCCGAACTGCTTGCCCATCTGCATAATCTCCCGCATCCGCTCGTTCTCGTAAACGAAGTCGGATTCGGAGAGATGCCCGAAGGCTTCATGGACAAAGACTCCGGCCAGCACCGGGTCCAGCACCACGGTGTATTCACCCCCGTTAACGCGGGGGGCTTCCAGCAGCGCCACCGCATGCCGGGCCAGGCGGTTAATGTCTTCCTCCAGGTCCTTTATCTTTTCCGGCTCACCCGGGCTCCCTACGCTGAGGCCTGCCTGCTGGATGTCTCCGTCCCGGGCCGCGACGACGCTGACCCGCAGCATGACATCCGCCCTTTCCTGTTCGATAAAGCTGCCCGAAGAGTTCAAGTAGATTTTCCTCTTGTAGCCATCGGCGTATCCGATAGTAGATGTCTGGATTCCGGAGGTCTCCCAGATGATGCGGTTATACCCGTCGAGAAGCTGTTTTTTATCCGCCAGCGGCAGGTCCACCGGATTTTCTTTGACGCTTCCCAGCACCTTTTCCACCACCGGGGCCACCTCCGCCAGCCGGCTTTCCCCCTTGCCGACGAGCCGCGCCTGCTTTACCGCCAGGGCCACCTTGCCGGCGAGGTCGTCAAAGCTGTTAAAGCTGACGAACCCCCACCCGCCTTTTGCCAGCGCCCGCACGTTTCCGCCCACTGCATCCACCCTTCCCACCGATTCCAGCTCCCGGCTGCGATAGCTGAGGTGGCTGTTCTGACTTTCCTCCAGGTGCGCTTCGATAAAATCGACGTCCTGTTTCCGGAGAATTTCCGCCAGTTTCGTACCGATAGCCTGAATATCTGCCATTGGGAATTAACCTCTGGGGAGATTTCGATTTAAATAAGTGAGCCTAGTTTACAGGACTAAAAGACGCTTGTCAACGAAACGGGCAATCGGAGGTCTTGCTCTTTTCAAGAAGCCCTGACCGGACGTAAAAATATACCAAATATCCGCCCGGATTCTGCGCCGTTGCGGTCCATTCCAGCCCGGACCGGCAGTCTATGGCTCCAGCAGGCCGTCAGAGTAGATTTCCTGATTGCGGAACACCCTGATAAGGCACGCCGAACGCATGTTGTCTTTCTGCAGCACGTCCATAAATACCGAAGACAGGCCCGCTCCGGCCAGCATGGGCAGCAGGGTTGCCTCAATCACGGGACGGAGCTTCTTTGCGGCGCCCGTAGAGATGTTGTTAAGCCAGCAGGTGCTGCGCACCGGCGGCTCCGCAGCGTCGCTGAGACCCCTCAGGAACGTCATAACTTCGGTCAGGTGGCGCGGACCGACTTCGCTGGCAATGTGAATCAGCCCCGGGTCAAGGAGAATGCGCTCATTGGGGATACCGGCGGCGTTGGCCGCACCGATGAGAATCGCCGCTTTTTGCAGCATCTCCGCAGCATCGGTGGGATGGGCGGGGTCGCTGACCAGGAGAACGACCTCGGCCTTGTGCCCGGCGACGACCGGGAGCACCCGCTTGAGCCGCTCTTCCTCGATGGAGAGATAATTCACGATAGGCGGGCGCTTACAGCCTTTCAAGCCCGCTTCGAGCGTGGCACCGTGATTGGAGCTTAAACAGAGCTGGAGGTCGGTCGCCTGCTGGACCACCCTCACCGCGTATTCCATCGCTTCGGGTTTGTCATGATGCTGCTGAAGATTAATCTCGAGCACGTCCGCGCCCGCCCGGGCGCACTGGAGGGCGAGGTCCATGAGAATGTTATCCCCCTCACAAGGTATCCAGTCGCCCGCTTCCGCCTCGCGAAAAATCTTGTCTACTTCATCGATTCTGGTAGTGATGTTATCAGCAATAACCAGCATGCCGCACCCCCTTAGCCTTTTCCGTGTTCCGGGCGCTCAACGATTTCACAGCAGCCGCACTCGCACTGGCCTCCCCCTGAGCAGGACTGGCAGCAGTAAAGCACGCCGTCCTTCTCGTAGGCATCCACGCCCACGTGGCAGCCGCATGTCGGGCAAATCTGTTCCGCCATGGTGACCTCCTTTTCGATACGCTTCTCGTCAGACAAACTCATCGAGCAGGCGCTCTACCTGCCCGGGGTCCAGTTCCTGTTTCACCAGAGGCCCCTTCTGCAAAGCGGGAAGCTGCTCTTCATAGGTGGGGGAAACCTGCTGAAAGATAACGCCGATTGGTATCCTGTCCACCCACTCCCACGCCTTCTCTAAAGCTGCTTTAAAGTCGGCAGGGTCGTATCCTTTCTCTTCTTCCAGCTTGTAGACCCGCTGGCGGTACCAGTCATAGGTGTTCTTGTGGTTAAAGGAAACGCAGGGCTGAAGGATGTCCACCAGGGCGAACCCGCGGTGCTGCAGGCCTGCTTTCAGCGTTTCCGCGAGGTGGTCAATATCCCCGGCGAAACTCCGCGCCACGAAGCCGACTCCGCAGGAGAGCGCGAGGGCGACAGGATTAATGGGATGGGAAGCCCCGTAGGGGGTGGTCTTGGTGACATAGCCGGTATCACTGGTGGGAGAAGCCTGGCCTTTGGTCAGCCCGTATACCTGGTTATCATGCACCATATAGGTGATGTCATGGTTGCGGCGCATGGCATGCAGGAAGTGATTACCCCCCTCCCCGTAGGCATCCCCGTCCCCGCTTACAGCAATCACTTTCAATTCATGGTTGGCGATTTTAGCCCCGATGGCGGGCGGCACCGGCCGGCCGTGCAGGGAGTTGAATGTGTTGCCGCGGGTGTAATGGGGCAGTTTCCCCGCCTGCCCGATGCCCGAGACGAACAGCACCTGGTGAGGTTCTATCTTGAGCTCCACAAGGGCCTTGTTCAGCGAACGCACGATGCCGAAGTTGCCGCAGCCGGGGCACCAGGCCGGTTTCAGCCCGGCATAGTCCTGCATGGTTACCATCAGCATCCCTCCCTTTTGACCGCATCGACGATGTAAGCGGGGGTCAGGGGGCGCCCGTCATATCTCAGCACCTGTCCCCTCGCCTCAATCCCCGTCTCGGCGCGAATCAGCCTGGCGAGCTGGCCAGTGGCATTGCTCTCGACGACGCAGCAGCGCCCAGCCTTTTCCATAGCCCGTGCTACCGCCCGGGCCGGGAAGGGCCAAAGCTCGTTCAGGTGCAGTAAATTCACGTCAACCCCTTCCCGTTTCAGAATATCGGTTGCTTCGCGGAGAGCGCCATAGCTGCTCCCCCAACCAATGAGCATAACCTCCGCGCTGTCGCTGCCATATTGTTTCGGCGGGCTGATTTCCCGGCCCAGCCCCTTAAGCTTGCGCAGTCTTTTTTCCACCTGGGCGTTGCGGTCGCCGGCGTCCTCAGTCAGGTGTCCGGCCTCGTCATGCTCATCGCTATCGGTGACCACTATGGCCTTGCTCATGCCGGGGAGGGCGCGGGGGGAAACTCCGCTTTTGGTAACTTTATGCCGCTTGTACTCCGTTTCCTTTCCTTTTTCCGGGGAGTAAAGCTGGCCCCGGTCGATGTTTACCCCGGCAAGGTCGAAGCGGTCTACCGTGGTATAAGAACTGGCCAGGTGCTGGTCAGTCAGGATAATCACCGGAAGCTGGTATTTTTCGGCGAGGTTGAAGGACTTCACCGCAATCCGGAACGCGTCTTCGACGCTGGCGGGCGCGAGTACCGCCCTGGGGAAATCGCCGTGATGGGCATGCAGCACGAAGAGGAGGTCACCCTGTTCGGTGCGGGTGGGCAGGCCCACCGCCGGTCCGGGACGCTGGGCATTAATGATTACCACCGGAGTCTCCGTAATCCCGGCCATGCCCAGGCCTTCCGCCATCAGGCAGAACCCGCTGCCGGAGGTGGCGGTCATCGCCCTGGCGCCGGCAAACCCCGCGCCGATGGCCATATTGACGGCGGCAATCTCGTCCTCGGCATGTACCATGACCAGATCGAGTTCCTTTTCCTTGCTGGCGAAATACTCCATGATGGAGCTGGCGGGAGTCATGGGGTAGGCGGACATGAAGCGGCACCCGGCCGCGATAGCGCCGAGGGATAACGCGTCATTTCCGGTAAGCAGCATCCTCCGGGCTTCACCGGTGGGGCGGAGGCGGCGGCGAAAGTGCCCCGGACCGTTCTTCCTGACGTAGTCAAAGCCCGCCTGAGCCGCCTTGAGGTTTTTCTCCGCCACTTTGCCGCCGAAATAGTCGGTCAGCACGCCACGAAGTATCTCCAGGCCATAGTCTATCAGCCCCAGGGCTGCCCCTAGCGCGACCGTGTTCGTCATGAGCTCGTCACCGGCCGATTCTTCCGCCAGTCTTTCCAGCGGCACGTTCACCAGGTCTTTCCTGTTTTCTTCTTGCTCTCCGCCGTCGAACACGCCGATACCGCCGTCAGAGAGTTCTCCGCGGTGCAAATCAACACTTTCCCGGTTCAGCGCGATAAGCAGGTCTACCTGCTCGATTATGGCGCCGACGCTGCTGTCCTTGACCCTGACCCGGAAAAAATTATGGCCGCCCCTCACCCGGGACTCGTAGTCCTGGTCGGCAAAGATATGGTAACCCCCCCGGGCCAGCGTTTTGGAGAGTATCAGACCCAGGGACTGCACGCCCTGGCCCGCCTCCCCACCTATCATGAAATTGAATTCCCTGGTCATACTTTCCTTATCGATATTCCCCCGGTTTATCCGGCAATTAGAAGAATAACCAAGTTGATTCTATTTCAGTGAATATTAAAAAGTCATAACACAGCCAGCGGAAAAGTTACGAATTCATAACATTTCGATGGGACGGATGGACGGAGGTTACTGCTGTTCGGCGGGTTCCGGCGTATCCAGCTTCTTAAAATAGACGTATCCGAACAGGCCTGCGCCAGCCGTCGCCAGGGTCATGACATAAACGCCCAGGAAACTATAGTCCAGCATCGCCAGGATGAGGCCTCCACCAGCTCCCCCGATGGAACGCGCTCCGTGGTTCCCGGCAGATTGTGTACCGACCGCCAGACTACGGATATTGTCCGGTAGAGAGACGAGAAAACTGAAAAGGGCCGTCCGGTGGACACCATAAAGAAAAAGGAAAAAAGCGGCGATGAGCATTGAAAGCCAGACACCGGGCGTTATTAGCATGAACATCAGGGCGCCTATCCCGATGGGTATCGGCAGAAAGGTGCATATCTTCAGCTTATTGACCCGGTCTGAAATCGGCCCCCCGGCAATGGTGCCCGCCAGCCAGATGCCGCCGAAGAGCGTCAGAAAGGGGGCTATCTGACCCGTGGTAAGCGCATAGCTCTGTATCAGGAACGCCGGCAGATAGATGTAAATGCCGTGATAAACTGCCTGCATCAGCACATTGGCGGTCATCAGCGGGATAAAAGGCTTATACTGCAGGGCATTCCGGAAGCTGGTGAGATAAGCCGTGTTCCGGGTGTACTTCGGGCGGGTCCCCGGCAGCAGCAACGAGATAAGAAGAATGAGCAGTACCATGAGCATCGCCAGTCCCAGGAAGCTCCAGCGCCACCCGGCGATATCGGCGACCCACGCCCCTATCGGCGCGCTCCCCAGTGAAGCTATGGGTACGCCTGCTGAAACAATTGAGATAGCCCTGCCCCGCGCCTCCACCGAGGTATAGTCAGACACCGCCGCCAGCGAATTTACAATCACCAGCGCCCCGCCCAGGCCGGTCAGGACACTGAAGCCCAGCAGCATGGCCAGGTTACGGCTTGCGCTATACCCCAGCATCGCGGCAATGCTGATGACAAAGCCGAGGAGCGCCATCCTCTTATAGCCGTAGCGGTTCGCCAGCGGACTTCCCAGAAAAGCGGTCAACGCCCAGACGAGCCCGGAGATGGAGTTCATCTGCGCCACGACGGCTACGGTAATCCCGAACTCCCGGGACAGCTCCACCAGCAGCGCCGGAACAAGAAAAACCGAGGTCGCTCCGCTGACTACCGAGATGGTAAGCAGACCAATGATTAGAAACAGGGAACGACGGGAACGTTCGGTACTCACGGATGAATTATAGCAAAACCCGGCTTCTCTTGAACAATTCCTTTTCATGGTGTTTCTCTTTCCCGGGTTTTCATTTAAAATTGGATGACGGAAATGGGGATTTTCGCGGGGACGCTCAGGGACCGCAATAATATCCTCATCACGGCGGTAGTGATGGGGCTGGCGCCCGGCCGGTTTGCGCAATGGTTTGAGCCTGAGAGCAGCCGCGAGGGTGGGTCAGGGCGGGAAGAAGGTCAACGGGAGGAGAGGGGGCACTACCTGGAGCCAACCAAAACCGAATAAAACCCGCCTCATCTCTTCTTGACACAGATTACAAGAAGTGATAATATTCATTAATTTACCTGAAAAACTTCTTAAGCACCTTAATTATTAGCATCTTTTAATACTTGACCCGGTTTTTTGTTAACCACCTTGTTTTTTCTGATATTGCGTAGCAGGTTAAAACATAGGTCATAATAGCTGGAGGGAGGTGAGAAGGCGGCAGATATTCATTTAACACTGAAACAGTGGGGTTAATAAGGAGGTAAAATGAGAAAAATAACAACTGTCTTGGTTTTGTGCCTTGTGATAGTTACCGTCATCGCAGGATGCACCCAGGCGCCGGCACCCACCACCACGGTAACCGCGCCCGCTCCCGCGCCCGTACCGACACATGAGATTGTAAGCGTTCCCACCCTGTCCTCACCATTCGGCACGGCGACATATGTCATGAGTACCGCCTTCGAGGATGTGGCCAAGAAGAACCATCCCTGGCTGAGGATTCCGTCCGTTGAAAGCAGCGGCTTTACTTATAATGTAAAAGCCCATGCGGATAATCCGGACATGTGGAAGAACTACGCCATCGCAACGAACGTGGTGATGCTTTACCTTGCCAAGACCGGGGCCAAGCCTTTCTTCGAATCGCCTGTCGTAGGCTACCGGATGCTTTACCAGTATGCCATCTGCGGCGGCTGGTTCACGACGCTCGACCCCAACATCAAGACCCCGCAGGACCTTGTCGGCAAGAAGATAGGCCTCGGGACCACGGGACAGCTTACATGGGGGACCCTGGCTACCGTCGCCCTGAGGGACGCCTGGGGAATCCTTGACCAGGTTGACGCCAGGTATATCGGCCACATGGCCGCGGCCCAGGCGCTACTCGACGGCACGGTTGATGCCATTTTCTCTTCTCTCTATACCAACCCGGTGACTGGCAAATATTCCAAATCCGGGGACATGGTCCTCGTCGAATCTTCCGGCAGGCAACTGTACCACATCGGATTCACCGATGAGCAACTGGCAAAGGTACAGGCAAAGAACCCGCCGATGGCCCCGATGTCAATCAAGGCAGGTTCCATGGCCGGCCTGGACCAGGACATCAAGGCAGTCTGGAGCGGCGGTCTGGGCTATGGCGCGAAGGACGTCTTCCCGGAGGACCTGGCATACGAGTATACCAAGTTATTTATTGATAATGCGGACATCCTCGGCGAATACCATGCCATGGGCACCCTCGCTGCTGCGGAAACCGGCGCATACGGTCTGACCAAGACCCTGATGCACCCCGGCGCGGTAAGGGCTTTCGAGGAAATCGGAGTACAAATCCCGGACTAGTCAAACGCGACTGCTGCGATGTTCTCTGCAGGGCTAACCACCTGATAAACATCCTGCAGAGAACATCGCAGCGTTATATCATAAAGCCTCAGAAAACTGAAAGGCGGAGATTTGAAAAATCTGGAACGCATCAGGATTGGAATAGCAGTATGCATGCTGATATTTCAGCTGATTACCATCCGCTTCGCCTTTATTAATACGATAGAACTCCAGACGGTACATCTTGCCTTTGCCCTGACGCTCGTTTTTCTGACTTCCATGGAAACGGCTAAGACCAGGAAAATCTGGCCGCTCCTGCTTACCCTGATAGCGGGCGGCTTTGTAGCCACGGGCTATGTCATCGCGCGTTTTACTCACCTGGAGATAGCCGTTGGTCTGCCGGACACCCCGGATGTGATTATCGGGGTAATCCTGATGATTGTGGTGCTTGAGGCTACCCGGCAGTCCTGGGGAATGGTCTTTTTCCTTATCATCGTTGGCTTTATCGCCTATTTTTTCCTCGGACAGTATGCTCCCTTCGGACTGAAACACCCGGGGTTCGCTTTCGATTACGTCGTCTCCAAGCTGGGGATAGGCTTCAGCGGCATCTACAGCGAGTTTCTGAATGCCTCGGTGCAATACGTTTTCCTCTTCATGGTTCTCGGCGGCGTACTGAAAGCCACCGGCACCGTGGAGCTCATACTGGACCTCGGTAAAGTCATCGGCAGGTTCACCGCCGGCGGACGGGCCCAGACGGCAGTGGTGGGGTCAGGTCTCATCGGGACCATCACCGGCGCCGCCGTGACCAACGTGATATTGACTGGTTCGTTCACCATCCCGGCAATGAAACAGATTGGTTATCCTCCGGACATCGCCGGGGCAATAGAATCCACGGCTTCCACCGGAGGACAGTTAATGCCGCCCGTAATGGGGGCATCAGCTTTCATCATGGCGACCATCCTCGGTATTCCCTACCGGGACATCATGGTAGCCGCTTTAATTCCCGCTTTCCTGTACTATTTCCAGGTATTTGCCTCCGTGGAGATTATCGCCCGGCACAGGGGCTTGAAAATGACAGAGGAACCGATAGCACTTAAGCAGGTCCTGCGCCGCGCTCCGCCCTTCGTGGTCGCCGTAGGCATCCTGTTTGTGCTTCTCCTGCGCGGGGTCAGCCCTTCGTTTGCCGCCACGTATTCCCTGGTCGCGGCACTCGGTATCGCCTTCCTGATTAAAGATACACGGCCCACCTGGTCCAATCTCGCCGAGAATATCACTGACGGCGTGATGGTTGGCGCCAGGCTGGCGGTAATCCTGGCTTCCGTCGGGATGATTGCCCAGACCCTTTACAGCACCGGACTGGGCATCAAGCTGACGGGGCTGGCAGAGGAAATCGCCGGCGGCCAGATTATTGTTTTCATCCTCCTGACGATGATAATTTCTCTCATCCTGGGCTGCGGGGTCCCCACCATCGGGGCTTATACGCTTGTCGCTCTTATCGTAGCTCCCGCGCTGGTAAGGGCGGGCTTTCCCCTGCTCCCGGTACACTTCTTTGCTTTTTATTTTGCCATTATTTCCGCCATCACGCCTCCGGTGGCTCTCGCGGCGGTGGCGGCAGCCGGCATCTCGGGAGGCAATCCCTGGCGCACCGGGTTGGAATCATTCAAGATTTCGATGGGATGTTTCCTTCTTCCCTTCTTCATGCTGTTCAACCCGGCCATCATGATGCAGGGGGGAGATCCGCTGACCACCGCGCTCTCCCTGCTGGCTTCGGCCCTGGTCTTCTGGTCACTCGCCGTGATGACCCGCGGCTACTTCCTGGCGCGCCTGCGAATAATCGACTGGCTGCTAATCATCCCGGCTGCGGTTTTACTATCCGCATACGTGTTCTCCCCGGCAAATTATGTACCGCTCGCCGCCGGGATAATAATCTTTATCGTCGCTAATCTGGTGCACTGGAGAAACAGCAAGGCATCCACCCGGGACGGCGCCGTTTCTTAGAAATATCCCTTTTTTCGGTGACCAATTCCCCGGGTTGATATCCGCAAAAAGGAGGAGGAACGCCAATGGCAGAAGAACGCATCATAAACATCGTAGGTACGGAGTGTCCCCCTGAACTCGAGGACAAATTCAACAAATGGTATAATGAAGTGCATATCCCGATGGTGATGAAGGTCGGTAAGATAAGGCGGGCGACACGCTGCAAGCTTATCGATACCAGGGACACCATCTCCAGTGCGGAAAGCAAGCCGCCGGTGTATCTGTCCATCGTAGAATTTGACAGCCAGAAAGACCTGGAAGAGTACTTCGCCAGTCCCGAACACGAGCCCGCGATGGAGGAATTGCGCGAGTCCTGGCCTGACTGGGACAGCATGAGAAAGTTCCGCGCCCAGTACAAGGTGCTCAAGCGCTGGGAAGACTAGCTTTATTTCCCGTAATACCGAAATCCGGCATACGGCTGGTCGGTTATATAGTCCACTAAAAGCTGAATCACCTGTCCGGACGTTTGATTCAGGGCCAAGAAGCGCCAGACGGCCGTCAACGGTGAGCGAAAGGGGACCGAGATGAGCTTTTCGCGGCTGCTGGAACCCGCGCAAATAAGAAATGTGAAACTCAGGAACCGGATTGTCTGCCCGGCCCACAGCAGGTATTTCGCGGACGAAGATGGCAGTGTCAATGACGTGGTCCTCGCCACGTATGAAGCTCTGGCCAGGGGCGGCGTGGGCCTCATCGTAATGGAGATGAGCGCCATCGATTTCCCCCAGGGAGCGGCGGTGAGACACCTGGTCATCGCCGATGACAGGTTTATCCCCGGCCTCACCAGGTTGAGTGAAGTTGTTCACCGCCACGGCTGTCCCACCTTTCTCCAGCTATCCCACTCCGGGCCGAGCCAGCCCGCCAAAAATTACGGCTTTCCCCCCGTCTCATCCTCAAGTCTGGAAGGCGGGGACAAACCGATGCCCGGCTATGATACCGCGAGGGAGCTTTCGATTGCCGAGATTCGGGACATCGTGACCAGGTTCGCGGACGGCGCCGAGCGCGCCCGGAAAGCCGGGTTCGACGGCGTGGAGATACACGGCGCGCATACTTACCTGGTAAACAGCTTCTTATCACCGGCATGGAACAAGCGACAGGACGATTACGGCAACCAGACGCTGGAAAACAGGGCCCGGTTTGCCGTGGAGATTATCCGCGCCATTAAAGAAAGGAACGGCGAGAACTTTCCCGTGGGCATCCGCGTCAACGGCCGGGAATGGGGCGTGGCCGGAGGAATAACCGGCGAAGAGAGCCGGGAGATAGCCAGGCTGCTCGTGGCCGCCGGTGCGGACTATATTTCCGTCAGCGGTTACGGCTTTGGACCCTATTCCTGGATACATTACCCGGAGCAAGTCCTTTATCCGGAGCCGGCAAGGGAACTCATCCCGCTGGTACCGCAGATAAAAAAACCGGGAATTCTGGTACCTCCCGCCTCGGAAATCAAGAAAGCCGTTCCGGTGCCGGTATTCGCGGTCGGCCGTTTGGACCCGGAACTCGGGGAATGGCTCCTGCGCCATGATATGGCTGATTTTATCGGGATGGTGCGGCGCCTCATGGCTGACCCCGAGCTGCCCAACAAGGTAGCCGAGGGAAGACTTGATGAAATCAGGAAGTGCCTCGGTTGCGTGGAGTGCACGGGAAAGGTTGCCCTGAAAGAGCCGGTGCGCTGCCGGGTGAATGCCTCCCTGGGCAGGGAAACGGAATACCTCATCAGACCGGCCGAAAAGAAGAAAAAGGTCCTCGTCGTCGGCGGGGGGCCGGGGGGAATGGAAGCGACCAGGGTAGCGGCTTTACGCGGGCATGAAGTCACTCTTTACGAAAAGTCCTCCCGGCTGGGAGGGCTGCTGCCTCTCGCGGCCATGATAAAAGGTTTCCAGGTGGAAGACCTCACCCAAGCGGCGCCCTACTTCGAGACCCAGTTCCGTAAGCTGGGCGTCCGGCTAAAGCTCGGAACGGAGGCCAGCCCCGCCTTGATTCAGACGGCCCGGCCGGATGCCGTAATTATCGCCGCCGGGGGCTTACCGGCACTGCCGGGAATACCCGGGATTGAAACGGGCAATCTGGCCGGAACGGCCGAGCTCCACGCCATGGTAAAACCCCTGCTGCGATTATTAGGCCCGAGGCTACTGCGCAGGTTGACCCGCTTCTGGATACCTGCCGGAAAACGGGTGGTTATCATCGGAGGCCAGATTGCCGGCTGCCAGCTCGCCGAGTTCATGGTGAAGAGGGGGCGGCAGGTGACTGTTCTGGAGACCGGCGGCGAGCTGGGGACGGGACTGCCGGAAAGAAACCGCCAGAAACTGCTAAGCTGGCTGAAAAGCAAAGGCGCGGTATTGATGACCGGGATTAGCTTTGAAAACATCCGGGGTAAGACCTTGACGCTGGTGACCGGAGAAGGTAAAAGGCAGGTCATGGAAGCTGACACTATCTTCAGCGCAGTACCTTTCCGGCCGAACCTGGAACTTTATGAAGCTATCCGGGACAAAGTGCCTGAAGTCCATCTGGTCGGTGACTGCGCCGAAGCAGGCAAGATTATTGACGCCATCGATGACGGCGTGCGCACCGGCTGTCAAATATAGGAACAAAGACGAAGGAGAACAAAATGATAATCGATTTCAGAGTCAGACCTCCGATGGAGCCATTCCTCTCCGACCCGATATTCACCAACGTGGGCGCGGTCGCCAGGGAATACGGGCTGCCTTCACCGGCCTCGGCGGAAAAGAAGTCCATCGACTTGTTCCTTAAGGAGATGGAGGCGGCTGACGTGGTCCACTGCGTCTGCACCGGCCGTGCCCTTCCCGATCCCAGGCTCACCCCCGGCAACGAGGAAATCGCAAAGGCGATGGCGCAGTACCCCGGTAAGTTCAGCGGATATGCCGGTATCGACCCTTATGATGTCCCCGCCGCTCTTGCCAGGGTGGAAAAAGCGATTAAAGAGCTGGGTTTCAAGGGGATAATCCTGGAACCGAACATCCACCTCGGCGTGGCCCTGGTGGTCCCGGGTTCTAAATCGGAGTCCCGGATGTTCCCGCCCCTTTACCCCACCGATTCCCGGTTCTATCCGATTTATGAAAAGTGCCAGGAACTGGGCGTCCCCGTTATGCTCACCCTGAGCTGCCGCATCGGGCCGGATATCGATTACTGCTCGCCGGTATACGTCGACCGTATCGCGGGGGACTTCCCCAAGCTCACACTGATTATCAGCCATGCCTGCTGGCCGTGGGTCAACGAGATTTGCGGAGTAGCCTGGAAACGGAATAATCTTTACCTCCTGCCGGACGCCTATTCCCTGGTCATGCCGGGGCACCTGCAGTTTCTTGAGGCGGCCAACTCCTATCTCCATGACCGGATACTCTTCGGGACGGTCTATCCCCAGCTTCCCCAGAAAGAGGTGCTGGATATCCTGAAGGGGCTCCCCTGGAAACCCGGCGTCCTGGAGAAATTCCTCTACCAGAACGCCGCCCGGCTGCTCGGCCTGTAATGAAAGAATAAGGAAAAAAGATGAGTGACTTCTCCAGGCTTTTCAGCCCGGTCAAAATCGGCGCGCTTGAGCTTAAGAACCGCATCGCCATGGCCCCCATGGGGACTTTCCTGGCTAACAAGGATGGCTCCGTCAGCGAAGACCTCAGGGCCTATTTCGCCGCGCGTGCCCGGGGAGGCACCGGCCTGATTATGATAGGGGAAACGGTCGTCGATTTTCCCACCGGAGCGGGGCGGAAAAACCTGGTGCTGACCTATGACGATAAGTATATCCCCGGCCTTTCCAGCCTGGCCGAAGCAATACACAAGCACGGCGCCAGGGCCATGCTCCAGCTCAACCACTTCGGCCCGGCGGACCAGTTCGATATGACAAACCTGCAGCCGGTGGCCGCTTCGGCTATCGCCAGGACGCCGGATTTCGCCCATCCCGATTACTGGCTTCCCCGTGAAATGTCCGTAGTGGAGATAAAAGAGACCGTTTCCCGTTTTGCCGCCGCGGCGGGACGGGCGCAGCAGGCGGGGTTTGACGGAGTGGAAATCGATGCGGCGCTCAGGTACCTGCTTAACAGCTTCCTTTCCCCCCGCTGGAACCAGCGCGGTGATGAATACGGAGGCAGCCTGGAAAACCGGGCGCGGTTCCTGATGGAGGTCATCCGGGCTACCAGAGAAACCGTTGGGCCGGACTATCCGGTCTGGTGCCGCATCAACAGTGAGGAACGCGGGATAGAAGGGGGCATCACCTTCCCGATGGCGCTTGAGCTGGCCGGGATGCTGGACGGTTCGGGTATCGACTTGATAGACGTCGCGATGCAGCCACCCCATTCCCCCCTGTTTCCGCCCGGATTTAATCTGGCTGAAACCGCCGCCATCAAGAAAGCTGTCGCTATTCCCGTGATGGCCGGAGGCAGGATTGACGGTCCGCTCGCGGAGAAGCTGCTTCGCGAAAGCCGGTCCGACCTTATCTGCATCGGCAGGGCACTGATTGCCGACCCGGAACTGGCCGGAAAGCTGGGCTCGGGGAAAGAGGCGGACATTACCCCCTGTGTATTCTGCAATAACTGCCTGGCCAGGGACCGCGACTGCACGGTAAACCCGGCCAAAGGCAGGGAGCGGGACTATGAAATCAGGCCCGCAGCGCGGCCGAAAAAAGTCGTTGTCATCGGAGGGGGGCCGGCAGGTATGGAAGCGGCCCGGGTGGCAGCCCTGCGCGGTCACGCGGTTACTCTCTACGAGAAAGGCAATCAACTCGGCGGGCAGCTGATGCTGGCCAGCCTGTTGAAAGCCGAATACTGGCCCCTGGTGAAATACTACCGGAGACAGCTTGAGAAACTCGGGGTCACGGTAAGGCTGAAACAGCAAGTCGATGCGGCGACAATCAGCAAACTGGCCCCGGATGCTATCGTAATGGCGACCGGGGCCACCTCGGGCAACCCTGACATTAAAGGACTCTCCGGCGTCGATGTCCTCAGCTCCGGTGATATGCAGGAACTGAAAGGCGGCGGGAATAAGGGCGCCCGCCGGATACTCTGGGGGCTGGGAGGCCGGCTGCTGAAAGGTAGGCTCGGCTTCCAGTTGATGAGACGGGCGCTCAGAGTGTGGGCGCCTTTCGGCGGGAGGATAGTGGTCATCGGCAGCGGGTTGGGCGGAATCGAAATGGCCGATTTCCTGTCGCGGAGGGGCAAACAGGTGACTGTCATCGATTCCAGTCCGGGGCCTGCTTTTGATACCCCTCCCATGCCCCTGCTGAGACAAATCCTGCGTGAGCGACTGGCCGCCCGGGGAGTTCCGATACTCACGGAGGCAAAGTATATCGAGGTTAAAAACAGGGCATTGGTGGTCGAGCGCCATGAGGAAGTATCGTCCCTGCCGGTAGACACCATCGTCTTTACCGGGGATTCCCGGCCCAATACGGAACCGGCTACCGCGCTTCGAGGAACCGCGGAAGAGTTCCACCTGGTCGGTGACTGCTCGAATCCCTGCGGCATACTGGAAGCAATCCACGATGGCGCGCGCATCGGCCGTTCTCTCTAAAGCCGGATTCGCGCTTAAAGCGCCTTGCGCCCCGTTTCACCTTGGGTTATACTGCAAATGGTTGTTCCGCACTCTTATCATACCGGTTCGACACGGCCAGGAGGTCAGGCATGAAAATCTGGTTCCAGGCAGTAGCTATGCTCGGTATCGACCCCGTCTTCAGCGAACATGAAGCAAACCTGAAAAACCACCTCAACAGGATTGCCCGGCCGGGTACTGAAGTGGCGGTACAGGGAGTGGCGACCAGCAGCCCGAATATCGATATTTATCAGACGGAAGCGGTACTGCACAATCGCCAGGTCGTGGAAAACCTGCTCAGAGCCCAGGAAGAAGGTTATGACGCGTTCTGCGTCGGCTGTATGCTGGACCCCGCTTTCTACGCCATCAGGGAAATAGCGGATATCCCGGTCTGTTCCCTGGCCGAGTCCAGCATGCTGATGGCCTGCCTTCTCGCTCCGAACTTTTCCTTACTCTGCCATAACAAGGCGGTCCTGCGCCGGATTATCGAGCTGGTCAAGAGATACGGGCTGAAGGACCGCTTTATCGAGTGCGACTGTTTCCAGATTTCCCTGACCGAGGTGCAGAAGGGTTTCCAGGACCCGGAAGTGCTCCTGGAGCCGGCCCGGAAAGTAGCCCGTGAGGCGGCCGGCAAAGGCGTTTGCCAGCTGATAAACTGTTGCGGCTGTCTGAACTCCGTTTTCGCGAAACATGACATCCATGAAATCGAAGGCATCCCGGTCCTGGACGGGAGCGCCGCAATCATCAAGATGGCGGAAATGCTCGTGGACTTAAAACAAATCGGTATAGACCGGAGCAGGCTGGGCCTGTATACGCCGATACCGAAGGGGGACCTTGGTTCCCTTCTTGATTTGTACGGTGTCCGACACCGGAGGGTTACCCGTAACTGATACAGCGGATTAATGTTCTCACATACTAGCGGCACCCGCATTAAGACAGGACCCGACCGGCCGGGGATATTCTACGGCTGGTGGGTGGTTGCTGCCTGTTTGCTGATGAATCTATTCACCGGGGGAATTGTTTTTTACGGTTTTACTGCCGTATTCGAGCCCCTCGCCAACGAGTTCTCCTGGAGCTACGCCCAGATTTCTCTCGCCTCTTCGATAAGAGGCCTGGAGGCGGGCCTGTTTGCGCCCCTTATCGGGCTCGTCGTTGACCGGTGGGGCGCCAAGAAGCTGATGATTACCGGAGCCATCATCGGCGGTGCCGGCCTGGTACTGCTGAGTCGCACCAATTCGCTCCTCACGTTCTACGGGGCATTCGTCCTGGTTTCTATCGGTATGAGCACAAGTACCAGTACGGTGACCATGACTGCGGTGGCCAAGTGGTTTAGAAGAAAGATAAGCCTCGCCATGGGAGTGGTCGTCAGCGGGTTTGCGGTTGGCGGTCTGATGATACCCATCGTCACCATATTGATTGACCGCCTGGGCTGGCGGAACGCCGTCGCTGTCCTCGGCATCGGTCTTTGGGTAGTGGGTTTAACTCTTCCCCATTTAATCCGGCACCGTCCGGAAGATTACGGGCTATTGCCGGACGGGGATACCAGGCCGCTCGCGGACCCGCAGGTACCCAAATTAAAAAATACGCAGCCGAAAGTGGAAGGGATGAGCGCGAAGGAGGCTTTATCCAGCCGCGTTTTCTGGTATATCGGCCTGATGGCCTTCTACCAGGGATTTGCGGTAAACGCGGTGGTGACCCACGTGATGCCCTATTTCAGCAGCATTAACATCGCGCGGACCACCGCCGCTTTGATGGCCAGCGCCATCCCGCTGTCCTCTCTGGTCGGGCGCCTCGGTTTCGGCTGGCTGGGAGATAAGTTCGAAAAGAGAAGGGTCGCCGCGCTGGCTATCGCTTTACTGGTCACCGGTTTCCTCTTCTTCGGGCTGGTCCCCAACATGGGAATATGGTTATTAATCCCCGTTTGTATCTTCTTCGGTATCGGATGGGGCGGGGCGGTACCGATCCGTCCGGCACTGTTATCAGCTTACTTCGGTCGGGCGAGAATCGGCATGATGATCGGTTTTGCCTATGGGACGGCAATGCTGGGACAGCTTGTCGGCGCGCCGCTGGCGGGATGGCTCTTCGATAAATGGGGCGATTATCAAAGAATCTGGTTCCTTTTCACCGCAGTGGGGGCTGTCGCCCTGGTAACCATTTTGACCATGCCGGCGCTGAAGGAGACCCCCGGCAGCCTGCCGCAAAATTAAAATCAGTCCCATACTGTCCGGGATTGACGCGATAGCTGACCGGGTGATATTATCGCCATGGAACTCTTTTGTGATATGGCTTAAATTCGCGGATTGTTTTCAAGAATGGAGGTGCCAGAGATGTAGCCGAAACGGAGGGAAACAACCGGATTAAAAAGAATCAGGAGGATATCATCTAATGGTTAGACATGCACCCAAACTGCACTACGGAACGAGCGCACCGGCGGACGGTGTCGGTATCGACGCCAATCGGATGCGCCGGGAACGCGCCGAAAAGGCAAAAAAAACCCTGAAGAAAATGGGCATCGCCGCGCTGCTGGCCACCGGTGTCCCCAGTGTCCGTTACCTGACCGGTTTCCACTGGAGAGAGTTCCAGCCATTTCTATCCTATACGCTCTTCTTCGCTGAGGGCGACCCGATAATTTTTGCCCATGCGGGCTCTTACCAGCAGGCTCCGGCCCTGATGCCCTGGATTAAGAACTGGAGACTCGGGCGTTCCTGGATGCAGGGAATCGCCGGTCCGGAAGCTACTCTAGAGGAAGCGGAACTCTTCGCCAGGGAAATCCAGGTTGAACTAGCAGCCAGAGGCGCCGCGAAAGAAAAAGTGGGCATCGTCGGTTTTGATGACGTCGCCAAAGCAGCGCTGAGAAACGCCAAAGTTAACCTCGTGGATGGAGGACCGGTCATCTGGGAAGCCTCCGCCGTAAAGACCCCGGATGAGATTGAATGTCTGAAGACGGTGGCTTCGATGTGCAGCGTCGGCTGGCAGACGGTCATGGACACCGTTAAGCCGGGTATCACTGACACGGAGCTGCGCATCGCAATCACGGGTGCCATGGCCCGAGCAGGCTCGGAAGTACCCCGCTGCGGTATCGGCTCCGGCCCGATGACCTTTGAACGTAACATGACCCTCTACCCGCGCCGTATCGAGTACGGGGATACGATATATGTGGCCCTATGCGGAAATGCCTACATGGGCTACACCAGCTGCGTGTACCGCACCTTTATCGTGGGAAGAAAACCGACCGACGAAGAAAAGGGCTGGTTCAAAGCCATGAACGACCGGCTGAACGGCGCTATCGAGGCGAGTAAACCGGGGAATACCACCGCCGATGCTGCCAAATTCTTTGATCCGGCTTCCCGGTGGGGCTACAAGGACGAAGCGGAAGTCCTCTCGATAGAAATCGGTCACGGCATCGGGCTGGCCGGAGTGGACGGGCCGGCTGCCGTGAACTACAGCTACCCGGTCATCAACCGGCAGTGGTCGCTGAAACACCCCCAGCCGTTTGAAGAAGGCATGGTCCTTGCTTACGAGAGTGCCGAAGGTGTGCACAGAGTCGGCGGAGTCCGTAACGAGAGCATGATTGTCGTTACCAAAGACGGCGGCGAGGTTATGGACCACTTCCCGCGGGAAGAGCTTCTCGTAATTTAACAGACGATTTTTCCTGCTGAACCGGATTCGGTTATGCCTCCGCGTCAGGATTTCGACGCGGGGGCATAATCCGGTATTTCCGGCACTTAAAAGGAAGGAGGGACAAGATGATTCGGGCCCTGTTTGTCCTGACCCCGAGTGAATCGAAGCGCCTCATCGGTATGGCCGTTGCCCGGATGGAAGAGGTGCAGCACGCCTTCCGGAACGCCAACGTGCTGGTCTCCCACGGCTCGACAAACGTATACGTCCTTGAAGAGCTTCTGGGAAGAGAAAAACTGCGGGAGATGATGAACCCGGCTGCTTATCTCTCGGGAATAATCATGTACGGCACGCTCTGTTCCACTCCGGGCGCGCAGAAGCCTCCGATTGTGCTTATCAAGCAGGGGGTCATCGTCCCTCCCCCGCCCACCATGTCCCAGATTTTGCAGGACTTCAAGGCCGACTCCGTGGTAATCAAAGGCGCCAACGCAATTGACCCTGAGGGAAATGCCGCCGTGATGGTCGCCAATCCCGAGGGGGGAACGATTGGATGGGCCATCGGTTCTATCCTGGCCCGGGGCATACGCCTCATCACGCCCGTCGGCCTGGAAAAGCTGGTGCCCTCAGTAAAAAGTTCCGTCTCTGTTACCGGCCAGGATACCCTTGACTACGCTCAGGGAAAAAAGGTAGGGATGATTCCCCTTAGCGGGGCGAAGGTGGTCACCGAGATAGAAGCCCTGGAGATACTCACCGGCGCCTCGGCTGCTCACGTGGCTTCGGGAGGTCTGAACGGCTCGGAGGGAGCCGTCACGCTGGTAGCGGAGGGTACTCAGGAATCGATACGGAAGGCCATAGCACTCGTGGAGTCCTGCAAGGGTGAACCACACCTGAAAGTAAGCAAAGAGACCTGCGAAAACTGCGTCCATGCCTCTCCCACCCAGCCGAAAGATTTCAAGTCCAAAGACTTCGATTTGTTCTGCCGCTTCCAGGGTCGCAAAGAGACCGAACTGCCTCCTTATTTACGCAGCCGCTAGAATCCTGTTAAACTGGTATACAGGACGGACTCCCGCATTGATGTCTTAAACCGTTGCGGCGGCGTACCCGTGCGAGCAGAAGGAATATGAGTATCAGGATAAACATTCCCTTTGCCCTGTATTATTATACTGACAAACAGCGCGTCGTCGAGGTTGACGGCGGCACCGTCGGCGAATGCCTGGACCATCTGGTCGAACAGCACCCGGGTATACGAAAGATGCTGTTTGAAGAAGAAGGCAGACTGTTTGATTACTTCGATATCCTGGTAAATAGGCATACTTCCTACCCGGAAGGTCTGGCGAGGCAGGTGCGCGACGGTGACGAACTCACCATCGTGTTTGACGCCCTCGCGGGAGGATGAATGCTCCCCCGATGGAATAAGCTCAGGCTAAAGGAGGCAAGACATGGACTCATTTAGCGAACAGTGGCAGCGATGGTTCCCGGAGGACAAGAAACCGTCACCCGCCACTCCGAAGAAGGGCGGCGGAAGCTGGGTGGTGCTGATAGCCGCGGGATTACTCGCCCTCTATATTTTCGTTAACGTCGGCAAGGGGCTTTATACCGACTGGCTGTGGTTCGATAGCCTCGGCTACGGCAGTGTTTACACTACCATCCTATTTACCAGGATTGTTATCTTCTTCGTTGCCTCCGCCGTATTCTGCGTCTTTTTTCTGGGAAATCTGGTCCTGGCGACGAAGATAACCCCCAAGGGGAGAGACATATTCTGGCCCTGGCAGCTGGTACGCCAGATACAGCAAATCCTCAGGGCCGGCGTAATCCTGGGGACAGCCTTTTTAGCCCTTATTTTCGGGCTTACGGCACAGGCTAACTGGGATACCGTACTCCGCTTCAGCAACGGCCAGCCCTTCGGCGTGACCGACCCAGTTTTCCAGAGGGAAGTCAGTTTCTACGTTTTTGATCTGCCCTTCCTGAACTTCGTTCACGGCTGGCTGCTGGGAGCACTTATCATCACGCTCCTCGCGAGTATCTCCGCATATCTCCTCAGTTACGGCTCCCAGCGGCTCCGGTTCGACTTTGCCCGTCCCGTGCTCGCGCACCTCGGCGGATTGCTGGCGGGGGTCCTGGGACTGTTCGCCTGGGGATACTGGCTCGGCATCTGGGAACTGGTCTTCTCGCGAAGGGGGGCCGTCTTCGGGGCCAGCTACGCGGATGTCCATGCCAAGCTACCGGCCCAGTGGATACTCCTGGGCGTGGTGATTATCATCATCGGTGTCACTTTATACGCCATCTTTCAGCGTAAATACCGCTGGCCGCTGTATGCCATCGGAGCCTGGTGGGCCCTCGCTATCGTCATCGGCGGCATTTTCCCCGCCGCCATCCAGCGCTTCCAGGTGGAGCCCAGCGAACTGGCCCGGGAACGCCCCTACATCGAATATAATATCGAATTCACCCGGAGGGCCTATGGCCTCGACCGTATTGAAGAGCAAACATTCCCCGCCGAGGACATGCCCACAAGGCAGACCCTGGAGCAGAACCCGGCTACGATAAACAACGTCCGGCTCTGGGACCCGCGGCCCCTTAAAGACACCTATAACCAGATACAGGCCATCCGCCTGTATTATGATTTCAACGATGTCGACGTAGACAGATATGTAATCGACGGGGACTACCGCCAGGTCATGCTTTCGGCCAGAGAGCTGTCCTCCGAAAAGCTGCCGTCACAGGCGCAGACATGGGTGAACCGCAAGCTCCAGTTTACCCACGGCTACGGCCTAGTGCTGAGCCCGGTAAATGAGGTAACCGCGCAGGGCCTGCCTATCCTGATGCTGAAAGACATACCGCCCGCGGGCGGAATCAACATCGAGCGCCCCGAGGTATATTTCGGGGAAAGGACCAACGACTACGTCTTTGTCAATACCGATACCCAGGAGTTCGATTACCCGATGGGCGAGGAAAACGTCTACGGGCAGTACCAGGGCCAGGACGGCGTGGTCGTAGGCAGCCTGGTGCGGAGGTTCCTCTACGCATGGCAGTTCAATGATTTCAATATCCTTATCAGCAGGGAGCTTAACCCGGACAGCCGCATCCTTTACCATCGGAACATCCAGGAACGCGTGCGGCGCCTGGCGCCTTTCCTCCAGCTGGATGCAGACCCGTACATCGTGACGATGGATGGAAAGCTCTACTGGATACAGGACGCGTATACCCTAACGGACCGCTATCCTTACTCCGAACCGCTGCAGAACGGCACGAACTATATCCGCAACAGCGTGAAAGTGGTTATTGATGCCTACGAAGGCACGGTAAGGTTTTACGTTACCGAACCTGAAGATGCGCTTATCCGGACTTATCAGGCCATATTCCCGGACCTTTTCCTTCCCGCCGAAGAGATGTCCCCATCCCTGGTATCCCATCTCCGCTATCCCGAGGCCATGTTCAATATCCAGGCCAGCATCTACCGCAGCTATCATATGCGGGATGCCCGGGTATTCTATAACAAGGAGGACCTCTGGGAAGTCCCCAGGGAGGTCTACTCCGGGCAGGAACAGATCATAGAGCCTTATTACATCATCATGCGGCTCCCCGGAGAAGAACAGGAGGAGTTTCTCCTTATGCTGCCCTTTACGCCCGTGAATAAAAATAATGCCATCGGCTGGCTGGCGGCGAGGTGCGACGGTGAAAATTACGGGAAGCTGCTGGCCTACAGTTTTCCCAAAGAGCGCCTTGTTTACGGCCCCAGCCAGATAGAGAACCGCATCCAGCAGGACACCGTTATCACCGAGCAGTTCGCCCTGTGGAGCCGGGGCGGCTCGCGGGTCATCAGGGGGAACCTGCTGCTCATTCCCATCGGAGAATCGAAGCTATACGTGGAACCGGTATTTCTCCAGGCCGATGCCGGTGGACTCCCCGAACTGAAACGGGTTATCGTCGCCGCCGGGGACAGGATAGCCATGGAAGAGACGCTGGCGCAGAGCCTGGCCGCGATATACGGAACGGCCGCCCCGCCCACGCAGCCTCCCCAGGGGGGACCGGGAGAACCGCTTCCGGGGGACATTGCCAGGCTCATTACCGAAGCCCAGCAGCACTACGAGCGGGCGCAGCAATACCTGCAGGCAGGCGACTGGGCCGGTTACGGAGAAGAGCTGGAGGCCCTGCGCTCGGTGCTGGCGGAGATGGCAAGCCTGACCGGGCAGCCGGCTACGCCAGCTCAATAACGCTGCCGGCGTTGTTGAAGACGAACCGGTCCCCGAATTCCCGCGCCATCAAGCTGACCGCGGGCAGGCCGGTACAGTGGCACAAGCCCAGTTTCTGAACGTCCATCTCTTGCAGGGCGGCGATGGTGCGCCAGATTCGCTCGTCCGTCGATTCGTTCAGATGAGCGCCTCCGAAAACAGCATATACCTTTTCAACTCCGGTCACCTTCCGCGCCTGGTAAATGGTATTGATGATGCCGCGGTGCGCGCAGCCGGTAATGACCACCAGCCCCCGCCCGGTTTTGACGAAGACCGCCTGGTCATCAAGCAGGTCATCGGTCACCAGACCGCCGTCCTGCCGGATAAAACGCTCCGTCTGCGCCGAGCCCACCTCCTCGAAGTCGGTTACCATGGGCACCTCTCCGCTGGTGAAGATATTGTCGCTGATGCGTACCGGTTCCTTCGTCATCTTGAAAACAGCCCCGAAGTTCTCCAGTTCCCGGCGCGGGAAGGGAAGACCCATAAACCTGTCCGTCTTTCCCTGGCGGCGATTGTACCTTTCCGCCCAGACATGAGGATGGACGATAACCTCAATCTTCTCTTTCCTGATGCGCCGCAGCATCGCGCGCAGTCCGCCGGTGTGGTCGTTATGGCTGTGGCTCAGGACGATTTTCTCGATTTTCCCGAGGTCGATTCCCAGGGTATCGGCATTATAGGTGGCGGAGATGCTTTTCCCGGTATCGAGCAGGACACGCGCTTCATCCGTTTCAACCAGTACGCTCAAGCCCCACTCCGCCAGGAAATCCCCCATCAGACTCGAATTCTCTGTCAAAGTCGTTAAGCGAAGCATTTATTCCTCCTTCGCTTGCAAAGATAGATTATTGAGGCCCCGGGGTCAATGACTTGCCGGCAAAATTCCCGATAAAAATTAATCGTATTTACCGTAACGGTCAGGGAAAGAGGTTTCGTTTTGCAGGTGGGAAGAAAGAGCAGCCGTGGGGACGGGCCGTGTGAGAAAAAAACACGGGGCAGGATGCCGCCTCTGCTCGCCACCTTGAACTGGCTTCAATACCCCCGCTGCGCTATAATGGTCTCGTGGCCCGGTTGCTTTGTCTATGCTGCTGTGATGCTGTTTGAGGAGAACCTATGAGCGAAGAACTGCCCGGCATCCCGGAGATTTACGGCAGGGGTATCGAGAATTTAAAGAAGAAAGGCATTGACTGGGTGTACCCCCCGGGACGGAAGACCGGCCCGGCGGTCAAGGTTAACCGGAAATACCTCGATTCCCTTTTCTTTACACCGCAATTCCTGAAAACCGTAAAATCTGAGACCGGATTTACCTTCCTGCAAAAGAAGTTCCGGGGCCCGGTCTTCTGCTCCGCCATCTCGCGGTTGCCTTTTATGCCGGAGACCAGCCTGGCGGAAATCGCCCGGGGTACCGCGGAAGCCGGCAGTTTCATCATGCTGGGTATCGGCGGTTCGGATGAGCTCCAGAGCGCCATCGATACCGGGGCTTCCGTGATTAAGATGGTGAAGCCGTACCGGAACATGGAGTTGACTTACGAAAAGGTGCGTGACGCCGAAAGCCGCGGCTGCCTGGCGGTGGGAATGGACATAGACCATTTCTACGGCGTGATGAGGGGCAATACGGTCCGCAGTACCGAACTCTTCGGGCCTTATACGATGACCGAGCTGAAACAGGTCATCGCCCAGACCCGGCTGCCCTTCATCATCAAGGGAGTCCTGAGCGCCGGTGACGCCGCGGCAGCCGTGGAGCTGGGAGCTTCAGCCATTCTGGTCAGCAATCACGGCAGCGGGTCGATGGACTTTTCCGCCCCTTCGGTACTGGTACTGGAGAATATTGCGTCCAGCGTGGGGGACCGGGTTGAGGTGCTGGTCGATTCCGGATTTGAAAACGGGAACGATGTTTTTAAGGCCCTGGCCTTCGGCGCCAGGGCGGCGGGATTCGGCAGCCCCATGATACTGGCCTGGGCCGCGGACGGGTCTAAAGGCGTAGCGGCGTTGATAAACCTGATTAACGCGGAGCTGCGCCGCGCCATGACGGCCACCGGCTGTGCCAGCCTGACCGCGATTGATAAATCTTTAATTTTCCGGACATCCCTTTTTACAGGAGGCGAAATTTGAACAAGAGCTATTCCCACCTATTCGAACCGGTCAGCATCGGCAAACTGGAACTGCCCAACCGCATTGCCATGGCTCCCATCGGCATCTGGGGGCTATGCAACCGCGACGGCAGCCTTTCCCAGCGGGCGATAGACTATTACCTGACCATGGCACGGGGAGGGGTAGGCCTGATAATCACCAGTTTCTTCAAAGTGGAAAATGAAGTCGAAGAGCTGAAAGTGAGTATGGTCATCTCGGACGCGATGAGCGCCTCTCTTAGCGAGTTATGTGAAGCTATCCATCCTCTGGGGACCAAGATATTCGTCCAGCTCAGCGCCGGGCTCGGCCGCAATGTCAGGCTGGACCTGCTCCGCGGCAAGCCGGTAGCTCCCAGCGCCCTCCCCCATTTCTGGAGACCGGACGTTACCTGCCGCGCGGTCACCACGGATGAGGTGGAAAATATCGTTTCCGCCTTCGGCAAAGCCGCGGAAATAATCGCCGCCGCCGGTGTTGACGGCATCGAAGTCCACGGCCATGAAGGCTACCTCCTGGACGAGTTCACCACGGCCATCTGGAACCGCCGGAGCGACAAATACGGGGGCGACCTCTCCGGCAGAATGACACTGCCGGCGGAGATTCTCAGAGAGATCAGAAAAAAGCTGGGGAATAATTTCCCCGTTCAATACCGCTTCGGTCTGAAGCACTTTCTCAATTCCGCGAATAACGGAACACTAAATCCTGATGAATTCCCCGAATCCGGACGGGACATCGCGGAAGGCCTGGAAATAGCCCGAAGACTCCAGGAGATGGGGTATGACTCCCTGCACGTGGACGTCGGGTGTTATGAAAGCTGGTACTGGGCCCATCCGCCTCTTTACCAGGACTACGGCTGCATGGCAGACTACGCGGGTAAGGTCAAAGAAACAGTGAATATTCCGGTAATCGCCGTGGGACGCCTGGACAAACCGGACGTGGCTGAAGCGGTGATTACGGAAGGCAAGGCGGATATCGTCGCCATCGGCCGGGGCCTGTTTGCCGACCCGGAATGGCCGCACAAGGTACACGAGGGCAGGATTGAGGATATCCGTCCCTGCCTGGGCTGCCATGATGGCTGTATCCAGCGCTCGCGCCTGATGGGCAAGTCCCCTTCCTGTACCGTCAACCCGACGGTCGGCCGGGAGATGCTCTACCGCCTGGAACCGGCCCTCAAAAGCAGGAAGGTACTGGTTATCGGCGGCGGGGTGGCCGGCATGGAAGCCGCCAGGGTCGCCTGCACCCGCGGTCACGAAGTTATCCTCTACGAGAAAGGAAAAGAGCTGGGCGGGCACCTGCTCGAAGCGTCCGTACCGGACTTCAAACGCGATGTTCGGCGTCTGCTGGAATGGTACCGGAGGCAAATGGACCAGCTGGGGGTGAAGGTCCGCCTCGGGACTGAGGCGGACGAGTCCGTTATCGCGGGGGAGAAGCCGGAGGCGGTCCTGGTGGCCACCGGTTCCAGGGCCGCGGTGCCGGATATACCGGGTATCAATCACAGCATGGTCGTCGCCAGCGGAGACCTGCTGCTGGGACACAGGAAGGCCGGGGGGACGGTAGCGGTGCTGGGAGGGGGACTGATCGGTTGCGAGACTGCCCTCTGGCTCGCCCGGCAGGGACATTCCGTAACTATCGTTGAGAGGCTGCCGGAGCTGATGAGCGGCGGCATCGTCGTGCCTCATATGAACCGGACGATGCTGCTGGACCTACTGGCGCGCCACAAGGTCAACATAATGACCGGCGTCAACCCTCTGGAGATAAACGACGAAGGCGTCCTGGTCATCGACGGGAAGCTTCAGCGCAGTACCGTAAAAGCTGATACGGTGGCTCTATCCGTCGGCATGAAGGCAATCAACGACCTGTACCGGGCACTGCTGCCGGGGACGGCCCGCCTTTACGCCATGGGTGACTGCCGCGAGCCGCGGAACATCATGGCCGCCATCTGGGACGCTTACGAGGTGGCCCGGACAGTATGAACGTTGCCAACGTGAACGGTATCAAGGTCCTGCACAAGTATATTGAGAGGCTGCTTCTTGCCCCGCAAGCCTGACATATTTTACGGCTGGATAGTTGCCGGAGCGGCGCTGGGTATCGGCGCGGCGCTCTTCGGCATCCGTTTTTCTTTCGGAGTCTTTTTCGAATCCTTTCAGAGCGAGTTCGCCCTGACCCGCGCCGTGACTTCCAGCGTTTACTCCCTCTATCTGGTTTCATGCAGCATCTTCGGCATCATCGGCGGCTGGGCGATGGACCGGTACCATCCTCGCCTGGTCGCTGCCTTCTTCGGGGTGTCCACGGGAATAAGCCTCCTTCTCATCAGCCAGGCCGGCTCACTGTGGCAACTGTACGTGACCTACGGCCTGCTCCTGGCGGCGGGCACGGGAGCGCCGGTACCAACCATGACCTCCGTGGTCGCCCGGTGGTTTGACCGCAGGCGCGGGCTGGCCATCGGTATCTCCGCGTCGGGGACGGGACTCGGAATAGTCCTTGTCGCCCCGCTGGCCGCGTACCTCATCACGCTTCTCGGCTGGCGGATGGCCTATGTCGGCCTGGCGGTATTTATCTTCATCATGGTCATTTCGCTGGCCATGTTGTTGCGCCGGGACCCCGCGGAAATGGGGCTGCTTCCCGACGGCGCACGGCAAATCCAGGCAGACGAACTAACCCACCTCCCCAATGGCCGTCCGGCCGCGGTACAGAGGGACAGCCTGATGCGCTCAATCCTGCGCAGCAGGATATTCTGGGCGGTGGGGGGCATCCGGGGAATTTTCGGCATCTGCGTGAGTATGATAATGACCCACCTGGTCCCTTACGCGACTGACGTCGGCCTCACCACTATTGAAGCGGCCATGGTCCTCAGCGTGGCCAGCGGGATACAGGTAGCATCCCAGATGTCCGTCGGCGGTATCTCCGATGCGATAGGCCGGAAAATCCCCGGCATCATTTGCGCGATAATCGGTATCGGCGCTTTTCTCTGGCTGGCGCAGTCAACAGAGCTATGGATGTTTTATCTTTTCGCCCTGCTGTTCGGATTGAGCTGGGGCGGGGCTAACGTCATCAACCTCACCATCGTCAGCGATGCCTTTAAGGGCTCCAACCTGGGTCTGGTCCTGGGACTTCAGACAGTCTTCTGGACGGCGGGCAATGCCATCGGTTCGCTGCTGGGAGGCCTGGTGTTCGATGCCACCGGCAGCTATACCATCGCCTTCGGCACGGCCGCCGCCGGGATGCTGCTGGTAATATTTCTCTATACCATCACCAGGACCAGATAGTTCATACCCGTAATGACATAAATTTGCAACATTTATCCCACCGATTTTATGATTATTTTAGATCCTAGCAGTTATATTTACAGGGAAATATACTTTTTTATAAGTCGATGGAGGCGCCATGTGGTACTGGCATGAGGGGATGGGGTGGTGGATGATATTCGGAGGCATCTGGCTGGTGCTATTCCTGGGAGGGCTCATCGCACTTATCGCCTGGGCAATAAAGAAAGCCACCGGACCGGGGGAAGGGACGAGACGTACGAATCCGCTGGACATCGCCAGGGAGCGCTACGCTAAAGGCGAGATTACCCGTGATGAGTTCGAGCAAATCAGGAAGGACCTGCAGTAGCGGAAATGGCCCCGGAAAACAAGGCGACCAGGAAGGTCAGGAATACCTATAACCGGATAGCCCCGGTCTACGATTTCATGGAAGGCCTGCTGGAGAGGTCACGCTTCAGCAAATGGCGCGAAGCACTCTGGAGCAGGGTCGAAGGCAGGAAGATACTGGAGCTGGGTGTAGGCACCGGAAAGAACTTCCCCTACTATCCGCAGGACACGGAAATCACCGCCATCGATATCAGCGAGAAAATGCTGGAACGGGCCCGCAACAGAAAGGGTGAAGCTGCGGCCCACCTGAACCTCGAACATATGGACATCCAGGAACTCGGGTTCGCGGATAACACCTTTGACTCCGCGGTCGCTTCCTTCGTATTCTGCTCCGTACCCGACCCCGTTAAAGGCCTGAAAGAAGTGATGCGGGTCTGCAAACCGGGCGGAAAAGTGGTCCTCCTCGAACACATGCTCAGCGGCAACCGGGTCATGGCTTTGCTGATGAACCTGGCGAATCCGCTGGTGGTGAGGATTATGGGGGAGAATATCAACCGCCGGACGGTAGAGAACGTTGCCGTAAGCGGACTGAACATCGAGCGGGTGACAGAAATGGCCTTCGGTATCTTCAAACTGATTGAAGCGAGGAAAGCTTCGGCCTGAATGCTTCTATCCAGGCGCTTCCGCGCGTTGTTACCGGGTTGCGGCGATTTCCAGCGAAGCGTTTAAGCGGGTCAAGCCAGGGCGCCGTCCCTCTCCAGGACATCGGCCACGTCTTTCATCTCCAGTTGTTCCAGCTTCTCCCTGATCTGAAGAGAGGTCTTTTTATCCCACCCGTGGTACTGGTAATATTCGTCAAGCGTCTGCTCAAGGTAGTCTTCCGCTTTCCATCCCTGGCGAATACCGTCCCTCACTTCCTCTTTCAGCCACCTCTCGCAAAGGGTGTCGTCCTCACGGCGGTAGCCCAGGCGGGAATTGATGGCTTTCTCCAGGTTCACCGTCCGTTCCCCGGCGGCAGTCATCTCCGCCGGAGTCATCTTCATCCCGGTGACGGCATAAAGCGCCAGGGCCTGGGGTTCGAGCGGGACAGGCTTGGCACGGTTCACCACGAACACGCAGAGTCCCAGGCAGTTGGAAAGCGCCTGGCGGTTCTCCCCAAAAGCGGCGCTGGCCCCTTTCAGCGTTAAGGTGAGCGGGTCGGCGGCGTCAGGGACGCCGAAATATTCCATGGACAGGTCCTCGTTCAGGTGCTGGTCGGGAGTGATATAGGCCGTGAGGTGGTCACAGCCGCGGGAAGCCACGGCGAAACCGGTGGCCCAAGCGAGGCGCGCCCTGATATCTTCCACATGGGCCACCCCGAACTTGCCGTATATCGCGTATTTCAGCAGCGGTATGCCCTTGATGTCCTCCAGTTTCAAGGCGGTCCGGTAGACGCCGTCTTTAAGCAGCTCTCCGCCTTTGTTCTTCTGCAGGGCCACGGAGTGGACGATTTTTTCCGCTGACTTATGATTGCCCCATTCCAGGGTGAGGGGCTCCCCGAACCATTCCTCAGTGTCCTTCTCGGTGATGATGCCCCTCTCCCACAGCTCCATGAGAAAGGAAATACACGCCCCCATTTCCTGGATATCAATGTCGTACTTATCGGAGAGATACCATAGATAGATACATGCCGGAAAATCGGCAATGTCGCACATCGTGCCGAAAGCCCCCATGGCCTCATACTCCGGCCTACAGTAAATCCCCGGCGGGATATCAGCAGCGGCAGGACTTTCGTCCCCTTCTATTTTGCAGGTTCCCCCGCAACCGATGGCGCAGCCCGGCGAACAGGACAGCTGGGCCAGCTTGAGTTTATCCTCGTAGACCTTTTCATGCATGTTCGCCAGTCTGTCCTTGGGAATAACGTCGAAGAGATTGTTCCGAAAAGCGGACATTCCCATGGAATCATATCGGCCGGTGACCGGATGGGTACCGTATCTTATCAGGTTAAGGGTAGCCTTGGGATGGGCATTCAGCGAGGCCAGCAGTTCATCACAGGCTTCCAGGAATGCCCGCCGGTCGTAGATGCTTATCGCACCGGTGCCTCTCACGGCAATCGCCTTGAGGTTTTTCGATGCCATCACGCATCCGGCCCCGGTCTTGCCCCCGGAACGCTCCCGGGAGATAATCGGAACGTACCGAACCAGATTCTCGGCGGCAATACCGACACAGGCGACCTCCACCTCACTATCGCCGAGCTCCTCCCGAATCATCTCCGGGACCTCGAAGGTATCTTTTCCCCACAGGTGGCGGGCATCGCGGATTTCCACCAGGTCATCATGGATGCGGATGTAGACCGGGTGCTCCGCCTTTCCGGTAACGACGATGTGGTCGTAGCCCGCCCAGCGCAGGTTAGAGGAGAAAAAGCCGCCGCCGCTGCCGGCCCCGTAGGCATACGTCATCGGCGACTTGAAGGTCCATTTCATCTTGGAGCCCGCGCCATAGCCGGTAGCCCCCAGGGGACCCAGTCCGCCGATGAGCACATTATCCGGTCCCACCGGGTCGCACTTGATATCCGCCTTTAAAAAATGCTCCCAGAGGAGATAATCGTTAATACCGGCCCCGCCGATATATTTCCGCGCCAGTTCTTCGGACACGGGTTCCTTGACTACTTTTCCGCTGGTGAGGTCTATCCTCAATATTTTTCCGCGACCATACATGCTGCTTCTCCTCGGCAAATACGCCCTGCCAGACTTAGTCCCGGTAAAGGGTGTCCCGGCCCGGTGTGGGCCCCCGTCTCAGAGCGCTGGTGGGGCAGTATTTCACGCAAAGCCCGCAGGTGTCACACTCATCGGTAAAGGAGATATCGTAGAGGGGGCCGGTTTTATCCGGGTTTTCCGCGATTTTTACGGCTGCCCGGGACGGCTGGACCGCCCCTGTCAGTCTGAGTGAGCAGCGCAACTGGCACATCACACAGCCGATGCATTTGCTGGAGTCTACCATTATCGGCAAATCGCACTGGAGGCAGCGGCTCGCCTGCTCCACGGCGCCCTCTTCCGTCAGCGTCTGCTCGACTATCGGGAAACCTCCCAGCCGCTCTTCTACGGCCAGAGACGGTACTTCGCGCCCCTTCCCGAACCCTACCGGAAGCGGGGAGGGCAATCCCGCCATCTCTTCGAAGTCAGGGGCGAGCTTCTCCTCGATTTCTCCTTTGCCGCCCAGATAACAATCAATCGAACTCGCCGCCTTTCTGCCCGCGGCAATAGCCTCGATAACCGAAGCGGGCCCGCTTACCGTATCGCCGCCCGCAAACACCCCTTCCCGTCCTGTCGTCATCGTCTCCCCGTCGGCGATAATCCGGCCCCGCTTGGAGGCGATATTGTTTACATCGGCAATTGTTCCGGCGCTGCCCGTCTGGCCGATGGCGAATATCACGGTATCAGCCTCGATTTGATGTTCCGAACCGGGGATGGTGTCGATGGAGAGGTTGCCCTGCTCGTCAAACTCCATATGGCGAAGCTTGAGGGCCTCCACTCCGCTGACATGGCCGCCCTTGCCGAGTATCCTGGTTACGGTCCGTCCCGGAAGTATCTTTATCCCTTCATTCTCCGCCTCTTCGATTTCCCAGGAAAATGCGGGCAGGTTTTCCCCGGACTCAAGGCAAACCATTGATACCGATGCTGCCCCGAGACGCCGGGCGACGCGCGCCACATCCACGGCCACATTGCCGCCGCCGATGATAACCACCTTTTTACCCACGGCAATCTTCTTGCCTTCGTTCGCGTCCCTGAGGAAATCCAGGCTTACCATGACGCCTTCGAGGTCAGCCCCGGGGAGGCGCAGCTTCAAGCCGCCGCCCGCACCCATAGCCAGCATGACCGCGTCGTAGCCGTCCTTAAACAGCCTGTCAATTTCATTAACGGGAGTATTCAGCTTGAGTTCGATACCCGCGCTCATGATACGATCGATTTCATCTTTGAGGATGTCCCCGGGGAGCAGGAAACTCGGAATCGTGTTCATCATGCCGCCCGGTTTGGCCTCTCTCTCAAAGATAGTCACCGAGTGCCCGAGCCGGGCAAGGTAGTAAGCCGCCGTCAGTCCCGCCGGACCTGAGCCCACCACGGCTATCTTTTTCCCCGTGGACCTGGCGCCGGACTTCTTTATAAAATCGGCCGCGTTCCCCTTCTCCGCAGCAAACCGCTTGAGCGCCCTGATGGCAACCGGTTCGTACAGGGCGCAGACCCGGCACTCCACCTCGCAGGGATGAGCGCAAATCCAGCCGCAGACACTGGGGAAGGGTATCTTTTCACAGATAACGGCAAGGGCTTCGTCATATTTCCCCAGGCGTACCAGGCGGACGTACCGGGGTATATCGATTCCCGCCGGGCAAGCCTGCCGGCAGGGCGCCTCCTGGGCTTTCACCTCGAAAACGTCCGGAGATTCTGACTGAAAAGATGCGATGCTCTCTGGCATAACAAACCCCCTATGTGTACCGGTTATTTGGCAATTTCCGCTCAAATTATATCTAATACAATGCTGCCGCGTCAATCCAAATCCCCTCAATTAAATATTATTTTAACCTGACGCTCCCGATTGCCGACTCCTCAAGTCCGCGATTTCCCGGTGTTTACATTCGGGCGCCGCATTTACTAAAATACATAAACAACGCATCCCGTCGGAGGTACCGGCATGAAAATTCTCGGCATCGCCTGCAGCCCGAGGAAAAACAGCAACACGGAGATTCTGGTTAACGAGGCGCTCCGAAGCGCCGGCGGCAAGGGGGCGGAAACGGAACTGGTCAGCGTCGCGGGGAAGAAGATTGCTCCATGTGACGGATGTGAAGCCTGCATGGCCACGGGAAAATGCCGTGTAGAGGATGATATGCAGGAGATTTACCGGAAGCTCCTTGAAGCTGACGGGGTTATCTTCGGCTCTCCGGTATACTTCTGGGACGTATCAGCTCAGGCCAAGGCCATAATCGACCGTACCTATGCGTTCATGAGGGACAAGCCTTTAAGGAACAAGGTTGCCGGCGCCATCGTCGTCGCGCGGCGCTCCGGCACCAGTACCGCCCTGAATACTTTTGATGCGTATTTCAGCCTGCAAAGAATGATTCCCGCCCGTTCCGTCAGGCCGAAAACGAGGGAGGAACTGGCCAGAGAGCGCGGCGGACAAGCCATAGGCTACGCTGATAAAAAGGGAGAGATAACCGGGGACAGGAGAGCGATGGCGGAAGCGAGGGCCCTGGGAGAATCCGTGGCGGAGATGGCGGGATTTTTAAAGACATAAACGGAATTAATCTTTTACCTCTGCCGAGGCCGGACGGCCACCCCGATACAGAACCGGGAAAAACCCTTGCTCAAATCAAGGCAGACCCCGTGTCCGGACCCCCCGGAAAAAAGTAATATGATTTCCGGAAATGGCTGAAGGTATCAAGTTCGAGGCAGGATATTAAGTGTCAGTTCTTCTGGGGACCCTTATTTCGCTCGTCGTTGCCGACGGAATCGTGAGCGAGTTCCTAATCAGAGAGGGACTCGCCAGAGAGGGAAATCCCTTTCTGCAGGCGTGGATTGTGGATGATATGTTCCTGGCAATCAAGCTCCTCGGCGCATTCCTGGCGGCAATGCTGCTCTGGTACATGCACAAGCGCCGGCCGAAGATTGCCTTCGCCACGACCGTCTTTTTTATCGTGTGCTACACGATTATCGTGGGCTGGAGCCTGCTCATCTTCTTTATGGCGCATGCGTAAGAGCGGCTATCCGGGCCTCTCTCCGGTCACTGGTGAACAGGTTTACGGTATTGAACCCACACCGCCTCCCACGTTCAAACGACCCTCATCGCTTCTTTCCCGGGGTTTATTTTGCGCCTGGTTGGCGGGGGAGAAGAGAGCAGCCGCGAGGGTGGATGAGACATTATTACGAACCAGTTATAACCGGATAAAGCCCTTCCCGGTCCGCGTACCGTTAAATTCGGAAATGAAGTATAATTATATGCAATTACGGAAGCTAACAGGTAGAGTAAAGACAATTTCCCATGTCTCTCATCGGATTTCTTCAAAAAAGACGCATATATTACGGCTGGGTCATCGTAGCCATCTGCCTGGCAACCATGACCGCGAGCTACGTGGCCTTCTACTCATGGCCGGTATTCTACGTCGCCATCATCGAGGACTTCGGCTGGGGCCGCGCGGAGACGGCGCTGATTTTCTCCGTAGCCGTGATGACCTATGGTTTCGCCTCTCCGCTTTCGGGGTTCCTCTTTGACCGTTTCGGTCCGCGAAAATTATTCACCATGGGCACATTGCTCATTGTCTCCGCGCTGGTTATCTCCAGCAGGGCCACCGAGGTCTGGCATCTAAGCCTGGTCTACGGCCTGATGACCGGGCTGGGCGTTTCCTTCAACGGGTTCATACCCAGTTCAACCCTGATATCAAACTGGTTCCGCAGGAGAAGGTCCGCCGCGATGGGCATAGCCCAGATAGGGACCAGGGACACGTTTCTCCTGGCGCCGCTCATTCAGCTGCTGATTCTGGCCGTCGGCTGGAGGAACGGCTATCTCGTTCTGGCATCAGTGTCCCTCATCATTATCATTCCGGCTACTTTTTTCCTGAGGACCCGTCCCGAGGACATCGGGGCTTACCCTGACGGAGAAACCCGGGCGGCAGGCGCAGTTCTGACCGGCAGCGAGTCATCCATCCTGAGCAGTCCTCCCCCGGTCACGGAATGGACCTTACGGCGGGCCGTAAAAAGGTATGAGTTCTGGGCACTGTCCTTCACCATGCTCGGGACGGGGATAGTTTTTTCCGCCATGATGAACCATTTCGTCGCCCTGATTACGGATATCGGTTATGATGCTCTCTTTGCCGCTAATCTGCTCCTGGTCTTCGGGGTGGCTACCATTATCGGGCGTACCAGCGGTTTCCTCTCGGACTTTTTGGGGAGAGAGCTCACCGCCTCCGGGGGACTGCTGGCCAACCTGCTGGCGCTGATAATCCTGCTGTACGCTTACACCAGCGAGGCACCGACCTTTTTACTATATATCGCTGCCCTTGGTTACGGTTTCGGCAGCGGCCTCTGGACTCCGGTCTACGCTTCAGCCGTCGCGGACCTGTTCCACGGGAAAAACCTCGGCTCGATAATCGGCACCATCAACATCGGCTTCGGCGTGTCTTCCAGCGTGGCCACCTGGCTTTTCGGATTTATTTTCGATAAATACGCCACCTACACGCCGAGCATCTTTATCGCTATTGCGGCGGTGTTCATGATATCCGCGGCGATATGGATTGCCGCCCCCCGCAGATCCCGCCGGAAGGGATAGCCGGGCCGGTCCCGTCCGGAAGAAGCCAAGCTAATCGTCCAGGGTAACGATGACCACTTTCCAGGGGCCTTTGCTCAGTTTGCGGCTGACATGACCTCTCCCCGTGGTATCCTCAGCGAGCATCACGTCCCCCGCCTTCAGTTGCCGTTTCGTGCCGTCGCCGATTTCCATCTCCCCCTCGCCTTCCAGAGTAATATGGAACTGGCGGCGGGGAGCGGGATGAAAGTCATATTCATAGCTGCCGTTCGACTCCTGGAAAATTATGCCCTTCACCTCCATTTTTTCAGACCGTGCCCGAAACTTCCTGTCTTCATTCATGGGCATCAACATGTCCTCAAAATGGGACTCGCCATCCGGACCGGAAACCATGTGGAGAATTTTTCTTTCCATTTTCCCTCCTCTGTTGCCGTTTGTTTGTCCTCATTATACACTAAACATGCGGTTTCTTCCGCGGGGTGGAACCAGTGCGCGAGCCGACAAAAAAGTGTAAAATTATCGAAGCATGGAACCCGTCCTGAAACTCATCGAAATAAAAATCCGAAAGGAGAAAGCGAATGAAGGAAGCAGCTCTTTTTTCGAAGCTCGATCACATCGGGCTGGTGGTCAGGGACCTGGAGGGGTCTATGAAGTTCCTGGAGTCCCTCGGTTTAGGCCCGTTCAAGACCCATCCCGTGTCGCGAACGGAGACCGTCATCCAGGGCAGGGTAGTCGCCAATGAAAGCCTTCGGAATAAGATAGCCTTCGGGAGGATGGGGGAAATGTCCCTGCAATTGATACAGCCCGCCGAAGGCAAATCAGCACAGCGCGAATTCCTCGATACGAGAGGGGAGGGTCTGCATCACCTCGCTTTCAACGTGGATGATATTGACGGGGTTGTCGCCACGCTGCGTCGCCGGAATGTTACCCCCCTTTACGAATGCAAGCTGGAAGGGGGCGGCGGTATGGCTTACTTCGAACTGGAAAACGGCGGCCTGACCTTTGAGCTTGTCCAGTGGCCGGGAGTCCCTCCTTCAGCCCTGTACCCCTGATCTGCTCCGCCAGCCACGACTAATAACTGGACCCGCCGCGGCCACTTATGGGGAGAACCACAAGACCGAATGGGGGGAAACATGGTCGCCAGGGAATGCTCCCCCATGATATTTTGAAAACGGTAGCGAACTTACTCCAGGCGGGCAGGTTAAAATGGCTTTCATGATAGTCACCATCATGATTATCTTCATGGCGGTGTTCGGCGGTACGGCCATGAGCCAGGGCTACATGACCACCACGGACACTGCCGCCGTCGGTATCAATGACATCAGCCTGAAAGAAGGGCAAATCTTCCGGACAGAGATAAGCCCCGTTAACGCCGGCGGCGTATCCTGGGAAAACATTCTCAGGGTAAGACTGGAAAACAGCGGGCAGGTAAAACTGGCCAGCTTTAGCAAATGGGACATAATCGCGGAATATTATGACGCCGGCGGCGATTACCATACCAGATGGCTCCCGTATAACGGCGATACCCCCGGTGACAACCGGTGGTACAAAATAGGGATGTATGTCTACGGCAGAAATGAAGCCTTTGAACCGGATATTTTAAACCCCGGCGAGGAGATGGTAATCGGGGCGCGGCTGGTGCCGCCTCCCGGCCCGGATAGCACCGCAAACATTATCATCGCCACACAGAACGGCATCCAGGAGTCAATCTCTTTTCCGGTGGGCCCCGGTTTCCCCTTGTTCGTGCCGCACTCGGAAAGCCTTACCGTCGGCGGTACCGAATATTACTATCTCAGGGAGGGCGCTGAAGCCGACGGCTACGGTATCACTGCCACCACCCCCACCATCGCCAAACATGAAGTGGGGAGATGGCCCCTGCATGATGAAGCCGACCCTTCCCGCCTGAGCAAACATATATACTCCCTGGCGGGTATCAGCGAGATTCCCGCCGCTACCTGGACCGTTTACTACCAGGCCATGTCTGACGCAAAATGGGTGGGGCTGGCGCTTCCCCGCCTGAGTATAGACATCATAATCCGGAAAGCGGACGGCAGTATCAGAACAGCACTTGCCGCGGACGTCGCGCAGGCGGCGTTAAGCGACCCCTTTGACTGGCAGACCGTTTCGGCGGCTTACGGTTTTCCGGGATACACCGTAGTGGACAATACCGACTACCTGGAAATAGACTACTTCGGCAAGTCTTCTAACGGAGGCCCGAACGAAAGCGGCCTTATCCGGCTGAGCCTTGATGACGGCAGCCTGATCGCGGCGGAGCAGACCAGAATCGAGGCTTAAAGGGACTCCTGAATCATAGAGGTCTTTTTCCGATAAGCGGTGACAAAGGCTTCCACCGCCACGGGACAAAACTGCGTGCCGGAGCCTCTGATAAGCTCTCCGATAGCGGCTTCGGCGCTCATGGCCGCGCGGTAGGAAAGCTCCGTGGTCATGGTCGCAAAAGCCTCGGCCACGGCAACCAGGCGCGCTCCTATGGGGATTTCATCACCTTTCAGCATTTCGGGATAGCCCGTGCCGTCATACCATTCATGGTGGTGCAGTATGATGGGCTTGATATTTTCCAGAGACGGGATAGCACTGATGATTTCCGCTCCCTTCTGCGGGTGTTTTTTCAGAATATAGCGGTCCTCGGATGTCAGGTCCCCCGTCCTTTTCAGCACGGTGTCATTGATGCCAATCTTGCCGATGTCATGGAGCAAGGCTCCCAGCTCAATGGCTTCAAGCTCCTCATCCGAAAAGAAAAGAGTCCTGGCGGCCATCATGGTGTAGTTGCGCACGCGCAGGGAGTGGCCGTGGGAATACGGGTCCCTGCCTTCCGCGGTAACGACCAGGGTTTCCACGGTACTCTTATAATCATTCAGCAGGGCCTGCCGGAGCAGGATGCTGTTGAGCGCCGTGGCGGCCATCGATACCAGTAATATCAGGGCTTCCGTGCCCGCCAGACCCTTCAAGATTGTCAAATCGCGTTCGGTGAAACCGCCCTCCTTGTTCAGCACCTCAACCACGCCGATAACGCTCTTTCCCCTGATAACAGGCATGGCAATAATCGATTTGGTCACAAAACCGCTGACCTCGTCCACCTCCCGGTTGAACCTGTCATCCCGTGATGCGTCGTTCGCGATTACCGCCACACCGTTGCGGACAATCCAGCCGGCGATTCCCGAATCGAGGTCTATCCGCAAGTGCTTCAGTCTATCGGCATTGCTCCCCTGAACAGCCTGGAAATACAGTTTGCGCTTCTGCTCATCCACCATCAGAAATGACGACGCGGCGGCGCCGAGTATCCGCTGCGTAATCTTTAATATCCGCTCGATTATGTTCTCAACATCAGCGTATGAGTTTGCTGTCTGGGTGATGCCGTAGAGAAATTCCAGCTGCGCCTGGTAAAACTGTACTTCAAGCTCGATTTCACCGACCGTTTCCGTTTCGCGGCTCCCAGCGGTATGTTTTAGCGCTTCCGCCATGCTATATCCCCTTGTCTCCGGGCGATCTCAGCGGGGTAATACGCCCGCCTAACCGTCCGTCAGCCTGATGTGAAATATTGTGGCGCGCTTCGGGTAAACAATGGATAAACGAAGTCCTGCTCCGCGTAAACGTTTGGTAAAATTCCGGCCCTGACCAGGAACAATGCCGCAGGCATCTCAGGCACAGATGCAACGGTTTTATTGCACCCGGTTGGTGCGGAGAAAATCACCGAGGATGGGACATTACCCAGAACCAACTAGTGTCCCGTCTTAGAAATAAGTTGAATAAGTGAGATGAAGTTGGTCATCAAGTTTGCCATGTGCGCTACTCTTGATTTAACCTCCTCGCGTACAACTACTTTTTCAAAGAACTTCCGAGACTCGATACTAGTACCTCGTTGCGGAAATAAGTATACAGTCCCAGCCCCTTCTCCCTCGATGGGAGAAGGGCAGGATGAGGGTGAAATCGAAGCTACCCCTCACCTTAATCCTCTCCCTCAACGGGCGAGGAAATATGGATAGCCAATTATGCAACCAAGTAATAGTACCGGTTAAAACCCCTGCAACGGTTTTATTCGGTTTTAGCTGGCTCCAGGTAAGGTCCCATCCCGGAAAATGAAGGAGGCTGACTGGTCCGGTATGGTATAGGTCTCCAGCCTGGCTTCACCCTGCTTCACGCCCTGCTTCAGGGCAAAGTCCCTGATTTCCGCATAGAGAAGCTCCGGGTTAATCTCCTGGTAGGTCTTGCGTATGTTCATTATTCCCGCCCCTTACATCTCCCGGTTAAGGTTAGCCAGGAACTCAGTATTCGTTTTTGTCTTGCGCAGGCGGTCCAGGATGCGCTCGGTCGCCTCCACTACGCTGGTGGAATCGGAGGAACCAATCATGGCCACCATGCGCCGTAACAGCCATACCTGTTTCAACGTGTTCTCGTCCAGGAGCATTTCTTCCCGCCGCGTACCGCTGCGCTGGATATCTATTGCCGGGAAGACGCGTCTCTCGGAGAGCCGCCGGTCAAGGTGAAGCTCCATGTTGCCGGTACCCTTGAACTCTTCGTAAATCAGGTCGTCCATGCGGCTGCCCGTGTCCACCAGGCAGGTGGCAAGAATGGTCAGGCTGCCCAGTTCCTCGGTATTGCGGGCGGCGCCGAAGAAGCGCTTGGCGGGATGGAGAGCCGCCGGGTCAATACCTCCGGAGAGAGTGCGGCCGCTGGAAGGCATGGCCAGGTTATAAGCACGGGTGAGACGGGTGATGCCGTCCAGCAGAATGACCACGTCCTTGCCGCTTTCCACCAGGCGCTTGGACCGCTCCAGGGCCAGCTCAGCAACGCGGGTCTGGTTTTCCACCAGCTCGTCGAAGGTGGCCGCGATGACCTCGCCCTTGATGGAGCGTTTCATATCCGTCACCTCTTCCGGACGCTCGCCGATAAGACAGACCATCAGGTAAATATCGGGGTCATTGACGCCGATAGCTCTGGCGATTGACTTTAGCAGGAGCGTTTTTCCCGCCTTCGGCGGGGAGACAATCAGACCGCGCTGTCCGCGGCCAACCGGGGAAATCATGGTCAGCAACCGTGTGGAAAGGTCTCCCGGGTCGTGCTCCAGATTGATGACTTTATCCGGGAAAGTGGGCGTCAGCGAACCGAAAGACGGCCGGTTCCTGACGATTTCCGGGTCGATGTTGTTAATCTTGTTTACCTGGAGGAGGCTGTAGTATTTCTCGCTGTTCTTGGGGGGCCTGCCCTGACCCGCCACGAGGTCGCCGTTGCGCAGCCCGAAGCGGCGTATCTGTGAAGGTGAGATATATACGTCCATCTGACTGGGCAACAGGGTATCCTGACGCAGGAAACCGTAACCGTCGGCCATAATGTCCAGGATGCCGCTGCAGGATACCTGGCCTTCCTTCTCTGCGCTCACCTGAAGGATGCGGTTCACGATTTCCTGTTTCTTCAGGCCATCGCAGTCGTTGATACCCTTCTCCCGCGCCAGGTTCAGCAGTTCTTCTTTGGTCTTTTTTTCAAGTTCGATAACGTTCATGATACAGCCTCATCCCATGTCCCGGAATAGATTGATTAATTCGTTGTTTATTAGCATTTATTACCTTGGTTACCGCGGTTACTCCGTCACTTGCCCAGAGGCAGCGGGGGCTGAGCCCCTTCCCGTAATACGTCTTTTGCGACGCCGATAAACCCCTGAAACAGGGGGTGGGGGCGGTTGGGACGCGAGCCGAACTCGGGGTGGAACTGGCAGCTTACCATCCACGGGTGCCCGGCCAGCTCACATATTTCTACGAGCTCAGCATCAGGGGAAAGCCCGCTGCAGACAAGCCCCGCATCGGTAAGCTGTTTCCTGAATTCATTATTGAACTCGTAGCGGTGGCGGTGGCGCTCATGGATAAGCTCCTTGCCGTATGCCCCGGCGGCGTGAGTACCTTCAACCAGGTGGCAGGGATAGTTCCCCAGGCGCATCGTGCCTCCCTTTGTGAGAAGCTTCTTCTGCTCCAGCATAAGATCGATTACCGGGTAAGGAGTATCCGGGTCAAACTCGGTGGAATTCGCTTTTTCATCACGAAAGACATGGCGCGCAAATTCAATCACCATTACCTGCATCCCCAGGCAGAGACCGAGGTAGGGTATTTTGTTTTCCCGGGCATATCTCGCCGCCACCACCATGCCCTCGATGCCCCTGATGCCGAAGCCGCCCGGTACGACGATGCCCTGCGCCGAACGCAGCAACGAATCGGCGTTATCCTTTTCCAGGTCCTCGGAGTGGACCCAGATGAGGTTAATTTCCCGTCCGTGATGCAACACGGCGTGCTGAAGGGCCTCGCGCACGGAATAATAAGCATCCGTCAACTCAACGTATTTCCCCACAAGAGCGATATTCACCGGCTCGCGCGGGGCTTTTAACCTCTCCACCAGTTCCTGCCATTGCGCGAGGTCCACTGTATTCGATTTGATGCCCAATTTCTCGATGATAAGCTGCCCCAGCCCCATCTCCTCGAGGATAAGGGGTATTTCGTAAATGGTAGGCACGGTGGGCAGGGGGATGACCGCTTTCTTCTGTACGTCACAAAAAAGCGAAATCTTGTCCCTGATTCCCTCCGCTATCGGGAGGTCGCTCCGGCAGATGATAATATCCGGTTGAATACCGATGCGCCTGAGTTCGTTAACGCTGTGCTGGGTCGGCTTGGTCTTTAGCTCCTGGGTGGAATTAAGGTAAGGTAAAAGCGTGACGTGGACGTAAAGAACATTATCGCGTCCCACGTCATTACGCATCTGGCGGATGGCCTCCAGGAACGGCTGCCCCTCGATGTCACCCACCGTGCCGCCGACTTCTATCAGCACCACATCCGCCCCGGACTGCTCCGCAAGCCGCTTGAAGCGGTCCTTTATCTCCGTGGTAAGGTGAGGCACCACCTGGATAGTGCCGCCGAGAAAGTCGCCCCTGCGCTCCTTGGCAATCACGGCGCTGTACACCTGCCCGGAAGTAATATTGGAATCGGCCGTGAACTCCGCATCGATAAACCGCTCGTAGTTCCCCAGGTCAAGGTCAGTCTCCGCACCATCCCTGGTGACGAAGACTTCTCCGTGCTGGTAAGGAGACATCGTCCCCGGGTCAACATTGAGATACGGGTCCAGCTTCAATACCGTTACTTTCAGGTGGCGTCCCTTGAGGATAGTACCGATAGAAGCGACGGTGATACCCTTCCCTACGGAACTTACAACACCGCCGGTTACGAAGATATACTTTGACATTCAGGAATTACATTATCTCGGAAAGCAGAGTTTTTTTCAGGGGCCCTTCCGTGCTCAGGATTTGAACTGGAGCGCTCTTAAAAGCCGCTCCCTCATCACCTAAAAAGGAATCAGCAAATATGAGGACGAAATCTGTTTCACATTATTATAGAAAGACAAGGGGACAATTGTCAAGTCTTGCCGGATAAAAGGTTCTGCTCAGTCCTGGTTGTCATTGCGAGAAGCACAGCGACGAAGCAATCTCTGCTCCATTCGTTTGGGATTGCCTCGCGGTGCCCGCAATGACAGCAGCAACCAAGATGGAGTAAAAAGCGGATAAACCTTAAATTGACAGTAAAGTGCGGCGGTTATAGACTAGTTAGGTACCGTCCGTGAGGAGTGACAAGATGAACCTATTGAACCAGACCGACCCCGAAATCAGCAGCGCCCTGGAACTGGAGAAAAAACGGCAAAGCGAGACGATAAACCTCGTCGCTTCGGAAAACTACGCCAGCGAGGCGGTGCTGCAGGCTCAGGGTTCCTTTCTTACCTGTAAATACGCGGAGGGCTATCCGCGGCAGCGCTACTATGGCGGCTGTGAAAACATGGACATCATCGAAGACCTGGCCATCCGCCGGGCGAAAGAGCTTTTCCACAGCCAGCATGCCAACGTCCAGCCCCACAGCGGGACACAGGCGAACATGGCGGCCTATTACTCCCTCCTCGAATATGGCGATACGGTACTTTCCATGAGCCTCGCGCACGGGGGACACCTCACCCACGGAGATAAGGCTAGCTTCTCCGGCAGGTCTTATAAATTTATCAGCTACGGCTTGAACCGGGAAACGGAGCGAATCGATTACACCCAGGCGGAAATACTGGCCCGGAAACACCGGCCGAAGCTAATCGTCGCCGGGGCCAGCGCCTACCCGCGAATTATCGATTTCGAACGTTTCCGGGACATAGCTGACCAGGTCGGCGCCAGGCTTATTGTAGACATGGCACACATCGCGGGCCTGGTAGCGGCGGGGCTCCACCCCAGCCCGGTGCCCTATGCGGAGATAGTCACCTCCACCACCCACAAGACCCTGCGCGGCCCCCGCAGCGGTTTTATCCTCTCCCGCAAGGAATTCGGCCCCAGGGTAGACGCCGCCGTTTTTCCGGCTACTCAGGGAGGGCCTTTTATGCACATCATCGCGGCCAAGGCGGTATGCTTTCACGAAGCGATGCAGCCGGAATTCTTCGAATATCAAAAGGCGGTACTGGATAACGCCCTGGTGCTGGCCGCAAAACTGGAGGAACACGGTTTGCGGCTCGTCTCCGGCGGAACGGACAATCACCTCATCCTGGCTGACCTGACCTCCACCGGGGTCACCGGACGGGAAGCGGAAGAAGCCCTGGAAGCCGCCGGCATCGTGGTCAACCGCAACGCCATTCCCGCCGACCCGCGCCCGCCCAGAATCACCAGCGGTATCCGCCTGGGCACGCCGGCCGCTACGGCAAGAGGACTGCGCGAAGAGGAGATGAAGCGCGTCGCCGCGCTGATTATGAAAGTACTTAATAACATCAGTGACAGCAATACTCTGGAACAGGTCCGCGGGGAAGCGCGGGAGCTTTGCGAGCGGTTTCCTGTGCCGGGAATAAACCGCTGAGCCTTCCCTTCCCCACCTCCGGGATTTTTCTTCCCACCCTGTCCCACCCTCGCGGCTATCATGCTATAATGAAGATGCAAGCTAAGTTGAAGGGAGACACGTCGGCTCATGGATGAATTGAAGGTATTTACCGGCAGCGCGCACCCGGCGCTGGCCAAGGCTATCGTGAATTACCTGGATATCCCCCTCGGGAAATCCGAGGTCTTCCAGTTCAGCAATGAAAATACCTTCGTGCGCATCCTGGAAAACGTCAGGCAGCGCGACTGTTTTGTCGTCCAGCCCATCTGCTCCCCGGTAAATAATAACCTGGTGGAGCTGCTCATCATGCTTGACGCTCTGAAACGGGCCTCCGCCGGCAGGATTACCGCCGTAATGCCTTACTACGGCTACTCCCGAACCGATAAGAAAGACCAGCCGCGCGTGCCGATAACCGCCCGGCTCATCGCCGACCTGCTGACCGTCGCCGGGGCGAACCGGCTTCTCACTGTAGACCTGCACGCGGAGCAAATTCAGGGGTTCTTCAACATCCCGGTAGATGAGCTGACCGCCCTTTACATCATCGCCAATTATTTCGAAGAAAAGAAGATTAAAGACCTGGTCGTCGTCGCCACGGACATCGGTATCAGCAAGCGTGCCAGGGACCTCGCAATCAGGCTCAATGTCCCACTGGCGATTATGGAGAAAAGGCGCATCGGCAATATGGACAAGACGGAAACCTTCAATGTCATCGGTGAGGTGGAAGGCATGACCGCACTCACCTTTGACGATGAGATAGATACCGCCGGTTCTCTGGTCTCCGTGGTCGAGGCCCTCCAGAAAAACGGGGGCAAAGAGGTCTATTCATGCTGTACGCACCCCATCTTTTCCGGCCCGGCTATCGAAAGGATTTCAGCCTGCCCGATGAAAGAAGTGGTGGTGACGGATACCGTTCCCGTTAACGGGAAGAAGAAACTGGAGAAAATCAAGCAGCTTTCTCTGGCGCCCCTGCTCGGGGAGGCGATTCACCGGATACATACCGGACTGTCCATCGGAGCCCTTTTTGAACAGGAAAGATGAATTTATCGTGGTCCGGCGCGCCGCAAATGAAATGGAGGCGCAGGTTCTGAAGAGCCTGATGGAAAGCTATGGAATACCCTGTTTCCTGAAACCGAACGTGGCGCTGCCCCGGCCTTATTCCCCGGTGTTGAATATCGGCGAGATAGAAGTCATGGTACCGGCTTCCCTGGGGGAGAAGGCTAAAAAACTGATACAAGGTGATGCAGATGTTTAAGTGGCTGGGAGGACTTCTCGACTCCAATGAAAAGGTAATCAAACGGCTCATGCCGGCGATTGAACATATCAATAGCCTGGAAGAAGATTTTGCCGGACTCAGCGACGAAGAACTCCGCGGCAAGACGGATGAGTTCAAAGCCAGCCTCAAGGACGGCGCTTCTTTAGACGATATTCTGCCGGAGGCCTTCGCCGCGGTGCGGGAAGCCGCCAAACGCACCATCGGCCAGCGCCACTACAATGTCCAGCTTATGGGCGGCATCATTCTGCACCAGGGAAAAATAGCGGAGATGAAGACCGGGGAAGGCAAGACCCTGGTTGCCACTCTGCCCCTCTACCTGAACGCCCTCACCGGAAAAGGCTGTCACCTGGCCACGGTCAATGACTACCTAGCCCGGCGAGACCCTTACTGGATGGCCCCGGTTTACCATGCCCTGGGGATGACCGTGGCCAGCATCTACCCTCAGCAGACCCCGGACGAACGTTCCCCTTCCCGCATTTACGACCCCGCGCACGATTCGGGAGACCCGCACTGGAAGTATTTCCGGACCGTCTCCCGCAAAGAGGCTTACCAGGCGGATATTATTTACGGCACCAGCAGCGAGTTCGGATTCGATTACCTGCGGGACAATATGGTGATGGACATCTCCCAGTGCGTGCAACGTCCCCTGAACTACGCCATCGTCGACGAGGTGGACAACCTGCTCATCGATGAAGCGCGCACGCCCCTTATCATCAGCGGTCCGGCCCAGGACAGCAGCCAGGCCTACCAGGTCTTTGCCCGCCTCGTCCCGCGCCTGCGCCTTGAAACGGACTACGTGGTGGACGCCAAAACCCGCACGGCTAACCTGACCGACGAAGGCATCAGCACGATGGAGCGCTTGCTAACCAGGGAAGGCCTCCTGAAATCGCCCAACCTTTACGACCCCGCTAACTATTCCCTGACCCATTACCTGGAAAATGCGCTGAAAGCCCACGCCCTCTACAAGCGTGACCGCGATTACGTGGTCAAGGACGGCGAAGTTGTCATCGTCGATGAGTTCACGGGCAGGCTGATGCTCGGGAGGCGCTACTCGGAGGGGCTGCACCAGGCTATCGAAGCCCAGGAACACGTCAAGGTACAGCGGGAAATGATGACCTTTGCCACCATCACCATCCAGAACTATTTCCGCATGTATGAAAAGCTCTCCGGTATGACCGGGACCGCCTTAACCGAGGCCGAAGAGTTTTACAAGATATATAAGCTTGAAGTGGTAGCTATTCCCAGCAATAAGCCGTTGATACGGCAGGATATGCCGGACCAGATCTACAAATCGGAGGAGGGCAAGTTCCGCGCCCTGATAAGAGAAATCAAACACATGCACGAGGAAAAGCGGCCCGTGCTGGTGGGCACGGTATCCATCGAGAAGTCGGAATATCTGGGCGACCTGTTAAAGCGCCAGGGTATACCGCATGAGGTGCTTAACGCCAAGCTGCATGAAAAAGAAGCAAACATCGTCGCGCGGGCGGGCGAGCCCGGAGCGGTCACGGTAGCCACCAATATGGCCGGGCGCGGCGTGGACATCATCCTCGGCGGGAACCCGGACGGGGACATGACGGAATGGAGACAAAAGCATGACCTTGTGCTGAGTAAAGGGGGCCTGCACATTATCGGCACGGAGCGCCACGAAGCCCGGCGCATCGATAACCAGCTGCGGGGCCGGGCCGGACGCCAGGGTGACCCGGGCAGCTCCCGCTTTTTTGTCTCCCTGGAAGATGATATCATGCGCCGTTTCGGCGGAGACCGCATCAAGGGACTCATGGAATGGGCCGGCATGGATGAGGAGACCCCCATTGAGAATGCCCTGATTACCAAGGCCATCAGTGACGTCCAGAAACGCGTGGAAGGCTACCACTTCGACATGCGCAAGCACCTGGTGGAATATGACGACGTGGTCAACAAGCACCGCGAGCTTATCTACGAGGAGCGCCGGAAGATTCTCAGCGGCGCTGACCTCAAGGAAAACATACTGGGTATGGCCGGCCAGGAAATCGGGGAGATAGTCCACAGCCATATTAACACCCAGCCGGGTATGGAGAGTGACTTTGCCGGGATGCTGACGGAGGCCGGCACGATATTCCCCCTGCCCCCGGACCTCACGCCGGAAACCATCGCCGGCATGAAGCCTGCGGAAATCGAGGAAAAAATTACCGGCTACGCGGAGGCGGCCTACCTGGAGAGGGAAAAGCAGATTGGCCCGGATAATATGCGGGTGCTGGAAAGGCTGGTAATGCTGCGCATCATCGACAGCCTCTGGGTAGAGCACCTTACCGAAATGGAACGGATGAGGATGGAAGCCGGCTGGGAGAGCCTGCGCCAGGTCCGCCCTATCGATGCCTATAAAAGGGTGGGTTTCCAACGCTTCGGACAGCTGATGACGACCATCCGGCACGATGTCGCCCGGACTATCTTTCACGTGACCATCGAAAAGAAAGAGGCTCCCAAGCTCACCCCCACCCCGGTGGCACAGGCTTCCGGGAGGACCGGCGCGGAGCCCCAGCGCCAGAAGGTGAAGGCCGGTGGCAAAAAAATCGGGCGCAATGAGCCCTGCCCCTGCGGCAGCGGTAAAAAGTACAAGCACTGCTGCGGAGTTTGAGACCACGCAGAACACGGAAATCGCCAGGGTATTTGATGAGATAGCGGAGATGCTGGCCCGGAAGAAGGATAACATTTTCAAAATCCGGGCGTATCAGAGGGTGGCGCGCGCCATCGAAGGGCTGCCGGTAAGCGTAGCGCAGCTCGTCGCTGAGGACAGAGTGGCGGAAGTCCCGGGCGCAGGAGAGGCCATCACCGGGAAAATCAAGGAACTGGTAACCACCGGCAAGCTGGAATATTACGAGCGGCTGAAGAAAGAACGGGGCGAGAATGACCAAGGTGGAAAAGGAGACGATCACCTCACAGGTAACCGCACCGGGTGACCTGGAAGCGATATTTCACTTCGAGCAGGCGATAAAGACAGGAAAACACTGGTTCCTCGCCCTGCTGGAAGCGATGGGACTCTGGGCCAGCGTCGAAGAGACTTTCCAGGGTCGGACCTGCCGCTACCTTATTGATGGAGAAGCCTTCGACTGGCTGCTGCTGACGGAGCGCCTCTGCCGGGAAATGGAGGGGCTGCTGCCCGCCGCGGAGAGGGACGCCCTGCTGTTCCACGCGAAACCGCCGCTCCGGCTGTCCGCCGAAGAGGTGAAAAAACTCGTCGGTGAGAGCAAATACTGCCAGTACCTGAACTTTTTCTATGGGGTTACCGTGGAGGGAATGCTCCTGCTTGCCGTGCAGGAGGAAATCCAGAAGGAGAAGCTTCCGGGCGTCAGCACTGAAGAACGGACCGCCGAAGAAGCTTTCCAGCGGGTCTACGGAAAGTCCAGGTCAACCCTGCTGGAATCTTTCCGCGCGGCAAAGGAATATTCGCAAAAGAAGTCCGTATCGCTGGCGGAGATGAAAGAGTTCACCTACTGGCTCTTTAAATACCGTCTGGCGCAGAGCGAGAAGGCAAAGGTAGCCAGCGACACCAAGAAAGCACTCGCTTACCTGAAAATCCAATGGGCCCGTCACGGTTTCTTCGGCGCGCTGATAAACGAAGACTAGCTCAAGGCGATTTCTTATTCGGTTTTCGGCTCTTTGGGCCCTCTCACGGTGAGTATGGGCACATTACCCGCCCGCAGCACCTTGTCCGTGACGCTGCCGAATGCCCAGCGGCTGAGACCGGAGCGGCCATGAGTAGACATCGCAATCAGGTCCGCGTTCACCTCTTCCGCCGCCTTGATAATCTCCTCTGCGGCATCACCGGTGCTTACCCTCGTCTTAACGTTGACGCTCTTGTTTGCCTTAAAGCATTCTCCCGCCTTCAGTAAATAGTCGAGCGCCTTCTTCTTCAGTTCGTCAAGCTCACCTTCCGTGTAAGGAACGGGTACGCTGGCTTCACCGGCCACCACGTAGTAGGTCAACGATGAGACGACCTGAAACAGGGTAACCTCCACCTTGACATCGCGTTTAAATTTCGCTGTCAGCGCTTCGACATGGGTCAGCGCCGCCTCACCGATTTTCGAGCCGTCCAGCGGGACCAGAATCCTTTCGTACATTTGCTTCCTCCTTTACAGGTTCGCTATCTGCAGCTTTAATTTTGCCAGTTTATCTTTTAAAGCATTCAGCTTCTCTTTCTCGCGATTGACCACTTCCGCCGGTGCCTTGGCGAGAAACTGCCGGTCGCTTAGCCTCTCCTCCAGACGCCCCGCTTCCGACTGTCCCTGCTCCATCTCCCTTTCCATCCGCTGTTTCTCCGCTTCCATATCGAACATGCTCGCCATGGGGATGACTACCTGGACTTTTGCCAATACCAGGGACACGGCATTCTCTTCACCGCCCGGCTTCTGCTCATCTTTGACAAAGGTCACCGGCTTCGCTCTTGCCAGGCTCTGGATAGTCTCGATATATGGAGTCAAGGCAGGCGTCAGGTGGTCGGCATAGACCCTTGCCTCAATCCAGCGTCCGCTTTCCACGCGGTACTGGGCGCGCACATTGCGGATGGAGCGGACAATCTCGATGATGGTCTCCATCACCTCTTCCGCCTCAGCATCCACAACCTTTTCATCCGTCTCGGGATATGACGCAATCATGATTGATTCCTCCACCGGTGGGGCCAGATACGGCTTCAGGTGCTGCCAGAGTTCTTCCGTCAGGAAAGGCATGTAGGGATGGAGCAGCCGGAGCGAGGTCTCCAGAACGTTTACCAGCACCGGCAGGGGCGTCTTGTCACCGGCGTTGAGGCGTATCTTGGCAAACTCGATGAACCAGTCGCAGTACTCTCCCCGGAGGAAGTCATGGAGCTGCCGCTGGGCTTCCCCGAACTGGAACTCCTCCATGAGCCGGACTACGGAAGCAATGGTCCGGTTCAGCCGGGAAAGGACCCAGCGGTCTTCCAGGAGAAGGTCTTCCGGTTTTGATTCAGGCTGATAACCACCCTGCTCCAGGCTGCGGACGACGAAGCGGGCGGCGTTCCACAGCTTGTTGGCGAAGTTTCGCCCCGCTTCAAGCTTTGCGGGGGCGAGCTTCAGGTCATTTCCCGGCGCGGTGCCCGTGGTGAGGGTATGGCGCAAAGCGTCCGTCCCGTACTGCTCCTGGAGAACAACGGGGTCGACCACGTTGCCGCGGGTCTTGCTCATCTTGTCTCCCTTCTCGTCCCGTATCAGCCCGTGCAGGTAAACGGTATGGAAAGGGACCTCATCCAGGTCTTCCAGCCCCATCATAATCATCCGGGCCACCCAGAAAAAGAGAATATCGTAAGCGGTCTCCATGACGGAAGTGGGGTAAAAATAGCGCAGGTCTTCGGTATCTTCCGGCCAGCCCAGCGTGGAATGGGGCCACAGGGCGGAGCTGAACCAGGTATCCAGCACGTCCGGGTCCTGCTCGATATTCGTGGAGTTGCAAGCCACGCAGGCATGCGGCTCATCCACGGAAACGGTAAACTCCTCACAGTCGGCGCAGTACCAGACCGGGATGCGGTGCCCCCACCAGAGCTGGCGGCTGATGCACCAGTCCCGGATATTCTCCATCCAGTTCAAATAGACCTTGTTAAAACGCTGGGGGATGATATTGATGCGCCCGTCCTTGACCGCCTTAATCGCCGGTTCCGCCAGCGGCGCCATACTGACGAACCATTGCTTGCTGGCAATCGGCTCGACGACCGTCTGGCAGCGCTGGCAGTGTCCCACGGAATGCCCGTAAGGCTCTATTTTCACCAGGAAGCCCTCTTTTTCCAGGTCGGCAAGGACGGCCTCGCGGCAGGCGAAACGCTCCATACCGGCATAAGGTCCCCCGTTCTCATTCATGGTAGCATCCGGGTTCAGGATGTTAATCAACTCCAGGCCATGCCGCCGGGCCACTTCGAAGTCCACCGGGTCATGGGCCGGGGTAATCTTTACCGCCCCGGTGCCGAAGGCCGGGTCTACCGCTTCATCCGCAATGACTGGAATCACGCGATTGATAAGCGGCAAAATGACTTTTCTACCCAGCATATTTTTGTAGCGCTCATCACCGGGATTGACGGCTACCGCGGTGTCCCCGAGATAAGTTTCCGGTCGGGTAGTCGCGACGACAACCGATTCTTTATCGTTGTCCGCCATGAGATAGCGGATATAGTAAAGGCGTCCGGTAAGGTCTTTATGGTCCGTCTCCAGGTCGGAAAGGGCGGTGGCGCAGCGCGGGCACCAGTTGATTATACGCTCCCCGCGGTAGATGAGCCCTTTTTGAAACAAACGCACGAAGGCGGTACGTACCGCCCGGCTCGGCCCTTCGTCCAGGGTATAGCGTTCCCGTGACCAGTCGCAGGAAGCGCCCAGGCGCTGGTGCTGTGTGCGGATAATGTCCCTGCGGCTCTCCGCCCATTCTTTAATCCGCTGCTGAGTTTTTTCCCGGCCCAGCTTGTGCCGGTCAATCCCCTCTTTTGCCAGCACCTTTTCCACCACCACCTGCGTGGCGATGCCGGCATGGTCAACTCCCGGCAGCCACAGCGAAGGCTCTCCCTTCATGCGGTGCCAGCGAATCATGATATCTTCCAGAGTAGCGGTCAGGGCATGCCCCAGGTGCAGCTCGCCGGTAACGTTCGGGGGCGGCATGATGATGGTAAAGGGTTTTTTGGCGGGGTCAATCCTGGGAGTAAAATAACCCTTATCCATCCAGAACTGGTACCACTTCTGCTCTACCTTGCCCGGCTCGTAGGCTTTGGGCATTTCTTCCATATGTGGAATCTGCGTCATGAAAACCTCTTCCTGTTTAGTGTTCCGGGGTCGTTATTGCGGCGGCCCCGGTGTTTCTATTACTAAACTTTACCCAGAAAGCGTAGATAAGGCAAATTATGCCTGCCGTGCTGACTATCTTTAAAGATATATTATAGATGGCAAGGGAATAATTCACCTGGATTATTTCCTGCCCCATCCCCACCAGCCAGGGAACGATGAATACTGAGGACAAGCTGAGCAAACTGCCGGAGAGCTTGATAATACCTCCCGCCAGCAGGAACTTTTCCGCCCGGCCGCCGCCTTTTATCCGCAGGCCGGCGAAAATAACCACCGCTACCCAGAATGCCAGCGCCGGAGCGCTTGTTCCCAGGACCATCAAAGCTTCGACAGGGCCTATCATGCCGGGACCTGTGCTTTCCTGAACCGCCCCCAGAAGGCATAGACCAGGCACGCCAGCCCGGCCAGAGTCAGGATACCCAGGGGAAGCGAGGCTACTACACCCATCATCCGGGCTATTTCCAGCGCGCTCCTGCCACTCTCCAACAAATACCGGTGCAGGAATAGTTGCAAAAGCGGTGCTGCCAGGCGAGCAACAAAAAACAGGCTGCACCCGGCCAGAAACAGTTTCTCCGTTCGGCCACCGCCGCGCCTGACCATCTTCACCGCCAGGATAATACCGAAGAACCACCCCAGAATTTCCGGGACGTACTGCCAGAGGGAGATATCCGTTATTTGAAAAGAACTTTCCATTTATCTCAGGTTCCCACCCATCGGTTCCATCTTTTCCCGCCCTGCCGCCCCCGCATCTTTTACTGCTTAGCCGTTAATAGCTCCCCTCCCAGCCTCCCCCTTTGGAAAAGGGGGACTGAGGAGGATTATCTCATCATCCCCTCCACCCTATCCAGCACACTTTCCGCCACCTCCCGCTTGGCCATTAGCGGCAGTTCCTGCACCCCGCCCCCGCGGTCGATGATGGTTACCTGGTTATTGTCCACGTTAAAGCCGCTGTCCGCGCGGGAAATATCATTGGCTACTATCATGTCCAGGGCCTTCTGCGCCAGCTTCTTGCGGGCGTTGGCGATTGTATCCTCGCTCTCCGCGGCAAAGCCCACCTTGATAAAATTGCCCTTCACCTCGCTCAAAATATCCGGCGTGGGGACGAGTTCCAGAACCAGGCCGGAGCCGCTTTTTTTAATTTTTTTCCCGGCCACGTTTTTCGGACGGTAGTCCGCCACCGCCGCCGCCATGATCAGGACGTCCGCCTGTTTCACCGCTGCCACGACGGCATCCCTCATCTCCACGGCAGTCCTTACCGGCACCATGCGGACACCCGCCGGTCCCGCCAGCGCGGAAGGCGCACTGATTAGGGTAACCTCCGCCCCCCTGTCCCTTGCCGCCTCCGCCAAGGCATATCCCATTTTACCAGAAGAGCGGTTGCTGATATAGCGGACGGGGTCGATAGGCTCCTGGGTGCCGCCGGCGGTGACCACCACCCGCCTACCCTTGAGCTTTGCCATCCAGCACCTGCTCCACGGCGGCAATGATTTTGGAGACTTCCGCGAGACGGCCCCACCCCGTTTTCCCCGAAGCCAGTTTACCGTACTCCGGCTCCGCGATGAAATACCCGCGCGACTTTACCCTGCTCAGGTTTTCCCGGGTAACCGGGTTCCGGTACATGCCGTCATGCATCGCCGGGGCGAGCACCACGGGCGCAGCGGTCGCCAGCACCACGCAGCCGAGAATATCATCGGCAATCCCGTAAGCGAGCTTTGCGATGGTATTGGCGGTTGCGGGAGCGATGAGTATTACGTCCGCCGCCTCCGCCAGCGCGATATGCTCCACGCCGTGTTCGGAATCGAGGGCGAACATATCCGTGACCACCGGCCTGCCGGTTATCGCGCGTAAGGTCAGCGGGGTGATGAACCTGGTGGCTGCTTCCGTCATTATGACATCGACCCGTGCCCCCGCCTGGGTCAACTTGCTGGCGATATCAGCGGCCTTGTAAGCGGCGATACCTCCGCTAATACCTAACACCACGTTTTTCTGAGCAAGCATTGGTAACCTCCCTGGCTCAAGCGCGGTTCATCAGATAAATCAGTCTCAACCCTATTAGCGTCAAATCAGGATTAATCACCTCCAGGGCCGTGGTCTCCCTGGCGATAACCTCGGCATAACCCCCGGTAGCCACTACCTTAGCCTTTCGTTCCATCTCCGCCTGTATCCGGTTGATTATCCCTTCCACCAGGCCCACGTATCCGAAGACGAGTCCCGAACGCATGGCATCAATAGTGTTGGTCCCGATAGCATACCTGGGACGGCTCAACTCCACACGGGGCAGCATGGCCGCCCGCGTAAAGAGCGACTCCGCCGCGGTGGTGAAACCGGGGGCAATGGCCCCGCCCAGGTAATCGCCCTCACCGGACACGGTATCGAATGTGGTAGCCGTACCGAAATCGGCGATGATTACCGGGCCGCCGTAAAGGTGATGCGCCGCCGCCGCATTGACGATGCGGTCCGGCCCCACTTCCCGCGGGTTATCCATGCGGATACGCACTCCCGTTTTTACACCGGCGCCCACCACCAGCGGAGAAATGTGAAAATATTTCCGCACCATCTCCTCAAAGGTGACCGTCAGCGTGGGAACAACGCTGCAGAGGGATACGCTGGTGACCTCTTCGGTCATTATGTTTTGCTGATGCAGCAGGCTTAATATCAATACGGCGTATTCATCCGCCATCTGCCGGATACTTGTCGCAATCCGCCAGGTCGCCCGGAGCTTATCATCCGCGAAAACCCCCATATTGATACTCGTATTACCGATGTCAATTGCCAGCAGCATTGCGTCCCGCCTCATCACCGTTTTTCAGTTTCCGAATAGCCCTGGGGAGGGCCGGCAGCAGGTCAGAAGCCGTCATCCCGGCATCCCCCAGCGATTCTCTTACCATCTCCCCGGCAACCCCGTGGAGATAAACCCCCAGAGAAGCAGCATCGAAAGGCGAAAGGCCCTGCGCCGCCAGGCCGGCGATAGCTCCCGCCAGCACATCCCCGGTTCCGGCGGAGGACAGACCGGGATTCGCCGCGGGGTTAATCCGGCATCTCCCATCCGGCGCGGCAATCACGGTATGAGCCCCTTTCAAGACCACTATTTTCCCCCATTCCTGTGCCAGCCTAGTGACGATGGCCGTCCTGTCCGCCTCTATTTCCTCGACGGAAAGCCCGGAGAGACGGGAAAATTCCCCGGGGTGCGGCGTCAGTATAGCACCATCAGGCAGCTTTTGCCACCACCCCTCTATTTTCGCAAGATTGTTCAGACCGTCGGCGTCAATCACCACCGGCGACCTGATACTCTCGATAATCCGCCGCATAAATTCCGGAATCGGTCCACCCCTCCCCATACCGCAGCCGATGAGCAAAGAGTTGTAATTTCCGGTCTCACCGGCAACCATGTCGACAGCTTGCGGCGATATTACCCCCGGTCCGGTTTCGGGCAGGGGGAGATGGGTGGCTTCGGTCAGACAAGCCGCGAGAGTCGACTGCAGGCCGGCCGGCGCCGCCAGGGTCACCAGACCCGCCCCCACCCGGTAAGCCCCGCTGCCCGCGAGGCACACCGCGCCGATATAGTTGGCTGAGCCGCCGATGACCAGCACCTTCCCGAAGGTGCCCTTGTTCGCGTTCAGGGGACGCGGGGGAAGCACCCTTTTCGCCCATTCCGGGGTCATCAAATCTATCTTTACGTCTTCCGCCAGGGAAGCGGGAATGCCGATATCAGCCACCGTTACCTTGCCGGTATGCGCCGCCCCCGGGAAAGAGTAAAAGCCCAGCTTGGGAAAAGCGAGGGTAACGGTGTCATCGGCATAGAGACAGGCCGGGTCGGCCCTGCCATTGTCCGCATCCAGTCCCGAGGGCAAATCCAAGGCCACAATGCGGAGTTTCCGATTATCTGATTTAGCCTTACCCACGCGCTGTAAAACCCACTGGAAAACGCCCTCCAGAGGCTTCGTTTTTCCGGTGCCCAGCAGGGCATCGATAACGCAGGTGGCGGAGGAGAGAATCCTGTCCAGCCCGGTCAAGCCGGCATCCGCGGCAAGACAGCTTATGCCCCGCTCTCTTACCATCTCCAGGTTGGTATCACCTGCCGGCCTCCGGCTGCAGGGGTAAATGTTGACCTTTGCCCCCCGGTCGTGAAGATAACGCGCCGCCACCAGACCATCCCCACCGTTGTTCCCCGCCCCAACCAGTACCAGGAACTCCTGCTGTTTCAATCCTCCCAGGATTTTGATAGTCTCTTCCGCGACCGCTTTCCCGGCATTCTCCATCAGGACCCACTCCGGGGTGCCGCCGAGGATACATTTCCGGTCGATATCACGCATCTGTCCGGCAGTGACAACCTTCATTCCGATACGCTCCGCTTCGAGTGTAGCAATATCGCCCCTGCGGGTCAATAGTCCGCCAGCCTCTCCAGTTTCTTCATCATCGCTTTCCAGTGAGTCCCCCGCCAGTAAACGCGGTGACACTCCGGGCATTCCATGTACTGGCGCTGCGTCTTGAAAACGTAAGGAGGGACGCGACCTTTCACCTCGTCCCGGCTTCTCGCCACCAGCGGCTGGTTACATTCCAGGCAGATGGAAAAAGGCTGGAACCGGGAGTCCAGGTGCAGAGTGTCCATCACCTGCTTTAGCTGTTCCTCCGGGTCTTCGCTTTCAATCAGGATGGCTTTCAACCTGCCGGAGGTGACCACCCCTCTTTTCATAATCCGGGTATCCCGGGTCAGCAGCACCCGGTCCTCACGCAGGGACTTCCTCACCATCTCCGCGTCATCCTCACCGTTAAAGAAAAGGGCGTCGTAGCCCATCAAGCGCAGGCACTTCGTCAGCCTGCCCACGTTTTCATCCACCATGAACTTTAAAGCCGTAGTCCGGCTCCTTCCCCCGGTCAGGCTAAAGGCTTACCCGCATTCCTTCACGGGCGAGGGTAATCTCGTGGCCCAGTTCCGCGGCCACAGCGGCGATTTCTTTGGCAATCTCAGGTTCCTGGGCCGGAATCATATGCACGGTGAATACCTCCGGCATGTAACCCTTCATTTCCTGAAAAGCCAGCAGTTCCCCTTTTAGCATCGCGGGCGTCATGTGCCCTGACCGGAGCGCGTATTTCTCCCAGGCATTCGACATGGTTACCTCGATTATCAGCATCTGCGGGGAGACGATACGCCAGCAATCCCCCAGATTCGGGCCGGTATCCCCGGTATAGAGTAATGTCTTACCCTCCGGAGAAGCAACCTGGATACTGACCGCGGGAATGGAATGTTTCACGGGAACGGCCGTCACGGAATAGTTTTCTACCGCCACCGGAACATTCGGGCTTAACAGGGTAAATTCTATCCTGGGGCTGTCTGCCGGCCTCTCAAAGAAGTTGGGGTACATATCGCCGTTGAGCAGGTATTTCTCCAGCGCTTCGCGGACTTCCTGAGTGGAGTAAAGGTGAATCCGGCTCTCATTGAGGGCGGCATTCATCGCCAGGGCGGGGATATCGCGGAGATGGTCATAATGGGGGTGGGTTATCAGTACTGCCTTGAGCTTCAACTGCTCCGCGAGGGACAGCGTGGAGGTAAGCGCCCCCGCGTCCAGCGCCAGAACGCCGTCTATCAAAAGGGTGACGTGCCTGGTCTCTTTCGATTCGGTGTTGTGCGCCCCTAAAAACTCGATGTCCATCCTGTCAACTTCCGCAAACCTAACCCGCCACGGAAAACGGATTAAATTCCGTCTTTTCATCATAAGTGTCCAGCGACTCTTTTTCTTTCAGGTAACCAACGGCGGCATAGGTCAGCGGCGTGGCCAGGGCTTCGATGGCGACCTTCGCCAGCCAGTGGTAAAGCACCAATACCGGCATAAACGCCGGCGTTCCGGCAAACGCCAGCGTGATAAAGACAGCGGTGTCCAGCCCCTGCCCGACCAGGGTGGAGCCGATGGTGCGACTCCAGAGCCAGCGGCCCCGCGTCATCACCTTCATTTTCGCCATGATAAAGGAGTTGGTAAATTCTCCGACGAGGTAACCGGCGAAGGAAGCCCCGAGCAGCCTCGGCGCGTAGCCCAGGATGCGCTCATAGGCGCCCTGCGCTTCCCAGAAAGGGGCCGGCGGCAATATCTGTCCGATTCCCGCGAAAATGACAAGGATGAGGTTGCAGAGAAAGCCCAGCCAGATTACCCTCCGCGCCCAGGAATAGCCGTAAACCTCCGTGAGGATGTCCCCGAAGATATAGCTCAGCGGAAAAACCAGGATGGCGGCGGGCAGGAATACCCCTCCCAGGCTGACGATTTTAACCGCGATGATGTTCGCCGTGAGCAGGCTGGTCACGAAAACGGCAGTGATGATTACCAGGCGGGGGGAGACAAACATGGCTAAATCCAGTGATGGCGGCGGAAGAAATAGAGCATGCCCCCAACAATCGCCGCCCAGACCGCAAAAACGAAGATAAACGAGTAATGAGAGTCCTGGAAAGGCAGCGGTACGTTCATCCCGTAGATAGACGCCACCACGCTCAGGGGCAAAAGAATCGTGGCGATGACCGTAAGCATCCGCATGACGTCATTGGTACGGTTCGTGGCCAGGGAGTCGTGGGTGTCATTAAGTCCTTCGATGATTTCCTTGTATTCGTCGAGGCCGTCCCAGATTTTGTCCACGTGGTCCGTGAGGTCGCCAAAATAAACGGAAAGGTCCATGTTGGTGAAACGACGAATCTTGGGCTCCATGGTGGCGATGACCGCCCGCATCGGCCAGATGATGCGGCGGAAGGCGATAACGTCACGCCTCAGAGCGGAAATATCTTCGATGGCGTGAGGCATAACCCGGCTGGCAAAGATATTATCTTCCGTCTGTTCGATATTGGCGCTGATTTTGTTCAGGATGGGCAGGCAGTAGTCCACCAGCCGGTCCAGCACGCGGTACAGCAGATAGCCGGAACCCTGGCCGAAATTCTCCTGCCTTATCTGCTCATCAAGCTGACACTCCCGGAACAGCTTCACCAGCGGCTTCAGGTCTCCGGTATGCAGGGTAATAAAATACTTCTCCCCGATGAAGAGGGACACCTGGCTCGGGCTGGTCACTCTTGCTTCTTTATTAAACACGGGGAAATGGACCACCACGAAGAGATAGTCCTTGTAAACATCTATCTTGGGACGCTGGATGCGGCTGAGACAATCGTCCAGGTCCAGGTGATGGAATGGAAAATGCTCCGCCAGATAATCAGTCTCGCGCTCGGTAGGCTTTTCTATGTTTATCCAGGTCAGCTCTTCCCAGGTGACGGATTCGATGTTGAGCTTTTCTTCCGCCATCTCCGGAGCGCTCGTCTTCCGGGCAGCGGCTCGTTTTTCTTTTCTTCCGGACTTTGTCAGGGCCATGTTAATCACTCTCGGTTAAATCCCTACCCATTCTAGCACAATTGTTGTCCGATAGCACCTGTTCTGTTAAACTGGCAAAGTTCACTCTTGCCACCTAGTGCCTAATAGGTATATACTTGTATCAACGATAAAACGGGCACTAAAGGGGGCTATTGATTTGGCGAAATCAATGACATTCTGGAGTGTTTTATTAGGCGCATCCATTTCTTGGATTGTACCTTTTTATGCAAGTTTCTTTGATATTCTAACAAAAAAAGGGGGATATGAATCACTTCAAAGTTGGCAATATCCATTCCTTTTGCCCGTAGCATTTATCTTTGTTGGTTTATTCGGTTTGTTCTATACAACTGAAAGGAAACAAAGTGAGGTATCAGGGAAAATAACTAATGATATGATGACAAGATTAAGTAAGCTAGATGGTATCGAAATCGCAATAAATAATAATACTGATGAAATAAAAAAATTAGGCCAAGCTATTTTATCAGCGATTACGATAAACGATAAATCGCATTATAGCGAAAGTGATACCAGTGCCGACAACCAACCCGACAAGGATGCCGAATAGAAATTTTTGATTAGTGAGGAATTGAATGGCAGCGCCCAATACCCAAAGGACAAAGGCAATAACAACTATAGCGATAAAGAACTTAAAAAAAGTTTCCCAATCTTTATCTCTCATAAGTGCCTAATTATAATATAGTCTTTGGAGGAAATCAACTATGTCATTCATACGAGCAAAAGAAATCCCCCCCCGCTCCGGTAACTGGTATGACTACGAAGTTAAAAGCGTCTGGGATAATGGTAAAGTTAGGCAACAAATAATCCGGTATATCGGGAAGTCCAGACTGCGTGCTTCTTATTCTGATGCTTCTGGTGGTAGTATGCACGCAATAGCGGCTAATGAAATTACTACCCCACAACTTGCCAGAATACGCAAGATGAAAACGCCTTCAAAACAGATAGCTTCCGCAATGGGGATGTATTACGGTGGAATGTCCCTTGATGCTATTCAACAGCAGTTCAGGCAAGACCATGACCTTGATATGAGCGAATCTAACTACTGGAACTGGGTAACACGATTCACTCATGAAGCTATTAAGCAGACTAAGGATTTTAAGCCTGAAGTCGGTGATACCTGGGTAGCAGACGAAACCTATATGAAAATAGGTGATAAAACAGTGTATTTCTGGGACATCATAGACCCAAAGACTAATTACATTCTAGCTACCCATGTTTCATTTAGTAGGGGCGGGAGAGAAGCAAGAGTCTTAATGAAAAAAGCAGCACAACGGGCGGGTAAGACTCCCAAAGCTATTGTAACCGATAAATTAAGGTCTTACATCGTAGCTATTGAAGATGAATTCGGGGCGGATACAAAGCACGTTCAAGGCGGGCCGTTTAAGACCGTATCCAGTGGCGAATCTACGGCAGAGATTGAGCGATTCCATAAGACCTTAGAACAAAGGACGGAGGTATTCCAGAAATACGATGATATTGAGACTATCCGCCTTTTAACGGGCGGATGGTTAATCAACTATAACTTTTTCAAGCAGAATGAAGGATGTGGGAATATCCCGCCAGCTCAGGCAGCAAGCAAGGTCGTGCCTTGTAAAGACTGGAATGATATAGTGATACCTAATGGTGCACCGGATAACGATTATCAGGTTAGGCTATCCCGCAGGAAATCGGTTAAGAAGGGAAAGCCTGTTTTGGATGCTAGGCTAACGCCTCTTCCCGTTCATGGAGGACATAGTGCCTAATCATAGGGCAACGATTGTACTTTGCCGTTAAACTGGTTAATAGAGGATCATGAAAGAAGCAGGACCGAACTGGAAAGACAGGCTGACCCTCAGGTTAAAGAAAGCCATGGGAATGAATATTTTTCTCTGCGATTCCTGTAAATGGAACTGGCGCGGGGCATGCCGCAGCCGGGAACGCCCCAACGCCACCTCTTGCTCCGAATATTCCAAAAGGGGAAGGTAAAGCTTATTTCCTCTCGATGATGATGGCCATACCCTGCCCGCCCCCGATGCACAGCGTAGCCAGACCGAACTGAAGATCTTTGCGCTCCATTTCATGCATCAGGGTGACGATTATCCTGGCCCCCGTGCAGCCGATGGGATGACCCAGCGAGATACCGCCGCCGTGAGGATTGGTCTTTTCCAGGTCGAAAGGAATCTCACGAATTACTCCCAACGATTGAGAAGCGAAGGCCTCGTTCAACTCTATGCAGTCGATATTCTCCAGGCTGAGTCCGGCTTTTTTAAATGCCTTGCGGACGGCCGGGACGACTCCCAGCCCCATGTAAGCCGGGTCGATGCCGCCGGAGGCATAAGCGCGGACATAAGCCTTCGGCTTCAGGCCAAGCTCCTTCGCCTTGTCTGCGGACATGACCACCAGTGCCGCCGCCGCATCCGTAATACCGGAGGCATTCCCGGCGGTAACGGTGCCGTCCTTCTTAAAGACGGTGGGCAGTTTCCCCAGCATTTCCATTGAAGTCTCGCGGGGGTGCTCATCGGTATCATACTGCTTGATTTCCCGTTTGACGCGCACCGGCACGGGCACAATCTCTTCCCGGAAAGTCCCGTTTTTTATCGCTTCCAGCGCCCGCTGGTTGCTTATCAGGGAAAATCTGTCCTGCTCCTCGCGGGTAATGCCGTATTTCTCAGCGATGTTCTCCGAGGTTATCCCCATGTGGTAGTTGTTAAAGTACTCCCACAGTCCGTCATGCACCATGCCGTCCACCATCTCCGCGTTGAACATCCGGGCGCCCCACCTTGCTTTCGGGAAGTAATAGGGGGCCGCGCTCATGTTCTCCATGCCCCCCGCGATGACCACCTCGGCGTCACCGGCGATGATGGACTGCGCCGCCAGGGCAACCGCCTTTATCCCCGAGCCGCAGACTTTGTTCACGGTGTAGGCAGTCACTTCCTTCGGGATTCCTCCGTAGATGCATGCCTGGCGGCCCGAGTTCTGCCCCTGGCCTGCCTGAAGCACGTTCCCCATGATGACCTCGTCCACGGTCACTTCCTGGAGGGAACCTTCCCAGTCGAAATACTTTTTCTCAAGCTCAATCAGGTCCGTACCCAGAGGCTTCGGGGTATAGCCCAGAATCCCGGCATCGCGTTTTGGTTTCAGTCCGGCGCGTTTCATCGCCTCATTAATGACAATACCGCCCAGGGTCGCCGCGGGAGTATCCTGCAGGGCTCCCCCGTAGTTTCCGATGGCTGTCCGCACACCGCTAACGATGACTGCTTCTTTCATTGATTAACTCCTTTATGTCAAATTCTATTGCACACGCCACGGTAAACATAATCCGGGTAGTGCGGATTAAGCCCCGGGCCGTAATTTAAAAAGTAAACAGGCTGGCGCCGCCGCTCACCTCGATGGCCTCTCCGGTGATATAGCTGGCCTCTTCCGAAGCCAGAAAAGCGACCACGTTGCTCAGTTCCCAGGGATTACCCGCACGGCGCAACGCCATGCGCTTGATAATACGTTCACGGAACTCCGGCGCCACCTCGTAGAAGCTGCCTCCGTCAAAAACACCCAGGACAACGGCGTTGCACGTTACCCCCTTGCGCGCCCCCTCAAGTGCCGCCGTCTTGGTCAGGCCGATAAGCCCTGCCTTGGTCGCGGCGTAGCTGCACTGCCCGGCACCACCCATCGTGCCGGTAATGGAGGAGATATTGATAATCCGCCCCCAGCCCCGTTCGGTCATACCGCCCAGGCAGCACTTGATGGTGTTGAAAGCCCCGGTCAGGTTCACCGCCAGGTCCCTGTCCCAGTCCTCTTTTTTCATATCGGTAATCTTTACCGCCCGGACGATGCCGAAGGCGGCGTTATTGACCAGGATATCCACCGGCCCCAGCGCGGCTTCCACCTTTAATACGCCGGCCTGGACATCCTCCAGATTAGAGATATCCAACTGTACCGGAAGGGCTTCCCTTCCCATATCTTTTATTTCCCGGGCTACCGCTTCGGCTTTCTCCGGGTGCCGGCTCCCGGTAAGCGCCACCTTGCAGCCTGCCTTCGCCAAGGCCAGGCAGTGGACTCTGCCCAGACCCCCGGAACCACCGGTAACCAGGGCAACTTTTCCTTCGAGACTCATATCAGGTCCTCCGTAAAGAGTTATTCAGAAATTACCATGCTAATCAGACTATTTTTGGGTATAATCGTAAAAACCTTTGCCGGTCTTGCGCCCCAGCCAGCCCGCGGTTACCATCTTGCGCAGCAGCACCGGCGTTACGAACCGGGGGTCTTTCAACTCAACGTACATTCCCTCCGCGATAAACATGAGGGTGTCCAGGCCAACGAGGTCGGCAAGGGTGAGAGGCCCCATGGGATGGTTCAGCCCCAGGTTAAGCCCGGTATCGATGTCCTCACGGCTGGCGCCGCCGTCCTGCAGCATCTGGATAGCCTGCAGGAGCTGCGGCACCATGAGCCGGTTCACGATGAAGCCGGGCGCGTCCTTCGCCAGGACGATGTTTTTCCCCAGCGATTTGCCGAACTCTTTACCGGCCTCCAGGGTCTCCTCACTGGTGGCGATGGTGCGGACTATCTCCAGGAGTTTCATCAGTGGTACCGGGTTGAAAAAGTGCAGGCCCAGGACCTTCTCCGGCCTCTTCGTGGCCACCGCCATGTCAATGATAGAGAGGCAGGAGCTATTGGTGGCAAGGATGGCATGGGGAGGCGCCTTCCGGTCAAGGTCCGCGAAGATTTTTTTCTTCAGTTCCAGGTTTTCCACCACGGCTTCAACCACCAAGTCACAGTCGCGGAAGTCCCCGGTATCCGTGGTGCCCCTGATACGTCCCAGGGTGGCGTCTTTTTCCTGAGCGGTAATCTTTTCCCGCTCCACGCTCTTCTCCAGGAATCTGGTTATCGCGCCAAGCCCCTTGTTCAGCAATTCTTCATTTATCTCCGATACCACCACATCATAACCAGACTGAGCGCATACCTGCGCGATGCCGCCCCCCATTTGCCCGCAGCCGACTACGCCAACCTTTTTCATGGCCATTTTCTGCTCCTTTAGATAATCACTTAGCCTTGAACTCCGGCTTCCTCTTTTCGACAAAAGCTTTCGTTCCCTCGGCGAAGTCTTCAGTCTGGGTGCAGTAGGCTTCGAGGGTGTTCTCCAGTTTCAGGCCCTCTTCCAGGCTCATGCTGTAACCGCGTATCATCGCTTCCTTGGCAGCCCTTACCGCCAGCGGTCCCGCCTGGCAGATAGACTCCGCAAGCTCCATTGCCGCCGGCATTACCTGGTCCGGAGGTACTATCTTGTTCACCAGGCCGATGCGGTAAGCCTCCAGCGCGTCAATATGTTTCCCGGTGAAAAGCATCTCCGCGGCCAACCCCCCGGGTATCAGCCGGGGCAGGCGCTGGGTGCCGCCCCAACCCGGGATTAAACCAAGAGTCACCTCGGGAACCCCGAATCTCGCCTTTTCCGAAGCGATGCGGATATCGCAGGCAAGGGCAAGCTCCAGTCCGCCGCCGAGAGCCACCCCGTTTACTGCCGCGATGAGCGGCTTCCAGATTTCCAGTCCCCTCATTGGTGTGTCCGGCATTGCCCAGGGCTTCTGCCACAAATTCGCTTTCATAAAGGGCAGCATGTCCTTGATATCCGCTCCGGCGCAGAAAGCCTTCTCTCCCGAGCCGGTGACAATGCCGACCCATGCATCCTCATCATCGCGGAAGGACACCAGGGCGTCACGAAGTTCCTGCGCAGCCTGAACACTCATAGCGTTGAATGCCTCAGGGCGATTAAGGGTAAATACGGCGATTCGGCCTTCTTTCCGATAGTCAACTGCCATCATGGCCTCCTTCCCGCTTGTTCGGGCGTATCTAATGATAGGCGCGTATTACCAGCACCAGGGAATAATCATGAGTGCGCAAGCCAATCAGTCTAAAGCAAACCCGGCCACGGCATAGCACCGCACAAGATTTTAACAGAAGGCACCGAGACCGTCAAGAAAAGGGGGGCAGATTATATGCGTGGCACGAGCAAACCGTTTCCGGTCAAATTGACAACATGGTTTCCTGATGTTATATTTTTATTCGTTGGCAGCGTAGCTCAGTGGCAGAGCAGGGGACTCATAAGCCCTTGGTCGCTGGTTCAAATCCAGCCGCTGCCACTTGTTTTTAATCTAACCTATTCAAAAACAGCCTGTAACAAGGTTTATCAATCCTGCAATCAACAAAATTAGCTCCGAAAAAAAAGCTAAAAAATTATTCTTGAATCTTGTGGCGACGTAACAGCATCGTCAATCGATCGAGGGGTGTTACTGACCGATGCGCAAAACGAAGAAACCGCTGATCGGGGGCATACTGAGCATCCTCTCCGGGCTCACCGGCCTGCTGGGAATATTCAGTTATACTTACGGTTTCGGTGAGGCGGGCAGCGGCCTGGGCCGTGGAGACATGCCCCCTTTCGTTCCGAGCATCATCTACGGCTTGCCGGTACCGGCTGTGCTGATAGCCCTGGGGGCGGTCGCGGGTGGCATTTTCACCCTATCCAGGAAACGCTGGGGATGGTCTCTGGCCGGGGCAATCGCAGCGCTGCTTTCTTTTATCATCCTGGGGATACCAGCCGTAGTGCTGACAGTCCTGTCCAGAGATGAATTCAAATAGCATAGGAAAAGCCGCCGCTCTGCGGCGGCCTTAAACCGGCGAAATCAGGAAACGGTTTACGGTGATGCTAGGGCTGGAAAGGGGGCGGGTCCTGGACCTGCACCTGGTTTACCGCGCCCTGCCCGTTTTCTCCGCGGACCTTGTCACCACCGGCGAAGGCCGGAGAAGCCAGGCATAGCGTCAGGGCGATTACCCATAAAAGAGTAAATAAGGTCCTTTTCATAATTGCTCCTTGGACGTTATCAATCATGCCAAACATATCAAATAAATTCCGGCGTGGAAATAGTACTTTAGTCCGGACGGGATAGTGCGACGGTCATGTCCCGGGGATGCTTATGAGACCGGATTCCCCGGGACCAGCACCCTCATGCGATAGACGCCGGTACGCGCCGTGAGATACAGAGTTTTCCCGTCGCTGTCACCCCAGGCGAAATTAGCGGGGAGTTCGGGGGGCATGACCCTTGCCAGACACTGTCCTTCGGGGCTGATAATCCAGAAACCTCCGGGGCCCGTACAGAATACATATCCCAGTTGATTGACCTTCATCCCGTCGGGCACGCCCGGCTCCACTCCTTGCATATCCAGGAACAGTCTCCCGTTGCTCAAGGCACCATCCGGAGCGACGTCGAAAGCCCTGATATGCCCACGCGCGGTGTCATTGACGTAAAGGACGGACTCATCGGGGGAGAATACCAGCCCGTTCGGCCCATCGAAATCGTCGACCAATAATATCAGTTCGCCGTCCGGAGTAATCCGGTAAACGCCGTTGAAGGGAAGCTCCTGCCTGTCAAAGAAGGTCAGGCCATAAGGAGGGTCGGTGAAATATATACTGCCGTCTGACCTGACTACCACGTCATTGGGGCTGTTGAGACGCTTCCCCCGGTATCTTTCCGCCACGGCCTTGACCGTTCCGTCTTCTTCGAGCCGGCTGACACGCCTGCCGCTGTGCTCACAAATAATAAGGCGCTTCCTGCGGTCCAGCGTCAGCCCATTTGAATTGCCGCTGGGGCTGAGGAAGACGGACAACTCCGAGCCCTCCTCGGGGAAACGCAGGCGGAGTATCCGGTCCATGGGGATATCACTGAAGAGAAGATGGTCACCGCACCATACCGGACCTTCCGTGAAAACGAACCCGGAGGCGATTCTTTCAATGGTCCCGTTTTCAGGTATGAGGTCCCACACCTTCCGGTCATGCACTTCTATCCTGATATTGTTCGACATATGAAACGTCACCCCTCTTTTATTACCTATACTATACTGAAGATGCTTCCTGAACTCAAATAGGGATAAAAAAAGGGAGAGGAACCCGGTTCCTCTCCCTTTCTATCTACGACCGAGGGGTTATGGGTCTAGTCGTCACGGTCCCGGTCGCGGTCTTTACCGGACCGGTAATTCCGGTACCTGGTGCGGTAACTGGAGTCGCTGTCACGGGAACGGTCGTCGTCATCGTCGTCGCTATCCCGATAGTCGCGGGAGTCGCTGTCACGGTCGTCGTCGTCGTCCCTATCCCGATAGTCGCGGGAGTCGCTGTCACGGTCGTCGTCATCGTCGTCCCTATCCCGATAGTCGCGGGAGTCGCTGTCACGGTCGTCGTCGTCGTCCTCATCCTCCTGGTTATTCGGAGGAAGAACGGCGTCAGCCTCGAAGCTGGCCGAGATGGTGTGGCTGCCGGTGACGTTGGTGAAGGTGTAGCTGGTGACCGCACCCGCGGACGAGCCGTCCACCTGCACGTCAGCCACGTGATAGCCGCTGTCCGGCGTGATGGCGAACGACTGATTATTACCGGAAGTAACCGTCACCGCTCCCAACGGGCTGATAGAGCCGTTGGCCCCGGTCGTGGCGGTGATGGTATAGGTGGCAGGAGGCGCGGCAACGGTGATAGCCACGTTCCTGTAGTCGCTCTCCATCGTCGGTCTTCTCTGGGCGGCGTATACCCTGACGGTGTACGTGCCCGGTGTCGACGGCGCCTTTAACGTGGACGTAGTGGTGCCGCTGGCACTGCCGCTGGAATAAGGAACCCTGGGCGAAGGTGAAAACTGGCTGTTGTTCTGAGAGTTCGGCCAGTTTATCTCGGTGCGGTTTCCGCCTCCCCCGGTCCAGGAAACGTTCACATCAAACGTCTCGCCGGGAGCGACCGTCCGGGACGTGACGTCAGTGGAGACGCGCAGGTTCCCTCCCTGGTAAGAATGGCAGAGCTGGCATTCCATATTTTCCCCCGGGTCTGCCGAAGCGGTAAAACTGCCCAACGTTATCAGGGCAACCGCCGCCATAACCATAAAGGCAACCAGACCGAGAACCATGAACTTGTGTTTGCTTGTTACATCTGACATGGTTAGAAACTCCTTTCATTTATTTTAAGATACAGCCTTCCCGACTCAGAAGTTGTTAATGCATATCGAATCCACCCCTTTCGTATTTGACTTATCATCAACCCCCCGTGTTTTTTAATGAACACGGGGAGAAACCTGGGAAACCAACTACATGAACCGGCGCCTCCTTACTATCCAGAAAGCGGCAACGGCAGCCCCGACCAGCGGCAGGCTAAAAAAGACTGCCGGGAAACCCCCGGAAGTCTCCGGCTCGGGATTTTTTATCACCAGGGTCCCCGCTCTCCCGTTGACGTAAACAGGGGCCAAACCGGCGCTATACCTTGTGGTAGTGAAGCTCACCCAGCGCAGTTCCCCCGGAGCGAGGTCAACGGTCACGGCAGATTCCTCGGCGTCCCCGATTCTCAAAATAAGCTCCTTCGAATAGGGCACCTCCAGGTTATTGACCACGAGCACATCTATGGTGACCTCTTCCCCGACGTGCGCTTCCTGCGGGCTTATCATGAGTTCGCCCACGGTAACCGCAGGCGGCGTGGTAAACTCAAGCTCGGCGGACTCGGACAGATTACCGGCCCGGTCTATTGACAGCGTGCGGTAAAGGTATGCGGAACCGGGTTTGAGCCCTTCGAGCCGGACCGCATGTTCCGTGACAAGCTCGCTGTCCAGGGGCGAAAGCTTCCCCGGACTGGCGCGATATTCCACCTGGCTGGTGCCGGGTTCATCCGTCTTCCAGCGAATAACCACGCTGTCGGGCCTGACTTCGCTCGTCTGGACAGAGTTTATGCCGGGTGCGGTCTTATCCGCTCCGCTGACAGTGATGGTAATGCCTTGCGAATCTTTCACTTTACCGTCAGAGACTTCGAAGACGATGCCGGGGAATACGCCTACCTGTTCCTCCGAAGGTTTCCAGGTGAAGGTCCGCGTGGACGCGCTGAAAGTCGCGCCGGAAGGCAGGTTTAAGGCGTTATAGGTCAGGACATCGTAGTTCCCGTCTGTTGCGGATACCATGAACTGCAGAATCCGCCCCACCGTCACTTCCCTGTCCCCGATGGCCGTTATCTCCGGGGGTACGTTAACCTCCGGCAGGGGGTTCTGGATTGCGGTCCCGCTTTCGACAACGACAATGACGATGTTCTCCGAAGCGGTCTGATGCCCGTCCGAAACCTCAAAGTGTATGCCTGTGTAAAGGCCGACCTGCTCCCCGGCGGGGGTCCAGGAAAAGGTGCGCGTCGATGGGTTAAAAGCGGCGCCTTCCGGCAGACCGGACGCATAATATGCGAGTTCGTCACCGTCAGGGTCGCTGGCGGAGATAGTGAACTTCAGGAGCTCGCCGGCGCCGATTGTTTTATTGCCGATGGCGTTTAACACGGGTGGACCCTCGGCGTGGATGATAACCGTCTGTTCGTCGCTCAGAGAACCGTCCGAGACCGCAAAGACAACCTCGTATGTTCCCGCCGATGAAGGCGTCCACGTGAACGTTCGCGTCGAAGTATTGAAGGTTGCGCCGGGCGGCAGGTCGGAAACAGAATAGGTCAGCGAGTCGCCGTTGGGATCGCTGGCGGCAACGGTGAATTTTAAAAGCTGCCCGACCATGACCGTCCTGTTCCCGATGGCGCTCAGCGCGGGGGCGGCATTGGCATTATTTACATAGATGGTAATAGTTTCGGTGTCATTCAATGAGCCGTCAGAGACCCGGAAGACTATGCCCGTATAAGTCCCGGCCGTTGCGGGGGTCCAGGAGAACACTCCCGTTGAGGCATTGAAAGTTGCGCCGGCAGGCAGGTTGGAGGCGGAATAGGTCAGCGGGTCGCCGTCGGGGTCGCTGGAGGTAATCGCGAACTGCAGGAGATGACCGGCGGCAACCGTCATATTGCCGATGCTGCTGAGCGTGGGAGCGGTATTGACGGCGGCATTGACCGTAATCGTGATGCTTTCCGAATCGTTCAGTGAACCGTCGGAGACCTGGAAACTGATATTTGAGTATGTCCCCGCTGTTGCCGGGGTCCAGGAAAATGCCCCGGTTGAGCTGTTAAAACCGGCGCCCGCCGGAAGGTTCGAAGCGGAATAGGTCAGCGAGTCGCCGTCAGGGTCGGTAGCAGACACGGTAAACTGAAGGGACTGTCCCGCCGTGACCGTCTTATTACCGACGTTATTCAAAACCGGAGCCGCATTGGCGGCGTTGACGGTTATGGTAATCAACTCGAAGTCGTTCAGGGAGGCATCCAGGACACGGAAAGTAATGCTGGAGTAAGTTCCGGCCGCTGCCGGCGTCCAGTAAAAAGTGCGCGTGGAGGGATTGAATGCGGCCCCCGCCGGGAGGTTGGAGGCCATGTAGGTAAGGGGGTCCCCGTTGGGGTCCGTGGCGGAGACGGTGAACTCCAGAAGCTGGCCTGCCGAGACCGACTTGTTCCCGATGGGGTCAAGCACGGGGGCAACGTTGACATTGTTTTCGCTCACGATAATGGTGATACTCTCCGAATCCGTGAGCGCGCCGTCCGATACCTGGAAGGTGACATTGGTGAAAGTACCGGGGGCCGAAGGAGTCCAGGTGAAAATACGCGTGGACGGATTAAAGCTGGACCCGGCGGGCAGGTTGGAGGCGGAGTAGGTCAGCGGGTCGCCTTCCGGGTCGGTGGCGGAAACGGTAAACTGCAGGGACTGGCCCGCGGTGGCTGTCTTATTGCCGATGGTATTCAATACGGGAGCGGTATTCACCGGTTCAGCGACGGTGACGGCAACATCCGCAAAGTCACTGTCCCGGGGGCTTCCACGGGCGATGAAGACCCTGACCGTATAAGTGCCCGTAGTGGATGGAGCGGTTAATGTCGAGCTGGTCGCACCGCTGGCGGCGTTATTCGAACTGGAAAACGGTATTCGAGGCGAGGGACCGAAGAGATTGTTCGATTCAACGTCAGGGAAGTTTACCTCGGTGCGGTTGCCGTTCGTCCCCCCGGCCCAGGAAATATTAACAGGAAAGGACTGTCCGGGCGCAACCGTGGCCGCCGCGGCGTCCGTAGAGATACTGAGAGAACCGGAAGGAGTGTGGCAGAGATTACAAGCCAGGCTCTGTCCGGAACTTGCGGACACATTTAATAGATTGAATGCAAATATTATTCCAAGCGAGGCTGCTACGGCAGCCATCACGATACTTATTCTTCTCATCACAACCTCCACGCCCCAGTAAATGGATGGCCCAAGTGGGTGGTTTCACGACCTCTTCTACTCCGTATATCTACTGAGATTCGACTCCGTACTTTTACGAAGTCTAACTCAAGATATACCACATTGTAGAAGAAACTGTCAATAAATTGGGACAAGTACCTAATATGTAGTACCAACGTCCTGTTAAGATAATAAACGAAGCAAAGCGAAGATTTGTTACTGACTATCCCGGTGATTTCCGGGGAAAAAGAGCAGATTAATGGCGAGTGTTCTAAGTATGCACCGCCATTTTTTCGGCCCCGGTTACTCAAGATTTAAGAAAGTTCCGGTAATGCCGGACCGAAGGCAAGCTCCAATCCGAGGCAGTCCACTAACCCCCCGGCTGGTGGCAGAGGGTACAAAAACTGGTAGGGATGCTGCCGTGGTCAGCGGGATACGGCACCGTTCCCGACGCGCTGTGGCAGAGCCGGCAATCGCTCAGTCCTTGAATGGAATGCGGTATTTGAGAGGCGAGGTTTACCGAGGGGGGGACGGGAATAACCTGCGCGGCGGTCTCGTGGCAGGAAGAGCAGGTCTCGTTCGTCGTCCAGGGATGAGCAACGGTGAAAGGCCGGGGGGCATTAGGCCCGTGGCAGAGCAGGCACTCTTCCAGGCCGCTGGTATTATGGGTTATCTCGGGAGCATCCTCAGGAGGCAGCGCCGCCGGCAGCGGGAGCAGAGAAGGGGCGGTCTCGTGGCAGGAAGAGCAGGTCTCGTTCGTCGTCCAGGGATGGTCCGTCTGGAACGGCTGCGGCGACGCGGGTCCGTGGCAGAGCAGGCAGTCTTCCAGCCCTCGCACGCTGTGAGGTATCTCCGGGATATCGGGTCCGGGAGGAGCTGCCGCCGGGAGAGGCAAAAGCTCCGCGGCCGGCTTGTGGCAGGCATTGCACGTCTCATTGTTGCTCCAGGGATGGTCGGCGCTTATCGGTACGGGGGCACCCGGCTCGTGGCAGAGCAGGCAGTCCTCCAGGCCGCTGGAGGTGTGGGGGATGTTCAAGGCCAGCGTTACCGGCGGATGGGGGATATTGATATCCCCTTCCGGCGGTTCGTGACAGTAGGTACAGGCTTCGTTATTGGTCCAGGGATGGTCTTCCGGGATGGGTTTCAGGGTGGAGGGTCCGTGACAGAGCAGACAGTTTTCCAGTCCCTCGGTGGGGTGGGGCATCGCCATGGGCACCGGCGAGCCGGGTCCCGCGGTAAGGCTGTAGTGGCAGAGGTTACACCCGGCATCCATTTTCCGGTCCGGCTCGGGAATTACCACGGCGGACTGGGTCACAGTTGCCGGCACCAGCTTCCCGTGGCACCGGAAACAGCCTTCGGACTTGTTGGTCCTCCAGTTATCGAAGGTGATATTCAATTCGGCCAGCATTTCCTCCGGCGGCTCATTATGTCCCGAGTGGTCAGCATGGGTATTCCAGTCCACCTGCATCACCGGGAAGGTGGTGAGCCTGGCGATTTCCTTCAGTTCGCTCGTGGCCTGCTCTATTTTCTCGCGGTTGCCGGCGTAAAAGTCAGGGTAGGCATCCGCGTAGAAGTCGCTAACCGCTTCCACGCGGGAATATGCTTCTTCCAGGCTGGGCTGGGGAGAGCCGATAGCATTCAGAGCTTCGCGCTTGATATACGGAATGGTGCTGTCTATCCTCCCCTCGTTCATCGCCCGGTTGATGAGATCATTCGGAGAGCGAAAGATGTGTGATGCCCGGTTATGGCAGTCCACGCAGTCCATGAGTCTTTTCTCCGCCTCGATGCGCTGCGGGGTAATGCCATCCACGGCGGAGGGGTCGATGTATTCCGTGAAGGCGCCGTCCTTTTCCACCCCGATCCATCCTATCTCCAGTCGCTGGTCATCCATGGGCAGATACCAGACTTCGGCGGCCGTATGCCAGTGGATGCCGCTGGCGGCCCCGGAAGTCCCTCCCCCGACCTCGAGTACGATGGTATTCGTTTCCTTCGTGTTGGTCTCATCCGTCCGGAAGGAAGCGCTGGTCCTCAACAGGAAACCGGTAAATTTGCTGGGAGTATGGCACTGCTCGCAGGTCTCACGCGCCGGACGGAGGTTCTCCACCGGACTGGGGATGGGGCGCTCATAGTTGCCGGTGAGTGTCTGGTAAATCTGCGGAATGCCCCTCGCTTTTGAAGTGATGAGATTATAGCTGCCCGCCCCCACGTGGCAGCTCGAGCATTCGACGATGGAGTGGGGAGATGCCTGATACGTGGTATATTCGGGGCTCATGGGAGTATGGCATACCCTGCCGCAGAAAGCGGAGGATTCCGTCGCGGCGATAAACTCATATGCCCCGATGCCGATAATCGCTACCGCTCCGACTGCCGCCAGCAGCAGTACCATTATCCGCCTCAGGGTCATCCATTCTCCTATTCTGTGAAGCAGTCTCATGTCCTCAAGTCACCGAAGCTAATGATAGCAGATTATTAATAAAATAATCATGTCATCTAAAGGAAAATAGTTACAATACCATTACATTTTTACGTACAAGATCATACTTCTCGCAGCCGGCTGAGAGGGATGGCAGTTTTATCCGGCCGCGGGTCCGGCCGTTATCCGCCCCTGTTTACCATTAAAACGGGACAAGAACAGGAAGCGTTACTCCCGATTAAGGCAATAATATTCCGTATTCATCCGTCATATATACCTCCTTTCCCCAGATTAGCTCCCCGTTTTTCACAAAATAATGCGGGCCGTACCGGCGTTTTTTACGTAGGTATACGTATAGAGTCCATTATTTCGCTCCATTAATATAAAAAGAGAGGCAGCTCCTTAATCCGGGGAGAGACGAGTGAAAATAAAAAGGGAAGCTTTCAACCCGATGGGCACGCTATGGCTGATACGCCATTGGTTCTACCTCGGCATCCTCGGCTTTGCCTGGATACAGATTTTAATGTTCCCTCCCGAGCCCCGCCCCCTTACGCGGCTCATCATTCTGGGATTCGGGGCTACGCTGTATTCCTGCTTCAAGGTGATGCATCCGCTCCGGTGGCATGAGTTCAGGGTATTGAACGTGGTCCTTTTCTCGGTGGACTTATCCGTATGCTCCGGACTGGTTATCCTGAGCGGAGGCATACACAGCCCGTTTATCCTGTACACCCTCGCCCCTGTGGTGACCGCGGCCATTCTGCTGCAGCGGAAATATACCTTTACCATCGCCACGGTGACATACTCCTACGTGGTGGCGGCAATTTTTATTAACCTGGCGCCGGGGTCACACGCAACGCTCGCTGAACTGAATGAACATGCAACGTATATGCTGGCCCTGGGGCTCACCGCGGTACTACCCTACCTCATGAACGTGAGAGAAGGTCAGACCCTGAGACTTAAGGCGGTTCTATCAGAGCGGCAAAGGCTGGCCCGGGAAATCCATGACAGTCTCTGCCAGACGATATACGGATTACGGTGGCAGATACAGATGCTCCGCAGCGGGATGATACAGGCTGACCAATCGCTCGTGGACGATGAAATCGAGAGCTTGCTGCTTAAAGCCGAGGGTGATGCCCGAAACCTTATCGGTTCATTAAGAAGTTTTAAGTCCGGCTGCTCCCTGGCGTCCGAGTTGAAGTCATACCTGGGCAGATATGAAGAAGAAGGCGGGATAAGCTATGACCTTGAGGAAGAGGGCCAGAACTGTGACCTGGATGACCTCATCAAGAGCGAGGTCCTCCACATTTGCGAAGAGGCGGTACGCAACGCGGTTAAACATTCCGGATGCCGTCACATCGATGTCCGGTTAAGCAGCTCCAACGGGTACCTCAAGGTCATCCTTTCGGATGACGGCTGCGGCTTTGAAAGCACCGGGTATGTGGAAGGGCGCGGCCTGATGGTCATGAAAGAAAGAGCGGAATCGGTTGGGGGGCGCTTAAACGTGCGGAGTTTCCCCCCGCTCGGCACCGAAATTCAGCTGGAGGTTCCCAAAAAATGTTCCCTGGACCTGGTACGGATAAGCCCATAAGCGTTCTGGTCGTTGACGACCATCCGGTGGTGCGCGGCGGTCTTGTCGCCGCTTTCAACAGCCAGGAGGACATCACCGTCCTCGGCGAAGCTGAAGACGGCCTCGATGCGGAGGAAAAAGCGCTGCGCCTTAATCCGGACGTGATTCTCATGGACATCAACATGCCCCGCCGGAACGGCCTGGAATCGATGCTGAGCATCAAACAAAAGCTCCCCGACGTCAAAATACTTTTTCTGACGGTCTCCGAACATGAAGAAGACCTTGTCAGGGCGATGCGTTTCGGCTCGGACGGCTATCTGCTCAAGAAGACAAATATCAGGGATGTCGTGGATTCGATAAGGAAGGTCGTTGCCGGGGAAGCTATCCTGTCGCAAAAGATGACCTCCCGGCTTTTACTTGAGTTCCGAAAGACCCAGGAAGAACCATCCTTAAGCCCGAGGGAAAAAGAAGTCCTTTCACTCGTCGGCGACGGTCTGACGACCTCGGAAATAGCCGAAAGGCTTTTCATAAGCAAGGGTTCCGCCTCCACCTATATCCACCGGATTATCGAGAAACTCCACCTGAGAAACAAGGCCGAAGCCATGGCTTATGCTCTGAGACATACCATGCGCCAGTGCCCCCAGTCCGTTCCCCAATAGACTGCCTTTCAAAAAAGAGTCGGGTCCATTCCGCCGGCACGGAACTTCCTTCTTCTGTCATTCAAATGATGACAGAAAATGTCCGGAATTACTGACAGACAAGGGCGTCAGGCCTGCTTATACTGAAAATAGCACCGTATTTCATGCTAATGGAGGTATGAGATGTTCAAGGTCCTGGGAATAGGCCTTATTCTGGTAGCCATAGCGCTGGCGGGAGTCCCGAGATTGACCGACTGCGAGTCCCAGGGCGAAGCGCTCCAGCTCGCTAACGGCGCGGCGACCCCGATGAAATGCCACTGGACAGGTATCGCCGAGATTGGCGTCGCCATTCCGCTGTACATAGTCGGCGCGGCTATGGTTGCCAGTCGCCGTAGGAACACGCTGTTGCTTTTGAGTTTCCTCGGCATATCGCTCGGCGGCCTGGCCATTGCATTCCCCACCACGCTTATCGGCGTTTGCGATTCCCCCACCATGATTTGCGCAACGACGATGAAGCCCGCGCTGATCGTTCTTGGTTTTTCCGCGATGGGGATGAGTTTTACCGGACTGGCCCTATCGCGCCCGGTCAGACTAATGTCTGAATTGTCAGCATTGCTGCAGTCGGTGAAAGCCGTTCTGGCCTGCGGTCTCCGCTTAAGAATGGACCGGTTTCCGCAGAGAGAATGCGCGAAGGCGACGGACAAAACAGGAGAATATCAGAGCTAATCGCTGATAATCGCAGTAAAAAACAGAAGGAGGCAGGAAATGTTTAAAGTCTTCGGTATCACCCTTATCGTACTGGCCGTAGCCCTGGCAGCCGTCCCCACGTTCACGGACTGCCAATCCCAGGGTAAGGCAATCACGCTTGCCAACGGCAAGACCGTTCCCATGAAATGCCACTGGTCAGGCATCGCCGAAGTGGGAGTGGCGGTCCCGCTGGGCATCGTCGGCGCGATGATGGCGGCAAGCCGCCGCAGGAGTAATCTCACCAACCTGAGCGTGCTGGGGATAGCCCTGGGAGGACTCGCCATCGCCTTCCCCGCCGGACTAATCGGTGTCTGCCAGACTCCCACGATGATATGCGTAACTTCCATGAAGCCGACCCTGATATCGCTGGGAGGCGCGGCAGCGGGAATAGGCCTCATAGGACTGGTCATGTCCCGGAAGGCGAAAGGACTGTCCTGAACTTCTCGTACCGAATATATATAGCCGGGCTGGCCGGACTGGTGTCCGGCCGGTTCCGTGCAAAGGAGAAACAAATGACCCCGAAAAATACGAAGGTAAGACGAGCCCTCTATTCGATTGGCGCCGCGGCGGTCCTGGTAACGATGGTCTTCGGCGCCGGGGCCTATGCAAAGAGCACTCTGAACCCCACCGAGCTCTCGCACTTCTTTGTCCCCTTCCCCGCGGGAAGGATAGTAAGGCCCATGACGGTGGATAATCCCGCCGGTGGCAGCATCTTCGTCCGCCCCATCGTCATTAATGTAGACCAGCGGGGAATCCTGAAAAGGCTGCTGAACCCCTCGGTTGAGGGACTTTCCACGCACTGGCTGGACAATATTGATACGGTGCCCCACCGCATAGGCTTGAGGTTTACCAACGTCAACGTGGAGGTGGAATGGGACGTGCACGCCGGAATTCCGTGGGACCCGGAGACAAGAACCTTCGAGGTGCCCATCGGACCCGGAGAACGGGTCCCGGAGCTGGGCGTGGACTGGCTGTTCTTCTTTCCCCCGGAGGTGATGGCCCGTGATGTCTGGTATGACGGCAGCCTGGAGGTCTATGACGCCGATACGAATGAGACCCTGACCACCATTCCGGTGAAATTCCAGAAAAGCACCGCGGCCCCGAGCGGAGGGCGCCCGGCATCCAGCTACCGCTAAAAAAGGAGCGAATGAAATGAAATTCTTGAAGGCTTTAAAAAGACACAAATGGCGTTATCTTTCGATTCTGGGCGGTTTCGCGCTTTTTGTCTATCCCTCTGCGCTGCTGACAAGAGCGGCCTTCTTCCTGCAGGGGAGCTCCGCCATGCCTGACCTGCACAAGGCTTGTTTCAGGATGCCCTTCGACTGGCTGGCCACCGGCGACCTGGCGATTTTCGACGGCCGGATATTCCTCATTTTCTTTCTCGGTGGCGTGCTCTCCACCTCGTTCTTCTTCGGGCCCCTGTTCTGCGGGTGGCTCTGTCCCGTCGGCTCGTCTACTGAGATGGTGAACAAGCCCGTACCGCGCAGAATGAAGATTGATTTGACCCGAAAAATAAACCCCGCCGCCCTGAGGTACGGGTTCCTGGGTTCCTTCGTAGCGGTCTCCGCCCTGGCGGCCTTCGCCCCGGCGCTGGGCCTGGCGGGGATCTGCTGCCGTTACTGCGCCTCAAGCCAGCTCCAGAACCTGGTAAACGGCATATTCAATCCGGGCGCGCTGAGCTACTGGCACTCGGGAGCAATCATGGTCATCGGCGGCTGGCTGCTTATCGGCGGCGTGTTCTGGAAAGGGGGGCGGGGATGGTGCCTTTACGGCTGCCCCCTCGGCGCGGTCTCCAACGTGCTCCATACCGCCGGTTCCAGGCTGGGGTTTACCTATAAGGTAAAGCATGACGGGAGCAACTGCGTGGAGTGCGGCAAGTGCGAGGAGGTATGCCCCTCCTGGTCGATTACGCGTACCGGAGATGAGGTTAACATCAATCGCAGCACCTGCACCACCTGCCTCGAATGCGTGAAGGTCTGTGATCGGGACTGCTATTCATATACCAGAGGCAAGATAAATGCTTAGGAATCTCAGGCTCGGAATAAGGCGGAGGGCCGTCACCATATTCCTCTTTACGTACGGCCTTGTCATCGGGACATCCGCCCCGTTATTGCTCGCACGCTGCGCCTCCAGCGGGTCATGCGGCAACTGCGGAGCAATTTGCGGGGTGGGCCTGGGGATATTACCGCTGGTCCTGTTCATCGCCGTGAAAACCCGGATAAGGCACCTGGGCCTGAACCTGCTCCCCCTGTTTGTCAGAGAACGCAGCCGGAACGGTTGCCGGGAGAATCATCATGAAAAAAACATTCATCATCACCCTGAACAGTAAGCTACGGAAATGGAGCGTCGCTGCCCTGATATTCTTCACCATCGCCGTTTTGCTGCCGGCTTGCGGGTCTGACACCGGGGACAGCCTCACCCTTAAGCTGGCACCCGGCCATGATACCGCGAGCGAAGGTCCGGCGACCGGATTTGATACCGAAGACGCCCTGGTCCTCCGCTGCGCCTCGGTCAGCCAGAACGGGAGTGAGCTGGTAATCATCACCTCCAAATCAAAGTCCATGAAAGCCGAATCACTGGCGTTCATTAAGCCCTTGGCGTCCGGAGACGCCCAGAACGTCATGATAGCGATAGTCCCGGTAACCGGTAAGGAATATGAGTATGATATGTCCCGCGCGCAGACTTACGCGGTAACACCAGCTTCAGCAGTTCAGGCGCTGGAAACTTACGGCATCCCGTTTTTAGACTGGCAGACCGGAGCGTGCAGCACTTCGGAGCAGTTCCCCTGCTGTGAATAAAACCCGTCCCGGTTCTAAGGAGAGATAAATTATGAAAAGTTCTTTTCGTTTATTCCGGATAGCGGGAATTGACATTGGTATCCATTATACCTGGATGTTCATATTCATACTGGTCAGCTGGTCGCTCGCCCAGGGATTCTTCCCCCAGACCTACCCGGGCTGGGACACGGCCACTTACTGGATAACGGGTATCCTGGCCGCTCTCGTACTTTTCATTTCCGTTCTTTTACACGAGCTTGCCCACTCGCTCGTAGCCCGGGCCAGGGGGATGCCCGTGAACAGCATCACCCTCTTCATCTTCGGGGGAGTGAGCAACCTGGAGGAAGAGCCGGAAAAACCCGGAATAGAATTCACCATGGCCATCATCGGGCCTTTAACCAGCCTGGTCCTCGCGGGGATATTCTGGCTGCTGACCCGGACGATTGGAAACGCGGAAAGCCCGCTGGCCGCGATGCTCGGCTACCTCGCCCTGATTAACCTGGTACTGGGGATATTTAACCTGATACCCGGCTTCCCGCTGGATGGCGGGAGGGTCCTGCGCTCCATTCTGTGGGGCAGCACGGGAAACCTCGTCAAAGCGACCAATATCGCGGCCACGGCAGGCCGGTTCTTCGGCTGGGGACTAATCGCTTTCGGTGTTTTCCAATTATTATCCGGTAATTTCCTCGGCGGTCTGTGGATTGCCTTTATCGGCTGGTTTCTCAGCAGCTCGGCGGACGCCAGCCGGAAAGAAATCACTCTCCGGGAACGTCTGTCCGGCATCAAGGTAAGCGAGGTGATGGACACGCTCCCGGAAACGGTTGCCACGGGGACGTCAGTGCAAGACGTGGTCTGGGGTATCTTCCGCAAGCATCACGGGCGGGCCGTGCCGGTCTGCGATAACGGCAAACTGGCTGGCATCGTCACCATAACCGACGTCAGGGAATTATCACCGGAAAAGTGGGCGGAAACAACCGTCGACCGAATCATGACCCGAAACCCGCTCTACACCGTTTCTCCGGATGACAACCTGCAGACAGCGATGGACCTTATCGCGCAGAATGATGTGAACCAGGTATTGATTAACCGGCAGGGACAGTGCGCCGGGCTTATCAGCCGGGCGGACATCATCGCATATTTGCAGTTCAACCAGGAACTTGGAATCAGCGGGACATTACGGGAGTCACAGCCGAAAAGCTATCCCTGATGTCTTCCCGCCGCATTCAACCGGCTTCCCCGCGGCTTGATGCAGACAATGGGCCGCCTGTGGCCTTGAACCTGCCTCTGAATATCTGGTAATCTTAAAATCAATAATCTAATCGGATTAAAGAGGGGGAAACCAGATGCCCACCCTGTTGCTCAACCGCGATACCGTCAAACAGCTGCTGGACATGGGAGAGGTCATCCGGGCGGTAGAAGAAGCCTTCGTTGACTTCGGCCGGGGAAAAGCGATTATGCCTCCCAAAGCTTACCTTCCCCTGGATAAGGGCGATTTCAGGGCAATGCCCGCCGCCGTACCCGGAGCGGCGGGTATGAAATGGGTGAACGTTCATCCCGGCAACCGGGCTCAGGGCCTGCCGACGGTCATGGCGGTATTGATATACAGCGACCCCCTGACAGGGTATCCGCTGGCAATCATGGACGCCACTGAAATTACCGCCTACCGTACCGGGGCTACAGCCGCGATTGCCTCAAAATACCTGGCGCGCAGGGACTCCCGCACCCTAGGCATCATCGGTGCGGGCGGGCAGGCGGTCACCCAGATACTCGCTCACGCCTGTCTATTCAACTTAATATCGATTAAAGTTTACGATAAATCTGATGAAACCGTAAGAAGGATAATCGGCGAACTGCCCGGATACCCCCTGGAGAAACACCCTCTTGAGGAAGCCTGTGACGCCGATATCATTTGCACCCTTACCCCCTCCCGGGAACCATTACTGAAGAAGAATTTTATCAGGCCCGGCACCCATATCAACGCCGTGGGAGCTGACGCGGCGGGAAAACAGGAACTGGAGGCGTCCCTTCTCAGGGAGGCGCTCGTTGTCGTTGACGATATTAGACAGGCCGGAGCCGCCGGGGAGATTAACGTACCGCTCAGCAAAGGCTCCTTCACCGTTGAAGAGATTCATGGCACGCTCGCGGAGGTTATCCTCGGGGAAAAACAGGGCCGCACGGATGATAAAGCGGTCACCATCTTCGATTCCACCGGCGTGGCGATAGAGGACATCGCCGCGGCAAGGCTGGTCTACCTTAGAGCCGTTAATAACCACCTGAGAAGTTACATCGACTTGATTTAATTCGGGACCTGGAGGTCTGAAACAGGAGGCGATACTATGAGTCTGATTATCGATGTTCACAACCATTTTCTCCCGCGCGGTCTTTTCGCGGCGGCGGAAAAAGGCAAAGAGTGGTACGGCGCCGCTCTGGAGACCAATGAACAGGGCCAGTCCAGAATGATATTAAACGGAAACCCGCTTCCTTATTACACCGCGGAATCCATGAGGTTATGCAATGTTTCCGCTTTCCCCGAACGGCGCATTGAAACCGCAAAAAAGAACGAAAAGCTGGATGTCCAGGCTTTAAGCGTAAACGCGTATTTCGCTAACTACCATCTTGACGCCCGGACCGGCTCGGCCTTCTGCCGCGAGGTAAATGAGGAGCTTGCGGAGCTGCAGGGTAATTATCCGGCAAACTTCGCGGGTATCGCGATGATTCCCTGGCAGGATGCCGGAGCCGCGTTAAGAGAACTGGAATACGCGGTCAAAGAACTGGGCCTGAGAGCGGTATACGTTTCCACGAACATCAACGGGCGGGACCTGGACGACGCGGGGCTTTCCCCTATCTTCGAAGCTATCGCTTCCGCGGGCCTGTTTCTGCTTTGCTGTCCCGCCGAACCGAGCCTGGGACACCGGGACCGTCTCTCCCGCCACGCCTTCCAGCATAGCCTGGGACCTCCGGTGGAAACCACGCTCGCGCTCATGTCCGTGATATTCGGCGGTGTGCTGGACAGGTTCCCGGATTTGAGAATGTGCTTTAACCAGGCTGGCGGCTTCGCTCTCTACAATATCGGGCGCCTGTCCTTCGCGTACCAAACCAAGGTTGAAGCGCGAACCATGCAGCGTCCGCCGGAGGAATACCTTCGCCGGGTGTATTACGATTGCCAGGTCTTCCGGGAGGAAGCCCTTAAATTCGCGGTGGAAACCGTCGGAGCCGGAAGGATTCTGGTAGGGACAGACTATCCCCTGCGCTGGTACCGCCCCGATACCGTCGGCTGGATAGGCGGTATGTCTTTTCTTTCCGAAATGGAAAAGAAGAGCATCCTGGGGGAAACGGCGGCCGGTCTGCTGGGTTTGAGACCGTAAATACCGGAATCCGCAAAATCGGGAGGAGAGACTTCGCGCCGCCCGGGTCAATGGACCGGCGGGGACTTATTTGGATACCGTATTCCGGACTATGGCGAGCAGGTTCCTTCTCTCTTCGGGGTCCAATCCGATGGTCTTGAAGAGCATCTTCACAAATTTATAGCCGGCTTCCTGCTCCGGTATCACCAGCTCCTTCACGCCGAGACGCCTCAGACTTTCCACGTCCCTCTTGCGACTCGCGCGGGCCAGTATCGATATATCGGCGTTCAGGAGTTTTGCCAGTTTTACGGTGGTTATTACCGTCATGGGATCGGGATAGGCCACGACCAGGGCGCTGGCCTGCTCCAGGTTAGCCTTGGACAGGACATTGATATTGGCGGCGTTTCCGTATATCCGCGGGTGCTTATTGGCCCTGGCTTCGGCTATGCGCTCGGGATCGTCCTCGATAATGATAAAAGGAATTTTCGCTTGTTGAAGCCCCCGCGCGATGCTCTGACCCACCTCGCCGTAGCCGGCGATTATCACCCTTTTGGGCGTCTCGGCCGCCGGGGGCTCTTCCTTTTTCTGCCTGACCTCTCCGGTAACAAGCCTGCCTTTCGCGGCCCGGGAAGAAATCCGGTGGTACAGTTGTGAAGCCAAGCTGATGGAAAGCGGGGTCAATATCATCGTAATAACCGCGCTGGAAACAATCACGGAATAAAAAACGTCAGACGCGATGCCTACCTCAAACCCCCTCTGAGCGATGATGAAGCCGAACTCGCCAATCTGGAACAGCCCGACCCCTGTCAGTATCGCTGTCTTTACGCTGTAGCCAAAGAAAAGCACGATTCCCGAAACTACCAGCATTTTTATCGCCATCAAGACGGCTACGGTAAGCAGTATCGTTGGCCAGCTGATGATGATAAAAGCGGGTTCAATCAGCATCCCCAGGGACACGAAGAAAAGACTGGCGAAGATGTCCCTGAGGGGTGTAATCTCGGCGAGGGCCTGGTGAACGAACCGGGTCTCGCGGAGCACCAGGCCTACCAGAAAGGCCCCGAAGATGATAGACAAGCCGATAATCTGCGTGCTCACGGCAGCGCCGAGACACAACACGAGAATGGTGAGCAGGAAAAGCTCCCGGGAGCGGAAGCCGCCCACGCCGCCCAGCAGCCAGGGAAGCACCCAGCGCCCCAGGATGATTGTCCCCGCGACGAAAAGCAAGACCTTGCCCAGGGAAAGGGCTAGGTTCATTACGAGGTGCTCGGTCGCCCCGCTGATGAGGGGAATAACCAGTGAAACGAATATGACACTGATGTCCTGCAGGATGAGTATCGCGACCATGATACGGCCCTGGACTGAAGAGAGCTCTCCCCGGTCCATCATGATTTTCAGTCCCACGGCAGTGCTGCTCAGGGAAATAATAAGGCCGAATATGACCGCCTGGGGCACGGCCCAGTGAAAGATGGCAATCCCGGCAATTATCCCCAGGCCGGAGGTGAGGACTATCTGGGAGATACCGCCCCAGACACCCACCCGGCCGACTTCCCTCAGCTGCCCGATTGATGTTTCCATGCCCAGGGTGAACATCAGCAGGGCCACGCCTATCGTGGCTGCCGCTTCGACGATTTCCAGGTCGCCGATGAGCCCGAGGGCGTGCGGTCCCACGGCCACCCCGATAATCAGGTAACCGATAATAATCGGCTGTTTTAACCTATGGGCGACCAGTCCGCCCAGCAGGGCGGCGGCAAGTAACACAGCGATGGCCACGAACGGGTCTGATTGCTGCATTCTGATTACAATCCTATCCGGGTATCTAGTATTGTAGCATAAGATGACGGTGGTCTCAGAGGGGGACGAAGGGGAAATACGGTTTTATTTGCACCTGGTTTACCGGGGTGAGAAATGAGCAGTCAACCAGGGGGGGACAGGGTGGGAAGAAGGTCATCGGGGGACGGTTCGAGGCGCGGGGGTAATGATGGAGACAACTATTTATAAGGCGAGGAAATGCGGAACCCCACTGCATCGAGGGAGTGATAGGCATCAGTCAATTTGAGCATGACCGGCCGTTTGACGGGCCTGCCCCTTTCAAACCGGGAGACTTCCTCCGGTGTAACGCCGGAAAACGTGGCAATCTCCTGGGTTGAGAACAGACGGGTGACCCGCTCGATTTCGTACTTCAGGGAAATTTCCTGTTCTGACTTGTAGGTTAGTACCGCCATGTTATATCATTTCTCCCTGGAAGCAATTTTATGTTTAATTTAATGGAACTGAACATCCGTCTTTAGGTCCACGGCAATTAGTACTTTGGTAATGGTGTTAATAACCGGGTTTAAATTGCAGTCATGAAGGGAAGTGGAAATGCAGGGAAATGACCTCGAATCGCTCTCCAGGGAGACACTTATCAGGCTTATCAGGGTCTACTCCCGTAACTGGCAGACGCTGGACGGCTTATGGTTCGGCAATGTCGAAGCTGCCTGCGGCCTTGAAACTGCGGTAAAGTTAGACCTGCAGAACTGGGAAAAACAGTCCGTAACCGAGGCCAGGCGCCTCAAAGAAGCTCTGGGACTGGTGAACGGCGGCATCCCCGCTCTGCTTACCGTTCTCAGCTTTATGAGCTGGCAGCTAACCTCGCCCCTTTTCGTATGTGAAAGCAAGACGCCTGATAGAGCCGTAATCTATTACCCGCGTTGCGCGGTCCAGGAAGGCAGAAGAAAGGCCGCTAAACCGGTATTTCCCTGTAAAGCCATGAAACTGACGCTATTTTCCGGCATCGCCGGGGCAGTTGCTCCCGGGGTTGCGGTAAGATGTATTTCCTGCCCCCCTGACGAGCCGACCGGCGACTATTGGTGCAAGTGGGAATTCAGTACCGGTACGAAGCGCTGAGCACGACCCGCGTGAATTAATACAGGCTTCACCCTATTGTCAGGAACGGTATTTTATGCTAATATAAAGATTGGTTTCAGTTTAGGTTAATACCAGCTTTGTTATCCGGTTACCCTCAAGCAGCGGATGGCCCAAACTCTAACTAACAAAAATATAAAAGAGAGGAGGTCATCCAGTGAGTTTTGAGGACAAGTCCCTACAGTGTGCCGAGTGTGGAGCACCCTTCACGTTCAGCGCTGAGGAACAGGAACTATTCCAGTCAAGGGGCTACACTAATGAGCCCAAGCGCTGTCTTCCCTGCCGGCAGGCCAGGAAGATGGGACGCGGCGGAACAACCGGCACTTTCCGCTCCGAACGCAAGATGTTCCCCGTTACCTGCGACGAGTGCGGTAAAGAGACCGAAGTCCCGTTCGAACCGAGCGGCAACAAGCCCGTGTATTGCAGTGACTGCTACCGCAAAGTCAGAATGAACAGATAATCTGCACAAAGAACATGCACAGGCTGGCGTTCTGGCCTGTGTATGTTTTAATAGATTGGACGGTATTTTATGGCATTAGAGGTAAACATCAGAGAGGGAGAATCACAGGAATCTCTGTTGCGGCGTTTTCAAAGAACGGTGCAGATGAGCGGCATCCTTGCCGAGGTAAAATCGCACCGGTATTTCCTGTCCAAAAGGGAGGCCGCGAGAATTAAATCGAAAAAAGCCAGGCGCAGACGGCACTAAGGCTCTCCCATCCCCATCGGCGCCCCGAAACACGAGGAGGAGATAATGAATATCTATGTCGGCAACCTGTCTTACGAGACCACGGAAGAAGAATTAAGGCAGGAGTTTGAAGCTTACGGACAGGTAACATCGGTTAATATTCCCACTGACCGCTATTCCGGCCGGCCAAGGGGTTTTGGATTTGTGGAAATGCCCAATGTCTCTGAGGGACAGGAAGCCATTAAGGGTCTTGACGGAAAGACAGTCAGAGACCGCGCGCTCAAGGTCAATCCCGCGCGCCCGCCTTCAGAAAACCGGGGCCGCTTCGACAAGCAGCAGCGTTATTAGTAACCCCGGATAGCCCGGCGCGAAATACAAAACACACCCGTTTAATAAAGCCGGGTGCGCCTTGCCAATTATTACCCTTATCCGAAAACGAGGGAAACTTGAATCGCGTTTTATCCATTTACCGGGTCAGCTAAGCTCCACCTTCTGGGCGGATTTGTCATACCAGCCCTGGAAGAGTATCAAATCCGGGTTCTGGTCCAGGCTATTGAAGTTCTGGATTTTTATCTTCGCCTGTGCCGCCTTGGCAGCATCAAAGACACGGAAATCGAAGGCCTTTTTGGCTCCGTTATGTTCGCGCTGCACCGCCTTCAGTCTCCATACCCAGTCCGGTTCCTGTTTCTTGGCTACGACCAGGTGCCTTCCCACCAGCTCCGGTATCCCCTCCGGCCCGTGCAGTCTTTCCGCCTTCCCCGAAACGGCGACATCACCTTTTTCTTTACGGTTCCAGAACATGTTTCCTTATCCTCCTTTGATTACCAGCAAAGAAACTTTTTACCACTAAATAGCGAGAGGGGGTTGCCTTGACCCCCCTTTTGTGTTAACTTTACATGAAGAGAAAATCATGAATATTATTAACGAGTCATATTTCATGAAAAGTTTGACATATTTTTTGGGAATTGTCAAGCGGGTTAATAAATAATGGCAGACTGGACTTTTATCACCAACCACGGACTGGTTATGGCGCATATCGCCCGCCAGCCGGACAGCACCGCCCGGGAGATTGCCCAGTCCGTGAATATCACGGAGCGGACTACCATGAAAATCATTGCCGACCTCGAAGGGGATGGTTACATCGAGCGGCAGCGGATGGGCAGGAATAACTTCTACCACATCGACCCTCACATCGGGCTGCGGCATGAAGCCACCGGTGACGTAAAGGTGGGCGACCTGCTCCAGTTACTCGGCTGGGACAAGAGGAAGCACCGCAAAAGCTCCCGGTCTGGCGGTTGAGTGACACACCGAAAAAACCTGGCTCGCGAGATGGACTCGAACCGACAACACCCTTCCCGCCCTGGCGGGCCCTGCAGTTTCTGGTGACGGCATACGGCAACGCCTGACCATGACAAAAAGCGGGCGGCCGTCCATGAGTTAGTCCCGGTTATATGCGGGTTTTAATGACACTGTAATCACCGGCGGCTTTTTAGACCTGTCCTGCTTCATCTCAAATATGTCAGGGTAATCCTTGAGGAGCGACTGCAGCTTCTGGTGACCATAAGTCCGCGGGTCAAATGCCGGGTCAAGCCGGTGCAAATTGCTGCCCATGGTTGCCAGATAAGTCCACTCCTCCTCCTTCGCAGCCATTTCAAAACCCTTGATGAGAAGGGAAAGGGGACCTCCGGTTTCCTGACCTTCACCCTTCTCCTCCCGCCTGCGCCTCACCCTCTTTTCCGGCTCACGGGGAGCAGCCAGGTTCTCAAGGTATATGAACTGGTTGCACGCGTTCACAAATGCCTCCGGAGTCTTTTTCTCTCCCACACCGATGACGAATAACCCTTCTTCCCTTATCCTGGTCGCCAGACGGGTGTAATCACTATCGCTGGAGACAATGCAAAATCCCTGCAGGTCGTTATTGTGCAACAGGTCCATGGCGTCTATTATCATCGCGCTATCGGTGGCGTTCTTCCCGATTGTATTCCTGAACTGCTGGATCGGTTGTATCGCATGCTTGTGCAGCGACTCCTTCCACTGGTTCATGGCCGTCGTGGTCCAGTCTCCATAGATGCGCTTGATTGTAGTCAACCCGAATTTGCTGACCTCGGCCAGAATTTGGGGCAGAAGGGAAGCTTTGGCATTATCTCCGTCTATCAGAACCGCGTATTTTTGCTGTTCAATTTGCTCATCCATGAAGGCATCTCCCGAGAGATATAATCTCACACTTTCTTATAACGCCATGATAATACGGGGAAAGCAGCATTGCAAGAGCCGAAATCAGACGGGGACAAACTACCCCGGGGAAACGCCGGCAAGCGCCAGTGAAAAACGAAAGATGATGGCTCCCCGAGCTGGATTCGAACCAACAACCTAGCGGTTAACAGCCGCCCGCTCTACCATTGAGCTATCGGGGAATGCAGGCCAGCTAATATTATCCAACTTTCCCCGGCCTCAAGTCAAGTTCAGACGGCTAACCCGCATACACCGGAGCGCCAACCGGAAACGCGCCTTCCCCTTCACAGGACGGCAGACTCCCCTGCCTCTGCGCTTTTGCAGTCATCCCTTAAGTGTTATAATGCCAGCAAGGACGTCACAGCGCGTGGAACAGAGAAACCATGAGTCTCCTGGCGCTTCACCTTTCAAGGCAATGTTAGCTGCGCGTTCCCGCGAACAGGCGAGCTGTTACCCCTGACAACCCGGCCCTTTCGTAAAGGAGGTAATCATGGACTTTCGCTTCACCGAGAAGCAGGAGGGGTTCAGGCAGGAACTGATTGACTTTTGCAAGACCGAGCCCTACGGGGAAGTTGACCCCCGCGTAACGCGCGATTTTTCCCCCACTTTTTTCACCAGGGTAGCCGGTAAGGGCTGGCTGGGGGTATCTATCCCCAGGGAGTATGGAGGACTGGGTTACGGCATGACCGAGCAGGCTATTTTTTACGAAGAAATGGCCTATCACAAGGCCCCCGTCCCTACCGCCCAGAACGGTACCGCCGTGGTCATGGCCGGGACCTTTATCCGGAAATACGGCAGCGAGGCCCTGAAAAAATCGATGCTGCCGCGGATATCCCGCGGAGAGGTGCTCTTCGGGCAGAGCTTTACCGAGTCCGAAGCCGGCAGCGACCTGCTGGCCGTGCAGACCGCGGCGGAACGCCAGGGAGATTACTACCTCCTTAACGGTTCGAAGCAGTTCCAGAGCTGGGTCTCCAGGGTCCCCCACCTGGAAAATTACGGCATCGGTACCGGCATTCTGCTCCTGGCGCGCACGAAGCGGGACGCCCCTCCTGACAGGTCGTTAAGCCTCTTCGTCCTGGACGTGAAGGAGCACCTCGCGGAACTGGAAGCCCGCCCGGCCGTCTATATGGACGGCAAGACCGCCTGTGAGATCTTTTTTGATAACATCCGCATCCCGGCGAGTACGCTGATCGGGGAAGAGAACCGGGCCTGGGAATACTTTCAGGAAAGCGGGTCCTGTTTCTGGGACCGGCGCCCCGGATACTTCGTCGGCTATATGAGGGGCCTCCTCCAGAACCTCGTGGAATATGTAAAGCAGACCACGGTTGACGGACGGCCCCTGCGTGACAGTGCCCTGATTCGTCACAAGCTCGCCGAGATTGCCATTCAGGCGGAAGCGGTACGCCTGGATACCTACCGCTTTACCCAGGCGGTGAACGAGGGGGGAGACAACATGGGGCTGGGTGCGGTAATGAAGTTTCACACCGACCGCCTGTACAAATATTTCAGCAATACGGCGATGCAGATACTCGGGCCTTGCGGACAGCTGAAAGCGGGAGCCAGGTACGCGCCGCTTAAGGGCGTCATGGAAACAACCTACCGCGCCGCGGTCCAGCGGACCTTCGTGAATACCGGCCTGGATGCGATGGTAAACTGCATTGCGGGGCAGGTGCTGGGCTTGCCCAACGAGTTCGGCCTTATCTTTTGACCGGGGGTGAAGATGGATTTCAAGCTAACGGAAACACAGGAGATATTGCGCCGGAGCGCGCGGGACTTCCTGGAAAGGCGCTGCCCGAAGAGACTGGTAAGGGAAATGGAAACCGATGAGAAAGGCTTTTCCCCGGAACTGGAAGCGGAAATGGCGGCCCTCGGATGGTACGGCCTGGCCTTTCCGGAGGAGTACGGCGGGGCCGGGGCTGACTTCACCGACTTGCTGACCCTTCTCGAAGAGATGGGGCGCGCCCTGCTGCCCGGGACTTTCTTTCCCACCGTGGTCCTGGGGGGCCTGTCCGTCCTGGAAGCCGGGAGTGAAGCGCAGAAAAAAAACCTCCTGCCCCGCATCGTCCGGGGAGAGGTGCGCCTCACCCTGGCGCTTAACGAAGCGGGCTCCTGGTGCAATCCCGATACCATTGAGACCAGCGCCTCCGCCGGTAAAGGCGGGTATGTTATCAGCGGCACCAAGGTCTTCGTTCCTTACGCGCACGCGGCCGACTTCCTGGTATGCGCCGCCAGGACCGGACCCGGCAGGGATGATATCGGCCTTTTCCTCATCGGCGGCGGAAGTCCGGGAGTTTCCCTTAAATTGCTGGAGAACATCGCCGGGGACAAGCAGTACGAGGTGGTCTTCAAAGAAGTGAACCTGCCTGCGGATAATCTGCTCGGACAGCCGGGAAACGGCCGCCGCGACCTTGAAAACATCCTTCAGAAAGCGGCCGCGGCCATGTGCGCCTGGATGGTGGGCGGCGCCCAGAAAGTCCTCGATATGACGGTGGAGTACACCAGGGACAGGATACAGTTCGGAAAACCTATCGGCAGCTTCCAGATAATCCAGAGCCATTGCGCGGAAATGCTGAGCTACCTGGAAGAAGCCAGGCTGCTTACGGCGGAAGCGGGATGGCGGCTCAGCCAGGGACTGCCCGCCGGTATGGAAGTCTCCATGGCCAAGGCAAGGGCAAGCCAGGCTTACCAGTTCATCACCGCCCTCGCCCATGAAATTCATGGCGGAGTAGGTTATGCCGTCGAGCATGATCTACCTCTCTATTTCCGCCGGGCCAAAGCCGCCGAGCTGGCCTTCGGCGATTCCGATTTTCACCGTGAAAAGGTTGCCACGGCGCTGGGTCTTTAGGCCCGGACTGACGACATCATACCGGAAAGGGTCAGAACTGAAATCAAAATAATGCCGGGGAGGAAAGAACATGTACGAACAAAAGATGATAGGATACGATGAGACGATGGTAGCCCTGAACGCGATTCGTGAACACGTTACCCGTGAGCTGGCCGAGGGTACCGCCAGGACTTCTTGCGCCATAGCCATCGTGGACACATTCGGCGAACCCGTGGGAATAATGCGGATGGATGGCGCGTTCCCGGTGAATGTATCCATCGCCCTGAGAAAGGCGAAAACATCCGCGATAATGCGGCGGGACACCCGCCAGCACCACGAGGCCATCCAGAAAACGGGCTGGGAACTGAGCAATTTCGGAGATTTCGCGGTCCAGATACCGGGCGGCATCTGCATCACCGAGCCGGGGGTCAGCCGGGAAAGGAAACCGGGGGAAAAGGGGCCTGCCGTCTACGGCGGCATCGGCTGCTCCGGACGCACCGCCGAGGGGGACGAAGAACTTTCGTTTATCGGACTAAGGGCGATGCAAAAGGTCATCTGGGGACACAGCGATTAGGCCCTCTGTCCACGGTTTATTTGCATCAGTTCGGGGACAAAGAAGAAACCGCCTCAGACCAACAGAACTTCTGACCCGCGGAGGCTTGCATTCCGCCTGCGCAGCCACGATATTAAGCTAAAGCTTGCCCATCTCTTCTAGAAGCTTGATTATCGGGAGCGACTCGGAGACACCGGTGGAGCCCCGCATCGCCACCACCACGTTGAGCATCTCCACTATCTCTTCCGCCGTAGCCCCGTGCTCCAGGGAACGGCCGACCTGGGCCAGGCTGGAATTGGCGCATCCAGACCCTATCGCGATGGCCGCGGACATCAGGTGCTTGACCTTTCTGCTGAGGGCCCCGTCCCGGTATACCGCGTTGCTCAAATCCGCCCGGGCGCTCGCCATGGCGGGAGGCTGCACTTCCTTCAATTTATTGAGTAGTTTCTTCCGCTCCTCGTTCTGCTCCAGCTGGCTCACCATTTGCGGTACCTCCTTCATTACGGACAAATTACGTTATACCAGCCGTCCCACGCGGGAACCGTCCCGGATGGCTTCCAGTATACCGGCGGGCTCGGCACAGTCACCCACCAGATGGACCTCACGGGAAGCGTTCTTCAGCGATTCCGCCAGTTCCGCGTTCGGCCGATAGTCAGCGGCAAAGATAACGGTATCCGCGGGCAGTGTCTGCCGCTCCCCGTCTTTCTCAATCACCAGCCCCTCGCCGTTTACCTCCACGTACTTCACCTTTGGCAGGATGACCCCGCCCCTCTTCAATACCCTGTCCTTCCAGAACGTCCTCAGCACGGTCATCGGCCCTTCTCCGAAGGCAAGGTCCTCCCGTGTATCCACCATGGTGACCTGCTTGCCTTTTCCGGTGAGAAAATCAGCCATTTCACAACCGCCCAGTCCGATTCCCATGACCACGACCTTCTTCCCGAAAGGTGCCCAGGAAAGGAACACCCGGCGCATGATGTTGTAACCCGCTTTTCCCCTCATAAGGGCGGCCCCGAAGGACCAGAGCAAAGTTCCTCCGCCCTGCCCGCTCATCATCCGCTGCATCCCTCCGGAACTGAGCACATTCTTCCTGTCCATACCCGGTATCTGCGGCAGGGCTGATGCGGCACCCGTGGCCAGCACCACGGCGTCAGGATTGATTTCGGCAATCAACTCCGGGGAGACCTCGCGTTTGAGGTGGACCTCAACACCCAGCTTCTCCATCTGGGACTTCAGGTATCTGAGGAATTCCACGTACTCGCTTCGCAGCAGGCCGGCCGGTATCAGCTGCCCGCCGAGCTGGTATCCCTTCTCATAGAGGGCTACCTTGTGTCCCCGCAGGGCGGCCACGCGGGCAGCTTCCATTCCTCCCGGCCCTCCACCCACGACGAGGACTTTCCTGGGAGTATCCACCGGTTTGATTTCATAATCTGCCTCTTTCTCCCTGGCGGCATTCACGGTACAGGCGCGCTGCGGCGCGAGGCAGCTGTTACAGCTGACACAGGGCGTAATATCGTCGGTGTTTCCTGAAGCCGCCTTGTTGGGCAGCTCCGGGTCGGCTATCAGGGCCCTGCCGATGCAGATAAGGTCCGCTTTTCCCTCCCGGAGCAATCTTTCACCCATCCAAACATCTACCCTGCCTCCGGCCATCACAGGTATGCCTACCGTTTTCTTAATCTCTGCCGCTTCGCCGGCGTTAAAACCGGGCCCATATTCCAGCGAATGCGGCAGCTGCAGAGCAACATCGATAACATCAATCCCGGCCTCTTCCAGCATCGGAGCCAGCTCACGGGACATGTCCAGCGTTATGCCCCCTTTCGTCTGGCGCTCCTCGCTGTTAATACGGCACCACACGGGGTAATCGGGACCGACAAGCTCACGGGTAGCCTTTGCGATTTCCAAAAGGAACCGTGCCCTGTTTTTCAGGTCGCCTCCGTATTGGTCCTGGCGCTGGTTAAAGGCCGGAGAAAGGAAGCTGTTTATCAAATAGCGGAGAGCGGCGTCAATCTCGACGCCGTCGCACCCCGCCTCTTTCGCCCGCCGGGCCGCGCTGGCAAACTGCCCGACCAGCTTCTCGATTTCGCCGAGGGACAGCTCCCGCGGCACCCAGTACCTGGGGTGTGCCCAGCTGGGCGTCCGGGAGACGGCTGATGCGGCCACCGGCTGGACATGCACCAGGTCAACATTGGCGGCAGGACCGTAGTGGTTCAACTGGAGTACGATTTTGGCGCCGTGCCGGTGGACGGCCTCGGCCAGCTGCGCAAAGCCCGGAATGGTGCGGTCCTCGTTGATAAGCATTGATTCCAGATGCCCGGCGCCTTCAGGGTAATCAACCATAATCCCGCCCACCATAATCGCACCGGCGCCGCCCTTGGCCCTTGCCGCGAAATAGTCCTTCATCGGTTGCGTGGCGGTGTAATCCTTCGCTGCGATTCCCATCGGGGCCATCACAATCCGGTTCCTCAGGTCAAGGTTCCCCAACCGGACAGGCTCAAAGAGCCTGGAGAATCTTGTCTTATCTGCCATTATTTCCTCCTGAAGGTCTAAATCCGGAGGCCTGCCTTAAAGCCCTCGAGAATCGCCTCCCTCACTCGTCCTGTCTGATAACAATCGCCCACCTGGTAGAGTTCGGGGACCTTGCCCTCCAGGGAGAGGGCCAGCGCATTGTCTGACAGCATGCCTGCCGCAATCACCACCGAGTCGGCTTCAAAAAACTCGAGGTATTTACCGGCGCGGGTAACCCGGACTCCTTTTTCGTTAATGCTATCCACCCTGGTATTTGTTTCCATCCGGATACCGGTCGCGGCGAGCCTGTCAATGACTACCCACCGGTTATAACCCCCGATGTCCGCCCCGATGCGTCCCAGCATCTCCAGGACGGTTACCTTCTTTCCTTTCCGGTGAAGAAACTCCGCGGTCTCGCAACCGGTGGAACCGCCGCCGATGATGACCACGTTCTGCCCCACCTGCTTACCCGCGAGCACGTCGGTAGCCAGGGAAACATTTTTCCCCCCCACGCCCGGGATATCAGGCACACACGGGGTGGCGCCAGTTGCCACGATAACGGCGTCAGCACCGGACTGTTCTATTGTGCGGGCGGTACATTCTTCATTCAGTCTCACATCTACTTCCAGCTTGTTAAGCTGGGTCTTCAAATACCGGACCAGATTGAGCCACTCTTCCTTGTAAGGCGGCAGAACGGCATACAGGAGCTGGCCGCCCAGCTCTTTTCCTTTCTCAAAAAGCGTAACCCGGTGTCCGCGGCGGGCGGCGATACGCGCGGCCTCCATGCCGGCCGGCCCACCGCCGATGACCACCACCGACTTGCTTTTTTCCGCCGGAACGATGTCATATTCACCTTCACTACCCGCCCTGGCGTTAACGGAACAGGTAACCATACGGTCACTGCCTACAGCTTCCCAGCAATGACAGCAGGCCGTGCACATGCGGATGTCATCCAGTCTCCCTTCCCTGGCCTTCAGCGGCAGATACGGGTCGGCGATGAGCGGAGCGGCCATAGCGATTAAATCTGCCCGGCCCTGTTCCAGTATCTCCTCGGCGAGGAGAGGGTCATTGATGCGGACGTTAGCCGCCACCGGAATACCGACGGCCCCCTTGATGCCCTCCGCCAGGTAGACAAAAGCCCCGCGCGGAACGCTCATATGGGTCTTGGGCTCGCGGGTCTCCTTCCACCCCGGATAAACGCTGAGAGCGTGGGCACCGGCGGCTTCGAGGATGCGCGCGATTTGCTTCCATTCCTCGAGACCCTGCCCCCAGGGCACCATGTCAAGGCCGGAGACCCGGCAAATCAGGGGGAAGTCATCCCCCGCTTTTTTCCTGATGTCAGCTATCGCGCGGACCGCGATCCTGGTGCGGTTTTCCAGGCTGCCACCGTACTCATCCGTCCGCCGGTTGGTGAAGGGATTGATAAACTGGCAGAGCAGGTTACCCGCGGCAACCTGGAACTCCGCCGCGTCAAAACCCGCCTTACGCGCTCTCAACGCGGCGTCGCCAATCGCCTCTTCAATCGCATGTATTTCCGGAACGGTAAGAGCTCTCACCCTGGGTAGGAAGTCGGCCTGGCTGAAGCTGGGGTGGAGGCCGGTGGTGGGAATTTCCACAGCGGACGGCCCCACGTCTTCGGCGGTGCTCTCCATCCCCCGGCTGGCCCAGTACCCGTAGGCAGCCATCTGGGGCGCGATATATCCCCCGGCATCGTGGACCGCCTTCGTCAGCTGCTGCAGGCCGGAGATACTGCTATCATCATAAAGGTTCAGCTTCCCCGCACCGACCCTTCTTCCCGGGTAGAGTACCTGGATAGCCCCGGTAATCAGGAGTCCGGCGCCACCCTTCGCGCGCTCCGCGTAAAAATTGGCCATTCTTCCCACGTCATCGGAATCATACTTGGTGGTTATCGGAGCCATGATTATCCGGTTCGGGATTTCCAGCGTCCCGATTTTAACGGGCTCGAATAAACGCTTTAGCTTGTCCATGTTTTCTTCAAAACCTCCTGCAGCACGGCCTTAGGATAAATGCGGTCTCAACAGGTACGGTCAGACGCTACTTACCGGAGATAGCGCATATAATTTGATTCGCTGCTCAAGATAATTATAACAGAAATCTCTTCGTCCACAATTTATCGAAAATCAAACGGCGGGGAGGAACTCCCGAGGGAACCCCTCCCCGCCTTACTAACCTCTTCAACCCCGGCTACACTTTAGACCCGGTTTGTTGCTTTCTCTGCGTCACTAGGGCAAAGTCGAGAGGTATTCGGGGAACACTTCAGCCCGCCTCTGGTTCCAGTAATTGGGAATTTCGCTGGCTTTCATGCCTTTGTCCGCAGCCTCACCCAGTACGGTGTCCCAGAGTGCTTTCAGCTCTTCGTTTCTCTTCAGGCGCGCCTGCTGGTTCCTCTCCAGGCGGTCTGTCCACGCACCAATTTCTTTCAGGTACTTGATGCTGCCTTCGTGCCACGGGAAGAGGAAGAGGCCCTCACCCTTCTGGAGCGTATTGACCGCCAGGTCACTTGACCCCGCGCCGATGTACTTGTCCACGTAATCGGGATGGGTCTCGTTCATCAGCTTGGTTACCCAGTAAGCTTCGTCAACGGTCACCCGGTCTTTATAGCCGACCAGGAAGGGATAGTACATGCAGCTTGCCCACGTCGGGTTCGCGTCGGTGAGGCCGGCGCCCACCGTGAACTCCTTCGGGAAAGCAATAGGATAGTAACGGTTATATGCCGCCCATGCCTCCTTGTCCTCCGGAGGCATGGGTATCCACTTGATACCATAAGGTGAAGCAGCCAGTTGCATGGCCTGAGCGGCGTCCCCGGCCATCGGGGCGGCATCAATGGTGCCGTCCTGCAGGCCGTTATACATGGCGATAAAGGTGGAAAGCTCCACGATTTGCACGTCATCGGTGGTGAGGCCGGCGAAGGCCAGAGAGCCCATCACCAGCGAGTTGGGCGACGGTGAAGCTACAACCTGGGGAAGCTTCTTCCCCTTGATGTCCGCCATGGTATTAATTTTACCGTCATCCCGGGTTGCCAGGCTGTAAGGAGAGGTCCTTTCCATGAGCCACATTAAACGGATATCCGTCTGCGGCCCCCATTCAATCGCGGTGAAATCGTACAGGCCTTCCATGGCATAGAACTGGTCCGGGCTTCCGGTCATGATTTTGGCCGTGCCGCTGCGGATAGCCTCGGTCCGGGCTACGCCGGTACCCAGCGGGAAATACCTCATTTTTATGCTGAAGTTCTTGTCCCAGGCTTCCGCAACGACGCCCATCAGGATGTGGGCCGTTCCGCCGACATCAAAGCCGGCGACGGTTATCGTGCTCGGCTTTACGATTGCCTTCGGCGGGGCCGGAGCCGTCGTCGGGGCCGGGGCCGGCACGGTAGCCGTGGCTGTTACCGTTGCGGTTGCCGTAACCGTCGGCGCCGGGGCCGGCGGTGGGGCGGGGGGCGGCGCGGGGGCCGGCGTGGTTGATGGTCCGCTGCAACCCCAGACGATGATGAGTGTCAGCAGGACCGTCAGCACTATGCTGAATATTCTGAATCTATTCCTCAATTTTTTCCTCCTGAGTTTATTTATATCCGATTGTGTTTCCCACAATATGGGTCACTCTATTCCAAAGTAGACAGGTATTCCGGGAACTCCTGAGCCCGCCTCTCGTTCCAGTAACCGGGGATTTCACCGGCTTTCATTCCTTTATCCGCAGCTTCACCCAGTACGGTTTCCCAGAGGGCTTTTAGTCCTTCGTTCCTCTTCAGGCGCGCCTGCTGGTTCCTCTCCAGGCGGTCACTCCAGGCTCCAATCTCCTTCAGGTACTTGATACTGCCGTCGTGCCAGGGGAAGATAAAAAGTCCCTTGCCCGCCTGTAATGTGTTATTCTCCAGTGCACCTGCCCCGGCCCCGATGTATTTATCAAAGTAATCGGGATTACTCTCATTCATCAGCTTGGTTATCCAGTATGCTTCGTCCTCAGTTACCTGGTCCTTGTAGCTAAGTAACAGGGGGTAGTACTGGTTAGCTGCATCAACCGGGTTCTCTGCGGATATACCCGCACCTACGGTGAAATGAGTAGGAAATCCCACGGGATAATACCGGTTAAACGCTGCCCATCCCTCCTTGTCTTCGGGCGGCATGGGGACCCAGTAGATACCATGGGTTGAAGCTGCCAGTTGCATGGCCTGCGCGGAATCTCCCGCTAAAGCAGCGGCATCGATCGTCCCGTCCAACAGGCCGTTATACATGGCGATAAAGGTGGAAAGATTGATTACCTTAACGTCATCAAGGGTAAGACCATCCCAGGCAAGCGAGCCCAGTACCAGGGAGTTCGGAGCAGGAGAGGCAACAACCTGAGGAAGCTTCTTCCCCTTGAGGTCCGCCATCGTTTTTATTCCGCTATCCGCCCGCGTCGCCAGACTGTAGGGAGAAGTCCTTTCAAAAAGCCAGGTCAGGCGTAAATCAGTCTGTGGACCCCATTCAACCGCAGCAAAGTCATAGAGACCTTCCATGGCATAGAATTGGTCAGCGCTTCCGGTTACGATTTTGGCTGTGCCGCTCCGAATAGCCTCGGTCCTGGCTACACCGGTACCCACCGGGAAATACCTCATCTTTATGCTGAAGTTCTTGTCCCAGGCTTCCGCAACGACACCCATCAGGATATGGGCCGTACCGCCGACATCAAACCCTGCGACCGTTATCGAACTTGGTTTTACGATTTCCTTCGGCGGGGCCGTCGTCGGCGCCGGGGCCGGTACAGTAGCCGTGGTTGTTACCGTGGCGGTTGCCGTAACCGTCGGGGCCGGGGCCGGCGGCGGTGCCGGCGGGGGCACCGGGGCCGGAGTTGTCGCTGGTCCACCGCAGCCCCAGACGATAACGAGTGCCAGAAGAACCGTCAATACCAAGCTGAGTGCCGTGAATTTGTTTTTCACTTTATCCTCTCCTTCTTAACCGATGGCACCGGAATGGAGCACTAACACATCCAAACTGAACGAGAAACCGGTCCAGGAAACCAGCTGGAACGGAAGATATCCACTACATATTATCACCCCCCTGTACATTTTCTTTCTGAGTTTACAGTATGAGAGTCCCGCCCCCCGTCCCGGCGGTTGCCGAACGGGTAGCCTTTCTCGCAATTAAAAATATGATTATGGTCACTACCATTAACCCAAGCCCGATAAGGTCAGTCTGCCAGCCGGGAGTCATCAGCAGGAAGGCGGACACCGCCAGGAGCACCCGGAAAACCGGTGAAACCGTGCCGAGCACCAGGAGATAACCTTCCAGGGCGGCCGCGACCAGGATAAGACCGAGCACCAGCGTGGACAAAGGCAGAAAGATTTCCACAACCGGCGCCTGGCCCAGAAGAAGGGCCGGACGGTAGATGAATACAAAGGGCACGATATAGATTGCGATGGCCAGGCGCATCGCCTGTAGCCCCGTTTTGAAGAAACTGGCATTGGCGATACCCGCAGCGGTATAAGCCCCCAGGGCAACGGGCGGCGTCAGGTATGAAGACAAGCCCCAGTAAAAAACGAAGAGATGGGCTGCCAGGGGATTAACGCCAATCTGGACAAGCACCGGTGCCACGATTATCGCCAGAAAGACATAGCACGCCAGCACGGGCATCCCCATACCCAGCACTATCGAACTCACCGCGCTCAGGACCAGCAGTAATGGGAGGTTATCACCGGCAATAACCGTTACTTCATGAACGAAGGAATGCGCGATTCCGGTAACGGAGAAGGAACCGATGATAAAGCCGATGCCGAGCATGATGCAGATGAGGTAAACCAGTATCCGGGCGATATCGATAACCAGGATATAATAGTCCTTAAGGCGAAGCCGTGTTTTTTTTCTGAGCATTGCCAGCATGAGCAGTATGGCGCTCGCGACGAAGGGAGCCCTTCCCTCCAGTCCCAGATAAAGGAAATAGACCAGCCCCAAAATAGCCACGAAATAAGGCAGGACATCCAGAAATGATCTCTTCAGGTTCGGCAGTTCGGAACGGGACAGACCCATCAAGCCTTGCCTCTTGGCATATGCGTGGACCTGTAAGAAGAGGGCCAGATAATAACATATTCCCGGGATTGCCGCCGCGACAACCACCTGCCAGTAGGTCATTCCCAGGAAGATAGCGATAAGGAAAGCCACCGTCCCCATTACCGGGGGCATAATATTACCTCCGGTAGAAGCGCAAGCCTCGACGGCAGCAGCGAAATGGGCCGGATATCCCGCTTTTTTCATAGCCGGGATGGTGAAGGTCCCGGTGGTAACCACATTGGAAATAACGCTGCCGGTCATGGTGCCGAAAGCCGCGCTGGATAATATGGCTACCTTGGCTGGTCCCCCTGTCTGCCGGCCCATGAAAGCAAAAGCGAAATTCAAGAAAGCCTGGCCACCCCCGGTGGCTACCAGCACCACCCCGAAGACCAGGAAACCAATCAGGACATTGGCGAAGACAGACCCGGCGATGCCCAGAATACTGGAATGGCTGACGATATGGTTCAGCACCGTAGCCTTGAGCGAATATTGAAGCCCTTCAAGTACGCCCGGCATATAGCCGGCAAAGAGAGGGAAAGCCGCAAAGAAGACGACGATAATGAACATGGACAGGCCGGTGGTGCGCCGTAATCCCTCGATCAATAACAGTAAGAGGATAGCAGACGCGGCGACAATGGAAGGAGGCGAAAACATCGCCGTGTCCCAACCCTTGGTCAACAGGTTAAGGGACTGGGTAACCAGGTAAACGGACGTGACGATGGTCAAACCGAAGAGGACCTTGTCGTACCAGGGGATCTTGTCTTTCGAGGCCCCTTTTGTCGCCGGATAGAAGATAAAAGCCAGGGATAGAAAAACGGTGATTAATGCGTAGATGTAAGCATTACCAAGTTCCAGGAGCTGTCCGGCTTTCCTGAAGAGGAACACATGGTCGATTGCCAGGAGAACTCCGAACGACGTAAATAGAACGGTTGTTATCCGCCAAAACAAGCTGAGAGACCTGGTTTCCTGGGTCTCCGCCATCCTGGCCTTTTCCTCAACGGCCTTTTCATCAATCTGCTGGCCGCCGTTATACTCCATAATAGACTCCTTGCTCAGGTATTTATTAGGTGAACGAGGTTGGTCTTCTCCAGGGGTTTCCGGTGCCCTAGACCTTCAGGATGCGCGCGGCATTGCTATAAAATACCTTCTCCAGTACCTCCGGCTTAAACGGGAGCTGCTTGAGAAAGTCCATCGCCGGTTTTATCTGTGTATAAGGCGCCGCACTCCCGAAGACAAAGCGTTCGGACAGACCGTCGTTGGCCGCCTGGACGTAAGGGCCGGCCGCCGCTCCCCCGAGATAGTTGGCGATACCGGATGTTTCTATGTAAACGTTGCTGTGTCTGGCGCAGGTAGCCAGGGTCTCCCATACCCAGGGGAAACCGGCATGTACCAGGACAATATCTATTTCCGGAAAATCCGTGGCTACCTCATCCACGTCAAGTGTATTGCACCAGTCCATATACCCCCAGGACTCTCCCCAGGGGCTCATTCCCGTGGTGATACTCACAATCAGCCCGTGTTCGGCGCACTTGGCGTAAACGGGATAGGCTTTTTTATCATTCATGCGTATCTTCTGCAGAAACGGGTCCAGGGAGACGCCCTTGAATCCCAGCTTGACCGCTTTGTCCACTTCCCGGACCGCCGCCATCCCCTTGTGGGGATCAATGCCCGCGAACCCGATTAACCGCTGCGGGTACTTACTTACGATATCGGCAACCTTTTCGTTTTCCCACTTCCAACCCAGGGAAGTCTCCAGATCCCTGCCGAGCACCACGCCCACGGAGACGCCGGCTTCGTCCATCTCCCGTATCAGGTCATCCACCGTCTGTGTAGGAAACTCCTTAAGACCCCGGCGTGCCAGGGCACTAGCGACGTGCCGCTTCTGGAACGGCATGGATAAAAACTCCTGCCACTCTTTGGTGATGGGCCTGGCCCTGAAATCGATTACCTTCATTACTTTCCTTTCTCCTTATTCGTTAACGCTCTCCCGCGTCCATTATTTCGAGCAAACCGGACTCGGCTACTATAAACTTGACGTGTTTATTCTTAAAATGATTCAGAAAAGAAATTCACCCCAGAGAATTCCTTAGTATACTTCGTCGCATCTTTCCCTGTCAAGCATCTATTATTATGGTTTTTGTATATTATCAGCGGATAACCGGCGCCGGGACTCCCGGGAAGCTGGAGGAAATGATTCCGGATATGTTTAACAAACCGCTACCGGTGAACGGTTTTGCTTGCATTGGGTCGGGAAGGTTGACATTGCGAGGCGAAAAGCGACGAAGCAATCTCTTTTATTGTGCCAAGAATTGCTTCGCTCCGCTATCAATGACATTACCAAAAAACAAGCGAACCCGCGCAGACCGTCATTTTAAATCTCCGGCGAATTATGCTACCATTGAGCTACCCGTAAAATCGGAGTGAAAGGAGGCAAGAAGCAGGATTTATTTAAGCGTAACACGTACCAAATACAGAATTGAAATACTGGATTTTCCCAATGAATCAAAGGAGGAAACTCATAATCATGGCAAAGAAACCTTTTATGAATATGGTAGGCGTGAACTGCCCCCCGGAACTCGAAGACAAACTTAATAAATGGTACGATGACACCCATGTCCGCATGATAATGGACCTGGGCATGGTAAACCGCGCCGTCCGCTACCGCCGCGTGGATACGGACGCCAAGGTAGCCACCGGGGAAATTCAGCCCCCTCTCTACCTGGCCACCTATGACTTCGATGACCAGGCAACCTTTGAAAAATACTGGCACCACCCGGACCACGAGCCCCTGAACGAGGATGTCCGCCAGACCTGGCCGAATTGGGCGGATATGAGAAAGCTCCGCGCCCAGTATGAAGTCATGAGGATATGGACCAAGTAAATCCCGAAACGCATATCACGGCGCTTAAGAAGGCTTGAGACCAAAGAGACGGGCCAGGTTAGCTCCCTTGATGTCCGCTTTCTCTATCTCGGAAAGGAAGTCCATCCCCTCTATCCAGTTGACCGCGCCGCCGGGGATGCGCCAGGGCAGGGGGAAGTCGGTTCCGATAGCTGCCTGCCGGGCGCCGACACGGTCAACAAGGAACTTCAATATCTCGGGGCGGTAAAGCTGGCAGTCATAGTAAAGCCGGCCCAGATACTCTTCCGGGGGCCGCTCCATCGTGCGGGCTTCAGCCTTGGTGTGATAGGCGAAGGATAAGCGTCCTATGTTATAGAGGGCAAAGCCTCCTCCCTGGAGGAAACATATCTTCAAATCCGGGCAGCGGTCCAGTACCCCGCCGAAGATGAGTGACGTAATCGCCAGGGTGGTTTCCACGGGCGCGCCGATGCTTACCGGGAAGACGTAGCGCGAAAGGCGCTCGCGCTGGGACAGCACCGGGAAAGCCGGGTGGCACAGAGCGAATAATCCCTCGGAGGCAATCGCCTCGAAGACGGGCAGGAATTCGGGGTCGTCCAGGTCACGGCCGTTGACATGAGTTGTCACGAAGACGCCTTTCACATGCAGGTCCCTGGCAGCATATTCCAGTTCCTTCAGGGCCGCGCCGGTATCATCCCAGGGAAGCATCGCCAGCCCCACGAAGTTTGCCGGATAATCGCTTTCCAGCTCGGCAAGCTCCTCGTTGATTTCGCGGCAGAAAGCCACGGACTGGCTGGTTTCCAGATGGCAGTTCGCGAAATAGCCGACGATACCCAGGACCTGGGCGTCAAAATTCTCCTCTTCACGCGCCGCGCGGATGCGCTCCCGGGGATATGTGGAGACATCCAGCAGGCGCATGATTTCCTCACCCCAGAGAGGCAGCGGACGGCCGTTGAGGATTACCCTCCGCTGTCCCTGCGCGTTTTTCTCAACGGCCGCGCCGAACCATTCGCCCCCCTCCCGGGTTGCCTTGAAGAATGACTTCGGGAGAAAATGGTTGTGAACGTCAATATTCATGGGCCCTCCCGCTCCGGTTTCAGCTTGAGGAGCCGGGCCGCGTTACCGTAAAGGAGCTTTTCGGTCTCGCCGGTCTTCCAGGAAAGCTCCTTCCACTTTGCCACGGTCTGCTTCATACTGAGGCCGCCGCGCAGGTACCAGCCGTAAGGATAAGCCGAGCCGTAAAGGTAACGCTCGCTGAACGGCGGGACGCTGAAAATTTCGGCATACTGGCCGCCCAGGGGACGGAAATGGTAAACGTCCGGAGAAATCCATACGTTAGGATAGCGGGTCATCAGCGACACAATCTCCGCGAAGAAGGGGTAAGCCCCGTGGGCCATGACAAGCTGAAGACCCGGAAAGTCCCGCGCTACGGCTTCCAGGCTCAGCGGATTGACAAAGCTGATATTCCCGGAGGGACGCAGGTTTTTCAGGCTGAGAGAGAGGCAGACCACGGCATCCAGCCCGGCGCACTGCTCGTAGACCGGATAGAGGCGGCGGTCATCCGGTGAGAGAGGGGTGTCCAGCAGGCCGGGATCGAAATGAATGCCGGGAAAACCGAAACCCTTTACCGTCCTTTCTATCTCCGCCCGGCACGCCGAAGTATTGCCGGGGTCTACCCCCGCCAGGGGGATAAAACGCCCGGGATAGCGGTCAGCCAGCTCCTTGAGATGGTCGTTGCTGACCTTCGGAGGGGGCACTGCCCTGCCCAGCACCACGCCGATGAGGTCGGCTTCCTCCATCTCCCGGACGCATTCTTCCAGACTTGTATTGTACCAGGACTCGGCTCCCTGCATCCCGATGATAGCTTCAAACTCCCGGTGATTAGCCTTAAGTTCTTCCGTTGGCGGGCGGAAACGAAAATCGATTACTGGCACGGTTCACCTCCCAAATATTCTATTTTCGCGTAATAAGACGCTATCTAGCGCCCGGTTGCAAAAATAACTGTATATTCCAGTCCCTTCTCCCTTGAGGGGAGAAGGTTAGGATGAGGGTGAAATGAGACTACCCCCCACCTTAATCCTCTCCCGCAAGGGGCGAGGAAATATGTATAGCTAATTATGCAACTAAGTACTAGCGGGAGTCATCCGGACGCCTCGCCGATTCGGGCATGAGGTCGGGGCGGAAGCGCGCCGGTCCCGGCATGGCGATGCACAGGCGATAGAAAGGCCCGGAAGGGTCAACCTTGAACTTGATATCCGCGCCGCAGGGGATGACATAAGCATCTCCCTTTTCCACCTTTAAGGTCTTTTCCACGCTGAATCGGGTGACGGGGAGGCTGTAGATAAGCTCCGCCTTGCCTCCCATCACAAACTGGACTTCATTATGCCAGAAGATATAACGGGTGGTCTTTCCGGCAGGGAAAGCCTCCAGTTGGACCAGGGCTTCCGGCTTGTGAATCAGGTCAGGGTGAATCGTCCAGTTTCCGCGCAGCGAGGTGACCTCTATCTCCGGGTCATTGATGTCAACATGAATCCTGGGCAGCACGTCGAGGATCCGCTCATCTCTCGTCTCGTATTCTCCCATGCTATCCTCCTTTTATGTCAATCTTCGGAGTTGGTAATGTCATTGCGAGCAGAGCAAAGCAATCTCCGGCATGAAACGAGATTGCTTCGTCGCTGTGCTCCTCGCAATGACAGCCTTCCATCCAAATACCAACAAAACCAACTCAAGCGCTGCACTTTTCCGGTCGCGGATAAATCTGGCGGAAGGAGCCGCGATAATATATGCCGAGCAGGTCCATCCAGAGCGGGTCTTCTTCCGACTGTTTGCGGAACCCGGCAAGGGCATTCTGTGCTTCCGCCGGGTCAAGGGAAGTCTCATAAATGGAGAGATATGGAGAGGTGTGATGCGGTAGCGGGTCGTTGGGGTCGACCGCCTTATACCGGTAGGCGGTATCATGATAGCCCCACTCCAGAGTCTCCGGGGCGTGCCGGCGGTTGTACCAGGCATCGAACTCCTCTTCCCTGGTCGAGTCCACGCAGTAACTGAAGACAAGGAACAACCCGAGGGCGGGGCGGCCGGTCCGGGCGCTGCGGAACTCCGGGCCTACCCTCCGAAAAAGCGTTTCCATCATGTTTACCCTGGCGGCGAAGTCCTGACCTTCATCCTTCATCTTTTTCTCAAACTTGCGGATATCCTTGAGGGCTTTCCCCATGTCTTCGCGGTATATCTCCGAAAGGCTGAGATACCTGGGCCGGCCCCGGAAGCTAGGCTCATTGCTGAAGACATTTTCGTAGCGCCGGGTATTCCGGACAAAGCTCAGCTCTTCCATCCCCGCGATAAAACTGTCTTCATACCAGCGATTGAACTCGGCCTCCCGCGATGAATCAGTGCAATCAGTAAGAGTTACGTATAATCCCGGCGGATACCGACCTTCCATATTTACCTCCTGGCAACATTATCAGGCGCTGCGGGTGATTTCTCCGTAAAAATCCGGGCGGCGGTCCTTGACTACGTCCGCTTCCCATTCGCCCGGAATGGTAACGGTGCGTTTCTGGCGGGCCATCGCCAGGCTGACCTCCCCGTAGATAATTTCCTCGCAGAAAGTATTTGAACTGGCCAGCATCTCCCCCGCCGCGTTGACGATGCGGCTCGCGCCGACGAACCGGTAGCCCCGTTCCGTACCCACGCGGTCGACGGCGACCATATGGACCCTGTTTTCAATCGCCCGGGTGGGGACAAAACAATCGGCGTACCTCTCCGCCAGGCGGCTCCAGGGCAGCGGGGCGAAGTTCGTGGGCAGCACCAGGATATCGGCCCCCAGCAGTGACAGTACGCGGGAACTCTCCGGGAAGACCAGGTCACGGCAAATCTCCATCCCGATATTTCCGATAGGGGTCCGGTGGACCTGGAAAGGCCTGTCCCCGGGGTCGACAAAGCGGTCCACGCCCAGATAAGGGAGATGTATCTTGCGATAGGTCCCGACGATGCCGCCCGGCCCGATGAGCACGGCGGTATTGAACAGTTTCCCGGCGTCCTTTTCCAGCAGTCCAAAAACAGTGTGGACATTAAGCTCCCGGCAGAGAGCGGCCACCTCCCCGGTAGCCGGGCCGGGTACCGTCTCGGCGAAGGGAAGGGCCTCTTCGCGACTGGAATAAACGTAGCCGGTGAGGCTGAGTTCCGGAAATACCACCAAGTCCGCACGCACAGCGGCGACTTCCCGCAGCAGGTCCAGAATCTTATGCAGATTATCAACCGGCTGCATCAATTGCGGCGCTATCTGCACGCCCGCGATTTTCACCCGGTCATTCATGGCCTATACTCCCTGACAGTCCTGTTTGGTTTTGATTAATTCTTGCAGTCTTTTTCGGTTTTCGTTGATTCCGGGTAGGCGCCCCGTCCCGATGATTCTCTTCCACCCTAACCCACCCCCGGGGCTGCTCTCTTCTTCCCCCTGCCAAATATACAAAACCTAGGGAATTGTCTCCTTACCCACAAACTCGGCGTCATGCAGGGCGAGAACGATATCCGCCCGCTTCTGGACTTTGAGCACGCTGTCGTATGCCTCGCGGGCGTCGTGGTGCATGCCGAAGGGCGCCACCTCCCAGCCCCGGTGCTTCATCGCCTCCGTCTGTTCAAAGTTCGGCAGGGTGCAGCAGTAGCCGGTGATTATCGCCTTACCCGCGGATGTGTTTACCTCTATCGATTGCCCGCCCGGTGTGTGTCCTGGAGTGAGCAGCACGGAAACACCGGGAATAATCTCCTTGTCTCCGTCGACGAGCTCCAGGTCAAGCTTCTTTAATAGTTCCTGGCTGTAGCTGCCGGCGTCAAGCGGGTGCGGGTTCCGGGCATATTCCAGCTCTTTCTTTTGCGCGATAAATCGCGCATTCTTGTAAAGGTGGGCCAGGGCGATATGGTCCCAGTGCAGGTGGGTGAAGAGAACGATATCGATGTCTTCAGGCTTTAGCCCGTATTTCGCCAGCCCGTCCTGGGCGGAGATAACATCGGTCTCGGTAAACCCCTTTTTCACAAACATGTCCGCGGTCGCACCGGCATCAACGAGGATTTTCGGCTGTGAGCCCTCGATGTACCAGATATAACAGGCAGACATATGTTTTACGCCCAGATTCATGCGGTAGGTCCACTGTGACAGGTCTCTCGGCCCCTCGCATAATGCGATGGGGTGAATCTTTAGAGTACTCATTAGCGTCCTCCTGCTTTTTGAAATGTTCCGGTCCCTCCGGCGCCGTCAGATGGGGGGCCGGAGAAGAGCCTTTAAACTCAGCTTTTATTTTTCCAGCCCGAGCGCCCGGGCGGCATTCCCGTAAAGGAGCTTGTCCATCTCCTTCGGGTCCCAGCCCAGGCCCTTCCAGCGCTCCAGGGAAGCTTTCATCCCCAGACCATCCGAGAGGAGGAGTCCATAGGGATAGGAAGAGGCATAAAGGTACTGGTTGCTGAAGGGGGGACTGTTGAAAGCCTCCACGTACATGTTGCCGAAGGGACGGAAGTGGAAAGCGTCCGGGGATATCCAGACATTCTTGTGCCGGAAGGTGAGCGCCACGGCATCAAAGAGGAAAGGATATGACCCGTGCCCCAGGACTATCTTCAATTCCGGGAAATCGGTAGCCACTTCCTCTACTTTCCTCGGGTCAAGGCCTTCGGAGCCGGTAAAACGCAGGCCCATGCCGAGGCAGACCACCGCACCGAGGTCAGCGCACTGGGCATAGATTGGATAAAGACGGCGGTCATTAGGTAAAAGGGGCGGGGTCAGAAAGGAAGCATCGAAGTAGATGCCGCGCAGTCCCAGGTCCTGCACTACCCGGTCTATCTCTTTCTGGCAGGCGCGGCGGTTGGCGGGGCTGGGGTCTACTCCCGCCAGGGGAACAAAGCGCCCGGGGTAGCGGTCAGCCAGCTCCTTCAAATGGTCGTTGCTGACTGCCGGGGGCGGCACGGCCCGGCCCATGACCACTCCGATGAGGTCAATCTCCTCCATTTCTTTGACGCACTCGTCAAGGCTGGTGTTGTACCACTCTTCCCTGCCCTTGAAACCGATTAATTTCTCGAACGCAAGGTGGTTGGCCTTGAATTCATCGCTGGGGGGACGGAAACGGAAATCAAGTACTGGCATGTCACTCCTTTCTTACGCTGCCGGCGACGGCAACGCGGCAAGATTATATAATCAGCCCGGTACCCTGTCAAGGGTCTCCCGAAGCGGTCTACTCCTCCCCTCCCCCGTGATATTCATCCCGCCCTAACCCTCCCTCGGTTTTATTTCCTGTGTTCCCCCACCGAAAGTAACTATAAAGTGTGATTATCCCTTGTCATCCTGGTCATGATAATCCGAGCAGATTGGCGGCATTCTGATACATGACCTTCTCCCGGATGCCCATCCCCCAGGGGAGCTCCTTATAGAAATTGACCATCTCCTTCATCGGCGCCGCCGGATAAACGCTGCCGAACAGCATCCGCTCGGAAAGGTACCAGTTGGCCGCTTCCACGTAGCCCAGGTGCCCCGGCATGTTAACGCCATAGATATTGGGAAGGAGATAAACATTCCGCCGCCTCCAGGCAACCCCGCAAGCCTCGCCGACCATGGGCCAGCACCCGTGGGCAACGATTATCTTCAGCTTGGGGAACTCTCCGGCAATATGGTCGACCTGGTGGGGGGAGCAGTAGCTCATATCAGGACCGAGGCGGGCGCTCAGCGGCAGCATCACCGGAACGCCCATTTCCTGGCACCTGGCATAAATCGGGCGGTATTTCGGGTCGTCGGCATAGGTGGGAGGCGATATCTCGGAAGCCGGGACCAGCGTCTCGGTAACCGCGATAACCCCGAACTGGACATTCGCCTCCAGGATTATCCCTTTCAAGCCCATCTTAACGCAACGCTCCACTTCCGCCACCGCCGCGGGTATGTCACCGGGGTCGACGGCGCCGTAGCCGCTGAATTTATCAGGGTACTTGCCGGCCAGATCAGCGATGCCGTCGTTATATTTGCTGACGCCGTAGCTGGCAACAGCGCGACCGGTCAGGAGGCAGTGGGTGACGCCGGAATCTTCCATCTCCTTAAAAAACAGGTCGAGCGATTTCTGCATTGCCGAGGACGGTAGACTTATCCCCCACTCGCGGGAGATTTCACCGGGCCGCGTGTAAAGCGGCTCTGAGATAAACGGCTGTACCGGCGGTCTACTGTTGAAGTCGATAATCATCTTTCCTCCTTAACATTATGAGCTAAACAGGCCCCAATCGAACCGGCTAGACAGTCAGTCCGATGCGGAAACCGTCGTTAATCGCGTCGATTATCTTGCTGCCTTCCGCGGAATCGCCGACGAGGTAGACCTCGGGGACTTTCCCGTCCACGGTCTGGTAAAGCGTCCGGTCCGGCTTGAGGGGCAGCGCCGTCAAAATGTTATCGGCGGCGATAGTCTGTTTCTTGCCTTCCCGGTTGGTAATGACCAGCCCCCGGTCGGTCACCTCCTCGTACTTAACTCCCGTGAGCATCGTGACGCCCTTCTTCTCCAGCCAACTGATAAGCCTGACCCGGTTCCGGTCAGGTATTCCCGTCCCCAGCTCATCAGAGGTCTCCGCGATGGTCACCTGCCGCCCCCGTTTCACCAGGAACTCGGCAAGCTGGCAGCCCTGGATTAAGCCGCCCATTATCACCACCTTCTTCCCCACGGGCAGGTAGAACCTGGTCAGAGACCTCAATGTTCCGGGACTGATGAACCGCAGGTACCGCTTTAATCTCCGGTGAAGGTCGGCCCCGTTGACCACGATGCTCTTTTCAATGCCCGGCACCTCGGGTACGTTCAGGACGCCGCCGGTGGCAATGATAAGAACGTCCGGCTTGGCGCTTTCAATCAGGCCGGCGTCCGCTTCCTGCCCGGCATGTACCCGGACTCCCAGCTTGTTTATCTGAGAGCTCAGGTATCGGTTGAACCCGGGGATGTCTTCAATCTCAAGCCCCTTGACCACTATCGCCACCGGGAGGAGCCCGCCCAGCTTCGATTCTTTCTCGTAGAGGCTTACCTCGTGTCCCCTCATGGCGGCCACGCGCGCGGCTTCCATGCCCGCCGGCCCGCCGCCCACCACCATAACCTTCTTTTTCTTCTCGGCAGGCTTGATGACGTATTCCGTCTCACGCCCCAGGGAGGCGTTTACCCGGCAGTGTATCGGTTCCGCCTCCGCGATTGTGGCGACGCACTCGAAGCACGCGTTGCAGGGCGCGATGTCTTCTTCCCTTCCCGAGGCTATCTTGTTCGGCAGCTCGGGGTCAGCCAGCAGTCGCCTCACCATGCCGATAAGGTCGGCCTTTCCCTGCTCCAGTATCCACTCCCCGAGTTCCGGCCCGAGCCTTCCCGATACCATTACCGGCACCGAAACTACTTTCTTGATGGCTTCGGCAGTGGGCACCAAGGCGCCGGTTGTTTTAATCAGCCGTACCAGGTCTTTCATCTCTTCGGCAGGCTCGGGGTAAACCACCTGGTCGGGATAGTGCATCCAGAGATACGGGCCGTAGCCGTAGCCGCTCACGGAAACATAATCGGCGCCGGCTTCCTGGAACATCCCGGCGAATGCCTGGCTGTCCTCGGAGGTAATACCCCGGGGATGTCCCCATTCCTTGCCGTTAATCCTCACGCCCACGACGAAGTCCGGCCCCACGCTTTTCCTGACTTCCCGCATGACATCCAGCCCGAAGCGCGCCCTGCTTTCGCGGTCCCGGGACCCGTATTGGTCATCGCGCCGGTTCCAGATAGGCGAAAGAAAACTATTGATAAGGTAGTTATGCGCTCCGTGGACTTCCACGCCATCGAACCCCGCTTTTTTGGCCCTTTCCGCTCCCCTGGCGAATTTCTGCACCAGCTCTTGAATCTCCGGAACGGTCAGCTCCCGTGCCAGGTCATAAGAAGAGACGGGAAGCTCCTCCTTGCTTAGCGCTGAGGAGGATACCGGCTGAACGTTAAAGTCTTTTTTCTTCTGTCCGGGGCCGGTATGCCCCAGCTGGAGGATTACGGGACAGTCCAGTTTATGTATCGCTTCGGACAGCCGGGTAAGGCCGGGGATATAGCTGTCATTTACAATCACGCCGCGCCTGGCGATGCAGCCGACCGGAAAATCGACGATTGCCATAGCGACGACTATCAGGCCGACGCCCCCCGCCGCAAGAGCTTCATAGCTGGCAATCATCTCATCGGTGACATAACCATCGACGGTATTCATGCGCCGTCCGTGTGCCGGATTTACAATCCGGTTCTTCATTTTCACCTGGCGCAGCTGGAAGGGCTCCATTAACCGCTTGTATTTTTGCTGCATCTTATCACCACCTGACCTACATATTAAACTAACCAAAGAGAAACCACAATCTGGTTTTTAACTGAATTGAGAAACGGATGTGGTTAATTCTACAATATTTTGTGAGGCTTGGCCAATAATTATCTTTATCGTCTTTATTGTGCAGCGGCTGCCGGGAACGTTTACGCACTCCCGGCGGCAAGCCCTCCGGGACAAAGCGCCGGTAAATATTTGTGCCCCCGGAATGCGACAAAAGTCTTTGACCGGCAACTCGCTTTCATGCTAGCATTTCCGCGGAAAAAAGAATGTCCAGGAAACGGTTCCGGCTTATCGAGCACACCGCGGATATCGGGCTCGTCGCTTACGGCGAGAGCCTGGCGGAGGCTTTTGCCAATGCCGCCTACGGCATGTTCTCCATCATCACCGACCTGGGCAGCGTAAAAGAAAAGGAGTCCCGAACCGTGGAAGCTAAGGCGGATGACCGGGAAGGCCTCCTCTTCGAGTGGCTGAACAACCTCCTTTATTATCTGGACGTGGAGACGCTCCTCTTCCGGAGGTTCGATATAATTGAATTCGGGGAGAAATATCTGAAAGCCGACTGCTACGGGGAGAAACATGACCCCTCCCGCCACCACCTGAAAACGGGGGTAAAGTCGGCCACCTATCACCGGTTGGAGGTAGACGAAACTGAGCATAAGGTCCGGGTCATCTTCGATATTTAGGAGGTGTGGACATGGCAAAGTGGCAGGGTCCTTTAGAGAAATTAGACGGCTACCGCTGGCAGATACCGGCAAGCTATAAAAAGGGCATGCGCGTGCCGGGGCTCATCTACGCCAGCGAGGACCTCCTCCCCGAAATCCTCTCCGAGGAAGCCCCGGAACAGGTAGCCAATGTGGCTTTTCTTCCCGGCATCGTCGGAGCTTCGATGGCCATGCCGGACATCCACTGGGGCTACGGCTTCGCCATCGGCGGGGTGGCCGCGATGAGGCTGGACGACGGCGTGGTCTCGCCCGGCGGGGTGGGCTTTGACATCAACTGCGGCGTCCGCCTGCTTCGCACCAACCTCACCGGGGATGAAGTCTGTCCCAAAATCGACGACCTGATGAACGCCCTCTATAATAATGTTCCCTCCGGACTGGGCTCGAAAGGAAAAATCAGGCTGCGCTCCGGGGAGATTGATGAAGTCCTGACGAAGGGCTCAAGGTGGGCCGTGGAGCACGGCTTCGGCCGTCCGGAAGACCTGGAGACCACCGAGGAGAAGGGGGAAATGCCCGGCGCCGACCCCGCCCGTGTCAGCAGCCGGGCCAAAGACAGGGGGGTCCCGCAGCTTGGTACACTGGGCTCCGGCAACCACTTCCTGGAGGTAGCCCTGGTGGATGAAATCTATGAGCCGGAGATTGCCGCCGTGCTGGGCATGGACCGGGTGGGACAGGTGATGCTGCTCGTCCACTGCGGCTCACGGGGGCTGGGACACCAGGTGGCCGACGATTACATCAAGGAGATGGTGCGGGCCATCAATAAATATCATATCGAAGTGCCGGACCGGCAGCTTGCCTGCACCCCTGTAAAGTCGCCGGAAGGACAGGCATACCTTGTGGCAATGCGCTGCGCCGCCAACTACGCCTGGGCCAACCGCCAGTGCATCACCCACTGGGTAAGGGAGTCATTCTGCCAGGTCTTCGAACTATCGGATAAAGACGCCGGTCTGGAACTGGTCTATGACGTCACCCATAATATCGCCAAAATAGAAGAGCACCAGGTCAATGGAAAGAAGGAAAAACTTTGCGTGCACCGCAAAGGCGCCACCCGCGCCTTCCCGCCGGGCCATCCGGAGATACCGAAGCAATATGCGGAAGTCGGGCAGCCTATCCTTATCCCGGGGGACATGGGGCGCGTGTCCTATGTTCTGGTAGGCACGGAAGAGGCGATGCGGCAGACCTTCGGCTCCACCTGCCACGGCGCGGGCCGGGTGATGAGCCGTACCGCCGCCAAGAAGAAGCTGCGCGGCAGGGATGTCCTCGATTCGCTCGCAAAACACGGCATCACAGTACGGGCGGGCAACCTCGCCGGGCTGGCGGAAGAGGCTTCGGACGCTTATAAGGACGTGGGTAAGGTGGTGGAGGTAACGCAGGGCGCGGGCATCTCCCGCATCGTTGCCCGCACCAGGCCCATCGGCGTGGTCAAGGGATAGGGGATAATATTTTCGCGACTTCCCGTAATCTCGCCAGACCGCTCAGTTCATAGGGAAACATGGGTAGCTCGGTAATTGACATATCGGCACACTGGCGATATATCTGCTCCAGATAATTTTTTTGCTGGGCCGCCCGTGATTCCAGGAAAGCCGAGTCCGGGTCCTTTATTACATTATTGATAATTACCTGCCCTACTTTAAGACCATATCTTACCAGTTCCCGGAGAATGCCCTCCAGCTGCGCCACTGCCAGGGCTTCCGGGATAATGACGATGGCAAGCTGAACATCTTCTTTCAGAAACTCCATGTTTTCCGTGGACAACTTCTCCCAGCGTTTCAGGATGTCCAGAATGGGCTCGCGACTGCTTCTCCCCAGTTTCAGTCGGGAATAGACCCGGGGCGCCATGCGCAGGTGTTTTTCCAGGAGGGCCGGTGTCTGCAGCAAAGCCAGGGTCTGCCCCAGAGGGGCGGTATCCCAGACGATAACGCCGTACCGGTTTTTCAGGCTCATCTCCCGGATATAGTCCACCATGAACTCGTCGCCAAGTCCCGGCAGGACTGAGGTCATGAACTCCCCGAAGGTCTCGTAATTGATGTCCACCAGGGAAGAAAAGACTTCGTAGACCTCCCGCCCGAACTTCCCGTGCCACATCTCTTTAATCTCAGCCTCCCCCAGCTCGTTCAGGTAGAGGTTGTCGCTGACCCGGCAGGGTTTCTGAAGGCCGTCAGCGGCAAAGATATGAGCGAGGGAAGGCGTGGCATCCGTGGAGATATTCAGCGTCTTTTCTCCGGAGGAAGCATAATGGAGGGCGGTGGCGGCGGAGCAGGTGGTCTTACCCACACCGCCCTTCCCGCTGAACATGATAACCTTACTCATCTTCATCTTATTCAACAACAATTTCGCCTTCCAGCGCAAGGAGACTTTCCCGGGTTTTATTGCACTTGGTTGGTGGTGGGGATGAAGAGAACAGCCGCGAGGGTGGGATAGGGTGGGAAGAAAATCATCGGGACGGGCGGGGACATTACTGTGAACCAGCTCAAACCAAATAAAGGCCCAGAAGCAAATATACGTTTTCGAATTAGCCTGTGTTATCATGAATATGGAATGCTGAAACGCTATAGAGTTTTCATTATCACCGCCGTCCTTTTTCTGGCCGCTTCGGGAATCTTATATTTCACCCACTATCTCATTTTTCGAGACGCGCACCACATCTTTATCTACATGCTGGGCGACCTCGCTTTCCTGCCGATTGAGGTACTGATTGTAGTCATCGTCATCGAGCGCATCCTCGCGCGGCGGGAAAAACAGGCGATGCTGCAGAAGCTGAACATGGTTATCGGCGCCTTCTTCAGCGAGGCGGGCAACCACCTCCTGGCCAACCTCCTCGAAAACTTCGACAACCGCGCCGAAATCAGCCGCAACCTCCGGGTGACCAGGGACTGGACAACAGCCGATTTCAGGAAAGCGTCCGCCTTTGCCTATCATCTTAAGATTGAGCTTGACGTCCGCAAGGTTGACCTGGAAAGGCTGAAAAAGTTCTTGCAGGGGAAAAGACAGTTTCTCATCGCGCTCCTGGAGAACCCCAACCTTCTGGAGCACGACCGCTTTACCGATTTGCTCTGGGCGCTGACCCACCTCGATGAAGAGCTGGAGGCCCGGCCTTCCTTCAAAGACCTGCCCCCGACAGACCTGCAGCACATTGCCGTGGATATTCAGCGCATGTATGACCACCTCGCCAGCGAGTGGCTGGACTACGTGGAGCATCTCAAGGAAAACTATCCCTTCCTGTTTTCGCTGGTCTTGAGAACGCACCCCTTCCAGGAAAACCCGTCGCCGGTGGTCACTTCCTGAGACCAGCCTTAGAAGCAATATCGACAGGGTGAATGCAAATGTACCAGTTGATAGATACCCATGCCCACCTGGAAGAAATCGAAAACCTGGCACCGGTGATTACCGTCGCCAGAAATGCCGGAGTCGCCGCTATCATCGCCGTCGGCTCCGATGATAAATCGAACCGGGAAGTCCTGAAAATCGCACAGGCCCACCCCGGCCTGGTCTATCCCGCCCTCGGCCTGCACCCGTCACGCATTATTCAAGGAGAAATCGAGCCTACCCTGGAGTTTATTGAAGCGCATATCGGTGATGCTGTCGCCATCGGGGAAATCGGGCTGGACTACCACAAAAGGGTACGCGCCGAGGCAGACAAGGAACTGCAGCACTCGGTTTTAAGAAGGCTGCTCAAGCTCGCCGGCAGGTATGACAAACCGGTATCCCTGCACTCCCGCTATGCCTGGCACGATGCCCTGAAACTGGTGAACGAGGTGGAGCTGCAAAAAGTTATTTTTCACTGGTATACGGGCACCTCCAGCGTGCTACGTGAGATTATCAATCGCGGCTACTTCCTCTCCATAACCCCGGCGGTAACCTATCATGAAGAGCACCGCAGAACCGTAAAAGAGACCCCGCTGGAGCAGCTGCTTCTGGAGACGGACAGCCCGGTGGTCTACGGCAGGGGGCGGGAATTTGAGTTCGAAGCGAGGCCGTCAGACGTCCGCGTCAGCCTGAGAGGCACCGCCGCGATAAAAGGTATTCCTGAAACTGATGTCGCCAGTGTCACCTCCGCCAATGCCCGCAGGCTGTTCGACCTCGGATAAATCTTTCACTATAGCCTTCATTCTAGGTGGGGAAGAAAAGAGCAGCCCCGAGGGTGGGTCAGGGTGGGAAGAAAGTCAACGGAGGGGAGGGGCACTACAAAACCGAACAAAACCTCTTCTTAAAATACCTTGTTTTTCCATAATAAGCGTTGTATTATGGGCTAGGTTCAGGAATGACAGCGCCGGCATACTCTGTGAAACGACTATTTACGTCATTTTTGCCGATTTTTCTTTAGTGTGAAGAATAACGCGCGCCAGAAGCAGGCCCGATGGACAAGGAACGAAACAAAGGGGAAACTGCAAAAGGTAATCTAATACTCGGGGTGACCCGGAGGACATTCCTCAAGATTTCCGGGCTCGCAGCGGCGACCGCTTTGATATCCCGGTTCTTCAGCCGCCTTCCTGTCTTCGGTGCTGATTGCAACTCACCCGGCCAGAGTGAGGGCGTCATCACCGAAAAATGGGTAACCACCTCATGTCTTAACTGCGCCACCCGCTGCGGCACGCGGGTCAGGGTGGTCAACGGCAAAGCGGTCAAGATTACGGGCAATCCCTTATCTCAGGTAACCGAAGGGGAAAACTGCCCCCGCGCCCACATCGGCCTGCAGGTGCTCTATGACGAGGAACGGATTACCCGCCCGCTGAAGCGGACCAATCCGGCAAAAGGCAAAGGCATCGACCCGCAATGGGCACCCGTTTCCTGGGAAGAAGCACTTGGTGAAGTCGGTGAGCGTTTGAAGGTGGTGCGGGGGGACTTCCGGGCGCCCGGAGGACCTCACAAGCTGCTCCTTCTCGCGGGGCTGAACACCGTCAGCGATGAGGACTACCTGCGCCGCTTCGCGGAAGCTTACGGCACACCCAACCTTATTATCGATGAAGGCCTGGAAAATGAGGCGGACAGGGCCGGGCAGTGGCTGGCAGACGGACATTATACCCAGAGCGCCTATGACCTGCCCCGCACCAGCTACATCCTTTCCTTCGGCGCCGGAATACTGGAATCGGAGAAACCCCTCGCCCGGAACCTGAGGATGTGGGGTAAAATCCGCCGCGAGAGGCCGAACCGGGCGAAGGTCGTGGTCATCGACTCGCGTTATTCGGTTACCGCCGCCAAAGCCGACCGCTGGCTTCCCATCAATCCCGGCACTTACGGCGCCCTGGCCATGGCCATCGCCAATGTTATTATCAGTGAGAACCTGTATGATACCGACTTCGTGAATAACCGGACCGCGGGCTTCGCGGAATACCGCGAGTTGGCCCTGAGCCAGTATTCCCCGGAGCAGGTGGCGGCGCTTACCAGCATACCCGCGGAGACCATCAGGGAGATTGCGCGTGAGTTCGCCACCACGAAACCGGCCATCGCCTGGAGGGGACGGACAGCCACCAGCATCCCGGGGGGAAGCTATACCGGCTACGCTATCTTCTGCCTCAATGCCCTCGTCGGCAGCATCGATGTCCCGGGGGGAGTCATCTACCAGGAAGAACCCGAGTACCGCGAGATAATGCCCTATGGCTTCGGCGACGAGGGCAGGAACAGGCCCCGGATTGACCTGAGCGGGACCAGCCAGTTCCCCGCCGCCAGAATGGTAACTAACCGGGTAGCCGATGCCATCATCAGTGATAACCCGTACCCTGTCGAAATGGCTATCGGGTTCAACGCCAATTTCATAATGTCCCAGCCCGGCAACTGGCGCTGGCACGAGGCAATGAAAAAGCTGCCCTACTACGTCCACGTTTCCCCGTTCTTTAACGAAATGACGGATTACGCTGATATTCTCCTGCCGTCCCCCACCTTTCTGGAGCTGTGGGGCTACGACCACTCCCCGCCCGGCTCGGGCTTCGCCGAGGTGAGGCTGAAACAGCCGGTAGTGGAGAGGACAACCGATTCCAGGGATGTTATCGAGATAATCTTTACCCTGGCCCAGAGTCTGGGTGGCAGCGTCGCCGAGTCCTTCCACGGTGTCGGCGGCAGCGCCGAGCGCTTCGTCCGTTACCGTACGGAACCCCTGATACCCTGGTCGGAATTTCTCGAAAAAGGGGTCTGGACAGGTCCGGCCTACCGCTATCACAAATACGACGAGATATTCCGGACGCCTTCCGGCAAGTTCGAGTTCCGCTCCGGCAACCTTCAGCAAATCAATAAGGATGCTGTCCCGCTGCCCCATCAGGAGGCGGTATCCTATCTGGGCGACCACCTGGAATACCCGCTGGTGTTGCAGGTATACCAGCCGGTGCTGGATGTGGAGAACGGCGGCCAGAACTACCCCTGGGCGCAGGAGTTTAACCTGGTGCAGCACGGAACGGGCTGGGAAAACTTTGCCGAGATGAACCGCCACACCGCCGCTGCCCTGGGTATTCGCGACCATGATAACGTCTGGGTGGAATCGCCCTTCGGGAAAATCAGGTTAAAAGCGAGGGTCTTCGAGGGGATTCATCCGGGGGTCGTCGCTATCGCCCTGGGGCAGGGGCATTACGCCAACGGCAAGTGGGCCGACGGCACCGGAGTAAATCCGAATGAAATCATCGGCGTGGACTACGACCGCCTGAGCGGGCAGTCCGCTTTTTTCAATACGAGAGTAAAGGTTTACAGGGCTTAGAGAAGTAACATGCCAAGATGGGGAATGGTCATCGACCTGGACAAGTGCACCGCCTGCCAGTCGTGCTCGGTGGCGTGCAAGGCGGAGAACAACGTCCCCGGCTCAACCCCGGAGGAGTACCGCCGCCGGACGGCCCCCTTCTGGCATAAGGTCATCGCGGTAAGTGAGGGGGAATACCCTGCCTTCTCCACCACCCTTATCCCGATGCCCTGCATGCACTGCGATGATGCCCCGTGCGTCACCGTCTGCCCCGCCAAAGCCACCTACCACCGCGAGGATGGCATCGTGGTGCAGAATTTCCGCAGATGTATCGGCTGCAAGTACTGCCTGATTGCCTGCCCTTACGGGGTGAGAAACTTTAACTATAAGGAACCAGAAGAAAAGGAATATCACCGCCCGGACCTCCCTCCTGACCTGGAATCACGCGGAATGTGGCCTTTCCCGCACCGGATTCACGGCGTGGTGGAGAAGTGCACCTTCTGCTTCCACCGCATTGATGCGGGCTTGAAAGAGGGAAAGAAGATAGGCGAAGAAGTGGTGCCTGCCTGTGCGGAGGCCTGCCCGGCCCATGCCATCGCCTTCGGCGACCTTGACGACCCTCACAGCGGGGTCTCCCGACTGCTTGCCTCGCGGGATTCTATCCGGCTGCAGGAGAGGCTGGGCACCAGCCCCAAGGTATACTACCTGCTGAAATAAGGAGCATTTTTGGCGAAGACGGCCTTTACAGGCATCGAAGGGAAGTCAAAAGGCTATAAGCTGGCCGTAGCACTGCTGGCGCTGCTGGCGCTGAGCGGCCTGGGCAGCTTTATCGCCAGCTATATCCAGGGACATGAGCTCTTCGGCAGCAGCAACATCGTGCCCTGGGGCCTGCCCATCGTTTTCCTTATCTATCTTATCGGACTCAGCGCCGGCTCCCTGATTCTTTCATCTTTAACCTACGTTTTCGGACGTGAGGAGTACAAGCCCATCGCCCGGCTGGCGGTCTACCTGGCTATCGTCCTTATCTTCGGCGCGATGGTCTTTATTTTCATCGACCTGGGCCGCCCGGAGAAGTTCTGGCGCCTCTTCATGTTCTTCTACATGAACAATATGCGCTCCATGTTCGCGATTAACGGTATTCTCTACGGCGGCTACTTCCTTATCAGCCTCACCTACCTCGGCTTCATTTTCTTCGACCGCCCGCGCTTTACGAAAAAAATCGGCATCCTGGCGGTTGGCTGGGCGGGGCTGGTGCACATGGGCACCGGGGCCATCTTCGGCTTTATCGCCGCGCGGGAGGCCTGGTTCTCCGCGGTAAAACCCTTCGAGTTCCTGGCGGCGGCGATTACCTCCGGCCTGGCCCTGCTGATTGTCGCCGTGGTGCTCACCTTGAAATACACCGGGCGCAGCGTCAATAAAGAGATGGTGGTCTCCCTGGGGAAAATGCTCCGCGTCTTCATTATCGTCCTGCTGTTGCTGATTGCCGTGGACAAGCTGACCCACCTTTACGCCCCGGAGCGCGAAGCAGCCCTTTACATGCTCGCCGGCAGGTACAGCTGGATGTTCTGGGGACTGCAAATCGGTATGGGCGCGGCGATACCGCTGATAGTCCTGTTCAACCCCCGGCTGAACCGGACCGTTCGCTGGGTTACCGCGGCTTCGTTATCCGTGGTCATCGGCATCTTTTTCGAAAGGTATTTCCTGGTCATTCCGGGGGCCGCCTATCCCCTGCACTACTACCCCGGAGAAATCGAGGGCATCTGGGGCATCACCGGCTCCTTCCCGATAATGCCCGCCGAAGTGCTGCTCTCCCTGGGCATCATGGCGATACTCGGCCTGCTTTATCTCTTCGGGCTGAAATACCTGGAGCTGATGCCCGCCCTAAAGGAACCTGAGAAGACAACACCTCCCGAAACCCCGGAGAAAACAGAAGCACCCGCTGAAGAGACCCCTGAAGCAGAGACGCCGGCGGAAGAAACCGCCGCGGGTGAGGCATAAAAACTTATCATGCCAAATTCAGGAGATACTAACAACACAAAGCGCGAAATCAGTCGCCGTGAGCTGCTGAAAATGGCTTCGCCGGTGGGCAGGATGCGGCTTGCCGGGGAATGCACCGGCTGCGGGCTGTGCGTTTACGAATGTCCCACCGGGGCCCTCACCGCCGAACAGGACGGGGACACCTGGCGACTCTTTTTCCGGCAGACCTGCATCGCCTGCAACCAGTGCGTGGAAATCTGTCCGGAAAAATGCCTTGTCCTGGAGCGCGGCTCTCTGAAAAAAACGGGGAGCCCGGTGCTGCTTTTCGAGGATGAGATTATCAAATGTACCGGGTGCGGCAAACCCGTTGGTACGCGGAAAATGATAGAGGGCGTAAAGGCAAAAATCCTGGCCCGGCAGAAGCTTGACGAGGCTCAGTTTGAGCTCTGCCCGGAATGCAAGGCAAGGGCTCGCTTCGGACTGGCGCAAAAATAGCGATGGACATTTTTTTGAGAACGGTAGCGGTAATAGTCGAAGTGGGAATACTGGCGGTGATTGCTTACGTCATCCTGAGGGGGGTGGCGCTCACCGCCTTCGACCTGGGCATCAGCGCCAAATACCGGAAAGCGATAATGATGGCCCTGCTGGCGGCGGGCACGCTGGTGGTGGTCTTTTTCCTGGCGCACCTGTTTACCTGGTATCCTGCAGTATCATGAGAAGGAAAGATTGATGTCTCTGCGCGAAATATTCTGGGCCGGACAGATATTATATCTCAATGAAATCTTCCTGCCGGTAATCATCGGGGCGCTGATATTCTTCCCCCTGCTGTTTGCCGTGGCCGGACTGGGCTACTGGCGACGCGCCCGACTCTGGAAGCTGGGACAGCCGGAGGACAGGTCGGACAACTGGTGGCGGCGCCTCAGGACCACTCTCGCCGTCGCCATCGCCAATATCCGCATTATCCGGGGGCAGGAGCTTTTCCCGGGCATCATGCACGCTTTCATCTTCGGCGGGACGGCGCTGCTGGTGCTGGGCAAAATCGTCCGCCTTTTCTCCTATCTTACCGGTATCGCCAACCCGCCCCAGGCGGTCTACCTTTACGCCTCACTGGTATCGGAAATCGGAGCGATAGCCATCGTTATCGGCGGGCTGATGGCGGTCTACCGCCGCTACATCTCCAGGCCGGAGCGACTCGACACCAAGCCGGACGATACCCTGATTTTCATCTGGGTGGGGATTGTCATCCTCACCGGCCTCATGGCCAAGGGCTACCGCATCGCCGCCGGGGACGTTACCCCGTCCGACTGGCCAATGTGGTCTCCGGCGGGCTACCTGCTCTCCCATATCTTCCCCACCTTCCTGACCGTGATTAAAAACGATATCCTGGTCTGGCACCGCGCCCTGATTCACACCGTCCCGGCGATGGTGCTCCTGGGATACATCTGGATAAACCGCTCGCGGCTGCAGCACATCCTGCTTGCTCCGGTCAACGTCTTTTTCCGCTCCCTGAGGCCAAAAGGTGCGCTGAGCCCGGTCGACTTTGAGAACACCGAGCTCTTCGGGGTGAGCAAAATCGAGGAGTTTAACTGGAAACAGCTGATGGATCTGGACGCCTGCGTGCGCTGCGGGCGCTGCCAGGACGCCTGCCCCGCCTTTGCCAGCGGCAAGAAACTGAACCCCAAACAGGTCATTCAGGACCTGAAAGACCACCTTTACGGGGTCTATCCCGTCCCCTTTTCCACCACCCCCACGGAATCGCGGGAGGACATGATTATCAAGGCGGTCACGGAGGAGGTGCTCTGGGACTGCACCACCTGCCGCGCCTGCCAGGAAGCCTGCCCCATCTACATCGAGCACGTGGACAAGATTATCGATATGCGCCGCAACCTGGCGATGGAACGGAGCCAGTTCCCGGATACCGTGCAGCAGGCCCTGCAGAGCCTTCAGGCGAGGAGTCACCCCTTCCGCGGCACCACCGCCACGCGCACCCAGTGGACGGAAGGACTGGACGTGAAAATCATGGCGGAGGACAGCCACGTTGACCTGCTTTACTGGGTGGGCTGCAGCTCCGCCCTCGACGAGAGGAACATGAAGATTGCCCGCGCCATGGCGAAGATCCTGAAAGCGGCCGGTATCAACTTCGGCATCCTCGGCGATGAAGAGTCCTGCTGCGGAGACCCGGCAAGGCGTATCGGGGACGAGTATTCCTTCCAGACCATCTGCCAGCAGAACATCGAAATCCTGAAGGGCTATAACGTCAAGAAGATACTGACCACCTGTCCTCACGGCTATAACAGCCTGAAACACGAGTATCCCCAGTTCGGGGGCAACTTTGAGGTGGTGCACCACACGGAGTTTATCGCCGACCTGCTCCGCAGCGGTAAGTTGAAGCTGAAAAAACCCCTCGGCAGGAAAGCAGCCTACCACGATTCCTGCTACCTGGGGCGATATAATGACATCTATGAAGCGCCGCGAGACATCCTGAAAACGGTCAATGGCGGAGAAAACACGGAACTGGCGCGGAACCGCTCGCGGGGCTTCTGCTGCGGCGGCGGGGGCGGGCATATGTGGCTGGAGGAAGAGCCCGGCCAGCGCGTCAATGAGAACCGTGTGGAGCAGGTCATCGAAGCCGGAGTGAACGTGGTGGCCACGGCCTGTCCCTACTGCATGACCATGTTCGAAGACGGCATCAAGGCCCGGGAAATGGAAGAGAAACTGCTCGCCCGCGACCTCTGCGAGCTGGTCGCCGAAGCCCTAGAAGAAGAGTAACCTCCTCCTGTCCGGGTTCCGCGCTTTCTTGATGTGACTTTTGTCATTGTTTCCATATATTAATGACGTTATGATAGTTTTGAAACGTGCCCAGAGAGGTGGACCATGAACATGAAATGTCCCGGACAGGATATGCGGAAACTGAAAGTATCCCTGCTCAAGTGCCCCGAATGCGGCGCCGAGGTGGAAATATTCTCCGACGAGCTCAGGGCAAGGTGCCAGAAATGCGGCACCCAGGTCTATAAAGACAAGACTCCTTCCTGCGTTGACTGGTGCCCCGCGGCGCGCCAGTGTCTCGGCGAGGAAAGATGGAAGGCGCTGCAAGCCCATAGCTAAACTTATTACGGAGGGAAAGATGACCACCAAAACAGTCCGCCAGATTGTCAATATCGACGAGGAAAAATGCAACGGGTGCGGCGCCTGCGTTATCAAGTGCGCCGAAGGCGCCCTGCAGATTATCGACGGCAAAGCCAGGCTCATCAGCGATAACTACTGTGACGGCCTCGGCGCCTGCCTCGGGGAATGTCCCGAGGATGCCATCACCATCACGGAGAGAGAAGCCGAAGACTTTGATGAAGCGGCGGTGGAGGCGCATCTGGAGTCCAGAGAGGCTACAGAGCCGTTGCCCTGCGGCTGTTCTTCTTCGGTAATGGAGTTCACCCAGAACACGGCAACCGCCCCCGGCGGACATCTCCCCTCGACGCTGGCCCAGTGGCCGGTACAGCTCCGGCTGGTGCCGCCCTCGGCGCCGTTCCTGCGGAACGCGGACATCATGCTGGCGGCGGACTGCGTGCCCTTCGCCTATGCCGGTTTCCACCGCGATTTCCTGAAAGACCACGCCCTGCTGATTGCCTGCCCCAAGCTGGACGATTTCCAGTCGCACGTGGACAAGCTCGCGCAGGTCCTGGCAGAAGCTGAACCGAAAAGCTTGACCGTGGTGCACATGGAGGTCCCCTGCTGCTCCGGACTGGTCGCCATGGCAAAAAGGGCCATCGCCGCCACGGGCAAGGATATTCCGCTGAAAGAAGTAACCATCGGGATTAGAGGCGAGGTCCTGGACCAGTCATAAGTTTATTTCCGGGAGAAAACGTGTCCAAACTCTACCAGCGGCTCGACCCCAAAAAAAGAAGAGACATCAAGGTACTGAGCAACTTCATCGGTATTTTTTGCCGGGAGAACCACCGTGACGAGGCTAAGGAGTCGTTCCGGGCAAAGGACGAGCGCTTAAACGAGGTGCTGGGCAATAAGCCCCTGCTGCTCTGCGGGGACTGCAACCGGCTTTTCAGTCACGGGGTGGCCAAGCTGCTGCTCTGCGCTTACGACCCCAAGCCGATGTGCAAGAAATGTGAGACCCACTGCTACGCGCCGGGCTACCGCGAAAAAATCCGCGAGGTGATGAGGTTTTCCGGCATCTATTTAATCAAACACGGCAGGCTGGACATGCTGCTGCATTATCTGCACTGAGGAAGAATGAGACCGGAGCAGAGATAGCCGGCGCCTGGAAGTCTACTCCGGCTGTAATGTGATGGACCCTCCGCTACCGGTGATTATCTTCCACCCCAAGCCGCCCTCGCAGCATTATCTGAACCACGAGAGCGCAATAAAGGAAATCATCGGGAAAAACCGAACAGAGCCGTTAACCGAACTTGTGGCTGATGCCGTAGCCACCCCTGGGGAAACGCCACTCGATGTTCATCTCCGTGCAGGCGATACGGCAGGAGCCGCACTCCAGGCAGCCCTCGTGGTGGATGCTGACGCGGTCTTCATCCTCCAGCCGGTAGACATAAGCCGGACAGAAATTCAGGCAGGGCTTGTCCTTGCACCGGACACATTTATTCCCGTCGATGATGCGGAGATGGCTTTCCTCGTCCACCTTGAAGCGGTCCAGAAAGAGCTTGTCCTCTATTTTCATGCTCATTTCACAGCTCTCCATCCCCGCCAGAGCAGGCGCGCCATTTGCCGGAGGGACATCTCTTTTCTAATCTCGGCCATAATAATTTTCTGCTTCTGCTTCTTGGGAACTCCGTTAACGGTAAGCATCTCGCGCGCCGCGGCGGAGGCCAGGCGGGGCAGCGGCCCGAATATCTCTTTGTTGTGATAACGGAAGCTGCCGAAGTTGCGGTACTTCTTCATATCCTTCATGACATAGGAATCGGACAGCCTTCGCCCGTAGCCCGCGAGGGCGTCGCCGGAAAAATCGTTTTTCTTCACCGCATCGATAATCGTTTCCGCCGCCATTTTACCGGAAGCCATCGCCAGGTTGTTGCCTTCCCGGTGCAGGGCGTTGAACAGCATCGCGGAGTCCCCGGTGATGAGATAGCCGTCGCCATAAAGCCGGGGAATGGTATTATAGCCCCCCTCCACCAGCCAGTGCGCCGTATACTCCAGAGACTTGCCGTCGGCGATGAGCGGGGCGACCATCGGGTGTTCCTTAAATTTCTCCATCAGTTCGTAGGGCTTTATCTGCCGCTCAATGAAATCGGCCAGGTTAGCCCCGACAGAGATGGAAAGCGATTCCCGGTTGGTGTAAATCACCGCTATCCCGTCCATGCCCTCCGTAATTTCGCCGATTATCTCCGTGGTAATGCCGTTACCATCCGAGACCCCGAAGCGCTGGTCGATGGTCTCGGCGGGCAACTCGATAATCTCTTTTACCGCCAGCGCCACTTCTTCCGGTTTCATTTCCACACGGAAACTGGTTTTCGCCGCCAGTGGGGAGTTAACGCCGTCAGCGAGCAGGACAACCTTCGCCCTGACCTCTCCGTCCGGCCTGTCGGTAGCCACCCCCACGATCCGCCCCTGTTCATCGCGCAGCAGGTCTGTGACCACGGTGCTGTGGACAATAAGGGCGCCCTTCTGGCGCGCCTGTTCCGCAAACCAGCGATCGAACCTGGCCCTACCCACGGTAAACCCGTTGTACTTGCGCTCTTCGCCGAAGATTTTATCCCGGTAACCGAGGCTGTAACCGGCTTCACGCGATAGCAGCCATAGCCGCGTTTCCACAATATTTCTTTCGACGGGGCATTTTCTTTCCTGGTAATCGGGCAGTATCTGCGCCAGGTCATGCCCGTAGAGGACGCCTCCGGAGACGTTTTTCGCCCCGGCATATTCCCCGCGGTCGATAACTATTGTTTTGACGCCGGCGTCCGCGAGGGTACAGGCGGCGGCGATACCCGCCGGTCCCGCCCCGACGACGACCACATCAAAGGTCTCTTTCACGCTTTACCTCCGCGGCGGGCTTTCAGGCCTTCGATGATTTTGGGCACTATTTCCTGGTAGTCCCCGATGAGCGAGTAATCGGCAATCTGCACTATGGGAGCATGCCGGTCAGTGTTAATAGCGATTATTTTCTCAGAGCCCTGCATTCCCACCATGTGCTGTACCGCCCCGGAGACGCCGATGCCGATATACAGCTTGGGGGCCACGGTCTTGCCCGTCTGCCCCACTTGGCGGGAATAAGGCATCAGGCCCGCCTCCACCACGGCGCGGGAACAGGCCACCGTCCCGCCCAGCAGATGGGCCAGCTCTTCTATCATCGGCACCTGCCTGGAGTCGCAGGCCCCCTTTCCCAGCACCACCAGCGCTTGCGCCCGGGTAATATCCACGTCGGCGCTGGCCACCGGGATGAAGTCCATCACCTGCGGCAGTTCGTCATCCGGGAAAGAGAAGTCCAGGGTTTTAATCTCGCCCTTATGCTCCGGGTCAGGTTCTGGCAGCTTCATCACCCGGGGGCGCACGGTGCTCATCTGAGGGCGGCGCGTCTCGCAGAGAATCGTCGCCATGATGCTGCCGCCGAAGGTGGGGCGCGTCATCAGCAGGAGGCGGCGCTCCATGTCAATATCCAGGCCGGTGCAGTCCGCCGTGAGACCCGTCTGCAGTTGCGTCGCCACGACGCTGGCCAAATCACGGCCCAGCGGGGTCGCCCCGAGCAGCAGTATCTCCGGTTTAACCTGACTGCATAAATACTGCAAGGCTTTCCCGTAGACCTTGGAGAGGTAAGTCCCCAGTATCGGTTTATCAATTACATGGACCACGTCGCAGCCGTAGGTAATGGCTTCCCCGGCCACGTCATTTACGTTCGAACCCAGCAGAAAGCCCAGCACCCTTGCCCCGAGCTTATCGGCGAGCTCTCTGGCTTTACCGGCAAGCTCCCAGGAGACTTCCGCCCCTTTGCCCCGGTGAACCTCGATGAAAACGGCCACGTCCTTATATTCTCCGGCTTCCGCCGCGCCGGCAGCGACCTTCTTTTTCTTGCGGGGTTTATCAAAGATGACGGCGTTAACGGGGCAGACGTCAAAGCACTTGCCGCAGCCGATGCAGACCTCGGGAAGCACCTTGGCTACCGGGCCGTCCATCTCGATGGCGGCCACCGGGCATTCTCCCACGCAAAGCTGACAGCCGATGCACTTGCCGGGGACTATCTCCGCAATGTCTCTTCCCTTGCTGTTCTTGGGCATGGGCTACTGTGTTTCCTCGCTGAATAGTTCTTTCAGGGTATCCGCTTCTTTCTCAAAAAGGGTTTGCATAAATGAATCAATCGCTTTTTCTTTCTCATCGGCATAAGCGAAAATTTCACCGCCTCCCCTGACCGGCGGGGCGAAAATCTTTCTCACGGAGGTGGGAGAGCCTTTCAGCCCCAGCCTTTCCGGGGCAGCTTCTATTTCTTTGGCTCCCCAGACCTTCACCTCCTGTCGCAGGGAGCGTACCAGTTCCGGGAGAGACGCGTAACGGGGACTGGCCAGCTCCAGCTCTACGGTCAGCACCGCGGGCAGCTTCGCCCGGATGATTTCGCTGCCGCCCTCGATTTCCCGCCGGACGGTAATGGCACCATCTTCCAGGCTGATGATTTCAGTGACGTAAGTAAGCTGACTATAGTCCAGCCAGGTAGCGATGCCGGGGCCGGTCTGGGCGGTATCCCCGTCAATCGCCTGCTTGCCGCAGATAATCAGGTCAACCGGCTCTTCCTCGCCGATTTTGGAAATCGCCCGGGAAAGGGTGTAGCTGGTCGCCAGGGTATCCGCCCCGGCAAAGGCCCTGTCGGACAGGAGAACGGCCTCGTTCGCGCCGATAGAAAGACATTCTCGCAGCGCTTCCACCGCCTGGGGCGGCCCCATCGAGATGACGGTCACCCTGCCGCCATGCTTCTGCGCCAGCCGCACGGCTTCTTCGGTGGCTACCGTGTCATAGGGATTGCAGATGGATTCCACACCGGAGCGAATCAGCGTGTTCGTTTCCGGGTCGATTTTTACCTGGGCTGTATCGGGGACCTGCTTGACACAGGTGACAATGTGCATTCCGTACTATATATTAGCTGATTCCGGACCGGCGGTCAACCGTAATCCGGCGGTTTTTGGTCTATCTCCCGGTTATTTTTAAATTATTTTTAAGGTAATGCGCCGATCCGGTGCAGGCTTTTGCTCATGAGTACAAACCGGAAGTGAGAATGAACGAAGCACTATCGCGAGGGTTTCATCCGGTTTTGCTCCAGGTAATGCTCCCTCGCCTCCCGTCGACTTTATTCCCATCCTGACCCACCCTCGCGGCTGCTCTTTTCCTCCCCACCAACCATATGCGGATAAAACCAATCGTATTCCTATCAATAAAGTGGCTCCCGCCATTCTTGAAAGAGAGTGAAATAAGTGGTATAAAAGATAGCGCAAGGCAACCTGCAGTCGGAGTGATAAAATTGAAAGCTACAAGTATCAGCAAATATGAAGTCCCGCCGGATAAGCTGCGCTGGGAATGTGACCCGGCCATCTTCGATTTTGACTGTACCAGAGAACTGGCGCCGCTGGGGGAATTCATCGGGCAGAACCGCGCCATCCGGGCCATCGAGTTCGGCCTCTCCATGGACCGGGACGGCTATAATATCTACGTCGCCGGACTTACCGGTACCGGGAAGACCTCCGCCGTAAAGAGCCACATCAAAAGACTCATCGGGGAAAAGCGGAACAAGGCAAAAAATCGGGGCCTCCGGGACTGGTGCTACCTTCATAATTTCAATGATGCGGACCGTCCCTGCATCGTTGACCTGCCCGGGGGAGGCGGGAGGACCTTCCGCGACAAGATAAGCGAATTGCTCCGGATGCTCAAGGAAGAGCTGTCAAAGGCATTTTCCAGCGAGGAGTATAAAAACCAGCGGAAAAAAGCCGCGGAGAAAATACAGGCCGAGCAGCAGAAACTGATTGACGCAGTCAAGGAAGAGACCAACCGCCAGGGGTTTTCCCTGCAGACGACCTCCCTGGGCCCGGTGCTCGTCCCGATAGTGGACGGCAAGCCCATGTCCCAGGAAGAGTTTGCCGCCCTGGAAAAATCCGTCCAGAAAGGCCTGGAAAAGAAACGCAACGCCCTCGTCCAGAAGCTCCAGACAACCTTTGAGAAGACCCATGAACTGGAGCGGGAGACCGTACGGAAATTGCAGGAACTGGACCGTGAGGTAGCCGACTACACCGCCAGCCGGCTCTTTGAGCAGCTGGGCAAAGAATACAAATGGTCGGAAAAAATAGTCAGCTACCTCAATGACCTCAAGTCATTTACTATGGACAATCTGGACAATTTCAAACAGACCGAGGAATCCCAGGCTCAGCAGATTATCCCGGGAATCATACCCGGCCCCACCCGCGACCCGTTCCTGCCCTTCCAGGTGAATGTCTTTGTGGATAACCGGGACACGTCAGGACCGCCGGTGATTACCGAACCCAATCCGAACTACGCCAACCTCTTCGGGAAAATAGAGAGGCGCTTCCTGCTCGGCGGGTACGTCAGCGACCATACCATGCTGAAAGCGGGCGCCGTCCACCAGGCTAACGGGGGCTACCTCCTTCTCAGCGCCCGGGACGTCCTGACCAATCCCGCGGTCTGGCCCACTCTGAAACGCATCATCAAGACCAAGGAAATCCGCATCGAGGACCCGTTCGAACAGCTCGGTTTTATCGCTCCACAGGGGCTGCGCCCCCAGCCCATGCCCATCGACGTCAAGATAGTGCTCATCGGGGACCAGATGCTTTACCAGCTTCTGGCCAGTTATGACGAGGATTTCTGGGAGATTTTCAAGGTCAAGGCCGAGTTCGATTCCCAGATAGACAAGACCAAAAAGAACATGGTCTCTTTTGCCGCTTTCATCGCCGGCTGCTGCGAGGAAAATGACCTGAGACACTTTGACAGAGCCGGTTGCGCCAGGATTATCGAATACACCTCGAGGGTGGTGGGCGACCAGAAGAAAATGTCGTCACGTTTCGCCTGGATTAAGGAACTGGTCGAGGAGGCGGAATACTGGGCGGGCAGGGAAGGCGCAGCGATGGCCTCAAGCCGGCACGTGGAAAAAGCAATCGAGGAGAGGCGCTTCCGGCACAACCTGCCTGACGAGCGTATCCAGGAGATGATTGACCGCGGCATTATCATGATTGACGTGAAGGGGGCGGTAGCGGGCCAGGTAAACGGACTCAGCGTCTACATGCTCGGTGACGTGGTCTTCGGCAAGCCTTCCCGCATTACCTGCAAGACTTTCCTGGGGAGGGGCGGCGTCATCAACATCGAAAGAGAGTCGCAGTTGAGCGGCAGCATCCACGATAAGGGCGTCCTCATCATCAGCGGCTATCTCGGCTGGAAGTACGCTCAGGACACCCCCCTCTCCCTCTCGGCCAGCCTCTGTTTCGAGCAGTCTTACGAAGGGGTGGAAGGGGACAGCGCTTCATCTGCGGAGTTTTACGCGCTTCTCTCCAGCCTCTCCGGCGCGCCGCTGCGGCAAGACATCGCTGTCACCGGCTCGGTGAACCAGAAAGGCGATCTCCAGGCTATCGGCGGCGTAAACCAGAAAATCGAAGGCTTCTTCCAGGTCTGCAAATCGAAAGGACTCACCGGAAGCCAGGGTGTGATTATTCCCAGGTCGAACCTGCCCCACCTCATGCTGCGCGAGGAAGTGACCGCCGCGGCGCGCGAAGGAAAGTTCCACGTCTATTCAGTAAGCAACGTCGATGAGGGCATTGAAATCCTGACCGGGATACCGGCCGGGAAAAAGGGGGGGAAAGGCGGCTACCCCCGGGACAGCATAAATTACCGGGTACAGAAACAGCTCGTGGACATGGCGCAGAAACTGAAGGAGTTTTCGGCGCCCGTGGAAGCGAAGAAGCGCACCGGAAAGAAACGCTAAGTCAAGCCTGCGCCAGCCTTTTTCCCAGGGCAAAAGCCTCTTTGAGCGCCGCGCAGTGCTCCTCGATTTCTCCCTTCTGGTCCACGCCGCGTACGAGGAGCTCTCCCGCATAAGAAACATTAATCGCCTGGAAAAAATACTTTACGGTCAGAACTGCTCCCTCGAAGAGCTTCTCCCCCCTTGTCGCCCCCACCCCGATGAATACCCCCTTGCGGTCTGATTCCGGCAGGTTTTTCAGCACGTATTTCCTGGCCCAGGTGGCCTGGCAGCGGTCGATGAGCGCCTTAAGCTGTGCTGGGACGGAGTAGAAAAACATGGGGGCAGCCACGATAATCACGTCAACCTGGAGCAGTTTGGGATATACCGCATCCATATCATCGCGGATAACGCAGTTGCCGTCCTTGAGACAGCCGTAATATTCCTTGCAGGGGGCAATCTTCAGCTTGTCCACCACAATCTTTTCCACCTCCGCCCCGCCGCTTTTCGCCCCTTTCAGCGCTTCGTCCAGCAGCAGGTCCGTATTTCCCTTGATTCTCGGGCTGCCCATAATGCCAAGTACCTTCAATCTTCACCTCCGTGTTCCGCTGCGGCGAAAACCTCCGCAGACATCATATTCCCGGAAACGGCTTTCCGCAAGCAGTATCCTTTGCCAGAAAACCCGGCAGCAACCGGTTAAATACGCGCCGGTCCTGTAAGTGCGGGGGCATGCCCGTCCACCTGAACCCGCGCCGGTACCCGGAATATTCTGCCGCTTTCCTTTCTTTTATGCTAAAATAAGTCACTGCTATTTTATGCCAACTAACCCGGGTCTTCAAGAAAGCGGAAAGGAAATAATGGACAAGGACCACATCCCCACTGATGATGTCATCATGGTTACCACCGACAGCCTGGGGACCGGCGCCAGAGAGCTGGGAGAAATCCTGATGAAGTCTTTCCTGAACAAGCTCTGCGATGCCGGGCGTAAACCTGCCAGGATACTCCTTATTAATGACGGCGTCCGTCTGGCTACCGGGGGCTCGAAGGTCCTGGAACCTCTCGGATTCCTGGAAAAGGAAGGGGTAGCCATACTCTCTTGCGGCACCTGCCTGGATTATTATAAATTGAGGGATAACCTGAAAGTGGGGCAGGTTACCAGCATGGACAAAATCGTTAATTTCCTGCTGGATGCCGACAAGGTTATTAAGATATAAAAGGAGTTACCGTGGGCGAAGAGGAAAAACTGCGCCTGACCCGGACCGTGCACGGCGCGGGCTGAGCCTGCAAACTGGGTCCGGGTGACCTGGCGCTGGCATTGTCCGGTTTACCGCTATCTTCAGACCCCAACCTTATCGCCGGGATGGAGAAGGCTGAGGACGCCGGAGTATACCGCCTGAGGGATGATTTAGCCATCGTTCAGACGGTGGACTTCTTCACGCCCATCGTGGACGACCCCCGCGCTTTCGGCCAGATTGCCGCCGCCAACGCTCTGAGCGATGTCTATGCCATGGGAGGCAAGCCTTTGACGGCGCTGAACATCGCCTGCTTTCCCTCGAAGAAAATGGCCCTATCCGTCCTGAACCAGGTCCTGCGCGGCGGCCTGGAGAAGATGCACGAGGCCGGGGTGGTCCTGCTGGGGGGACACACGGTGGAGGACGATGAGTTGAAGTACGGGCTGGCCGTCACCGGCACCATTCACCCGCAGCGGGTCATCCGGAACCAGGGCGCCCGGGTGGGTGACAGGCTGGTCCTCACCAAGCCGCTCGGTACGGGCATCATCAGCACTGCGATTAAGGCGGGCAAGGCGAGCGAGGGAGCGGTTAATAAAATCATCACCTCGATGGCCTTCCTGAACCGGAAGGCTTCCGAGCTCATGCTGGAGTACGACGTGCACGCATGCACCGATATTACCGGCTTCGGTCTGCTGGGCCACGCCGCCGAAATGATCGAAAATACGAATGTGGGGATGGTAATCGATGCCGGTTCCGTCCCCTTCTTTCCGGAGGCAATGGAACTGGCGGCAGCGGGGATGAAACCGGGAGGCCTTCAGCGCAACCGCGATTTCCGCAGTCCGATGGTAGTCCTGGGAGATAATGTTTACCCTTCCCTGGCGGACATCCTTTTTGACCCGCAGACTTCCGGAGGCCTTCTGATTTCCCTGCCGGAAGCGGACGCGGAAAAACTGCTGGCAGAAATGCGGCGTCAAGGCATTGAAGAAGCCGGTATCATCGGCGGGATAAATGCGGGGCCCCGCGGGAAAATAACGGTAACCTAGGCCCGCCGGGAAGCCAGTATCAGCTTTTTTCTCTTGCCCTTGCCCGCGGTTACTGACATGATTACGCCGGCATCCTTCAGCTCCGTAAGAGCGGTGTCAAAGATATACTTCAGAATGCCGTTTCCGATGATGCGCAGTCGCAGTTGTCTTCGTTCCATCCCGCCCTGGGAAAGCTCGTTGATGATAAAAGCCCGTGCCTCTTCCACCTTGCTTCGCATCGCCTCTTTCAAGGTCTTGATAACGGAAGCAAAGGGATAAAGTTTGGGCGGGCATTGCTGCGTTACTACCGCTTCCTCCCCGCAGACATATCTCAGCCCTTCGAGGCTGCAGAGGTAGCCGCACATGATACACTGTTCGTACCACCCGTATTCATCGACGTCCAGCCAGAGGTCGCCTTTACACTTTGGGCAGCTTTTTTCTCTTAATACCACCGCCTCCCCCCTTGAACTTATTTCACCCCAAAGGTAACGAGTCCGGTGATACCGCACCGGTGCTTGAAACCACCTGTTGATAATATATTATCGAATGATATATCACGTGTCAAGAGAATTTTAACAATTTTGTTACACCTGGTTGGCGGGGTGAAAAAGACGGCCGCGAGGGCGGGACAGGGCGGGAAGAAATCATCGGGATTAACTCAGACTATCATCTGGAGCCAGCTAAAACCGAATAAAACCGATAAAAAAAGATATTGACAACCTTTCCGCAACATGTTACTATTGCAATTGGTTGCGATTACAATTAGTTGCGTTTAAGCCCTTTTTACCACACCGCGCACAGGCATCATAGCTGAGGAGGTAAAATGCACATTCCCGATGGATTTCTGAACGCGGCCACGGTCGCCACGACGACGGTCATTTCTGCGGGCGGCGTCGCCAATGCCGCCCGGATTGCCGGAAAAAAGCTCGGGGAGAAACAGGTCCCCCTGATGGGGGTGTTGGCGGCTTTTGTTTTTGCGGCTCAGATGATAAATTTTCCTATTGCCGGGGGTACTTCCGGTCATTTCATGGGCGCCGCCCTGGCGGCGATTCTCCTCGGCCCCTGGGCGGGAGTCCTGATTATGACCTGCGTCCTGGTGGCGCAGAGTCTCCTTTTCCAGGATGGCGGTCTGCTGGCGCTGGGGGCAAATATCCTCAACATGGGCATTATCGGCAGCTTCAGCAGCTATTACGTTTATCGTCTTATTACCTCGGTATTTAGAGATAGCCACAAAAGTAAACTCATCGGCGGGTTTGCCGGGGCCTGGGTAGCCATAATATTCGCGGCAATTGCCGCTGCCCTGGAACTGGCGGCATCCGGCGCTTCGCCTTTAGCGGTGGTCCTACCGGCGATGGCCGGAGTCCATGCGCTTATCGGCATCGTAGAGGGCCTCATCACCGTGGCGGTGCTCAGCACGGTTATGGCCACCAGGGCGGACCTGCTGGAACTGAAGCGGATTTAACCGGAAGGAGCGAAACTGATGAAATCGAAATGGTGGCTCATTACCCTGTTTTTCTGCCTGGCGGTCGCTTTCTTTTCCCCGCTGGCTTCCCCGTCACCGGACGGACTCGAACGTATTGCGGAAGACCAGGGATTCCTGGGTCGGGCCGGTGCCGCGCCCTTCCAGCTCATCGCGGACTACGTTTTCCCGGGTATTGCTAACGAAGCGATAGCCACCATCGTTGCCGGGGTCATCGGCACCCTCTTCCTGTTCTGCCTGGCATACGGCCTGGCGTGGCTGCTGGTAACAACGCGGAAAAAGGCTCTTTCCGGCGGGAAAGGCATCTGGGAGTGAAGCACTCTTTTCTTGACCAGTACAGCGACCGGGACAGCTTCGGCCACAGGCTGGACCCGAGGGTAAAGTTCCTGTTGGTTCTTCTTTTTATCCTCTGTGTGGTGCTGACTCCGCCCGGGAGCTGGACCGGGTTTGCTCTTTACTTCGGGTTGATTGCCGGTCTGATTTTAATTTCCAGACTGCCCCCGGGATACGTTATCAAGAGGTCGCTGCTGGTAGTCCCCTTCGTTCTCCTGATTGCCGTGTTCGTGCCGTTTTTCAAGGAAGGTGAGCCAGTGGCCAGCTATAGCATCTGGGCGTGGCAGGTAACCGTTACGAAAGAAGGCCTTCAGGTGTTGGGCAATATCCTGGTTAAAGCCTGGCTGTCCATGCTGGGCCTGGTCTGGCTGACCGCCACGACGAAGATTACCAACCTGCTCCATGCCCTGGAGAAACTGCACCTGCCCGGCGTTATGGTGATGATAATGGCCTTCATGTACCGTTACATCTTTGTCATCGTCGATGAGACGATGCGCATGAGGCAGGCCAGGGACAGCCGCAACTTCGGCGGCAGCAGGATGAGGCAGCTCCGTACCGTGGGCAACATGATCGGGACTTTGTTCATCCGCAGTTACGAGCGCAGCGAGCGCGTTTATACCGCCATGGTGTCCCGCGGTTTCGACGGGCAGAGCCGGACGCTCGACAGGCTGCGCCTCCGTAAATCTGACGCCTTCTTTGGCATCAGCGTGGGCGTGTTCCTGGTGCTGACCTGCGTGGCCAGCCTGACGTTTTTTTATTAGTAGTGGTGGTGATATGGAAGAAATAATAAGCGTAAAAGACCTGTCTTTCACCTATCCTGACGGCAGGCAGGTGCTGAAGAAGATAAACATGGCGGTCGAACGCGGCGAGACGGTGGCGATTATCGGGCCTAACGGCGCGGGAAAGTCCACGCTTCTGCTGCACTTTAACGGTATTCTGCATACCAACGGCGCCGTGCGGGTGCTGGGGCAAAAGCTGAACGAGGATACCTTGCGCGGAATAAGGGCCAGGGTCGGGCTGGTCTTCCAGAACCCGGATGACCAGCTTTTCTCACCCACCGTCTTTGACGATGTAGCCTTCGGGCCGATTAATATGGGGCTTTCCGCCGCCGCAGTGCGCCGGGCGGTAGAGGCCGCGCTGGCAAGCGTGGGAATGACCGGCTATGAGCAGCGTTCCCCCCACCATCTCAGCCTGGGGGAGAAGAAACGCATCGCCGTGGCCACCGTCCTTTCCATGAGCCCGGAAATCCTGGTGCTTGACGAACCGACCAGCAACCTCGACCCCAGGAGCAGAGGGTCACTGGCCAGGCTTCTCAACAACCTGGCGGTAACCAAAATCATCGCTACCCATGACCTGGAGCTGGTGCGCGCGATATGCCCCCGCACGGTGGTCATGGATGAAGGACGGGTCGTTGTGGACGGCGCCACAGGCCGGATTCTGGATGATGCGCAACTGCTCTGGGCCAGCGGCCTGGCGGCTGAAGAAGCTGCCGCATTGTGACGGCCGTACGGGGCGAATCTTATTCCTCTTTTTTTTCGGTTAGTGTTTTGTAGCCCTCTTTAAAGAGGAATACGACGATGAACAAACCCACCACGGGGTCTGCCTGCCAGATACCGGCAAGATAGTTCAGGCCCAGTCCCAGCAGCAGGGCCAGTGATAAAAACCAGCAGGCAAGAGTCTCTTTGGCGTCTGCGGCCAGGCTGCCGCTGCGCAGGGCCCTGGCGGTATTCAGCTTGGCATAAAAGAGAAGCGGCATGAGTACCAGGGATACACCGGCGATGATTATTCCGGGAAGGCTCGGCTCCGGCATCTCGGCGACCACCAGTTTTTTGATGGACTCGTAGAGAACGTAAGCTCCGAGGATAAAGAAGGTAAGAGCTACCAGTTTCCTGGCTTTCTGCTCTATCCTCTCTTCTTCCTCCTCGGGTTTCCCGGCTCCCGGGCCGAATCTCCATATCATCACTCCGCCGGAAAGGGACTCGATAAAGCTGTCCAGCCCGAAGCCGATGAGGGCAATACTCCCGGCAAGGGCGCCGGCAATGATGGATACTATTCCCTCGATGACGTTGTAGCCGACGGTAATATAGGCCAGCATTAAAGCTCGCCGGTACAGGCGTTCTTTTCCGGTAGGCTTCATAATATCATCGTGCGGGAATCAGGTTCCGGAAAGGTTTTAATCCAGGCACAGTTCACTCAGGGGCTGAGGTATTTGATTTATGCTTTGACCCGGACAACTCTGTGCCAGTCAGCATAGCAGTAGATTCCCTGAAAAACGAGCCCGCCGAGAAAGCCGAAGAAAAGCTCCGGCGTGGCAATATAGAAACCCTTCAGGGCGCAGACCGCACCAGCGAGGGACCCCAGCAGCCAGTGGTGCAGGTGAAATCGATACCTGCGCCAGTGAATGATAATTGACTTTATTCTGCCCGGCTCACCGGTTTTTTCTCCCCCTCCGTACTTAGCCGCGATAAATCCCGCCAGGCCGCTGAAATAGGAGAGGTAGAAAGAGAAATAGGCCAGCGCAATGGCTGCCAGAATCAGCATGGTCAGGATTGTCTTTTTCCTGTTCATATTATAATTATACCGCGAATAACGCTGGTTTGGCTATTTTCTGGGCGTTACCAGCAGTACCGGGAGACCGCAATGCTTCAGCACATATTCCGCCGTGCTGCCCATGGCAACCTGCCTCAGTCCGGAATGGCCGTGGGTGGCAATCGCAATCAGGCCCACCTCATTATCGGCGGCGTAAGCCAGGATAGCCTGACTCGGTATACCCTCGAGCACTACACATTCCACGTCGAGTCCCTTATCCCTCAGCGGGCCGGCCATTTTTTCCAGATAGTCAGGCATCTCGGCAAGCTCTTTCTGGAAACGCCTGTCCATCGCCTGGGTATGCAGGGGCAGGCCGGGGCCTCCGGGGACTCCCAGCGGCAGGTTAATCGATGACGTGTCCACCACCTTGAGTATTATCACCTTGCCGAGGCAGCCGCTTTCCCCGGCAAGATAAGGCAGAATATGTTCCGCAGTAACCGAACCGTCCAGACAGACCAAAACTTTCTCAAACATGGTCACTTCCCCTGATATTTGTTTATGATGAAATCCGGTAGTCTAATAATTATACCATGTCCGGCTCGATGAAATGGTAACGGTATTCGCAGGCTTTATCCGGTCTTGATTGGCTCCAGGTAATGCCTCCCTCCCGTAGACTTTCTTCCCTCCCTGACCCACCCTCGCGGCTGCCTCTCTTTTCCCCGCCAAACAGGTGAAAATAAACCATTTGTAAAACGGCATCGCGCGGTATAATATCTCCTTAGCGCCATTAAAGGGGGTCTGAGCATGGGGGAGTTAAAATGCCATGAAAACTATCCCCTCAGGACGGTAATTCTTGCCAATATTGTTTCCCTGGCCATTTATATGGCGGGAGCTTTCATATTATATCAGCTTGGCTGGGTCTGGCTGATTCCCTACGGTCTTTGCATCTCCTGGCTGGAGATGAGGGTTATCAGGAGAAGCTGCGTCAACTGCTATTATTACGGGAAAGTCTGCGCCTTCGGAAAGGGGAAATTAAGCCGCCTTCTTTTCCCCAAAGGAGAGGCGGAAAGATTCAAGAGGGATAAAATCACCTGGAAGGACGTGGCCCCGGATTTCATGGTTGCCCTGGTGCCGGCCGTAATCGGGGTTATTTTACTGATAATCGATTTTACCTGGCCGATTTTATCAGCAGTGGTGTTACTGGTCCTGTTAGCTTCCCTGGGCAACGGGCTGGTCCGGGGCTCACTGGCCTGTAAATACTGCAAGCAAAGAGAAATCGGCTGTCCCGCCGAGCAACTCTTCAACAGGGACAGAGCAAAAGCTTAACGCGCAGGGTATTACGGCGCTTTGACCCTCAGGGTCCTAATGGTGCTCTTCCGCTTCCGCCTTATCGGCTTCAGCCTTGGTCTTGTGCACGGTTTTATCGGGATGGTTCGGGGGAGAATATATCGTATATAATTTCAGCTTCTCTGACGCGGATGTATTAATCACGTTGTGAAAGGTACCCGCCGGGACAATGACGGCATCCCCGTCTTTGACGGTGTGCCTTTTGCTGCCACCGAAAACAAATGTTGCTTCTCCCCCCTCAATGCGGAAGAACTGATCAACTTTTTCATGCACCTCGTTGCCAATCTCTTCTCCCGGCTGCAGGCACATCACCACGAGTTGGGCATATTTCCCGGTAAACAGTACCTGCCGGAAATAGTTGTTATCCAGGGTCTGTTTTTCAATCGCCCCAACGTACGGTTCCATTTTTACCTCCTTATTTCCGCTTGAACTATGGCTGTTTCACCAGAGATGAGGTGCAGTTAGGACACCTCGTAGCTTTAACAGAGATACCGGTAAAGCAATAAGGGCATTCTTTGGTGCTCGGAGGGGGTGCCGCAGCGGCAGCTTTCTGGCGAACATGCATCCTGGCAATCGGCCGCACGACAAAGAAATAGACGGCCGCGGCGATAGCAAGAAAATTTACCACCGTGCTGATAAACACTCCGTAATTAAGAGAAACGGCTCCGGCCTCCTGTGCGGCGGCCAGAGATTGATACGGCCCGGCCGGGACCCCCTGTTTCATGACGATAAACAGATTGGAAAAATCCACGTTTCCCAATGCCAGTCCCACCGGAGGCATCAGAATGTCTTTGACGAAGGAGGTGACAATCGCGCCGAAAGCCGCGCCGATGACGATACCGACGGCTAGGTCAATGACATTCCCCCGGGTTATAAAGGTCTTAAAATCCTTAAACAAATCGGGGCCTCCGTTAGGGAAATATATATATTCCGGTAGGGTTTGTCAATATGGCGGCCGGTTTCCGGCGGATATGTCAAAAAGTACCCTGCATCGGGATTTCCGCCCCTTCATGCGTATATCATTGTTTAGCTTAGCGGGATTGTTCCCGAGCAGCCGCGATGCTTTCTAAAATAACTTACTCTATTTCTTTTCTTTAATCCAGGGAGCCCCGACCGGGATATTAATTCCGAGAGGGGTGAGAATAATATGTGCCATCAGGTACCAGGCTAACAGAGCGGTGACAATCAAATCAACAGCCGCGATTTTGTTGAAAATGTCTGCTCCCGGAACCAAATGTCCAATATCGAGCAGAATGAAACCAATAAAAAGAGTAAGAAATACCCAAGCTAAAGTGGAGTTCTGCCTCATTGAACCGATTAAATAGATTATGGTAAGCAGAGTGAATACAACCAAGAACCACCCTGTATCTGTTCCTGAAATGGCGCCAAATCGCAGATTATTGTTCAACCAGATACCGCCCAGGGCAATCCAGAACGCTCCGTAAGTCGTGAAGGCAGCAAAACCAAAGTTGTTACCGGTTTTGAATTCCTGAAAACCTGCGATAAGCTGTGCCAGGCCACCGAAGAAAAACGCCAGCCACATGACCGTATTAACACTCACAAATCCCAGATTATGGAACTGGAGCAGCAAGGTAGTTGCCCCGAAAGCACCTAAGCCAACGGCTGCCGGATTGGCATATATCGGTGTTTTGATTGTTTCAGCGTCCGAGATTCGCATTTACTCTTTACCTCATTTCTCCTGTTAATATAATTCGCTTAAAGTTTAAGTCCGCGCATTCCTGCTAGCACTCACATAAACCCATTTCTCCTCCGAATCCGCAGATATACTGAAACCAGGCAAAGGAAAAGGCGGCTTTGCCACCGCCTCTTACCCTTTCCCTGACAATATAAAGCTAATATGCCGGCCTTGTCAAAGTTTTTTTATGGATTTTACGGGGATGTTTTATAAGGATGGACGATGATAAGACTTCAGATAAAGAGTCTGAAAATTTGCTTCCTCAAATGTTTCACCGGGCTTAGCTTTTCTTGAGCACAATATCGTGTATAAGTTTGCCAAATACCTGCCTTTAGCTTTACATCCGATTTCTCTGGAATAAGTCCATTTTTTTCAGGTAGCGTTCTATGGTCTATACTGAGTAATCAAAAAGATATGCACCAGAGTTTTTCACTTCTTCCAATCCCATCGCATGTCCATTTTCCGCTAAGAATTCCGCGCCATTTACGAAATTTTTTTCTATTTCCTTCATCTTACCCGCCTTTGCCATGACACTTCTTATACTTCTCTCCGCTTCCACACCGGCGGGGGTTAATAAAAAAAGGGGGAGCGTCACAACTCCCCCTTTGCACTTTGACTCGGTTTAAGCAGCTACCACTGGACAAACATCGGCATGACGACGTGTATGTAATTATCCGAGCCCACCGGCCTCAAAACACCGGGGCTGGATGGATTCGTCGTCTCCAGTGCCACCTGGGCCTCACGTAAAATACCGAGGGCGTCAATCAGGTATTTGCCGTTGAAAGCTATCTTGGCTTCCTCACCTTCCACAGTAGCATCGATCTCACCCAGGTCATCACCGATTTCCTCGGAGCGGGCAGAAACAGTCAACTTTCCGAGCCCTGCGTCTCCGCCGGGGGTGACGACCAGCCTCACGATGCCGCTGCCGTCCCGGGCGAAGATGGAGGCTGTCCTGGTGGCCCTCAGGAAATCACTGACGCTGACCACCATCCTGGTGGTGTAGCTCTGGGGAATCAACTGGGAGTAGTTGGGGAAAGTCCCCTGCACCAGCTGGGATACGAGTTCAATGTTTTTCAGGCGGAAAAGTATCTGCCCCTTGGCCGGATTGAGAATTATCTCCACGGCTTCTTCCTGGTCGGCAATGAGACGATTAAGCTCGGCGAGCGTGCGGGCGGGGATAATCACCTCAGTCTTCTCTTTGACCGCGGTAGTAATATTGAGTTTGCAGACAGCCAGCCGGAACCCGTCCGCGGCGGCGAGCGTCAGCAGGTTATCCTCGAACTGGGCATTAACACCGGTCAGAACCGGGCGGGATTCTTCCGTGGCCGCGGCAAAGACTACCTGGCTGATTCCCTGGCGGAGGATATCGGCTGCTACCGCAGTGCTGATGCCGTCTTCGATTTTCGGTATCGGCGGGAAGTCCTTGGCGTCCTGCCCGCTGATACGGGCTTCGAAGCGGGCACACTTCAGCCCGAGGGTATTCGATTTTAATTCGATATCTATCTTCTCAGCGGGCAGAGAGCTGACGAATTCCGTGAGAAGGCGGGCGGGGATGGTAATCGTTCCTTCCTCTTCTACCTTGGCCCCGAGCCAGCAGGTGATGGCCATTTCCAGGTTGGTAGCAACGAGTTTGAGTCGGCCTTCGTCCGTCGCCAGGAGGACGTTATTGGTAATCGGAAGAGTCGTCCGGGTGGCTACCGCCCGGCCCACGATGTTCAGGCCACGGTTCAGATTTTCCTGAAGGCATGATAACTTCATAATGCACCCCCGCGATTGCCCTTGTGCTGTGCGTGTAGTATATAACAATCGTGATTTCTATTCAAGTATTATTTCTCCGCTTTTCCCCCCGCTTTTTCTAACCAGCCGGATATTCTCTATCTTCATCCCGCGGTCTACGGCCTTGGCCATGTCATAGACGGTAAGGGCAGCCACGGCGGCGGCCGTGAGCGCTTCCATTTCCACACCGGTCCTGCCGTTGCTGACCACGGTAGCGGTAATATCGACGGTGTTTTCCATTTCGTTTAATGTCAGTTCCACATTGATATCGTCGAGGAGGAGCGGGTGGCAAAGGGGAATCAGTGCCGGGGTCTTTTTTGCCGCCATGATACCGGCAAGCCGGGCCACGGTAAGCGAGTCCCCCTTGGCCAGCTGACCTTTCCTGATTAGCTGTAAGGTTTCAGGCTGCATCCTGATGCGTCCCCGCGCGATGGCTTCCCGCCTGGTGGCGGGCTTACCGCTGGTATCAACCATGCGGGGCTGTCCCTCGTCATCCAGATGAGTCAGTTTTTTCATGTTTAGCCGCCTACCTGGGAGTAAGGCCGGTTCCTGGCCAGTTCTCCCCCGGCGAGGTTATGTTCTTTCGGCTTGCTGGCTATGGCCCCGGTAATCGCTTCTTCCAGTTCAGCTGCGGATGAGCCGTGGCGCAGGAGCTGTTTCAGGTCTGTTTCCTGTTCGCTGAGGAGGCAGGGGCGCAGTTTGCCGTCGGCGGTCAGGCGGAGTCGATTGCATTTGAAGCAGAAGTGCTCGCTTACCGGCGTAATAAAACCCACAGTGCCGGCGGCTCCGGGGAAGCGGAAGTACTTTGCGGGACCGTTGCCGGCGCTTACGAAGGCGGGCTCAAGTGTTCCCAGAGCTTCCAGCCGTTTCCTGATTTCAGAAACGGGCATAAACTGCGAGGCAGTCAACTCGTTCCCGGAGAGGGGCATCAGCTCGATGAAGCGTACATGCCACCCTTCGTCAATCGTTTTTCCGGCGAAGCCAAGCAGTTCGTCATCATTAATACCGGCCATGACCACGGTATTGATTTTCACCGGATTCAGACCCGCTGTTTTCGCCGCATCGATGCCCTTCAATACATCTTCGAGATTACCGCGGCGGGTAATCCTCCGGAACCTCTCCGGCCTGAGCGTATCCAGGCTTACATTCACGCGGCGAAGTCCGGCCCGCTTCAGCTCCGCGGCGTATTTCTCCAGCAGCATCCCGTTGGTGGTGAGCGCAATATCGTCAATGGTCTCTATTTCCGCCAGCATGGCAACCAGCCGGGGCAAATCAGCCCTGACCAGGGGTTCGCCGCCGGTGAGACGTAGCTTGCTGATGCCCAGCCGCGAGGCGGCGGCTACCAGGGTGCGGATTTCTTCATAGCTCAGAATATCCCGATGGCGCATCAGGCGCACGCCCCCGGGCGGCATGCAGTAAACACAGCGCAGGTTGCAGCGGTCCGTAACGGAGATGCGCAGGTAATTAATCGGTCTCTGGAACAAATCAGACAGTCCGGTCATGATATGTCCTTGCTCCTTTCCAGCAGGTACCGGCGGGCTTTTTCCGCCGCCCGGCGGCGGTGGCTCACCTGATTCTTTTCCGTCATAGTGATTTCCGCCATGGTCTTTCCGAGTTCAGGGAGATAAAATATCGGGTCATAGCCAAAACCGAGCGAACCCCTGGGAGCAAAGGTAATATAGCCGGGGCATTCGCCCGGGAACTGCCGGGTCTCTCCTTCCGGTGCGGACAGGGCAATCACGCAGCGGAAGCGCGCCGTCCGCTTCTCCCGGGGTACGCCTTCCATTTTGGAGAGCAGATAGCTGATTCGCTCCGCGTCGGTGGCTTTCTCACCGGCATAGCGGGCGGAGAGAGGGCCCGGCGCTCCATTCAAGGCATCCACCTCCAGGCCGGAATCGTCCGCCAGCGTCAGCAGGCCGCTTTCCGCAGCATCGGTGCTGGCTTTCAGTACGGCGTTTTCCTCCAGAGTCTTTCCGTCTTCTCTAACCTCGGTCATGATGCCTGCTTCGGCGAGAGTGATTAGCTGATAAGGGAGGCCCTGCAACAGCTCCCGGTACTCGCGCAGTTTGCCCCGGTTATTGGTGGCCAGCAATAATTTCTCCCTCAAAAGCCAGTGAATCTCCCCTCCGGTTTCTCCATTGCCCGGGGCATGTTTGTACACTTCATCTCATCGAGTGGAAAAGCCTTGTCTTCAAACATATCCCCGGACCCGGTACCTCCTGAAAATCAGTATTCGATGCCCATGCGTGCTTTGATTCCCCGGTCAAAGGGGTGTTTGATTTTTACCATTTCGGTAACCAGGTCTGCCATCTCGATGAGCCGGCGGTCCGCGTAACGTCCGGTCAGGATAAGTTCTAATTCCGGCGGCTTTTGCCGGAGCAGACTGAGCACGTCTTCGAGTTCAATCAACCGGAAAGCCAGGGCTACGCCTACCTCGTCAATGACCACTATGTCATACTTGCCGCTGAGCATGGCGTTCCGGACCGCCTCCAGGGCCTGGCGGGCCTGCTCGATTTCTTCCGGTTTTTTCTGCTCGGGGTTGCAAAACTCCCTGCTGCCGAAGCTGGCAACTTCCACATTAGGCAGCAACGCGAGGCTGCTCCTCTCTCCGTAAGGGTAGTCTCCCTTCATAAAAAAGACGATGTAGACCCTTTTTCCATGCCCGACGGCGCGGAGGATGGTCCCCAGGGCTGCAGTGGTCTTGCCCTTGCCGTTCCCGGTAAAGACCTGTATCAGTCCTTTATGCTTTCTTTCCGTCAACGCTGACTCTTCCGATGCTAAGATTACTTACCTTTGCGGTAGAATTTCAAGGGCGCCGGATTGGCAACCCCCCGCGGAATAGGGCTGGTTTTAACTGTTTCGGGACCCCACCTCGTACCGGGGATTTTCTTCCCGCCCAATCCCACCCTTGCGGCTTTTTCCCCCATCAGGCTTCCTCATACCTTGCCAGAATAAAAAGAAGGTCGGCCAGCCGGTTAAGATACTGGAGGATGGCTTCGTTTTTTATTTCTCCCTGTTCCCGGAGGGATACCGCCCTTCGCTCGGCTCGCCTCAGCGTCGCCCTGGCGACATCGAGTGTGGCAGAGGAAAGGTTCGCCCCAGGAATGACGAAAGCCTTGGGCAACTCTATCTGTGCTTCTATCCTATCGATAATGCTCTCAATCCCGGCGGCCATCTCTTCCGTTATCGGCCGGAAACGGGTAACCAGCTTTTCATAGTCCTCTGGCCCGGTTGCCAGCTCGCAGTTAACTTCGAAGAGCTCTTTCTGGACCTTTAAAATTATCTCGGGACTCTCGGTCTTTTTTACAAGGTTGCGGGCTACCCCCAGAAGCGAGATTACCTCGTCCAGAGTACCGTAGGTCTCACAGCGAGAGTCAGTTTTGGGGACCCGCTGTCCGAAGAGCAAACTGGTTTCTCCTTTATCACCCTTTTTGCTGAATGTCTTCAATTTTACTCTCTTTAGACGGTTTTATTTTCCCCCATTTTAGCAAATCCGGGGCGTGAAAGCTATTTGACGCCCAGGTCTTCAAACCCGGTGCGCCAACTCCGTCCCGGTGCGCAGCAGGTGGGTAATCCCGACGATAACGGGCAGCGCCATGCCATAAAGGATGAGTAGTCCTGAGGCGCCGAGCCACCAGCCGGACAGCGGCAAGGAAACAAACAGCGCGGCGGAGGAGAGAGTGACGTTCTTTTTCACCAGCAGGAGAATGGCGGCGGGTGTGCCCGCAATCAGCACCGGCTGGGTGACGAGGACCAGCAGAACCCCGATGGTTGTGCTGAGCCCACGCCCTCCCCGGAATCCGAGGAAAACCGGCCAGTTATGACCGATGACCGCCGCAAAACCAGCGGTAAGCACCGCCAGTTGCGGTAACTGGACGCTCTGTGCGATGAGCACCGCAAGTGCTCCTTTGCCGGCGTCAATCAAGCCTACGATTATTCCGATGCCCGCGCCCAGCTCGCGGTAGGCATTGGCTGCGCCCATGTTACCGTCACCGACGTGCCGGATATCGATGCCGCGGAAGAGGTAACCGGCGATATAAGCGGCGGGAAGAGAGCCGAGAAAATATGCCAGAGTAATGATAATTACCCAGGGCATGGATGCCTCCATCCCGTGCCGGGGGTGGGACTCGAACCCACAAGGGTTGCCCCGGCGGATTTTAAGTCCGCTGCGTCTGCCAGTTCCGCCACCCCGGCGTGTCCAGAGTCATTGTAGGGCGCGGGAGTGGGGGTGTCAACTCTTGAGCGGGTTTTTCAGGTGTTTTTCGCCGGATGCTACCGCAGAAGGGCATCAGGTTATCACCCTTAAACTCTAATCTTCATCTAAGCCGGTTCTAATCCGCATCTAATCAACCGCTGGCATGATAACTAGTGGAGGTTTGCAGGACACGCCGTCTTTTCCGGTGGTAGCGGCCCGTTTCCTGTCTTTGAATCATGGCACAACATAAACCATCAAATGTCATAAATTTGTAAGATTTCCTGTCTTAATTTGATGACTATGTAATGGACTAATTGCTAATCTATGTTGATTAATTTTCATAAGCTACAAGGGGAGGTAATCTAAAGATGCCACAGGCGGTAATGACTAAAAAGCCCGGAACAAGAAAGCCCAGAGCCCGTAGAAGTACGGACCCGCTGGATAGCAGGCTGCTTACCATACTGGAGGAAGATGCCTGGCGGAGCAGTACGAAACTGGCGAAGCAGCTTAAAGTGAGTGCGGCTACCATCCGCAGGAGAATGAAAAGACTTATCGGCAGCGGCGCACTGCGTATCGTCGGCGTGGCCGACCCCGCCCGGCTCGGATATCCCCTGTCGGTGGTCATGACGCTTGATGTCACGAACAGCCACGCTGAATCCGTTATGGAGGTACTTGCCCGGAAACCGGAGATAGGCTGGATTTCAGCCACCACCGGCCCCTGGGATGTTATGGCCATCGCGCGCTTCCGGTCAACCGATTTTCTTTCCGAGTTCATCGCGAAGGAACTCTCCCAGCTTGAGGGCGTGAAGGGTATTCAGACTTTTGTTTGCCTGGATGCAAAGAACGGGCATCCTCTCTCCTGAGATTGCAGGGCGGGAAGAGATTTATCCGGGCGGGGATTTGACCACGCGTAGCCCCGCCCGGGTGATATTATTACCGTTCAGCGAACCGACCGGCGCCGGGGCGCAATCCGCGGGGGGGCTTGCTGCGCTCCTGCTCAGTCCTCTTCTCCATTAGTTTGGGATTGCTGCCGCGGTGCCCGCGATGACAGCAACAAACAAGATTGAGTAAAGGCATACTGCACTATTATTGACAGCGGGCGGGCGGAACTCTAACATAACCACAGAAGACCTGAAGGAGTTCTACCATGTGGCAGCGCGTCCGCAGTATCGTTATCAAGGAGTTTATCCAGCTCAGCCGGGACCGGCGCTCGATGGCGCTGGTAATTCTGATTCCCATTATCCAGATGTGCATCTTCGGCTACGCGCTCAGCACGGACATCGAGAACGTTTCTACCGTGGTCTGGGACGCAAGCAACACCAGAGAAAGCCGTGAACTTATCGATAGCTACGCCCAAACCGAGTTCTTTTCCATCAGGTACTATGCCATCGATTACGCCGATATCACCCGGCGTATCGAAGCCGGGGAGGCCAGGGTAGCGCTGATTATCCCGCCGGACTACGCGGACCGGCTGCAGCGAAGAGAGCCTGCACCCGTCCAGTTCTTTGCAGACGGCTCTGACCCCTCCGTGGGGGTGCAGGCGCTGGCTAATGCCAGCCTTATCACCCAGGCGAAGAGCGCCGAGTTGAGCGGCGCGTCACGGGAGGGTAACGCGTCACCGGTGATGGTCTCATTACAGCCCAGAATATGGTACAACCCTTCTATGCAAAGCTCCATATTCTACCTTCCGGGGCTGGTGGGGGCTATTTTGCAGAACCTTACCATGATGCTTACCGCCTTTGCCGTGGTGCGCGAGCGGGAAACGGGGACGATTGAACAGCTTAACGTGTCTCCCCTGCGCCGGGGCGAACTGATTGTAGCCAAGCTCATTCCCTATATCATCATCGGCTACGTTCAGGCGGCCATGGTGCTCATCCCGGCGGTTTATGTCTTTGATATGCCCATCCGCGGCAATATATTCCTGCTCATTGGCCTGACCTTTTTCTTCCTGATGTTTTCGCTAGGCCTGGGCCTGCTCATTTCCACCGTTTCGCGCACCCAGTTCCAGGCGATGCAGTCCAGCATGCTCATCCTGCTGCCCAGTATTCTGCTCAGCGGCTTCCTCTTCCCCATCGAGTCCATGCCGCGCCTAGCGCAGTGGGTATCGACGGTGCTGCCGCTGACTTACTACCTGCGCATCATCCGCGGAATCGTGGTGAAGGGGGTGGGCTTCGAGTTCCTGTGGCAGGACGCGGCAATACTGGCCGTCATGGGCGTGCTTACCCTGATGCTCGCCACGCTCCGGCTGAGAAGGACTCTGACATAGGCATGAAATGTAAATTATTGGCCGGGATTTGCCTGCTACTGCCGTTGACGACGGTTTTCCCTGTGTCCGGCTGCGCCCCGGACAGCGGTTTCAGGGACAGCGAGCAAGCCCGTCTTGAGCTCATTCAGGAAATCAGGACGTTTGAACAGGAAATCGGCTTCACCGTGACGAATAATTTCAGGGAATACTCCGAGGAAGTCAAGTCTTATGACTACTATTTCTATACGGGAAGCCTGGAGCTCCCCTATTCCCTGGGCGACCCCCTGCTTCGATTCGGGACAGGCACGGCGGCAAACGTCACCCTGGACCATGACCGGTACGACGTTTTCTTCTACGCGATTGAAGCGCTGGCGGGCATCGGCACGCCGGTAACAAAGTCGTTGATGAGCAGCCCCCTGCCCCGGTTCATTCATGTCATCTTCCACGAAGACTGGCATGAGCAGATAGACCTGCCGGCGAGTATCGAAGAGCCTTCCGGAGAGGTGGTCAGCTACGCAGCGGCGATATCCTTCGCCGGAGCGAGGTTCGGAGAAGACTCGGATATTCACCGCAAACTGAGACAAGAGTTCGAGAACAAACTGCGTGAGAGCGGCGTATACGCGGCCTATTACGGAAAGCTGGAGGAACTCTATGCGCGCCGGGATGGCGGCTTTACCTCCGAAGAAGAAGCCCTGCTCCGGAAAGAAAAACTGCTGAACGAAATGAACGAGGGTCTGAAAAACATCTGGGGGGCCAAACAGGAACAACTTAATAATGCCTTTATTGCCTTCCAGATGACCTATCTTCGGTATTTACCGCTGCTGTACCAGGCGCACCTGGATGAGGGCGGGGACGTTTCCAAGACAGTAGCCCTTTTCCGGGGAATGCCGCACCAGGGGGAAAAACGCGATTCTCCGGGGGAAATCCGCAGGATTGAACAAGACATGATTGAATACTTGAAGAAACCGCTTTCCGTTAATTAAGCATCAAATCACCGGAAACAGCCCGTCTCATCCAACACGGTCATCATGTTTTTTCCGCCAAGTTCCGCGCGAAATCAAAAATAATGCGCGTAAGTATTGACATCCCGGTTATTTCGTATTATCATTTGCCAGCGTGACTGGTGGGGAGGTATTAGATGGCCCCCAGGTATGACGTCGGGCAGAAGGTCCGGGTGAAGCCGGCTGATGAACCGGAGCAAACGCCGCGGGACAGCGATTTGCATCCGTATGCGGGCGTGGTGGGGGAAATAAAAGACTATTTCTGGATAAGCCCCCGCGAGGGCGAGGTGTTCTATATTTACACGGTGCACGTAGAGACCGGCCCCCGCGAGCTGGCCCTGCACGAGGACGAGATAGAGCCTTTCCTGGGCTAAACCCGTTCCTCACCAAATATTTTCCGCGCCTGCCGGCTTCATAGGACTTTTTTCCTATGGGTAAATCGTAACTTTTGCCGGGTTCCTCCCGTTATACAATCAGGAGAGAAAAATACGGGAGGTATTATAATGAGCAAAATCAAGGGGTTCGCCGTAGTCACCGTGCTGGTATTGACCGCACTGTTTGTCGCGGCGTGCGTCCCGGGAGAATCACCGGCAGCCGTTCCTCAATCACCGGAAACGACCACCCCACCGACGGGGGCCGGGGGCACCATACTGTTGTTCGTCACCGATGCTCCGCCGGACAAGAAGGTAACCAGCGTCAACGTTACCCTTTCCAGCGTGGAAGTCCACATCGTTATGCCGGAGCAGGAACAGGAGCAGTCGGGAACGGCTAACGGGACCGGTACCGCGAACCAGACGCAGGAACAGGAGCAGGAGCAACAGCAGGGAGCGCGCGCGGAATGGATTACCATCCCACTGACCGAAGGCGCGTTTACTTTTGACCTGCTGCAAATTCAGGGCATCGAGCAATTCGTGGGGGAAGGTGAAGTACCCGCGGGCAAATACACCCAGGTACGCCTCGGCATCGATAAAATCGAAGTCGGCCTGGACGGGGTGTTGCAGGAAGCGTCCGTCCCCGGCGATAAGCTGAAGATTGTGCGTCCCTTCGAGGTGGTCCCCGGAGAGGCCACGGCTCTGGTCTTCGACTTTGAAGCCGATAAGATGGTGAATGTTACCGGGAATGGCAGGATTCAGGTCAAGCCGGTAATTAAGCTTGACGTCAAACCGGGGAAAGCAGAGCCGACAGGACCCGAAGAGGAGAATTCAGGAGAACAGGAACAGGAAGAAGCGGAGGAGCAGGAATTCCACGGGTCCATCGACGCCATCAGTGACAACAATACCTGGACGATGACCATCGATGGAGAGAGCTATACCGTGGATGTCACCGATGCGGAGATTAACGGTGAGCCCGCGGAAGGTGCGGAGGCTGACGTCAGGGGAACTCTCACCGATGGTATAATCTCAGCCAGAGAAGTAGATATTACAGAGCCGGAGGACTGACCTCCGGCGAGGCACATGGGAAAGAAGATACTATCCTTTCTTGGAGTCCTACTGGGGCTGGCGGCGAGCGGGGCACTGCTTTCCGCCGGCCTCGGGATTGCCGGGGCAGTGATTTACCGGGGAGAGCTGTTCGGATTCGGGGGACTGGCGGCAGGAATCGGGGGCTTGATTCTGGGCTATCCCATCGGGCTCATTGCCGGGATGGTGTTGCTGAACCTTTTCCTGCATTACCGCGGCTCCCTGCTTTTCGGGACGGCGGGCGTCCTGCTCGGGTCGGTCCCGGTATTGGTAATAGCCGAGTGGTTGAACTTGGGGCCATCTCTCATTTTCGGGGCTTACTTTCTGGGGAGCCTTCTGGCGGGTACGGCCGGTTTTTACCTGGGGAGGCGGCGTTCCGAAACTTGAGGCGACGGGCGGATTCGAACCGCCGAATAGGGGTTTTGCAGACCCCCGCCTTAACCTCTTGGCCACGTCGCCCTGCTCTCACATTCTATGCCAAAAACGGATGTGATGCAATAGAACCGCGCTCACATATTCAGGCTTCGTTCGGGCGCCGGTTCATAGTGATGTCCCGTCCATCCCCCGGACTTCCTTCCCACCTGTCCCGCCCTCACGGCTGTTCTCTCTCCCCTGCCAACCGGGCGCAAATACAACCCAAAATTATTTTCCCTCTTGAGCGCCGGCATATTTAGTGCTAAGATAGTCTTGACAAGCGGTGCTGGACAGAATTAGCAACAGGACTTTTAAGGTGGCGGACAACTCAACACTTGAAACAGACCTTGCCCGATTCCTTTGCGGTCTATTTGTCTCCTGCGGATTTCTTCCTCGCGTCCACTTGCGTCTGGGCCGACTGCCAGGTTTAACGTCAGAACCCGATAATGCTTGAAAGACTGTTATCAGACAAGTCTAACCACCTGACGATGTGGCTGCGGTCATCGGAGATGATCGCGGGTCTTCTTCTGTCCGTTGTGGTTGGTGTGGTAGCCGGACTGGGGGCCGTTGCCTTCCGGTGGCTGATAGAACACATTCAAACGCTCTTCTTCGGTGGCTTCGGTCAACTCCTGCCTTTTCTCGGTGATTATTACGTAATTGTTGTTCCCGCGATTGGCGGTCTGTTCGTCGGTTTACTGGTCCGTTTTCTGGCCGCCGAGGCCAGGGGCAGTGGTGTCCCTGATGTCATGGAGGCTGTGGCTCTCCGGGGAGGGCGCATCAGGGCCCGTGTTTCCGTAGTCAAAGCCCTGGCTTCTTCCATCTGCATCGGCAGCGGCGGTTCGGTAGGACGCGAAGGACCTATCATCCAGATAGGCTCCTCCCTCGGCTCGACAATCGGTCAGTGGCTCAGACTGCCAGACGAAACGTTAAAGGTGCTCATCGCCTGCGGGGCCGCGGGAGGTATTGCCGCCACGTTCAATGCACCCATCGCCGGAGTGTTCTTTTCTCTGGAGGTAATACTCGGCTCCGTAGTCACGCGGCGGTTTGCTTACGTTGTCATCAGCGCGGTCGCGGCTGATTTTACGGCGCAGGCATTCCTGGGTAACGCGCGCGCCTTCACTATCCCCGCCTTCGGCATCGTAAGCCCCTGGGAACTCATGTTCTACGTCGTCCTCGGCATCCTTTGCGCCCTGGCATCAGCAGCTTTCATTTATATCCTCTACCGGTGTGAAGACCTGTTCGATTCCATTAATGTTCCGGCGGTTGTCAAGCCCGTTTTGGGGGGCCTGGCGATAGGCGCTCTCGGTTTTTATAACGCTGACCTTTTTGGTGTTGGATACCAAGGTATCACCAAAGCATTGTCCGGAGAAATGGTAATAGAGATACTCGCCCTGATGGTAATTCTCAAGATAGCCGCCACATCGCTTACGCTGGGGAGCGGGGGCAGCGGCGGCGTCTTCGCGCCGAGTCTGTTTATCGGAGCGATGCTCGGAACTGGCGTGGGAGCTCTGTTCGGGAATATGTTTCCTTCGATTACAGCGCCGGCGGGAGCGTATGGAGTGGTGGGTATGGCCGCAGTACTTTCCGGAACTATTCGGGCGCCATTCTCAGCCATTCTTACCATCTTCGAGTTGACCGGAGATTACGCCATCATACTGCCGCTGATGACTGCCGTAGTCATCAGCACCATGCTGAGCCGGGCCATCAAACGCGAAACAATTTTTACCCTTAAGCTGCTGCGCCGGGGCATCGATATCGAGCAGGAAGAGATGACGGACGTGATGCGCAACATCACCGTAAAGGAAGCTATGACGCGTGATTTCCCGGTCGTACCTGCCACCATGAAGGTAGACGCTCTCCTGAACATGTTCCTCAAGACCGGCCATCACGGCTTCCCGGTCGTCAGCGAAGAAGGCCATCTTATCGGAGTCGTCACTCAGGCAGACGTCGAGCGCCACCTGGGCTCCACCGAGAAAAACCACCAGACCGTGGCGGATATCGCCACCAAATCGCCGTTCGTGGCTTATCCGGACCAGACCCTGGCCAGGGTCCTTGCCGCTTCCGAAGAGGAGTACGGGCGTATCCCGGTGGTCACCCGGGACGGCAAGCCGCTCCTTTTGGGAGTGCTCCGGCGTCATGACATCATCCGGGCTTACCGCAAAAGAGCGAGGAGACAGCGCCGCGAACGCGGCTCCGCTTGAAACACCTCGTTTCCCGGAAAACCGGCCATAGTTAATCCGGCAATCTTTGACCCGCCATTTCCCGTAAATCTACGTATTGACATACGTATCTTTTCGCCAGACAATAGTCTTTAGAAGCATCAGGGGGGGCCGTCCCATGTTTGAACCGGCAGGCAAAGAAGCCAGAAAAAAGCGATGAAAAACATCATTCTTGAGCTGCACCGGGGACTGACGGCTGAGGAAGCGAAGGACAGGTTCGAGAGAGAAGTGGGTGACATCACTTCGCCGGAGTGAAAAGCGGTTGCTTGATGAAGCATGAACAGGAGGGTTAAATATGAAACCGACCGAGCAACTGGTTGAAGAGCATGACGCCATCAAAATAATGCTGAAAATCATGGAGAAGGTAGCGCAGAAACTGGAGGCAGGGGAGAAAGTGGCCCCCGAAGACCTTGAAGCGATGGTTGACTTTATCCGGACCTTCGCTGATAAATGTCACCACGGGAAGGAGGAGGACCTCCTTTTCTCCGCGATGACCGAGGCTGGAATCCCCGGGGAAAACGGCCCCATCGCGGTGATGCTCATGGAGCATGATAAGGGACGGAGCTTCGTCCGAGGCCTGGCCGAGGGCATCGCCGGTTATAAAAATGGGGAGAAGGGGGCGGCACGCCAGATCGCCAAGAACGCCCGTAATTACGCTTCGCTCCTGGTCCAGCACATCGATAAAGAGAACAATATCCTGTATCCCATGGCTGACATGCACATTTCCGCGGAGAAGCAGGAAGAATTGCTGGAGAAGTTCGAGAAAGTGGAAGAGGAAATAATCGGCCCCGGCAGACACCGGGAGCTGCACCAGACACTGGAACGCCTGCGGGACACTTATCTGGGGGCGTAAGGAAGGCTGATGGACGATAAAAAGAGGAAAGACACCTCGGACATAGCGGGGCAATCTTTAAAGTTGGCTGACCTGGTGGACTACCAGGAAGGCTCGGTGGTCAGCAGGACAATCATCGATAAGGCCGCGGGGACCTGCACGCTGTTTGCCTTCACGGCGGGGCAGGGCCTGAGCGAGCATACCGCTCCTTTCGATGCCCTGGTCTACCTCCTGGACGGGGAAGCGGAGGTCACCATCTCCGGGGAATCCCTCCGGTTAAGTCAGGGGGACATGGTCATCATGCCCGCCGACCGGCCCCATGCTTTAAGAGCGTTGAATAGATTCAAGATGATGCTGGTCATGATAAAGTCCTGAGACCTTAGCGGGAATCTGACTGGACGGTGTTTATCAGGAAAAGAAATGCCGAGGCCAGGCTCAGCACCAGGCAAAGGACCCCCAGGGAGCCGTAGCCTCCGAAGGTAATCAGGAACCCCGCAAAGGCCCCCAGCCCGCGCCCGAGCTGCACCGAACTGGCCTGGATACCGATAAAAGTGCCCCTGAGCGGGCCGGACATGTGCACCGCAAGGGAAAGAAATGTGGGGCGGGTTATGCCGTAGTAGCTGATGAAAATCGTCGCTATGATGAGCGAAAACCACAGACCCCCGAGATAAAGCATGAGGGTAACACCGGTCAGTCCGGAAAGAACCTGGAAAAATCCGCACAGCTTTGTCTTATTGAACCGGTCCGCAAGTTGCGAGCCTAAAAGCAGTCCGGCGAACTGCCCCACCCCCATAACCGGCAGCAGCACGGAAATGCGTGACGTGCTCAGAGCATAGCTTTGTATCAAAAAGGCAACGACATAGGTGTTTACCGCCCAGAAGGCCGCCTGGAGCAGGGTATTGGCGATAAGCAGGGGGACGAACTGCTTGTATTTGAGGGCTTGATAAAAGCTGGAAAAGTATCCCGTTTTCGGGCCGCTAAGGCGCCTGTCTGCCGGAGGCAATATTATAAAACAGAGGACCGTAACCGCCAGGGTGAAAAACCCGAGGACCAGGAAGCTGGTACGCCAGCCCAGGCTGCCGGCAAGGAAAGCACCGAACGGGACGCCGATGAGCGAGGCCAGCGGCATGCCGCCCTGGGAAAACGCCATGGCCCGGCCGGTGATGCGGGGGGAAAAGTAATCACCGACGGCGCTGATATGGTTCGGCCCGACGAGCCCCTCCCCCATGCCCAGCAGGAGACTCAGCCCGATGAGAACGGGGAGGTTCGGCCCGAAGCTGAATCCGAGCAGGGCTATGCCGGTAATCAGGAGGCCGGCGGTCAGCATGAGCCTCCGCCCCAGGCGGTCAGAAATAGGGCCTGCTAACGGGGCCAGCAAACCCCAGGTTACCGCGGTGAAAGTGAGCAGTTGCCCGGCACCGGCTACAGTGACGGAAAACTCGCGGGAAAGCTCCACGAGCAAAGCGGCTATCAAGCCCGTGGCCGTCGTTAAGCAAAAACCGCTGAAGGCAAGCACGATGACGATGAGAACGGACCTGAGTTTCGAGCGAGTGTACATCCAGACAGAAAGTATAACACAAGCGGGGCCGGAGCAAAACTTCTCCCGGTACAACGCTTTATTCGGCTTTTATTAGCTCCAGGTAATGCCCCCCTCGCGGCTCGCTCTCTTCTTCCCCCCAGCCAGGTGTAAATAACACGGTCTGATCACCCGCCCCCAGCGTCAGTTTTCAATCGCAATTCAGCGCGGTCAGACAGTCCGGTGAATCAGGGGGAACCCCCTGAATTTACACAGAGTTTTCAATCTGTCTCCATAATTGCTCCATAATTCGGCTTCATAATGGTACTAGAGGCCGGGAAAACCGGTAAATAAAAGAAAGGAGGCAAAAAATGGCAAGGAGACTAAAGCTACTGGGCATCTCTCTCGCGGTCGTCGCGCTGCTGGCGGTGACACTTGCCGGAACCGTATTCGCGGACAGTCCTGAGGAGGACACGGACTACGGCTACTGCGGCGGACAGGGGTGGCACGGATTCGGGGAAGGCGCTTTCTGCACCGATGCGGTGAGCGACCTGCTGGGTCTCACCCCCGAGGAAATTCACGAGCAGCGCCTCGAGGGCATGAGTCTGGCGGAAATCGCTACCGCTCAGGGAGTCACCGTGGATGAGTTAGTCGCTGCGATTATGGCGGAAAAGACGGCCGCAGTCCAGTCCAGAGTGGATGCGGGCACCATCACCGCGGAGCAGGCGGAACTGATTCTCCAGCAGATGGAAGAGAGAACCCTGGAAGCCGTTAACCGGACCACCACCGGTCCCGCCGGGTGGAGCAACGGACGCGGTTACGGGCAGTCCGGCCAAGGCGCTGGTCCCGGCATGATGAACCGCCGCGGGGCGGGCATCGGCCCGGGCGCCTGCGCTGCTGACGGAGCTTTCGGAGCCGGACCGGGCGGTATGCACCGCTGGGGCGGTTCCCGATAGAAGTACATGGCATCAGGCAGAGGGGGGAGGCTGACTCCCCCCTTTTGCTTTTTCCGGCGCGCAGAAAGTGCTAAAATTAACGACTGAAATCGGAACATCCAGAGCGAAGATGGCCAGGACAATACTCGTAGTCGACGACGAAAAAAGAATCGTGGAAATCGTCCAGGCTTACCTGGAGAGAGAAGGCTACCGGGTACTCACCGCCTTTGACGGCCGCTCCGCCCTGGACCTTGCCCGGAGCCACTCCCCGGACCTCATCATTCTGGACCTGATGCTTCCCGAGGTCTCCGGGTGGGACGTCTGCCGCGAGCTGCGCCGGAAATCGGACGTTCCCGTCATCATGCTCACCGCCCGTGATGATACGACCGATAAAATCGTCGGTCTGGAGCTCGGCGCTGACGACTATTTAACCAAGCCTTTCGACCCCAAGGAACTGGTCTCCAGGGTGAGGGCGGTGCTGCGCAGGAGCGAGGGAAAGACGGCACCCGGGACCATTTTGAGTGTCGGCGATATTACCATCGACGTGGAAAAGCGCCTGGTACGGAGGGGTGATGAGCCAATCGGACTTACCCCTCTTGAATTCGACCTTCTCAAGGTCATGGCGGAAAATCCCGGCCGGGTGTACAGTCGAATGCAGCTCCTGGACAAAGTCCAGGGGGACGCCTTCGAAGGCTATGAGCGCACCATTGACAGCCATATCAAAAACCTGCGCAAGAAGCTGGAGATTGACCCGGAGCACCCCTATATCATCACCGTTTACGGCGTTGGATATAAAATGGGGGAGGGATAAAGTGCGCGGGCTGAACTGGAAATTAAGCGGTGCCCTGCTGCTCATCGTCGCGGTATCCGTGGGGATAATGGCCTTCCTTACCAACCTGAGCACCACGCGCGAGTTCCAGCAGTACGTCTCCCAGGGGAACATGATGCGCGCGCAGGCAATCGCGGACAGCCTGGGAGAATACTACTCGGCATCAGGGAACTGGAGCAACCTGCAGGAAACGCTCCTCAGCATTCCCCGGCCCGGAGGCGAGCGCATCATCGTTGCCGACCGACGGGGAACCATCATCGGCGATACCGAAGGCGATTGGCTGGGCCGGGAGGCTTCATCGGTCGGTCTCGGCGACGGGACAGCGATTACGGCGTCCGGCCAGACCTCGGGCGAGCTTTACCTGCTTTCTTCGGAGGGGACGGGCATGGGGATGGGCCGCGGCCACATGGGCGGACGCAACGTCACGCCGACCCCGTTATTATCCGCCGCGGAAGATGATTTCCTGGCGCAGGTCAACCGCTCTTTGTGGCAGGCCGGTCTCATCGCGGCGGCGGTAGCCTTGATTGCCGGCCTGGTCCTCACCCGGCAGATTACCCGGCCCATCCATGCCCTTATAGCGGGGGCGCGCCATATCTCCGGCGGCGACCTTCATTATCGCGTGAAGGTAAAATCTCGGGACGAAATCGGCGAGCTTGCGGAATCGTTTAACGCGATGGCATCCAGCCTGGAAAAAGGAGAGCAGTCCCGCCGCCAGCTTACCGCTGATGTCGCTCACGAGCTTCGCACCCCACTCACCGTCATCGAAGGTACCGTAGACGGCATTCTGGACGGAGTTTTCCAGCCGGACGCAGAGCGCCTGAACGCCATCAAGGAACAGGCCGCGCAGCTTACCCGGCTTATCGGCGACCTCCGGGACCTTTCCCTGGCGGAATCGGGGCAGCTGCGGCTGGACCTCAGTCTGACTGACATCGCGGAACTGCTACGTCGGATGGCAGCGCACCACGAGATAAAGGCCCGCGAAAAGAACGTCCGCCTGGACACGGAGACGGCGCCCGGCCTGCCTGAAGCGAGGGTCGACCCCGCCCGCCTGGAGCAGGTGGTATCCAATCTGCTGACCAATGCCATCCGCCATACGCCGCCCGGTGGCACGGTTACCGTCAAAGCGGACCGCCATGATCAGGGACTGCTGATATCCGTCGCTGATACCGGCGAGGGCATTGCCCCGGAGGACCTGCCCCGCATCTTTGAACGTTTCTACCGCTCCGGCGGCTCCCGCGCGCGCAAAGAAGGCGGCACCGGGCTTGGCCTGGCCATCGTCAGGCAGATGGTGGAGGCGCACGGGGGCAGGGTCTGGGCGGAGAACCGGAAGGAAAAGGGCAGCGTCTTTCACGTTCTGCTGCCTTCAGGATAACCTGCGTAGCCGGCTCCAGGAATTTCCCCGCTCATCCCGATGACTTTCTGCCAGCCCTGTACCACCTCTCGCGGCATTACGCTTGGGCGGCAAACATCCCTTATCCTTTATCGGAGCCAAAAGCAGCGGGGCGGGCCGGGCGGGAGGACTATTCTGGCGGTAGGTCAGGATTAAGCGCGCTCTGCTTTGACAGTACGCAGGCAAGTGGCTTAACATGGGAGGAATATTCCGGTATCGGGAAACTGCGGGAGCGTGGACACGTGGATGCCATCCTTAAGTCGAACATCGGCAGGAGGATATTACTCCTCGTCGCGATAACGCTGCTACCGGTGCTTGCCGCACTGATAGTGTCCGGCCTGCTGGCCGTCCAGCAGAGCCTGAGCAGGGCATCCCACGAGAGCCAGACCCTTGCGCAGGCCAATGCCAGCCATCTCGACTATATCCTGGGCCAGAACCTTGAGCGCCTGGAGGGTATCCAGTTCGCCCCGGGGTTCGACATCGGGGACGGGAACAACGAGCCGGAAAGGAGCGCGCTCCACAGCGTATACCTCGGCTCTATCTTCGACTCCGTGTTCATTAGCGACACGAGCGGCAGAGTGCTCGTGGTGGAACCCTTCCGGCAGGGGGTTGTGGGCAGCTCCGTGAGTGATTACCCGCCCGTGGCGCGGGCGCTCGCCACCAGAAGGTCTTCGGTTTCGGACGCATTCAGCGTGTCCCCCGGCGGCGAACGGATTATCGCTATCGTCGCTCCCCTGCGGGACCGCGAGGGCCAGATATCCGGCCTGGTCGGGGGAGAGATTAGTCCGGCCAGCAATCACCTCCGCGCCCTCCTTTTGCCGGTACAACTGGGGGAATCCAGCCATGTTGATATCATTGACAGCGGCGGCGTGGTGCTGGCCAGCAGCGACCCGTGGCGGACGCTGACCGGCCCGGAGGAACAAGCTGACGAGGAAGAAACGGAACTGGCCCGCCTGCCCAACGCCCCGTGGTCTGTCGCGGTAAGCCAGGCCCGGAGCGCCGCCCTGGCACCGGTACGCACCATGGCGCTTCGTTTCGCCGTCCCCGGAGTAATCGCCCTGGCAGTCGTGTTTTTCCTGAGCTGGGGAATGGCCCGCAGCCTGGTAAGGCCCATCGGCCAGCTCAGGACCGCGGCACAGAATATCTCCCGGGGAAACCTCCTGCAGCCCGTGCCGCCCCTGGGCAGCGACGAAATCGGCGAACTCGGCCGAAGTTTCGAATTCATGCGCATCGAGCTCAAGAAGTCCCTTGAGGAGATACAGGAATGGAACCGCCAGCTTGAGGTCAAGATTGACGAAAGGACCCGCCAGCTCCAGGACTCCTACCGGGAGATTGAGCGCAAGGAATCCGCGCGCGGGCAGCTTCTGCAAAAGGTGCTCATGGTACAGGAAGAAGAACGAAAACGGGTGGCCCGAGAGCTCCACGATGAGACCACGCAATCGATACTGGCCCTGGTGATGAGACTGGAAGCGGCTTCAGCGGTGCCGGACAAGGAAGTTGGCCGGATAAAGGGGATGCTGAACGAGGTCAGGAGCCTGGCCGTCAGCACCCTGGATAACGTCCACAAGATCATTTTCGACTTAAGGCCTTCCGTACTCGATGACCTGGGTCTGCTTTCCGCGATACGCTGGTACGCCCAGAACCGCATGGGTGAGCTGGGCATAAAGGCCCGCGTGGAAGTAACGGGAGAGGAACGGGTGCTACCCCCGCACGTGGAGATAGCCCTTTTCCGGGTGGCGCAGGAAGCGCTGACCAACATCGCCAAACATGCCCGCGCCCTGAACGTTCTGGTGAACGTCGAGTTCCGCGACGCCGAAATCGCTATCGAGGTGGAAGACGATGGCAAAGGTTTTGACATGCAGAAAACGAGACGCCAGGGGACGAGCCGGGGCGTCGGCCTGATGGGGATGCAGGAACGCGTTGAACTCCTCGGTGGAGAAATTCATATCGAATCGAAAAGGGGCAGCGGAACCCGCATCGCCGTATCCGTGCCCCTGGAATCCGGTGAGGTGTCCCATGGCTAAAATCAGGGTGATGATTGCAGACGATCACGCTATTGTCCGGGAAGGAATACGAATGATACTGGCCAGCCAGAGCGATATCGAGGTGGTGGGCGAGGCCGCTGACGGCCGGGAAACCATCAGCAAAGCGCAGGAGCTGGTCCCGGATGTTATCCTCATGGACATCGCCATGCCCGGGCTGGGAGGTCTGGAAGCCACGCTGGAGATAATCAAGACCAGTCCCCGGATAAGGGTGCTGGTACTGACACAATATGACGATAACGAGTACATCTACCGCTTTCTTAAAGCCGGGGCCGCCGGCTATGTCCTGAAAAAGGCGCTGGGCAGTGACCTCGTGGCTGCGATAAGGGCCGTCGCCCAGGGACAATCGTTCATCGACCCAGCCATCGCTGACCGGGTCATCAAAGGCTACCTGGAGCACCCTGAGACGGGCGAAGACGAGACCCGCTATGACCGCCTCAGCGACCGCGAAAAAACGGTATTCAAGCTCATCGCGGAGGGTTATACCAGCCGGCAGATAGCCGATACGCTGACCCTCAGCATCAAGACGGTGATGACCCACCGGGCAAATATCATGGAAAAGCTCGGCTTTCATAACCGCTCCGAGCTTATCAAGTACGCCATCCGCCAGGGCCTGGTGCAGCCCGATTCCAGCCCGTAGCTGCCGTTCCCCTCTTTTTTCCCGCGGAATACTGCCTTTTTGCCGCCGGCTACACTGTTTAAGGCAATAAACTAAGGCATATAACCGATACCCGCCGGGCGCCCCTTCCTCTACAATGAAGTTGGAAGTAAAAACCGGACGCCCGGCAGGGGCCGGGAAAGCCCGGGAAGGAGGAAGAGGATGAAGAAATACATGGGTGGAGAAAAGGGGCCGCAAGGGGTCTACATCAATCTTTCCACTGGAGAGTTCGTCCAGCTGAACAAGTCGGTACGCGTTCTCCCCGGCGGCAGCGAGGTCAGATACCTGAACGTGCCACCGGTGGCAGCGATGATACTGGGGCCCTTTGCCGGCCTGGCCTTTATTATCTTTCTGCCCTTCGCCGGCATGGTGGGTATCGTCAGTTTTCTGGTTTACAAGCTCTGGCGGGGCGTACTTGTCCTGGAGGGAAAAACGCTTCGGCTGGTGAACGTCGGCTGGCAGCCGGGCAGGGCCGACTTTACCAGGCGAAGCGGCCCGCAGACCGGAAAGGCCGCGGGCAAGGATGAAGCGGAGCTGAAAGAACTGGCGGACGAGATAGCACGGCTGAAAAAGGATGATGAGCGATAAGGACTGTATCACCCCGGTGAGCGAAAGATTGTCTTTACGATTGCCCGCTCCTGTGCTAGAATTCATGGCAAAGAGAAGGGCTTCCCTGGCGGACGGGGTGCTATCTTGGGCCAGAAAAGAAGGTTTGCTTTGAAAAAGTTCTGGATAACGATAGTAATCGGAATATCAGGAGCCGCCATGGCAGTGATTCTCATTCCCCTGGCATCAGCCGCGGCTAACGGGGCAACACCGATTCCCCACGACATCGCGGGACAGGAAAAATGTCTTACCTGTCACAGCCCCCAGGGCCCCCTGACAATACCGGAGAACCACAGCGCTTTCCCGGAGCCGTCCTGCATTACCTGTCACTCGGTAGAAACCGGCACGCCCGCCCCGGCGCCTTCGCCGGCGGGCTCCTGCATGCAGTGTCACAGCCAGCCCGGCCTCAGCATGACCCTCGGTGACGGGACCAGCCTTACGGTCAGTATCGACCCCGGGGTATACCAGGCCTCCACCCACGGGGACAAGCTCCTCTGCACGGACTGCCATACTGATATTACCGGCTATCCCCACCCGGAGCGGGAGATTGCCACCCGCCGGGACTACAACATCGCCCAGTACGAGGTGTGCAAGCGGTGCCATTTCGATAACTACACCAAGACCCTGGACAGCATCCACTACCAGATGTTCTCCGCGGGGGATTTAAGGGCGCCGGTCTGCACGGACTGCCACGGGGCGCACGATGTGACCCCGCCCTCGGAGCCGCGGGCCAAGATTTCCCAGACATGCTCCCAGTGCCACGAGTCTATCTCGCAGGACTACATCGACAGCGTTCACGGCCGGGCATTGATTGAAGAGGACAACTACGATGTTCCCATTTGCACTGACTGCCACCAGTCACATACCATCGAGGACCCGCGGACGGCATCCTTCCGCCTGGAGTCTATCCAGCTTTGCGGGGGGTGTCACAGTAACGCTGAGTTGATGGCAAAATACGGCATCTCCCCGAACGTGGTCAAGACCTATTTGCAGGACTTCCACGGTCGCACCGTGGCTCTGGTGGGGAAAGAGACCAGGGACATCTGGGTTGAGGAAGCGGTCTGCACGGACTGCCACGGGATTCATGACATCCAGCCGGTAGACAGCCCCAACTCCCCGGTGATAAAGGAAAACATCGTGGCGACCTGCAGCCAGTGCCACCCGGACATCAGCTCCAATTTTCCCGGCGCCTGGCTCTCCCACTACGAGCCCAGTATCAACCGGGCTCCGCTGATTTTCTTCGTCCGCTGGTTCTACCGGATACTCATCCCCTTTATCCTGGTAGGGCTTTCGGTACATGTCCTGCTTGACCTGTGGAGAAGAATAACCAACCGGTAATAAGGGAGGACGCATGGCAAGCGCCGAGATAACAGGCGACCGGGTTATGGAAAAGCAAAAAACCGGAGAGGACTACGTGGTAAGGTTCGCCACGAGGCAGAGCATCGAGCACATCGTGCTCATGGTAACCTTCATCGCGCTCTCGGTCACGGGCCTCGCCCAGCGGTATTATACCGCGGGGTGGGGAGAATGGGTTATCCTGAACCTGGGCGGGATAGAATATACGCGGCTGATTCACCGCGCTTTCGGCGCGGTCTTCACGCTGCAGGCCATCTATCACTTCGGCCATGTTACCTACTCTTTTTTTCGAGGCCGCAGCAGATTTCCGATGGTACCCACCCTCAAGGACTTCCGCGATGTGGTAGGCGCGCTTAGATATACCCTCGGGCTGGCCGAGGAGGCCCCGCGGTTCGGCCGCTTCGACTACCGTCAGAAGTTCGAGTACTGGGGCCTCATCTTCGGGGGGGTGGTAATCATCGTCACCGGCTTCTTTCTTGCCTTCCCGGTGGCCGTCACCAGGTATCTCCCCGGTCAGGTCGTGGCGGCGGCGGTAGACCTGCACGGCTTTGAAGCCACGCTGGCGGTGCTTACCATCGTTATCTGGCACCTGTACGATGTGATTCTCCGGCCCGGCATCTTCCCGGCGGATACCACCATCTTTACCGGTAAAATCTCCCGGGAAAGGATGCTCGAAGAACATCCCCTGGAATACGCGGAACTGCTGGAAAGCGCCGCTGTGGAAGAAGAAACAACCAGCCCGCCCCCCGAAAGCCAGACGGACTGACGCGCCGGCTATCATTAAAATGCCTTTCTGGGAATCGGTTTTAGGCCAATACCTGGTCCAGGCCGCCTTTTACTCTCTGATAGCCATAATCGCCGTGGAGGGCATGCTGGCGGCATGGCATATCCGCGAGCCCCTCGCCCATATCAAGTTCCGTCTCCTGGCGCTGGCCTTACCCGTGTTTTGCCCCCTTTACTCTTTTCTCTTCCCCCTGAGAAACTCTTTCCGCTTCCGCGAGGAGATAGCCCTGCTCAATCTCAATAAATGGCTTGGACTTGAGCTCATATGGCAGGCCACTCCGGGCCATCTCCTGCTGGCGGTGCTCGCCGTTACAGCCGCGGTCTTTTTTCTCAAGGACGCCCTCCCGGTGCTGAGGCATTATCTGGGACGCTACCCTTCTCTTCCCTTAATACCGGGGGGCCGGTTCCCCCGGCTGGATGCGGCAGTGGCAGACCTTTCCGGAAGAATGGGAGTTCCGGTGCCTGAAATCCAGCTTTCTCCGGAAGAAGTCCCGGTAGCACACAGCATCGGACGTAGCGGAATCGTGTTCTCCGCGCCGGTGATAGACCTGCTGGATGATGACGAACTCCGGGCGGTAACAGCCCACGAAATCGCCCACCTGAGCGCCCGGGTCAGGAGTATTAACCGGCTCCTCTTGGTCCTGCGCCTGCTCCTCTTCTATAACCCGGTCTCCCTGCTCCTGTTTCACCGCATCATCAATGACATGGAAAAGCTGTGCGATGACCTGGCAATCCTGAGTACGGGGAAGCGGCTGCCGCTGGCGACGGGACTGCTCAAGATTTACGGCAGTCCCGTGCCCGTCCAAAAAGAAGCCGGGCCGCGGATTGCGCTGCTGGAAAGTGCGACGCACAGCAGCCTGGTGAAAGAAAGGTTGGAGAGACTGGTCAAGCAGGAAGCGGACGGCCCGGGTCCCTACACGGATGCGCGTGCGGCGTTGACTGGGGTCATGCTGGCGGTACTGCTGTTCTTCGTTGTTTAGAAGATGGCTAAGTCACGATTTTTAAGATGACCGGATTCCTTAAAGAATTACCGCGGCTGATCGTCACCCCGGTCCTGGTGCTGGGAACCCTGGCGCTGGGGCTGTACCTTCTCGGGATGGTGCCGGACTACATCCGTCCGCCCGAGTACGGCCCCAGGGAATACGCCAGCATCGAAGAAGCCGAAGCCGTCCTGGGGATGCGAATCGCTCTGCCGTCTTATTTCCCCGACTATCTGTCATGGCCTCCGGAGACAATCCGGGGGCAGTACCGCCCCTTCCGTGAAGTACAGACAGTTTTCTTTTCCCGGTACGGCCGCGCCGGGACGCTCTTGATACTCCAGAGAGTGTCCTCCGCTGAAATACCAGGACCCCTCCCCTGGGTACATACGCTTCGGGAGGAAACACCGGTACCGGTAAACGATTACGAAGGCGTGATGTTCACGGGAACGGCGGCGGACGGGCAGACGCTTCACGGGGCTTACTGGAAGACAGAAAAATTCCATTTCGTCGTGGTGACCACCCGTTCCGCACGTGAACTGCTCACAATATCCCGGAGCCTGCGTTGAAAAACCTGGCATCCCGCTTCCAGCAATCCAAATATTGCCCCTGAAGGGAGAAGGCGGATAAGCCAAAGACGTTTTTATGCCCTTATGCCCTGTTCCTCCTCACCACCCTTCATTCAGGTGAAAACCTTTCCCCCCGGATTCTCAGGCTAAGCTAATCCCTTATTAACCTGAATCTAAGCTTGGCCGTCTAAAATAACAAATGTAAGGCTTGATACGGGAGGCCCGGATGTTAGAATTTATACAGAGCTACGGTATCTGGATATTTTTTGCCCTGTTGATTCTCCTGATGCTCCGGAGGCACTCGCCCGGCCACGGCGGGGGTTGCTGCGGAGGAGATAGTCATCCTCCCGAGACAGCCGAAGAAGATAAACATAACAAACCTGGAAAGGTGGATTCGGGATGTCATTAATACGCAGGTTCGGCATACTTATCATGATTATTCTCGCGGGATTATCGCTTGCAGCTTGTTCCACGGGTTTCATACCGGGGGATAAAGGAGGCTCGCCGGCGGAGGCTGCTCCCGACCCTTCCTACCGGCCGTCCAACGGGCTGGTACAGTCCAGCGCGGAAGAACCGGTAACCGTCGATGTGGAATGGATGGGGCTCCAGGACGGGCAGCTGGCATTCGCGGTAGCCATGAATACCCACTCCGTGGACCTGGACTCATACGACCTGGCGGCACTGGCCGTCCTGCGGGACAGCGGGGGGCAGGAGTACCTGCCGTCACGCTGGGACTCAAACCCGGGGGGACATCACCGCCGCGGGACTCTTTTCTTTCCCCCACCCGACCTGGTGACTCAAGAGACAGGCGGTTACCTGGAGTTGACCATCAAGGATATCGGCGGTATCGGGGAAAGGGTCTTGCTCTGGGAGCTGCCGCAAAGGTAAAAATAACTTCAGGGAAAAGCCCGTGAAAAAACATTTCATCATCGGCGGCGCTGCCGCTGTCCTGTTGTTCCTGGTCTATGTGGGCATTATCACGCTTGCTGAGGGGTGGGGCCATGCCTGGGAACAAACGGTACGCCTCTGGTACTGGGTGACCGCACTGTCAGCGGGCTTCGGTGTTCAGGCGGGGTTATTTTCCTTTATCAGGCAGGGAATGAAGCGGCGCCGGGCTTCGGCCACCGCCAGCATGGCGGCATCCGGTGGTGTCTCGGCGGGCTCCATGGCCGCCTGCTGCGCCCACCACCTGACTGATGTGCTGCCTCTGCTGGGACTTTCCGGTATAGCCGGCTTCCTGGCCGGATACCAGGTCCTGTTTATCCTCGTCGGCGTTCTTTCCAACGTGGTGGGAATCACCATCATGCTGGAGACCATTCAGCGCCACGGGCTGTCCGAGAGGCTGTCAAGATTGCCCTGGCGCCCGAGCACGCTGAAAAAAGGGGCCATCGTCGCGGCGGTGCTCGTCCTCGGCACGGTTGCCTTCCGCACCATGATCATGTCCTGAGTTGACGGGCGGCAAAGAAGAAGCAGGTCCCGGGGGAACCTGCCGTTAAAATCGCTTGAATCTTTCCGGAGAGTTCCGGCTTACTTGTCTTCGACGCCCAGGTCTTTAAGGTAATCGATTGCATCCTGGATGGTGACGATTTTTTCCGCGTCATCATCAGGTATCTCTACCTTGCGGGAGGGATCGGTGAACTCCTCCTCGATGGACATAATCAGTTCCACCAGGTCCAGGGAATCGGCGCCCAAGTCCTCGACAAAGCTCGCCGTAGGGACAACATCCTTTTCCTCCGCTCCGAGCTGTTCAACGACAATGGCTTTAATTCGGTCAAAGATAGCGGCCACTTTAAAAACCTCCTTTTTACCGGCTGGCGAGAGCACTCACCGACCCGAGGACGCCGTTTACAAACTTGGCCGAGCTTTCACTGCCAAACCTTTTCGCCAGCTCAACCGCCTCGTTTATGGCAATCCTCACCGATACCTTATTATCAAATAAAATTTCGAAGATTGCAAGCCTGAGGATATTACGGTCAACCATTGCCAGCTGCTCCAGGGGCCATGCCGGGGCGAATCTGCGGATATAGCCATCTATCTCCGCTCTGTGACGAACGACCCCTCGGACCAGCTCCCCGGTGAAGTCACGGTTTTCCTCAGAAAACTCTATCCTCTCCAGCAACCGTTCCAGCACCGCCTCAGGCGGGTGTCCCGCCGAGTCCTGCTCGTATAACGCCTGCAGGGCAATCCCCCTGGCTTTCCGCCTCGCGCTGGTCACTGCTCCCTCCTGATTCTAAGCTCACATTATAGCATATCCGGACACCGGAATGACACGGAGAGCCAGGGAATTTTCTTCCGCGGCGAGGGCGGGCCGGGCGGGATGTCAGACATAGTCAGGGTCTGGATTCTTCGAGCTGCCGTAACCGGGACCCCCGGAGAATATTCTTTCCACCCCGCCCCACCCTCGCAGCTCCCTCTTGTCGCCCGACTAAAGGCAAATAAGAAAGTTCTCCCCGTATTACCGTCTGCGGGGTGCCGCGCCTCCCGGCTCTCTTGACACTCCCCGGAGATTATTGCTACACTTTTCCTGTTGCCCGCCTCAGTTTCCCATACGCGGAAGAAGGAATACGGCATTGCAGAAGGTAGGTATCCTGTATCACCCCCTGGTCGACGCTACCAGAGCCAAAGCGGAAGAAATCAGGGAATTCCTTGAGGCCAGGAAACTCACCGCCTGGTGCTGCTCATCGTGGAAACCGGAAGAGGTCAAGGCACGGCTCAACGGCACGGAACTGGTACTGACCGTCGGCGGGGACGGCACCATCCTGCGGGCTGCCCAGGCCATTTTCCCGGAGAAGATACCGATTACCGGTATTAACATGGGCAGACTGGGTTTCATGACGGAACTCGGCGCGGATGAAGCGCTGGAAAAACTGCCCGACCTGCTTGCCGGCAAAGGCTGGCTTGATGAAAGGACGACGCTTGAAGCCACACTAACCGGGGGGGGCGCTCGGCAAAGCTTCACAGCCCTGAACGACGTGGTGGCGGCAAGGGGAGCGGTTGCCCGCGTGGTGCACTTCACCGTGGACGTTGACGGGCAATTCTTCAGGCACTACCGGGCGGACGGGGTCATCCTGGCCACGGCCACCGGGAGCACCGGCTATTCGCTCTCGGCGGGCGGGCCGGTTCTCTACCCGCGGTCGGGTGATATTATTCTCGTCCCGATTGTTCCTCACCTCTCCCCGGGTTACCCGCTGGTACTTCCGGCGAAGACAACGGTAAAGATTAAAATCGCCGCCGTCCATGAAGCAACGTTAAGTATCGACGGCCACATTAACGTCTCGTTAACAGACAGCGCGGAAATCACCGTCAGGCAGGGACCGCACCGGGCGCAATTCCTGAGAATTCACAACCAGGCGGATTTTTACCGCTCCCTGGAACAGAAACTGGAAGGGAAAAAATAACTTGAAAACCGTAGAAAAAGCCAGAATCGCGGACGTGCCGCAGATGCACCAGCTCATCAACTTCTTCGCCGATAAGGGGGAAATGCTGGCCCGCCCCTTAAGCGAGTTATACGAAAGCATCCGGGACTTCTTCGTGGTGAAAGAAGGCGAAAAGGTCATCGGCTGCGCCGCCCTGCACGTGAGCTGGTCAGACCTCGCCGAGATAAGGTCGGTGGCGGTGGCCAAAGAGTACCAGCGCCAGGGCATCGGCAACCTGCTCATTGACGCCTGCCTGAAGGAGGCTGAAGGACTGGGCATAGAGACCATTTTCTGCTTCACCTACCAGCCCGCCTTCTTCAAGAGACACCGGTTTGCCGATATCGATAAGATGGAACTGCCGCGGAAGGTCTGGACGGACTGCTACCGCTGCCCCAAGTTCCCTAACTGCGATGAAATTGCCCTTATCCGGCGCGTGGAGGGCGAGAGCTGACTCCCGAGGAAACGATATCCCGCGAGGTTATCTTCACCGGCAGGGCCGTGAATCTGCGCATTGATACCGTGGTGAAACCGGACGGGCGGCAGACCACGCGTGAAATCGTGGAACATGCCGACGTGGTGGCGGTTGTCCCCGTCGCTGATGACGGCAGGATACTCCTGGTAAAGCAGTTCCGCAAGCCGGTGGAGAAGGAACTGCTGGAGATTCCGGCGGGAGGCATCGAGCCGGGGGAAAGCTTTGAAGAGGCAGTCTGCCGCGAGATGCAGGAGGAGACCGGATTTCTACCCCGGAAGGTGGAGCGGCTGGGGGGGTTTTACTCCGCGCCGGGGTACTGCACGGAATACCTGGGGCTTTACCTGGCCCGGGACCTGGTCCCCAGCCGGCTTACTGCCGAGGATACCGATGAAATCGAGGTTGTTCCGGTAACGGCGGAGCAGATTCCGGAACTGATTTCTTCCGGCAGGATTGAAGACTCCAAGACGATTGCGGGTCTGCTGCTTTACCTGGGGATGACGAGGAAGTAATTCCGCCGGTTCTGCTCGGTCCCGGTTGTCATTGCGAGAAGCGTAGTGACGAAGCAATCTCTGCTCCATTCGTTTGAGATTGCTTCGCGGTGCTCGCAATGACAGCAACAGCTAAGATTGAGTAAAAGGATTCCGGTTAGCCCATCGCATCAGACAGTTTTCTCCCCGCCAGAAGGTGCATGTGCAGGTGGGGCACCATCTGCCCGCCTTCCTTACCGCAGTTAATCACCAGACGGAAACCGCTCTCGACAAAGCCGTACTTCCTGGCCAGCCCGTTGGCGACCTTCACCATATGGCCGACGAGTGGCGTCTCTTCATCCTTGAGGTGGGCTAACGATGGGATATGCTTTTTGGTTACGATTAGGAGGTGGGTCGGCGCCGCGGGATTGATATCCGGGAAAACTACCACCTGGTCATCCTGGTAAAGGATATTGCTCGGTATCTTGCCGGCGACAATCTGGCAAAAGACACATTCACTCTCTGCTGACATCCTGGCCCTCCTGCATTTTCTCAATAACGGCATCCGCCACCCCGGAGGTGCCCGCGGCTTTAGCTCCCGCAGGCTTCATATCATAGGTTACATTCTTCCCCTCGGCAATAACATCCGCAATCGCTCGCTCCATGCGCTCCGCCGCCCGGACCTCTCCCAGGTGGCGCAGCAGCATTACCCCGGAAAGCATCATTGCCAGCGGATTGCTCTTGTTCTGACCGGCGTACTTCGGGGCGCTGCCGTGGGTGGCTTCAAAGACCGCCTCTTTTTCCCCGATGTTGGCCCCTGGCGCCAGCCCCAGCCCGCCGATAAGCCCGGCACAGAGGTCGGAGAGAATATCACCGTAGAGATTGGGCGCGACCACGACGTCGAACTGCTGCGGCTTCCGCACCAGCTGCATCGCCATGTTGTCCACTATCACATCTTCAAAACCGATGTCCGCATATTCCTGAGCCACCTCGCGGGCAACCGCCAGAAAGAGGCCATCCGAGAACTTCATGATGTTGGCCTTGTGCACGGCGGTGACCTTTTTCCTGCCGTGAGCGCGGGCATATTCAAAAGCATAGCGCACGATGCGACGGCTGCCCCGCTCCGAGATGGGCTTCAAGCTGATGCCGACGTCGTCCGTCAACTCTTTGTTCTTCGTCTCTTTCACCAATTTGATGAGTTTGCTTGTTTCCGCCCTGTCCTTTTCAAACTCGATGCCCGCGTAAAGGTCTTCGGTGTTTTCCCGGACGATGACAATGTCCACGTCCCGGTACCGCGTCGGCGCGCCGGGATAGGCCTTGCAGGGACGGAGGCAGGCGTAAAGGTCAAGCTCCTGCCGCAGGGCGACGTTCACGCTGCGGAAGCCTGTGCCCACCGGGGTGGTTACCGGCCCCTTGAGAGCGACCAGGTTCTTCCTGATTGAAGCCAGGACATGGTCGGGCAGCGGCGTGCCGTATTCCTCCATAACCCCGGCCCCGGCCTGCATTACATCCCACTCGAAGGCAATGCCGGTGGCTTCCAGCACCCGCCGGGCCGCCTCGGATACCTCCGGCCCGATGCCGTCTCCTGGAATCAGGGTAACGCGATATGCCATGAAGAAATCCTCACCTTTTTATTCAGTCTCCAATGTTTCTGTCATTGCTAGCCAGGCGAAGCAATCCCGGTCCATGAGGAGAATGAGATTGCCGCGTCGCTACGCTCCTCGCAATGACAACCTGGTTTGAGTAGAACCATCCTTACTTAGAGCTTGAAGTCGCCGTATTTTTTAATGTAGGGGACCAGCCCGCCTTCGTCAAGAATGCGCAGCATTACCTCCGGGATACGTCCGGAGGTCAACTCTTTGCCGCTGGTAACGTCTTTTATCTTTCCTGACGCCAGGTCCACCTCAAGCTCGTCGCCGTCATTGATTTCATCCGTATCACAGATGAGCACGGGCAGACCCAGGTTAATCGCGTTGCGGAAGAAGATACGCGCCACCGATCTGGCCAGGATGGCGCTTACCCCGGCCATCTTGATGACCATCGGAGCGTGCTCCCGACTGGAGCCGAGCCCGAAGTTAGTCCCGGCAACGACGAAATCGCCCGGTTTCACCCGGCTGGCAAAGGTGGGGTCGGCGTCCTCCAGCACGTGCTTCGCCAGTTCCGGCAGATTGCTACGGAGGTGCGCGTAACGCCCGGGAATAATGTGGTCGGTGGAAATACCGTCGCCGAACTTGAAAGCCTTCCCCCGCAGCATTTTTACAATACCTCCCGCGGGTCGGTAATCTCACCGGTCAGCGCAGTCGCGGCGGCCGTGGCGGCGCTGGCGAGGAAGATAAACGCCTTCGGGTTGCCCATCCGCCCCTCGAAATTCCGGTTGGCGGTAGAAAGGCAGGCCTCACCATCTCCCAGAACCCCCTGGTGCAGACCCAGGCACGGACCGCAGCCGGGCGGCAGAATTACGGCGCCCGCCTCTACCAGTACCTGGAGATAGCCTGCCGCCATCGCCTCCAGCATCACCCTGCGGGAAGCCGGGCCGACAATCAGCCTTGTCTTAGGGTGCGCCTTTTTGTTTTTCAAGATACCGGCCGCTATCGCCAAATCTTCCAGCCGCCCGTTGGTACAGGTGCCAATCATCACCTGGGGGACTTTTTTGCCTTTCAGTTCCCGCACCGGGACAACGTTGTCCACGGTATGCGGCTGGGCCACCATCGGCTCCAGTGATGAAGCATTTATCGGAATCACTTTCTCGTAAATCGCATCGGCGTCGGCTGTCAGCGGTTGGTAGTCTTTCCCCCTGCCCCGGGCAGTCAGGTATTCCCGCGTTAATTCATCTGAAGCGAAGAGACCTACCTTTGCCCCCGCCTCCACCGCCATGTTGGCGATAGTCAGGCGGTCGGCAACGGGCATTTCCGCGGCGGTATCCCCGCCGAATTCGAGTGATTTATAGGTGGCGCCGTCCGCGCCAATCTGCCCGATGAGATAGAGGATGAGGTCTTTGGCATAGACTCCCTCAGGGAAAGCGCCCGAGATTTCTATCTTGAAGGTCTCCGGAACCCTGAACCAGGTCTTCCCCAGGGCCATCGCTACAGCAACATCTGATGAGCCCATGCCGGTAGCAAAAGCCCCCAGCGCTCCCGCGGTAACGGTATGCGAGTCCGAGCCCACGATGACATCTCCAGGGCGTGCGTAGGACTCGGCGACTATCTGGTGGCAGACACCCCCGCCGACATCGGAAATAATGCTGCCGGTCTCCTCCGCGAACTCGCGCAGCAGCAGGTGGTCGTTGGACAGGGCGGAGTTGGGGCTGGGGGCGGCGTGGTCCAGGAAAAGGACCGTCCGCTGCGGATTAGCCAGCGTCTTAAACCCGGCTTCCCGGAACTGGCGCACGGTCAGCGGGCCGGTAGTATCCTGGACAAAGGCAAGGTCAACCCCGGCGATGACGATATCGCCCGCCTTCGCCTCGGTGCCTGATTTCCGACTGAGAATTTTTTCCGCCAGGGTCTTGCTCATGAACTTTTCTCACCTGATTATTGAACGAATCTGTGAACCCCCTAAATCCCCCAGTCCTGGGGGACTTTTAAATAAGCCGGGGACACCCCAGACCCGGCAGGAGGTATCCTGCAACTCTTTTCGGCACGCTCCTCAAGACAAATAATGTTATCATATCCCCGGTTTTAGAGGCAAATGAGTTGGGGCGGCAAGATAAAGTGAATGCAGTGAAGGTGGGCCTGCGTGGGGAAACAATCAAGACGGAGTGGGGCAGCAAATTCTATTTCTTCTTGCCTTACCCCACCCCGGAGATTTTCTTTCCCACCCGGCCCGCCCCCGGCTCATTCCTTACTTATCCCGAAAATCACCCCCCCGGGTAACTGACAGTATTAATTGCCAAGCGCATCCCCTGATTAACAGCTAATAACCCCCTTAATCCCCCACGCCCAAACGGGGAGATACAATAGTTTGCTAAGCAGGGAGAAGGTGCTAGAATAAGAAAGAAATTTTCAGGCAGGAACGGATTGAAGCAGAAAACGGGACTAGCGCCCACGAGCGTCGGCAAAACGGTATTTCACTGGGGCGAACGCACCTATGTCATGGGCATCGTCAACCTGAGTCCGGATTCCTTCTCCGGCGACGGCATCGGAGATGACTTGATGTCCGGCGTCGCCCAGGCGAAGAGAATGGTGGCGGAAGGAGCGGATATTATCGACGTGGGCGGGGAGTCCACCCGTCCCGGCACCGACCCCGTTTCCGCCGACGATATCGAACGGGAATTAAGTCTCGTTATCCCCGTTATCGAAAGACTTGCCGGAGAATTAAGCGTGCCCATCAGTGTTGACACCTACAAGTCCGCCGTCGCCCGGCGCGCGGTACAGGCAGGAGCGACCATTATCAATGACATCTGGGGGCTGAAATGGGACCCCCGTCTGGCCCAGGTGGCCGCAGAATCAGGCACGGCGCTCGTCCTGATGAGCAACCAGCGGGATGCCGCCGCGAAGGGTGATATCATGGCGGAACTTAAAGCTGACCTGACCAGAGCGGTAAACCTGGCCCTGAGGGTGGGCGTACCCGGAGAGAAAATTATCATCGACCCCGGCTGCGGCTTCGGCAAGACGCTCGAACAGAACCTGTCGATTGTGGCCCGTCTGGCGGAACTGAAAGAGCTGGGCTACCCTCTTCTGCTGGGTACCTCGCGCAAGTCCATGATTGGACTGACGCTGGACCTGCCCGCCGACCAGCGCGTCGAGGGCACCGCGGCCACCGTCGCCATCGGCATCACCAACGGGGCCGATGTCATGCGCGTCCATGACGTTAAGGAGATGGTCCGCGTCTGCCGGATGAGTGATGCGATAATACGGAGGAAACAGAATTGACCACGGATACGTTAACGGTATACCTGGGCCTGGGTTCGAACATGGGAGACCGTGAAGACAACCTGAGAAGAGCCATCGAAATGCTGAAACAAAGGTTGCGCATCGGGCAGATATCGCCCGTGTATGAGACCGAACCCGTCGGCAATACCGACCAGCCCCATTTTCTGAACCTGGTCTGCGAGGTCCAGACCCGGCTCGCCCCGGAAGGCCTCCTGGCTCTCGCCAAGGGAATCGAACGCAAGCTGGGCAGGACGGGAAAATCCGGAGCGCCCCGCCCTATCGACATCGATATCCTGCTCTACGGCGATGAGACCCTGGAAACCGCCGAGCTGACGGTCCCCCACCCCAGGATGGCGGAACGGGGCTTCGTCCTGGTGCCGCTGGCCGAGATTGCCCCCGAGGTAACGCATCCGGTAAGCCATAAGACCGTCACACAGCTATTGAAGGAGCTGAAAACAGGAAAACAGGGAGTGCTGCCGTTCATCACCGTTTAGGGAGGCATGATGTACGAGATATTCGTGGAGAGACATTTTGACGCCGCCCACTACCTGCGCGAGTACCGGGGCAAGTGCGAGGCGCTGCACGGCCACCGCTTCAAGGTCATCGCCAGAGTGACCGCCTCCGAGCTTGATAACATCGGGCTTGCCTATGACTTCGCCGAGCTGAAAAAACACCTGGACGCTATCCTGGCCCGCTTCGACCATACCTGCATCAACGACGTTCCACCGTTCGATACCATCAACGCCTCTTCGGAGAACATTGCCGCAACTATCTACGGTGAGCTTGCCGAATGCCTGGAAAAAACGCCGGTTTCACTTACCGCGATAGAGGTCTGGGAGTCACCGGTAACCGGTATTGTTTACCGTCCGGACTAATTAACCCGATTCAACTTCACCGGGGAACGGTAAAGGAGGGCGGTTGTTCAGTGGCGAATGGATAGCCAGGATTGTCCTCTTCGGCATCGCGCACTGGGTACTGGCCGGGATAATGCTGTACGACCTTGCCCGGCGGAAGAAAGTGTTCGGAAAACACAAGCCGCCCTGGGCCGTGCTCATTATCTTTTTACCCGGCTTCGGCTCTCTCGGCTATCTTTTGTTTCACCCCCAGATTCTCGCCCCGGCCTCCCGGGACGAAGGACCCAAAAACAAATAGCCCCCGTTTCTCTAAACCCTGCATCCTCCGGCTTAAGAATAATATATACGGAAAGGTCGGATTAAGGCTGCCGCCATTGTGATGCCCGGGCGGGAAGATCAAACACTTATGATACGGGGCGCGGCGAAGGCAATACCTGATGACCCGGGGCGGGCCGGGTGGGAAAATAAATCACCTGCATGGCCGGGGTTGTTTTATTCTTTGTAGACTTTGCACAAAAGGCCCCGGAACAGATGGTTCCCTGAATAATCGCAGGACTCAGGGTCGCCCGGAACGAGGACATTGGCGCACGATTCCCAGACGCCAAAGAGCTCCGGTTCTTCCCCGGACCTCTCCGGGAACCACCAGTAGCCGTCGGCAGATACCACCCGTGGGTCGATTCCGGCGTTCAGTGACGCCCTCTGCCTTATCCTGCCTTCCGGGGTCTCGATGATAACCCAGTCACCTTCAGCTATGCCCAGCTCTGCCGCCGCCCCGGGGTTAATCTCCAGCAGGGGGTCGGGACAGGCCTTGCGCAGCCGGGGCTGCTCCCTGAAACGGGAATGCTGGTAGAAAATAGTCCTTGCCCCGGTTATCAGGACGAAGGGGTATTCCTTCGCCAGTTCCGGAGTGCTCAGGGGGCTACGCGCCGGCTCCTCAAACCTCGGCAGCGCTTCAATCCCCAGCTTTTCGAAGATGCTCGGTACTAGCTCTACCTTCCCGGAAAACGTCGCGAATCCCTCCCTCTCATATCTCCGGTAATCTTCCGGGGGAGAGTTCCAGGGTTCTTTACTGCTGATAAACTCGCGGAAGGTCTTCCCGCTCGGCCTGAGGAAACGGTCGTACATTTCTTCGACGGTATCCGGCCAGTACCCTTCCTGCCCCAGCCTGTTGCCCAGTCCCCGCCAGAGTTGATAGTCGTCGCGGCGCTCGTGAAGAGGAGGCACGCACCGGTCAGCGCCGGCGTAGTAGTCCACCAGCCCCCACCTGAAATTAAGGCTCGACCTTTCGTAGACATCGGCGGCCGGGAATACGTAGTCGGCCAGGGCTACCGTGGGGGTCATGAAGAACTCCATCCCCACGTGCAGCTCCAGGTTAGGGCTCTTAAAGGCCCGGTAAGCGTTCTGCGTGTCCAGGGAGCACATCGGGTTAGCCCCCTGGGAAATCACCGCCCTGACGGGATAAGGTTTTTCATCCAGGACCGCCCGCCAGAGGTTCACCCCGCTGTAGGTCAGCATGTATATCACAGAACCGTAGCCCTGCGGATAAACGTTTTTCATGGCCTCGCGGAAGAGGCGGTAGCCCCGGATGGAGGCGATGGGGAACGTCCCCGCGCTGATGGTGTCCCTCGTCCTCTCCGGATGCTCCAGCAGCTTTTCCCAGTGGAGGTTCTCGTGCCAGTCGATACTTAACAATGGAGTCCTGAGCAAGTTGCCCCCCTCGATGTCCAGGTTGCCGGTCACGGCGCGGAGGATGGCCTTGACCTGCACCGCCGATTTCCCGGCGCGCCCCAGCTGCCCGGTGGCTACGCCGAATGGGATGACGCCCGGTCTTAGCGTGGCCATAGAACGCGCGGCTTCAACTATTTTTTCCGCCGGGACCCAGGTGATGCGCTCGGTTTCCTCGGGGGTATATTGCTCCGCTAGCGCCTTTATTTGGTCGAACCCCAGGCAGTACTTCCGTACGAACTCAGCATCGTAAAGATTTTCCCTGATGATGACGTTGAGCATACCCAAACCCATGGCGCCGTCCGTCCCCGGCCGGAGCCGCAGCCACAGGTCAGCTTTTTTCGCCGGCTCGGTGGGGCGCGGGTCGATAACGATGAGCTTGGCGCCCCGCTTTTTGGCCTCCAGCGTATCCCGCCAGACGAGGGTGGGGTTGGACGCGGCGGGATTCCCCCCCCAGATTACCACGCACCTGGTCACCCCGGGCCTGGGTGCCGGGAAGGTATGGTATCCGTAAGTAGCACACTCCGCGAGGTTCTCAGCCTCGGCGCAGTTCTTCCCCTGGTTGTGCATATTAGGCGTCCCGAAGAGGTTGCACCACCGCCATGCCGCCCAGTCCCCGGGCTCGTGGCTGGCCCCGCCCCCCATAAACGCGACCGCTTCCGGGCCGTGCTGCTTCTTTATTTTTTCAATCTTGTCCGCAATCTCGTCCAGGGCCTCTTCCCAGGAAATCCGGGCCCACTTTCCCTCCCCGCGGTCGCCCGTCCGCTTAAGGGGGAAGTTGAGCCGGGAGGGGTGGTTGTGGAAATCTATGCTCGTTGCCGTCTTGGGGCAGAGCCTCCCCCGCCCCAGCGGGTTTTCCGTGTCCCCTTCTACCCTGACCACCTTCCCGTTCTGGACATAGACCAGGGTGCCGCATCGGGAGGAGCAGATGGCGCAGGTCCCTTTCTTGATTATCGTGTCCGGCGAAGCCATGGTCTTTATACTCCCGTCCCCGGCTTGTTATGAAATTATCTTCAGGAAGTCGAGTACCGAGCTGTTGAACGGTCCCGGCTTCTCCACGTGCGCCATGTGCCCGGCGCCGGGGATAATCCTGAGCCAGGAGTTAGGAAGAAGCCGGTTAATTTTTTCTGATTCCGCCACCGGGGTCCGCTGGTCGGCCCCGCCCACGATGACCAGGACAGGCAGATTAATCTCCGGCAGCCGGTCGGCCAAATCGAGCGTACGGGCGGATTTTGACATGGCGATGGCTACATGTCCCGGCACCTTGTAGCAGTCCGCGGTGGCGGAGCGGATAAACCCGGCATCCGTCCCCGGGGCAAACCACAGGGGAGCGAAATCATCGAGAAAGGCGGTCATGCCCTTCGCCTCTATCGCCTGGGCGCGGTTCCCCAGCGAAGGTCCGGTAAACGTTCCCGCCGGAACCGGGCCGGTCAGGGTGCTGCAGAAAACGGCTGCCCTGACCTGCTCCGGGTAGTCCAGGCAGTACTGCTGGGCTATCTTGCCGCCCATGGAGTGGCCCACGAGCACTATTTTTTCATTTATTTCCAGTTTCTCCAGGAGCCGGCGGACATCCCCGGCGAAGACCGGTATCGCATAATTCTCTTCTCCCGGCGGCTTATCCGATTCGCCATGCCCCCGGTGGCTCATCACAATCACCCGGTACCTGCCGGAGAAAGCGCTTACCTGGTTCTGCCAGGTGTTCTTGCTGTAACAGAACCCGTGGAGAAGAACGACGGGCTTCCCGTCCCCGTGCACCTCGCAGTCGATGCTGAGTCCGTCCAGAGATATCTTCGGCAAAGGTAAAGCCCTCCCGGAATAAAGTAACCGTGGAAATATGTTACATGATAGCCGCATGAGAAATCAATTTTCCGCGGGTTGCAGACCGCTCATCGCGGCCTATTCTCCGGGGAAAGGGAGCGAGAAACGCGGCCAGACGGAAAAACTTAGGGGGAAACCTTCATGTTAAATGCGTAAGAGCCCGCATGCCGCGCGGCTGCTGCGGGACATATTATGGAGAAAAGGAGTTTTAGCATGGTTATTGCAGCGCTGGAGGCTTTACCGGATTCCGCGCTCGGTTTCCGGGTGAGAGTAAGGCGAGTCGCCCGCCTGCTCACTCAGCAGGAGCTGGCGGAAATGGCCGGCATTACCACGGAAGAACTGGTCCGGGTAGAGACCGGGGCGTCTTTTTCGGCGCATTCCGCCCGCCGGCTCATGTCTCAGCTCGGGATGACCAGCGGGGCTAGGTAAGGGCGCGCCTGCCCACCAGTCTGCCGGCTTCGTGCCACTCACGCACGACATCTATCACGGCATCCGGATCATCGCTGACGCGGAGCAAATCGAAATCCGCTTCGGAGATGAAGCCCCGGCTCAGCGCGGCGTTGCGCAGCCAGTCCAGGAAACCGTTCCAGTACTCCCCGTCGAATAACACTACCGGAAAAGGCTTTATCTTCCTGGTCTGCATCAAAGTCAGTACTTCCGTGAGTTCATCCAGCGTTCCCAGCCCTCCGGGCATGATGATAAAGGCCGTGGCGTACTTGACCAGCATCACCTTCCGCGCGAAGAAATGGTTGAAAGTGATGGATTTCGTGGCAAAAACGTTTACGACCTGCTCTTCGGGAAGGTCGATATTCAGCCCTATCGACTGAACTCCGGCTTCACATGCGCCCTTGTTTGCGGCTTCCATTACTCCGGGACCTCCGCCGGTAATGATGGAGAACCCCATCATGCCCAGCCGCCGCGCGATTTCCACGGTCTGCCCGTAAAGCTTATCCGCGGGACGGATTCTTGCCGACCCGTAGACAGACACGGCGGGTTCCACCCCGGAAAGCTTGTCAAAGCCTTCGATGAGCTCACCCATGATGCGCAGGATACGCCATGATTCTTCCTTCGCAAGGTCATTTATCTCATATGTCATGATGCCTCTCTTTTCCTGAACACTATATCCTGAGCAGTTCCTCCAGAGGCTCCTCGGCGGAAAGCGGCCCCACCACCGCCAGGTGCAGCTTTTCGCTGCGCAGCAAATCCCGGGCAACTCTCTCCAAATCTTCCGCGCGGATAGCATCGATGATAGCGATGACCTCATCAACGGTGAGAATCCGGCCGGTGAGCACCTCCTGCCCGCCCAGCCATGAAGCCACGCTGCGACTGTCTTCCATGCGAAGCAGCATTCTTCCCTTGGTAAATTCCCTGGCGCGGGCCAGGTCCTCTTCAGGCATCTTGTCTTTAAGCTTGCCCAGTTCTTCGAGTATAGCTTTGATAGCGGTGGTCAGGTTTTTTGGGTCTACACCCGCGGCCACCGCCAGTGAACCCGTGTCCAGAAAATGGTCGGTATAGCTGTGTATGCTGTAGACCAGCCCCTGGCGGTCCCTTATCTCCGCGAAGAGACGGCTGCTCATGCCCTCTCCAAGAATCGCGTTAAGCAAATCAAGGACAAACCGGTCCGGGTGCTCCAGGGACAGGCCGGGGACAGCCAGGCAGAGCTGGGCCTGCTCCGTATCACGGGGCTCTATCCTGAGACGGTTACCCACGGGCGCCGTGAACCCGGCGAATTCGGGCGTTTCCGGACCGGTCCGCCAGTCCCCGAGCATTCCCCGGATGGTACTGACGGCCTCATCGTGTTTGATATCACCGGCCATGGCGATGACCGTATTTCCGGGTAGATAATGGCTGTGCAGGTGGTCCAGCAGGACGTCCCTGGCGACGGTGCCGATGGACTCCCTGCTGCCGGCGATGTCTCTTCCCAGAGGGTGCTCCGGCCAGAGAAGCTCGTCAATGAGAATATTTACCCGCTGCGAAGGCGAATCATTACACATGCTAATCTCTTCGATAATCACCTGGCGCTCTTTTTCCATTTCCGCCGCGTCAAAGAGGGCATTGCGGAGCATGTCCGCTATCACGTCCGTGGCGAGCTGGAAATGCGGGCGCGCCACTTTGCAGTAATAAACGGTCAACTCCTTATCTGTGCCGGCATTAATCATTCCCCCCGTAGCCTCGATGGGGGCGCAGATTTCCATGGCGGTGGGGCGTTTGGCGGTACCCTTGAAAAGAAGGTGCTCGATAAAATGGGAAATCCCCCCCTGGGCCTCCGTTTCGTAGCGCGAACCGCTGCCGATAAAGAAATTAATGGAGACGGAGCGCGTGTGGGGCATGGTTGAAGTGATTACGCGCAGCCCGTTCTCCAGTGTGGTCTTTTGATGCAAAGCATTGCCTCCGGTGCTACCAAGTGACATTCTAACCGTATCCGCGACATGGCGTCAATTAATCCTGGATGTGCGGTGGGGCGGGATATCTGGCTGAGATGCAATATGTATCACGGGGTGCGTCAGTGATTTACTTGCCCGCCCGGCCCGCCCCCGGGGCTTCAGGTTATTCCCCTGGTAGATAATAACGGGATATTTTGCTGAGCATGGTGCAGTCCCGCGAGGTGAGACAGGGTGAGGTGTCATCCTCAGGAAGAAGGGGGCAACAAGAGGAAGTCGCGAGGGTGGGATAGGGCGGGAAGAAACTCTCCGGGGGAAGTGTCGGGGCACTTAACGGACAGCAAATCATCCGATTGACTAAAGTAAAGGGCGCTGTTAACATAAGGATGTGAGGTGAAAATGACGCTTCAGAAGACAATACCCAGGCTCAGTCTCTTTCCCCTGGATTCGATAATCGACCCCCGTGGCCATCTGGTCATCGGCGGATGCGATACTGCGGAGCTGGCGGAGAAGTTCGGGACCCCCCTCTATCTCTTCGATGAGGCGACCATCCGTGACCGCTGCCGCGAATTCAAGGAAGAGTTCCGCCGGCGTTACCCGGAGACAACCGTCCTTTATGCCAGCAAGGCGTTTGTCTGCTCCGAGCTGGTCAAGCTGCTGGCAGAGGAAGGCATGGGGCTGGACGTGGTTTCCGGCGGGGAAATGAGCATCGCCCGTTCCGCCGGTTTCCCCCTGGGAAAAGCCTATTTCCACGGCAATAACAAGTCGATCGACGAACTGAAACTGGCGCTGGACTGGGGCGTGGGCCGCATCGTCGTGGACAACCTTCACGAGCTGGAAATGCTGCGGGAATTGACGGCAAGCGGAAGCCGCAAGGCGGATATCCTGCTGCGCCTTTCCCCGGGAATCGACCCCCACACCCACCGCTACAACACAACCGGAATCGTGGACAGCAAGTTCGGTCTCACCCGCGCTACCTGGGAGGATGCGGTGACGCGCGCCCGGGCCGCGCCGGGGCTGAACCTCCTGGGCCTTCATTTTCACCTGGGTTCCCTCATCTTCGAGGTGGAGCCCTACCGGGAGGCGATTGGCATCGTTCTGGACTTTGCCGCGGAGATGAAGGCAAAGCACCATTTCACGCTGACCGAATTGAACGTCGGAGGCGGTTACGGCGTGCAGTATACTGTGGATGAGGCTCCGCCGCCTGTTTCCTCTTTTGCCGAAGTCATCACCACCACGATTAGCGCCGGGTGCCGCGAGCGGGAAATGCCCCTGCCGAAGCTGGTAATCGAACCGGGACGGGCGATTATCGCCAGGTCCGGAGTGTCCCTTTACCGCGTAGGCGTAATCAAGGACATCCCGGAGATACGGCGCTATGTGTCCGTGGACGGCGGCATGGGGGATAACATCCGCCAGGCTCTCTATGGAGCAAGGCATGAGGCATTAGTCGCCAATAAGGCATCCCAGCCGGATGAACAGGTGGTGACTATCGCCGGTAAATTCTGCGAATCGGGAGACATCCTGATACGGGATATCAGTCTGCCCCCGCTGTCTCCGGGCGATATCCTGGCAGTCGCTGAGAGCGGCGCTTACTGCGTTCCCATGTCCAGCAACTATAATGCTTTTCTGCGTCCCGCCCTGGTGATGGTAAAAGAAGGCAATGCGCGTCTCATCCGCAGCCGCGAAACCTTTGCCGACCTCACCCGGCATGACTTAACGAGTTAAATCAGTGAAGATAATCGGTCATGAAAAAGCGGCCTCCTTCTTCCAGGGAGCCCTGAAGAAAGGCTCGCTGACACATGCATATCTGATGACCGGCCCGCCGCACGTGGGGAAGATGACTCTGGCCCGGTTCCTGGCGCGATTGCTGAACTGCGAGGCGGCGGAGCCCCCCTGCGGGGAATGCCCGCAGTGCCGGAAGATAGACACCGGGAGCCATCCCGATGTCCAGGTCATCGGCCTGGTCCAGAACGAAAATACGGAAGCCAAGCTCATCAGCATCGAGCAGGTAAAAGAGATACAGCACTCGGCCAGCCTTCCCCCGTTTGAAGGGAAATGCAAGGTGTTCGTCATTGACGGAGCGGAACTACTCTCCGTAGAGGCGGCCAACCGGCTGCTTAAGACCCTCGAAGAGCCGGAGGACAAGGTCGTTTTTGTCCTCCTGACGATGAACCAGAACCTTCTGCCGGAGACGGTAATTTCCCGCTGCCAGCACATTGAGCTGCGCCCGCTGCCTCCCGTAGTGATAGAGACCGTCCTCACCGCGGAAGGCGTCATGGAGAAACCCAGGGCCGGCCTGCTGGCGCGCCTCTCCCACGGTTGTCCGGGCTGGGCGCTCCAGGCCGCCGGGGACGGCAGCCTGCTCCGGCAGCGTGAAGAGGAAATGGACCGTCTGGCGGCGGCGGTGGAGGGGGGGCGGGAAGAGCGCTTCGAATACGCCGTCCGGCTGGCGGCCCGTTACCCGCAGCACCGTGCCGATGTGCATAACGTGCTGGACCTGTGGCTGGACTACTGGCGCGACCTGCTCCTGGTAAAAGCCGGGTGTCCCGCCGACTTGCTGACCAATATCGACCGTATCGATAAAATCCGGGAAACGGCCCCGCATTACAGCCTCGCCGGGATTAAAGGTTTTATCGGTACTACCCGTGAAGCCGGGGAGCAGCTAAGCCAGAATGCTAACCCCCGCCTGGTGCTGGAGGTGATGATGCTGGACATTCCGGAAAGGAGAGAAATAGCGGGTACAACCCGCTAGAGTAAGGATAAGATGGCTAAAGTAGTTGGCGTAAGATTTAAAAAGACGGGAAAAGTCTATTATTTCAATGCCGGAGACCTTGAGATACAGGCCGGCGATTATGTGGTGGTAAGGACCACCCGGGGCCAGGAGCTGGGACACGTGGTCATTGCCCGGATGGAGGTCCCCGATAGCAAAATCACCGAGCCGCTCAAGGATGTGGAGCGCAAGGCGGAGCCGGAAGACATCAGCCACATGGAAGAGATGGAGAACAAGGCGGAAGAAGCCCTGATAGAGTGCGGGAAAATGGTCAATGAATTAAACCTGCCGATGAAGCTGCTCTCCGCCGAGTATAACCTCGAAGGGAACCGCGTGACCATACTCTTCAGCGCGGAATCGAGGGTGGATTTCCGGGAACTGGTACGGAGGCTGACGGGACGCCTCAAGGTTAAAGTGGAGCTGCGCCAGGTGGGCGCCCGGGACGAGGCCAAGCTCGTGGGCGGTTACGGCCGGTGCGGGCGTTCTCTCTGCTGTGCTGACTTCCTCTGCGATTTCACCCCGGTGTCCATCAAGATGGCCAAGGAACAGGACCTGCCCCTGAACCCGATGAAGATTTCCGGCCAGTGCGGCCGTCTCATGTGCTGCCTCGCCTATGAAAACGAAGTCTACCATGAGATGAAAGACAAGCTCCCGAGGAGAGGGGAAAAGGTGTCCACCCGTCTGGGAGACGCGACGATTACCGGCAGCAATCCGCTGAAACAGACGGTCATAGTAGAGCTGGAAAGCGGCGCCTCCGTAGAGCTGCCCCTGAAAGAGGTCTCATACTAGCGCCTCGTTGTGGAAATAAGTATACAGTCCCAGTCCCTTCTCCCTCGATGGGAGAAGGTTGGGATGAGGGTAGCTAGTTATGCAACCAGGTACTAGCGCACCTTCCTTATTGACTGGCACCGGGGAAGGTACTTGTGCCATTCCCTTTTCGCCTGTACATACTGGTAAGGGATAGTAAAGAACGGGCTGCTGTGGGGGGCGATAGGTTTGCGGACAAGCTTCATATTAGCTTCCAGGGGCGTACGCCCCGCCTTATGCCGGTTGCAGTGGGCGCAGGCGCTGACCACGTTCTCCCAGGTATGCGCTCCTCCCCGGTAACGCGGGACTACATGGTCCAGGGTCAGCTGACGGGTCTGTTTCCCGCAGTACTGGCAGGTATAATGGTCACGGTTGAATATCTCATAACGGGTCATCTTCTTTTTCCGCGGCGGGCGTTTAATCAGGTAATCGAGCCGGATTACGGAGGGCAGTTCGAACATCTCCATGCTCGAGCGAATGAATCCTCTTCCGTTTTCCAGCATCTCCGCTTTACCCTGGAAGAGCAGCACGATGGCGCGGCGGGCACGGCATACGGCTAGCGGCTGATAGTTCTGGTTCAGTACCAGCACGGGATAGTTAATCATTCGCGGAACTTCTCCCCTGATGTTTCTCCATTTTATAAGAAAAACAAATAACGGCGCAAGTCATAATCCGCCCCTCCCAGCCCTGACGCTTTCTTCCCGCCCCCATCCGGCCCCTCCGGTCTCTTCCCATTTAATCTTTTTTACCAAAATGTGTTGGCATGTTAAAATAAAAGGGAAAGAGATGAAGATATCTGTTTGCGGCAAGGGCGGGAGCGGCAAGAGTACGTTTACCGCGCTGCTGGCCGGGGCGATAGAGGCAAAGGGCTGGCATGTGCTGGTGGTGGACTCTGACGAGTCCAACTCCGGTCTTTTTCGCCTGCTGGGATTCTCCCGGCCGCCGCTGCCGCTGATGGACCTGCTCGGCGGTAAAAGCGGGCTTAAGGAAAGAATGAGGCAACCGGAAGTCCTGGGCGAAGAAAGCTTTACGATTTCCGGTATCCCCGCCGCGTACCGCCAGCAGCAGGACGGACTGACGCTGGTCAGCATCGGCAAGATAATGCAGTCGCTGGAAGGCTGCGCCTGTCCCATGGGAGTCCTCAGCCGCGAGTTCCTGCGCAAGCTGAAAACGCGGGAGAAAGAAGCGGTCATCGTGGATATGGAAGCCGGAGTGGAGCACCTGGGGAGGGGAGTAGATACCAGCCTCGATACGGTGCTCATCGTGGTGGAACCGTCTTTCGAATCGCTGGAACTGGCCCAGCGCATCCGCAGCATGACTCAGGGCATTCCGGATGACAGCGTCGGTGCGGTGCTGAATAAGGTGCCGACGCCGGAAATCGGAAAAGAAATGACACTGGAACTGGAAAAGCGGAGGGTGCCGGTCATCGGCAGCATCTCTCATGACCCCGAAATATTCCGGTCCAGTCTGAAAGGCGGCGTACTGCTGGCGGGAAAGGCAGCCGATGAAATCCGTGATATAGCGGACCGGATACTGGTCCCGAAGGCGAGCGCGCCGGAAAGGGGTAAACATGTGCCTGGCTAAAGCCTACTTGAACAGTGAGAGCGGAGAGCCCCTCATGCAGGAGATAGCACGCCTGCACCTCGAGGGTGACCGCATCCGCCTGGAGAGCCTCTTCGGGGAAGGCAAGGAAATTACCGGCAAAATCCGGGAAATAGATTTCATGACCTCGAAGATAGTCCTGGAAGGAAAGCCGGGTTAGCTTTTCCAGCCGTGGTGAACAGGCTCCCCGGGGGGTGTTACATTCCCGGAACGCCCTTCAAGCTTGACAAGCAGCGCCGTTTTCGCTTAAAATTTAACGGTTATTATCATCCCGGATAAAGAGGAGGAAAAAACCCGAATAGAAAGGAGTTGATTATCGTAGATAGTTTGATTATATTACGCGTTTTTAAGTCAGACAGCACCTCACCCCTCTCGGATTTCCCCGCTAAAATTCAAGACCCTTAACCACTCCAATTCGTCCCCGTAATGATTTTGCAGTTCTATTCTTTCCGGTTGCATTGCGGCTGCGAAGGGTTTGAAAAGGAGGTAACGTTTGACTAAACCACGCGGATTAAGTGTAAAAATATTCATAAGTTCCCTGCTGGTGCTGGCGGCACTGCTGGCCATCAGTTGTACCCAGGCCCCACCTTCACCCTCACCTGCACCCTCACCTTCACCGAGCTCATCTCCATCGCCGACCCCGACTTCCAAGAATGAAGTCATCAAATTCGCGGAACTGCCCTGGGACACGGCGATAGTCGCCAATAATATCGTGACTTTCATCCTGAAACATGGCTACGGCTATGATTCCGAAGTTCTTTCGGGTAATACCATTGTCCTGTGGCAGGGACTGCGGCAGGGCGATGTCGATGTACAGCTGGAGGTCTTCCCGCAAACACAGCTGAAAACTTATAACGAAGCCCTGGACGAAGGCTCGGTAGTGAGGCTGGGCCGGACCTATACCACCACCGAAGGCTGGTATGTACCGACGTACGTTGTCGAAGGTGACCCGGCACGCGGGATAGAACCGATGGCGCCAGACTTGAAGAATATAGACGATTTACCGAAATACTGGGAGTTGTTCAAGGACCCCGAGGTACCCAGCAAGGGCAGAATCTACGGAGGCGTTCCCGGCTGGGAAGCCGAAAAATCAACTTCAATTAAGCTCCAGACTTATGGCCTGGACGAATACTATAACATGTTCCAGACCGGTTCTGACGCCGCCCAGATTGCAGCAATGGCCTCCGCCTATGAACAGGGCAAGCCCTGGTTCGGCTATTACTGGGAGCCCAGCTGGCCCCTCGCCAAGTTTGACATGACCAGAATACAAGAGCCCATCCCTTACAGCCCGGACCTCTGGGAGCCGGACCGTGCCTGCGACTGGCCGTTACAAAATAACGAGACCGGCGCCAGTACCGAATGGCTGAAAACGGCAGACCCGCAGGTAGTCCTTTTCCTTGCCCGGTACTATACCAGCACCGAGGTGGTTAACGAATACCTTCTCTACCTTCAGGAGGATGACGCTTCGCCGGAGGAGACCGCCACGTGGTTTCTGAAAGAACGCGATGACGTCTGGTCAGAATGGGTGCCCCGGACAGTAGCCGAGAAGGTCAAGGCGGCACTATCGTGAACCGGAGAACCGCCCAGAGCGAGTTCGAAGGAATCCAGGAGGTCATATTTTGATTAGAATCGGCAAATCGACAATTTATCTGTTGGTAATTTCGCTGATGGCGCTGGCAGCACTGCTGGCCATCAGCTGTACCCAGGCCCCACCTTCGCCCTCACCAGGTCCTTCTCCGTCACCCACGGCTTCGCCGTCACCAAAAGAAACCATTGTATTCGGCTACGGAGGTTGGGACACTCAACAATGGATGAGCGAAATCGCCAGCTTTATTGTGGAAAAAGGTTATGGCTATCCCGTTGAAAAGGTTAATGCCGCCAACGTTGCCATCCTGCAGGCGATTCAGTTGGATGAAATAGACGTGCATATGGAAGTAGCTGAACTGAGTCTGCAGGAACCGCTTGAGAAACTCATCGAAAGCGGCAAGGGTGAAAAAGCGGGAATAGCCTATCCGGGCTTGTGGCAGGGATGGGTGGTACCCACCTACATGATTGAAGACGGTCTGCTGCCGGAAAACCCGTCGGTGTTTGACATGCCTGAATACTGGGAACTTTTCAAGGACCCTGAAGTCCCCACTAAAGGGCGCTTTTACGGCTGCATCCCCGGATGGCAGTGTGAAAAAACAAATAAGTTAAAGCTTGAAGCATACGGCCTGGCCGATTACTATAATGAATTTACTCCCGGTTCGGATGCCGCTCTTTCCGCCTCAATGGTCGGCGCTTACCAGAAAGGAGAGCCATGGTTCGGTTACTACTGGTCACCCACATGGGTTCTTGCCAAGGTGGACATGACTCCCCTGGAAGAGCCTGCCTGGGAAGAAAGCCTGTGGACTGAGGAAGCCAAGTATGCCTGTGCTTATCCCACAGAGGCAAGTTTGATTGTGACCAGCGTCAGACTCAGAAGTAAGGCCCCGGACGTATTAGAATTTCTGGAGAATTATTCGCATCCCGATGAAGAAATGAACGAGGCCCTCTTTTACATGCAGGATAATAACGCCGACGCAGTGGATGCCGCCGACTGGTACCTTAAAACTCACGAATCAACCTGGACGGAATGGGTGCCGGCGGATGTGGCCTTAAGGGTCAAAGCCGCCCTGGAACAGTCCGGTTAATAATTGCGAGGTAAAAGCTTTGACAGATAGCGGTCCCGAGCCCGATAACGATTTCAGCATCGAGGTCAGCGGGCTGTGGAAAATCTTCGGCGGCAACGCTGCGGAGATACTGAACTCCCCGGAGAAGCGCACTGCCCCCAAGGAGAAACTGCTCGAAGAAACGGGCGCGGTGGTGGCGGTGCGTGACGTCTCCTTCCGGGTCAAGCGCGGGGAAACCTTCGTGATTATGGGGCTTTCCGGCAGCGGCAAGTCCACGCTTATCCGCATGCTCATCCGCCTGGTTGAGCCCACCGCCGGCAAAATCCTCATCGACGGGGAGGACGTGGCCACCTTTGACGACAAAAGGCTTACGGGACTGCGGCGTCATACCACCGGGATGATTTTCCAGTACTTCGGGCTGCTGCCGCACCGGAGCGTTATCGATAATGTTGCCTACGGGCTGAAAGTAAGAGGGGTTGACCGGAAAACCCGCTATGCCAGGGCAAAGGAGATCATCGAAAAGGTGGGGCTCAAGGGATGGGAAAATTACCTGCCCACCGCGCTTAGCGGCGGCATGCAGCAGCGGGTGGGGATTGCCCGCGCCCTGGCCAACGACCCGGAAATACTGCTCATGGATGAGCCTTTCAGCGGTCTCGACCCGCTCATCCGGCGGCAGATGCAGGACGAGCTTATCAGCATCCAGGAGGAGCTTCACAAGACGATCATCTTCGTCACCCATGACCTTGACGAAGCCCTTAAGCTTGGCGAACACATCGCTATTATGAAGGACGGAGAGATTATCCAGATAGGCAGCCCGGAGGAAGTCATCACCACACCGGAAGACGAGTATGTCAGGGCCTTCGTACAGGATGCCTCCCCCACCAGGGTGGTCACCGCCAGGACGATTATGGAACACCCCAAAGCCCTGGTCTACGAGTGGCAGGGGCCTAAAGCTGCCATGCATGTGCTGCGCACCAGCTACCGGGATGAAGCCTTCGTCATCTCCCGCAACGGCAAGCTCATCGGGATGATAACGGTGAACCGGCTGGTGGAGGTGTTCCGCAACAAGGGGAATTCAATCAAGGACGCCCTTGAGCCGGACTTCCATACCGTTTCCGCTGATACCGTCATCGAAGACCTTTTCCCCCTGGCCGCGTCCACTATCTACCCCATCGCGGTGGTCGATGAAAAAGAGAAGTTCCTGGGAGAAATATCCGTTACCACAATCCTGCTGAGCATGATACAGGGTACCGGCTTCGGGGCGGAAGGACAGCCGCCTGAGGAGACCGGAACCGGTGGAGACACTGAAAGCAAGGAGAGCGGGGCTAATGCTTGAATTTCCGGAATTTATCCAGTTACCCTTAGCCGAATGGATTGACGCCTTTATCTCCTGGCTCCTGGCCAACTTCGCCGGGCTTTTCGACGCCATCGGAGGCGGCATTCTGGCAGTGCTCCTGAACATCGAGCGCTTTCTTTTATGGGTTCCCTGGTTCGTAGTAATAATCCTCGTGGGGCTGCTCGCCTGGCGGGCGCTGCGCCTCTGGTGGGCGGGGCTGCTCCTGGCGGGATTCCTGATTATCATCGGCGCTTTCGGTTACTGGGACCTGGCCATGATGACCCTGGCCATCGTTATCGCCTCGGTCATTATCTCACTGGCGCTGGGGATTCCCACGGGTGTCCTTATGGCGCGAAGCGACCGCGTTGAAGCCATTTTCCGGCCCGTGCTGGACGCGATGCAGACCATGCCCAGCTTCGTCTATCTGATTCCGGCGCTGATGCTCTTCGGACTGGGCAAGGTCCCGGCCGTATTCGCCACGGTGATTTACGCCATGCCGCCGGTTATCCGCCTGACCAACGTGGGTATCCGCCAGGTCTCCCCAAGCGTGATAGAAGCGGCACAGGCCTTCGGCTCCAGCGCCAGGCAGGTCCTCTTCGAAGTTCAGGTTCCCCTCGCCATTCCCTCTATCATGGTGGGCATCAATCAGACCACGATGATGGCCCTCGCCATGGTGGTGATAGCCTCCATGATAGGCGCGCGGACCCTGGGCCTGGAGGTACTCCTCGCCATCAACCGCATCGAAGTGGGCAGAGGGTTCGAAGCCGGACTCAGCATTGTCCTGCTGGCAATAATCATCGACCGCATTACCCATGCCCTGGCCGCCCGGCAGCGTTACGAAAAGTCTTAAATCCGGGTTTATCCGGCTCCCTTTCGGGCTTTCCCGGGACGCCTCTTAAGAATTCCGGCAAAGCGGCTGACGCGCCCCTTGGATAACTCTCAGAATTATTGCTATCATTAGAGTGATGGAGACCAGGAAGCGGATACTCGTGGTTGACGATCAGCCGGGCATCGTGAAACTGCTCAGCATCAAGTTCAGCCTCTCCGGGTACGATGTAATCGCCACCACCAGGGGGACCGAAGCCGTCGAACTGGTCCGCAGGGAAAAGCCGGACATCCTTTTACTGGATATCATGATGCCCGGCACGGACGGCCTGGCGGTACTGCGCGAAGTACGGGGCTTCTCACAGGTGCCCACAATTATTTTCACAGCCCGGGGAGACATCGCCCGGTTCGCGAAAATAATGGGGGCGAACGATTCCATCGCCAAGCCCTTTGACCTGGACCAGTTGCTGGGAAAAGTCGGGGCTCTTTTAGACGAAGACGGCGGCGGGGGGCCGGCCGGGCCGTAAACTGTTATCCGCGGGTTTGCGGCAAGGTGAACCAGAACGTACATCCCTTGCCCGGTTCCGATTCCACCCAGATTTTGCCGCCATGAGCCTCCACCAGGCGTTTGCACACCATGAGCCCCAGCCCCAGTCCCGGTTTTACCGAAGACTGCTGCTTCAATCTCTCGAAGGGTTCAAAGAGCTTTGCCTGGTCCTCAGGGGTGATGCCTTTCCCCCTGTCCCGGACTCCGATGAGGAAGTCCCGGCCCCGGTTTTCGATGATGACCCGCACTTCTCCCCCTTCGGGGGAATATTTGGCGGCATTGTCCAGAAGGTTGAAGACTATCTGCTTAAGCCTTACCGGGTCCGCCATCGTTGTGGGACCAGGTCCCCTGACATCCACGTGTATTTTACGGTCGCCCAGAAGACTCCCCCGGGTTTCCAGGACATCCCTTACCACACGGCGGATATCGATGAACTCCTTGGTAAGGGAGAGCCGGTCCGCCTGGTACCGGGAGAGCTCTATCAGATTATTCAAAATCTGTGCCAGATTATCAGCGCTTACTGATGCATAGGTCAGCAGTTCCTTGACGTCCCCCGGGTCCAGGCCTTCCTCCATGGCAACACTGAGTGAGCCCGTGAGCACGGTCAGCGGCGTGCGTAGTTCGTGGGAGACCATACCGATGAACTCGTCTTTCATCTGCTCCGTCTTTTTGTGCTCGGTGGTATCCTGAAGTGAGAAGACCAGGCCCGCCATCTCACCCGAGTTGTCTTTGACGGGCGCCAGCGTCCAGTCCCAGTAAGTTACCCCTCTCCAAGGCTGGTCCGCATACTCAAAGGGTTTATCATGGAAAGAAACCGTCTCCCCGGTGTCTCTTACCCTGCGGAAAATCGCCTCGTTCTCCCCGTTCGGGAAAAGAGAGAAATGGTTCTTCCCCTTAAGCTCGTCCCAGCTGTGACCGCAGGAATCGATGTAAGCCCGGTTGGCCATGAGAAAGTTGAAATCCCGGTCCAGGTAGACCAGCATTGCGCCGGTGTTCTCAAAGACCGCCTTCAGTATCCCGGTCTGCCGGGCAAGCTGGTCTTCCAGCCTCTTGCGCCCGGTAATATCGGTGATGCTGCACCTGAGCCCGTCCCGGTCGCTCTTGCTCCATATTTCCGCGGGGAACATGCTGCCGTCCGGACGATGCAAAAAGAGTTCGCACATCTGCGCGCCGCCGGAGCGGAAGGCCTTCCGAACGTAGCTACGAAAACGTGCCCGACTGTCCGGCATGATAAACCGGGTCATCTTTTTCCTGACCAGGTCCGTCTTTTCCACGCCAAGCATCTGGCAGACGGTGATGTTCGCTTCCAGGACCGCATTTTGATTATTAAGGATAAGATAACCGACGGGGGCGAAGTCATAAAGGTTACGATAGCCGTCCCGGGACTGCTCAAGTTCCGCCTGCATCCGGCGGAGGTCCTTTAGCTGAGACTCAAGCTCCCCATGGAGATTCTGGAGGTCAGCGACCAGTGCCAGTCCTTCTTCGCGCGTCAGCGCGGACAAATCCGGCCCGGTTTTGCCTGCCTCCTCCGTTTCCCCCCGGCGCAGGTTACCATGTAATTTTTCCGGCATCGCTCCGCCCGGTAACAGCCTGATTTTCCTTAATGAAGATTCTTTCAGTCTTCCCCGCGTAATCCCCTTTGAACAGTTTTCAATATTACCCTTTAACACTTCATCTGTCAAGAGACATGATGCCATTTGGCATCAGTCTGAGGCTATTCCGCTTCCAAAAGCTTTTGTCACCAGCGTTGAATTCCGGTTAGCCGTGGACTTCCCATAGCCGAGAACACACCGAGATGCAGCGGAACGTTGTTTCGGTTCCCCGGTGGCGGGCCCGCGGTTTAGCGCGGTCCGTCTGCGGAAAGGCAAGGAAGGAAATGACATATTTTCGCAACTATTTTGCGGTTTATTTTATAACTTCTTGATGCTCCGTATATTAAATTAGGGGAAACGAGTGGAGGTATGAAACATGGAAATGATAGGGATTACCAGGTGCGATATGGAGAGCTGCGCTTACAACATGGCGCAGGCCTGCCATACGCTGGCTATCACCGTCGGGCCTCACGCGGAATGCAATACCTATGTTCACGCCAGCGCGAGGGGTGGGTTCGACGAGGCCAGCGGGGGGATAGGGTCCTGCCTGGCTTCGGAGTGCAAGTTCAATGACCGCCTGGAGTGCAGCGCGCCGAACGTGGATGTTTCCAGTCATGACAAGCACGCCGATTGCGAGACGTTCCAGAAAAGATAAGGTGGCGTCAGACCGATTCCAGGCAAACTCGGTTAAAAGGGGGAATAAAAATGGCGAAAGACCCGGTCTGCAACATGGAATGTGATGAAAAGACCGCCCCGGCAAAATCTGAATACAAGGGAAAAAATTACTATTTCTGCGCTCCCGGCTGCAAGAAAGCCTTTGATACGGACCCGGAAAAATACCTGAAAGGTTCCCCGCCGGGATAACCGGCGGTACCGGCGGATTTTCACGGCAACAGGCTGTTCAAGGTAAACGTGAGTCCAGACAACAAGCGGCATAAAGACCACGGCATGTCCTCCGGTCATAACATGGACATGTCCGGCGGACACGGCGGGGCATCAGGACATGGTGACCACGGGAACCACCATGCCATGATGGTAGCCGATTTCAAGCGGCGCTTCTGGGTATCTCTGGTCATCAGCATTCCCATTCTCCTGCTTTCCCCCCTGATCCAGGGGTTCCTGGGGATTGAAGGTGCGATTTCCTTCCCGGGCGATTCCTACGTCCTCTTCGCGCTCTCCTCGGCGGTGTTTTTCTACGGCGGCTGGCCCTTCCTCAAGGGAATCTTCGATGAAGTGAAAAAGAAGTCGCCGGGGATGATGACGCTCATCGCCCTGGCGATAACCGTCGCTTACGTTTACAGCAGCGCCGTCGTTTTCGGGCTGAGCGGGAGCGTTTTCTTCTGGGAACTGGCCACCCTTATCGACGTGATGCTGCTGGGGCACTGGCTGGAGATGAGGTCCGTCATGGCGGCTTCATCCGCCCTGGAGGAGCTGGCGCGGCTGATGCCTTCGGAAGCGCATAAGGTGATGCCTGACGGGAAGACAAAGGACGTACCGCTCAGCGAACTGGAAAAAGGCGACAGGGTCCTGGTCAAGCCGGGAGAGAAGATACCCGCCGATGGGAAGGTGGTGGAGGGAGAGACCTCAGTTAACGAGGCCATGCTCACCGGGGAGTCCGCTCCGGTGTCCAAGAAAGAGGAAGCTACCGTCATCGGCGGTTCGGTAAACGGAGAGGGTTCCATTACCGTGGAGGTCCAGAAAACGGGCGCGGATTCCTACCTTTCCCAGATGACGGAGCTGGTCAGGAACGCGCAGGAGAGCAAATCGAGGACCCAGAACCTTGCCGACCGGGCCGCTCTCTGGCTGACCATCATCGCCATCAGCGTGGGCCTGATTACCCTGTTCGTGTGGCTGGGCGTCGCCGGGAGGGAATTCGTTTTCGCCCTCTCCCGGATGGTCACCGTGATGGTCATTACCTGCCCCCACGCCCTCGGACTGGCCATACCGCTGGTCGTATCGGTGTCAACCTCGGTCTCCGCGAAGGCGGGCCTCCTGATAAAAAATCGCGACGGTTTTGAACAGGCCAGGAAGATACAGGCAATACTCTTCGATAAAACGGGCACGCTCACTAAAGGGGAATTCGGAGTTACCGATATCATCGCCCTGAACGGGATGATGAGCGAAGATGAAATCCTGAAGTATGCCGCCTCCGTCGAGGCCCGTTCCGAGCACCCCATTGCCAGGGGAATAGTCTCTTCTGCGAAGGACACTTTCCCGGTGGAGGGATTCAAGTCGATACCGGGAAAAGGCGCGGGGGGAAAAGTAAACGGGAAGGACGTGAAGGCGGTCAGCCCCGGTTACCTGCAGGAAAACGAAATCAAGGTAGATGAAGAGAGGATCGAAAAGCTGTCCGCCCAGGGCAAGACGGTGATTTACGTGTTGGTTGATGATAAGCTGGCCGGGGCCATCGCCCTTGCCGACATCATCAGGGAGGAGTCCAAGGAGGCCATCTCCCAGCTAAAGGAAATGGGCATCAGCTGCATGATGATAACGGGCGACAATAAGCTGGTGGCGAAATGGGTCGCCGGGGAGATAGGACTGGACGAGTATTTCGCCGAGGTGCTGCCGGACAAGAAGGCGGAGAAAGTGAAGGAGGTCCAGTCCAGAGGACTCATGGTAGCCATGACCGGGGACGGGGTAAACGACGCTCCGGCGCTGGCCCAAGCGGACGTGGGTATCGCCATCGGCGCGGGCACGGACGTAGCGGTGGCAACCGCGGACGTGGTCCTGGTAAGAAGCAACCCGCTCGACGCCGTCTCTGTGATTAAACTATCGCGCGCCACCTACAAAAAGATGCTGCAGAACCTGGGGTGGGCCACAGGCTATAACGTCATCGCTATCCCGCTGGCCGCGGGCGTGGCTTACCCCGCGGGCATCCTGCTGGACCCCGCCGCCGGGGCGGCCTTGATGGCGCTCAGCACGATTATCGTAGCCATTAACGCCCGCTTCCTGAAGGTGGAAAAATAGCGCAAGAGGGGAAACGTGAAGACCAGTCGCTTTATTATGGCCATTGTTATCGCCCTGCTCTTGACGGGCTGCGCCCGGCCTCCCTATTTTCCGGGAAGGACCGCCCCAGCCCTTGCAGCTCTGGATCAACCTTTCGGTCTATAGCCCGCAAAAGGATTACTTCGTAGCTATGTTTGAGGACATCACCGAGCGAAAAAAGATGCAGGAGCAGCTAATCCTCACCGACCGGCTTGTATCAATCGGAGAATTGGCGTCAGGAATCGCCCATGAGATTAACAATCCCCTCACCGGGATAATTGGTTTGTCTGAACTGGTGCTGGATGCCGACGTGCCAGCGAACGTCAAGGAAGATTTAAATACCATACACAAAGAAGCCCAACGCACCGCGCAGATAGTCCATGGTCTTCTCACGTTCTCCCGGAAACAGCAGGAGGAGAAGAAGTCCGCAAACTTGCACGGAGCTTTATCAAGCGTGTTAAAGCTCCGTGCCTATGAGCAAAAGGTAAGTAATATCGAAGTCATAACCAGATTTGATGAGGATCTTCCTCTAATCACCGCAAACGCCTCCCAGCTGCAGCAGGTCTTTATCAATGTCATTATCAATGCAGAATACTTCATGACGGAGGCGCACGGCAAAGGCACGCTCACTGTCAGTACCGAACGCATGGGTAACCTAATAAGGATTTGCTTTGCCGATGATGGACCGGGGATACCAAGGGGTGTTCTGGAGCATATATTCGATCCTTTCTATACCACTAAAGAGGTGGGCAAGGGAACGGGTCTTGGCCTCAGCATCTGTCATGGAATAATAACCGAGCACGGCGGGAGAATATATGCTGCGAGTGAAACGGGCAAGGGGGCTTCATTGGTTATTGAGTTACCCATTTCAGACCCGGTAATGAAAGGATGAGAAGTGAAGACATCGGAGAACGGTGAAAAAAAGATTCTTATCGTGGAGGATGAGCCCTCGATAGGCGAAGTCTGCAAGCGGGTCCTCAGCAGGGAGGGCTATGACGTAGAACTTGCTGTCAATGGCAGGGTGGCGCAGGAGATGATTCCGAAACAGCAATATGACCTTTTCCTTATCGACATCAGGACTCCGGCAATGAACGGGAAGGAGCTCTACCGATGGCTGGAAGCGGAATTTCCCGATCTTGCCAAACGTGTAATTTTTACCACGGGGGACCTCCTAGCAGGTGATATCAAGAGCTTCATTGAAGCGTCCGGCAGGCCTTTCCTGCCCAAACCTTTTGCTCCTGACGATCTGATAGCCATCGTGAAAGGCCAATGAAGTAATGCCGGGTGAGCGAATACTGGTAGTCGATGATGAGGCGACAATAAGGGATGTCCTGCAGCGTGTGTTAAGCGCCGGGGGCTATGAAGTTTTGACCGCCGCTACCGGTAGTGATGCATTGGATTACGTATTCCGGGACAATATTGGCCTTGTTCTCCTGGATATCAAGATGCCGGGCATGTCAGGAATTGAGGTGTTTCGTAAACTCATCGTCGGTCATGGAGATACTTGTGTGGTCATGGTAACAGCGGTAGACGAGACCACAACCGCTGTCGAGATGATGAAACTCGGTGCCTATGATTATCTTATTAAACCCTTTGACCGCGAGGAGGTCTTGATAACTGTTAACAGGGCCCTTGAGAAAAGAAGGTTGGAACTTGAGAACGAGGAATATAAACACAACCTGGAGCGAAAGGTAAGAGAGCAAGCCGCAAAAATACGAGCCTCGTTTTTTAACGCCATGACCTCACTTGCCTATGCGCTCGAAGCCAAAGACAAATACACGGCGGGTCATTCCCAAAGAGTGGCGGACATTTCAGTGGCGATAGCTGAAGCACTCGGAATGGCCGGGGGCGAAATCAGTAAGTTGAGAATGGCTGCCCGGGTTCACGATATAGGTAAGATAGGTATTATCGAATCTATTTTAAATAAACCTGCTAGACTGACCAGGGAAGAAATACAACTCGTTCAAAGCCATCCCGTCATCGGAGAACGTATTCTCAGCCCGGTATCTGACGATATTGGTTTCTTAAAGCTGGTAAGGGCTCACCATGAGCATTTCGATGGAACCGGCTACCCTGACCGCCTGAGAGGCGATGCAATTCCGCTCGGCGCCAGAGTTATGGCGGTCGCGGATTCGTATGATGCGATGACTTCTGAACGTCCTTACCGAAAAGCCATGAGTGATGCTGATGCCCGTATCGAATTAACCAAAGGTGAAGAAGCCCAGTTCGACCCATCCAAAGTACGGGTTTTTCTGGAAACAGTCAGAAATCAGGAAGGTTTATCGAGACATGAACCAGCTTCGCATATTGGTGGTTGATGATGAGCCAAGTATACTAAGATACGTAACCGCCCGTCTCCGCAAGGAAGGATTCGAGGTCGTTGGGGCGAATGGCGGCGGGGAAGCTCTTAAAAAAGCCGAAGAGGAAAGTCCCTCTGACCTACCCCCAATAGCGTACCATAGTTTAAGTAGTAGCTCCAGTCAGTATGGCTTCAGGAGCCGGTGGTCTATACCCCAGAGCACTATGTGGACGCACCTGATTATAGTCCTGCCGCCACTGTTCAATCAATACCCTGGCCTCCTTAAGCGTCGTAAAGACCTCCCGGTCAAGCAGTTCATCTCGCATCTTGCCGTTGAAGGACTCGATATAGGCGTTCTCCCATGGGCTGCCCGGCTCGATGAAGAGCGTCTTTACTCCCAGGCGCCCCAGCCACTTCCTCACTGCCTTGGCGGTAAATTCGGGGCCGTTGTCGGACCGTAGGTGTTCCGGGATGCCTTGCAGAAGAAAGAGCTCGAAGAGCTCGTCGATCACGTCCTGAGACCTTATCCGCCGGTCGACCTTACAACTCAGATTCTTTCTGGTAAACTCGTCGATAATGTTGAGTATCTTAAACGCTCTGCTGTTGGCGGTGCGCTCGATCCCGAAATCATAGCTCCATACGTGGTTCTCATGCTCCGGCCGCAGCCGGACACACGAGCCATCATTTAGCCATAGCCTGCCTCTCTTCGGCTGTTTCTTGGGCACCTTGAGTCTTTCCTTTCTAGATCCTTTCCACCCGTTTATGATTAACTCTCCAGCCATGCTTATTATCGTTTAATAAAGCTGTTATTCTCCGATAACCATATCTCCCATATTTCGTCGCCAGAGCAATAATGTCGTCCGTAAGCTGCTCCTCATCAGATGGTGGCAATGAAGTGCGCCGCTGCGTAGCCCTGGCTTGCTCCAACACTTTACATGCCCGTCTTTCCGAGACTGATAATTTCTGAGATACCTGCAATATCAACTTGCGCCTCTTGGACGGGCGTAGATAACCACGGGCAAGCCCGTGGTTATCTACGCCCTTCGGGTTATTAGAAGTTTCCCGTGAAGCTTCTTTAAGAATTGCATCGTTCACATACTCAGGAACGTGTCTACCAAGCTGAAAATGGGGTACCTGAAGCCTTGTATGGCTGAGGCTAAAGGAATCTTCGCCGCGCCCAGTAGGCGCGAAGCGATAAAACGCTTCAAAATGTGGAAGGAGAAATGCCAGGTGGAAGCCGAGCGAGCGGGCAGGTGTACGGAGAAAGACCTCTATCATTGCCTCAACTATTACGTCTTCCCCCAGGAGCTCTGGGAAAAGATTTGCATCACGAACATTTTGGAAAGGGATTTCGGGAGGTAAGCCGAAAAACCAGGACGATGGGCATCTTCTCCAATAACCGCGAAGCGGCAGGGTTCCACGGGCTTTGCCCGTGGGGGAATGAGAATTCCTGAATGCATTTTAGGCACGCAGGCAAGGCTGATGAAATTGATTGGGTTGGCACGTATTGACATAGTGCAAAATGAGCATGCAGGTCAAGCAGAGCTTGACCTGCAAAGTGCCACGGGCTCTGCCCGTGGGTATCTACTGAGGACAGTGCCAGGAATCTTTTATCGGGTAACTAATGGCATTCATAGTAACGGGCAGCATTCCTTGCCTGTAATTTCAACAGAGAAGTTGACATGGGCCCAAGATTGCATGTACTTGTATTTCCAAAGGGAAGTATGTTAGTATACAAAATTGCCGGGTTAAACTGGCCCTAGTCAGCACGGTTGTTTTGAAATAATCTGCTTATCATATTCGGGAGGTAATGATGCTGATACCTCTAGCTACTCTAGCAGTAATGCTCCTGCTGCTGTTTTCTGGTGTCCTGGTGGGCAGCGCGCTTGGTATCAGCTTCTTTGTTGGTATCGCTCCAGTGCTGGAAGAAGCTGTTTTTAAAGCAGTCGGGACAACGGTTTTTACCTCAACTACTCTTTTTACGATGGTAGCCATCCCTCTTTTTATTCTTCTGGCAGAACTCATTGTGACTAGCGGTTTGAGCAATATTCTTTATTCTGCCATAAGCAAAATCATCATGGGGGTAATTCCCGGAGGTCTTCTTCAGGTTAATTTGGGAACATGTACGGTTTTTGCTGCGCTCTGTGGTTCCAGTACTGCCGGAGCTGCAGCTATGGGAAGACTGGCTTACTCAGAGGTTGCAATTAAGAGGAAATATGACAAAGCGCTTACCATAGGGACACTCACTGCAGGGGGCACCATCGGCATTCTAATTCCTCCCAGTATTCCAATGATTGTTTACGGATCATTCGCGGAAATCTCTATAAGTACTCTTTTTCTGGCAGGCATTATTCCGGGATTGATACTGGCTTTTCTGTTCAGTATGCTCGTTTTTATTCTTGTCAAGCTCAATCCAAAGTTGATGGGTGAGTATGTGGCTACAGTATCAATACGGCAGAGATTGCAGGGTGTGTTAATGCTGGCACCTTTCGGAGTTCTTATCCTTTTGATGTTGGGGAGCATTTATGCCGGTGTAGCTACTCCCACAGAAGCAGCTGGTCTGGGTGCCTCAGGGGTGATAGTTTTAATGCTGATATACCGGCTTTGCTCCCGAAAGGTTCTGATGAATAGTCTTGTTGCCTCTGCCAGGCTTACTTCGGCAATATTTTTCATATTCATCGGTGCGCAGGCAATTACCAAGGTTCTGGCTTACTATCATATCCCGCCAATGATTGAAGAATGGGCGACGGATTTATCATATATCAAACTTGTTCTGATAATTTGCTTTATTTATCTTGTTTTGGGCTGTCTCTTTGACGGTCTATCCCTGTTACTGGTAACACTCCCTTTCATCCTGCCTCTTGCTGATGGTGCCGGTATTGATTTATACTGGCTTGGTATCCTAGTGACAGTGCTTGTGGAAATCGGGATGCTTACGCCACCAGTGGGCATGAACCTTTACGTGGTGCAGGCTGTCACGAAAGAGCCTATAGGCATGATTATCAGAGGAAGCGCTCCCTTCATAGTATGTCAGGTTATAGTAGCGGCAATCATTATTGCCTTTCCGGGTATTGTTTTGTTTATTACCTCGCCGAAATGATGAGCTGAGCTAAGTTTAAAATTGTACGGAATCCATTTTGTATTGAGGAATCAAGGTGAAATATAGTTCTGCATGCCTGTTCCAGGAAGGAACCTCGGTAGGGCTATAACGGAGTTTTTAATTTCCGGGATTCCACAGGTTTTTCTGTAAAGGTCTTCACTGCTTCCACCAGAGCTTGAATTAAAAACAGTGCTGTTCCTACGATAACGTACCAGTAAACAGAAGCGACCGGAATCTCCAGAGTCTGGGTTCGCTTACTGATAGCGAGAATATATTGTCCATATGAGACCACCCCAATAACCATAATGGTACTCCAGACAATGGTGAATATCGAGTTTAGTAACTCCAGAATGTGCTTTATCTTTGCTGGTAGCAGTACGGACAGTATTTCAACGCGGATATGACCTTTTTCTTTAAGTACCGGCCCCAGACCAATTAGGATTATTGCACCCAGCAGGAAACCATTGATTTCCTCGGCTCCCCAGAGGGGTTTGCTGAATAAATAACGCATTAGGGCATTGACAGTGACAAATGTTAGCAGCAACAGACATAATATGGCAATAAATTTGCTTGCATAATTAGAGGTTTCGTCAACTAACCGGGCAATGCTACGGAAAAAATTCAAAGCTTTTCCCCTTACGCTGCGGAGGGATTACCCTCCGCAGCGTCAAACAATTACTACATTATTTCTTCTGATAGGGCTCAAGAGCTACCCTTAACCTATCATACAGTTCCTGACCGCGGGCTCCGGTAGCATTGAGCCATTTATCTATCGCTCCTTGCCCGGCCTCAACTGTTAAGTCAACGATGTTCGCTGGAGGCTTATAGAATGTAGTACCCTCATCCACCAGCTTCTCTTTGTAGGTGACATCTTCCTCACCTACGGCGTAATGGGTGTATTCTACCTCATAGCGGTGGCGGAAAATGCTCAATACACGCCTTTGGTCCTCTTTGCTCAAAGCATCCCATGCATCTTTATTAACCATCACCATAGGAGTGGTGGTAGACCAGCCTAGCTCGAAGCAGTATGGGGTCATCGGGTATAACTCTTGGGTGTAGTGTCCGTTGGCGCTATACATATAACCATCCACGGTTCCCCGTTCCAGAGCCACCGCAATCTCAGGGATGGCAATAGAACTAGGACTGGCACCCCATGTCTTGAACGCCTCCGCTTCGGTAGGACCACCGGTTCTTACCACTAATCCTTTAATGTCGGCAATGCTAGTCACTGGTTTCTTGGTAAACAGTTCATGCGGACCCACATGCCCGTTGGTGATAAAGACTACATTTCTTTCCAATAACGCTTCTTCAAAGTAAGGCCTAGCTAGGTTGTTAAACGTCATCGCAGCCAGAAAGGCGTGTTCTCGTTCCGGCACAAATACACCAGGCACGGATACCGCATCTAGAATAGGCACGTCACCGGTGACATGTGTTGCCCAGATTTCTGCTCCTTCCAGAAGGCCTTCACCGACGGCAGCAACCATGTCCGCCTGAGCGTAGCCAAGTCCGGTCAGAGGATAGACTTCCAGACTCAAGCGACCATCTGTTGCTACCTTTATTTCCTCGTTTATGTTAGTAGCTATAAGGTTAGTGCTCGGATATGTGCCTGCCGTTGCTGCCTGGATCTTCCAGACAGCGGGTCCTGATTTAGGTGCTGGAGCTGGAGCGGGACTTGGAGTGGGGGCGGAGTTTGGTGCTGGTGTCTGTGGGGTACATGCTGATAACATCAAGACTATTATTATAATTAGGCTTACTAGTATAATGCTTGACTTCTTAAACAAGGTGGCCTCCTTAATAATTAACAATGTAGAAGCAAAACACGATTACCTCATCTATCACCCCCTTTATAGCTTTTTAGGTCATTGAAGGGTGGCGAAAACCAATATATCGATAAGATATAAGCAAAACAAAATTTAACACATTATATATAACTTGATTTGGTTTTGTCAATCACCATTTGGCCTCGGATGGCAATAGTGGACACCAAACCTTTCATGCTGCCACCAGTGATGCGTAGTACCGTTGCTCATAGACCGCGGGTGACAGATAGCCGAGTCTTGCCTGCCGGCGCTGCCGGTTGTAGAAGACCTCGATATACTCGGTGATATCCCGGATCGCCTCCTGCCTGGTCCGGTACCGGCGGTGATGGACCAGCTCCTGCTTGAGCGTCCCCCAGAAACTCTCCATCGGGGCGTTGTCGTAGCAGTTCCCCTTCCGGCTCATCGAGGCCATGAGCCCGTGCCGCACCAAGATGTTTCTGAACTCATGGGAGCAATACTGGCTGCCCCGGTCGGAGTGGTGCAGGAGTCCCTCCAGCGGCCGCTTGGTTTCCAGCGCCCGGAATAAGGACTGGCTGACCAGGTTCCGGGTCAAGCGCTCTCCCATCGCGTAGCCGACGATAGACCCACTGAAGAGGTCCTTGTGGCCAGCCAGATACAGCCAGCCCTCATCGGTCGGCACGTAGGTGATATCGCTTACCCATACCTTGTTCGGTTCGCTCGTCGCAAAATGCTGTCCCAGGATATTATCCGCCACCGGAAGGGTGTGCCGCGAATCGGTGGTGGTCTTGAATTTCCTCTTCTGCTTGCAGCGTATCCCGAGCTTGCGCCGTAGCCGCTTGATCCGGCAGACCCCCACCCGGACATTGTGCTCCGCCAGGTCAAGCTGCAGCGTCTCGGCGCCGCACACCTGCCGGTTCCGCTTGTGCGCCGCCTTTATCTCTACCTCCAGCCTCCCCTCCTCCCTGGCCCACCTCGACGGGGGTCGGTCCACCCAGGCATAGTAGCCGCTGGCCGATACTTTCATTGCCCGGCAAAGCTGCGGTAACGGATAATGAAGCCGCATTCCCTTCATCGACGCGTACCGGGCAGCGACTCCTTCGCAAAGTACGCGGCTGCTTTTTTTAAGATGTCTCTCTCCATCTTCACGTCCGCCAACTCCTTCTTCGTCCTCGCCAGCTCCATCTCAATCTCCGTCAGCGGCCGGTACGTCTTGCCGACCTCTCCCAACCTGCCTTCCCGGTACGCTTTCACCCAGTTAGCGAGCGTCGATGGCGGCAACGACACCCGGCGGGCTGCTTCCGGCAACGACAGCTTCTCTATCGTTACCAGTTTCACCGCTTCCTCCCGGAACTCCTTCGTGTATCTTCCCTGTGGACCCCTTTTCAATCTGACACCTCCGTCTGTCTATTTTACCTGACTTTGGTGAACATTAAATCCATCCTACTCCAAATTGAATTGACCTTGACTCTCTTGGTTACAGTTGCTGCTGACAGTTTAGTCATAATACCAATGGGAGTAGACCCAAGTTGGCATATCCCCTCATCCGCTTTTTGGATTACACTTATTTACCAGGGGAAACTTCGACGAAAGGCGCCTGCTTTGTGAGACGGTGCTCAGGCGTGTCTACGTGAAAGAGGGAACCATCACGAATGTGGAACTGAACTCACCCTTCGCCCTCATTGCCTCGAGGGCCAAAAGTTCGGAATCTGTCATACATGGTGGAGATAGGGGGATTCGAACCCCCGACCTCTGCGATGCGAACGCAGCGCTCTCCCAGCTGAGCTATATCCCCGTGCCCAAACAGTAAGATTATAGCATATCCCGGTCAGCCTTCGATACGCTGTATCTTGTAGCGCATTTTCCCTGCCGGGACCGTCATCTCCACCTCCTCACCCTCTCCCTTCCCCATCAATGCCTTACCCAGCGGTGAAGCGAGGGATATCTTCCCCTGTAAGGGGTCCACCTCCCGGGGGTGGACTATCCGGTAAGAATATTCGTCGCCGGAGGCCAGGTCATGCAGCAGGACTTGAGCGCCGATGGCTATCCTGACGTTGGAACGGACCTCTTCGCCGATGACCGTCGCCGCTTTCAGCATTTCCTCCAGCTCCATGATGCGCCCTTCGATGTGCCCCTTCTGCTCCCGCGCGGCATCAAGGGGAGCGTTTTCCCGGAAGTCCTTATCGGCGGCGGCGCTGCGTATCTCCTCGATTACTTCAAGTCTTTTCTCTTTCAGCCCATCGATTTCGGCCCGTAACTCCTCGTAGCCCTGCCGGGTCAAGTCAACCTGCTGGAGCTGTCTCCCTCCCGCGGCGGCGGTCTTCCCCTTCTTTGCTTTGAGATGGCCGGAGAGTCCTGTCCCGGTCCAGCCCTTCTTTTTGGCAAAGACGAGGAACGCCCGTAAAAACTCCAGTTTACGGGCGTAATCAGTGTCAGATGAAGACAGCTGCTCTGCGTACTTGGCTACCTCGGGGGCGGTCATTGAAGAAAAAAGACGGTCCCTTCCGAACCAGCGGACAAACCGGTTGACCTCCTGCTGGCTTTCGCCTCTCCCGGAAGCGGCCAGCCCGGGTAAAAATTCGGCGGCGGCTTCGGCAAGGGTGGGGTTACTATCTACCATAAAAAACCTCTTTAATCAGTTCGGTACTCCTTTATTCTAAACGTAAAAAAAGGCCGGGGTCAATCTTTACGGCGAAATGGTATAAGGGCAAGATGCCTGACCAGATGCAGCATCACCCGGCTATGCCAGTCAAAGGACAGGTCTTCCTGCCGCTGCAGAGCCTGCGTAATGCCTCTCTCCAGGGTAAAACGGAAAATGCGCTCAAGCTGCCGGTCAGAAAGACGCTCCGCCATCCAGCGCGCTCCGTAACCCGCGCGGAGTTCCCACCCCAGCTTGCGGCGCCAAGCTGTCTCATAGTGTTTCATCATGTCCGCGGAAAATACGTTTTCCCGCAATGCCCTGTGCAGAGTATCCGCCGCCAACTCCGCACCCAGGAGGCCGTAATAGATGCCGCCGCCGGTGGTCGGCTTTACCTGTCCGGCTGCATCTCCCACGACGAGGACCCGCTCCGCGCTGGTCTTTTTCAGGGGCTTGAGGGGGACCCGGCCGGTACTGATTTCAGCATCGGGGGAAATCACCTTTCCCTGCGCCTGGAGGGACAGTAACAGTCTCCTCAGCAAGTGCCTGGGCCCTTGACGCGCGAGCAGTCCTGCTCTGGCCCTCCCCGGCGAAACAGGTACCAGCCAGGCGAAAAAACCGGGAGCGATGTCTCTCCCGAAATAGACCTCTACCGCATCGAGGTAAGAGACGGGAACCTCTGCCTGCACCCCGGTGACAAAGTTACGGCACCTCCCCATACCAAGTCGTTCCGCCAGTCTCCCCCCGAAGCCGGTGGCAATAACGGCGCACTTTGCCCGGAACAGCTTGCGGTCATGCTTTATGGCGGCAATCACGTCTATGCCGTCCCTGCCCGGGGACACGTCAATGACGTTGGCGCCGAGAATATACCCGGTGCCGCTCTTCTCCGCCCGTGCCGCCAGCATCCGGTCGAAATTCCTGCGGTCGAGGACGCAGGCCTGCTCCTCTGCCCTCTGGACATCGAGCACCTTCCCGGAGGGGGAATAGAGGCGGGCGCTGTTCAACCGCCTCAGGATAACCTTCTCTTCGATATCGAAGGCGCGGACGCACTCCATACCGACGATTCCCGTGCAGCTCCTCTTGGTACCGATTTCTTCCCGCCGCTCCAGTACCAGCACTCTGTATCCATGTGCTGCCAGACGGGCGGCAGTGTGGCTGCCGGCGGGGCCTCCACCAACTACGATTACATCATACAAATTGGGGGTTCCTTTTCTCAGAGTCTTCCCCAATACTAGCCAAACGCGCCGTCTTCTTCAAGCAGCATTATTTGCGCGGGTGGGAAACATGAAAAAGCCGCGGGGCGGGCCGGAGGGAAAGTAAATCCGGGGAGCGGAGGGGCACTCACCCGAATGAGCTCCCGCCTTGCTATCACGGGATGATTATGCTAGCATATGACCGTCAGAAATGCCAGACGGGGCGTAGCGCAGCCCGGTAGCGCACCTGAATGGGGTTCAGGTGGTCGCCGGTTCAAATCCGGCCGCCCCGACCATAAAAAAAGGAGGCAAGCGGCCTTCGTCTTTTCTGCTTGCTAGGGTTTCGGGTCAACTGCTGCCGCCTGGTTTTTCCAAATAGGTTCCAGCACCACCCATTGTTCCGGATTCTTCCGGATGTATCTTTCCATAATGGATGCGAGCTTTTCAATGCCTTCTCTGAGAGAATGGCTACGGTTACCATTGTCCCCCAGTATAAGTGGCGGCTCAACGTAGATGGCATAACGGTTGTTAGGTTGGCGTACACTGAAAACAGGCACAATGGCTGCTCCGGTGCGAAGAGCTAAACTAACAGCTCCAGCCGGAAGTGAAGTTGATTCTCCGAAGAAATCAACCTTTATACCATTCCCCTGAATGTCCCGGTCACAGACTATGCCAACCGTCCCCCCGCAGCGTAAGATTCGCAGTCCTTCTCTCAGCGCGCCGTGACTAACCGGCATCGTTCTGGCCCCACTTCTTTGTCGTAATTTAGCAACATTGCGCAGAAAAGCAGTGGAATTAAAATCCTCAACAAAGATCGTCGGTTTAATTCCGCGCAATACCAGGATTTGAACAGCTAAATCAAAATTACCCAAATGGGCAGAGGCAATGATAGTACCTCTGCCTTCGGCCGCCGCTTCTGCCAAATGATGCCATCCTTCTATGGTTACATTTTCCTCAAGTTTATCCAGTTCCTCAAGTTTATCCAGCCTCAACGGAGATAGCTTCGTTAATTCAAAATAGTTCTTTGCCATATGCTTGAAGACACTGCGCATGATCCCCCGCTGTCGTTTTTTATCGAGCGCCAAACCTGATACGTGTCTGATGTTATCGCTAACGATTTTTCGGCGTTTTGCTGACAACAGGAAAAGAACATCTCCGCATAACGCAGCTAAATAATAACCAAGCCGCATCGGCATAAATCCCGCAGTTTTGACAGCAAGCTTTAGAAGAAGATATTTAAGATCCATTAAGATAGTTCGATTCGTGCTATTCCGGTCAGAGTGATTGCAAGAAAGTATAATCCTTATCTGCCAGCGAAGTCAATCAGGCGCTTTAAAAAATGTTAGCGGAGACTGATTTTAGCGTATCTCAGGTGTAATAAAAGCCGGAAAGGAGGCTAGCGGCTTCCGCCTTTTAAATCGCGGGGAGAAAGGCAACGGGAGGGGCATTGCCCAGAGCCAACCAAAAGCGAATAAAACCCACCCTTTACTTAATGGACCAGGTCTCGATGGCCCTGATATGATTGTAGATGCCGGGCAAATCCAGGTTGCCGACACCCGGGTCCTGCCAGGTGATGCTGCTGTTCGGCCTCATTGTTATGTCAACATTGCCGCCTACGGCTCCGACATAAGCACCGCTTGGCTGGAAATCAACCTCCCCGTTGATGGACATGACGAGCAGGTAAGTGGGAGCGACATTAGGCGAGAACACGATGTCATCTAAAGCTATCAGGGCTCCCGGGCCGGCGATATAAGAGTTGGGGTGCGTTTGGAAGTTGCCGGTAACAAAAATGGTATTCCCGTCCAGGTTCACGTTCGCCGCTCCATCCACGTACAGGTTGCCGTCGATGTACAGGGCGCCAGTAAGGGTTCCGGTCCCGGTGAGCACATAATTCCCGGCACCTAGCGCGTATAGCGGGCCGCTCAACACGGGATTGGAAATATTGATAACACTGGTAGCACAGGGGTTGTCCTTGTTGACCAGAAACGAATAGTAAGTTACCAGCATCTCCTCGGTCGGCCAGCCGGTTATGGGCGCCACAATGATTTCGCCGTTGGGTGGCTTGCCGTCGTAGTTATTGATATCTGGAATCCAGATATTTCCATTTATCTTGACATTGTAGAAGTCTGCTCCGATGGTGCCGTTGCTGGTCACGGCAAATTTGGCAAACTCCGCGAGGTCCAGTCCGCTCACGCCGATTATGGCGACGTCAGTCTCAACGGTACTTTGATGGCTGGTGCGCGGGTCAGTGGCTACCGAACTTACCCGGAAGTTGAACGAATTGTGCCTGGATACGGTAACATCCACCCGTTTCCCGTTTACCCCGCCGTCGATTGAATATACCAGGGGCGGGTCCCACATCCCCCTGGGGACCCCCGGTTCTATCACTATTATCTTCCACATAGAGTCGAAGACACCGGCCTCGGCGGCGTATATCTCCTGGGTATGCAGTCCCGCGTTCTGGGCGGTGATAATCCCCGTGCCCATGAAATCCAGAACAGGCATGATGCTGAGACTAGTGAATATCAGGATGATAAAAGCGGACACGATGAGCAGATGTCCCCGTTCGTTACGGTGTATCGCTCTCATTAATCGCATCACTTCAAGTCCAATCGTTTTTTTACTTGATAGGTCCGGCTTACATCGAAGTCCCTGAAGGTTGAGGTGACGTTAAAAATAAGGAGTCCGCCGGCATAGCTTAAATTCGTCAGCGACGGTTCCGTGTTGATATCCAGGGCGATAAGGGTCTGTACCTGACTATCCCCGTTCTTTATCATCCTTCTGCTCATCAGACCTCCGGTTACGGAATAGGTAACCTGATATTCATTCTGGTCCGTGTCTTTCCAAATCAGCCGGAGCGGGAACCCGGCATCCTCGCCGAGGGTGAGGTTCTCGGTCATCTGAACGTCACGGCTTACCCAGTAACCGGCATTTTCCACCTGCATTATGGCGTGCATACGGTTGTTAGTCTTTCTGCCCTCGGTCATGGTCTGCAGAGCAAAAGTGGTAATACCTGTGGTCAAAATCCCGGCCAGGGCCAGACTGAGAATTATCTCAATCAGCCCGTAACCCTTTTGCTTTTTGCGCTCGATATCCGCGATATTCATGACATGCTTCACGGGCGATAGTTCACCTTGTAGTCGACCAGGGTAAAGACGATTTTATCCCCGTGTTTCACGGTAACGGTGATAGATTGAAGACCGTCATCAGTTGCCGTACCATTACCTCTCGGGTCCAGGCGTTGCGCCGCAGCGACGATGCTGTACGAGGCGGGTATGTCCGAAATTAAGGCATAAACGGGAGTGGCATTAACGCTATCGTAAGATTGGCTCTGGATGTAGTCCATCTGACTGCGGGCCAGGCTCTCGGCCGTCGTGTGCTGGTTTACCGAGATTGTGGCGCGGTTCGCCCCGGCAAGGGCGCTGGGAACGGTAGCGCCAAGTATGCCGATAAGCGCCACGGCTAACAGGACTTCAATCAGGGAGAATCCCGCCTGGGCTTTCATGGTCCGCTGTCCCCGGTAAGCATACGCATCCAGTCTAAGGTTAGTATACGGCGCCTGCGCGGGCAATGAGCCTTTAGTACTTGCAGGTATAAGAATTTGGTTTAGATAAGTGGACTGTGTTTAGGCTAGAGGGAGTCTCAATTAACCAGAACTGGGAAGTCGCCAAAGGTCATATTAGTGACTTCTTGAACCTCTACCTTATTACAAAAGTGCTCTACATAGATAACTTGATAATTAACCTCTATGTATTATTGATTCATTCATAGCATGAGTAATTTTATCGATATATTCTTTGCTCTTTGATTGCAAAGCTGAAACCTCGCCAGACGTCGAAGTAACCATTATGTGATATTCGGCAGATGCTTTCCACGCCCAGGTAATGCCTAATAATACCGTGATCAAACCTAGCACGGTCAAAAAGGTCACGTCTCCACTTATTCCGATAATAAATAAAATAAGACCTAAAATGATAGTGAGTATAGCACCAGTTCGTTTTGGTGCAATTTCGTGGGTCCTTATCGAGGATATATTAGCCATCGAATACGTAGTATTGTTAAAAATGGCTCGTGTTCCGGTAATTCTTACACCTGTATCATCAGTATAAAACGTTTGTTCTGTTGTCATTAATCACCTCCATCCAAATTAGAGAGCGAATTAATATTAGTTAAATAAGATAATCATGTCAATATTCTTGATTAAGATCTAAATCAATGATCTTTGTTGAACCAGATGAACCGTCATAGATAGCAGCTTGAAAAAGAGTCAAGCCTCCTCCGCCTTTACCATGTCCCCTAGAACAGGAAATCCCGCACGGGAGGTATCCACTGCTTGAAGACCGGGGAAAGGACGACGAAAAAAGCTACATGGACAAGGAGGTAGAAGCAAAAGGAGACCAGGCCCACCCAGCGCAGCTTGCCTTCTTTGCGCCTCTCCCACAGTCCGTAAAGGTCATTGAGCGCAATGGCTATACCGATGCAGACAGAACCCACCGCGGGGTAAAAATAGTAAACGTACGTCATCCGGTCGGTAAAGTACTGCAGGGGCAGCCAGACGATGTAGGTGCTGGCAAACCAGACAAGTCCGAACAGGGCAGCGCCGCTCCCCTTCTTGACCTTGTAGGCCATGTAGCCGACTGACGGGATAATCAAGGCCCATACGCTGGGGCTGATAACAGCGAGGTAGTCAGGGTCATAATAATACGGCATGGTCCTCAGGAAGATTACCCATTCCCAGGGACGGGTGGCAAAGGGGTGCGAGCTTTTTTCGAACGTAAGCTGGCTGCTCATGGAAATCATGTTCTGGATACGGGTGATGGGATTGATAAAATCGCCTTTGGCTAAGAAATCAAAGAGGGGAAGCAGTTCCAGAAACAGCAGCGGAGCCAGGACCGCGGAAAGAATAAAGAAGATACGGCGGTCTCTCCGCGCGATAATCCAGTGCAGGCCGATGGCTAAAAATGTGACCGCTCCGGTCAACTTGGTGAGAACGCTGAGAGAACCGGACACGGAAGCCAGCGGGTAGTTCCGTCTCAGGTAGAGCCAGAAGGACAAAAGCATCAGGCCTGCAGGGAAAACGTCCAGCATGGCCACGCTGGACTGGGTAAAGGTCAGATTTTCCAGCGCCAGCAGAAATGCCGCTAAAAACGAGGTCCGCCGTGACAGGTGGAGCTGGCGGCAGATTACATAGACCAGGAATATGGCCGCGCTGCCGAAAATGATGACGAAGAAGCGCCATCCCAGGGGATTGTCCCCGAAGATTACGATACCTGCCGCTATCATAAGTTCCCCCAGGGGCGGGTGCTCCGCGCGGATGGTAAGGTCTCCCTTAACGATGTCCCGGGCATCATCGACGTAGTAGACCTCGTCCAGGATGATGGTGCTGGGTTGATAAAGAATCGCAAAATGCATCGCCAGCACCAGCAGGGTGAGCAGGATAATCCAGAAATATTCTTTTTTACTGAGCCTGATAAGCTTCTCTTTTAACGCCATGTCCATAGCAGGTTAGCCACATAGTTCCATAAGGTAGCGGCAGCGATACCGAACAGGTTGGAGACGAGGTAATGAAAACCGACGACGCTGGTGAGGAACCAGAGCACGGACATATTGAGTATCAGCCCGCCCAGGCTCACCGTATTGAACTTGAGCAGCCTTTTCAGGAAAATCTTGAAGCCTGGGGAGCGGCGGTCGTGGAAGGTGAAAAAGTTATTCAGGGTAAAGTTGGTTATGATAGAGGTCTCTATCCCGATAGCCGAAGAGAGCAAATAGTAAAGTCCGGCAATCTCGGTAAGGACCCACAGGAGCCCCATGTTGACCAGCACCCCGCTGCCCCCCACCAGGCAGAACGTGCAGAACCGGAGCAGCTCCTGCCTCCGCCGCATCAGGCTGTAGACGTGCTTCAGGTAATCTATCTGCTGCTTCGCACCCAGCTTGCTCTTCCCTTCCTGGCGAACGCGGAAACAGAAAGGGACCTCCACCAGCTTCCGGTACTTTCCTTTGACCAGTATCTCCAGGAGTATCTTGTAGCCCGTGGGCGTCAGGTCCGCCCCCTCCACCACCTTTTTGCGCAGCATAAAAAGCCCGGACATGGGATCGTGGACGCTCCGGGTTTGCGGAAGGAACATGTGGGCGATAAGCCCCGCCACCCTGGAGACTATCTTCCGCGTTATTCCCCACCCCACACAGCCGCCCCCTTTGACGTAGCGGCTGCCTACCGCCACATCCGCGCCTTTTTCCACGGCGCGGAAAAGCTCCGGAATGACCTGGGGCGGGTGCTGCAAATCGGCGTCCATCACCCCGACGATGTCAGCTTCCGCATAGCCGAATCCATCGACGACTGCGGAAGCCAGCCCCTTTTTTCCTTTGCGCACCACCACGCGCACCGGGAACTGCCCCGCGAGGTCATTTATCGCCTTTGCCGTGCCGTCCCGGCTGTCATCGTCGATGAAAACTACTTCGTAATCGATTCCCGCCAGGGCGCGGTGTATCTCCCGCACCAGCGGCCGGATATTTTCTCTTTCGTTGAAGGTAGGAATAACCAGTGACAGCACCTTGGCCAAGGGGACGCTCCTTTTCCTTTACCACAAGCATTTTACCATAAGAGGCCGCCAAAACTTTACTGCGCACCCTTCGTGCGGTTAAGGAGGATTTTATTTGCCTTTTGCTGGAAAGGTTGTCATTGCGAGGAGCTCTGCGACGAAGCAATCCCTTTTCATGTGCCGGAGATTGCTTCGCTCCGCTCGCAATGACATCACCAACTAATACCAGATGAAACCTTAAGGAGGCAAACTGGCTGTCCGGCTTTGTGGTAAAATAACCTTGTGCGTTTTTCGATATTTTTCAGGAGCATAAGATGACCCGGTTGCCTGATGCCCGCGGCTACTTCGGGGAATACGGGGGCCGTTTTATCCCGGAGGTCCTTGTCCCGGTGCTGGAAGAGCTTGATGCCGCTTTCCGGGAGGCCCGACTGGACGACTCTTTCTGGGAGGAATTTGACACCCTGGCGCGGGAATACATCGGCCGGCCCACGCCCCTCTACTTTGCCGATAAACTGACCCGCCACTGCCGGGGCGCGCGAATCTTCCTCAAGCGGGAAGACCTGGCGCATACCGGCGCCCACAAGATTAACAACGCCCTGGCGCAGGGGATGCTCGCCCGGCGGATGGGCAAGAAAAGAATCATCGCCGAGACGGGTGCCGGCCAGCACGGTGTGGCCACGGCGGCGGTCTGCGCCAAGCTGGGGCTCGACTGTATCGTCTATATGGGCGAGGAAGATGTCCGGCGCCAGTCCCTGAATGTCTTCCGCATGAAGCTGATGGGGGCGGAGGTCAGGCCGGTATCAACCGGCAGCCGCACACTGAAAGACGCCATTAACGAAGCCATCCGCGACTGGGTATCCAATCCCCGGGACAGCTACTACCTCCTCGGTTCGGTGGTCGGCCCGGCGCCATACCCCGAGATGGTGCGCGATTTTCAGTCGGTCATCGGCCAGGAGGCCAGAGCGCAAATCCTGGATATGGCCGGACACCTCCCGGACTACGTCGTCGCCTGCGTCGGCGGCGGGAGCAATGCCATCGGCATTTTCCACCCGTTCCTGGAAGACGCCGGCGTAAAGCTCATCGGCGTCGAGGCGGGGGGCGAGGGAATCGCCAGCGGCCACCACGCCGCCACTCTCCTCGCCGGCAGGCTGGGAGTGCTGCACGGCACCAGGTCTTACGTTCTCCAGGACGCCGCGGGACAAATCAGCGCCACGCACAGCATCTCCGCGGGCCTCGATTATCCGGGGGTGGGGCCGGAGCACAGTTACTTGAAGGACACTGGCCGTGCCCGGTACGTTGCCGTGAACGATAAGGAAGCCCTGGAAGGCTTCGAACTGCTCTCGAGGACAGAAGGGATTATCCCCGCCCTGGAGCCGGCCCACGCCATTTTCCACGCCTCCAGACTGGCCCGGGAACTGGACAAGGGAAAAATCATCATCATCAATCTCAGCGGGCGCGGCGATAAGGACATGGAGATTGTCATCCAGGCATTGAAGAATAATGAACCAGCTTGAAGCCGTTTTTCGGCGGCCGGGGCATAAGGCCTTGATTCCTTATGTCACCGTGGGCTATCCCAGCCTGGAAGCCACGCTGCGGGTGGTCCCGCTGCTTGCGGAGAGCGGCGCGGATATCATCGAACTCGGTGTCCCCTTTTCCGACCCTCTCGCCGACGGCGCCACCATCCAGAAAGCCAGCTTTCAGGCGCTTGAGAAGGGGGTAACGCCGCAGTCCTGCCTTGAGGTTGCCAGGCAATTGCATGAACGAGTAAAGACACCGCTGGTCTTCATGACCTACCTCAACCCTATTCTCAGCTACGGCTACGTTAAATTCTGCACCGACTGCGCTCAGGCCGGCATCAGCGGACTGATTATCCCCGACCTGCCCCCCGAAGAAGGCGCCGAGCTGGAAACTTCGGCGGCGCAAAACAACCTGGATGTCATTTATCTTCTGGCGCCCAACAGCACCCGTGAGCGCATCCGTATCGTCGCGGAAAAATCACGAGGCTTTATCTACCTTGTTTCGATTACCGGGGTCACGGGGGCCCGGGAAATTCTCCCGGAAGACCTGACCGGGTTCATCGCCAGAGTGAGAGAATCAGCCCGCCAGCCGCTGTGTGTTGGCTTCGGCATCTCCAGCGGGGAACAGGCGGGGCGCATCGCTCAAATCGCGGACGGTGTTATCATCGGCAGCCGTCTAATCCAGCTTATAGAAAAAGACCCCGGCCTGAACGAGGTACGGGGATTTATGACAGAGGTCAGGCAGGCCCTCGATAAAGCCGGGGGTTAAATCCCCCCCCGTCACTCTATAAAGCATTGGTGTCTTTGCGAGAAGCGCAGCGACGAAGCAATCTCTGCTCTATTTGCTTGGGATTGCTTCGCTGCGCTCGCAATGACAGCAACACTAATATTGAGTGAAAGGTCCGCGACCCACCCTTGATTTTCTGTACCCGCCCTCGCGGCTTTGTTCCCCTCCGGCAGCCAAACACAAACGTCCTTAATCCTAAAGGAGCTAACCCTTTTTCCAGTCCTCCGCTTTATCCAGCATCTCGGAGGCGTTTTTCCGGGACGTGTCCGTAAGCTGGGCCCCGGAGAGCATCACCGCCATTTCTTCCAGGCGTTTATCTCCCTCTAAAACCTGCAATATGCTGCGGGTGCGTTCTCCCGCCATCTCTTTATGTACGGTATAATGCGCATCGGCAAAAGCGGCAATCTGGGGAAGGTGGGTCACGCAGATTACCTGGCGGTCCCGCGCCAGCGCCCAGAGCTTTTTCCCGATGATTTCCCCGCTCCGTCCCCCCACCCCGATGTCTATCTCGTCGAAGATGAGCACGGGGGTATTGTCCGCCCCGGCAAGGGCGCTTTTCAGGGCGAGCATGAAACGGGAGATTTCCCCGGTGGAGGCAATCCGGGCCAGGGGCTTATACGGCTCTCCGGGATTGGTCACGACCAGAAACTCGACGATATCCGCGCCGTCGCCGGTGAAGGCCACGCTTTCCCCTCCGGAAAACGGGATGCCATCCTTATCAGGAAGCTGGCAGATGGACACGGCGAAGTCCACCCGTCCCATGTTGAGGTCGCTCAGTTCACGCTTTACCTGCGCCGCCAGTTGCTCCGCCGCCCGGGAACGAGCCCCGGAAAGCTCACCGGCCAGCTGGCCCATCTCCATTTTGAGTTGCGCGCACCGGCCTTCAAGCCCGGTTTTTCTCTCCGCGGAGTGTGACATGGTGTCCAGCTCCTTGCGGGCTGTTTCCAGAAACTCCAATACCCCGCCTACCGTTGGCCCGTATTTCCGCTTCAGGTTGCGCAGGAGTTCCAGCCGCGATTCCACCACTTCCAGACGCGCCGGGTCATACTGCAGCCGTTCATGATAGACCAGCAGCTCGCGGGCCGCTTCCTCAAGACCAAAGAGGGAATCCTCCAGAAATCTCCGCTGCTCTTCCCGGGAGGGTTCAAGTTCAGAAAGCTTGCCCAGCAACTGTACCGCCTCGTTCAAGCGGTCGCGCGCGGAAACCCCCCCATCCTCACCGGCGAGGGCCTGATAAGCGGCAAAGGACAGTTCCTTTAACTTCTCGCAGGAGGAGAGGAGCACGCGCTCCCTCTCCAGCTCATCTTCCTCGCCTTCCTCAAGTTCGGCCCGTTCGATTTCCTCTAGCTGAAACCGCAAAAACTCCTCCCGGCGCGAGGTGTCTTTTTCTGCCTGGTGGAGGCTTTTCAGTTCCTGCTCCGCCCCGGCCAGCTCTGAGGCCATCCCTCCGAAACGCTGCCGCAGGGCAGCGGTATGTCCGTAAGCATCCAGGAAATCAAGATGATAATTTTTATTCAGGAGAGACAGGTGCTGGCTCTGGCCGTGGACATCTATGAGATGTTCCCCTATCTCACGCAGGAGCCCCCGGGTGACCGCACTCCCGTTCACCCGCGCCTGGGTACGGCCGGGCTGGCCTACTTCACAGCTGATTACCAGGTTGTCTTCGTCAAGGAGGCCGTTATCGGACAGCAGCTCTTTAAGGTTTTCGTCGGGGGGAAGCTGAAAAACACCTTCTATCCGCGAGCTTCCGGCGCCGTGGCGCACCTGGTCGGCATCGATTTTACCGACCAGGAGCGACTCCACCGCGTCGACCACCAGCGATTTGCCGGCCCCGGTCTCTCCGGTAACCACGTTCAGTCCGGGCTTCAAACGCCACTGAATTCCTTCAATGATTCCGAAGTTGCTAACACTGAGTTCCAGTAACAAGCCTCTTTCCCCCGGCTGTTATGACCCGCTTCCGGCGCCCGCAAGCTGATACCGCATATCCCCGGCAATACTCCCCATAATTTCCCCTTACCGGAATAAAGGCCGGCGCCGCGCAGCCTCTGCTCTGTTATTTTTTCACCAAAGGTTACCCTTTCCCGATGCGGAACATCCTGGTGCTGCAGGTGGGGCAAATACCCTGCGTGGCGGGTTTACCGTTTTTCATGGTAACGACCTGGGGATTTTTCATCTCTTTTTTATCGCGACATTTTACGCAATATGCCTGGACCATAAAGTCCTCCTTTCTAGGGAAGTTATACCATTTCGTCTCCGTATGTCAACCGTTCTTAGCTCATGCCCTGAGCACGATGTGTCGCCGCCAGACGGGAGAATGTTCCGGGAAATCGGTGCGGCAGTGCGCGCCCCGGCTCTCCTCCCGTAGCAGCGCCGCTTCCGTCATCAGGCGCCCCACCAGGACCAGGTTACGCAGTTCCCGGGAGGCGCAACCGTCAGCCTCCGAAGCCTCATGCTGCCAGGCCGCCAGTATTCCCGCCGCCCCGGTCAGCCTCTCCCTGTCCCGGATAATCCCGACCTTGTCCCAGAGCAATTGCTGGAGAGATGCGCGGCTCAACCGGGGGACATCCCCGGGCAACTCCCGTTCGCCGAGGCAGTGCTCCGTTTCCGGTATCCGGTCGGAAGTCACCCTGGCGGCGGAGCCGTTCGCGATTGTTTTCTCGATGGCCCTTTGACTGAAGACAACCGCTTCCAGAAGCGAATTGGACGCAAGCCGGTTAGCTCCGTGAACGCCGGTGCAGGCGGTCTCCCCACAGACGAAGAGCCCCCTGACGCTGGCTTCTCCCCAGACGCTGGTCTTAATCCCGCCCATCATGTAATGGGCCGCCGGCGCCACAGGTATTTGCTCCCTGGTGATGTCTATCCCGTGTTCCAGGCAGAAGCGGTAAATCTGGGGAAAACGGGTAGTGATAACGCTGGCCGGAAGGAAGGTAACATCGATAAAGACTTTTTCCGAACCTGTCTTTTGCATTTCATAAAGGATGCTGCGCGCCACCACGTCCCTCGGCGCGAGGTCCGCCTCGGGGGCATAGTCCGGCATGAAACGATGGCCCTCGATATTACGCAGGACGCCGCCCTCGCCGCGCACCGCCTCCGAGATGAGGAAGGGAGTGACTCCGGGCAGGTGAAGCGCGGTGGGATGGAACTGGAAGAACTCCATGTCCATAATCTCGGCCCCGGCCCGGAAGGCCAGAGCCACGCCGTCCCCGGTGGCGGCTTCCTGATTGGTGGTATATTTAAAAAGCTGCCCCGCGCCGCCCGTGGCCAGAATCAGAAAACGGCAGCCGAAGACCACCTCTTCCCCGGTCTGGCAATGCCGCGCGCTGAGTCCCCGCACCCTGCTGGCCTCAACCTGGATTTCGGTTACCAGGTGCTGTTCCAGAAAGTTGATTCCGGCGGCTCGCGCCCTCCGGCTCAGGGTCACCTCGATATGCTCGCCGGTGGCATCCCCCCCGGCATGCACGATGCGCGGCCTCGAATGCGCTGCTTCAGTCGCCAGGGCAATCTCGCCCTCCAGGGTATCAAAGGGTACGCCGTAGTTCACCAGGTCGGCAATCCTGTCTGCCGCTTCATTGACCAGGATACGGACCGCTTCCTCGTTGCAAAGGCCGTCCCCGGCGTTGACCGTGTCCCGAAAATGGAGCTCAGGGGAGTCTGTCTTGCCCACCGCCGCCGCGATACCGCCCTGGGCGAACTTGGTGTTACAGTCCTCGATGCCGCCCTTGGTGATAATCAAGACGCTGCCGTGGTCCTTCGCCAGCAGGGAGGCATACAGCCCGGCGATGCCGCTCCCCACGATGATGTAATCGTAACTTTTCACCGGCTAATCCTGTAACGCGCCTTGCCTTCCTGGTAAAGGTCGCCGCCGTGGATATCGTTTATGACGGTAGCGGGAAAATCAACCACTTCCAGCCGCAGCAAGGCTTCCGGCCCCAGGTCTTCGTAGGCGATAACCTCGGCTTTGCGGATGTGTTGTCCCAGCAGCGCCCCGGTGCCGCCGACAGCGGCGAGGTAGACTGCCCCGCGGCTTTTCATGGCGCTCTTTATTTCCGGAGAGCGCATGCCTTTGCCGAGCATCCCCTTCAGCCCGGCGGCGAGGAGGGGGAGGGTAAAGGCATCCATGCGCCCGCTGGTGGTGGGCCCCGCCGACCCGATAATCCGGCCGGGCTTTGCCGGGGTGGGGCCCATGTAATATATCGTCTGGCCACGGATATCGAAAGGCAGTTTCCCGCCTTCCTCAAGTGCCGCGACCATCCGTTTATGCGCCGCGTCCCGCGCCACGTAAAGGACTCCCGTCAGGACAACGGCGTCCCCGGCTCTCAGGTCTTTAATCGTTTTTTCAGACAGTGGCAGGGCTACTCGCTTCGGCATTGGTTTTCTCCCCTCATAAGACCTGTGATTTATGACGGGCGCAGTGGCATTGCAGATTTACCGCTACGGGGAGACTGCCGATATGCGAGGGAAAGACCTCGGCGTGGACGGCCAGGGCGGTAATCCTGCCGCCATAACCCATCGGGCCGATACCGAGATTATTTACCGTTTCCAATATCTCCCCTTCCAGGCCCGCCGCCTCCGCGTCAGAATTGGGTTCCCCCACGGGACGCAGCAACGCTTTCTTCGACAGGAGCATGGTCTTTTCCGCAGTGCCGCCGATACCCACCCCCACGATGAGCGGGGGGCAGGGATTGCTCCCCGCCCTATCCACCGTCTCTGCCACGAAGTCGATAATTCCCCGGCGGCCCCGGGCGGGGGTAAGCATGGCCAGGCGGGTCATATTCTCCGCGCCTGCTCCCTTCGGCATCGCCGTAATTTTTATTCTGTCTCCAGGGACGATTTCAGTATGGACCACCGCCGGGGCATTATCACCGGTATTCTCACGCGCTGAATAAGGCCGCCGTACCGCTGATTTGCGGAGATAGCCCTCCCGGTAGGCCTGGCGGACTCCCTCATTTACCGCCGCGGTAATGTCGCCCCCGACGATATGCGCCTCCTGCCCCACCTCCAGAAAGACCACCGCCAGCCCGCAGTCCTGGCAGAGCGGGACTGCTTCCCGCGCCGCTGCTTCGGCATTCTCAAGAATCCGGGTGATGACCTCACGCCCTTCCGCGGATTCCTCCCGCTCCAGAGCCGCCCTTAGCGCAGCCTTAACGTCCTCGGCCAGCTCGAAATTAGCTTCCTGAAAAAGGCGGGCCACCGTTCCTGTAACGGCACCGGCGCTGATTTCTCTCAATCGTTACCCTCGGCCAGGAGCCTTCTCAGTTCCAGGACCATCTCGGGAACGTCTATCTTCATGGGGCACCTTTCCTTGCAGCGCCCGCAGGTAAGACAGGTATAGGCTATGGCGGATGCCTTCTCGAAGTCTCCGTCAATCATGGCCGCCCAGACCGCGCCGATGCCGGTGAAGTACTTGTCCCCGAAGTTGCCGGCGGTAACCGCAAAGACGGGACACTCGTAAAGACAGCCGCCGCAGCGCAGACAGTAGAGCGCCTGCCGGAGGACGGGATGCTTCGCCAGCCTGGTGCGCCCGGCGTCAAGAAAAATAACGTGGAACTCTTTGGGCCCGTGGGCCCCGTAAGTGGTCACTTTTTCAATGTCTCCGGTCTTGCTCGGTCCGGAAACCATGCTGACATAGCTGGGGATGGCATAGTTGGCATAGCGCCAGGTAACTTCGGCGACCTTAAAGGCGTCGGAAAGAGTCGGGACGAGCTTCTCCATGCCGACCAGGGCGATGTGCACCGGGGGCGCCCCGGTGGCGAGGCGGACATTCCCCTCGTTCTCTATCATGAACAGGGTGCCCGTCTCCGCAGCGACCACGTTGGCGCCGCTGATGCCGATATCGGCGCGGAAAAACTTCTCCCGGAGGTATTCCCTGGCTGCTTTCACCAGTACCTCAATATCGGTATCGGATTCAAAGTCCCGCTCCATGATGGTTGAGAACAGACGGGCCACATCTTCCCGGGGGACATGAATCGCCGGAGAAAGGATATGCATGGGCCTTTGCCCCAGTTTCTGAAGAATAAACTCCCCCAGGTCAGTCTCATAGACCTCGTTCCCGCACTTTTCAAGGTGCTCCCGCAGCCTTATCTCCTCCCCGGTCATGGTCTTGCCTTTGACGATGAGCTTGCCTTCCCCCACCAGTCCCTGAATAATTTCCAGGGCTTCCGCAGCCGTTCCGGCGAGATAAGCTTTCCCTTTGTTCTCCGCAAGGGCTTCAGATGCCTGGCGGGCCAGTTCTTCCATGCGGCCGACGGCATTTTCCCTTATCGCCCTGACTTCCTCCGCCAGCTTCACGGTATGGGGAAATTTGCGCAAAGCACTGTCCACGTTCCCCCGGTAGCTTTTAACCGCGCGGGAAAGAGCGATGCGGATACGGTCGTTATGCGCGGCGTCCATGATGACTTTTTTATAGTCCTTGAAAGCGGACACCGTCAGTCCTCCATCGCCATGGAGACGACCTGCGCCAGGTCCATGACCTCGATTTTACCGTCTTTCAGCATCCTGACACCTTCTTTTAACTGCATGACGCATCCGGGGCAGTGGGTTACGATGATGTCAGCCCCTGTCCCGGCCAGCTCCCGGGCCCGGTTCACCGCCAGCATCTGGCTCAGCTCGGGGAAAACGGCTTCAAAGCCGCCCCCGCCCCCGCAGCAGGTGGCCCACTCCCGTTTCGTCCAGTCCGCCTCGACGAGCTGGATATTTTTAATCTCTCCCAGGACCCGGCGCGGCTCTTCGGTTAGTCCCATGTACCGTCCCAGCTGGCAGGGATCATGGTAGGTAACCTTCACTTCACGGGGAAAACGCAGCTTGCGTCCCGATAAGTTTTCCGCAACGACCTCCAGGAAGTGCTTGACCTCCAGGTCATATCCTTCGACGCAGGAAGGGAACAGGTCACGCAGGGCATGAGTGCATGAAGGCACGATGCTGATGATTCGCCTGACTCCCTTTTCCTTTAATTTCCGGAATGCCTCCCGCGCGTTCCCTTCGAACTTGTTCCGGAGGCCGGCAAAATAGAGGGGCGCCCCGCAGCAGGGTTCTTCTTCGGCGAGATAACCGAAATCGATACCCAGGCCGCGCAGCACCCTCACGGCGTCAACCAGAGGTTGTGCCTCGCCGCGACTGCCCCGCGCCAGCACCTTCCGGTAAATCCCCGCCAGGTCCGCGCCGAGCGTCTTCTGGAAGTTGGCGAAGCGCATGGGAAGTTCCGCGCCGATAATGCTGCGGTCCAGGCGCCGGATGAGGGACATCAGCGCCTCCAGGTCTCCGGAGTACTGGTAGCCGCAGCCGGCGAAAAACACGGTATCCGAATTCCGGGGCAGGTCCAGGTCCCTGGCCCACCGGGCGCCGTATTCCTTGGGAGTACCCAGGATGTTCCGGCGGGTGACTATATTGTCGGCAAGATAGACCAGACCCGGGGGAAGCGGTCTTTTATTATTCATCGCAGGAATACCGGTTACGGCGCAAGGACGCAGTCTTTCAGGAGGATGTTCCGCTCGAAGCCGGCGTACTTGCCGACCACGGTCGTTTCGCGGCCCTTGACCAGCCTTCTCAGGTCTCCGCTCTGCTCCGAGTTAAAGGTACACCGGACATTTAACGATTTTGGTTCGCTATCGGTCAGAAGCACATAATAAATATCCAGGCCGCTATTCACGACGACCCGGCCGACGATGCCGGTGACACTGAGTGTTTTATTCGCCAGCTTGGTCCCGGTCCCCGCCTTGTCCGCATTATAAAGAGCGTTCAGTTCGCGGACGCTCAACGCAATCACTTCCGCAGAGGCATCTACCTCGGGAAGGACCGCCGGCGCCGGGGCCTCCTCTTCAACCTCAGGAGCAGGTTCGGGTCCCGGTCCAATTTTTTCCGCCGCAGGTTCCGGTTCCGGCTCAAAAGCGGGCGCGGGTTTCTGCTCCGCCGGGGCCGACTCTTCCGGTTCCGGAGCCTTTTCCTCTTCCATCTGTTCTTCTGGCTGTATCTCCCGCTGAAGCTCTTCTTCCGGGCGGGCGGGCGCCATCTCCTCCTCTTCCTCCATCGCGTACGGGGCTGTTTCTTCCCGGGCTCCCGCCGTTTCCGGCTCTTCCGGTTCCCGCTCCGTTATTTCCTCCGGCCGAGTTTCGACGGATTCGGGTTCGCTCTCCACCTCCTCCGGCTCTTCGAGGGTATGCTCCTGACGCAAGAACCCCCTCTCCTCCTGCAACTGGCGGTAGGTCTTGGGTAATTGTTGATAACCTGATGACAGCAGGGGATAGCCGCACCACTGACAGGCCCAGTCTTCCGTGCGGGCTGTTTCCCGGCCGCAGTTAGGGCACTTTTTCATTGTCATATCACCCCCAGCATATAAGTGATTGTCCCCGGTGTCAACCCGCCCCGCCCCTGGCTTTTACTTTTTCCAGGCCGTAGTTGTAGCCCTGCTCCAGCGCCGTCAGGTTCAGCTCCTCCCAGCTCTTAGGCACGGAGGAGAGCACGGACTTCCTCATGGCTTCTATGGAGACGGCCCCGGTGACCGCGGTAAAAAACCCAAGCATAATCACGTTGGCGATGTTGGCGCGGCCAAGCTCTTCCGCCATTCTCTGGGCGGGGATGGTCCACAGCCGGTCTTTCCGCTTCTCACGGTGCTGTACCAGGTCTTCATCGATAATAATCAGGGAATTCTCGCGGCTGCTGGGACGGTACTTGTCATAAGCTGCCTGGGACATGGCCACCAGGACGGAAGGGGCATTGATATAGGGATAAAGTACCGGTTTTTCGGAGATAACCACGTCCGCCCGGCAGCTGCCCCCGCGCGCTTCAGGGCCGTAGTCCCGGATATGGGTGGCGTACTTCAACTCATGGACCGCGGCCGCCTGCCCGATGATGAAACCCGCGAGCATGATACCCTGCCCGCCGAAGCCGGTAAGCCTTATCTCCTGCCTGCTATCCATTTTTACCGTTTTTCCCCGGCATAAAAGGCAACCTGATATCCAGGAACTTGCCCACGATTATCGGGCCATCAATGCCGATGTCCACCTCCGCCAGGTCAGCCCCGTGACGGATGACGCTGTTGTCACGGTAGCCTGACATCTGGGCCAGCCCCGTCGGCTGCTTATTCATCCGCCCGTAATAGGTCGGGCAGGGGCTGATGACCTCAACCAGACTGAAACCCTGGTGGGCCAGCGCTTCCGTGATAGCGCGTTCCAGGCGGCGCACCTGTGCCGTGGTCCAGCGGGCGATGTAAGTTGCACCGCTGGCGCCCGCCAGCCGGGGAATGTTAAAGGGCGGCTCAGTGCTCCCGCGCTGGGACGTGGTGGTACGGGCAGTCTCCGGCGTGGTGGGGCCCACCTGGCCGCCGGTCATGCCGTAGTTGAAATTATTCACGCAGATAACCGTAAGGTCGATGTTACGGCGGGCGGCGTGGATAAAATGGTTCCCGCCGATAGCCACCATGTCGCCGTCGCCACCGATGACCACTACCTTGAGTTCGGGATTAGCCATCTTCAAACCGGTGGCAAAGGGAAGGGCGCGCCCGTGGGTCGTATGGAAAGAGTCCAGCTTCAAATAGCCTGCGGCGCGGCCGGTACAACCGATACCGGAGACCACCGCCACTTTATCAAGGTCCGCCTCAGCGGCAAGCAGCCCGCGGATAAACCCGCCGATAACTACCCCGAGACCGCACCCGGGGCACCAGATGTGAGGCAGCCGGTCCTCTCTGATGTACTCGTCATAAGGGTGCTTGATTTCTTCCAGAATCACGTCACTCATTTTGCGGCTCTCTCAATAGCGCGGTATATCACCTCCGGGTTATGGACGCCCCCGCCCATGTGCGGCACGAGAATCGTGGGGGCACGGCTGCTGGCGCATCGTTCCACTTCCAGGGCTATCTGTCCATAGTTAATCTCCGGCACGACGAACGCGCGTACCTTCCTCGATATCTGTCTAATCCTGTCCTGGGGGAACGGCCAGACCGTTATCAGGCGCAGCATCCCCACTTTCAACCCTTCCTGCCGGGCCCGGGTCACGGCAATCGATGCCACCCGCGAGGTAATCCCGTAGACGCAGACCACCACTTCCGCCCCCTCGATGCCGTCTTCCTCCAGCTCGATAATCTGGTCGCTGTTCTTTTCTATCTTATCCACCAGGCGCCTTACCAGCCGGTCCTGGGCCGCCACGCTGCTGGCGGGGTAGCCCCTTTCATCATGGGTCAAACCGGTGACATGGAAGTGATAACCTTCCCCGGCGCAGGCCATTGGCGGGACCATGTCAAAGTCCGGTTCGTAGGGCTTGTACTCCCAGGGAGGCACGGTGGGCTTGCGGCGGGAATAGGTCTCGATTTCATCTACCGGCGGGATGGTCACCTTCTCATACATGTGAGCGGTCGCGGCCTCGGCCATGAGGAACACGGGGACGCGGAACTGCTCGGAGAGATTAAAAGCGCGCACTGTAAGGTCGAACGCTTCCTGCGGGGAATTGGGCGCCAGGGCGATAATGCTGTAACAGCCGTGGCTCCCCCAGCGCGCCTGCATCATGTCCCCCTGCCCGGTAAGGGTGGGGAGACCGGTGGAAGGACCGCCGCGCTGGGTATTGACCACCACGCAGGGGGTCTCCAGCATGACGCCCAGTCCAATGTTTTCCATCATCAGGCTGAAACCGGGCCCGGAGGTGGCCGTCATGGCCTTGACTCCGGCCCAGGACGCCCCCAGGATAGCCGCCATGGAGCCCAGCTCATCCTCCATCTGGATATAGGTGCCGCCTATTTCGGGCATGCGCTCGGACATGCGCTCGGCAATCTCGGTCGCCGGTGTGATGGGATAACCGGCGAAGAAACGGCAGCCCGCAGCGATAGCCCCCTCGGCGCAGGCGTCATCCCCGCTCATGAAAAACTCGCCGGTGAGAAAACGGTGCTCAGGCACCCGCTTCCTCCACTGCTTTATCGTTTTCTCCGACGGGTTCGACATGTATCGCAAACTCGGGACAGACCATGGTACAGATGCCGCATCCGCTGCAGCGGACATTACTGTCCTGGAAGACCACGTGGTAGCCCCGGGAGTTAATCTCATGAGAACGCACCAGGGTATGCTGGGGACAAAAATCGATGCAGAAACTACATCCTTTACAGCGTTCCTTGAGAACCTGCACCCGGTACCGGTCTTTTTTCAGATTGTTTTGATACAGGGGTTTGCTCCATGTGCGGAAAATTGCCAAGCCATTACGGCAGGCGCACGCAACAGTTAATTTTAGCACTGACACGAAAAAAAGGTCAATTCAGGACGAAGGGGGCTTCATCCGGTTTTGGCGGGCTTCAGGAAATGTCCCCTCCCCGTCCCGATAATTTTCTCCACACCCCGTCCCACCCCGCGCGCCTGCTTTCTCCTCCTCCACCAAATGGAAATAAAACCGCGAAGGGACCGGCAATGGGAAGTTCAAACCTCCCCGGCTTAACCTCCCGTACCCGGTTTCATTCCCAACTCCTGGCTGAACTGAAGGTAGCGGATGATATCGGCGCGGCTGATGATGCCTTCGAGCTGCCCCTGCCGCAGGACCAGCACCTGGTTGACGTCATGCTGAGCGATGAGCCTCAGGGCGGTATTCAAATCATCCTCCGGGGAAACGCTGTAAAGGGGCTGCCGGGTCATTATCTCAGCGACCGTGGTCTCCTCCCACTTTTCCTGGGCCAGTTCCTTCGCGTCCGTCAGGGTGACAATCCCCTGGATTTTATTGTCCCTGCAGACAGGCACGGCGCGCCGCCGCTGGCCGAAAAAAACGTCCCGTACCAGGTCAGCCACTCTCATATCGGGAGCAACCGACTCTTTATTGGAGACCAGGACCCGGCTGACCGGAATACCGCCGAGGTGCTCCCGCAGGCTCAGGTCACGGCGGGAGGCATCGGCGGCATTGCTCAGAAACCAGCCGATAAAGGCAATCCAGAGGCCCCCGAGAAGGTTTCCCGTGAAAAGCTGAAAAACCCCAAACGCGATCAGTCCCCAGCCGATGAGCCTGCCCACGGTAGCGGCAATATTGGTAGCCCGCGAAAGATTCCCGGTGGCCCCCCAGATGATGGAGCGCAGCACGCGCCCTCCGTCCAGGGGGAACCCGGGCACCAGATTGAAAATACCCAGTATGATATTGATAAAGGCGAGGTAGCCGACAAGGGCTTCCAGCGGTGTATCGAATCGGGAACCGATAAATAGTTCCCCGAAGGAGACGGTATCCCCGGTGAGGAGCGCGGCGACACCCCACAGCAAGAATCCCAGGAGAAGACTTGTCCCGGGACCGACGATGGCCATCGCGAATTCAATGCCGGAGGTAGCGGGTTCCTCTTCCAGGTTGCTGACGCCGCCGAAGATGAACAGGGTGATGCTGTTCACGGGGAGGCCGCGGGCCCTGGCGACCAGGGAGTGGGCCAGTTCATGCAGCAGCACGGAAAGGAAAAGAAGCAGCGCGGATAATATCCCCAGAATCCAGTAGGTAGCGGGACTCCAGCCGGGGTGCTGAGGCCGGAACAGTCCCTCCGCCAGAGACCAGGCGATGAGTACGAAAGCCAGGAACCAGGTATAGTGGACCGAGATGCCAATGCCGAATATTTTTCCGATGCTGAATCCGCCGCGCATGATGGCTTCTCCTTACTTAACCGGTTTATTAATGATAGCCGCCGGTGGAAAAAGTGTCAACGACGCAATACGCGCAATTGCGCAATTACGTAATTACTCCCGATGTAAAGCGTCTTACCCTACTGTAATGAGAACGGCGGATAGCGGTCCGTAACCAGCAGGAAGGCATAAGCGCCGACCCGCAGTTCCCAGCGGAGAAATCCGACGATAAAGTCGAAGAGCCCGCGCGGATAACGCCCGGTGAACAAAATCGCGAACCAGGCGATAATGGCGCAGACCAGCACCGCGATGGCGAGGAAAAAGAGGACGATGTAATGCGGTATCGCCAGGAACCATTTCACCAGGGGCAGCCAGCGGTTCAGGTCTTTGGGGACGTCCGGATAAGCAAAGTCCAGGTGTACCGCCTGCTCCTCATCGGTGGAGGGGTATTCGTCGCGAAGCAATAAGAAGTAGCTTCCTACCCGGTAACCGAAGCGGGACAGCGCCAGGTTCCAGTCATACCACCATTTCGGGTATTTCTGCCGGAAAAGAATCATAAGCACCAGTGGCAGAAAGACCAGCGCTCCGGTACTGAAGTTGTAGTTCCATCCGCTATTAGCCGCGGAACTATTGGAACCGCCCCCGCTTAACAGCGCCAGGATAATGAAAATGGGAATTATGGTGAAGATACGGAAAAAAGTGGTCAGCCGGTCCAGGTTGCGGTCGGGATAATCGATGTCGAGGCTAGCGGGGTACTGCTCTGCCATGGCATACCTCCCAAAAAGTCTTTCGTGCCTGAAATCATATTCTCTTTTTACCCCCCTGTCAAGAAGTTTGTTATTGTTGGTAATGTCATTGCGGAGAGACGGAAGAAAGCAGCTCGGGCGGGTTGGTGGGGCGGGCATGTGGCGGAAGGAATCGGACCGTTGATTGATGTGCTAAAATGGAATATAATCCCTTTGGGCAGAGGAGTGTAGCTCAGTTGGTAGAGCAGCGGTCTCCAAAACCGCCGGTCCGGGGTTCGAGTCCTCGCACTCCTGCCAGTACCGGTCACTGAATTCCTCGCGCGCGCTCTTTTAACCCAACCGTTTATATTCAATTTGCCCCGCAGCAGGAAGCTGTTTTACAATTAGCTCAGAAGCATTTTTTCCGGAGGTCCTGAAGGATGGCGATTCAAGAGATGGAGAAACCGGGCGCAGGAGAAAAAACCGTCATGTCCGTATGCTGCTCACACTGCGGAGGGGCATGCCTGCTCAAGGTCCATGTGAAGGACGGGGGAATCACCCGAATCGAGACCGATGCCGGCCGAGAGCCGCAAATGCGCGCCTGCCTCAAGGGAAGGGCGTATCGACAGAGAGTGTACGCTCCCGACCGCATCCTCTACCCCATGAAAAGGGTCGGGGAGCGCGGCGAAGGCAAGTTCGAGAGGATTTCCTGGGACGAAGCGCTGGAGACCGTAGCCGGGGAACTCAACAGGGTCAGGGAGAAATACGGCTCACCCTCCATCCTGTTCAAGGTATCCGGCGGGGACCAGGGCAGCCTTCACGGCCGTCCGTGCTTTCAAAGGCTGATGAACATGGCCGGGGGCTGCTCCGAGATATGGGGCTTCTTCTCCTACGAAGGGGCTATCTTCGCCCAGCTGGTGAATTACGGCACCCCCCTTCCCTCGAATATGAGGGATGACCTGATTAACTCCCGCCTTATCTTCCTCTGGGGTTTTGACCCGGCGGAAACCGTGCTGCAGACCAATACGACCTGGGCCCTGGCCCGCGCCCGGGAAGCGGGAGCGCGAATCATCTCCATCGACCCTCAGTACAACAACACCGCAGCGACCTTCGCGGGGGAATGGGTGCCCATCCGTCCCGGCACGGACACAGCGATGCTCCTGGCAATGGCGCACGTCATGATACAGGAAAGCCTGCAAGACCAGCAATTCCTGGATAAATATACCGTCGGGTTCGAGCAGTTCCGGGACTACGTCCTGGGCGGAGAAGACGGCGTGCCGAAAACACCCGCCTGGGCGGAGGAGATAACCGGCGTTCCTGCGGATACCATCGAATCCCTGGCCAGGGACTACGCCGCCACCAAACCGGCGGCACTGATGGCCGGGATAGCCGCCGGACGCACCGCTTACGGAGAGCAGTTCCACCGGGCCGCCATCACCCTGGCGGCGATGACCGGGAATGTCGGGGTGCACGGAGGAGACTCCGGGGCCGGCAGCTATACCGGTTACCGCGGCAGGTTCCCTTCCCTTACCCTCCCCGCGATGCCGTCCCCGCCCAACCCGGTGGAGAGCAAGGCGCCCCCGCGGGAGTACGCCGCCCCGTCCCACCCCGACTTCAACCGGTTGCGACCGGGACACATCAATATCGCCAAGCTGGCGGATGCCATTCTTCACGGGAAGAGCGGGGGATATCCGGCCGACTACAAGCTGCTGTTCCTGGTCAATACCAATTTTCCGAACCAGTACCTCAATCTGAACAAGGCGGTAGCGGCCTTGAAAAATCCCGGTCTTGAGTTCGTCGTGGTGTGCGACCAGTTCATGACTCCCTGCGCCAGGTTTGCCGATGTCCTGCTGCCGGTATGCACTTTCCTGGAGCGCAATGACGTCACCGCCTCCTCGGGAGACGCCCTCTATTACGGCTATATGAACCAGGCCATCGAGCCGCGGGGCGAATCGAAGTCCCATTTCGATATTTGCACCGCCCTGGCGGCGCAACTGGGAATAGAGGGCTACAGCGATAAGACCGAGGATGAGTGGCTCAGGGAACTGGTAAAAAATTCCGGCGCACCCGACTATGATTCTCTGAAGAGAGACGGTATTTATAAACTGAGGCTGGCCGAGCCATACGTCGCTTTCGAGGAAGAGATAGCGGACCCGGGAAATCACCCCTTCCCCACCCCGTCAGGGAAGATTGAGATTTATTCTCAATACCTTGCGGACATGGGCCACCCCCTCCTGCCCCCCATCCCGAAATACATCGAGACCTGGGAAAGCCGTAACGACCCGCTGGCGCAGAAGTATCCCCTCCAGCTGGTCACGAAGCACGTCCTGAGACGGGCGCACAGCCAGAACGAGACCGTACCGTGGCTGCGCGAGGTACAGAGGCAGGAGATAAGGATAAATCCTTCGGATGCCGAAGCCAGGGGCATCAGGGACGGGGATAACGTGCGCGTGTTCAATGACCGGGGTGCGACCGTGCTTCCCGCCCGCGTTACGGAGACCATCATGCCCGGCACGGTCTCCATCCCGCAGGGGGCCTGGTACACTCCCGATGAGAACGGCATTGACCGGGCGGGATGCTCCAACGTACTCACCCGTGACGAGCCGTCAATGGCGGGCGCTTACCCCACGAATACCACGCTCGTGGAGGTCCGGAGGCAGGAATAACCCTTCTTCGCTATAAGCCCAGCAGCCGGGCCGCGTTCCCGTAGAACACCTTCTCCATGACCTCCTCGCGGAAGGGGAGCTTCCGGACCGCCTCCACCGTTTGCCTGATAGGCATTACCGGGAAGGACGTGCCGAAGAGCAGCCGCTCCTTCAGGTAAGAGTTGGCCGCCTCGACGAACTGGAGGTAAGCCGGCATGTGTACGAGATATACATCCGGCAGAAGGTAGACGTTATCCCTCTTCCAGGCGACGCCGCATATCTGGTTGACCCAGGGCCAGCAGGCATGCGAGATGACAATTTTCAGCCTGGGAAAGTCCCCCGCTATGCGGTCGACGTATACCGGGGAGCTGTAGGTAATGTCCGGGCCGGTGCGGGCGCTCAGGGTCAGCATCACAGGCGTACCAAGTTCCTGGCATTTCTCAAAGATAGGGTAAAACCGGGCGTCATCCGGATACAGCGGCGGAAACATATGCCCGGCCGCCTTCATCGGAGCGGTCACCATGGCGACCCCGAGGTGAATGTTCGGCTCCATGATAATGCCCCGGCACCCGAGTACGGTCACAGCCCGTTCCACCTCCGATACCGCGCGGGCAACATCATAAGGGTCAACGGCAGCAAAAATGCTGAACTTGCCCGGGTAATCCGCAGCCACCTTCACCATATCATCGTTGCTCACGCTGAGCCTGGGGTCGGGTAATGCCCGCCCGGTGCAGACGCAGTGGACCACGCCGGATTCCTCCATCTCGGCGAGGAAGAGGTCCATGGACTTCGCTACCGCCGATGGGGGTGCCTCTATCCCGTAGGCGAGAGCGACAGCCCCGGGCTTTTCATAAATCGGGTCCATCGTGAACGGCGCCACCGGCGGCCTGGCCCTGAAATCGATAATCATTCCTTTTCTCCTTTTCGGAAACGGTTTCCCGCAAGCGGGTATGACGAGCGAATTTTACGCCGGTGACCATTCAATGTCAATGTCGGGCCGGGTTTCCGGGAGAGGGCCAAAGGGGGATTTTAGCTTGACGTTCCCGAGAGCAGGTGGTATGCTAGCCAGTGGCTGGACTGCGCCGAGGTGGTGGAATCGGTAGACACGCCATCTTGAGGGGGTGGTGAGCGTAAGCTCGTGGGAGTTCAAATCTCCCCCTCGGCACCAACCGGTAAAACCGGGCTGAATCCGTTGAAGCCTTCAAGCCCGAAAACAGGCCCCGTATTCCCTGATAAATGGAATTCTATCTTTCAACAGTTATCGCGGGGCTACTGCCTTTCTGGCGCGTCTCAGAGGGCTTTCCGCAAATACTCAGGCCCGCAGTTTCCCGGCCAGGGATGCCGCGTTCTTGCCGAAGTTCCACGCGGTCTTCATCCCCTCTTCATCCTGTTCCACTTCCCCTTTGTTCCACCCGAAAGCGATATTCCAGTAGGTGGAAGTGGCGATGTGGAATTCAAGGAAATAGAACCAGCACAGAAGCTCCGCAAAAGCGGCAAACTGCCCGGTACGGCGCGCCACCACGAGAGGGCCCCCCACCTTACCGACATATGTACGGTTCTTGCGCGCAATCTGGCCGGCGCGCTCCATGAAGGTCCTCATCAGGGCGGTTGACGAGCCCAGATACACCGGCGTGCCGAGGACAAGGATATCCGCCTCTTTCACACGCAGATAGAGCGGGAAGAGGTCATCATCGATAGAGCAGCGCTCTTCGCGCACGCAGAGCTGACAGGCATTACATGGCTGTATGTTATAGTCCGTAAGGCGGACAAGTTCCGTTTCCACACCCTCTTCGGACATCGCCCTCAGCGCGTGCGCTATGAGAATCTCGGTATTCCCGTTTTTCCGGGGGCTGCCCAAAATCCCGATTGCTTTCATTTTTTGACCTCCTGATTACGCCTGATACAGCCCGTGCTGCTTGATATAACTGTCTACCTTCTCCGGGACAAGGTCCCGCACAGACAGGCCCCGGGCGACTCTCCGCCTGATTTCCGTTGCGCTTACCGCCACCATCGGACCATCCAGGAGCACCGTTCTCCCCGAAATACTGGGGACTTTATCTTCCAGTACGTTTAAGTCCGGTTGCCGGAACCCGGGCCTGGGCGCCGCGACCAGATAGCATATCCGGACCAGACGCCCGGCATCATGCCACTCGGGGAGCCGGAGCAGGCTGTCCCAGCCCAGGATAAAGTAGAGAATGGTATCCCCGCCCAGGCGCTCCCGCAACTCCAGAATCGTATCGACGGTATAGGTGGGGCCGGGCCGCCGGACTTCCAGGGTGGCCAGCCGCATGTACGGCAAATCGGCTATCGCCAGCCGGACCATAGCCATCCGGTGCTCCGCCGGGGTGACTTTCTGCTCCTGCTTTTGCCAGGGATGGCCGGCCGGAACGACGTAAACCTTCTCCATTTTCAGTTTCGACCTGGCTGCCTCGGCAATGGCGAGGTGCCCGTTATGGATGGGATCGAAAGTGCCGCCGAGAATGCCCGCATTCATCGTCACCACTCCCACTCCAGGATGCCGCAGCGGACCTTATCGCCGGGCTTAATCCCGGCCTTCTCCAGGGCCTTGCTGATGCCTTTCCTGGCAAACCGCCGTTTTATCTGCTGCTTCAGTTCTCCGCTGACCCTTCCGTCCCTGGTAGTGAGCCGCCCCAGCTCCTCATCATTGATGATGAACACGCCGCCTTCCCGGGTCACCGCGGGCTTCCCCACCGCAGGCCGGGGCCGGAAGACCTTGCCTGTTTTTTTCTCTTTCTCCTTCTCTTCGGCCAGCTGGTGTAAAGAGCGGAACAGCGCTACCATCAGTTCCGTCACGCCTTCCCCGGTGGCTGCCGAGATGAAATAAGTCCTGATACCCGACCCGTTGAACTCCTTCTTTATCCGGAATAACTTCTCCTTTACCTCAGGAACATCAATCTTGTTTACCGCGACGATTTGGGGCTTTCGGGCAAGCGCGCTGTCAAAGAAGGCCAGCTCCCTGTTTACCTGAGTCATACTCTCCGTAACCGATTTTTCACTGCCGTCCAGAAGATGGAGGAGCACCTTGGTCCGGGCAACGTGCCGGAGAAAATCGTGTCCCAAGCCCCGCCCCAGGTGGGCGTCCGTAATCAGCCCCGGTATTTCCGCCATCACGAAGCTTTGTCCCTCCACCTCCACCACACCCAGCACCGGTTCGAGGGTAGTGAAGGGATAGCCGGCAATCTTCGGCCTGGCCGCCGAGGCCGCCGCCAGCAGCGTCGATTTCCCAGCGTTGGGATAACCGACAATGCCGACATCGGCTATCAGCCTCATTTCCAGATATAAAGAGGCCTCATCTCCTTCCGCGCCGCGCTGGGCTATCTGGGGCGCCTGGTTCGTAGAAGTAGCGAAGCGCGTGTTACCCCAGCCCCCCCTGCCTCCCTCCGCCGCTACCACCTCCTGTCCCACCCTCTCAAGGTCGGCAAGCAGTGCCTCGTCAGGATTGACCGCCGTCTTGTTCCAGACCAGCGTCCCCGGAGGCACCGTCAGAATCAGATCAGCCCCCTTTTTCCCATGTTTCTTCTGTCCATGCCCCGCGACCCCGTCAGGAGCGTGATAGTAGCGCTTGCGTTTGAACTTCGCGAGACTTTCCACGGAAGGGTCCGCGCGGATGATGACGCTGCCTCCCGCGCCCCCGTCACCTCCATCCGGCCCCCCGAAGGGCACATGTTTCTCCCGGCGGAAGCTGATGGCGCCTTCTCCACCCTTACCCGCTTTTACTGTGAGGTTAACCCGGTCAAACATATCACACCTGAGAAGCTAACAGCAGTATATCAGAAATCGGCTCTTGTTATCAGGTAAGTCTTCAGTAAAATAAATGAGTAATTGGTTTATAACCTTCACAATATAGTATTTGTATTTCCTGTGTGAGGCCGTTTTTAGGAGCCTGTAACTGGCAAAAACCCGGCAAGAAGTACGCGATGAAAGAGCAATAAAGTGACAAAATATCCGGTAACCGGGGGCAGTCCAAGACGATTCAGCGGCAAAGAGATGGTTTGACATAAGTAGAAGGGCAATTAAATCGAGTTTATAGCGGGGTTGGCTAGTTTTTGTTGATATTTTGCAGAATATCTGTGATTTTTCTCTTGAGGTAGCGGTTGGAAGAGATGTCTGCGGAGACTTTCTGGCAGGCCTTAGCCACCGCCGCGGCATCCCTGCCTCCCATCTCCTGCCCGATTTTCGCCAGGGGCAGACCGGTCTCCTGCCTTACCAGGTACATGGCAACGCGCCGGGCTTCGGAAGTTTCTTTGTCACGCTGCTGGCTGAGGATGCGGTCCGGGGACAACTCGAAGCACTCGGCTACGGCATTCAGTATTAGCTGTGAAGCCGGGGCTGTGGCCACGGGACTCTTGCCGGACAGGTTTTCCAGGGCCTTTGCGGCGAGGGGAACGTCCGGCTCCCGGTGGAAAAGCCTGGCCAGGGCGATAACCCGGTTCAAGGAGCCTTCCAGCTCCCGGATGTTTTGCAGTTCCTGGCGGGCAACGAATTCCAGGACATCGTTGGGGACGGAAACCTGCTTTTCTTTAGCCTTCTTCTGCAGTATGGCCATGCGTGTCTCGAATTCCGGAGATTGAATATCCACGATTAACCCCCATTCAAAACGAGAGCGGAGCCTTTCCGCCAGGCTGGAAAAATCCCTCGGCGGACGGTCGCTTGTTATGGCGATTTGCTGGTTCGCGTTATGCAGTTCGTTGAAGGTATGGAAGAAGGTCTCTTCGGTCTGCTCCTTGCCGTTGATGAACTGGATGTCATCGACGAGCAGCATGCCGGCACTGCGGTATTTCTGGTGAAAGGCTTCCATCTTCCTGTCCCGTATCGCGGTAACGTATTCGTTGGTGAATTTCTCCGCGCTTACGCACAGTACCTTCATGTGGCGGTCCTCCGCCATGTGGCCGATGGCGTGGAGGAGATGGGTCTTCCCCAGCCCTACCCCGCCGTAGATGAAAAGGGGATTATAGGTCTTGCCGGGCTCCCGGGCTACGGCCAGAGCCGCGGACCGGGCTAACTGGTTGCTGGTACCCTCCACAAAGGAATCGAAAACGTATCTGGGATTCAGGGAGCCGGAGCCGTTGCCGGACGGGGAGGTGAACCTTGCGCCATCATCGACACAGGCACGATGGTATCTGCCGTTGACCCGGAACTCCACCTGTACCTCGGGAGAGGTAAGTCCGGCCAGCGCCTTCTCGATGAGAGAACGCTGGTTCCTGTCGAGATACTCGGCGACAAAAGTATTCGGTACGCCGATAACGAAGGTGTTCTCTTCGCGGCTTAGTCCGGTGGTTCTCTCGAACCAGGTGCGGAAGTTCGATCTGCTGACTTGGACTTGAAGTTCGCCCAGTGCGGCTTCCCAAATTTCAGGTGCGGTCCTGGTTTTGTTCAAGAGCGTAATACCGAATGCCTTTCTAACACTATGTAAGTACCCATTCAGGCACAAATATCCCCCACTCATTCACTGGCGCAACGAGTTTCCTGCGGTGAAGTGGTGGCAGGGAGGAATTTCTGTGGTCCCGCTTAAAAGAAGTAACGACCATTAGAATACTACCAAACAAATCCTTAGGCAAACTTTTTTAGCGGCGGTCATCAAGGTTATGTCCCAGGCAATCCCCCTTAGTATCTTCCAAAAGCTCCCTTTTTTGCCCGAAATCTATCCCTTAGCCTTACACCCCGGTTGTTACCTAAAAATAATGATGTTAGAATTTAGTACTGGTACAGGAGGTAAACCTTGCGCCTGGTCTACATGGGGACTCCGGATTTCGCCGTGCCGCCGCTGGAGCGGCTTCTCCTCAATCATCACGAAGTCCGCGCGGTATACACCCAACCGGACAGGTCGGTGGGGAGGGGGACCCGCCTGCAGCCGCCGCCGGTGAAAAGGGCGGCCCAAAAACTGGGCTTAAACGTGGAGCAGCCGGAGAGCCTGCGGGACGGGGACGTGACCGCAAAGCTGGTTTCGCTCAATCCGGATATCATCGTGGTGGCGGCCTATGGGCAGATACTGCCGCGGGCGGTGCTGGAGGTCCCGGCTTATGGATGCATCAATATTCATCCTTCGCTGCTGCCCCGGCACCGCGGGGCTTCCCCGGTAGCGGCGGCGATTCTCTCCGGAGACGAGTTCACCGGGGTGAGCATCATGCTTATGGACGAGGGGATGGATACCGGAGCAGTCATGGCGCAAGCCCGGATACCGGTTGCCGCCGGGGATACCGCGGGGTCGCTCACCGGGAAGCTTTCCGTGATAGCGGCCGCGATGCTTCCGGAGGTGCTCGCGCGCTGGCAGAGAAAGGAAATCACTCCCCGGACTCAGGACGAGTCCCGCGCTACTTACTCGGGACAGATAAAAAAAGAGGACGCCGCCATAGACTGGGGCCTGCCCGCGCTGACGCTCTGGCGCCAGGTGCGCGCTTATAATCCCTGGCCGGGTAGTCATACCCGGTGGAAGGGCAAGCAGCTCCGTGTCCTGCAAGCCGTGCCGGTTGCCGGAAAGGAAAACCACGCCGCGGGTACGGTCCTCTCACCGGGGCGCGGAGGGCCCGCCTTCGGCGTGGCCACCGGAGAAGGTATCCTGGGCATCCTGGAGGTCCAGCTTGAAGGAAAGCGTCCCATGACCGCCGTCGACTTTCTGCGCGGGCAGCGCGAGCTTATCGGCTCGGTGCTGCCTTCTTAAACTGCTTTGTGGATGGAATAAAATGTCATTGACGGAAGACCTGGACCGGTTTGATAACCTGGTTAGCGTAATTGCGCATTTGCGCAGTCCGGAGGGGTGCCCCTGGGACCGCCAGCAGAGCCACGCCTCGCTCAGGGAAAATTTGCTTTCGGAGTGCTATGAGGCCCTCCAGGCGCTGGACGAAGGCGATGCCGAAAAGCTGTGCGAGGAACTGGGAGACCTCCTGCTTCAGATAGTTCTTCACGCGCAGATTGCCCGGGAGGCAGCAGAGTTCGACATCGGGGATGTGGTGAGGGGCATCACCGCCAAGATTATCCGCCGCCATCCCCATGTCTTCGGCTCCAAGAAGGCGGCAGATGCCGAGGAAGTGATGCATAACTGGGAGTCATTGAAGCGCGAGGAGAGAGAGGAAGGCGCCTCCATGCTGGCCGGAGTGCCCGCCGAGATGCCGGCGCTGGGATACAGCGTGGAAGTACAGAAACGGGTGGCCCGGGTGGGGTTTGACTGGCCGGAAGTCGAAGGCATTCTCGACAAATTATGTGAGGAAGTTGGTGAGCTCCGGCAGGCGAAAGGCCAGGAGGAGAAGGAGCGGGAGTTCGGCGACGTTCTATTTACGCTGGTTAACGCGGGCAGGCATCTTGGCATCAATGCCGAAACAGCCCTGCGCGAGGCTAACCGGCGTTTCTTCAAACGCTTCAGCGCCATGGAGGAATCCTGCCGGCAGCGCGGGGTAAGCTTCGGGGACTTATCTTTCGAGGAGCAGAACCGGCTCTGGGAAGAAGTGAAGCAGTCTGAAACGGCTACGTAATTGCATATTTGCTCAATATCATACTTCAGGGGCTGGCCCGGTCAAGCCCAAAACCGCCCCTGAAAGATGCTGTTCCCGGCCCGGGCTCATTCCATTCTCCCCAGATTTTGGTCTGCTTCTCAGGGCTGGGGTTGTGGTCGCGCTCCCAGCGTCACCGGCACCCGGACCTCCTCGCCATTGCGCAGCACCGTCAGTATGACCGTCTCGCCGACGGAGCCGGAGCGGGTAAGGAAAGTAATCAGTTCGTCGGAACTCCTCACCGTCTGCTCATTATAGGCGATGATAATGTCTCCCCCCACGGATACTTCCACCGCGTTGATTTGTACTGAGTCCGTCGCTTCAATAAGGCCGGCCCGGTCCGCCGGCCCCCCCTCGACGACGGAGGCGACCATCGTACCCCGCTGGTTTGGCGGGAGGTCCATGGCGCGCGCCAGGTCAGGATTCAGGGATATGATGGTGACCCCGAGGTAGGGGTGCTGGTAGCGGCCGGTCTCAATCAGCACGGGGACGACATTCTGGACGATGGCGGACGGGATGGCGAATCCTACCCCCGCCGAAGTCCCCGATGCCGAGACAATCGAAGAGGTCACCCCGATTACTTTGCCCGTGTCATCGAGGAGCACGCCGCCCGAGTTACCGGGATTAATCGAGGCGTCGGTCTGGATGATGTCCGGGATGCTGTATGAAGGGCCGAGGATGTTCTCATTGGACGGCAGGAGCCTTCCCAGACTGCTGACAATACCCATCGTCATCGTTCCCTGGAACCCGAAGGGATTACCGATAGCGATGGCAAGCTGCCCGACCCTGAGCTGGCTGGAATCGGCCATAACCACCGGGCGGATGTCCAGGTCCGGCATTTCTATCAGGACTACGGCTAAATCGCTGTCAGCGTCTGCACCCACCACTTTTCCCGAGACCATGGTCCCATCGTAAAAGGTTACCGAGATGTTTTCCGCATTAGCTACCACATGGTTATTCGTGACGATATGGCCCAGGTCGTCCCAGACGAAACCTGAACCCAGCGCCTGGCTGAACTGCGGCCCCGGCGGCATGAAACCGGGAAAGAGGGGCTGTTGCCTTTGCTGTACGCTGATATTGACCACCGATGGATTGACCTGCTCGTAGACGCTTTCCAGGGTTTGTTCCAGTTCCGCGACGGCGGAGATTGAAGGGGGAACAGTCGGCGACGGAGAAGGAGAGGGGGAAGGCGAAGGGGAAGGCGAAGGTGTGGAGGTGGTGGTTGGACCGGCAAGGGCACAGCCTCCGAACACCAGTATCAGGGCCAATGCTATCGAGATAAAAAGAATCCACCTTTTTTTCATGGAAGCCTCCAGTTTACTTGAATCCCCGCTTTATTATAAATGACCGATTGTTAAGGAGTCATAAAGTCTGCCGGTGAAATGTTACAAATTTATGACATATCCGCTCTATCCTCCCGAAACTAACGGGGCGGGATGTCCGCCGTCAAGGCGCCCTGAGGGCTTCAAAGATGCATCTGATTGGTGGGGTAAAATTAGCCGCAGCGAGGGTGGGTTAGGGCGGGAAGAAAGTCAATGGGAGGGGAAGGGACATCGTTTTGAGCCGGGTAATATCGGAGAAGACCCGGCTGCCTGCGGCAGATTGACAGCAGGTCCGGCTGAACCTAGAATAAGTATGGGAAACGACCGATAGGGAAGGATATCGGGGCGAGTGGATTTGAACCACCGACCTCAGCGTCCCGAACGCTGCGCGCTAACCAGGCTGCGCTACGCCCCGCCAGGTCTTATTATAAGCGGAATGCTCACCGGTTGTAAATAGAGATGAAGTATGTCGTTGTTATCATGGACGGGGCCAGCGGCTGGCCTTTGCCCGAACGGGGCGAAAGGACCTCCTTGGAGCTGGCACGCACACCGCACCTGGACGCGCTGACTCAGCGGGGAATACTGGGGGAAGTGCGCACCATCCCCCCGGCGATGGAGCCAAGCAGCGCCTGCGGCTGCATGTCCGTACTGGGCTACAACCCCCGTCTTTATTACCGGGGCCGCGCCCCTATCGAAGCCCGCAGCATGGGGATAGACGTTGGCGAGGGCGAGGTGGTCTTTCGCTGCAACCTGGTTACCGTGGATAACGGTGTCATGCGGGACTACAGCGCCGGGCACATCGGCACCGAAGAAGCCCGGAGGATTATCTCTACCCTGAACGAGACCCTCGGCGGTGACGGCGTGAGGTTTTATCCCGGGGTGAGCTACCGCCACCTGCTGAAACTTAAAGGGTCAGAGGAGACGCTGCAGGCCATCTGCACCCCTCCCCACGATATTCCGGACCGGGAGGTAGCGGCATACCTGCCGCGGGGGGCCGGCAGCGAGAAGCTGCTGGAGCTTATGGCGCGCTCCGAGGCAGTGCTGCAGGAACACCCGGTGAACCGGGAAAGGAAGGCCCGGGGAGAAAACCCGGTAACCACCATCTGGCTTTTCTGGGGAGCGGGCAGGGTCCCGGAGATGCCTCCCTTCTCCGAGGTGTACGGACTTAAGGCGGCCCTGACCTCCGGTGTTGACCTGCTCAAGGGACTGGCGGAGATGGCGGGGATGGATGTCCTTGACATCCCGGGGGTAACTGACGGCCCGGATAATGACTACGCCGCCCAGGCGGAGGGAGCCCTCCAGGCTCTGAAAGACCATGACCTGGTGGTGGTCCACATCGAAGCGCCTGATGAGGCCGGGCACGGCGGTAGCGTCGAGGAAAAGGTTAAGGCAATCGAGCGGATTGACCAGGAGGTCATCGGCAGGCTGGGCTCCCGGGAGGGAGATAACCTGCGCGTGCTGGTCCTCCCGGACCACCCCACCCCGATAAAGATTCGGACCCATTTTGACGACCCGGTGCCTTTCCTGGCCTGGGGAGAAGGTTTCCGCAGCGGCGGGGCAAAACGCTTCACCGAAGCGGAAGCCCGGAAATCTGGCATTTTTGTCCGGGAAGGGTATAAAATCATGAGCAGGCTGTTGGGGAAAGAGGTTTAGGAGTGCCTGCCCTTTGCGCGTAATTACGTAATTGCGCAATTGAGTAGCGGAGTAAGCACGGAGCAGAGTTTATATGGCATTAATCGTACAGAAATACGGCGGCTCATCAGTTGCGGACGCGGACAAAATCAAGAACGTGGCCCGGCGCATCGCGGACGTAAAAGACGCCGGTAACAGCATCGTCGTCGTGGTCTCCGCCATGGGTAAGACCACTGACGGGCTGGTTAACCTGGCCTATCAGATAGCCCGGCGTCCCCAGACCAGGGAGCTGGACGTTCTTCTCTCCACCGGAGAAATTGTCTCCAGCACCCTCATGGCGATGGCGCTGCAGGAGATGGGCTACCCCGCCATCAGCCTTACCGGAGCGCAGGCGGGAATCCTCACTGATACGGCTTATAACATGGCGCGCATCCTCAAGATAGAGGCCAGGAGGATTAACCGCGAACTGGACAGGGGAAACATCGTCATCGTGGCGGGTTTCCAGGGGATTACCGAGGACATGGATGTCACCACGCTGGGGCGGGGAGGTTCGGATACCACCGCCGTGGCCCTGGCGGCCTCCCTGGAGGCCGATAAGTGCGAAATATATACCGATGTAGACGGGGTATTCACCGCTGACCCGCGCCTTATCCCCGGGGCGAGGCAGCTGCGTGAAATCAGCTACGAGGAAATGCTGGAGCTGGCCAGCTACGGCAGCAAGGTGATGCACCCGCGGGCCGTGGAAATCGGGGAGCTCTTTAATATGCCCATACTCGTGGCCTCAAGTTTCAATAAGAATCCCGGAACGTTAATTCACGGAGAAGTAAATATGGAAGTCAGGAACAAGGTGAGAAGCATCGCCCATGACCTTAATGTGGCTAAGATAACGGTGGTGGGCGTACCGGACAGGCCCGGTATCGCCAGCACCATTTTTTCTACGCTGGCCGATGCGGGCATCAGCGTGGACACTATTGTTCAAAACGCCAGTATCGAAAAGATTACCGATTTGACCTTTACCGTGGCCAAGAACCAGCTGGATAATGCGATGGCGGTCATGGCGCCCATTGCGGGGAAAATCGGGGCCCGGGAGTGTGTCAGTGACGCCAAGCTGGGCAAGGTAAGCATCGTAGGTACCGGGATGCAGAATGCCCCCGGTTATGCCGCCCGCATGTTCCGCACCCTGAGCGATGCCGGCATAAATATCGAGATGATATCCACCTCGGAGATAAGGATAACCTGCATCATCGATGATGCAAAGATACCGGACGCCGTGCGCGCCCTGCACAGCGCATTTGAACTGGACGTGAAAGACTGAGAGTGAGAGCCTACGCCGCGACGACTTCCTTGACTTCCGGAATTTCCTCTTTAAGTATTTGCTCGATTCCCATTTTCAGGGTCATCGTGGACATGGGACAGCCGGCGCAAGCGCCGGTCAGCTTTACCGTAACCACCCCGTCATTCACGCCTATGAGCTCCACATTCCCGCCGTCGCGGATCAGGGATGGACGTATCTTGTTGAGCACCTCTTCCACCCGTTCTTGCATTCGTGACCTCCTTTACCCGGTGGCACAACCACCAGGCTGATTTTATTCATTTCACAGGCCATTGTCAAATAGATACAATATGTGACTAATGTCGCTTGTTTCACCGGGCGCTATAGTGTAGAATATACTGCTGTTGACTTAAATTAAACCTGACCGCTGGAGTTTTTTCCATGCAGCCTGAAGAAGAAAAGCTTATCCGTTTGAAACAGAAACAGAGCGCCCAGGCTATTTCCCTGGCTATGGAAGGCCGGTGGCGCGAAGCGATAGACCTGAACCGGGAAATAGTAAACAACTTCCCCGGTGACGTGGAAACCTGGAACCGCCTGGGCAGGGCGCACCTTGAGCTTGGAGAATATGCCCGGGCGAGGGAAGCCTACAACCGCACGCTGGAGCTGGACCCTTACAACAGCATTGCCAGGAAGAATATCCAGCGCCTGAGCTACCTGAAGGAGACGGCGGTGAACAAAACCGCTGAAGCACGCCGTGTTGACCCCCAGCACTTCATCGAAGATATCGGTAAGGCCGGAGTGGTCAGCCTTTTTGACCTGGCGCCCAAAGAGGTGCTGGCGCGGACCGTTGCCGGCGAAACCGTGAAGCTGAAGATGAACGGGGCCAGCCTCACCGTGGAAAATGACCAGGGGGAGTACCTGGGAAAGGTGGAACCCAGGCATAACCAGCGGCTGGCAAAGCTGATGGAGGGTGGTAACAGGTACTCTGCGGCGGTGGTCAGCTCCAAAGAGGACGCCATGACTGTCATGGTGCGGGAGGTATACCAGGACCCCAGCCTGGTGGGGCGCCTCTCCTTCCCGCCCCGGGGCCTTGAGGAGTTCCGACCTTACGTGAGCGACCGTGTTATGAAGCTGGAGGACGACGAAGCCAAAGAATCGGGGTATACTATCATCGGGGGAGAGGAGACTGAAGTTCTCTCCGAGGAAGCCGACGAGGGCGAAGAGGACGAAATCGAAGAGGAAGAATAGGAGGGATGTAGATGGTCACTGGAGCCGTTAAGCCAGTCAAGATAGAAGACGAGATGCGCACCGCGTATCTGGACTACGCGATGAGCGTTATCGTATCGCGCGCTCTTCCGGACGTGCGTGACGGGCTGAAACCGGTGCACCGCCGCATCCTCTATGCCGTGAATGATATGGGGCTGCGCCACAATACGGCGCACCGCAAGAGCGCCCGTATCGTCGGCGAGGTACTCGGTAAATACCACCCCCACGGGGATACCTCGGTTTATGACGCCATGGTGCGCATGGCCCAGGACTTCTCCATGCGCTATCCCCTGATTGACGGGCAGGGCAACTTCGGCAGCGTGGATAATGACCCGCCTGCGGCAATGCGTTATACCGAAGCCCGCCTGGCGCGGATAGCGGGCGAGATGCTGGCGGATATCGATAAGGAAACCGTAGACTTCATGCCCAACTTCGATGACAGCCTTCAGGAGCCTACGGTCCTGCCCTCCCGGCTGCCGCAACTGCTGATGAACGGGAGTTCCGGCATCGCCGTGGGCATGGCCACCAATATTCCGCCCCATAACATCGTTGAGCTATGTGAGGCGATTAACCTGCTGATTGATAATCCCAATGCTACTCTTGACGACTTGACCAGGTACGTCAAGGGACCCGATTTTCCTACCGGGGGCATCATCCAGGGCGTGGAGGGAATCAAACAGGCCTACGCCACCGGGCACGGTAAAATCGTCGTCCGCGCGAAGGCGGTGGTCAGCGAAATGCCGGGAACCGGGCGGCGGCACATCGTGGTGAACGAGCTTCCTTACCAGACCAACAAAGCCGCATTAATCGAAAATATCGCCGAACTGGTAAAAAGCAAGAAAATCGAAGGCATCAGTGAGCTGCGCGACGAATCGGACCGCCAGGGCATGCGGATTGTTATCGAGTTGAAAAAGGAGGCTCAGCCGGAGAAACTGCTCAATAACCTGTACAAGTTAACCGCGATGCAGTCCTCCTTCTTCGTTAATATGCTGGCGCTGGTAGACCAGCAGCCGCGCATCATCAGCCTGAAGGAAACCCTCCAGCATTTCATCAGTTTCCGGCAGAAGATTGTCACCAAGCGTTCCCGTTTCGAGTTGAAGGAAGCCAAGGCACGGGCGCACATCCTGGAAGGACTGCGCATCGCTCTGGATAACATCGACAAGGTGATTGCCACCATCCGCCAGTCCGATACCCCGGAGACAGCCCGTAAGAACCTGATGACTAACTTCAGCCTTTCCCAGACGCAGGCGCAGGCAATCCTGGACATGCAGCTGCGGCGGCTGGCTAACCTGGAGCGGCAAAAGATTCTGGACGAGTATGCCGAGCTGGTGAAGAAGATCGGCTATCTGGAAGAACTGCTGGGGAACCCGCGCCGGATACTCTCCGTAGTCCAGGAAGAAACCAAGGAGATTAAGTCCCAATACGGGGACGAGCGGCGTACCACCATTATGGAGCAGGGTATCCTGGACTTCAGCGAGGAAGACCTTATCCCGCACCAGAGGGTAGTGGTGACGCTCAGCGAACGCGGTTTCATCAAGAGAATTCCCTCCCGCACCTATACCCCCCAGCACCGCGGCGGGCGGGGCATCGTGGGGATGGTTACCCGGGAGGAGGACGCCGTACGCCTGCTGACGGTGGCGGATACGCACGATGACCTCTATTTCTTTACGAATTTCGGTAAGGTTTTCCGAATCAAGACTTACGAAATTCCCGAGGGAAGCTCACGAACCGCCAAGGGTACGGCGGTCATCAATCTCTTCTCCATCGCGGAGAGGGAAAGAGTTACCGCGATGGTGGCGGTCACCGGCTTTGTCCCCGGACATTTCCTGGTGCTGGCCACCAGCGGGGGGGAGATTAAGAAGACCGCCGTGGAGCACTTTGCATCCGTACGCAGCAGCGGCCTTATTACTATGGACCTGGAGCCGAAGGATGAGCTCGTTGCAGTGGCCCTGGCTACGGACCAGGACGATGTCATCATCCTGACCAGGCTCGGGCAGTCCATCCGTTTCCGCGTGGGCAGCCTGAGGGCTAGTTCCCGGACCAGCGGCGGCGTGCGCGGCATCCGGCTCGCTTCCGGGGACAAGGTAGTCAGCATGGACCGAGTGGCCCGGGATGGTTATCTGCTGGTGGTCACGGAAAACGGCTACGGCAAGCTGACGCCTCTGGCGGAATACCCCCGGCAGCAGCGCGCCGGAAGCGGAGTAATAACTTTCAAGACGATTGACAAGACGGGATACATTGCGGCGGGGCACGTGGTCTCCTTTGCCGAGCAGCTGATGATTATCTCCAAGGCCGGTATCGTGACCCGCACTCCGGTGAAGGAAAAAGACCCGCGGCAGGGTATTACCATCATGGGCCGGAGCACTCAAGGCGTCAGGGTGATGCGGCTCGATGCCGGTGATAAGGTGGTGGCCATCGCCTCTTTTGAGGCTAAGTAGCTACCGGACAGTGCTTCGCAGCTTCTCCTGGCAGGCGGCCACAGTCCGCTGCAAACCGCAGCTGTTGCAAGTGTCATCGCGGCAGTCTCCGGTTACCTCGCCTTTAACCGCGCGGCGGTATTCCGCTTTCAAGAAAGCCGGGCTCACGCCGATATCGATATGAGACCAGGGAAGCACTTCTGACAGGGAGCGCTCCCGGTGGGCGTAAAAAGAGGGGGATAATCCTGCCTCTTCAAAAGCGGGAAGCCACGCCTGCTCAAAGTTAAAGCGTTCCGTCCACGCATCGAAGGTGGCGCCGCGTTTCCAGGCCCCGTAGATGGCCTTCCCCGTTCTCCGGTCTCCCCGCGAAAGTACCGCTTCCAGCATGCTTACCCTGGTATCGTGCCAGGAGAACTTGACCCCCTTGCGCGGCAGGAGTTCCCGCAACAACTCGTGTTTCTGCTGGAGCTCCGGTCCGGTATCCTGAGCCGACCACTGGAAGGCGGAATGGGGTTTGGGCACAAATGTGGCTAAGCTGACCCTTACCTGGGGCAATCCGCCGCTGGCTTGACGTCCGGCGGAGCGTATTTTGGCCACCAGCTCCGGGATGCTCGCCACGTCCTCCGCGGTCTCCGTGGGCAGTCCCACCATGAAATAAAGCTTGAGGCTGTTCCACCCCCGCGAGAAAGCGGCCGAAGCCGTTTCCAGGATGCTTTCTTCCGAGATGGTCTTATTGATTACTCTGCGCAGGCGGTCGCTGCCCGCTTCCGGGGCAAAGGTGAGACCGGGCCTGCCGCGGCCGGGGAGCGAGCTTACCAGGCTCACAGCCGAGCTGTCCAGACGCAGGCTGGGGACGGACAGTGAGAGGTGGGGATATGCTTCCCCCAGGGAAGTGACCAGTTGGCCGATGTCAGGATAATCGCTCGTGTTCAGGGAGACCAGCGAGATTTCGTCATAGCCGCAGTTTCTGATGATTTCCCCGGCCGTCTCGATGACCTCCTGATGAGACCTCTCGCGCAGCGGGCGGTAGATGATTCCCGCCTGGCAGAAGCGGCAGCCGCAGGTGCAGCCGCGCTGGATTTCAATCGCGCCCCGGTCATGGACAACTTCCATGTTGGGGACTATCGGGGCGGTCACCGGAGGCGGCAGCTCGGAGACGATGCGCCTTCTTATTTTTGATTTGGCTACGGACACGGCGGGAGTGATGCTTTTTACCTCGCCGCGTTCGTGATATTCCACCTGGTAAAAGGAAGGGATGTAAACCCCTTCGACAGCGGCGAGACGGCGAAGTATCTCCTGCTTAGACCCACTTTCCCGGAATACCTCCAGCGCTTCCAGCAGTACCTCTTCGCCGTCCCCGATGAAAAAGGCATCGATGAAATCGGACATGGGCTCCGGGTTAAGGCAGCAGCTGCCCCCGGCGATAATCAGGGGGTGGGAATCATCCCTTTCTTCGCGGAAGACCGGTATTCCCGCGAGGTCGAGCATCTCCAGGACGTTGGTATAGGCAAGCTCGTAGCCCAGGGAAAATCCTATAATATCAAAGTCCCGCAGGGGGCGGTAACTTTCCAGGCTGAAGAGAGGGATATTCCGGGAGCGCATCAGCGCCGCCATGTCTCCCCAGGGTGCGAAGACCCGCTCGGCGAGGACGTCCGTCTGGCGGTTGAGCAGGTCGTAGAGGATTTGCAGGCCCATGTTGGACATGCCGATTTCGTAGGCATCCGGATAGGCAAGCGCTATTTTGACGGCGGCCTTGTCCCAGTCCTTGCGGATGATATTCCACTCGTTGCCCGTGTAGCGGGCCGGCCTCGCTACCCGGAGTAGCGAGTTATCGGCGAGGAAGCTTCTTATATTTTCTTGTAGCTGCTGCATATAATTATTATGTAAAACAATACTGGGGGCGATTTGGTTCACCCCCAGTATAAAGCATACGGCTTTAGATGTGTAGGGTTATACTTCGTGGAACTCGCCTTCGACGGTATCCTCGCCGCCGCCCTCCTGACCGGGTTGTCCGCCTGGCGGAGGCTGCTCTCCTCCCGGCTGCTGTTGCTGCTGCTGGTACACCGCAGTACCCACCTTCTGGAGGACGTCGGAGAGTTCCTGGCTGGCCCGTTTAATCGCCTCGATGTCCGAGCCCTGCAGCGCGGATTTGACCGCGGCGACCTTGCTTTCTACTTCCTGGTTCAGGTCCGCGGGGACCTTCTCCTTGTTCTCGCGCAGGAGCTTTTCCGCGGTATAGGCCATGTTATCGGCATTGTTGCGGACCTCTATCTCCTCGCGCCGTTTGGCGTCTTCCGAGGCATGGGCTTCCGCTTCGCGCTGCATCTGGGCTACCTCTTCCTTGCTGAGGCCGCTGGAAGCCTGGATGGTGATTTTCTGCTCGCGTCCGGTGCCCTTGTCCTTCGCGTGGACATTCAGGATGCCGTTAGCGTCGATATCAAAGGTTACCTCAACCTGGGGCATGCCGCGCGGTGCCGGCAGGATGCCGTCCAGCATGAACTTGCCCAGGGTACGGTTGTCCGTCGCCATGGGTCTTTCCCCCTGGAGGACGTGAATCTCCACGCTGGGCTGGTTGTCCGCCGCCGTGCTGAATACCTGGCTCTTGGCGGTGGGAATGGTGGTATTGCGGGGGATGAGGGGTGTGGCTACTCCGCCCAGGGTCTCAATGCCCAGGGTCAGCGGGGTAACATCGAGAAGGAGGACGTCTTTCACGTCACCCTTGAGGACACCGGCCTGAATCGCCGCGCCGATGGCGACGACTTCATCCGGATTGACGCCCTTATGGGGTTCCCTGTTGAAGAACTCCTTTACCTTCTGCTGGACCAGGGGCATGCGTGTCTGCCCGCCCACGAGGATGACCTCGTTGATATCGCCGACGCCCTTGCCGGCGTCGCTCAGCGCCTGCTTGCACGGCCCGATGGTCTTTTCGACCAGGTCCATGACCAGCTGTTCCAGCTTGGCGCGCGTCATATTGATGCTGAGGTGCTTGGGCCCTTCGGCGTCAGCGGTGATGAAAGGCAGGTTCACCTCGGTCTGCATCGTCGTGGAAAGCTCCGTTTTGGCCTTTTCGGCAGCTTCTTTGAGCCTCTGCAGGGCCATCTTATCTTTCCTCAGGTCAATGCCCTGCTCCCGCTTGAACTCGTCGCAGAGCCATTCGATGACCCTCTGGTCGAAGTCGTCACCGCCCAGGTGGGTATCCCCGTTGGTGGACTTCACCTGGAAGGTACCCTCGCCTATCTCCAGAACGGAAATATCAAAGGTGCCGCCGCCGAGGTCGTACACGGCGATGGTCTCCTCGTTTTTCTTGTCCAGCCCGTAAGCCAGTGATGCCGCCGTGGGCTCGTTGATGATGCGCAGCACGTTCAGCCCCGCAATCTTCCCGGCGTCCTTGGTCGCCTGGCGCTGGCTGTCGTTAAAGTAAGCGGGGACGGTGATAACGGCCTCGGTGACCTTTTCGCCGAGGTAGGCTTCCGCGTCCGCCTTCAGCTTCTGCAAGATCATCGCCGAAATTTCCGGCGGGCTGTAGTCCTTGTCGCCCATTTTGACCCAGACGTCACCGTTATCAGCCTTGACAATTTTGAACGGTAACAGCTTTCGGTCGTATTCCGCGCTGGGCTCGTCATACTTGCGTCCCATGAGACGTTTAATGCTGAAGATAGTATTATCCGGATTGGTGACGGACTGCCGCTTGGCCACCTGCCCCACCAGCCTTTCTCCGGTCTTGCTTACCGCTACCATCGAAGGAGTGGTCCTGCCGCCCTCAGCGTTAGGAATAATTACCGGTTCTCCGGCTTCTATTACCGCGACCGCCGAGTTAGTCGTGCCTAAATCAATACCGATTACTTTCGCCATCTTTTTCCTCCTCCGTTAAACTTCTTCTCCGGTGCCGACGACGACCATCGCCGGGCGGATTAAAGTATTATTAATCATGTAGCCCTTCTGTATCTCCCCGACGACGATTCCTTCTTTCCCCTTGTCCTGCCTGACCGCTTCATGTATCCTGGGGTCGAAGGCCTCGCCCAGGGCGGATATCGCTTTTATCCCCTGCGTCTCGAGGATGGACTCGAAATTGCGCACCGTGAGCTTGATGCCCTCCACCCAGGTATTTCCCTCCAGTTCCGCGGGGACGGAGTCGAGCGCCCGCTCCAGGTTGTCCAGGACGGGCAATAGACTGTAGATTACGTTAGCTTTCACGAACTGGGAAAGCTCCCCCTTTTCCTGCTCGGTGCGTTTCTTGTAGTTGATAAAGTCGGCCTGGGCGCGCTGCCAGTTGGCCAGGTAGTTTTCCGCCCTGGCCTTCTCTTCGGCGAGGGACCCGGCTTCGGCTTCCTTCGCTGCTTCCTCCCGGTTATCCGGCTCTAAATGGTTTCTTTTTTCTTCTTCGGGTGTCATGATACTATTTTGCCTGCGTTTTGTCTCCCTCAGCGGCGGTTTCACGGCCGTAGAGACCCGCCATCAACCGGGACAGTACGGTGGCCAGATAGTCTACCGTGGGAATGGTGTGGGAGTAAGCCATCCTCGTCGGGCCGACCACCCCCAGGGTTCCCACCGCTTCTTCCGGAATTCCGTACCGGCGGATAACCACGCTGCAGTTCTGCATGGCGCTGACCGTGTTCTCCTTGCCGATGACCACATGGACTGTTTCCTCGCTGAGTTCCCGGGGCATGATGCTCTTCAGGAGGTTACGGTACTCAATCAGTTCCAGGATGGAGCGTACCCGCTCTCCCTGGGCGAATTCCGGCTGGTTTAGCGTGAAATGGAGACCGTCAAGGAACGGTTCGTCATAAATGCGGAGGTCCTCCGATTCCATCATCTCCAGCAGGTAATCGCTGATTCTCTGTTCTACCGCGGACAGTTCCGGCCTGGCGGCTTTAATCTGGCGCCTGGTCATGCCCGCGTATTTCTCATTAAGCTTGTTGCTGATAGCCGTTAAATCTGCCTGGCACACCGCCTTATCAAACCTGATGAGCTGTTCTTTTACCCGCGCACCGTACAGCACCAGGACGGCCAGGGCGAGCTGTTCCTGGAGTGAAAGCAGCTCCATGTGTTTGAACTTGCTGTCCGCGGACTTCGGCGCGGACACTACCGCGATGTTCTGGGCCAGCTGAGACACCAGGGTCGCTGTCAGGCTGAGCCACCTCTCCACCTCCTTCTCAACCTGATGGAAAAGGTGGCTGACCAGGTGCTGTTCCGAGGGGGGAAGGGTCATTTTTTCCAGGGAGTCCACGTAATAGCGGTATGCTTTATCAGAGGGAACATTGCCGGCGGAGGTGTGCGGCCGGATGATAAAACCCTGCTCTTCCAGGGACGCCACCTCATTCCGGATGGTAGCCGGACTCACCTTCACGCCTGCCTTGTCCGCGATGCTCTGCGAGGAAACAGGCATAGCCCGGACGATATATTCCTGTACGATATGGTTTAATATTGCTTTTGCTCTTGGTGTTAACATCGCCGTATGAATTAGCAGTCTAAGATAGAGACTGCTAATTAAAATCTAGCATTTTTTAGCCTGATTGTCAAGGGAAAACCAGACACCGCCGTCCCCGTTTTCCTCTTTTATACCCGCGCGCAGCGTCCCCTTTTCTCTCTCCGGACTGACTTGACGGGGGAACTTTACCTTGACCGTAAGGGGATGTCTGTGCTATATTTGGCGCAGTGGAAATTACTTGGCTGGGTCATTCATGCTTTCGTCTCAAGGGTAGCCATGCGGTCCTCATCACGGACCCCTGTGCGCCTGAGCTGGGATATAACCCGGGGAAACAGTCTGCAGGTATCGTGACGGTCAGTCACCAGCATCCCGGACACAATTATGTCCAGGGCATCGGGGGGGAACCGAGGGTGGTCCGGGGTCCCGGAGAGTATGAAATCAGCGGGGTGCTGATTCTCGGGGTTGCCACCTTCCATGATAATACGTCCGGCGGCGAGCGGGGCAAGAATACCGCGTTTCTGATGGAAATAGACGGTATTTCCATCCTGCACCTCGGGGATATCGGTCATCAGTTGAGCGCCGCCCAGGTGGAGGAAATCGGCCCGGTGGACGTGCTTCTGGTACCGGTGGGGGGAGCCTCCACGATAGACGCAGCCGCGGCTGCCGAGATGGTAAGGGAACTGGGGCCGATGCTGGTGGTGCCGATGCATTACCGGACCCCGGACTTGAAGGTAAAACCGGATGCCCCCGAGCTGGAAGGGGTAGACCGCTTTCTGAAAGAGATGGGGTTGGAAAGCGTGGAACCGCGCCCCAAGCTGTCCGTGACCCGCTCCAACCTTCCTGCCAGCAGCCAGGTAGTGCTGCTGGGTTACTAATATTGCTCAAATGAGTAATTGCGCAAATACTCAGTAATCTCCTCAGCACTTTCATCGCACCAAAACCCTGCCCAAGCGGTATATTCGTGCGTAAAACCTCCTGATTGAAGGACCCGTTTCCAGCTACCTTATTCGCTCCGTGGTGGTAAAAAATATGGAGGAAATGCGTAGATGAGTATTGACGCAAATGCGCAGTTACGCTATAATGCCGGTAACAGGACGATAAGAGATGACGGTTATCGCGATTGCTAATCAGAAAGGCGGCGTGGGCAAGACCACTACCGCCGCTGCCCTGGCCAAGGCCTTGAGCGAGTCCGGGAAACGCGTCCTGCTGGTCGACTGGGACCCGCAAGGCAGCCTGACCATTGCCATGGGGCTGGACCCGGATGGCCTGGAGAGCACCGGTTACCATGTCCTGGCGGCGAAGGTCCGGGGCCAGGAAAGCCCCGCCCTCTCCGATGTTATCCTGAAAACGGACGATACCAATATCGACCTGGTCCCGGCGAATATCGAGCTTTCCCAAGGTGAGCTTGACCTTGTCGCTGCGTTTACCCGGGAGATGATGCTCCGCGAGATGCTGGAACCGGTGCGAAAGAAATACGACTATATCCTGATTGACTGCCTGCCCAGCCTGGCACTGCTTACCATCAATGCCCTTTCCGCGGCGGACAAGGTCCTGATACCCCTCCAGGCTGATTTCCTGGCCATGAAGGGGCTTGCGTTGCTGCTGAGCACCATCATCAAGGTCAGGGAGAAAATCAATCCGTCTCTGGAAATATCCGGTATCCTGTTTACCATGACCAACTCCCGCACGCTCCACTCCCGGGAGGTGATAGAAGTGACCAAAAAGGCGTTCGGCAACCGTATACGGGTCTTCGATACCGTGGTGCCGGCCAGCGTCCGCTTCAAGGAAGCCCCGGCCGCCGGAGAATCCATCCTTACCTATGCGGCAAACTCGGAAGGGGCGAACGCTTATAGAATACTTGCCCGAGAGGTGATGCGATGAAGAGAGCCCGCGTTACGGAAGAACTGGCTTACGGCAGCGCCCTGGAGCGGCTTACCGGCGGTGACCGTACCACGCCCGCGCCGGAAAGGAAGGGACCTCCCGCACCGGCGAGAACGCCCTCGATTAAACTCTCCGTTTTTCTCTCCCGCCGGGAGGATGCTTACCTGGAGGGGCTGTCATCGGCGGCCAAGTTCAGCGGAGGCAAGAAGCTGAGCAAGACCAAGATTATCGAGGCCATGGTCCGTGCTTTCCGCACCAGCAGCCTTGATGTGCAGGGCGTCAGCACCGATGAAGAGCTGTTTCGAAGAGTAGATGCGCAATTGCGCAAGTGAGTAAACGCGTAACTAGAGGCGTCCTGGCCTTGCCACGAGGACGAGCATAATGATAAGCAGCAGGAAGATGACCAGCATCAGTGCGGCAATGAGGTACAGCACCCATCCCGGCGCGGCATCTGGCTGTAATAGTCCCGGGGGGCTTTCCGCGGGTGCCGGGGGTCCGGGCAGCGGCGGCTCCGGGGACGCCGGGCTTTTCATCGGCGAGACCAGCGGGCGTGTTGTAGGCTCCGGGCCATCGGACTCAAAGGTTGGTCCCGTTGATACCTGCGTCTCCTGCGGCGGCGTAGCGGGGACAGGCGCCGGCGACGCCGCAGTCGTAAAGGCGCTGACGGCGCTCCAGGCGCTGTAAGTATCACTATTCACCGCTCTCACTTTCCAGTAGTATGTGGTTTCAGGGTTAAGCTTTACGTCACACTGCCAGGCGGTCGTCTTCAGTGAATAATCACCGATTTTGACGATAGAAGGCCCGGCAAATTCGATATCGCCAGCTACCAGCAGTTCGTAAGAGTCCGCACCGCCGACCTTGTTCCACTGGAATACCGGGTTCAGGAGGACATCCGCCGCTCCCGGCCGGGGGCTTTCCAGGTCGAGGGAAGCCGGGGATGTATCGAGGTTGCTGGTAAAACTCATTTTTTCCGACCACGGGCTAAGCACGGGCGCCGCCGCCCTCACCCGCCAGTAATAGGTCGTCCCCGGTTCCAGGGAGGGCAGCCTCACCGTGGTAGCCCTGGTGGTCCCTTCGAAGCCGTCCGGCACCGAGGAGAAGTCAGTATCATAATCAAGCTGCCACTGGTAGCTGGTGGCACCGGGCAGGGTTTCCCAGTCAAGGCTGATATTACTGAGTGTATGGTTAATCACGGTACCAAGTCCCTGGTTCAGGTTTGACGGGGTTACAGGCTTAACGGGACCGGTCAGGGAATCATAGTACGTGTACAGGCGGTTGGCGGTGCTGTCGAAGGACCAGAGGCGGTGTCCGGTATTCCATAACCCGGAAAGCGTGGCCCCGTCATTTAGCCCGCGGCTGACGGACTCAAAGCTGGGGCCCAGGGAATAGCGCGGGTTCAGGGAGCGCTCAATACCCCCGCTATCATCGCTGTTCGAGCCGTAGAGCGTCCCTTCCGTATTATTAATCAGACTGTTGACCGTGCCGCCGGCGGGCAGGGAACCGTCGATGCTTTCCCAGTTGCTGCTCCGGCCGATGACGAAACGGTGGATGCCTGCGTCAGTGGTGGTGCTCGCGGCGTAAACGGTCCGGTTTGTAGCGAAGCCGGGGTCGAAAGCGACCGTAATCGTCCCGCTCAACGGCGCTGAGGAAGCGTCACCGGGGAGGGGCGCAAAGCTGTCTCCGTCATCATCCGACCAGTATGCCCAGCCGTCTCCGTTGCCCGCCAGCAAGTTCCGGTCTTGCTGGTAGCCCGGAGAAAGAACGATTCTGTTCAAGGCCTGGTTTCCGGCCGGTGCCCCGCGCGAATAAAAAAAACCGCCGTTCCCCGTCCGGTAGACCATTCCGTTGCTGCCGTCATAAGCGCCGACGAACAGTGTGTCCTCGTCAGCCACCGCCCAGGCGTCAATGCGCAGGGAGGAGCCGGAATCAGGGTCGATGGCAAAGCGCCGGTGGAAGGTCTGCCCGTTATCATCCGTCTTCCAGATGGAGCCGCGGCCATTACTTTCGCCCGCGAGAAAGACGGATTGGCGGCCGGGTCCGTATTGCGGGGGAAGCGCAACCAGGCTTAAGCTGTCTACATTCTCCAGAGCGCTGGTGAAAATCCTTTCCCAGGTAGCGGCGTTATCAGTTGTCCGCCAGAGGCTGTACCCGCCGCCGAAGGAAAGCAGGAAAAGCGTCCCGTCCTGCTCGTATCCGGGCGATGGGGCCAGGTCCAGCAGGGCGGATACCTGAGTATCTACGAGCCCCGTCTGGTTCCAGGACAGCCCGCCGTCCTCCGTCACGGAAAAGGCGCTTCCGCTGCCGCTGGTGGCCGCATATGCCCTGCGGCTCGTTATAAAATCCGAAGCCATCAGAACGTCTGTTGAGCCGTTTCCGGTGGGCCTCTTGCGGGTCCTGGTCCATGTTTCCCCGCCATCGCTGCTGAGGTAAGTATAGGCGCTGTCCGTAGCTCCGGCCAGCAGAGTGGCCTCCTGCCCTTGTCCGGATGCAGCCAGCCCGGTGATATCGATATTACCGGAGCCGGAGTCTCCGCCGGCATCGAGGTCCCGGGCCGATGAAGCGGATCCCTCCGCGAGCGTGATTTCGTAGACGTCGCCGCTATCGCTGCCGGTATTAACGCCCGCATACAGGGTGTAATCTTCCGGGGCTTCTTCTCCGCCGTAATCTCCGGGGAAGGCAATAACGGCCGTGCCGCCGGTGCCGATAGATACCGGCCCCCCGGAGTTGTCTCTATTCAGCAGGACCGTGCCAAAGGTTTCTCCCCAGTTCCCCGCCCCGGCCCTGGTGGCGAGGTAGCTGTCCGTCTCGTCAGAGACCACTGCGGCGAGCAGCCGGTCCGCAGTATAGTTCGGTGAGAAAGCTAAGGCATAAACGTCATAGGCGCCGATGCCCGTGTCTTCCCAGTCAGGGATAATTTCTCCCTCATCGAGGGTATAGACCCCCCCGAATTCCCCGCTATCGGTATCAAGCGTGCTTACGGCAATTATATTCGTCTTAGCACGGGTGACCGCGATGGAAGTGATTTGCACGTTATTATCCCCGGAGCCGCCCGGCTGGGCAGGGAGGGACTGGAAGGTCTTGCCCGCGTCCGTGGAGCGGTAGACAAGGGACGCCGTAGCGTAGTAGATGGCGTGGTCCGGTCCCGGTGAGGTGGCAATTTCCACGATTTCATCCCGCACATTGCCGATGTAAGACCAGTGATAGCCGTCCGGGGACCGGTAGAGGGTGTAGGTCAGGCCGGAAACATAAGCATACAGCGTTCCATCAGCCGCCATATGGAGCTTTTTCACGTCGGAGCCTGCGGCCAGGACCCAGTCGCCGGCTTTGCCTTCGGCAGGGATGTTGACCCCGGTCCATTTAAGATACTCTTCTTCTGCTGAGGCGGTGATGCCGGACAAAGCCATGAAAAGCAGAGAGGTCAAGAGTAAAAGGGATGCGATAAAGCGGCGCAAATCATAACTCGCGCCTTTCGGGGAGATTAAAATAGCCACGTGGCGAATTTTACTCTTGATTCATACCATAAGTCAAGGGTTTTTACCCCTGGGGCGGGATTACCCTGTCGCCGGAGGAGGGAACCGGGGGTAAAAAAGAGAGAGCCCCCGAAGCTTCGGGGGCTCTCCTGGTGTCTTGGGGAAAAACCGTTATACCGTGCGCCGGGTCCTGACAATTAGGATGATTACCGCGATTACCAGGATTGCGCCGATGATGATGACTGCCCAGATGTAAGCCGGTGCAATCTGTGCCGGAGGCGGCGGTGATTCCGGTAATACGATAGTGGTTGGCGCCGGTGGCGGCGGGACGGTGAAGGTCGGAGGCGGAACCTGCGTGACCGTTACCGGTGGCGTGGTGGCTGTCGGTGCGGCTGCTACCGTGAAGTTAGCAATCGCTGACCAGGCGCCTTCTACCGGTGCGGATGCCTTGACGGCCCAGTAATAGGTCTCGCCGGGCGCCAGGCTGGTGGTTACCGCATAGGCGGTGCTGCTGGTCGTCACGTCAACGATAGGTGAGGTCAGCTGCGGGTTGTTTGCCAGTACGAAGCGGTAGGTGGTGGTACCGGATACCGGGCTCCAGGAGAAGGACGGCGTCGGAGTTGCGGAGGTCGTGCCGTTTATCGGGGCAAGGATGCTGGGTACCAGTGCCGTTCCTGGCTCGATGCTGAAGCTGCGAGTCTCGGAGAAATTACTGTAGAGAGGCTCACTAACCTTAACCCGCCAGTAGTAGGTCTCGCCTAGCTGCCAGGTAACGTCGGCCGGGGTGGCGCGGTTGGGGCCGACAGCCTGGACTACCGTGGTGAGGTCACTGCTCTTGTTCACCGTGGCTACGGACTCGGTGAAGGCCTCGTCGTAGGCGATGTAGAGTACGTAGTCGGTGGCACGGGACAGGCGGCTCCAGGAGAAAGCTAACTCGTTCGCCTGGCCGGTGACGTTGTTCACCGTGACCTGGAAGTCATTAGCCGGAGAGAGGAGCGAAGGCCCGCCGTTGTTCAGGGTATCGGTGAAGCTGAACAGCTGGTTGTGTCCGTTGGTCTTGACCGCATACAGCTTGCCGCCCGCGCCCACCAGGCCCTGGTTGGACATGGCGCCGGAGCCGAGGACCGCGGTGGAATCGAAGTCGGAGCTGGTGCTGCTGGTCATCCTGCTCTGCCACTTGGCGGAAGAGTTGGAGGCGGTAAGCGGGGTGAGGCACTGCCAGAGGAGGCTCATGGAGCCGTTGACTTCGAGGGCATACAGGGCACCGTCCATGATGGCCATGCCGAAGATGCCGCCTTTGAGGCTCGCTTCACTGCCGCTGACATAGAAGATGTCGGTCCAGTCATCGTCAACGCCGACGACGAACTTCTTGACATTCTTGCCGGAAGCTGTGGTAGCGGCGTAGATGGTGTCGTTGTTGGCGTAGTCTGCGTCGGCGACTACCACCATGTTGGTGGAACCGCTCTGCATTATCTTGGATATCTTGGTGAAGTTAGAGCCGCCGTCAGTGGAGTAAGCCACGAAGCCCGTGGTCCCGCCGACGAGCACGACATCCTCCATCACGCTGGTGATGCTGTAGCCGTTGCCCAGCTTGCTGGCCTTGGAGCTGCCCCAGGTGAAGCCGGCATTGGTGGACTTGACCACGCTGCCGCTGGTATCCACGGCGTAGACTACGTCCGCGCTCTCCACGGCGATGTCAGCGATGGTTATGCCGGCAGTGCGGATGAACCATTTCTCCATGCCGCCGTCTGCGCTGTAGTAGACCCTCGTGCCGCCCTTCTTGGCGACGTAAACGGCATTCGAGTCATCGGGGGCGACGCGTACGATGTAGTTCTGGTCGCCTTCAAGAGCGAGGACACGCTGCCAGCTGGACTCGTAGCGCCAGAGGCTCGTATCGGTGTTGTCGTCGGTGACAAAGTAGACGACGCTGCCGTCAGGAGACACAGCCACATCCTGGGCGTCCGTGGTGTTGGTGGAGATGAGGCTGATGTCATTGAAGGTCATGCCGTTGGTATCGGAGGTAGCGAAAGCTCCCTCGCTGCCATCGCTGGTGGCGATCAGGGTGGTGCCTGCCCAGGCGACCTGGACCATCTCGTTCGTAGCAGCGCTGTCAATGCCGGGGCGCTTGTTGGCGCGGGCGGTATTGACGGTCGGGGTCGTTGCCATCGGGTCGTCGGAATAGTAGACCTGGTTGGTGCTGTAGGCGCCGGCGGCCAGGTTCGTGCCGTCAAAGGCAACGCTGGCTACCGCGGTGCCCGTCTTCAGGCCTTTAACGGTGACGTCCCGGGCGCGGTAGAGACCGTCCGAAGCTGCAACATCGACATCAAGTCCGATGAAGAGAGTCCGTTCGGTGTCGTCGCTCGCCAGATAGGTCGGCGACGGGGCGACGGAAGCCTTGGTTAAGGTGGCGACGCCGGTGATGATTGATACGGGATAACCGGTGAAGCCGGCATCCACGTTCCATTTCTTGGAAGAAGATGCCACGCTGTAGAGCTGGACCTGGACTGCGCCGGTTGTAGCGTTAGCGGTTATCGCAATCATCGTCAGGTCGGACGGGAAGTTCGGGGAGAAGGCAACTGCGCCTGATGCGAAGACATTGGCGGAAACAGTACCCGCATCGTCAGCATTGCCCCAGCCGCCCTTGTCATTCGTCTCGGTCCAGGCTGGCGCCGCCGCGCCGATATTGAAGTACCAGACGTTAGCTACCGGGCCGGCCTCGGTCCCGGAGACGGCGACGTAGTTGATGCCGGAAGCGGCGCCGGATATCGCCAGGTCGGTCAGCGCTGCAGCTGCAGCGCCGCCGGTTGCCTGTACGGTGCCAAGGGTGGACCATGTGGAGCCGCCGTTGGTGCTGATGTATACCGCCGGCGTGCCGGTAACGGCAATGGCAATCAGGTCAGTATCATCAGGTGCTATCGCGACAAGGTCTGCCGCGACGGCAACGGTGATGGCTGTCCAGGTGGTGCCGCCGTTGGTGGACTTGTACAGCCTGGTGGTGCCGGTGGCCGCATAGATGGTCTGCCCGTCAAGTGACACGGCAATATCCTTCAAGCCGGTAGTCGTGACGAGGGCGTTACCAGTAGAACTGGGAATGTCCTCCGCGCTCCAGCTGATGGTGCCGGCAGACGTCGGGATGGCAAAGCCAAAAAGGCTGACCAGAAGCATCAGCACGAGGCCCACGCCAAAGATTTTTGTTAATGATTTTTTCATCGACCTTGAAATTCCTCCTAAAATCGATATGGTAATATCTCCAAAAATGAGCATGTATCCCCACACCCTTCCGATATTTTTCTGGAGATACCTTCTTCTAAAGAAGCCGTTTTTCCGAGCGTATAGCTCTTGCCCTTGCGGGCTGTGTCCATCACATCACCTCCTTCTCAAGCGCACAAGACGCGCAAAATACAGTCATATTCAATATAACATAAAAAGTGCTTTTGTCAACCCTTTTCCATAAAAAATCCGCGGTTTTTTCCTGGTACTATTGGTAATAACGAAATATTACTGGAAAAGTTACTGCCTTTCCGCTATTTTTTGCGGAATATTTTCCAGGGGGACTTTCTCCTGGCTTCCGCCGGACATGTCTCTGAGCATGGCGCAGCCTTCTTTTAATTCATCCTCCCCGATGATAACGGCGTAGCGGACCCCGAGGACGTTTGCCTGTCTCAGCTGCCCCTTGAGGCTGGCCTTGCCCGGTGATGAAACGACCGCCGTCCCGGACTTCCTCAGCAGGGCGGCAAGTCTCAGGGATTCCTCCGCGGTAGCACCGCCCATATCCGCGATAAACACGTCGGGCGGGGGTGGAGAGGGGACGGCCACCTCCTGCTGCTTCAGGTTAAGGATGATGCGCTCCATGCCCGTGGCGAACCCGATGCCCGGAGTGGGCCTTCCCCCCAGCTCCTGCATCAGGTCGTCATAGCGACCCCCGCCGCAGATGGTGCTCTGGGCGCCGCCCCCCTCCGGCTGGATTTCAAAGACGGTGCGCGTATAATAGTCCAGGCCCCGGACCAGGCGGTGGTCCGGGGAGAACGGGATTTCCAGCCGCGCAAGGTAATTTTGCAGGAGACGGAAGTGCCCGGCGCATTCCGGGCAAAGATGGTCGGCGCTGCGGGGCGCGGCATCGGCGATGGGCTGGCAGGAGGGGTTCTTGCAGTCGAGAAGGCGGAGGGGGTTCTGCTGAAAGCGCAGCCGGCAGTCCGGGCAAAGCTGCTCGACCTTGCCCCCGTAGTATTCCTTCAGGAGGCCGAGGTAGGCGGGGCGGCACTTCCGGCACCCGATGCTGTTAAGATGAAGGGTCAGGCGGCGCAGGGGGAAAGAGAGCAGGAAATTCCACGCCATATCGATAACCTCGGCGTCAAGGGCGGGGCTGTCATCGCCGATAGCCTCACACCCGAACTGGTAGTGCTGGCGCATTCTCCCCGCCTGGGGCCTTTCATAGCGGAAGATTGCGGCAAAGTAATAGAGCTTTACCGGCTGGGGGAGGTTGTGCATGCCGTGTTCCAGGTAAGCGCGGCACACCGGCGCGGTACCCTCAGGGCGCAGGGTTATCTCGTTCCCTCCCTTATCGGTGAAGGTATACATTTCCTTTTCCACGATATCCGTACCCTTCCCCACGCTGCGCGTGAAAAGCCCGGTATCTTCAAAGAGGGGAGAATCGATGCGCTGGTAGCCGTAGCGCCGGCAGATATCCGCTGCCCTCTGCTCGATGCTGCGCCAGTAATGCTGTTCTGCGGGAAGGATGTCCGTGGTGCCCCGTGGTGCCTTGTACAAATGGCTCTCTCCTGCGGTTCTCAAGGCAAGGATACAGGAATGCCGGGGTCTTTGTAAAGCATTTACACCGTTGGGCCGATAAACTATACTTGATAATATGACAATGGACATAATTATTTCAGGGGCGGCCATTGGGCGCGGTTAAGCTGGAAGGTTTCCAAAAACTGGAAGAAAGAATCCGCGGCTATCTCCCGCAGGAGAAGGTAGCCGTGGTGGAGAAGGCTTTCCACTTCGCGGAGGAGGCCCACTACGGCCAGGTACGCCTTTCCGGCGAGCCCTACCTGGAGCACCCCCTGCAGACCGCTTTGATACTGGCGGGACTCCAGATGGATGCCAGCTCTCTGGCCGCATCGCTCCTGCACGATATTACCGAGGACTGCGGCGTTTCCATTGACAGCATCACCGCCAAGTTCGGCGCGGAGATTGCCAAGCTGGTGGACGGGGTTACCAAGCTGGGCAAGGTCCCTCTGGCCACGTCGGGACAGGGCAGCATGCAGGCGGAAAACCTGCGCAAGATGCTGGTGGCCATGGCGGCGGACCTGCGCGTCGTTTTTATCAAGCTGGCGGACCGGCTGCACAACATGCGTACCCTTCAGGCGCTTCCGAGGGAGAAGCAGCGCAGCGTCGCCCGGGAAACGCTGGAGATATACGCCCCCCTGGCTAACCGCCTCGGTATCTGGGAACTGAAATGGCAGCTGGAAGACCTTTCTTTCCGTCACCTCGATCCTGAGAAATACGAGCGGATAGCAAAGCTGGTGGCTTCCCGGCGGGTGCAGAGAGAAAAGTTCATCGACCAGGCGATCGGCATTCTGAAGCTGGAATTCGAGCAGGTGGGCATCCGGGCGGAAATCTCCGGCAGGCCGAAACACATTTACAGTATCTATCAGAAGATGGAGCGCTACCAGGCGGCCGGCCGGCATTTCGATGAGATACGTGACCTGCTGGCATTGCGGGTCATCGTGAGCACCGTGCCGGACTGCTACAGCGCCGTGGGCATCATCCACAGCCTCTGGCACCCCATCCCGGACTCTTTCGACGATTATATCGCCAGTCCCAAACCTAACGGCTATCAGTCGCTGCACACCGCGGTCATGTGCCTGGGCACCACGCCTTTAGAGGTCCAGATACGCACCCGGGAAATGCATTACTTTTCCGAATACGGTGTCGCCGCCCACTGGCGCTATAAAGAAGGCGAAAAAAAGGACATGAACTTCGAGAACAAGATAGCCTGGCTGCGGCAGCTTGTGGACTGGCAAAGGGAACTGAGCGGCGCCGAGGAGTTCCTGGAATCGGTCAAGACGGACATCTTTATCGACCAGGTATTCGTCTATACTCCGACTGGGGAAATCAAGGACCTGCCTAAAGGCGCCACACCCCTCGACTTCGCGTACCGGGTGCACACCGATCTAGGCCACCAGGCCGTCGGCGCAAAAGTAAACGGGAGACTGGTGCCCTTTAACTACGAGATGAAGAACGGCGATATTGTCGAAATCGTGGCGGCAAAGGGGGCCAAAGGCCCGAGCCTGGACTGGCTGAATCCCCAGCTTGGCTATGTGCGGACATCGCACGCCCGGGGCAAGATTAAGCAATGGTTCAAGCGGCAGGAACGGGCGGAAAACATCGAACACGGGCGGGAAATCCTGGACAAGGAACTGAAACGCCTCGGTATGGTTTTCGACCGCCAGGAACTGGCGGGGATGTTTGATTACGGCAGCGTGGAGGACTTCCTGGCGGCAATCGGCTACGGCGGCATCACCACCAACCAGATTGCCTTGAAGCTGGCGGCGCGTCAGGAGGCGCCGAAGCAGATAGCGCCCGTGGTGCCGTCCGCGGCATCGCCGTCCACGGTGCGGATACTTGGCGTGGGTGACCTTGTTACCCGCCTGGCCCAGTGCTGCCATCCCGTGCCCGGGGATAAGATAGTGGGCTATATCACCCGCAGCCGGGGGGTGACAATCCACCGCCAGGATTGCTACAATGTGGTCAACGAGGACGAGGAAGAGCGGCTGGTCCCGGCGGAATGGGGAAAGACCGATGCGCTGTACCCGGCGAGCATCAAGGTGGATGCTTGGGACAGGGTGGGCCTTATGCGGGATATCACCACCATGGTGGCGGAGGAAAGGGTGAACATCACATCGGCCAATCTGGATAACCATACGGACCATACGATATCGGTTTTCCTGACCCTGGAAACCGAAGGACTGGCGCAGTTAAGCCGCCTCCTGAGAAAGATGGAAACGGTCAGAGGAATTATCAGCGTTGCCAGAATTGGCGGCGAGACATCACGTAAAGTCAACACCCCTGAGGGTAAGACGTAAACAGCCATAAAATTTGGGGAGGTATGGATTGCCTAATATCAAGTCAGCAGAGAAGCGGGTCGGGACGAATGAGAAACGGCGGATGCGGAACCGCTCCGCAAACAGTGAGCTCAAGTCAACTGTCACCAAGGCGGAAAAGCTAATCCGGGCAGGCGAACTCGAAGCCGCTAAAGAGGCGGTGGTAGCCGCCGGCAGTTCCCTGGACAAGGCTACGGAAAAGGGGATTCTGCACGGGAACAATGCGGCGCGGCGCAAAGGGCGTCTCGTCAAGAAATTGAACCAGGCATTAGAAGATTCACTCAGGGAGCGGGAAACAAAAGAGGCAGAGTAAGCCCCTGCCTCTACCTGAACTCTGGAAACCCGTCAGGGGTTGACTGTTTTCTTAGTCGGATGAAGGAATCGGTTTCGGCTCCTGGATTTCCATTTCCTTACCGTCGCAGATAAGGGTCCCTTCGCCGGCCTTGGTCGCGAGCGCCTCGGTGCCGCAGACCGAGCATTTATACCTTTTTCCCAGTTGAATTGGCACTTGTAATTCCTCCTGAAGTCAGCTTATTTCTTCTGTTCCATCGGCTGGCCGTCGCAGTGAATGACGCCCTCACCGCCACGGGTGATGATAACTTCCGCGCCGCATTTGGCGCAGCGGTACCTTTTGCCTACCTGATTTGCCATCTGAGCCCACCTTTCTTTGATGTTCGCCAGCAAGTAATTATAAACCATCAGGGCTATGCTGTCAAAAAAACCCGTTTCTTACCATTGATTTCCTGGAGGCAAGTAGAAACCGCGAGGGTGGGTTGGGGTGGGAAAGAAAATCACCGGTCGCGGCCAGCGGTGGGAATGAGTTCGTCCCAGATAATCTCGTGCAGGTCAAAGACGGGGCCGTCTTTGCAGACCTGTTTCAGCCCCTGCGCGGTCCTGACCGTGCAGCCGTAGCAGATGCCCAGCCCGCAGGCCATGCGCATCTCCAGGGAGACCTGGACCGACTTGTTTTTCAGTTCTGGCATGCGGGACATGGTCCGGTACATGGGCAGCGGGCCGCAGGCGAAAATCTGGTCAGTGCTATCAAGAAAATCAGGCAGAAGGTCGGTTGCCAGTCCCTTTTGACCCTTAATGCCATCTTCAGTAGCGGCGATGAATTCCACGCCGGAGGGGAGCTGGCCCCCGGGGTACAGACCGGATGAAGCTTGTGCGCCGTTTAGCAGTCTGACGCGGCGACTGCCAGCCAGCGCTGTTTCCGCCAGAAAGACAAGCGGCGCAATGCCCGCGCCCCCCGCCACCAGTAAGATATTCTGTGCAGCATCAGGGAGGGTAAACCCGTTGCCCAGCGGCCCGAAAAAAGCTACCTCATCGCCGGGACTGCGCCCGGCGAGCCAGGCAGTACCTTTGCCCGCGACGGCAAACAGGAGGGCGATCTTATCCCCGTCAACGCGGTGGATGCTGAGGGGACGTCTCAGGAAAGTGTCTTCCCCGCAGTGCACCATGATAAACCGGCCGGGCCGCGCTTTAGCGGCGACTTCCGGGCAGTCCAGCCAGGCCAGGTGCGTTCCCGGCATTATCTCATCGTTGGAGATGACGGGGGCCACGGTTATTTTCATTGCGGCTCCCGGTTGCGGTAATCGGGGAGGGGCTGGGCGGTATAAAGCTGGCTGCCGCGGGCCAGGGCCGCCACCGCCGCCCTAACCGTGTCCAGATTGGTGAAGCAGGGAATCCGCTTTTCCGTGGCGGCGCGGCGGATATGGAAACCGTCACGCAGCGGGGTATGGTCGCCGGTGATGGTATTGACCACGCCGCCGATTTCCCCGGTCTGAATCATGTCCACAATGTTTGGGTGGCCTTCGCTCAGCTTCTTGCTGGTAATTTTTACGGGTAATCCGACGGCTTCAATCATGGCGGCGGTGCCCTCGGTGGCATAGAGTTTGTAGTTGAGCGCGGCAAGCTGCCTGATGATAGGCAGGGCTTCCGGCTTGTCCCGGTCGGCGATGCTGAACAGGATGCTGCCTTTCTCAGGGAGCATGAGGCCGGCGGCCAGGAGCGCCTTGGCAAGGGCGCCGTCGAATGTGTAGTCGATACCCATCACCTCACCGGTGGACTTCATCTCCGGGCCGAGGTAGGTGTCCACGCCGACGAGCTTGGACATGGAAAAGACGGGCGCCTTGACCGCCACCAGCTTGCTGACCGGCCAGAGCCCGCTGGAGTAGCCCTGTTCCTTGAGGCTGATGCCGAGCATCACCTTGGTGGCGACCTTCACCATGGGCACGCCGGTAACCTTGGAGATAAAGGGGACGGTGCGGCTGGCGCGGGGATTAACCTCCAGGATGTAGACCTTGGAGGGTTCATCTCCGGTGCCGGGCATGATGTCAAACTGGATGTTCATCAGTCCCCTGATGCCGAGCGCCAGCCCTATCCTGACGGTGTAATCGATGATGGTGTTTATTTCCTGTTGAGATAGGTTCAGACCGGGATAGACGGCCATCGAGTCGCCGCTGTGCACCCCCGCCCGTTCGATGTGCTCCATGATGCCGGGAATAAGGACGTTTTCGCCGTCTCCGATGGCATCCACTTCCACCTCTTTCCCCTGGAGGTATTTATCGATGAGCACCGGGTGGCCGGTGTCCAGCTCCATAGCAAGTCCGATGTAGCGCACCATCTCGGTAGCGTTGTGGACGATTTCCATCGCCCGGCCGCCGAGGACGTAGCTGGGGCGCACCAGTACCGGGTAGCCGATGATTTGCGCTATTTTGAGGCCTTCATCCACGGAGGTGACGCCGGCTCCGGGAGGCTGGGGGATACCCAGCCCGTTAAGGAAATTTTCAAAGCGGCGGCGGTCTTCGGCGAGGTCGATTGCCTCGGCGCTGGAGCCGATGATGGGCATGCCGACCTGGGAGAGGGGGTTAGCCAGGTTGACCGCGGTCTGCCCCCCGAACTGGACAATGGACGCGGGCGCGCCGTTATTGGCGCCGGATTCATTTTCCAGGATATCGCGCACGCTCTCCTCGTCCAGGGCTTCAAAGTAGAGACGGTCGCTGGTATCGAAGTCGGTGGAAACGGTCTCGGGGTTGGAGTTGACCATGATGCTCTGGTAGCCCGCTTCCTGGAGGGCCATGGCGGAGTGAACGGAACAGTAGTCAAACTCGATGCCCTGCCCGATGCGGATGGGCCCGCTGCCGAGGACGACGGCCTTGTTCCTTTCCTCCGCAAGGGCTTCGTTTTCCTGCTCGTAGGTGCTGTAGAAATAAGGAGTGGTCGCCTCGAACTCGGCGGCGCAGGTATCCACCATCTTGTAAACGGGGCGGATATTCCAGTCATGCCGGAGCTGTCTTATCTGTTCTGGCAGTCGGTCGGCGAGAGTGCTAATCTGCCCGTCTGAGAAGCCGAGGCGTTTGGCCTGCCGGAGCAGCTCCGGGGTCAGCGTCTCGCCGAGCAGTTTTTTCTCCATATCGATGATGTTGACGAACTTTTCCAGGAACCAGAGGTCGATTTTGGCGCGTCCCGCAATCTGCTGCGGGGTGATGCCGCGGCGGAGCGCCGCCATGATTGCCCACAGGCGCAGGTCATTGGGGTGGAGGGGGTACTGCTTGATGTCAGCGGTCCTTTCCCACTGCGGGTCTTCCCAGAGCAGCGTCCGCTTGCCGAACTCCAGCGAGCGCACCGCCTTCTGGAGGGCGGCCTCGAAGGTGCGGTCGATGGCCATCACCTCTCCGGTGGCTTTCATCTGGGTGCCGAGAACGCGGTCCCCGGCGGCGAACTTGTCAAAGGGCCAGCGCGGAATCTTGGCCACGATGTAGTCAAGGGCTGGCTCGAAGGAGGCCATCGTTTTGCCCGTGACGGCGTTGGTGATTTCGTCCAGTCTTTTGCCCACGGCGATTTTCGCGGCGACGCGGGCGATGGGGTAGCCGGTGGCCTTGCTGGCCAGGGCGGAGCTGCGGCTGACGCGGGGGTTGACTTCGATAACGTAGTACTGCCGGGAGCGCGGGTCAAGGGCGAACTGCACGTTGCAGCCGCCTTCAATCTTCAGGGCGCGGATGATTTTGAGGCTGGCGGTGCGCAGCATCTGGTACTCTTTGTTCGTCAGTGTCTGGCTGGGAGCGACGACGATGCTGTCCCCGGTGTGGACGCCCATGGGGTCAATATTTTCCATGTTGCAGACGGTGATGCAGTTGTCCGCGCCGTCCCGCATGACCTCATATTCAATCTCTTTCCAGCCGCCGACCCAGCCCTCGACGAGTATCTGGGTGATGGGGCTCGCCGCCAGGCCGGTGGCCGCTTTCTCCTCCAGCTCCTCCCAGGTGTAAGCCACCCCGCCCCCGGTTCCCCCCAGGGTGAAGGAGGGACGGATAATCACGGGCAGGCCGATTTTTTTGGCGGCGCTGCGGGCGTCCGAAAGCGTATTGACGGCGGTGCCGTCGATGGTCGGCTCGCCGATGCTGTCCAGGAGCTGCTTGAAAAGCTCGCGGTTGGAGGCGGCGCGGATGGTATCGATGGAGGTACCCAGGCTGCGCACGCTGTATTTCTCCAGCACTCCCGCCTCCGCCAGTTCATGCGCCAGGGTGAGACCGGTCTGGCCTCCGAGCGTGGGCAGGAGCCCGTCCGGGCGCTCCTTCTCAATGATGCGGGCGAGCATCTCCACGGTCAGCGGCTCGATGTAAACGGTATCGGCGATGTCTTCATCGGTCATGATGGTGGCGGGATTGGAGTTCACCAGCACCGAGGTGACGCCCTCCTCCCGCATCGCCTTGCAGGCCTGGGTGCCGGCATAGTCAAACTCCGCCGCCTGCCCGATGATGATGGGGCCGCTGCCGATAATCAGGACTTTAGAGGGTTTCAAAATGACTCCTTATGCCTTAGTGAACGCTTTATTAAATCCTTCAGGAGTACCATCCCAAAGCACCTTTAGGTTGAAACATATTGCATTGGTATTGCTTGAATATATCGTTACCTTTACGTAGTAATTACTAGTTGGATAAAGTCTCACAGGGTTTGCTGATGCAGTTTCAAGGAAATCTTCATGACGAATAATATGTTCTTCGTCAGGTCTATTACTAAAATGATACTTGAGGCAAATAACTTCCAAAGTCTCCTCATCATTTCTATTGATATCAATTGAGGAAAAAGTTTTTTCAATGTCAGTAAAACGGCTTCCGTTATCTAAAACCTTTGTGAATAAGGCTGGGTCACGCCGAGACCAATGGAGAACACCTCTATTTATTGTATTTCTGTCTCCTTCCAAAAAATACTCGATTTTCGCCTCGCAAACAGTCGCTAGTTTCATTCCTCTATTACTCACTAATAAGCGAAGATATTTTTTTCTAAATGTGGTGTCTGTAAAACCAAGTGGCTGCGCCTCCCAGTCGTTATAGTCAGGAAAGTATGGCTTCTTCCCCTCTCTTTTTTCAAAATCTATTTCTAATTTTGGGCGTTTCCAGTATTCCCATGCCTCTTTTAATAACAACGCTGCTGCTGCGCCTAAAAAGGCTGCTATTATGGGAATTCCCCACAATGTAAATAGTGTTATTCCACTTGCTGTCACATTATCACTCATTATCTTAACTTCCCCTCTCCTTTTCCCCGCCCTGTGGGGTGGGGGAGCAGGGAGGCTTCGCCTCCTGTTAAATCCCTCTCTTTTCTCCCTTTACCAAAGGGAGAAGCTATCTTGTCTCCCCTCGTCAAAGGCAGGTTCTTATTTCCCCCTTTGAAAAGGGGGATTAAGGGGGATTTATTCCTCATCTCAGCAACGCCCCGAACACCACGATGATAATAATGATTAAGACTATAATCCCTAAGACTACCATCGGCATAGCACCCGCTTCCTGCTCCATGTTCCGCATTTGCGCAACTGCGGATATCGCTCCAATTGTCATTGCGAGCGAAGCGAAGCAATCCCGAACGAATGAGCCAGAGATTGCTTCGTCGCTAACGCTCCTCGCAATGACGGGGTTTTTATAGCCCCTCATACAAATCAGCCCATTCAGTGTTCATTCCGTTAACAAGGTCAATCTTCTTTTGCCTTGAACCGCCCTTGATTTGTTTCTCCCTCAGGATAGCACTCTCTATGTCCTCGCTGACCTCGTAAAAGACAAGCTTATCGTTGTTGTACTTTTTGGTGAATCCTTCTACAAGTTTTGCCTTGTGTTCGTAAACTCTCCTTTTCAGGTCGTTAGTGACGCCCGTATAGAGTACCCTGTTTGTGTTATTGGTCATGATATAAACGTAGTATTGCTTGTTCCATCCACGAGATTGCTTCGTCGCTAACGCTCCTCGCAATGACATTTGTGTTTACTTCACTCCCCTCACCATCTCCATGAATTCCTCAAAGAGATAGGTATTGTCCAGGGGGCCGGGGGAGGCCTCGGAGTGGTACTGTATAGCGAAGATGGGAAGCTCCTTGTGCCTCAGGCCTTCCACCGTATTATCATTCAGGTTGATGTGGGTCACCTCCAGCCCGCTGCCTTTTATCGATGCGGGGTCGACGGCGTAGCCGTGGTTCTGCGCGGTGATATGCACCCGCCCGTTAAGTAAATCTTTCACCGGGTGGTTGCCGCCGCGGTGCCCGAACTTGAGCTTGAAGTTCTTCCCGCCGAAAGCCCGCGCGATAAGCTGGTTGCCCAGGCAGATGCCCATCAAAGGCTTCTTGCCCGCAAGCTCTTTGATGGTAGCCACGGCGTAGTCCAGCAGTTCGGGGTCGCCGGGGCCGGGGGAAAGCAGGATGCCGTCCGGCTGCAACCCCAGGATTTCCTTCGCGGGGGTGGTGCAGGGAACCGCCGTCACCGCACAGCCGAGCTTGTTCAGCAGGCGCAAAATGTTATATTTCAGCCCGCAGTCCAGCGCCACGATATGCGCCACCGGCGTGTTTTCCGGCTCCCACCGGTAAGGTTTCTCCGTGCTCACCTGCTTGACATAATCAATGGAGCCGTAGCCGGGCATCTTCTTCAGTTCGGTCAGGGCTTCCTCCGGGGTTTTGCCGGTGGTGAGGTAGCCCATCATCACCCCTCTTGAGCGCAGCTTGCGGGTGATGGCGCGGGTATCCACCCCGTGTATGCCGGGGATATTGCTCCCCGCAAGGTATTCATGGATGGTGCCGGCATTCAAATAATGGCTTGGCTGAAGGCATTCCTCCCGTACCGCGAAACCGCGCACTTGGATGCGACGCGACTCCTTGTCATCATTATTGGTGCCGTAGTTGCCGATGAGCGGATAAGTGGGCACCACAATCTGGCCGGCATAGGACGGATCGGTAAGCATTTCCTGGTAGCCAATCATGCTCGTATTGAAGACCACCTCGCCATAGGTATCCAGTTCCGCTCCGAAGGAAAAACCCTCGTAAACGGAGCCGTCTTCCAGTACCAGGACCGCGGGTTTATTCATGACTCTCCTTGACATAATGACTGGGCTTGAAACCGAAGGCCTCGGCCGTCTCCGCGGAATCGAAAACAATCAGGTTCTCCGGCCTGATGTGTTTTGCCCAGTGGCTTTCCGCGCTATGGTAGCGCTTGGTCTCCTCTTTCCCCTCGTGCCATTCCGCGCTGGCGACGAATTTCGGCTCGATGCCGTGTTCGCAGTAAGCGCATCTCATTATCAGCGGGACGTAATTCACAATCTTGAAATCGGGCTTAAGGTACTTTAACTCCGTTTCCTGATTGGTCACGCAGCGGCTGTTGTTGCAGCGCACGCCGATGCCGCGGCGGTAAGAAGGGTATTCCGGCACCGGAGGTTTTTCTTTACCCGCGGGCGTTTCTTTCAAACCGAGCAGGAGGGCAATCAGGGCCATCCTCACCGGCACCCCCCAGGCGGCCTGCTGGAAATACTTGCTGCGATGGTCGGCGTCCATCTCATAGGCGAGCTCGTCCACCCGGGGCAGCGGGTGCATCACCAGCGTCTCGCGGAACTCTTTACCTCTAAGGAGTTTTTTATCCACCACCGGGAATTGTGCGGCTTCCTTTCTTGTTTCCGGGGAAGTGAACCGCTCCTTCTGGGTGCGGGTAACGTACAGGGCGTCAATGCCCGACTTTATCTCCACGGCGAGGCTGACATTGGGCATCATCGCCAGCTGGTGGGGGCGGCTGGGGGTAATATAGACCGCGTCCAGCGGAAAGACCTGCTCCTGGTCTGACCATTCCCCGCTTGAGGGCCGCTGGATTTCCCCGCCGTATTCCTTGGTCAGCTTGTCCAGGACGTGCTCGGGGACTTCCAGTCCCGGCGAGGGGCAGAAAAGGATGTTCGCCCCCAGCTTGGCAAGGGCAAAGACCAGGGAATGCACCGTGCGCCCGTATTTCAAATCGCCCCAGAGGGCAATTTTCAGTCCCTGGAAAGACTTTCGTTCTTTGCGGATGGTATAAAGGTCGAGGAGGGTCTGGGTGGGGTGCTGGTGCCCGCCGTCCCCGGCATTGATGACCGGTACGCCGGCATAATCGGCGACGACCTTCGCCGCGCCTTCCCAGGGGTGGCGGATAACTATGATGTCGGCATAGCTCCCGACGACCCGCGCCATGTCCGCGATGCTTTCCCCCTTCGCCAGGGAGGTTGCGCCCACGTCGGACGCGGTAATCACGTTGCCGCCGAGGCGGTGCATTGCCGTTTCAAAAGAGAGTCGGGTTCGGGTGCTGGGCTCAAAGAAGAGACTCGCCATGATTTTACCCCGGCACAGGCCGAACTGGCTTTCCGTGTGTGCGGACATCTCATCGGCCAGCCCGAAAAGCGTTTCTATCTCCCGGTTGGAAAAATCGTCTATCGTTACCAGACTTCTCTTTGCCAGACCCATTTTCTTTTCCTCATTGCGCCTGTTTCCCGGACGGACTGGCGGCGGTGTATTTACTATCCGCGGTAGAAATTATGGCCACCTCATCGGTGCCGTCCGTTTCCACGAGACGGACCTGTATCTCCTCGTGCCGCGCGCTGGGGATATTTCTCCCCACGTAGTCCGCTCTTATCGGCATCTCCCGGTGTCCGCGGTCAATCAGCACCGCGAGCTGGATAAGATGGGGCCTTCCCAGTTCGATAAGGGCGTCCATCGCGGCGCGGACGCTCCGGCCCGTGTAAAGGACGTCATCTACCAGGATAATCGATTTTCCGGTAACGTGGGTGGGAATTTCGGTATGGCGCAGCTCCGGTTTTTCCTCCAGGTCAGGGAGGTCATCCCGGTGCAGGCTGAAGTCGAGAGCGCCTACCGGCGGACGGACGCCTTCGAACCTTTCGATGTCACCGGCAAGCCTCCGCGCCAGGGGTACTCCGCGCGTGTGGATGCCTACCAGTACCAAATGGTCAAGGACTTTATTCCGTTCGATGATTTCATGGGAAATACGGGCAAGAGTCCGCCGGATGTCCTCCGCGGTCATGATAATCTTGTGAGCCATAAACAGAAACCCCCTGCCCGGACCGGCAAGAGGTTGCTTGACCGAAGTATCACTCTCACCTTGCCAGCCTCTCGGGACCAGCTTAAAGGTTTTCTAAAGTATAGCATGAGAGGAGAGATTTTAGCAACAAGTACGGGGCTTGTTTTTATGGTCCGGGCGGGGAACAGGATGCGTTGAAGCGAAAGCAGGAAAAATTCCTCAGGGACTGAAATTTCTTTACTTTGAAGCTAATCTATGGTAAAATAAACCAGGTTGAAACTGAATTTTAGAGCACCATCCGGCATTGAATCTTCTCCTCCTTCACCATGCCGCGTTTCTTTATTAATTATTCCGGTAATTGTTGAGGTATGTCACTTATGGTAGATAAGAAGGAATCGGGGTCAGCAGGTACGGACCTCTTGAATAAGAAATACACCGCCCAGGATATCCAGGTGCTGGGGGGACGTGAAGCGGTGCGCCGCCGCCCCGGCATGTATATCGGCAGTACGGACCAGCGCGGCCTGCACCACGTGGTCTATGAGATTATCTACAACAGCGTGGATGAGGCCATGGCCGGTTTCTGCAACGGGATTACGGTCACCATCCGTAAAGACCGGGCTGTTATCGTGGAGGATAACGGGCGGGGTATCCCCGTGGAAATCCATCCCGTCACCAAGCTTTCCGCGCTGGAAACGGTGATGACCACGCTGCATGCCGGGGCCAAGTTCGGCGGGCAGACGTATAAGGTATCCGGGGGTCTGCACGGCGTGGGCGCATCCGTGGTAAATGCTCTTTCTTCATACGTCTGCTGCGAAGTGCGCCGGGACGACAAGCTCTACCGGCAGGAGTATCAGAAGGGTATCCCCCAGGGGCCGGTAACGGAGGTCGGTCCCGCGGAGGGCACCGGCACCACCATTACCTTCGTTGCCGACCAGGAGATATTCGGGGAAAATGTTTACGACTTTGAAATATTGAGCGACCGCATGCGGGAGGTGGCTTACCTTAACAGCGGCCTGGAAATAAAGATTATCGATGAGAGGGATGACCGGGAGCTTACCTTCTATTTCGAGGGAGGCATCGCCGGTTTCGTGCGCCACCTCAACCGGGGCAGGGCAGTCCGTCACGCCCACCCGATATATGTTACGAAGCCGGTGAACAGCACCATCGTTGAGACTGCCATCCAGTACAACGAGGGCTTTACGGAGTCCGTCTTCAGCTTTGCCAACTGCGTCAATACCGCGGATGGCGGGACCCACCTCACCGGCTTCCGCTCCGCGCTGACCAGGGTACTGAACGATTATGCTCATAAAAACAAGCTGCTCAAGGATGACGACCCGAACCTGACCGGGGAAGATGTCCGGGAGGGCCTGACCGCCGTTATCAGCGTAAAAATTGCGGAGCCCCAGTTCGAGGGTCAGACCAAGGGCAAGCTGGGGAACATCGAGGTAAAAAGCCACGTGGAGAGCGCCGTCAGCGAAGGCCTGGCGCTCTATCTCGAAGAGCACCCCGATGACGCCAAGAAAATCATTGACAAATGTTCCACCGCTGCGAAAGCGCGGGAAGCGGCGCGGAAAGCGCGCGATTTAATCATCCGCAAGAGCAGCCTGGATACGGGCACCCTGCCCGGGAAACTGGCAGACTGCTCGGAGAAAGACGCTTCCCAGTGCGAGCTGTTCCTGGTGGAGGGAGATTCCGCCGGAGGCTCCGCCAAGCAGGGGAGGAACCGGCGCTTCCAGGCGATACTGCCCCTGCGGGGGAAAATCATTAACGTGGAGAAAGCGCCCCCGGACAAGATGCTGGCCAACCAGGAAGTCCGCACCATTATCACGGCGCTGGGAGCAGGTATCGACGAGGACTTTGACGTGGCCCGGCTCCGCTATGACCGTATCATCCTCATGACTGACGCTGACGTTGACGGTTCTCACATCCGCACCCTGCTGCTGACCTTCTTCTTCCGCCACATGCCGGAGCTCATCAGCCACGGCCACCTTTTCATCGCCCAGCCGCCCCTTTTCCGGGTCAAGATGGGGAGGGAGCAGCACTGGGTCTATTCCGAAAGGGAAAAAGAGGAACTACTGAGCGGCAACAATGCCGGTAAAAAGGTGGAGACGCAGCGCTACAAGGGCCTGGGGGAGATGACCCCGGAGCAGCTCTGGGAGACCACCATGAACCCGGCCACACGCACCATACTGGAGGTCAATGTGGAGGACGCGGCGCGTACCGACCATATTTTTCACGTGCTGATGGGTGGTGAGGTGCCGCCCCGGAAAGCCTTCATCCAGGCGCACGCCAAGAGTGTCACCAACCTGGATATCTAGGCTACCTGCTGTGCACCAGTGAGAAGAACTCCGCCCGGCTGGCGGACCTGCGCCGGAAAGCTCCTCTGATAGCTGAGGTAATCACGTTGCTGCCCGGTTTCTTGATGCCCCGCATTACCATGCACAGGTGCTCCCCCTGGACTACCACCGCCACACCGGCCGGTTTTATCCCCTCGTCAATAGCGTCCGCGATTTCGGTGGTCATTCGCTCCTGCACCTGGGGGCGGCGGGCAATAATCTCCACCACCCGCGCCAGCTTGCTGATACCCACGATGCGCCCGTCGTCGTTGGGAATATAGCCCACGTGCGCCACGCCGTAAAAAGGCAGCAGGTGGTGCTCACACATCGAATAGAACGGGATGTCCTTGAGGACCACCATTTCGCGGTGGCCCAGCTCGAAACCCACTCCCAGCTCTGCTTTGGGGTCCTGGTGCATACCCCCGAAGATTTCGGCGTACATCTCGGCGACACGCTCGGGCGTGCCCACCAGCCCCTCCCGCCTGGGGTCCTCCCCGATGGCGAGGATAATATCACTCACCGCTTTGCGGATTTTTGCCTCGTTGAACATACCGGCCTCCTTAATCTCCCCAGCCCAGCGCTTTTTCCACTGCCGTCAGGTCTGCCGGAAGCTCCAGGAAAGGAGGGAAATCCCTCAATGCCGTCTCGGTATCCTTTAATCCGGTCCCGGTCACCACGCAGACGATGGTCTTTCCGGAGAAGTCCGTACCCTGGCGAGTGAGCTTGATAAGCCCGGCGAGCGGTGATGCGGAAGCAGGCTCGCCGAAGATACCGGCCTGCGTCGCCAGCAGCTTCTGGGCGGCGAGAATCTCATCGTCGCTGACCATATCGATAGCGCCGCCTGATTCGTCCCGGGCGGCGGTGGCCCTCTGCCAGCTGGCCGGATTGCCGATGCGTATCGCCGTGGCCACGGTTTCGGGATGCTCCACGGGTTCCCCGCGCACGATGGGCGCGGCGCCCTCCGCCTGGAAGCCCATCATCCTGGGCTTCTTCTTCGCTTTTCCGAGTTGGTAATATTCCTGGAAACCCTTCCAGTATGCGGTGATGTTCCCGGCGTTCCCCACCGGAATGAAGAGATAATCCGGTGCCTCTCCGAGGACATCGATGATTTCAAAAGCGGCGGTCTTCTGCCCTTCGATGCGGTTCGGATTGAGGGAGTTCACCAGGGTGATGGGGTGCCTGTCCGTGATGGTCCGCACAATCTTCAGGGCCTGGTCAAAGTTCCCCTCGATGGCGATAATCCTGGCGCCGTATATCACCGCCTGGGCCAGCTTCCCCAGGGCGATATTCCCTTTCGGCACGATGATGACGGTTTCGAGGTCGCAGTAAGCGCCGAAGGCTGCCGCGGAGGCGCTGGTGTTACCGGTGGAGGCGCACATGACCGCACGGCTCTTTTCCTCCATTGCCCGTGCGATAGCCATCACCATGCCCCGGTCCTTAAAGGAGCCGGTGGGGTTGCAGCCTTCCAGTTTGAAGTAGAGCTCCTTGCAGCCCAGCCGCTGGGCCAGCTTCTCACTCCTGACCAGCGGGGTCTCTCCTTCTCCGATGGTGAAGAGAGGGGTGTGGGGGGTTATCGGTAAGTATTCCCGGTATCTTTGCAGAACACCCTCTTTCACATTACGCCTCGTTCTTAGATATTTTCCACGCGGATGAAGTTGCTGATTTCCGCCACCACGTCCAGTTTTGCGATTTCGCCGAGTGCATCCTGGAGTGCCTGCTCCGCCGCTTCGTAGGTCATGAAGACGACCTCCGCCGTCTGGGAATCACGGAAAGTCTCCTGCTGTATCGCCGAGGAGATGCTGATGCCCAGCTCGCCGAAGACCCGGGAAATTTTCGCCAGGACGCCGGGATGGTCGTTCGCCCGGATACGGACGTAGTAGCGGGTCCTGATTTCCCGCATCGGTTTTATTTTCTTGACGGACCCCGTGCTTTCACTGGTCGCATTGATGCCGCCGAAGGCGATTTTCCGGACCAGGGAGACCACATCCGCGATTACGGCGCTGCTGGTCGGCAGGGCTCCCGCCCCCTCTCCGAAAAAGAGCACCTTGCCCACCAGGTCGCCTTCCACTTCGACCGCGTTATAAACGCCGTCAACCTTCGCCAGGAAGGAATCCTGCGAAATCAGGACCGGGTGTACCCTGACCTCGATGCCGTCATTGCTCTGCCTGGCGATGGCCAGCAGCTTGATGGCGAGGCCCAGTTCCCGGGCGTAGCGGAAGTCCGCGCTGCCCATCCGGGAGATGCCTTCACAATGGATGTCATCGGGCTTTACCTCGGTCTGGAAAGCGATGGATGCCAGAATGGCCAGCTTATACCTGGCGTCTGTCCCTTCGATGTCATTCGCGGGATTGGCCTCGGCATATCCCAGTCTCTGAGCCTGTTGCAGGGCCTGCCCGAAGTCCATCCCCTCCCGCGCCATGCGGGTGAGGATATAGTTGGTCGTCCCGTTGATGATGGCATAGATTCCCTGGATCTCGTTGGCGACGAGGTCATCTTTGAAAGGAGCGATGAGGGGAATACCCCCCCCCGCGCTGGCCTCGAAACGCAGGCCCACGCGGTTTTTCCGGGCCAGCGCCATAAGCTCTCCGCCATGCTTGGCGATGACTTCTTTGTTGGCGGTGACCACGTGCTTGCCGCTGGCGAGGGCTTTCTTGATATAGGCAAAAGCCGGATTTTCGCCGCCGATAAGTTCGATGACGATATCAATCCCCGGCTCGTTAAAGAAGGCTTCCTCATCCGTGGTGAGCAGTCCCGGCGGAAGTGCCTTAGCCAGGGGGCGTTCCAGGTCCTGGGGCAGCACCTTAATCTTACGCAGGACCAGAGGATGACCTGCCCGCTCTCCCAGCAGAGAAGACTTCGCGCGCAGGACCTTCGCGACCTGCCCGCCGATTACGCCCAGCCCCATCAAGCCGATGCCAATGGTTTTCTCTTTCACGATAGAAATGCCTTACTGTACCTGTTCCCGGCGTCTGAAGATTTCAGTGACCGCCAGGTCTTTCTGCTGCTCGGTGAGGGAGTTGGAATACTGGTTCTCGGGGTCCGTGAGCAGACCGGCGGCCCATTCCTCCATTGCCTCCATCTTCAGTATCTGGCGGTCGGCGGTATCGATTTCACGCTCGCTTGCCTTGTCGACTACCCGTATCAGCCAGTAGCCGCCCAGGGTTGAAATCGTTTCATCGCGTATCGGCGGACTGACTTCTCCCACCGTGACGTTACCGGTGAACACATAATCGTCGAATGCTTTGGTCGCCTGGCCTTTGGTGATTACGTTCATAAAACCGCCATTCTGTTCCGAGCCGGGTAGCTGGGAGTATTCCCCGGCAAGGGCGGTAAAATTATCACCTGCCGCGAGCCTCGCGCTGACCTCATCCGCCTCCACTCTGCTGCCCAGGACCATGGCATAAACCTCTGCCTCACGGGTGGGGTCCTGCCCGAATGCAGTCACCTTAATCAGCCAGTAGCCCACGCGTTTGACGATGTTTTCATCGTAGCGGGGCTGGCTCAGGGCTCCAGCCGGTGCCCCGAAGGCATAATCTTCTACTACCGGAGTGCCCAGCAGGTTGGGGAGGATGTCCCTGGGGTGCCACCCCAGCTCGCCGTTCCGGTCCCTGGTTACCGGGTCTGCCGAGACTTCCGCCGCCAGCGCCGTGAAGTTTGCGCCGTTAACCAGCAGCTCCCTAATCTCGTTCGCCCGCGGCGCGCTCTCCAGGAGCATGGCAAGTGTGTTCACCTGCTCGGCGGTCTCCGGTACGTCCGCGTCAAAATATTCATCCAGCAGCCTTTCGGAGATAATGTCATTACCGACGATATCCCGGGCGGCTTGATTGGCGGGAAGATTCGCTTCTTTGCGGCGCTGTTCAATATCCGCGCTGGAAGCCCTGATTCCCAATCTGTCCGCTTCCTGGCGGATAAGCTCCGCTTGCTGTATCTGGCTCACGGCGCTGTCTATGTGGGTATATACTTCCTGACGTTCCATTCCGCCGGAGCTTATTTCCAGCCAGTCCATAAAGTACTGCAGGTTGAATTCCCGGTCATTTACCGTGATGACCGAAGCGTGCAGCGGTCGAAAAGAGGCGAAGTACCATCCGACCAGCACCATCAGCACGGTGGCGGCGATGACGCTCACACCGCTGATGAAGATGATGCGCTGGCGCCGCTGCTGCCGCTGCCATTTGGCCATCTGCTGCCGGGTGGGTTCACGGTGTGGTTTGGCTGCTTTTTTCTTTCTCGCCAAGATGGACTCCTTTTTCAAAATAATGGAAACCGACTATTATCTTAATCCATAACCGACCCCTTTTTCAACGTGGTTTCGGAATGGCTTGAGAAATGATCTTTTCAGTTGCCTAACTTACCCCTCCCCGCCACCCGTGATATTCTTTCTCACCCGGTCCGCCCTCGCGGCTTTTTCTTGTCCTCCGGCAACTAAAAATAAAATCTGGCATTGTCCGTTGACATTATCCTGCCGGAATTGTTATTTTGTTTTTGGAGATTTGAGGAGAAACGAATGAACCAGCTACAAGCAGTGCGGGAACTGGGGCAGTCCATCTGGCTCGATTATATCCGCAGGGACCTGATTGCCGGGGGAAAGCTCCGCCGGATGGTGGCGGACGGCCTGCGGGGCATGACGAGTAACCCCACCATCTTTCACAAGGCGATAACGGAGAGCAATGAGTACGATGCCGCCATCAGGGCGATTCTGAAAAAGGAACCGGAAATTGACACCCAGACCCTGTATGAAAGACTCGCCATCGAAGATATCCGGATGACCGCGGACATTCTGCGGCCCGTCTATGAAGCCAGCAACCGTGTCGATGGAATGGTGAGCCTGGAGGTCTCCCCCCGCCTGGCTTATGACGCGGAGGGGACTCTGGCGGAGGCGCGGCGGCTGTGGGGACTGGTCAATCGCCCCAACCTGATGATTAAAGTCCCCGCCACCACGGAGGGTATCCCCGCGGTTGCCGCGCTGCTTGGGGAGGGCATCAACATCAACGTCACCCTGATGTTTTCCATGAAACACTATGAAGATGTCGCCCGTGCTTATATCAGCGGTATTGAAAAGAGCGATAGTCCCGCAGCAATAACCTCGGTCGCTTCTTTCTTCGTCAGCCGGGTGGACACCTACGTCGACCGGGAGCTGGAGAAAATAGGCACAGATGAAGCACTCGCCCTGCGGGGGAAGGCAGCCATCGCCAATACCAGGCTGGTCTACCGTCGTTTCCAGGAGATTTTTCACGGTGAAGAGTTTGCGGTCCAGAAGAAACGGGGGGCACGCGTCCAGCGTCCCCTCTGGGGTAGCACCAGCACCAAGAACCCCGCCTACCCTGATGTCCTGTATGTGGAGGAGCTCATCGGTCCGGATACGGTGAATACACTGCCCCCCGAGACAATCGATGCCTTCTGCGACCACGGCAAGGTGAGTTCTACTCTGGGAAGCGGTCTGCCGGAGGCGGAAAAGGCGCTCAACGACCTCAATAAGGGGATAGACCTGGACGCTATTACGGAACAACTGCAAAAAGACGGCGTGAAAGCCTTTGCCGATTCCTTCGAAAAGCTGCTGGGATCGCTGGAGGAAAAGCGGAAAGCCTAGTGCCTCGTTGTGGAAATAAGTATACAGTCTCCGTCCATTCTCCCTCGATGGGAGAAGGTTGGGATGAGGGTAGCTAATTATGCAACCAGGTACTAGTGCCCTTCTTCCACCAGTTCCAGCAGAATCTTGGTAGCTTTGGGGTGCAGGAAAGCGATTTTGTGGCCGCCGGCGCCGGTGCGGGGTTCCCGGTCAATCAGCGGCACACCTTTTGCCTTTAGTTTTTCCAGGTCAGCCTTGATGTCCTTTACTCCCACCGCCAGGTGGTGGATGCCCTCGCCGCGTTTCTCGATGAATCGGGCAATAACTCCGTCCGGTTCGGTGGATTCCAGCAGTTCGATTTTACTTTCCCCCAGGGGAATCATGGCGACTTTCGCCTTCTGTTCATCCACCGTCTCCATCCGGATGTCCTCCGGCTTCAAACCGAGGACGTCGCAATAGATTTTAAGTGCATCCGCCACGTTGCTTACCGCGATTCCGATATGATCGATTTTTATTGCCATTTTATCGCCTTTCTCAGGGACTATTTCACCTTTTCCCGGATCAACCGGGTTATCTGGGAAATCGGCGTCCCCGGGCCGAAGATTTCGGTCATGCCCGCTTCTTTAAGCTTGGGGATATCCTTTTCCGGGATGATGCCTCCGCCCAGGAAGATGACGTCCTTGTCCGTTTTTTCCCTGACCAGCTTTACGGTCTTGGGGAAAAGGGCCATATGGGCGCCGGAAAGACAGCTCAATCCGATAACGTCCACGTCTTCCTGGATGGATGATTCGGCAATCTCTTCGGGTGACAGCCTCAGTCCCAGATAGATAACCTCCATCCCCGCGTCCCTCAGCCCCTGTGCCAGCACCTTGGCGCCGCGGTCATGCCCGTCAAGTCCCGGCTTGGCGATGAGCACCTTGATCCTCTTATCTGCCATATCTTTTTACCTCGCTAACTCGTCTCGAGCTAAATGATGTTCGGCTCGCGGTACTCTCCGAAAACGTCCCGCAGGGCATCGCTTATTTCCCCCACTGTGGCGTAGCTTTTCACCGCCGTTATTAGCGCCGGCATGATATTCTCTTCAGTGCCGGCGGTCTTCCGCACCTCGTCCAGCGCTTTCCGCACGCTGCCGTTGTCCCTTTCTTCGCGAAGTTTCCGCAAACGCGCAACCTGTTTTTGCTCCACGGACTCGTCAATTTCCAGGGGGGTGATGGCATGGGGTTCGGCCGAGGTGAAGCGGTTCACGCCGACAACTACCTGTTCACCGGAGTCGACCGCCATCTGATAATCGTAGGCGGAGCGGGAGATTTCCCGCTGGATGTAGCCTCTCTTGATGGCTTCCAGGGCCCCGCCCATGTCATCGATAGCCTGCAGGTAGCGGTCGATTTCCTCCTCCAGTCTGCCCGTGAGCGTCTCCACGCAGTAGCTGCCTCCCAGAGGGTCTGTCGTGTCCGCTACTCCGCTCTCATGGGCGATAATCTGCTGTGTCCTCAGGGCGACCTGCACCGCCTGCTCGCTGGGTAAGGAAAGGGCCTCGTCGAAGGAGTTGGTGTGCAGGGACTGAGCGCCGCCGAGCACTGCCGCCAGCGCCTGGAGGGTTACCCTGACGATGTTGTTCAGGGGCTGCTGCCCGGTAAGAGTGAAGCCGTCCGTCTGGACGTGAAAGCGCATCATCATCGAGCGCGGATTTTTCGCGCCGAACCTTTCCTTCATGATTTTGGCCCAGGCCGCGCGCAGCGCCCGGTATTTGGCGACCTCTTCCAGGATGTTGGTATAAGCGGCGAAAAAGAAGGTGAAGCGGGGGGCGAAGGAGTCAACGTCCAGCCCCCTGTTCAGCATCGCCTCTACATAAGTAATGCCGTCGGCAAGGGTGAAGGCGGCTTCCTGTGCCGCCGTGGCGCCGGCCTCCCGCAGGTGATAGCCGCTGATGCTGATAGGGTTCCAGCGCGGCATGTTTTCCGCGCAGTAAGCGCATAAATCCGTGACCAGGCGCATGGACGGCGCCGGCCCGAAGATATAGGTGTTCCGGGCAATATATTCCTTGAGGATGTCGTTCTGCACCGTCCCGGCAAGCTGGTCTATTGAGGCCCCCTGTTTTTCGGCGGCGGCCGCGTACATCGCCAGGAGAACCGGTGCCGTGGCGTTAATCGTCATTGAGGTGCTCACTTCCGCGAGTGGGATGCCGTCCCAGAGTTCCTCCATGTCCTGGAGGGAATCGATGGCTACCCCGCACCGGCCCACCTCCCCCGCCGCGAGGGGATGGTCGGAGTCGTAGCCTTCCTGTGTGGGCAGGTGGAAGGCCACGCTGAAACCGGTCTGACCCTGCTGGTAAAGGTATTTATACCGCTTGTTGGTCTCCTCTACCGTGGCAAAGCCGGCGTACTGGCGCATCGTCCAGAGACGGCCGCGGTAGCCGTCCGGGCGGATGTTCCGGGTATAGGGGTATTCTCCGGGCAGGCCCGGGTCAACCTCTGCCTCTTGCAGGTCTTCAGGACGGTAGAATTCCTTTACCGGAAGGCCGTCAACCGTGGTGCGGTACTCTTTTTTCTCTCCTTTGAGCTCTGCCATGACCTTCCTTTTCCGGGTAAATCCACTGGGATTATGCCATATCGTCAGGGGTGAGTCAAACGCGTGGGGTGGTTCGGGGTGGTTTCAGATAAACCCCCTCCCTGCACCCGTGATTGTGGTCCCGCCCAATCCCACCCTCGCGGCTTTTTTCGCCTCCCCCCACACAATGCAAATACACCGGCGGATTTGGCGGTTAGTCAGCGATGCGCCGGGGGCGGGCCGGGTGGGAAAATGAATCCCCGGGGAGTGAGGAGGGGTAACAGGACTCTGGGCCGTGAGGCGCGTTGCTGGTAAAAAATACGGCTTTAACTTATAGTTGAATTGTCACATGAAGAAACAGGTCTCTGCGGAAGATACCATCACTTTTCTCGGCACCGCCGGTGCGCGTTTCATGGTCACCAAGCAGCTTTCCAGTTCCGGCGGGCTCTGGCTCGACCTTGACGGCACCGAGTTGCTCCTTGACCCGGGGCCGGGCTGCATTGTCCAGGCCACGAAAAGAAAGCTTCACGCCGAGAAACTGAGCGGCATTATTATCTCCCACCGCCATCTCGACCATACCGGTGACGTAAATATCATGGTGGAAGCCATGACCGAAGGCGGTTTCAATAAGCATGGCAGATTTTTTGCGCCGGCGGACGCACTTGACCATGAACCGGTCCTTTATTCCTATTTGCGGGAGCGATTGGACGGCATCGAAATACTGAAGGCAGGGAAGTGCTATTCTCTCGGCAATATCTCTTTTACCACTCCGGTGCGCCACGTCCACGCCGTGGAGACCTACGGTTTTATTTTTCAGGCTGCCGGCCACACCTTTTCTTACATCGCGGATACCCGCTATTTCGATGGCCTGCTGGAAAGCTACCGGGGAGAGCTGCTCATCATCAACGTGGTGATGATGGAAGCGCGCCCGGCGATTGACCACCTGACGGTACCGGATGTGGCACGGTTGGTCACGGAGCTCAAACCGCGCGTAGCGATTATTACCCATTACGGGATGGGTGTCTGGAAGGCGCGGCCGTGGCAGATAGCGGAGAGACTATCCCAGGAGACGGGGATTGAGGTGCTGGCGGCAAGGGACGGGATGAGTTTCCCCATTTCCCGGCTGGGCGGGCGATAAATGGAATTGGAACGTTTTGAGTCGCTGGTGGAGAAGGCGGTACTGAATCTCCCCGAGGAGTTTCAGGAGAGACTGGATAACATCGATATCGTTGTGGAGGAGGAACCCTCGCCGGAGCAGTTAAAAAAGTCCCGCCTGGAGAAGGGCATGACCCTCCTGGGCCTGTATGAGGGTGTCCCCCTGACCGAGCGGAGCAGCTACTACGGGATGGTAATCCCCGATAAGATTACCATCTACCAGAAGCCGATTGAGGAGATGTGCCGTTCTGAAAGCGAGATTATCCGCGAAGTAGCCTCGGTAGTGCAGCACGAGATTGCCCACCACTTCGGCATCAGCGATGCCCGCCTGGACGAGCTGCAAAAGAGAAAAAAGCGCCGGGGCTAGACGGGGCAGTTTTGCGTCACCAGGCTTTTCCGCAAGTAGTCTCCCTGTAAGTGGTAGCCGGACTCGCGGTAGTACTCCCGGGCGCCCACTCCGCTCAGGACGGCAATCTGCCTTGCCTGAAATTCCTCACCCGCGATGCGTTCAGCCTCCTGGAGAAGGGCTTTCCCCAGGCCTCGGTGCTGGGCGGTTTCCGGCCTGCGCTGCTGCAGCGGGACTTCCGGCCCGAAGACGTGGAGCTCCCGGATAATGGCGCTGTTGCTTCCGGTTTCTTCCCCTCCCCGCGCCGGGACAGGTCCGGACTGTATTCTCAGGCGGAGCAAGCCGAACAGGGTCTCTTGCCCGTCTTCGAAGGAGAGGAAAATTTCCCGGCCCCCGGAGGCTTCGTAGTCCAGGCGATTTAAAAAGGGTTCACCGGGCTGGAAGCCCTCTCTTATTCGGTGGCCGTATTCCCGGCAGCGGATACAGCGGCACTCCAGCGCTTTTTCCCGGAGGCGTTCCTTGATAATATTGCGCGGCGAGTTCTTCAGACCGGCGGTGATGAATTTTGAGGGAATGTCACGCACCACCCGCGCCAGCCTGACGTATTTCGGAACGCCGGATTTCATTTCCGCGATGAGGCCGACCATGGTGTCAAAATCATAGGGTGTGAAGCGTCCCTCCCGGTACCACTGTTCCAGTTCCGTCCCCTCCACGACCATCGTTGGATAGAGCTTCAGTCCGTCCGGGCGCAGGCCTTCATCCGCGAACAGCCTCGCGAACATCGCCAGGTCTGCCTCCGGCGCCATTCCGGGAAGGCCGGGCATCCAGTGGTAATAGACCTTGAAGCCATTTTCCTTGAGCCTTCTCGTGGCATCGTAAACATCCGCCACGGTATGTCCCCGCCGGATAAGACGGTAAATATCGTCGCTGAGCGTCTGCACCCCCATCTCCACCCTGGTGGCGCCGAACTCCAGCATCCTCCTGATTTCACGCTCCCCGCACCAGTCCGGCCGGGTCTCGATGCAGAGGCCGGTGCAGCGGTGTGCGGCGGTCTCGTTGCGCAGTTTCGCTTCCTCCACGGTGGCGGATTCCTCTCCGTTCAGGGCATCGTAACATTCCCTGATAAACCGGTACTGGTATTCCTCCGGAGATGCCAGAAAGGTGCCGCCCATGATAATCAGCTCTATCTTATCGGTGGGGTGCCCCATCTCGGACAGGGCTTTTAACCTGAGCCGTATCTGCTCTCGGGGGTCGTAATCACACGTCCGGGCGCGCAGCACCGCCGGTGATTCCGGGGTATAGCTCTGGGGCGTAGCGGTATAGGTGGGGCAGTAGACACACTCCCCCGGGCATTCCCGGGGCAGGGTCATCACCGCTACTGGCGTTACCCCCGATATCGTCCTTGCAAATTTCCTCATCTTGCCTTTAACATTGGGGTATCCGATAAAAGTTTAGCAAATTTCGGATGTCGACAACAATGAGAGAAGTATTCGACCAGATTGCGCCGGGCTGGTATAACTTCCGGCACTGGACTATCTTCCGTCGCGAGCTGGAAGAACTGGCCGGGCGCTGGAAAGGTGGCAGACTCCTGAACGTGGGCTGCGGCCACGGCGCTGATTTTCTCCCCTTCAAGGATAATTTCGAGCTTTACGGCGTGGACTTTTCCCCGGAGATGCTCAAACTGGCCTGGAAGTACGCGGAGAAACACGGCCTGAAGGTGCGGCTTCAGGAAGCGGATGCCCGGCAGCTTCCCTATCCTGACGAATTTTTCGACCGGGCGATAGCGGTGGCTACCTACCACCACCTCCCCACCCGTGAGGACAGGCTTCAAGCCCTATGGGAATTGAGGAGGGTTCTCAGGACGGGAGGGGAGGCTTTCATCACCGTGTGGAACAGGTGGCAGCCCCGGTTCTGGTTTTCCGGCAAAGAGGCGCAGGTCCCCTGGCATACCAGGGAAAAGACTCTGTACCGCTACTATTATCTTTTTTCTTACGGTGAGCTGGAAAAACTGGCGGGAGAAGCCGGGCTCTCCATTATAAGATCGTTTCCCGAAAGGTCTTACCGTTTCCCGCTGAAATATTTTTCCCGGAACGTCTGCCTGCTGGTGCGTAAACCGATTTGACGGGCGGGACAATTTTCATCTAAGGTAAGACTTGTAGTGAGGGAAAGGAGTATGTGGCGATGTTAATGAAAATCAAGTGTCCGAAATGCACCACCGAGGGGACCATGTCCCTGGCGCAGACCCGGTATGAAGGTCCCTATAAGTGCTGGAAATGCAAGGCGCTCTTCACCATTCTGCTGGAAGACGGCCAGGTAAAGTCCTGCGAGCCCCTGAGCGAGGAAGAATTCCAGAAGCAGCAGGAAATCGAGGCGCTCCGGGCTAAATTCAAACGACAGTAAGATAGTCGGCGAGAAGGAAATAAGACCCGGAAAAGGAGAACTCCGCCCATGTTAATCGCGACTATCATTCTGGGACTGATTGCGGTTGTCCTGCCGGTTATCGGTTACCATAAGGGGGGTGGCCGGCACATCGCCGGCCTTAAAGTGGCAGCGGGACTGTTACGGGGGTATTAATATGCCTTTTGTCACCGTGGATATGTTCGAGGGACGCACGCTGGAGCAGAAGAAAACGCTGGTGCGGGATATTACCGCGGCGGTGATGAAGCTGGGCGTTTCCGCGGAAGCCGTCCAGGTGCTTATCCGTGATGTGCCCAGGCATAACTGGGCGGATGTCGGGAAGCTCGCGTCAGAAGAATAAGAATCAGCTCTGGGTGGCGACGGCTTGGGTCAGCATATTGCCTTGCGGGCTGATTCCCCCCAGGGTTTCCAGATAAAGCCTGGCCGCGCTGACTCTCAGGTGTTTGTTCCGGTAATCAGAATCTGCCTTGAGTTTGCTGTACATGCTGTTGAGGTGGTGCTCCACCGTTTTCACGTCAATGAACAATACCTGGGCGATAGCGGCATTGGTATGTCCCTGGGCCAGCAACCCCAGTATCTCCGTCTCACGGCCGGTGAGCTGTTTCAGGAAAGGTGACTCCGGCTTTCCCGCGAACAGGAAGGAAGCGAGCGGCGGGTCCAGGATGACCTGTCCCTGGCTGACCGCAAGGATTGTGCGGCAGAGCTGGTCTATCTGGTCCAGCGACTGCTTGAGGAAGATGGCCATCCCTCCCTCTCCCCTGAGAGCAAGCTTGCGCAGCAGTTCCGTATCCTGGTTGGTGCAGAACATTAATAGAAGGACTATCCCGATTTTAGGATAGTCCCCGCGTATCTGTTCCAGCTCGGTGATGGCGTCCCGGTGGAGCCTTTTGGTACTCAGCAAAATAACATCAGGGTGAAACCGGGATACCGCCTGTACTAGGGAAACGGTTCTTTCATTTCCGGAGATTTGCTGCAGGACAACGGCGTCCGTGGAAGTGATAATGGACTTATAGATTTCCCGGTAAATCTCCTGCTCTTCCACCACGTAGAGTTTTACTGTCCTCGTTTCGGTCTGGTTCTGGTTCATATTCGGTCTCCTCTTGCACTTCCCGAGTGCTTGACGGTTGGAAGGCAGAGCTTCCACTTGTTTTAGTAATACTTTCGTCCTGGTTCTAAATTACTATCCAATTCTAGATTACATTCATAAAGATAAGAATAAACAATCATAAAGATTTCATTAATATCTTATTAAAAAACCGTAAGATTTGGCCCTCGGTCAAAAATACCGCTTTGATTCTGCCATCTGACACTATCTTTTCAATAGGTGCTGACTACCAATTGTGGTTGGTAGTCGCCTGTTTTTGCCGCTGGGTGAATCCCTCAATAAAGATTGGTGCCATTGGTTTATCAGGATTAGGGATGGTCTGGTATTCCCTTCTGCGGAATCACGTTAGATTGTAAGCACCTAGGAAAAGGGAGGGAATTCCCATGCGCAGATTCATCAGGTGGGGGCATCGGAACCAGGAAGGTATCACCGGGCTGGAGACGGCAATTATCCTCATCGCGTTCGTAATTGTTGCCTCCGTGTTCGCTTATGTGGTGCTTTCCGCGGGACTGTTTTCCACCCAGAAAGCCAAGGAAGCCGTCTACTCCGGTCTGCAGGAAACCAGGAGTACCGTGGAGATTAAGGGTGATGTCATCGGCAAAATGGTCAACGGGGTCATCACGGAAATCTATTTCAGCGTGGGCGGACGTCCATTTAACGAACCCGTGGATTTTACCGATACCTCGAACAGCAGCAATAAGGTAGTTATCTCCTTTCAGGACCAGGACCAGTTAATCAACACCGTGAACTGGACGCTGACTAAGCTGGTCTCCACTAATGATGACAACCTGCTGGACCAGAACGAGCTTTTCCTTATTACCGTAGACCTGTCTAACGCGGATAACATCGGGCCTTACCATACCTTCACCCTGGAGGTTAAACCCCCCGTAGGGGCGGTTTTACCTATTGAAAGGACCGTCCCGGCGCGGGTCAGCCAGTATGTCAACCTGCATTAGGGCCGCTTCCGGTCTGATGTCAGGGCAGGGAAGAACTAATGCCGGAAAAACTTTACACCCCGGGAACGAAGAAGAGAATCGTGAAGCTCGATTTACCCGTGATATTGGTAACGCTTGTGGTGATAGTCCTGACCGCCGCTACCGGCCCGGGGACCTTGAGAAGGGGAGATATTAAGACCGTGGAACGCACAGAAATGATTGCCGCACCCGCATCCGTAAATGGCCCGGGGAGCGTCCTCCCCCCGTCCCGCGAGGGAGGCACCTGGAGGCCTGGAGCCGGCGTCACGGCATACCGGGACACCATGTCATACGTAAGCGGCAGCTCCAGCACCGGTATATCCATTTCGGAAGGGTTTGGCACGGGCCTTGTCGCTTATCTGTCCCCTCTTGATTTAAGCGGTGGCCGGAAAACCTCGCTTTGGATAAAGTCCGGCGCGGACATCGGCGATGATTATCTGGCGCTGGTCCTCCGCGGGGAAGCCGGGATTACCGTGGTAACACAGCCTGTTCCCGGTAACGCCCTCGACGGCAGGACCTGGCATAAATTGACGCTGAATCTCTCCGAAATACCGGAGAGTTACGACGCGATAAAGAGCGTTGCCCTCGTGGCAGCGGCTGACCCCGGCCCACTTGAGGTCTGGCTTGACCTGTTTGAAACCCGCTCCACGGCAAGACAGGCCGTACCTCCGGCAACGGGAGCCTCGGGGGGGAGTGTGCTCAATATCTCGAAGAACGTGCAGAACACTTAACAGGAAAATCAGATGAGCACAACAGGAATAACGCTGAAGGAGGTGATGCTACAGGGAGAAAGAAAAGGAAACATCTCCAATAACCCGCATTTCAAGTTCGAGACTAACTAGCAAGACAAGAGGAGGAACAATGCTAAAAAGGTTTCTAAATCATGAGAAAGGTATCACCGGGCTGGAGACGGCCATCATCCTGATTGCCTTCGTCGTGGTGGCCGCGGTCTTCGCTTACACCACGCTTTCCGCGGGCCTGTTTTCCACGCAGAAAAGCCAGGAGGCGGTCTATGCCGGATTGAAAGAAGCGCGGAGCACCCTGGAGCTCAAGGGCGGCGTCATCGCTACCGCACAGACAACCGGTGGCAGCGGCACCATCAAGCAGATCAGCTTCACAGTCTCCAACGTCCTCGGCGGCGAGGCGATTGACTTCACCGCGCCCAGCGCCAATGCCAGTAACACCGGGACCGCATCCAGCAGCAGCACAAACAAGGTGGTCATCAACTATGTTGACCAGGACCAGCACGTGAATGACCTGTACTGGACCATAACCAAGCTGGGAGGCTCAGACTCCGATAACCTGCTGGAGCAGAACGAGAAGTTCAAGATTACTATCGGTAACAGCGCCAACGGTACCGGCGGCGGTAACCTGATTGACGCTCTCAGTACTGACCTGACCGTAAACAAGACCTTCAGTCTTATCGTCAGCACGCCGGTCGGTGCGGTACTGGAGATTGAGCGCACCACACCTGCCTGGATTGACACCATCATGAACCTGCATTAGTCAAGAGTCTTCGGGGCGGGGGGCGGATTCCGCCCCCGCCCCGGACCCGGGTGGTGAAGGGGGGCTTTGGTCGGGGAGGGGAATGGCGAGGAAAGACCCCATTGCGTTTTAGAGTTTGTTTGATTGTTCTTCAGGATTGACGGAGGTCTTTAGTGGACAAGGCCGTAACGACCGCCCTACTAATCATAGCGGGAGTCGTCTGCATGATAATCGTTTTCAACAGCGTATATCCGATGGTAAACCGGTCCAGCGCGGCAATGGTCAGTATGGCGGACAAGATAGATGACCGGATGAAGAGCCGGATCAGCATCGTCCATGCGGCCAACACGGCTAACCGGACCAGCGTATACCTGTGGGTGAAAAACGTCGGCAGTTCACGAATTGTCGCCATTGAGCAGAGCGATGTGTTCTTCGGGCAGCAGTACAACTTTGAAAGGATTCCTTATGTTGATGACGCCGGCGGGGGCTATCCCTTCTGGGAATACAGCCTGGAGAACGATACCGAGTGGCTCAGCAGCGCCACTCTCAAGATTACCATCACCTATGAATCAGACCCCGGCGCGGGCACATATTTCGGCAAGATGATTATCCCGAACGGAATCTCAGATGAATATTATTTCAGCATGTAAGCAAGGGGAATTATGGAGACCGTAATAATCTCGGTACTCTGTATCGTACTGGTGATATTCGGCGGCATGGCGATGTCCCAGGGTTTTCTCACCTCGGTGGACACCACCACCACCAGCCTGGAAGAAATCAGCAGCCGGGGTGAGGAAATAATGAGGACTGAACTCGCTACGGTGAATACCACCATGCCGTCTCCAGACAGTCTCTTTATCAGGTTGCGTAATAGCGGTCAGACGAAGGTGACCGATTTCAATAGATGGGACGTTATCGTCCAGTATTATGACAGCACCGGCAGCTATTACGTGAAATGGCTGCCCTATGCCCAGGGGGAACTGGGCGAAAACGAATGGCAGAAAGCCCGCATTATCCTGGACAGCGGAGACCCGGAAGTCTTTGAACCGGGTATCGTTAATCCGAAGGAGATAGTTGAGATTGAAGCGAAGCTGGACCCGGCGGTGGGGAATGGCACGATGAACATGGTGGTTGTCGCCACTCCTAACGGCATCCCGGCCTCGGTGTATTTCTCCTGGTAAATAGGAAGCGGAAAAGGGAGCAATGCTGGAAAAAATACTTGATAGATTACCAACGCTGAAGAAATTCTTCGGCGGTAAGAAAAGCCGCAGCAAGGCAGCGCTCAGCTTTGACCTGCTCTACCAGCTTTCGTACATGTCCGTCATCGCTGCCGGCGGCGTGCCCCGGGCGCGTATTTTTGAGCGGGCCGCGGAACTGGACTGTTCCTCCGCCGAGTATTTCCACAAGATAGAGCTTGCCTGCCGGCGTTTGAAATATGACTATGCCCAGGCATGCCGCATCGTGGGCGAGTCTGCGGAAGAGGATGAAATAAAGGGGCTCCTGCTCCGTTTCTCCAACTCGTTACTCTCCGGTGAGCCGGAGGCGGACTTTCTGGAACGTGAGGCGAAGGCACAGGCGGAGGCTTACCTGAACGAGTACGGCAGGAAGCTGGAAGCTATGAAGATGTGGACGGACGCTTTCATCTCCCTTATCCTCGCCGGTGTTCTGGTCATAATCGTCGGCGTGGTATCCACCATGATCTGGCAGATAGAGACCGGCATTATAATCGGCATGGCTTTCCTGGCCATCAGCACCACGGTGATGGGGGTATGGCTTATCTATATCGTCTCCCCGAAAGAGGCGATGGTCCTTAGCTGGGCCGGGTCCCGCGAGCAGAAACTGGCGCAAAGGCTGTTCAAGTTCCTGGTGCCGGGTGCCCTGGCGATGGGTGCCGTTATCATGCTGGTAGGGTCTGACCTGGGACCGGCGCTGCTGGCCATCGCCGTGCTGATATTCCCACTGGGTTTTATCATGAGCGCCGATGACCGCAAGGTAGTGAAAAGGGACGCCGAGGTAGGCACCTTCCTCAGGTCACTGGGAGCGGTATGCGCCGCCCTGGGAACGACGGTAAGCGATGCGCTGGGCCGGGTTGACATCGATGCCATGAATAACCTGCGTACCACGGTGAAACGCCTGCATACCAGGCTCGTTGCGGGCATCCGGCCCAAATTCAGCTGGCGAAAGTTCGTTGACGAGACGGGCAGCGAGCTGGCCAACCGCAGCGTGGGCATGTTCTATGACACCATCGAGCTGGGAGGGTCGCCCGGACAGGCCGGGTACCAGGCATCTATCTTTGCGGATAATATCGCTCTGCTGCGGGCCCGGCGCAGGACGGTGACCATGCCCTTCCGCTGGCTCTGCATGGCGATGCACGCTTCCGTGGTCCTGCTGCTGATATTTATCACGGAAGTCATCGTGGCATTTGCCACCATGGTCGGCAAGGCGCAGGAAGTGATGCCCAGTGTCGCCGGGGCGCCGAACATCGGCTCTTTCACCAGCTTCAACATCTCCGGCCTGGAGATGATGACTGCCCTGATATTCCCGCTGGTCTTCGTGTTCACCATAGCTGACGCCATCGCGCCGAGCATTGCTGACGGCGGCAGCTGGTATAAAATACTGTACAATCTTTCTTTTACCTCTGCCATCTCCGGCGCCGGTCTCATGTTCCTGCCGATGATGGCGGAGGCTCTTTTCAAGTCTGTTCAGCTTTAGGGGGCGATATGGATATAGACGAGAGAATCAACGTGCTGGAGGGAGAGTTCCAGACAATCAAAATGGAGTTGCAGCAAATTCTCCTGGATATCCGCACTTTCCAGATGGAGGGACAGACGCCCCTCCCCGCGGATACCAAAAAGGGGAAAGTAAACGCGCAGCGCGGCGCCAAAAAGGGGGTCAGATAAATGGAGACAGGCAAACGAGTGGAAATGCTGGAAAGCGAGCTGAAACTGATGAAGGGGGAGGTGAAGGAAACGCTGTCCAGCGTCAGGGACTTCCTGCAGCGTGCCAAGGTGCCTTCCCACGATACCATCTTAATCCCCACCTCGGACGACGAGTCGCATGGCCCTATGGTGATGCCGGGGAAAGTAGAGGTGAGCGGCGGGGAACCGTTCCAGGCTTCCCCCGGCGCGGCATCCGTCTCTCCCGCATCTGCCGCATCAGCCCCCCCGCCCCAGGCAGGCGTGGTCGGCGGCGGTGCGGGGATAGCGCCGCAGGCCCAGCCCGCGGCGGTCTCAAGCGGTGCTTTCATGACACAGGCCGCTGCGGGACAAACCGGTGAAAGTCCCGAAAACATGGAACCCGCGGCGACCGTGGTGGCGGCCCCGCCGCCGAGGCGGAACGAAACTCCCGAGCCTCCGCGCGGCCATGACCCTGTAAGTCCCCCGGAGGAAATCTCCGGAGGGGAAGCGCAGGCCAGGGCGGAATCCGGCCCGCCGACGCCGCAGGTTAACCTGCTGGCGAACCTGATCCGCTGGGTGGCAAGCGCCCGTGGGGAAATCGGCGGCGAGCAGCTGGCCACTTTCCTTGAAGTCTACGGGATTACCGGTAACCTTTCCCAGGAGCTGAAAGAGGTTATTCTCCAGCTCATGGAAATCACCTCCGCGCAGCCGCAGGACACCGGCATGGCCGATGTCTGGAGTCGCCTCCTCCTGGAGCTTCACGGGATACTCGCCGGAGGCGGCGCTCCGCTGCACCCGGCGGCATCCCTCGGCGGCGAGATTGCCGGTGACGAGGAGACAGAGGAACCCGCGGAAGAGGAGAAACCCAGATACCGCCCCCTGAAATTGAAACTGGTCGTTCCGCAGGGAGACGGCATGGAAAAGGAGTTCACGATCGATATTGACCCCGATGCTGAAGAACCGGGACCGGCGGAAAAAGCGAAGAAAGCCGCTAAAAACCGTGGGGAGGCCGGATAGTAATGGAAAAAGAGGCTGAAAAAAAGGAACTCGTGCTGACCGGCGTCCCGGAGGTGGATGAAAAACTGGGAGGGGGGATACCCGTCGGGTCGCTGGTGCTGATAGAGGGGCACTCGGATGCCGGGAAAAGCGTGCTCTGCCAGCACCTGGCAAACGGGACCCTGGCCACCAATGAGATTTCGGTCGCCTATTACACCACGGAAAATACAATCAGGAGCCTGATTGCGCAGATGGACTCCCTCTCCATGTTCACCATCGATTACCTGCTGGCAGACCGTTTTAATATTTTTCCGCTCTCCTTTCACAGCACCCTGCTTAAGGATGGACGGAAACCTTTTACCCTGCTGGCCAACCATTTTTCCAGCCTTCCGGAGAGGGTCAAGCTCATCATCGTCGATTCCATTACCCTGCTCGTCTCCCACAGCAACCCGGTATCGATTATCGATTTCTTTTCGGAGTGCAAGCAGATTTGTGACCAGGACCGCAGCATTATCCTCGTGGCGCACTCCTATGCCTTCGAGGAAGATATGCTGGCGAGGACGCGTTCCCTGTGTGACGCCCGCTTCCGGCTCAAGCTGGAGCAGATGGGCGACCGCCTGGTGAAAAACCTGGAAGTGCTGAAGGTGCATGGCGCGGAAAGGCCCACCGGCGATGTGGTCAGTTTTGATATTGAACCCAAGTTAGGGATAAGGATTATCCCCCTGGCTAAAGCGAGAGTATAGGAGGGTACGGCGTGTCGCTGCTGCCTTTTGAAATAAAGATGTGCCCCGGGGACTGCGGGAGGGAATGCGGGGATGACCTGGGCAGGTGCCCCACTTTCCCCGGCCTCTCACCGGAGTTGCAGGAAACGTGCAAGAAAAACCTGCATGTCCTGCAGTATCTGCATATCTTTCCCATGGATGAGTTCGGGATGCCCCAGTTTTGTCCGGAGTTAGACCGGAGCCTGAAGGGGAAGAAAGACCCGAACCTGATTTACTCTGCGGATGGAGAAGTATTTGTCCACATCCTGATGAACGCTGATGACGTGCGCAATCACTACATCCCCATAGAGCCATGCTTGAACGAAGGGCAGAACGCCTTTCTGGACGGTCTGGAAACGCGTCTTGCGGATTACGTCGAGGAACTGGAAATGGTGGTTGAAGCGGGCAAACGGATGGATACCGTGATGAGTATTATCGACCGCATTGTGCTGGTAAAGGATAAAGGGGCCTCGGCGCCCAAGAAAAGCGGCGGCATGTTCGAGCAGTTCCGCGGTAATGTTGCCGTAAAGGATAAAATCACGGTAAACCCGTTTCGCTACCGCAGCATCCGTTACCTCATGCGCCGTAAACTGGAGGGTCTGGGGGTGCTCCAGCCGATGATTGACGACCCTAATATCGAAGATATTTCCTGCTCGGGGCTGGGGAATATCTTCGTCGAGCACAGGATGTTCGGCGGACTCAAATCGAGCATCGGCTTCGAGAGCCACCATGATTTGGACAAGTTTGTCATCCAGCTTGCCGAAAGCATCAGGCACCCGGTTACCTTCCGCGAGCCCTGTGTCGATGCCACCTTGCCGGACGGCTCCCGTATCAATATCGTCTACGGCACGGATGTCTCCAAGCGGGGCAGCAATTTCACCATCAGAAAGTTCTCCGATACGCCGCTGAGTATTCTGGAACTTGTCGGGTTTGGCGCTTTGAATTACGAAATGGCGGCTTATCTTTCCATTATCATCCAGGAAGGGATGAACCTCTGGGTGTCCGGAGAAACCGCCTCCGGGAAAACCACCCTGATGAACGCGCTGACCACCTTCGTTTCCCCCGAAGCCAAGATTGTCAGCATCGAGGATACCCCCGAGGTACAGGTGCCTCACCATAACTGGATACGGGGCTGTACCCGCGGTTCTGCCAAGAACTCGGAGTCCTCGGAGGTCTCCATGTTTGACCTGCTGAAGGCGGCCTTAAGGCAGAGGCCAAACCTGATAATCGTGGGTGAGATTCGCGGTGAGGAAGGCGCCATCGCCTTCCAGGCGATGCAGACTGGCCACGCCTGTATGAGTACTTTTCATGCCGCATCTGTCACCAAGCTTATCCAGCGTGTCAGCGGGCATCCCATCAACGTGCCCAAGACCTACGTAGACAACCTGAACGTGGTCGCCATCGCGCAGCAGGTTAGGCTGCCCAACGGAAAGCCCGCCCGCCGCCTGACCAGCATCAATGAAATTGTGAGTTACGATTCCGTCTCGGATTCCTTTTCCTTTATTGAGGTTTTTACCTGGGACCCGGTAACGGATACCTTTCACTTCCGGGGCTTTCAGAACTCCTACCTTCTGGAGTACAAGCTGGCCCCCCGCCGCGGTCTGCCCCACGAAAGAAGAAGGGAAATCTATAAGATACTGAAGCAGCGTGCGGAATCCCTGCGGAAGGTGCATGAGCAGGGCAAGACGGACTTCTACGAGCTGTATGGGATTCTATCCAAGGCGATACGTGATGGTAAATTCAAGTAATCATGATTCTGAGGATAAGGAGGTGCGTCATGTTTCTCGGTAAGCGTAAATCCAGGGATTCGGATGAAGACCTGGCTTCTCTGCCGGATGACGTTAAGAAGAAGAACAAGCGTGGCGAAACCGGTTCTGAAGAAGAGGAAGCTATCATACACCAGATAGCCAGCCTCGAGGATATGGTCGGGCGGCGTACTCAGGACCTGGAGAAAGCCAAGGACCAGTTGCGGGGTCTTTACCTGTCCCGGAATGATTCCGGGGAAAATGAAGCGATGACCGAAGCTGAAATCAAGGCGGAGATGCTTCTCACCGAACCGAATAAATCGGTTCACCGGACACCTGTCATTGACGAAGACCGGAATGAGGAAGAGATAATGGTAGCGGAGATAAAAACGGATAGCATCACCGCCTCGGGTCCCGGCAAAGAAAAGACAGAGCCTCCGGCATCCCCAGTAGCCAAGGAATCCGCGGGAGACGCTTCCGACGATTTTTTCAGCGAGGAGGAGGACGAAGAAAACCGTCTTGCCGGCCTCATCGCAGCCCTGCCCGATGTCACCATCGATGAGCTGCTGAGCGAGGCCGAGGAAATCAAATCCCTGGTCCGGGAGTGGGTACAGGAGGAAAGGGAATAAAACGCCGGGGTCGGGGGCTCCCGGCGGAAAATACAGGAACGTTTACCGGAAATTTGAGGGCTAACATGCTTTTCCCCTCGGCCGGGGGATAATAGCCTTAAATGGGCATAGAAAATGGCTAGACCGTTACTTAAGGGGGAACGAAGATGGGGAATAAAATAAGAGCAAAGAGGGTAAAGTATCGCCGTTATGTATGGCGTATCTCCGCGATAACCCTGGCGTGCACGCTGTTATACTACCTCCCCGTGGCGCTGGGTTACCTGGGTTTGCCTGATGCCGCCGATATGCTGGGCAGGTTCCATAACCTGTTCGGCATCGATGTTTACGCGCTTGTCTTTTTCGCGCCGGTAGTTTATGCCGCATACGTAATCGGCATCGGCGGGGCGATTTCCGTGGCCGTGGCGGCTACCGTGGCGGTCCTGCCGTACGCGATATTGTTTGACGCCTATCCCAACGCCCTTTTCAAACCCACCGCTTTCGCCATTATCCTCAGCGCCGTCGGCGCGGTAGTGGCGATGCTGCAAAAGAGTGACGAGCAGCGCCGCGGCAGCGTCCGGGAGCTGAAGTGCCTGTACGAAATCGGCAGGGCCGCGGAGAGGGAGAATGCCCTGGAGGCCTTTCTGATACAAGTAAAGGATATGCTGCCACAGGCCATGCAGTATCCGGAGGAGACCGGCGCCAGGCTTACGGTCCGGGACAGGGTCTTCCAGAGCCGGGACTTTGAGGAATTACCTCACGTTATCAAAGAAGAACTCAGGACCGGCGGTGACGTGTTCGGGAGTCTTGAGATAAGCTGCGCCCGTAACTCGCTGGAATCTCATCGGGAACTGCTCCGGACCATGGCGGAGCGCATCAGCGGCGCGGTCCACGGGATGGAGCTGGAGCACTCCGTGCGCACATATTACGAGCAGCTTGAAGACATGGTGGAAAAGCGCACTCGGGACCTGGAGCAGGTCCAGGAAAAACTCATCCGCTCGGAACGCCTGGCGGCGGTGGGGGAACTGGCCTCGGGCGTGGGACACGAGCTGCGCAACCCCCTGAACGTAATCAGGAACTGTGCTTACCTGCTTCACATGGGCCTTGATGAGAAGAACGCCAAAGACGAAGAAGATAAAGATACCTTGAAAGTCCTCGACAAGCAGATTGACATCGCCAATCGCATCGTCACTGACCTGCTCGATTTCACGCGGATAAAGCCCCCCCAGAGGGCGGAATTCGATTTGAACAGCCTGGTGAAGGAAAGCCTGTCCTGGGTGGTTATTCCGGAGAAAGTGAACCTGGGAGCCAATTTGAACGGCGGCTCGCCGCTGGTCTATGCGGATTCCGAGCAGGTGGGGCGCGCCTTTGCCAATATCGTGTCTAACGCTGTCCAGGCGATGAACGGCAAGGGGGAGTTGAACATAACCACCGGGAATGAAAACGGCTCCGCGTGGGTCAGGTTCGAGGATAACGGCTGCGGTATACCTGCGGAAAACCTGAGCAGGATATACGAACCGCTTTTTACCACCAAGCCCAAGGGTATCGGCCTGGGGCTGGCCATCACCAGGCGGCTGGTGGAACAGAACAAGGGCAAGATAGAGGTTGAGAGCGAAGTCGGTAAAGGGACCACCTTTACCGTCAGACTGCCTGTGCAAAAAGAAAGGAAAGCATAATGAAGGAACAGGTGAGCGTACTGGTCGTGGATGATAACGAGGACCTGCTGGAGACCTTCTCCATGATTCTGAAACGTCGGGGTTTCCTCGTGGAAACGGCTTCGAACGGGGTGGTGGCGCTGACCAAGTTTCACGAGCGCCACTTTGACGTGACCCTGATGGATGTGGTGATGCCGGAGATGGACGGCGTGGAAGCCTTCCGCAAGATGCGGGAAATCTGTCCCGCCGCGCGCGTCATCCTGATGACGGCTTATTCCGATGAAGAGTTGATTGAAAGGGCGCTGCAGGGAGGGGCCCACTGCGTGGTCAGCAAGCCCATCCGTATCGACCGGATTATCGAGCTGATTAATGAAGCCTCGGTACCGGGCCCCATCCTGCTGGTGGACGATGATACGGATATCCTGGAGATTATGTCCAGGGCGCTGTCCAAAGAAGGCTATGAGGTGGTCGCGGCGGACAGCGGGGAGCAGGCGCTGGTGCTGGCGCGCCAGAGAGAGTACCCCATCGCCCTGATCGATATCAAGCTGCATGCGATGAACGGTCTGGAGACCTTTCTGCGCCTGAAGGAGATAAATCCCGGGATTACGGCCGTGATGATGACCGGGTTCCGTGATGAAATGAAGCGCATCGTCGAGGAGGCGCTGGCGGCTTCGGCGGTGACCTGTCTTTATAAGCCTTTCGACCCCTGGAAGGCACTGGACCTGATACACCAGCTTAGTGGAAAGAACTTCTCCGCGGAAGAAAAGGATGAAAGAGAAAAGCAGTATACTTATAGTTGATGACGAGGCGGATTTCCTGGTCGTCATAAAGAAGATACTCCAGGCGAAGGGGTACGAAGCAGCCACGGCAGCCATGGCCGGGGAAGCGTTAGCCTGCGCGGGAGGGCAGTTCTTTAATGCCGCCATTCTGGATATCAGCCTGCCGGACTCGGATGGTACCGAGCTTATTTCCGCCCTGCTGGAAATCCATCCCGACCTGATTGTCATCATGCTCACCGGCCATTCTTCGGTGAAGAACGTTACCGAGTCCCTCAACCGGGGGGCCTTTGCTTATCTGGAAAAGCCCCTCGACCCGGATAATCTCATTTCCGTCATCGAAAAGGGGCTGGAGAAGCAGCGGCTGGTGCTCCAGAACAGAGCCTTGATGGAGAGGCTGGCGCAGCATGACCGGGAGACCAGCATCCTGCTGGATGTGGCGCAGGCCGTCTCGCAGTCGCTCGACCTGGAAAAGATAATCAAGGCCGCCCTGGAGAAGGTCAGCAGGTCACTGGGAATTGAAGCAGGATACGTCTACATCATGGAGAAAGAGCGCCTGGTACTGAAAGGCCAGCTCGGTTTCCCCCCTGAGGTTATCGAAGAGCTGGGCGGGGAAACCGCCGCCGGAGTGGAAATCGGCGTTATGCGGCAGGAAGAGCCGCTGCTCGTTGCCCGCTTGACCGAGCATGACCCCGGCCTGGACGTCTTCGCCGGTGCCGGCTACCGGTCTTATCTCTGCGCGCCGTTATCCATCGTCGGGGAAAGCATCGGCGTAATTGCCGTGGCTTCGCGGGAGGAACGCTGCTTTGACCGGGAAGAGCTTAACCTGTTGATGGCAATCGGCAAGGAGGTCGCTATCGCTGTGCGCAACTCCCAGCTTTATGAAGAGGCTTCCAGCGCCAGGGCGCTGCGGGAGCTTGACGCGCTGCGGACGGAGTTCCTGGCTAACGTCTCCCATGAACTGCGGACGCCGCTGGCGGTAATCAAAGGCTCCGCCAACAGCCTCCTGCAGCCGGACGTCGATTTCGAGGAGGAGACCTGGCGCGACTTTATGGAGTCGATTGACAGCGACGCGGATAAGCTAACCCGTCTGGTGGAAGACCTGCTGATGATGTCCCGGCTTGAGGCGGGAGCACTGGAGGTCAGAAGAGAGAAGCGTACCGTGAACCAGGTGATTTCCTCGGTAAAGGACCGCCTGGGCAAACTGGCCGGCCAGCATGAGCTATCGATTGACGTTCCCCCGGACATGCCGCCGGTGGTTGTGGATGAAGGGCGCATCGGGGAGGTCCTGACCAACCTGGTGGAAAACGCGGTGAAGTATTCCCCGCAGGGTACGCCGATTGCCATTACCGCCAGTCCCAACAGCGGAGACGTGATTGTCAGTGTCGCTGACCGGGGCAGGGGTATTCCCGAGGAACTGCACCAGAAAGTGTTCGACCGCTTTTACCAGGTGAATGACCACCGGGAAAAACACCGCAGCGGTACCGGCCTCGGCCTGGCTATCTGCCGCGGCATCGTGGAAGCGCACGGGGGCCGGATATGGGTGGAAAGCCGGCCGGGAAGGGGCGCTACATTCAATTTTACACTGCCAGTGAACTAAGGGGTGATAAGCATGGATAAAACACACATTCTGGTCGTCGATGATGACCCGGCTATCCTGAAACTGGTCTGCACCAATCTGAAAGCCAGGGGATACAGTGTCTCTACCGCCGTTGACGGGGAGGAGTCCCTACACGCGGCGGAAAGCGATTTTATTGACCTGATTCTTCTGGATCTGATGATGCCGAAAATCGACGGGGTAGAGGTATGCCGCCGTATCCGGGAATGGTCCGGCGTCCCCATCATCATCCTGAGCGCCCGCGGGGACGAGGTGGACAAGGTAAGGTGCCTGGAGCTTGGCGCCGACGATTACCTTACCAAGCCCTTCGGGATTGCGGAGCTGCTGGCGCGCATCAAGACGGCGCTGCGTCACGGTAAAGCCGGGGGCAGCGAACCCGCGATGCCGAATTTCACCTGCGGAGACCTGGAGATAAACTTCGCCATGCGGCGGGTTACCCTAAACGACAAGGAAGTCCCGCTGACGCCTACGGAATATGCCGTCCTGCAGCACCTCGCCGTGAACCGGAACAAGGTGCTGACCCATACCATGCTGCTCCAGAGCGTCTGGGGGCAGGAGTACAGTTCCGAGAAGGAATACCTGCGCGTATTCATCGGGCGGCTGCGCAAGAAGCTGGAACCGGACCCCGCCCGGCCCCGTTATATCCAGACTGTCCCGGGTGTCGGCTACCACATCGGCGTAGCTTCCTGATGCCCTCCCGTTTTCTTTCCTCCCAGACGGGCCGGAAAGGCCCGTCTTTTTATTACGGGATATTTATGCCGATACTGTTTCCATTTATGTTTTATTTACGCAGCCGGTGTTAATCTCTGAACGTAAATCAATATGAAATTCCGAGGAGGCACCATGGCAGCGAAACCGAAGATCCTTATTATCAGTAATGACTCGATACTGCTATCCTTTTTACCCCGGAAGCTCCAGGAACGAGGCTACCGGACGGCACTGGCGGACGACGCGGATGAAACCGTCAAGGCGGCCCTGGAACAAGAGCGGCCTGACTTCGTCATCGCCGATGTCATGATGCCGGATTTCGGCGGAATCGAGTTATCACTTCGCATCAGGCAGTGGTCACCCGCGCCCATTATGCTGCTGACGGCATGGGGGACCTGCGAAAACATGGTCAGAGGTCTGGACCTGGCCGCGGAAAGCTACCTGACCGAACCGTTCTCCATCGAAGAGGTCGAGAGAAGGATGGAAGCGGCCCTGCAGCGTAACGCAGGCGCCAGTTCAGTTTCATACGCGCGTTCCGTATCCGCATAAACGGCATCTCTGGGGTGAAAAAGGGCCCGGCAAGACACCGGGCCTTTTTATTATTCTATCCATGATTTTTTATCCAAAGCTGGCGCGCGCCGGTTTTCCCGGCGCGCCGTTCAGGAGAAAGCCGTATCTACTCGAAAAGGACCGGCGAAACCCCATGCCGTTTTAACCTTTACAAAATGTTTACAGGTTACTCGCCTATTTTTACGCCGCGTTTCCTCACCTGCGGTTAAGCTGAAAGCGAATGCAGGAGTATCCAGGCTGTAGCGAATTATGAAGAAGAACCTGTTTTTTCTGTTGCTTGCCGTGATTTTGCTGACCCCCTGGCCCGTGGCTTACGCTTACGATAACGGCCTGGCGGCCGCCCCGGCGGTACGGATTGAGGCCGCCGCCCCTGACCAGCCGGGCTGGACGGCCTTCAGCAGGGCTATCGGCGGCCTGCCTCAACCCGTCGACCTTTTTTACGTGGATACGTCCGGTACTCCGGCGGATACCTTATTCGCGCTTTATCTCACCAATGCTTATGAACTCAGCCAGCACTACCGCTACCTCATCCTCAAAATCGGGTTATACGCAGGGGATGAAAGCGGCAACTGGGGAAAAATGGCGTCCGGAACCGGAGAGTCATTCGGGGACGCTTATATCACCATGCGAAACGGCGGAATCGATATTTCCCTGCCGGGTTATGCCCGCTACAAGCTCACTTTGGACAGCGGTTCCTTTTACTGTTACCAGGGCGGTAAAGGGGAGGACCTGACCCCGCGTTTTTACCTGGCTGCCGGAGAGGAGATGACCGATGACCATGACGTGGCATTCCGATAGCGCGAACAACAATGACGGCGCGGATTTCAATGAGCATTTCCAGTGTCATGATGAGCGCATGCGCCGGTTCCGGGATTCTCACCCCGTGGAAACGTCCTGGGCGGCAGCGGCGGAAAAAGAGGTCTGTTTCAACCTGTGGCCGCTGAGGAAGGTGGCCCCGGGCCGGTTCTCAGCCAACTAGTTTCCGCGCTATCATCTCTCCCCCTCCGCTATCCCCTTGACTTCTGATTTAGCCGGCAATCCTGACCGTAAGTTCTTGCACACGGCGTTCCCTCACATAGCTGCCGCTATTGACTAAGACTCATAAATCCCTTATGCTTCTCTCAGAATCATGGGAAAACAGCTTCCGCGGTATCCGGTCCGCCTTCGGGCTTTGTTCTCCCGGAGCGAGACCTGTCATGCGTAATAAGTATCTGAAATATACCGCAAATCATTCGTAAAATTATATGGTTCGGGAAAGGTTAGACGATGCTGAAAGATAAGGTAATACTGTTGACCGGCGGGACCGGGTCCTTCGGGAAGAAGTTCACGGAAATCGTACTGCGGGAATACTCTCCCAGGGCGATACGCATCTATTCCCGGGGCGAGCTTCTTCAGATGGAGATGCGGCAGAAGTTCAATAACGATGAAAGGCTGCGTTTCTTCATCGGGGATGTCCGGGACAGGGACCGCCTGCACCGCGCCATGACCGACGCCGATATCATCGTTCATGCCGCCGCCCTGAAACAGGTACCCACCTGCGAGTACAACCCCATCGAGGCCATCAGGACGAATATCGACGGCGCCGCCAACATCATCGATGCCGCGATTAATAACGGCATCGACCACGTCATGGCCATCAGCACCGATAAGGCCGTCCAGCCGGTCAATCTTTACGGGGCGACAAAGCTGGTATCCGAAAAACTCTTCGTCCAGGGGAACGCCTATGCCGGTAAGCGCCGCACCAGGTTCAGTTGCGTGCGCTACGGGAACGTGGTCGGGAGCCGGGGCAGCGTTATCCCCCTTTTCCTGGAGCAGCGGAAAAAAGGGGTCGTCACCATCACGGATGAGCAGATGACCCGTTTCTGGATTACCCTTGATCAGGGTGTCCGCTTTGTTATCAACTGCATCGAAAGGATGCAGGGCGGGGAAATCTTCGTGCCCAGGATTCCGAGCATGAAGGTCATTGACCTGGCTGACGTCGTCGCCCCCGATGCCGAGAAGAAAATCATCGGCATCCGGCCGGGAGAGAAGCTTCATGAAGTGCTGCTCACCCAGGAGGAGGCGCTGCACGCCTGCGAGTTCGACGATTTCTTCGTTATCGAGCCGGAGTTCCCGTTCTGGAAAAAGGGCGGCCTGGGTGGCGCCAGGCCCCTGGCGCCCGATTTCAGCTATGCCAGTAATACCAATACCCGCTGGCTTGCCAGGGATGAGATAGTCCGCATGATAGAGGAGCTTTGATGGTAAAGCTGGCGATAGAAGGCGGCGCTCCGGTCCGGAAAGAGTATCTTCCCTACGGTCACCAGTGGCTTGATGCTGGAGACATCGCCGCGGCCGCGGATACCCTGAAAGCTGACTGGATTACCCAGGGCCCCCGGGTAGATTCGTTCGAAAAGACAGTGGCGGATTACTGCGGGGCGAAATACGGTGTGGCCGTTTCCAACGGTACCGCCGCCCTGCACGCTGCCTGTGCCGCGGCCGGCATCAGCAGTGGGGATGAGGTAATAGTCAGCGACGTGACCTTTGTCGGCGCGGCAAATATGGTCGTTTTCTGCGGCGGTCGTCCCGTTTTCGCTGATGTCAAAGTGGGGGACATCAATGTTGACCCCGAGGAAATCCGGAAGCGTATCACCCCCCGCACCAGGGCCATTATGCCCGTGGACTTTGCCGGACACCCGGCGGACCTTGCCGCCATCAATTCTCTGGCCAGAGATAATGGTCTGCTGGTGATTGAAGACGCGGCCCATGCCCTGGGGGCGGAATACCGCGGGAAAAAGGTGGGCGGTCTCGCGGACATGACCATTTTGAGCTTTCACCCGGTAAAGCACATTACCACCGGGGAGGGCGGCATGGTCCTGACCGATGACGAGAAGCTGTGCGAGAAGCTCAGGACCTTCCGGCATCACGGCAGCATCCGTAACCGTCCCGATGAGCCCTGGTATTATGAAATTCAAATGCCGGGTCATAATTTTCGCCTTACCGATTTCCAGTGCGCCATCGGTCTCAGCCAGATGAAAAAGCTGGAGGGTTTTATTCAAAAGAGGAGAGAGATTGCCCGCGTCTATGACGAAGCCTTTGCCGGACTGGAGGAGGTGATTCCTCTTCAGGTTCAAAGTGATGTCCGGGCGGTATATCACATCTACGTGGTGCAGCTGCTTCTGGAAAGGCTCAATGCGGACCGCAAGCAAATTTTCAACGCCCTGAGGGCGGAAAACATCGGCGTGCAGGTCCATTACATGCCGCTGCACCTGCACCCCTATTATCAGCAGGAATTCGGGTATCGTCCGGGGGATTTCCCCCGCGCCGGGGACTATTATGACAGGGCCCTGACTTTGCCTCTCTTCCCCGCGATGAATGAACAGGATGTAAATGATGTTATCACCGCGGTCAGGAAAGTAATCGGTTCCTACCGGAAGTAGTGCTATGAAGGTTGTGGCGATAATTCAGGCGCGGATGGAGTCCACCCGCCTCCCCGGAAAAATCCTCATGGACCTGGGCGGGGAGACGATGCTGACGCGGGTGCTCAACCGAGTTTCAAGGGCGCGGAACGTTGACATGGCAGTGGTAGCCACCACGGACCGGAGCGCCGATGACGCGGTGATAAGACTGGGTGAAAAAAAAGGCTGGCAGCTTTTCCGTGGAAGCAGCGAAGACGTCCTCGACCGCTATTATCAGGCGGCGAAGTTTTACCAGGCTGAGGCCGTCGTTCGTATCACCGCGGACTGTCCCCTGATTGAACCGGAGGTCATCGACAAGGTGGTCGGCGAATTTCTTTCGTCTTACCCGGAGACAGACTATGTCAGCAACCTGCTGGAGCGCGGTTTCCCCAGGGGACTGGACACGGAGGTTTTCAGCTTCGGGGCATTGGAGAAGGCCTGGCGGGAGGATACCGACCTCTCCCGTCGCGAGCATGTCACGCCTTACATCTGGGGCCAGCCGCGAAAATTCAGGATGAAGAATGTCGGCAATGACAAGGATTACTCCGGCATGCGCTGGACCGTGGACACCGCAGAGGACCTGGCCTTTGTCCGCAAGATATACGGGTACTTTCCGGATGATAAATTCGGCTGGGAAGAAGTGATTCAGCTTTTAACGGCACACCCTGACTGGCTGGAAATCAACCGGAATGTCCGGCAGAAGGCGGTCCCGTCTTAGGGAATATGGGAAATTCGCCTGGAGAGTTGATTATCCGCGCCGATGCCAGCCTTGAGATTGGCACCGGCCATGTCATGCGCTGTCTCGCCCTGGGTCAGGCATGGCAGGACGCGGGCGGCAGCGTGAAGTTCGTTACCGCGTGTGACAGCGAAGGGTTGAGGCAAAGACTGCGGGGGGAAGGTTTTAATGTTCATCTTCTGGAGGAAGCTTCTTCGGACTGGAAAGATATAGAGGGAGTCCTCCGGGAAAGTCCCGGCGCCAGGGTAGTGCTCGACGGCTATCACTTCGATACTGATTACCAGGAGAAAATCAGGGCAGCGGGCCACCCTCTGCTGGTGATTGACGATATGGCGCATCTTACCCGTTATGCCGCTGATATCCTCCTGAACCAGAACCTGCACGCCGGGGAATTACGCTATAATGTCGGGCCCGGGACCCGCCTGCTGCTGGGGCCGGAATACGCGCTCCTGAGGCGGGAGTTCCGCAAATGGCGTGACTGGACGCGGGAAATCCCGGCAGTGGCCGGACATCTGCTGGTAACCCTGGGCGGCGCCGACCACGCGAATCATACGCTTGAGGTGATAAGGGCGCTGCGGAACATCGGGATTTCAGAACTGGAAATAACCGTGCTTATCGGGACGGGAAGTCCCCACGTCGAAGAAGTGAAAGCTGTGGCGGAGGTGAGCGGTCTCCCTGTTAAGCTTATTCACGATGCAAAGAACATGCCGGAGCTGATGGCCCAGGCCGATGCTGCCGTATCCGCGGCGGGAATTACCACCTGGGAGCTCATGTTTATGGGCGTTCCCGCTATTCTTATGGATGTTGCCGGAAATCAGGAGATGATTGCCGCCACCGCCGACGCGGCAGGAGCGGCGCTCCGCGTGAAAATCCGGGAGAAGGGTGGGGAAGTCATCCTTGAAGAGAAGCTGAGGGAGCTTATCCGCGACAGGGCAGGCCGTGCCGGTCTAAGTGCCTCTGGCAAGAGGCTGGTTGACGGCAGGGGTGGAGAGCGGGTTGCCGCGGCGATGGCCGGACTGGCGGTGAGAGAACTGATGCCATGAAGATTATCTATCTTGCTAACAACAGGGTGGGTCTGCAGGTCCTCCAGTGGCTGAAGGAGCAGGGAGAAGAAATTACCGGGCTGGTTATCCATCCGCAGGGAAAGCAGAAGTTCGCGGAGGAGATTAGAAGTGCGGCGGCCCTTCCTTCCGGAAGGGTTTTCTACGGGACACAGCTTGGGGAACCGGCTGTGTTGGAAGCTGTCCGGGAGCTTGAGGCGGATATCGCCCTCTCTGTTTACTTCGGATATATTTTGAAAGGTGAGATGATTTCCATTTTTCCCAAAGGCGTGATTAACCTGCACCCCGCCTATCTGCCCTACAACCGGGGCGCTTATCCCAACGTGTGGAGCATCGTGGAAGGGACACCTGCCGGGACCACCCTGCATTACGTCGAGGAAGGCGTTGACACCGGGGATATCATTGCCCAAAAAGAGGTGCCGGTGGAGCCCGTGGATACCGGAGAAACTCTTTATCGTAAACTCGAAGAAGCTTCGCTGGCTTTGTTCCGCGAGACATGGCCTTTAATCAGGGAAGGCAAAGCCCCCCGCATCGTCCAGGATAAGGCTGCCGGTACCTGTCATCGTACCGGTGATGTGGAAAAAATAGACGAAATCAAGCTTGATGCCGCTTACTGCGCCCGCGACCTGATAAATATTCTCCGGGCGAGGACTTTCCCTCCCCACAAAGGCGCTTATTTTACCCTGGAGGGCGGGAAGCGCATCTATTTGAGGCTCCAGTTGCTTTATGAAGTAGAGCTTGAACGATGAGCAAGGTCAAGCATATCGAAATCAGCGGGCGTAAAATCGGGCCCGGCTATCCCGCCTTCATCGTGGCGGAGCTTTCCGCCAACCACCGCCAGGAGTACGCGGAGGCTGAGAAGCTGCTGCGCGCGGCAAAAGAGACCGGGGCCGATGCGGTGAAAGTCCAGACCTATACCGCGGATACGCTCACTATTCCGTCGCGACGGGAAGAGTTCCTCATCAAAGGCGGGACTCCCTGGGACGGGATGACCCTCTATGAGCTTTACGCCGGTGCCTGCATGCCCTGGGAATGGCAGCCGAAACTGAAGAAGCGTGCTGAAGAGCTGGGGATAATCTTCTTCTCCACGCCCTTCGACAGGACTGCGGCTGACTTCCTGGAGGAAATAGATGTCCCGGCTTACAAGATAGCCTCCTTCGAAATCGTGGATACTCCGCTGGTGGAATACGTCGCGCGCAAGGGTAAGCCGGTGCTTATCTCTACCGGAATGGCAAGCAGGGAAGAGATTGAAGAAGCGGTGCGGACTGCCCGGAACGCCGGCAACAATAAGCTCGCTCTCTTGAAATGTGTCAGCGCCTATCCGGCCCCGCCTGAGGATATGAACCTGCGCACCATTCCCCACCTGTCCAGAACATTCGGAGTGCCGGCCGGTCTTTCCGACCATACTCTGGGCACGGCGGCGGCGGTGGCGGGGGTTTCTCTGGGCGCGTGCATCGTGGAGAAACACTTTACGCTCTCCCGCAAGGAGCCGAGCCCGGACAGCGCCTTCTCCCTTGAGCCAGGAGAGTTCCGGGAAATGGTAACGGCGGTTCGCACGGCGGAAAAAGCGCTGGGGAAGGTCAGCTACCGCGTCACCGAGCCGGAAAAGAAAAGTCGTGTCTTCCGGCGCTCGCTCTTCGTGGTAAAAGACATGAAAACGGGTGATGTCTTCACGGAAGAAAACGTGCGCTCCATCCGGCCCGGATACGGCCTGCCTCCGCGCCACATCAAAGAGATTATGGGAAGGAAAGCGGCGCTGGACATCCCGTGCGGCAGCCCTTTGCGCCGGGAGATGGTGGAATGAGCCATTGAAAGAATTTACCGAGCGCAACAGAGAGTTCTGGGGCCGGTTCACTCCCCGGCAGGGTGGGGGAAAGGTGCTGGTAGAAGAGCCCACCAGCCCGGCAATTACCCACGCGAACGGCATCCTGACCGTTGTTTTAAACCAGGCGAAGGCGGTCACGCCGGTATGGCTCGAAAACCGGGACTGGGATGTCAGTCTGCTCCGGTCTTACGTCCCTTCGGCGCAGATTGTATCTCTCTCGCGCATCTTCCCGCTGACAAAGCTGCGGATGGCGCTGGTGGCTTTCGCCGGTTACCTGAAGGCTTTTGTTACCGGTAATATCCTGGGGTTTAGTTACGACGGCGTGAGATACGGCGATATCGTCTATGATACCTATCTCCAGCAGGAGCAGGTGGCGACGATACGGCGCATTGGTTTCAGGATAGCTTACTATATGTACGGGTGTATCCGCCGGCATGAACTTGTTCACCGGACGTTAAGGGCTGATGATTACGCGGCGGTGCTGGTGGCGCACCAGGTGGGGATTGCCGCGGGGGTAATGATGCGCACGGCGCTGCGCTACGGCTGCCCGGTTTACCTGTGCAAGGGGCACCATCAGATTGCTGTCCGCTATTACGAAGCTTTGGATGAGATATACGAATACGAAGCAAGACCCTCCGAAGAGGATATAGACCGGGTGCTGGCTTCCCTGGGGCCACGGCTGGACGAAGTATATGGGTCCGTGCTGCAAAAACAGGTGTCCGGCGCGGGCACGGCTGACGGGGAGTTTGCCTTTGCCCGGGATAACCGTTACTACACGGACAGGGAATCTTTCGCGCGGGATTTCGGGCTTGAACCGGAGAAGAGGAACGTTTTCGTGATGCTGCACGCCTTTAACGATTTCCCTCACTCCCATTTCCGGAAGATGCTCTTCCGCGACTATTACGACTGGTTTATACGGACGCTCCGCTTTGCCTCCGGCAACAGCCGGGTGAACTGGATTTTCAAGCAGCACCCCTCCGTACGATTCTACCCTGCGCGGGACGTTTCTTTTACTGACCTGTTCCGGAGGCAGCCCGGTAACATCGTTTATCTCGGGGAGGAAACCCGGATTGATACGCGGAGTCTGGTGCATTGCGCCGACTTGGTAGTTACCTGCCTGGGTTCCCCCGGCTTCGAATTGCCCGCGATGGGGGGCATTCCTTCGGTTACCGCCGGCGACAGTTTCTATACCGGGCTCGGTTTTACCCTTGAGCCGGGGACGAAGCAGGAATACTTCGAGCTGCTGCGTGACGCGGACACGGTTGAAAAGCTGACACCTGAGCAGCAGCAACGGGCGCGGGCAGCCTTTATCTGCATCTATCATTACCTGAGGGTGCCGCTCACGGCCTGCCCGGTGCTTTCCATGGCGGAGCTAAAAGACCCTGAAATCGCTGAGTGGTACTGGGATAAGGTGCTCTATCAGTATGGAGCGGAAAAAGAAAAAATATTTCTTGAAATAGAAGTATATCTCCGTCAGATCGCGGGGGCAGAATTCAAGCGATTGACCAGTCAGGATGCAAATTGGAGCGGCCCTTCAGAGGGGGTGAACCTGTCCCGGGTAAAACGGGGGGGTTGACGCTGGAATCAAAAAGTATGAAGAACGGTTTGAAGAAGCTTTTTTTCACGGTATTTTTCCCGGCGATTTACTTGCGCCGGATATATTTACGCAGATTCGGGAAATCGTGCGATAAGTTCTATGATTCGTTATTCGATATTGTGCAGGGCGGCAGCGCTATCGTGGCGGTACCTGACTTCCAGGGGTCGTTCGAAATCGATTTTCGCAGTCACATCTTAAAAATTATCTTGATGAACAAACAGTTCGAGCCGGACCTGGTGAAGCTAGTTAGAGCCCATGTTGACGCTGGTAAAGATGTCCTGGACATAGGTGCAAATATCGGTCTTTATACGGTCCTCTTTTCCAGCATTATCGGCGAGTCAAATAAGGTATTGGCCGTGGAGCCTGCCCCGCTGGCTCTGGAATACCTGCGGAGGAATATAAGCCGGAACGGCTGTGGGCAATCCGTAATCGTATTCGGAGGAATCGCCACTGATGCGAGGGACAGATTCAATCTAAACGTTATCCCCGGCATGGAGGAGTATTCCAGCGTCGGCAGGATTGTCCACCCTTCGGTGCGCGGCAAGTCCCCGGAAACTATCGAGGTTAACGGCGATACGATAGACAACCTCGTCGATACTTTTCACTTGAGACCGGGGTTCGTTAAAATTGATGTGGAAGGCGCCGAGTATCTGGTTCTGAAAGGTGCTTTAGGGACCATAAAAAGGTATCACCCGGTAATCCTTTCCGAGTTATCCGACAGGTTGCTCTCAAGTTGCGGCGCCGATTCGGAAAAGGTAATGCGGCTGATGCATGAGAACGGTTACAGGACTGTAAGCCTCGCCGGGGGTTTTTTGGCAGTCCCGGAGGAAGCAGGCGGGAACTCGGGGGAACGCCATGAATAATATTATCAAGGGTTGGGGCAGGAAGGTGCCTCTGTTGCCGTCGCTCTACTATTACCTCTGGCAGCTTCCCGGTCTGGTAGTGACCAAGGGGCTGCTGCTGGGTAGAGAAAGGTTGACGGGCGAGGAAAAAGGCCTGATAGCAAAGAACCGGCGGCAGTGGCGCAAACTGGAAGTATCCGCCGTTAAAAACGAGGGCTTTGTACTGGTGGATGCGCTCGTCAACGGCTTGCCCGGCTTTTACTACTCCGGGGCCGTCGCGGGTAAATACCTGAGCCACCTGAAAAACAGTGAAACCCTGTTCTTAATCGAAAAATTTTATGTTTCCCGCATCAAGAGGATAATCAGTTCCTACGGGGCTGACGGGTTCATCTCTTTGGACCGGCGGGCGATGGTGCGTGCCGGCGCGGATGCCGCTAAGATTTTCCGTTCTCTGAGCGGCCCCGATGATTTGCTGAAGGTGGAATACGGCGGTGTGCAGGTCGGCGACCTGATTTACGATACCATCCTCAACGAGACCCGTGAGGGTACCGTCTCCCGCCTTGATAAAGAGGTATACCGTCGTGTCCTTGACGGCGTACGGCTTTTCCGGTTCTACGAAGGTATCTTCCGGAAGTATGATATCAGGGCCGTGGTGCTGCGGGACGTGGTCTATTCCAGGATGGGACTGCTGGCGAGAGTGGCGCTGCATCACGGCGCCGAGGTCTACGTGCAGAGGCCCCTCCCCCCGGATATCATCAGGGTGCGCCGCTACACGGAACCGGGCGAGATACATACCTATCAGCACCGGCCTTCCCGCGAGCTTTTCACTTATGTTAATCGGGAGCACAGAAAAGAGGCGGTGCAGGCTGCGGAAAACTACATGCGGGAGCGTATGAATCCGGATGCCCCGATGCAGGACCGGGTGGACGTCTGGAATGCTTACGGTTCCGGCAAAGTGAGTTTGAGTCGAAGGGAAATCGCGGAGCGGCTCGGCCTGGACGGTGATAAGCCGATGGCGGTCATCATGTCCCACGCCTTCACCGATGCCCCCCATGCGAATAACTGGGCCCTTTTCCGGGACTACCTTGTCTGGCTCAGGGAAACCGTTGAATTCGCGAAAAATCACCCGGAGACCAACTGGCTGGTGAAGGCGCATCCGTCCGCCGCCATCTATAATTGCCATCAGAACGATGAAGACGAAGTCACAAGGATAACACAGGGGATTGAGAACCACACCGTGCGGCTTTTGCCCTCGGAAATCAGCACCCGAAGTCTCCTGGAATTCGCTGATGTCATTCTTACCGTGTGCGGTACGGCCGGGCTGGAGTTTTCCTGTTTCGGTATTCCGTGTGTTTTGGCGGGAGAAAGCCCCTATTCCGGCTTCGGCTTTACCGTTGAGCCGAAGACCGGAGAGGAATATTTCCGGTTGCTGGGTAACATCGGGCAGGTCAAGCGACTGGACCAGGAACAGGTAGCGCGGGCGAAAGTGGTGGCCTATATCTACTTCGTCCTCCTGGGAACGGAAACGAGTTTCCTGTCCCCGGAGTTGCTCTATATCGGCAGGCTGGACAGGGAAAAAGCGAGACAGGCGCGGGAGAGTATCGCCCGGCAGGCAGACCCGGAGACCGACCCGTTTTTCGCCAATTTTAAGCAATTCGTTGCTTCCGGTTGCCGGCACCTTGTCCGCGAGCCGGAGTATTACCGAACCTGCTCCAGCGGGGCGGAAGAGAAAGGGGCGGTCACCGGTGCCTGACTCACTGCGAAGGGCGGTCCACCGGGTGCCCCTGCTTTTCCCGCTGTATTATCACCTGCTTTTTACCCCTTACCTCGTGTTGAAAAAGTGGATGATGCTGGGTGGGGAGGGGTTGACCGATGAACAGAAAAGGTTCATGGAAGAAAACCGCGGAAAGTGGCAGAAGTTTGATAAAGGGCTTGATAAAAGTCAGGGCTATGTCCTTATCGATTCCCTGCTTGATTTCCCCAATCCCCACCTGCTGAGCAATGCGGTTATCGGGAAATACCTGGCAAAAAAACGGCGTTCGGGGACTATTTTTCTGCGGCGGCACTGGTACGAGAGACGCGCCAGGGAAATATGCCGTTCCTTCGGCGCCGGTAGTTTTATCGCATTAAATACTTTTTCCATCAGCATCAGGGCATTTTCCGATGCCCTGCGCATCTACCGTCGACTGAGGAGGGGGGAGGAACTCCTGGCACTCTCATATGAGGGACTGCCAATCGGCGACCTGATATATGACACCTATTTGCGCAAGACCCGCGAGGGTACCATCGAGAAGGTGACCCCCGCGCTTTTCCCCTTCCTCTATGACGCGCTCAGGATTAAGGGATTTTATGACCGACTGTTTCAAAAATATCCGGTCAAGGCGGTGGTGCTGGGCGGCACGCTCTATACCGAGCTGGGGATACTGGCGAGAACGGCCATCCGGAAAGGAGCCGGAGTCTATTCCCGGAAACGGCAGCCGCCGTCTTGCTTGAGGGTAAGGTATTATCGGGATTTAAGAGAAGTACGCCAGTTCGATGACCGGCCTGCGGAAGCGCTTGTCGACTACGTTTATCGGAAGCATCGTGAGGAAGCCGTACCTGCCGCCGAAAGATACCTGCAGCGGCGGATGAGTGCGGCCCTCCCCGCGAGCGGGGGAGACGTACCGCAGGCTTATGGTCCCGGCAAGGCCGTGGTGGGCCGTGACGAGATTGTCAGAAAACTTAAGCTTGATCCCGGCAAGCCGATTGCGGTTATCATGTCTCACGCCCTGATTGATGCCGTCCACTCCAACAGCTGGCTGCTCTTCCGCGATTATCTCACCTGGATACGGGAGACCCTGGCGGTGATAGTAGACTGCCCGGAGACTAACTGGCTGTTCAAGCCGCACCCCTCGGCGGCGGCCTATAACTGCAGGCAAAAGGAAGAGGATGTGATAGCCACGGTAGTTGCCGGGAAAAGCGGCCACACCGTCCGCCTGCTGCCTGATGACGTGAATACAAAGAGCCTGCTCGGGTTCGCCGATTATCTCGTCACGGCGCGGGGTACGGCGGGGCTGGAGTTTTCCTGTTTCGGTATACCCTGCGTTTTGGCGGGAGAAAGCCCCTATTCCGGCTTCGGCTTCACCGTCGAGCCGAAAACCGGAGAAGAATATTTCCGTTTTTTGAGAGAATTGCATCAGGTCAAGAGGCTGAATGGGGAACAAATCACCAGGGCCAAGGTGGTTGCTTATATCTACTTCCTCCTGCTCGGAGCGGAGGCAGGGTTTCTCCGCGAGGACATGCCCCTGGCTAATATGCCGATTTTAGGTGAGCTTGATGAAAACATGGTCTGGCAGGAAATGATGGAATCGGTGCATAAACTGGAGCTGAAGACTGACCCTTTCTTGCAAAACATGGAGCAGTTTCTTGATTCAGGGGCTTCCCATCTATTGAGTCGGCCCGAGTTTTATGCTGAAATAGTACAAGAAGGCGGAACGCCGAAAAAATCTGGGACCGGCGCCGGGAGGCGGGGTCAGCGGTGAATGAAGTTTCCGGCGCGGAGGGAACAATGCAGAAAGTGATTTCAGTCCTGGGCGGCGGCGGCCATGTCGGGCTGCCGTTTTGCCTGGTGCTGGCGAATGCCGGTTACCGCGTCTATGGCATCGACATCGCTGAGGATGTCAATAAGATGGTCATGTCCGGGAAAATGCCTTATACCGAGGAGCTCGGCGAGGAGTACCTCCGCAGGGCACTGGAGTTAAAAACGCTGACCATGACCCCGGACATTGCCAGGATTGAGGAAGCGGACGTCGTTGTCATCACCCTGGGCACCCCCGTGGATGAAAACCTGAACCCGCGCATTTCCGGGTTGACCAGGATAATACTGGCCAACAGGTCCCGTTTCAAAAAGGGACAGTTGATTATTCTCAGGAGCACCGTTTTCCCCGGCGCGACGGAACTGATTAAAAAGCTGCTCGAAGAATGCACCGGGCTCATGGTGGGGAAGGATATTTACCTGGTCTACGCTCCCGAGCGGGTACTGCAGGGGAGGGCGATTGAGGAGATAAAGAAACTGCCCCAGCTTATCGGCGCTTTCGATGACGAGAGCTATCAGCAGGCGGAGGAGTTTTTTGCTACCTTCCTGGAGGACCGGTGCTTCCGGCTGACCGCGGCGGAGGCCGAAATCGGCAAGCTGATTACCAATATGGCGCGCTATGTGGAGTTCGCCTTTGCCAACGAGTGCTACCTCATCGCCGATTCCTTCGGCGCCAATGTACACAGCATCATCAACGCCTGCAACTACCATTACCCCCGCCTGGACCTGCCCCGGCCCGGCCCCAACGTGGGCGGGCCCTGCCTGTACAAGGACGGCTGGTTCCTGCTGGAGAGGGTCCCTTACAACGAGATGATTGCGGCGGCCTTCCGCATCAACGAGGGCATGCCGATGCAGATTGTCGCCAAGCTGGAGAAGCTTCCCCACCTGAAAAAAGTGGCCGTCCTGGGCCTGACCTTCAAGGCGGACAGCGACGATACCCGGAACTCATTAAGTTACAAGCTGAGGAAACAGCTGGAAAGGCACAACTACGATATGGTGGTTGTCGACTCCCACCTCCCCGAAACTAACCGCATCGAAGATATCCGGGGCAGCGATGCCGTTATCCTGATGACCCCGCACAAAGAGTTTGCCGACCTGGATGCTATTCTGGGTCTTGTGGCCAATGATGAATGCCTCTACGTGGACATCTGGGGCTTCTGGGAGAAGATGAAATACAAGTCTGAAAACGGGTTTTTCTACGGAAAGGACGCGCGGTGAAAATTCTGGTATGCGGCAGCGAAGGCTCCTTGATGCAGGCGACGATTCCCCATCTCCGCGAAGCCGGGCATGAGGTGAGAGGAGTGGACAGCTTCTTCCGTTACGGGCGGCAGGAGAAACAGAGAGACTACGAGTTCATGGAGGGGGACCTCTGCGATCCTGCGCTGGTGAAGAAGGCCTGTCAGGGGGTGGATTTCATTTTTCAGGCGGCGGCCCGCATCTTCGGGGTGGTGGGTTTTCATAAGCTGGGCGCGGACATCCTATCGCGGGACATCGTGCTGCATCAGAATGTCCTCTGGGAAGCGCTGCGGCAGGACGTCAGGAAGGTGGTCTATATCTCCTCTTCGATGGTCTATGAGCGGGCTACCCGCGTGCCCTCCGAAGAAACTGACGTCGATGATATGCCCGTGCCCCTGACCGATTACGGGCTCTCCAAGCTGGTGGGGGAAAGACTGAGCCGGGCGTTCCAGAAGCAGTACGGGCTGGCCTATACGGTCTGGCGACCGTTCAACATCATCACTCCCTACGAAAAGGGAGAGTCCGAAGAGGGAATGTCCCACGTCTTTGCCGATTTCATCCGCAAGATTGTCATTGAAAAGCAGAACCCGGTGTCCATCCTCGGTGATGGGGAGCAGGTGCGCTGTTTTACCTGGATAGGGGACGTGGCCGGCGCTATTGCCGGGTATTCGCTGGATTCGCAGACGGACAACGAGGCTTTTAACCTGGGGAACCCGGTGCCTACCGCCATGAAGGACCTCGCCCTGAAAATTCATCAGATGGCGCGCGAGAGGGGCATTATAGCCGGTGGTGAAGAGCTGGCTTTCCGGCATCTGCCCATCTATCAGGATGACGTCAGGGTGCGTATCCCGTCCATCCGGAAAGCGCAGGAGAAGCTGGGCTGGGAGCCGAAGGTAAACCTGGACGAGGCCCTGGAGAAATGCCTTGACGTAGCCCTTGGGACGATGAGAAAGGGCAATGGCTGAATCTCCCCTGGTCTCGGTGGTCACCCCCTCGTTTAATCAGGGCCCGTTCATCGAAGAGACCATCCTTAGCGTAAAAAACCAGAGCTATCCGAATATCGAACATATCATTATGGACGGCGGCTCCACGGACAACACCCTTGATATCGTCAGGAAATACGAGGGGACTTACAAAATGCGCTGGGTGTCCGGGCCGGACGGGGGGCAGTCGGACGCGATAAACAAGGGGTGGCGCCAAGCCACCGGCGAGATTCTATGCTGGCTGAATTCCGATGATATTTATCCGCCTTCGTCAGTGTCCGCAGCCGTCCGGTTCCTGCAAGCCAACTCTGAAACCAGTCTCGTCTACGGCGATTGCGATACGATTGATGAGCGCGGCGAAGTCACCGGCAAATGCCTGGCGTATGATTTTGACCTGGAAAAGATACTGTGTAAGGAGAACATGGTGCCCCAGCCCGCGTCATTCTGGCGTCGAGAGGTGCTCGACCGGGCCGGTTTTCTTGACGTCGGTCTGCACTATGCCATGGACCTCGATTACTGGATTAGAGCCAGCCTTGCCGGTTTGAGATTAGAATATCTGCCGCAGACGCTGGCCGCTTTCCGAGTATATCCGGCGACAAAAACGGAGACCGGGGGATACAAAGCGGCGCTGGAGCGGCTGGCGATTATCGAGAAAGTCTTTGCCCGGAACGACCTCAGCAGTCAGGTGAGGGCTTTGAAAGGCAGGGCTTACTCCCGGGCGCATCACCTTATCGGGGTCAATTATCACATGCAGGACCGGATGAATGAGGCGCGCAAGCACCTGTGCCGGGCGGTGCGATACCGGCCCCTGAATGTCTTTAATCTCTCAATTATCGCGCACTGGCTGACTTCATTTCCGGGCAGGCGCTCGCTGGACCTGCTCATCAGGATGAAATCACGCCTGGTCCGGTGAGATGCCTGCCAGGGCCTTCCGGAACTGCTCAACCGCGTTCTGCAAAGTATATTCGCTTGTTACCAGATTACGGGCCTTTTCCGCGATTTTTTCCAGGTCGGGGCTGTCGATAGCCTGAATGATGCCGGCGGTGAGGGGTTCAGTGGTATTATCGGCCATGAGGAAGCCGGTCTGGCCGTTTTCGATAACGTCCGGAATTGCCCCCACTTTGGTGGTTAGCACCGGAGTGCCGCAGGCCATCGCCTCCAGGATAATATTGGGCAGGGCTTCGGTGTAAGAGGGGAGCACGAGCAGTTTCACCCGGTTCAGGTACTCCGGCAATTCTTCATGCCTGATCCAGCCTGCGTATTCCAGCCTGCCCTTCATCTGGGGTTTACCGGCGTATTCCTGTACCCGTTCTCGAAGAGGGCCGTCCCCACCGATAAGAAAGTGAATGTCTCCCCGCCGCTCCGCGAGGCTCTGAATCGCGGTAAGCAGATTGGGGATGCCTTTACCTTCGCTCAACCGCCCGATGTAGGCGACCAGGTTTTCCCTCCGGTCGATGGGTTTCATAATCCTGAAACGCTCGAAATCCAGGAAATGCTCCCGTGCCAGCGCAATCTTCTTTTGATAACGTTCCAGTCGTCGCTCGGCGACTATTTTCGGGGAGTAGACGATAATCCGGCTGGCCAGCCGCAGTACCCATTTAGACATGAACTCCACGATTTGATATCCGGTGCTCCTTTCCTCCCTGCTTATCCCGGCGGGGAAACCGGTCAGCACCAGTATTACCGGGCGGCGCACCAGGCGGGAGGCCAGGGCGGGGAGAAACATGGCTTCCGCACCGATGAAGAAAATCCAGCCGCTGACCCTTCGGGTAGTGGATACCTTCCACGAAATCCGCAGCTGCGTCATGATATAGCTGAGCAGTCCGCCCCGGTGGCGCACTTCAATGATACGGGTCAACCTGTCCTTTTTGAATTCCACCCGTTGCCGGTTGCCGGTGATGACGTAAAGAGACCGGTACATGCTGTGCAGGATGTCAACGAGGTGGGAGAAGGGGACATGGCTGGCCCTGGTATCATCTGCGAGGTTCCCCGGCTTGTCCACGGGGAAAGCGATGATGCCGATGTTGCGCGGTTTATTGCTCATCTATCTTTTGAAATCAATTCAGGAAGATGGGCCTTCAGTCTGGTCAGGGTGGCTTCCTGACTGTAATGTTCCTTTACTTTTTCTCTGGCTTTTTCCCTCAATTCCCGGAGAGAACCGAGGTTCTGAATAACTTTTTCCAGCACCCGCGCCAGGTCCTCGAAGTCCTGAGGCTTAAAAAGAAAGCCGTCGACGCCATCTTCGATAGCGTTGGCGGTCTCCCCGACCCGCGAAGCGATGACGGGCAGGCCCACCGCCATATACTCATAGACGCGGATGGGGTCGGCGGCGCGGTTCAGTTCCTTATCAATCTTGGGCGATACCCCGATATCGAATGCGGAAAGGTAGCCGGGGACGCTTTCGTAGGGCTGGGGGGGAACGAGGACGACTTTTTCTTGGAGGCCTTTTTCACTTACGAGTCTGGGGATGTCGTCAGAGCCGGGCGGGTGCCTGCCGCCGAGCATCACCAGCTTGAGGTTGGGGTGGCGGGGAGAGAGTTTTTCCAGGGCTTCGATGACGCAGGTCAGGCCTTCGTCCGGGGAAATCGCCCCGGCATAGCCGATAACGATATCCTGTTCGCTAATTTTTAGTTCTTTCCTTATCCTTTCCCGGGCGGCGACATCAAAGCGGAACATTTCGGTGTTGATAAAACCGGGAGCATGGACTACCTTGCGGCTGCCGGTTTTTTCCGCGGCTTCCACCAGGTAGCGGCTCACGGCAAAAACGAGATCGGCCCGATTCAGGATATAACGGTAAAGAAAACCCGGCGTGTCATAGTCGCGGGTATCGGTAAGGTCGATGAACAGCGGCCTGCCGAAAAGCTTCGCCATCACCAGCGCCGGGAAGCCGTAGACCACTCCCGGAGAGTGCGCGAAGATGACATCGCTCCGTCCGGCGTATCTCAGGCCGTAATAGAAAATCAACTTTAGAGCGAGGAACTTCAGGACTTTGGGGATGGCGCGGTTCACACTGACGGCGGTCACCTTCAGTTGCTGATTAATTTGTTCGTGGCTGATGCCGAAGCGGGCTGCCGGAAGATAGGTAATGAGATGAGTCTGCGCCCCCAGCTTGCTCAGGACGTCGAGCATGTTTCTGAGACGCGCCGAGCCGCCGATGCCCCCGCTCAGGCCCCGCGGCCCGAAGTAGAGGATTCTCAGGGGTTTACGCTCGCTCTGTGCCGACATTACCCCTATTATAAAGGATTTTCCGGTAAAGCTCTTCCACACTTGAAGCGATGTCTTCCCAGTCGAAATTCTCCCTTACCATTTCCTTGCCCCTCTTACCGAATTTCCGCCTCAAGTTCTCATCCGGCAGTAACTGTTTCAGGGCATTGTGCAGCTTTTCCCGGTCATAGTCTACCACCAGCCCCGCCCTGCCCCTTATCGTATCGGCCAGCCCGCAGCGGTCGGTGACAATGACCGGCGTGCCGCAGGCGAGGGCTTCCAGCACGGTGATGCCGAATATTTCATAGCGCGAGGGCAGCACGTAAACATCGGCATCTACGTAGGCGCCCAGCTTATCACGCTGATAAAGGGCGCCGGTGTAAATGATTTTATCAGTCAAATCCAGAGTCTCGGTAAGTTTTTTCAATCTTGTTAAGTAGCCGTCATCCGGCCCCGCAATAACGAGGGTAACCTCAGCTACTGTCCGGGTGAGTCCCGCGAATGCGTTCAACAGCAGGTCCAGCCCCTTGATTTCATGGATTCTACCCAGGTAGAGGACGATTTTCCGGGTGTCATCGATGCCGTATTTTTGCCGGAAATCTCCCCTGGCAGGCAGGGAGGCGAACTCCGTGAGGTCGATGCCGTGGGGAATGACCGCGATTTTATTTTCGGGAACACCCGCGTCCCGGTATTGCTTCGTTTCCTTGGGGGTCACGGCAATGACCCGGGTGGCATCCCTGAGAATGGTCTTTCCCCACAGAACATCGAAAGCCAGCTTCCATGTCCCCTTGGACATGATGCGGGGCAGGGAGCCGTGCGCCTGGAGGACATAGGGGACGCCGTAAATCCGGGAGTAGCGGTGCATGACCATGTTCGGAAAGGTGCGGTAGTTGTGCAGGTGGATAATGTCAAAGTCCCGTGTCTTTCTGCGCGCGGTAAAGACCATGCCCGGCGTCTTATCGAAGCCGGACAGATGCAGCCAGGTGCGGAAGGCGTGAAACTCGATGCCGTCCATATCCGGCATGAGTTCCGGTCGCAGGTCGTAATCGCTGGTGTAGATGGTAACCTGGTGCCCTTTTTTCACCAGTTCCCGGGACAGGCGGTAGGGCACTTCAGCGGAGCCGCCGTGACGCGGTGAGAAAAGGTTGCTCACCTGCAGAATTTTCATCGCTTAGAAACGGGCGCAGGCTTCGATATTATCGCGGTTCTCCATAATCCAGTCGTAAGCGGCCTTGATACCGGTCTTGATGTCCGTTTTGGGGTCGTATCCGAGAACGCGACTCGCTTTTTCTTTGGAGGCGCGGCGACGGGTGATTTTATCCCAGTCACGCCGGGGAATAAACTCCATGCCCGCGGGGTTGCCGGTAATTTCGTTGATGATATTGGCGATATCGATAATCTTGGTCTCGGTTTCGGAGCAGATGTTGAAGGCGTCGCCGACGGCTTCCGGGACAACCCCCAGCAGCAGGGTGCCGTCCACGATATCCTCGACGAAGGTGAAATCGCGGGTCTCCTCGCCGGTGCCGGTGATGGGCAGCTTCTGCTGGTGTAGCGCCTTGTAGATGAAGTTGGGGATGACGTTGCGGTAAGCGCCGGGAATCTCGCCGGGGCCAAAGACATTGAAGTAGCGGGCGATGGACACGGGCAACCCGTAGTTGTTATAGAAGAAATTGCAGTAAAGCTCGCCGAGGAGCTTGGTAATCTGGTAGGGCGTGTCCAGGTGGATGGAAACGTAGTCTTCTTTCAGGGGCAGCGGCGCCTGGCTCCCGTAGACGGAGCAGCCGGAGGAGGCAAAGACGAATTTGGGCACCTGCGCGAGTCTGGTGTATTCCAGCAGTCTCAGCGTCCCCAGTCCGTTGACTTCGAGGTCGGTCTCCGGGTTGTCCACCGAGTTCTGATTGGCGAAATGGGCGGCAAGGTGAAAGACGAAGTCCGGTTTCTCCCCGAAGGCTCTTTTCAGCACCTCTTCGTCCAGGATATCCCCCTCGATAAAAAGGACGCTGGGATGGATGGGGATGTTCCACTTTTCCGCGGCGGAGAGGTCGTCCAGGACGATGATTCTGGCGGCTTCAGCCTTGATGAGGGCTTTGGTGAGATTTGAACCGACGCACCCGGCGCCGCCGGTAATCAGAACTTTCTTTCCCTGATAGTCTTTAAAGTATTTTTTCATCGGTTTCACTCCTTGAGCTGTGCTTCCCAGGTTATCCGCAGTCCCTCTTCCAGCGTGGCGGTGGGCCGGAATCCCAGGGTTTTTTGCGCCTTTTCGATGGTCGCCCGGCTGTCCCTTACCTCGCCCTTGCGGGGCGGGGCATAGTTCCGCGGCATCTTTCTGCCGCTGATTTGCTCGATGATATCCGCTACCCTGTTGATAGAGGTGGCGGTGCCGGTAGCGATATTGAAGGTTTCCCCCGCGGCGGCCGGGGTTACCGCGGCGAGCAAGTTGGCATCAACCACGTCGCGGATGAAAAGGAAATCGCGCGTCTGCTCGCCGTCGCCGTAGATGGTAATCGGCTCACCCTTTTTGAACTTGCCGAGGAAGATGGAGATGGCGTTGGCGTACTCGCTGGTGTCCTGGCGGGGGCCGTAGATGTTGAAATACCGCACCGAGGCGGTGGGGATGCCGTAGACCTTGAAATAGGTGAAAGCGTATTTCTCCGCCGCGAGCTTGCTGGCCGCGTAGGGCGATTCCGGGTACTGGGGATGGTCTTCATCGATGGGCAGGTATTTCGCTTCCCCGAAGCTGGCCGCGGAAGCGGAATAAACGAGCCGCTCGATGCGGGCCTGGCGGCAGGCCTCCAGCAGGTTGACCATCCCCGTGACGTTCACCTGCATGTCGAAATAGGGGTCGTTAATCGACCGGATATTGCCCACGTTGGCGGCGAGATGAAAGATATATTCCGTCCCGGACACCAGTTTCTCTACCAGTTTCCGGTCCAGGATGTCCCCTTCGACGAACTTTATATAGTCACGGCTCTGCGCCAGATTTTTCATCGTTCCCGTGACGAGGCTGTCCAGTACCGTGACTTCGTTCTCCGGAGCGAGCCGGTCCACGATGTGCGAGCCGACGAACCCCGCCCCGCCGGTAACCAGGACTTTCCTGCCTCTAATTGGTGCTGGCTTTGGCGCCATCTTTTTTCTCCTTGATTGCTTTGTTCAGTATTTCTTCAAGCTGTTCGGCGATTCTCCGGTAGCCGTAAGTCTCCCGCACGAACTTTGTCCCTGCTTCGCCTATCTTCCGCCGCCGTTCCGGCGATTTCAGCAGGGAGATGACTTCCCGCGCCATTTCCGCCCCGTTCCTGACATAGACCACGCCCTGCTCCTCGCCGGGCAGCACGGAGGTGATTCCGCTCAGGGCGGTGGCGACGGTCGCCTTGCCGCAGGCGGCATACTGCACTATCTTGGCCGGAAAGATGTCCATCGTTTTTTCTGTCATCAGGAATGGGTTAATACATATTGTAGCAAGATTCAGGTACTGAGGCATAGTCTCATAGGGTTGAAAACCGGTAATAATTACCTTATCCTTTAGTCCCGGTCCGGAAATATTTTTTTCGAGCAGGGGGCGCTGCGGGCCGTCGCCGACGATGAGCAGCTTCGCTTTCGGGACTTCCTTGAGGACAGCGGAGAATTCCCTGATAAAGCCGTCCAGCCCGCTGAATGGAAACAGCGTGCCGATGAACACGATAATTTCATCTTTATCACTCAGCCTCCATCTGGCAAGGAGTTCCTTGTCCGGCGGGGCCGGCTGGAATATATCCGTATCAAGAGGAAAGGGGAGATATTTCACCCTGCTTTCCGGCACCCCCATGCCGAGGATGTAGCGGTGATACTGGGGGGTATTGGGCAGCACCAGGTCGGCGCGGCGGTAGACCATCTTCTCCAGGAGGCGAGTCACCGGGCGCAGGGCGCGGTAGGGCACCAGGATATTCAGGACGTCTATCGAGCGAAAGACCACGGGGATGTGCGCCTTCCGCGCGGCACGGATGGTCTGTAGACCGTTGGTGGGCACGGAATAGAGGATAACGGCGTCTATTTCCTTCTCTTTGATGGTTTGCCTGATTTTGCGGCAGTGGGTAAAAGAGGCGGAAAAGCGACCCAGGGCGGGAATTTTGACAAAGCCGGGGCGTACCAGGTGGACGGACGCTTTGGGAAAGGCACGGGAGACGACCTCGAACTCCCGGGTTTTCAAGCTGCCGAAGTCAAAAAAACCAGCGCGTTGCCATTTATCTTCGTAGTCGATGGCGTAGACCTGGTGCCCCCGCAGGGACAGCGATTCCGCAAGGAAATGAATGTCAAAGACAACCTTCTCCAGCCAGTCAACCTCATGCACAAAAAGTAAGTTCATGCTTCTTTATTATTTCTCGGGTCTTGCTTTCATTGCCATTACGTTGTATACGGAAGGTGCGGTAGTTAGACCTTTTTGCAAGTCAATTTCGTTAATCTTTTCATGTGTCTCTTCTTCCCATGCCTGTATCTCTAATGCCATGAAGTTAATAACATCGCCTAGATCAACTGTCTTGAACAATCCCAACCACATTCTGTTATCAACAGGTAGAACGATTTCAGGAAGAACTGAAAATAGTATCTTGCTAGCTCCGACCAGTCCATAGGAATATTCACTCATCGTAACGGTTAGAAGCTTCTTCGTCATATCCCAGATTCTATGAGTTAGAATTTTTCTTTCATCGTCGGGCAGCTCAATTAGATATCTCCCTCTTAAATATTGGCTTGCAACCACTGCTCTCTTTATGTCTGTCAAGTCATTCCCAATCTTACCCCAGCATTGAAGTAAAATTTCTTTACCTTCCACGCTCCCATCAACTTTGATTCTTACCCCATGAAAAGGTCCGCTTCTCGTCATCTTAAAGTTTGGCAAAAGGAGTGCTACGCGTTTCACAAAAATATCAGCATCCAGATTCGTAGACTCGTTAATCGTGTTCTTTACAGTTTCATAATAGCTTTTTCCAAAGATGGCCATCGCCTGCCTGATATTTGATGAAGTGATTGCGTTTCCATCCTTGAACAAAACGTCATATGAACCCATTCTTTACCTCGCTCAGTGAAATCCCCCTACTTAATACCGTAATACTGCTTCATCCAGGCAATCGTCTTCGGGATGCCTTCTTCCAGCGGGACCCTGGGGTCGTGTTTCAGGTCCCGGCGTATCCTGGAGAAGTCCATGTGCTTCACGCGGGTGGTGAACGGCTCCGCCGGTTTGTAGGTTACCTTTGAGTCGTCTTTACCGAGGGTCTTGAGGATGAGGTCGGAGACATACTTGATATCGTGCTCCCAGTCCTCCTTCGCGCCGACGTTATAGACCTCGCCCGGATTGAAGTTGTCCACGATATTGGCGAAGGTGCGGGCGGTATCCTCCACATAGTCGAAGATGCGCTTGTGGCCCTGATAGACGGTGTAGGGGATGTCATTTAGCGCTTTATAGATAAAGTTGGGGATGACGCCGCGGTAGGGGGAGTAGTGCTCATGGGGACCGTAGGCGTTCACCGGGCGCACCCGCACCGTCTCCGTGCCGAACATCTCCGCGGAGTTCAGCACCTGCATTTCCCCCACCCACTTGGTGATGGCGTAGTCGTTCATCTGCTTGATAGGTACTTTCTCCATGACGTCTTCGCTCATCTTGCCGTCGTAATCGCCGTAGACCTCGGCGCTGGAGAAGAAAATCATGCGGAACTTCAGCTTCTCCTGCATCCGCAGCATATTCTTGGTGCCGATGGCGTTAGTCTGCCAGAGCTGCTCGTAATAGTCCTCCCCGTTCCAGCGTCCGTACTCCGCCGCCAGGTGATAGACATAGTCGAATTCGCGCCCGGCGAAAAGCCTTTCCACCTGGCGGAACTGGGAGACGTCACAGCGGGTGAACTCCGTCCCCTCGGCGTTTTTCAAGTCGCATACCCACACGCTGTGGCCGCGCTGTCTTAATTCATTGACTAGGTTCGTCCCGATGAACCCCGCTCCGCCCGTAACCAGTATTTTCATCGTGTTGCCTCCAGTATCTCAATAATTCTCCGGCCCGCCTTGCCGTCGCCGAAGGGGTTTTCCCATCTCCGTTCTCTGGCCAGCATCAGCCCGGCGCATTCCCGCATCTTCTCCGGGGAAGCTCCCGCCAGCATATTCGCGCCGACTTCGACTGTCTCCGGCCTTTCCGTGTTGTCCCTCAGGGTGACGCAGGGCACTTTCAGGATGCAGGCTTCCTCCTGCACTCCGCCGGAGTCGGTCAGGATAAGGCGGGCGTTGCTTTCCAGTTGTAAAAAGCTCAGGAAGTCCACCGGTTCGATGAGCTTAATCCCTTCTGCCGTCAGGCCGAACTCCGCCAGCCTTTTCCGGGAGCGGGGGTGAACGGGGTAAATCACCGGAGCGGAGAATTCCCCGGCCAGCCTGCGCAAGCCCTCAAGAATGGCGGAAAATCTAGCCTTTTCGTCCACGTTTTCCTGGCGGTGCAGGGTAACCAGAAAATAGCCGCCGGGTTTAAGACCTAATTCGGTCAATATGTTACTTTTTTTCCCGGCGAGGCCCAGGTTCTGATTGACCGAGTCGACGATGGTATTGCCGGTGACGAAGATTCTTTCGTCAGGGATACCTTCACCGAGAAGTATTTCCCGCGCTTTGGGGGTGGGCGCGTAAAGCTGCTCCGAGAGGTGGTCGGCGAGGACGCGGTTAATCTCTTCCGGCATGGTGCGGTCATGGGAACGCAGCCCCGCCTCGACGTGCCCCACCATGATACGGAGTTTCGCCGCGGCCAGGGCTCCGGCGAGGACGCTGTTGGTGTCTCCCTGCACCAGCGCCGCGTCCGGTTTTTCCCGGTGGAGTACATCTTCAATGCCGATGAGCATTTTGCCCGTCTCCTCCGCGTGAGAGCCGGAGCCGACTTCCAGATTGTATTTCGCCTGGGGCAGCTCCAGCTGCTCGAAGAAGACTCTATCCAGATTGTAGGAGTAATGCTGGCCGGTGTGCAGGATAAAATAGTCCGCTTTTCTCTGTTCCAGCTCCCGGATAACCGGCGCCATTTTGATGATTTCCGGGCGGGTCCCCAGGATGATGGCAATTTTCATAAATCGGTTGTTCTCCCTGTCAGGGCGGTTATTTCTGCCCCAGTATAGCCCACTCCCGCTACTACAGGCAAGATTAACCAGGCGTTATTCGGTTTTTACCGGCTCCAGGTAAACGTCCCTCCCCCCGGTGTTTTTCTTCCCGCCCTGCCCGCCCTCGCGGCCGATTATGCATCCGGCATCACTGTCAACACCTCCAAGCCTTATCCTTGCCAAACAGCCTCTTTTATGCCATACTAGACCGATGTTAGCCATATCAGGCCGTTGCATTGTGGGGAGGCTGCGTTGAGGGGTTTCCGGGTATCCCAGAACTTGCTGACCGTCATTATCCTGTTCATCATTTTCGGCATCGGGTTTTCCCTGCGGGCGGTCTTTCCCCATGACCTTATCTTTAAAGGTGACTGGGTCAAATTCAGCAGCATAGACGCTTATTACCATATGCGTCTTGTTGACAATATCGTGCATAACTTCCCAAGTATCATCGAGTGGGACTATTACCATCTGTTCCCCAGGCCCATTAACCTGAGCCAGACCCCGCACTTTTTCAGCTGGCTGCTTGCCGCTATTATCTGGGTCATCGGTTTTGGTTCGCCTTCCCCGCACCTGATTAACGTCATCGGTGTCTATTATCCGGTGATGCTGGCCGTGCTGACCATTATCCCGGTCTATTTTATCGGTAAGCTGCTGTTTAACCGCTGGGCGGGGGTTATTGCCGCCGGCCTGCTGATGGTGATGCCGGGGGAATACATCGGGCGGAGTATCCTCGGTTTCACGGACTATCACGTGGCCGAAACCCTGTTCACCACCACGCTCATCATGTTTTTCCTTTTCGCAATCAAGACTTCACGAGACCGGGGACTGGGATTAGATCATTTAAAACAGCGTAACTGGGCCGTTATCACCAGGCCGCTGGTTTACAGCGCGCTGGCCGGCTTGTTCCTGGCTATCTATCTCCTTACCTGGGCGGGAGCGCTGCTCTTCGTATTTATTATCACCCTTTACCTGGTGATTCAGTCTATCGTGGACCATCTGCGCGGTCACAGCACGGATTACCTGGGCTTTACCGGGTTCTTCGCGTTCGGGGTCGCGTTAATCATCTCTTTCGGGTCGCTGCCCGGCGGCGGTTTTTACCGGCTTTCCCTGATTGCCGCCCCGGTCATTCCGCTGCTGCTCTTGGCTGTTTCCCGGTTCCTGGCGGGCCGCAAGATGAAACCGGGATATTACCCGATGGCGCTCCTGGGGCTGGGGGTGCTGGGGACGGTTATCTTTCTCGTAGCGGCCCCGGCGCTGCTGAGAACGATACTAAGCCAGTTCAGCATTTTTATTCCCAGGGGCGGGCTGACCACGCTGGAGATGGGCCCCCTGCTCTCGCCGAGAGGGAATTTTACGCTGACAATCGCATTCGGGAACTTTACCTTCGGATTTTTTCTGAGCCTGGGTTATCTGCTCTACCTGCTCTGCTATAAGGACCTCTATAAACGGCGATGGGACTCCGGGGAAAACCTGTTACTGGTCTGGAGCATTCTCATCCTGTTAGCGACGCTCGCACAGCGGCGTTTCGCCTATTACTTCGCGGTCAATGTGGCGTTAATCAGCGGCTATGTCTCCTGGCAGCTTATCTGGTATGCCGGCTTAAGGAGACTGGTGGCCCGGCGCGCTCAAATCTCCAGGATACCTTCCAGGAAAAAAAACAGGGAAAAGAATGTCTGGAAAACGGACACGGGCATAGGCATCTACCATGTGAACACCGTCCTGGCCGTGCTGGTGGTCTTTTTCTTCGTCTTCGCCCCGAATGTCTGGCTGGGGGGAAAATCACTGGATGTGGCTAAAAACGTGCAGTTCGCGCCCCCCGATTCCTGGTATGAAGCCCTCTACTGGATGAGGGACAATACTCCGGAGCCCTTCGGCGATGCCGAGTTCTACTACCGGCATTATGAGGACGGCAAATACGAGTATCCGGAATCCGCGTACGGCGTATTGACCTGGTGGGACTACGGCTATTGGGTGACCCGCATCGCGCACCGTGTCCCTAACGCCAATCCTTCGCAGCCGCCCGGCCCCATCATTGACACCGCCAACTTCTTCCTTTCCCAGGACGAGGCTTCCGCGCAGGGCATCATCGAGAAGCTGGACTCTTCTTACATTGTTATCGATGACCAGACCTTCGGTTCCAAGTACTGGGCGATAGCCGACTGGTCAGGACAGGAAGGGACGAAGTTTTTCGAGGTCTACTATCTCCCTCAGGAGGGCAGACTGATTCCCGCTAATCTCTTCTATCCGGAGTACTATCAGTCTCTGGTAGTGCGTCTCTACGGCTTTGACGGCGAAGCGGTTACGGATATCAGCCCGGTAGTCATCACTTACGAGGAAGTTGTCCAGAACAATGGTGAAACGATTAAAAGAGTCACTGACGGCAAGCAGTTTGATACCTATGAAGAAGCACTGACCTATCTCCAGGAGCATGATTCGCCTAATGTGAGGCTCGTCGGGGGTAATCCATTTGTCAGTCCCGTCCCCCTCGAAGCACTGGAACATTACCGGTTAGCTTTCAGTTCTCCGACCGGCACGATGAAACCGGAAGTCGGTTTTGTGCCCGGAGTGAAAGTATTCGAGTATATCCCCTAGCCTCCCCCGCACATCCCCAAGACAGAAACCCGGAAGCTGTTCCGACTTGTCTAAATCCCCGTGTAATGTTAGAATTAAAAACGTCTCAATACGGGCCGCTAGCTCAACTGGCAGAGCAGCTGACTCTTAATCAGCAGGTTACAGGTTCGATTCCTGTGCGGCTCACCAAAAAACGAAGTCACACATTTCGGAAGGAGTCTCCGCTTCGGCTATTGTAGTTCCATTTTCCGGGCAAGCACTCCTATCTCCTCGAATACCCTGTCCAGTTCCTTCCCTTCCAGCGTCTCCTTTTCCATCAGCCGTTTCACCAGATTGGATAACCTGGGCATGTTCTCCATGATGATTCTCAGCGCGACGCCGTAGGCTTCTTCCAGAATCTGGTGCACTTCCTCATCGATTTGTCTGGCAACTCCATCGCTGTAGTCTCTCTGAAGAGTTCCGCCGGGGCCTTCGCTGTACGTCCTCAGTCCCAGTTTCTTGCTCATGCCATATTCCGTGACCATTCGCCTGGCAAGGTCAGTAGCCTGCTTGATGTCACTGTGAGGCCCGGTAGATATTTCTCCAAAAACGGTCTCCTCAGCGGCATGTCCTCCGAACAGCGTTGCGAGGGTGTCCTTGAACTGCGATGCGGTCATGAAGAAACGGTCCTCAGTCAGCATGCGGGTAAAGCCGCCCATGCCGCCGCGGGCTACGATGGAAACCTTGTGGACGGGGTCGGCATTGGGCAGCATCCGGGCAACCAGCGCGTGCCCCCCTTCATGGTATGCCGTCCGCTCCTTTTCCCTGGGGTCCATCACGATGCTTTTTCTTTCCGGGCCGGCAATAACCCTGTCTATGGACTCTTCAATCTCGTTCATCCCTATGGTGGACTTATTGCGCCGGACGGAGAGGATGGCCGCTTCATTCATCAGCGCGGCAAGGTCCGCGCCGCTGAAGCCGTATGTCTCCCTGGCGATTACCGCCAGGTCTGCCGAAGGCTCTAATGATTTGCCCCTGGCGTAAATCTCGAGTATGGCCTTGCGCCCGTTCAGGTCCGGCCTCTCCACGGTAATGCGCCTGTCGAAGCGGCCGGGACGGAGCAGGGCCGGGTCCAGCACATCAGGACGGTTGGTCGCCGCCAGCACAATCACGCCGATATTGGCATCGAACCCGTCCATTTCCACCAGTATCTGGTTCAACGTCTGTTCTCTTTCCTCATGACTGCCCGGCCCGGCACCCGAGCGTATCCGCCCGATTGCATCGATTTCGTCGATGAAGATAATGCAGGGAGCGTTCTGCTTTGCCTGTTCGAACATGCTCCGCACCCGCGCGGCCCCTACCCCCACATAGAGCTCGACGAACTCGCTCCCGCTTACGGAGAAGAACGGAACCCCTGCCTCCCCCGCCAGCGCGCGCGCGAGCAGCGTTTTCCCGGTCCCGGGGGGGCCGACGAGCAGGACACCTTTCGGGACGCTGGCTCCCATGGCCATAAACTTGGCTTTGTCCTTCAGGAAGGCAACCACCTCTTCCAGGTCTTCCTTGACTTCCAGGGCGCCGGCAACATCATCGAACATAACGAGCGGTCGGTTGGGAGCGGCCAGGCGGGCGCGGCTGCGGACAACCTCCGTCTCCCGGCCGGGGACGCCTCTGCCGCGAAACATCATCGCGAACAGGAAAATCAGGAGCAGCAGGGGAAAGAGCATAAAAGTGAAATCGGATATATTGCTGCTGGTCGTCGTTCGGTAGTCCTCCGGTAATACGAAGCCGAGGTCCTGCAGGTCTGCCAGGCTAAGGTCGCCGATGTCGACTACGAACCTGGCATCTTCTTCCAGGGTATGGTTGACGCCATTAATGTCCCGGATTTCTCCCGGGCCTCCACCGGCGCGGACGATAATCAGCATCTTCCCCGAATTCAGCTCGACACTCTTTATGTCCCCCGATTTTGAGAGAGCTGTCGCCTGGCTGAGGGAAATCTTCGGACCGGTGGGGGAGCAGCCAGCGAACATCAGGAGGACAACGAGCGAGGCTAGGACAACTAATATAAAGCGTGCCTTTCCGCGGTGGTCCATCTTTGAATCCTTGTGCGACTTCTGATATAGCGCCGAATAAATTAAATCGCTATCTTATATCTTATCCCGCTGCCCGCGAACATGTTCCCGCGGGCGATATGCCTCTCCATCTAAAGAATAAGCCCCCGGGTATCAAAAAGTCATATCATTTAGAATGGGAAAATTACAAAATCATGACATTTGTAGAATCGAGCCGATTATCATGGCCGGTTGGTATTGGAAGAAAGCGTGTGTTGGCGTTTAGTGTCCGGAGAAGAACTGCCGGGCGAGGTGAGGGATTCTTAGCAGGCCGCATATCGGGATAACCGGCCAGCCCCCGGTCCGGCAAGGGGATTTGCAGATGCAAAACCGGGTTTTCCCCAGGCGCGCGGTCGATTTATAAGTTCATCAGGGGTAGGACATGCCCGTCCTCATTCCGAGGTGATTTTTTCAGCCCAGCGGGCTGCCCGCTCCAGTTCCCCTTCTTTCAGAGGGCCTTCTCTGTCCTTGACAAAGAACCCTTCGGGAGGCGACACCGGATTAGTGCCCTTCTTCCTGAGGGCCGCTGCGATGCGCGGCGCGGCATATCCCCCGATTTTGATAACGAAGCGCAGCCCTTTACCGACATCCGCTTCATGCATCCTCGTGTCAAATGCGGCAACCCTGATATTCTTTAAAACGTCCCCCGGGATATTTTCGATATATGTCTGTACCGTCTTGGTCGGCCTGAAGCCCTGGGTAGGTGAGCCGATGACCAGGAGGTCTGCCCCGGTTACATCGGCGGGGCGAGCCTCCCCGACACGAAGCACTCTGACCTCCCCGGCAATCGCGCCGCCGATAGCCCGGGCGATTTTCTCAGTGTTCCCGTACATCGAATCGTACACGATAAGTGCTTTTACCGGAGCACCTCCAATCCGGAACTTACAGACAGTCTACCTCGTAATCTATTAAGTCGCAAGGGACTGCCGGCCCCTAATCCAGGAGCGAGGAAGCAATCAGGAACCCGATGAGAGACATGACGGCGATGGGGGGCAGCGCCGGCATCGGCTTGTCTTTGAGCCAGATGAGCTGTATTAAAAAGGCGCTCATAAGCCCCGCCAGGGCAAAGACACCCACCGTGATAGCGCTCGCCAGGCTGGCCGCGAAGAAGACGGAAACGGAGAGGATGAGAGGGAACCCGATGTCACCGCCGCCAAGAATCGAGTACTCCCGCTCCGCCGAGGCCTTCTTTTTCACTTCGCCCACGCGCACATCTTTCAGGGCCAGTTTCCAGTCCCGCAGCTGTTTGGGGAAAACGAAGGCAGGCAAGGCTGCGGTCTCTGAAAACTTATCCGCCATCCAGACCATGAAGCCGAAGCGTACCGCCAGAACATCATATACTGCGATTATCAACATGAATATCACGAAGGTCAGCGGAGAGAAAAGAAAGCCGAAAACCGAAGCAGTCCCGGCAAGCGTGACGAGGAGGAGAAGATCATGGAGCCAGACCCGCGCCCAGAATATCCAGACGACGGCGCAAATTATCGCCAGCGGGTAAGCCGCCGCTGCCGGGAGCACCAGGGCGGCGATAACGAAGACCCCCCAGCCGAACATGAGGCTGAATAGTATCCGGAAGCCCAGCCGCAGCTTGCTCAGGGGGATAAGGAAGAGGATGAGACCCATCACCGCCACCACCCCGAAGAAGTAAGCGGTTATCGGTCCCAGGGAAACATCCGGCGACGTGAACTCGTTCGCTTCGAAAAACAGCTTTGCGCGGTAAGCGCCGTACAGCGCCAGGGCCAGCGCCGCCGCCATCACAGTACCGCTCCAGAAAAAGGGGACCAGTTTCGCTTTCATGCTATTTGAGAAGTCCCGGAATTCTCCATGATTATAGAGAAGGGGTGACCGAAAAGCAAACCTTCGCGCTATTCAGGGTTTGGAATTTGGCTGGAAAGGTTGTCATGGCGGGGGAGCACGGCGACGAAGCAATCCCGTTTCATGTGCCGGAGATTGCTTCGCTACGCTCGCAATGACATTACCAACGAAAACAAATGGGGGCGCTAGTTACCGGACAGGGTTACGGCTTGCCTGGTGTTCTTCCTGAAGCTGCCGCGCCTTCTCTGGGGCAGGTGCGGGGCTTTCTCCGGCGCGGGCCCTGAATAATCAAAGCCCTGCATCGTCCGGCGCTCCAGCGCGGAATCGAGGAGACGTTCCAGGGCGCGTATCTTTTCCGTATCGGCCCCGGTCACCAGGGTAAGCGCGTCTCCGCTGGCGTTCACCCTTCCGGTCCGCCCGATGCGGTGGATGTAATCATCAGTGCTTTCGGGCATATCATAGTTGATAACGTGGGAGATGCTGAGCACATCAATGCCCCGCGCGGCGATATCGGTAGCTACCAGTATCTTGACGGTACCGTCCCGGAACGCGTCTAGGGCGGCCTGTCTCCGGTGCTGCGGCAGGTTCCCCTGCAGCGAAGTAACTCTGTATCCGTCCCTCTTTAGCTGCTCGGCAAGGCGTTCGGCGCGGTGCTTGGTGCGGGTGAATACGAGCACGGAGTCGGTCTCGGTTTTCCTCAGTATTTCCTTTAAAAGCGGGGTTTTCAAGTGCTGTTGGACCGGGTACAGGGCATGTGACACGGTTTTTGCCGGCAGGGTAAGGCCCACCTGTACGGTTACCGGGTCATGCAGTACCTCACTCACCAGGCGCCGGATTCCGGCGGGCATGGTGGCCGAAAACAGCAGGGTCTGGTGCCCGTTCATGATGCACGCCAGGATGTTGCGGATATCGGGCAGAAAGCCCATATCGAACATGCGGTCGGCCTCGTCGATAACGAGTATTTCCAGTCCGGATAGACTCAGGGTCCCCCTCCAGAGGTGGTCCAGCAAGCGGCCCGGGCAGGCTACGACGATTTCCGAGCCGCGGCGCAGTTCTCGTTCCTGCTTATCCGCGCTCACCCCTCCGTAGATGGCCGTGCTCCGGAGTCCGGTATGGCTCCCGAGGCCGTTAATGACCTCGCGGGTCTGCTCTGCCAGCTCGCGCGTGGGTGATACAATGAGAGCCCGGACGCATCCCCGAGGGCCGGAGCGTAAACGTTCCAGGATGGGCAGCACGAAGGCAGCTGTTTTACCGGTGCCGGTCTGCGCCAGCCCGATGACATCGCGTCCCTGCAAAATGGGGGGAATAGCTTGTAGCTGTATCGGTGTGGGTGCGGAATAACCGAGCTCATGCACACCGGCCATGACGCTCGGATGAAAATTAAAGGTTTCGAAACTCATTAAACTCCTTGGTGATATGGTCAAACGCCTGCGTCATAGAGCAGGCGCCTCAAATCATCTGGTATTTCCTTTCTCTTTTTCTGTTTGAACGAACTCTTTTTGATTCGGAGATTCCCGTCGCTCCTTTGTTTGAGAGCGGGAGGGCCTCCACCACGTTTACGACCCGGTTCCCCAGCTTCTTGCCTTCCAGACTATCGATAGCGGCTTTCCCCTCGGTTTTCGAGGTCATTTCAACGTATCCGTAGCTCCTGGTTTGACCGCTCCCGATATATCTGTCATCCATGATGGTTACCGAGGTCACTTCCCCGAAGGCCGTGAACCACTGGAACAGTTCATCTTCGGTTATTTCCAGGGACAGGTTGCCCACATAAATATTCACGGCTCCCCCTTTCTGGCAAATCAGTTGCTTGCCGTAATCTGTGGCGGGTGATACGGTGAAGTCAGAGGCAATGGTCATGGTAAATCGGGATTTATGGGGATTAATATCTGCGCTGTTTGCCCCCGCCGGAACGTCCTCCCCTGCCGGAACCGAACCCGCCGCCGTAACCTCCGCCTTTCCGGTTGGCTGAAAAACCGCCTCCCCCTCCCCGGTTGTCCACTCGGGGGCGGGACTCATTAACCACGATAGTACGGGATTTTAGCATCTTGCCGTTAAGTCCCGCGATGGCTGCTTCGGCCTCGGTCTTGGTTGGCATCTCCACGAAGGCGAAACCCCTCGGCCGTCCGCTGAATTTATCGTACGGAATAGCCACCGATTCCACGCTACCATAAGTACCGAACTCCGCTGAAATTTCTTCCTCGGTAACGTCAAAGGGCAGATTGCCCACATATATTTTCATATCAGTCCCTTTTTCTAAAGATTGATGAGCGAATACTAGCCAAGTCGCACCCGGACCGGTTGCCCAACCCGGGTGCGATTGATGACTTGAGGTTTAGTACCTGTTGGGCCGGACTTTACGGTAGCAATCGCTGCAGTAGACCGGTTTATCACCGCGAGGCTGAAACGGCACTTCGGTGCTTTTGCCGCATTCGGCACATGTTGCCGGGAACATCTGGCGCGGGGCTCCATAACCGCTGTTGCCGCCGCCACCGCGTTCTGACTTCCGCGCCTGGCGGCAGTCCGGACAGCGCTTCGGCTCGTTGGCGTAGCCCTTGGAGCGGTAGAACTCCTGTTCTTCGGCGGTGAAGGTAAATGTGGTACCGCAATCAGAGCATTGAAGTGATTTGTCTTGAAGACTCATGGGATGACCTCCTCTCTTTTTTACTAGTTAGAGTTCGGGTCATCCAATACTTGTGAAGAGACTGGTGAAACAACTTACCTGAAGCTGGTTTTACCCTAAACTTAAACTATTTTTATTATAGCACACATTAAAAATTATGTCCACTATTGTCAAGCGCGGTCTTATTCATACTTGGCTGGTGGGGCAGGAGAGATAGCCGCGGGGGTGGGACAGGGCGGGAAGAAAGCCATCGGGATGGGAAGGGACATTACCTGGAGCCAGCTAAAATCAAGCAAAACCTCAAGCGCGGTTTCATTGTTATCAGTTGCTGTTGTCATTGCGTTTCCCGCAAAGCCAACCCTTCCAACTTTTTTTACCCGGCCGGCCTTCAGGCATCCGTCGTCTCAGGCCCATAGTAACAACCATGCCAATGAAATGTCGTTGTCTCGGGATTTGAGCACGCGCCGGGAAATCCCCACCAAATCCGCACCAAACCACCACCAAAGGGAACGCTAGGAGCACCCTTTGCGGCGGTTTGCCTCCGGTAAAATGCGTCTAGTAGGTCATTATAGTAATCCGAAGGGAGTTCGTCATGAAGAAAAAAATGTTATTCGTCGGTCTGCTCCTCCCCCTGCTTCTCACCATGCTCGCACCGTACCCCGTCCTGGCAAAGGCACAGCGGCCTGAGCCGGTCCCTTTCACCGCTACTGCTGATGTGATGGTGACTGACCCCGGGAAATCGCACGTGGTCGGCGCCCGCATTTTCACCCGGGGTGAGATAATCGAGGGGACGATGTCTGCCGTCCAGGGCTGGCCTGAGCTGGAAGGCGCTTACATGGAAGTAAAGCACAATTCTGAAATTACTCTCTCACCCATGGCAAACGGTGTCGGGACGTATCAGGGAAGCGCCCGGGCGCTGGTTAATGTCTCTCCGCTGGGCGGGGGAAGGCTTTTCGGCATCTACCAGGCGGACCTCTATGGCGAGTACACGGTGATGGACGGGCAGCTGGTCATTCTGTGGGTCCAGGATATGGGCACCTTCTCTGTCAAGGGCAAGGTCGTCGATAAACACGGCGATATGGTTGAAGCCGAGGGGGATTGGGCCGCTGCGCTCATTCTGACTCCCATCAGTCCCACAGACTATACACTGGCCGGTACCGCGCAGCTTGCCGGGGACTATCAGGTGCTGAAACGGTCCGGTAAATAAATAAAAGACTACCGCGCACCCCGGAAGTAACGGAAAGTTTTATGTCATAGGTGGTGCCTGATGGTTACAATTACGCCGGAAAAAGAAATGCAGACTGTACGCTTGCTGGAAAAAGACACCCTCTTCAACCGGGGGGAGAAGGACAAAATCTGGAAAAGGTACTGCGGTTTTCTGGACCTCTCCCTCGAAGAGTTCATGTTAATCCAGAAGCTGCTCCTCCTGGAGCAGGTCGAGCTTGCCGGAAGTTCGGAACTGGGCAGAACAATTATGGGGGAGAAACTGCCCGAGAGTGTCGAAGAATTCAGGCGTATGGTCCCGTTGACCACCTATGAGGACTATGAACCTTATCTCCGCCAGAACCGGGACGAAATCCTCCCCAGAAAATCGGCGATGTGGGCGCATACCTCCGGAAGGACAGGCCAGGTGAAATGGGCGCCCTATTCCGCCGAAGCGCTGGGCAGACTTGCCGATGATACATTGGCGTCGTTCATTCTCTCTTCCGCCACCCGAAAGGGAGAAGTACGCCTTCACGAAGCGGTTAAAGTGGTGCTGAACCTGCCGCCCATCCCCTACACCACCGGCATCATGGGCTATGTTGCCGGGCAGCGCATGCCTTATGAAGCTATTCCCCCCCTTGAACAGGCCGCAGATATGCAGTTCGAGGAGAGGATCAGGGAAGGCTTTCGCATCGCCCTGTACCGCGGCGTGGACTATGCCGCGTCCATTGCCGTGGTGCTTGCCAAGGTCGGGGAGAGCTTCAGCCAGCTAGGTAAGAACACCAAATTTTCTCAGATTACCTGGCATCCCCTGGCGCTGATGCGGATTCTCAAGGCGGTCTTTACCAGCAAGCTGATGAGACGGCCGGTCCTGCCGCGTGATCTCTGGAAGGTTAAGGGGCTCGTATGCGGAGGAACGGACACCTCCATCTACCGGGACCAGATTTACCACTACTGGGGGGTCCAGCCGCTGGATGTGTATGTCAGCACGGAGACCTGCTTTATCGCCATGCAAGCCTGGAACAAGAAAGGAATGACCTTTGTCCCTTATTCCAACTTTTACGAATTCATCCCGGAAGAAGAATGGCTGAAGAGCAGGGAGAACAGGGACTACCAGCCGGCCACTGTGCTCCTGGACGAGGTAGAAGAGGGCAAGATATACGAACTGGTCATCACCAATTTTCACGGCGGGGCTTTCCTGCGGTATCGCATCGGGGACCTGGTGAAGATTGTTGCCCTGAAGGATGAAGAAACAGGCGTGAAGCTGCCGCAGATGGTATTCCAGAGCCGCGCCGATGACGTGATTGACATCGCCGGTTTTGCCCGCCTTGATGAAAAGACGCTCTGGCAGGCCATTCAGAATACCGGTCTGAAATATGCGGACTGGCTTGCCCGCAAGGAGCAGCGGGACGGCAATCCCATCCTGCACATTTACCTGGAACTCCCGCAGAACAAACTAAGCAATGAACCCATCAAGCGGCTTATCGACCGTGAGCTGATGATACTGAACGCGGACTACCGGGATTTCCGCAAGATGACGGAAACCACCCCCCTGATAATTACCCTGCTGGAGCAGGGCGCCTTCCAGAAATACATGCGCCAGAAGCAGGAAGCCGGATTTGACCTGGCGCACCTCAAGCCGCCACACATGAACGCCTCTGAGGCCGTACTTAACGACTTGCTTTCCTGATGCTGAATCGCTAAAATACAACGTTGTGATGAGTGCTTTTTACCAGATTGCACCCCTTTTTGGCTTTGGCCTTAACATTATCCTGGCTATCGCGGTCCTAAGGAATCACCTGCATAGCCGGTCACACCAGTCTTTCACCCTTTTTCTTGCCAGCATGGGGCTCTGGGCCTTGACCATTTTCTGGATGCGTAACAGCAGTACCCTGGCGGAGGCGTTACCCTGGGAAAAGGCCACCTTTGCCATACTTCCCTTCGTTTCCGTTTCGTACTATCATTTTGTCATCCATTTCACGAGAACGAATTCGAGGGCATGGGAAATCCCCCTGGCCTACCTGGGCGCCGTTGTTTTTTCCATCCTGGCAGCTTCAACGGACCTTATTATCGCTGATATGCGGCAAATGTGGTACGGCCCCGGCTTCGTCGGCGGGCCGCTGATTATTCCCTTTACCATTATCTTCTATGGATTCGTTATCGCTGCCCTTATCATGGTCATCCGGACGGGGCGGAAAACATCATCACTCACGGAAAAGACCCGTTACTATTACGTCGCCGCGGGGGCGTCTCTCACCCTGATAGGACTGTTCATTGATATTCTGGCCGCCAGGGGTCTCCGCGTTTATCCGATGGGCATACCAAGTAACATCCTTTTTTCCGCGGTATGCACCTATGCCATCCTCAAGTACCATCTCCTGGACATCCAGGTAGTAATCCGGAAAGGGACCGCTTACGTCCTTGTTTCCGCGCTGGGCACCGGCATTTACATCGGCCTTTTGTTCATCGCCTATACCTTCATCACACATGCCTGGAGCCTGCCCTTCTGGATGAACATGGGTTTCATCGTGGTGATTGCGGTGGGGCTCCAGCCCACGCTGGGCTGGTCTCAAAACCTGGTGGACAAATGGTTCTACCGGGGCAGGTATGACTATTTACAGGCGCTGGAAAAACTCGGGGAAGAGACCAAAAACAGCATTGACCTGGCCTTTATTGCCGGTTCGCTCGTGGACACGGTGGCGTCCGCGATGCGTTGTGGAAATATTACCCTGCTGCTTCCGGATGCGGAAGATAAGAACTTTGTTTCCGTGGCCAGGCGCGGGGATAAAACTGATAATGCCGTCCGCATCCGTAGAGAGAGCGCTATCGTCTGGTGGCTGCAGCGGAGCGGCGACTTTTTAGTCTGGCAGGATATTACGGTCATACCCCAGCTGCAGGCCCTGACCAGTAATGAAAAAGTAATGCTGAATTCCCTGAATGCCGAAATCTTCATACCGGTAATAACGATGGAGGGGCTGCGCGGTGTTCTTATTTTAGGCAGGAAATTGTCCCAGCAGGACTATTCCCCCGAAGAACTCAGCATGCTCCGCGTGGTCACCCGCCAGATGGCAACTACGCTGGACAATGCCCGCCTCTATGACCTTCAGCTAAAAGGTTACCGCGAGCAGGCGCTGCTCGCCAGGCTCGGAATGATAGTATCCTCGGAGCTGGACGTTAATAAAATCTGCGACAAGTTCCTCAAGGAGCTGAATGAGATAGTGCCGGTTGACTATGCCGGGATTATCTCCAGGGAGACCGCGGGTAACGGTCCGGCTGCGGTTTCCACGTGGACCACGGTCCCCGCCCTGAGAGGATGGGACCCGGGTTCAGCCTTGCCCCCGAAAGAGATTACTACATCCCATGCCATCACAGACCCCTCTCAGAGCAGCCACTATGATGAGAGGCTCCGCAAAGCCGGTATCAGGTCTTTACTGCTGCTGCCGATGCACTCCAAGGAGGAGCTCATCGGGTATGCTGTTTTCGCGTCACGCAAACCGGATGCCTACTTCGGGGATAACCTGAGACTGCTCCAGCAGATTGTAATCCAGCTTGCCATCGCGGTGGAAAAGGCAAACCTATACAAACTGGAGCAGGAAGCCAGGGAGGAACTGGAACGCCAGTACAAGGAACGGACGGAATTCATAAACTCCCTGATTCATGAGGTAAAAACGCCCATCACGGGCATGCTGGCATCATCCGAGCTGCTGCGCGAGGAGCTTAACGGGGACACGACGCCGCTAAAGGAACTGGCGGAAAACCTGGATGTAGCCGCCCGTAACCTGGACCGGAGGATCAGCGAGCTGGTAAACTTCGTCCGCCTGCAGAATACGGAGACGGTGCTGCGCGTCAGGAAATCTGATTTCCGGGAGATTGCCAAAACCGCCGTGTCACAGGTGGCGGGCCTGCTGCGCAACAGGGACCAGAAACTGGAGATGGACCTGTCTGCTTCATCCGGTTATGTCACCGCAGACCCGGAGCGAATCGTGCAGGTCCTGCTTAACCTGTTTACCAACGCCAGCAAGTTCAGTGACGCTCATGAGACCATCAGCCTGAGGGCTTTTCCGGAGGGGGACTACCTCATCGTTGAGTTGCGTGACGGCGCTCCCGTGCTGAAAGCAGAGGAAAGAAAATTGATATTCAGCCCGTATAATCGCAACCGGTACAAGTCCAGCGGGGGACTGGGACTGGGGCTTTCCATCTGCAAGAAGCTGGTGGAAATGCACGGCGGAAAGATCTGGGTGGAGAGCGGTGACAGAGGGAACATCTTTAAGTTTTCTCTACCGCTGGCACGCGAAGCGCATAAAGAGAAAGTCAGGACATAATATTGAAAGTTTTACTGATTGAAGACAGCCCGGAAATTGCAAAGGGAGTAGAGCTTACCTTTAAGCTGCGGTGGCCTGATGCCGCGGTTATCGTGGCGGACAGCGGGGCTCAGGGCGTCAAGGTACTGGAAGAAGAGAGGCCGGATATTGTCATCCTGGATATTAATTTGCCGGACATGACCGGGTTCGAAGTGCTGGAGAACATCCGCCTCTTTTCCGATGTCCCCATTATTATCCTGACCGTGCGTGACAGCGAGGTGGACGAGGTCAGGGGGCTCGAAATGGGCGCGGATGACTACATCACCAAGCCGTTCAGCCCCGCTAACCTGCTCATCCGGGTCAAGGCGGTGCTGCGCCGTTCCGGGGTGCAGCATTCTTCTGAAGAGAAACTGCCTCCCCTGGTCACCGGTGACGTCACCATCAATTTTGCCACCCGGGAAGTCTTTGCCGGGGATAAACGCGTCCACCTGACCCCCAATGAGAGCCGCATACTTTACTGCCTGGCGCGGAATGAAGGCAAGCTGGTGACCCGCGAGACCATCAAGCACCAGATATGGGGCAGCGAAGCCAAGTTTATTGATAACGACGCTATCAAGAGATACATCTACCAGCTGCGCACGAAGCTCGGTGACAGCGCTCAGGCGCCGAAGCTTATCCTGAATGAACGGGGCATGGGTTACCGTCTGGTAAAACCATAACGAGACTTAAGAATCCCCACCAAAACCGCACAAAAAACACACCTTAAGTTACCCACTGAAAACCGACAGCAGGACATACCCGGATATAGAATAACAACGTGCCTTACAAGGTTAAGCAAGTCAGTCTAGTCCGGAGAAAGGATAGCGTGCCTGAGATGAGTTCGACAAGAGTGAGACTACTGGTACTGGAAACAGAGGAATTCTACCGGTCACTATATCAGTTGATACCCCTCGGGGAGCAGATTGAGCTTGTCGGAGTTTCCGATAACTGTGATTTCAGCCAGCTGAAGCACAGTATCATCGCCAGGTCTCCGGAGGTGCTGCTTATCGGCATGGGCAAGCTGGAGGATAATATCATCAGTCTCATCTCCCAGTTCCGCAGCGAATATCCGGGTCTGGGCATCGTGCTGCTGCTCGCATCCTACACTCCCCAGCATATAGAAGCGCTGCGGAAACTGGCGGGCTCAAGCATCGGCGGCTTCGCGGTATTCCTGAGACAGTCGCTAAAGAAGATAGACCAGCTTTCCGGCATCGTTCTCTCCAGCAGCTATGGACAGTTCATCCTGGACCCGACCCTCGCCGGCTATCTTTTCTCAGAAAAACCGGAATGCCCCTTCCTGAACCAGTTGACCAACCGGGAGCGGGAAATATTGGGCCTGCTCGCCAAGGGTTACAGCAACATGGCCATCGCCGAAGAGCTTTTCATTGACATAAAGACCGTAGAGCACCACCTCAACAGCATCTACAGCAAACTCCGGGCGGAATCCGATTGCGACCGGAGACACCTGAGGGTCGCGGCAACGCGGGTCTACCTGGAGGAAGTGGGCGCGCTATATTCCTAGCTAACCGGGCAGCATATCCAACCGGCTGATGCGCCGGTGAACATCTTTCTACGGTCCGGAACGATTAACCTCAAGTATATCCTTTTCCTCTTGCTTACCCCGTTCCTTCATCTGCCCTCGGATTCATCATAAAATCGGCCCGTTTCCAACAGGATTCTTCACCAATCTTCTGCTATAATGGGAAAACCGAGAGCATATGAATCAAATGGATCACGTCTCTTGACCGACCCCGGAAATCCGATGGTAACTACCCCGGAAAAGCACGGTATTCTCGCCGCCTGGCAGTACCACCACTACCGGCTGCTCTGGTCCTCCGCGTTCGGTACGTATGTGGGGAGATGGGCCGAGATGGTGGTGGTCTCCTGGCTGGTCCTGGAGCTGACTGACTCGCCTCTCCTGGTAGGCCTGGTAGGAGCGGTCCGCACCGCGCCGATGTTTCTCGGCCCGTACTGCGGCACCATAGCTGACCGCTATGACCGGCGCCGCATCTTGATGACGGCGCAGATTACCTGGGCTGCCGCCTCACTCGTTATCACCGGGCTGTTCTTTACCTCTATGCTTGAAGTCTGGCACCTTTTCGTCCTGACCTTCATCGGCGGTCTCAGCTTTACCTTCGATTTCTCGACCCGGTACGCCGCCGCTTCGGAGATTGTCGGGAGCCAGCACCTGCTACCCGCCGTGTCTTTGCTTTTCGTGGCGATGGGCACCACCAGCATCTTCGGGCCACTGCTTGGCGGGAGCCTGCTCGGGCTTATCGGGCCTGCGGGATGTTTCGCCCTGATAACCGGGAGTTTCCTCTGGTCATATTTCATGCTCTTACTGATGAAAATCAAAGCTCCGGAAAGGTCAAAAACCGGCGGTTCCACCTGGAAAAACCTTGTCCTCGGCCTTCGTTACGTGAAAAATGACCGGGCGCTCCTGGCTCTTGTCCTGCTGGCGGCCCTCGCCAATCTGCTGATTTTCCCTTACTGGTTCACCCTGATGCCCCTCTTCGCCAGCAACATATTTCACACGGGGCCCACCGGCTTCGGGCTGCTGATGGCCGCCATCGGCCTGGGGCATGCCACCGGCTCGGTGATTATCTCTGTGTTACCTGATACCTTTAACAAAGGCTGGCTGGTAATCCGGACCATGGCTCTCTGGTCTATCCTGCTGCTGGTTTTTACCGGCATCCGCCTGTTTCCGCTCTCCATAGTGCTGCTGGTATTCGTCGGTACGGCCCAGGGAATGTCCATGTCCCTGGTGCAGTCTCTCCTGCTCTTATGGTCATCGCATGAGATGCGCGGAAGGGTCTCCGGCTTGCGCGCTTTTGCGATAAGCACCCTGCCCTTCGGCAATCTGGCCGCGGGGGCGGCCGCGGGCGTCTGGGGCGCTCCCCTGGTGCTGGTCGTCATCAGTTGCGCCTCGGTATTGATTACCGTTATCATCGCTCTCTGGGCAAACGAACTGCGCCACCGGGGCAAAGCGTTTTACCAGCCGTTATAGCAATCGGGTCCGCTGTCAGCGTTCTCTTTTTATTTGCACCTGGATTTGGAAAGGTTGCCCTTGCGAGGAGCGGCGAAGCAATCATGTTTCACGTGCCGGGGATTGCTTCCTCCGCCCGCAATGACATTACCCGACCGAAGGCAGACAGGTGTTCCTGAATCTTGACAGTATGAAGTGAAAAGTGTAGCATACGGGTCGCCGGCTTCCCATGCTGGATAGTCGGGAAAGATACGGAGGGAAAGAATGAGCTCAAATGAATCGTACCGGAAGGGCATGGAAACCATGGAGCAGATGCTCGGCGAAAAGTTCATAGCCAGACGCGCGGTGAACATGAAAGGCTACCCCGATTGGGACAAATATGCCATCGAAGTCCTCTATGGCGATGTCTGGAACCGCCCCGTCTTCGATAAGAAGACACGGAGCCTGATTACGGTGGCCGCGCTCCTGGTCCTGGGGAGAGATAACGAGCTGCGTATTCACTTGACCGCCGCTCTGCGGAACGGCGTCACCAGGGATGAAATCGTCGAGTTGATGCTGCACCTCGCCTTTTACGGCGGTTTTCCGGTGACCTCCACGGGACTTAATATCGCTCGGGAAATATTCAGGGAATCCGGTCTGGAAGAAGACTAAAATAATGCGGACCCTTTTCTCGTCATGCGCCCGGCACGGGAAAGGGGTTCGCGGATAGTTCGGGGGGGCAGTTACTCACCCCGGATATACTTCGGATAAAAGTTTTCCGGGATGTTCCCCCCTTTCTTTCCATGATTTTCCCTTGAAACCACTTGAATCGATATTCCCGCTATGTTATGCTTGATACGTTGTAAGTAGAACAAGTTAGTCCTCGCGGTTAGAATGTCCTTTGTTTGATAATAAATAGACCTCTGAGCCTGTTCCCCTAAGGCGATACGCTATGGGGTCCGGCCGGTAGGGTGCGGAGGGAAACGTCTGCGCCTCTCGTGTTTGGAAAGGAGGTCCGGGATGTAGCACGTATTATTTCGCATGGATCGCAGCGTTTATTTTTCACACTTTAGCAAGGAGAGGATATGAAAAAGACAGTCTTTTTACTGGCAGGTTTGTTGACCGTCCTCAGCATGTTCATGGGTTGTTCCTCACAGCCTGCCAATCCCGATATGATACTGGCTACCACTACCTCCACCCAGGACTCCGGTCTGCTCGACGTGCTTGTACCGATGTTCGAGGAGGAGACAGGCTATAACGTCAAGACCGTGGCCGTAGGCTCAGGAGCCGCCCTGGCCATGGGACAGCGCGGGGAGGCGGATGTCCTGCTCGTGCACGCACCAACGTCCGAGCTGCCGCTCATGGAGTCCGGCGATTGCATCAGCAGGCTGCTCGTGATGCATAACGACTTCGTTATCGTGGGTCCCCCGTCAGACCCGGCGGGCATCAGCGGCACCTCCGATGCCGCCGCCGCTTTATCCGCTATCGCCAAGTCAGGTGCGATATTCCTGAGCCGCGGCGACGACTCCGGCACGCATAAGAAAGAAATCAGCCTCTGGGAGAAGGCCGGGGTTGCCCTGTCAGGCCAGAGCTGGTACCAGGAAACGGGTCAGGGGATGGGGGCGACCCTCACCATCGCCTCCGAGAAACAGGGCTATACGCTTACCGACCGCGCTACATACCTGGCGACTATGACCAACCTGGAACTGGAGATTTTTTCCGAGGGCGACCCCCTCCTGCTTAATATCTACCACGTGATGCAGGTCAATCCTGACAAGTCCGATAAAATCAACGGGTCAGGCGGTAAGGCTTTTGCCGAGTTTATGGTGGCCCCGGAAACCCAGGAAGTAATCCGGACCTTCGGTGTGGCCGAATATGGTCAGCCCCTGTTCTTCCCGGATGCCGACAAGACCGAGGCAGACCTGGGCAGTGTCTAGCATGTCAGATGCCCTCCCGGCTACCCCTGTTGGGGAGGGGAGGGCATCTACCTTTCTAAAGGAGGCAGTTCTTGGACCTCATTATTCAGGGTATCGTTAACGCGTTCCGGTTACTTATCCACGCTGATCCTGAGGTCGTCGAAATCACGCTGCTTTCCCTGGGTGTGTCCCTGGGCGCCACGGCTATCAGCCTCATCATCGGCATTTCGCTGGGAACAGTCATCGGGCTGACCCGCTTTCCGGGGCGCAGGTTCCTGGCGAGCCTGATAAATACCGGCATGGGCGCGCCGCCGGTGGTCGTCGGGCTGATTGTCAGTGTCTTCCTCTGGCGCAACGGCCCCCTCGGGTTGTTCAGCCTGATGTACACGCCATATGCCATCGTTATCGCCCAGTGCATCATCTCCCTGCCCATTATCACCGGTTTCACCATGGCTTCCATCCAGCAGATAGACCCCAGGCTGCGCCTCCAGATTCTCGCCCTGGGCGCTTCGCGCTGGCAACTGGTGTGGCTGCTCATCAGGGACACGCGACTGCCCCTGCTGGCGGCGGTCATGGCCGGGTTCGGGTCAATTATCTCGGAGGTCGGCGCCGCCATGATGGTGGGCGGGAATATCGCCGGTGAGACGCGGGTGCTTACCACGGCCATCGTGCTCTCCGTCGGCAAAGGCCAGTTCGGCGTTGCCATCGCCCTGGGCATTATTCTCATGGTCCTGGTCTATCTGGTTACTTTGGTGCTCACCACCGTCCAGCAGAGGAGCAAGGCAAGATAATGGGCGGAGAGACTGATGCGTTGATAGAAGCGGAAGGCCTCTCGGTAGTCCTCGGGGACCAGAAGGTTCTGGACGTACCATCGTTCCGGATAGCGGCTAATGAGGTGCTCACGGTCATCGGCCCCAACGGCTCCGGGAAGACTACGCTGCTGCTTTGCCTGGCCTCGCTGCTGAAACCCGCGGCCGGCAGGATAACCTACAAGGGGATGCCTGTTTCAGGCCCGGGGGTATTTCAGATGCGCCGCCGCAGTGCGGTGGTTTTCCAAGAGCCGCTCCTGCTTAACAGCTCGGTGTGGGACAACGTGACCCTAGGGCTGCGCCTGCGTAAAATCAGGGGAGAAGAAGCGAAGGCCCGCGGTCTGAAATGGCTCGAACGCTTCGGTATCGCCCACCTGGCGAAAAGGCAGGCACGGCTGCTCTCCAGCGGCGAGGGGAAGAGGGTCAGCCTGGCCCGTGCCTTCGTAATTGAGCCGGAAGTCCTCTTCCTTGACGAACCTTTCAATGCCCTGGATAGTCCTACCAGGCAAGCCTTGCTGGAAGACTTTGAGAGCGTCCTGAGAGAGACCAGGGTGACTACGCTGATGGTCACCCATGACCGAAACGAAGCCCTGATTCTCGCGGACCGGGTGGCGGTGGTGATAAACGGCTCCATCAGCCAGATGGGAACTCCGCAGGAGGTTTTTAGTTCTCCGGTAGACGAAGAGGTCGCCGGCTTTGTTCAGGCGGGGAATATCCTGCACGGAGCGGTCAGATCGCAGAGCAACGGACTGGTCTCAATCAGCGTAGAGCGAGGAGAAATCCAGGCCGTATCGGACCTGCCCGCGGGCAGCTGGGTGACCGTGTATCTGCACTATGAAGACGTTACTATCAGCATGCCCCCCGCAGAAACCGGCGCGAGCAGCGCCCGCAATCAACTCAGAGGCACCATCGTAAAGGTGTTTCCGCTGGGCTCCCAGCTTAAAGTCACAATGGACTGCGGGTTCAACCTGGTTTCGGTCATCACCAGGCGCTCCTGGGATGAGCTCGGACTGGAGGTCGGGCGAGAAGTCCGGGCAACCTTCAAGGCTTCATCTGTCCATCTCATCCCGCGCCGTTCCTGAAATCTCCAAAATGTAATATTTTTGTAATATCCACACCCCTTTCTTATATTACTTTGTTATTGGTAATAGGTTACTATTATTCGATGAGAGACTGGTCATAGGGGGGGATGAAACCCGGTTACATTTGTTTGGGGAACGATGTCAGCCGCGCGGATGGAAAGAACAAATCATCGGGAAAACCGATATAGACGGGGAACGGAATAGTGCTCTCAGTGATGAGGACTGCTATAATGTGAGCGCCGAATTGAACTCAAGGGAGGGAAAAATGAAAAAATCGGTCTGCCTCCTGATAGTGGCTGTCCTGCTGCTGGCGTCATCCTGTGCCGGGACCGGGACACCCGCTGCTAAAGGCCCCGTCACCGTCGGCTCAAAGATAGATACCGAAGGTGCGCTGCTTTCCCAGATGATTATCATAATGCTTGAAAAAAACGGATTTGAGGTGGTGGACAAGTCCCAGTTCGGCCAGACCGATATCGTGCGCAAGGCAATTATCAGCGGCGAACTGGATATTTATCCCGAATATACCGGAAACGGCGCTTTCTTCTTCGGCGAGGAGGACTCCCCCGTCTGGAAGGATGCCGGACAGGGCTACCAGCGGGTGAAAGAGCTGGACAAGACCCGGAACAACATCGTCTGGCTCACCCCGGCTCCGGCGAACAATACCTGGGCCATCGCTATCCCGAAGACTCTGGCGGAAGAGGAAAATCTGAGTTCGCTGGAAGACTTTGCCGACTATGTTAATGGAGGGGGCTACGTCAAGCTCATCGGTTCCGAGGAGTTTGTAACCAGCCCGGCGGCGCTGCCCGCCTTCCAGGAAGCATACGGGTTCACCCTGGAGCAGTCGCAGCTGCTGGTGGTGTCCAGCGGCAATACCGCCCAGACGGAGAAAGCCGCCGCCGAGGGTACTGACGGCGTAAATGCGGCGATGGCCTACGGCACGGACGGTTCCCTCAGCGCATTCAACCTCGTAATCCTGTCCGACCCCCGGGGAGTTCAGCCGGTCTATGAGCCCGCGCCGATAGTCCGCGGCGAGGTGTATGACATGTACCCGGAAATCGGTACGATACTGGCGCCGGTCTTTGAAAGCCTTGACCTGGAGACCCTGCAGAGACTCAACGGCCTGATAGCCGTCGAAGGGCAGAACGCCGCCGATGTTGCCGGGGACTACCTCTCAGAGAACGGGTTTTAGCTGTCCCTTACGGGCGATGCGACGATTTTTCAGTCCTGACAGCGTAGCGCTTACCGGTTCTGCCGTAGGCCTGGCATCGCTGCTTGCTGGCTGGCTTACACTCAAGCCAAACCGCCTGGTTGCGGGCACCAGCCTGGACCTGTGGGAGAGCAGCGGCGGGGCCGGGCCATATCTTATCGCGGGACTGTGGCTGGTCTGCCTCGCCATGAGCGTGGTCAATCTCAAGCGCCCGAGGGGGGCTGTTCTGGGGACCACCGCTAATGCCATTCTTATCATGGCCTTGGTGCTCGTCGGGGCAGCCGGCAGCCGTCTCCTCCAGGGAGAGTCGAGCGCAGCAAGGGTATCGCTCGGGGCGGGTTTCTGGGTGAACCTGGTCGGAGCTTACATGGCGGTCTTTGCCGCCCGCCGCCTTTTGTCCGAAGCGGGCGCCTGGCGTCATGCGGTATCCTGGAGCGCGCCGGCGGCTTTTATCCTTCTTCTTTTTTCCGGCTGGTTTCATGACCTCTCCGTCATGCAGGAATACAGCGGCTATCAGCAACGCTTCTCGCAGGAGATGATCCAGCACGTACGTTTATTCGGCACGAGCGTCATTGCCGGTACTTTGTTGGGCATTCCGCTGGGTATCTGGGCGACGAGAAACAAATACGCCGAAAGGCCGGTGCTGTTTACCGTGGGCATGGTGCAGACCGTGCCCAGCCTGGCCCTTTTCGGGCTTCTCATCGCGCCGCTTTCGGCATTGTCCTTTGCTTTTCCCGCTTTAAGAGATTTCGGTATCCGGGGCGTCGGCGTGACACCGGCAATCATTGCCTTGGTCATCTATTCACTGCTGCCGATTGTCCGGAACACCTATGTCGGCCTGCGCCGGGTGGACCCCGCGGCGATAGATGCCGCGCTGGGCATGGGAATGAGCCGCTGGCAGGTCTTCCGCAGGATAGAAATACCGCTGGCGGCGTCACTGGTGCTGGAAGGGGTGAGGACGGCGTCAGTGCAGGCGGTAGGCCTGGCCACGGTGGCCGCCCTGATTGGCGCCGGGGGGTTGGGCTGGTTCGTATTCCGCGGCATCGGCCAGGCGGCGCCCGACCTCATCCTGCTGGGAGCGATACCGGTAATCGTCCTCGCTCTGCTGGTGGATGCATTAATGCGCCTGGCGGTCAGGCTGGGGACGCCGGAGGGAACAAGGGGGGCAGGCCGTTGATAACCCTGGAGCAGGTAACCAGGCGCTACGGGGAGACCGTCGCTGTAGACGGGCTTACCCTTGAGGTAGAGAACGGGGAAGTCTGCGTGCTCATCGGGCCTTCCGGGTGCGGCAAGACGACTACCCTGCGGATGATAAACCGTCTAATCGAGCCTTCGGCCGGGCGCATACTCATCGATGGACGCGATACCGCCGGTATCGATACCCGGAAACTGCGGCTGTCTATCGGGTATGCCATACAGAGCGTGGGGCTGTTCCCGCACCTCACCGTTTTTCATAACATCGCCGTGGTTCCTCAGCTGCTCCACTGGGATAAGCAGCGTATTTCCGGGCGGGTGGAAGAACTGCTGGATCTGGTAGGTCTTGAGCCGGAGGTCTATGCCGGGAAGTATCCCGGCCAGCTCTCCGGCGGCCAGGCACAGCGTATCGGCGTCGCCCGTGCCCTTGCCGCCGACCCGCCCATAATGCTCATGGATGAACCTTTCGGCGCGGTAGACCCGCTTACGCGCGAGAGGCTTCAGGAGCAGTTCCTGCGTATCCAGCGGGAACTGAAAAAGACGGTCGTCCTCGTCACGCACGACCTGGATGAGGCTATCCGGCTGGCCGACCGTATCGCCATCATGGAGGCGGGAAAGCTGGTGCAGTACGATACCCCGGAGGAAATCCTCTCCAGACCGGGCAACAAGTTCGTCCGCGATTTCGTAGGAGCCGACCGGGCATTGAAGCGGCTCTCCCGCCTCAACATCACGAGGTACGTCAAGCCTGCCGCCTCAGTAGGCCTGGACGGAAAGGCCAGAGGCGCCATATCCGCCTCCGGGGACCGCTGGCTGTGGGTAGTGGATGATAAACAACAGCTCATCGGCTGGGTAGACGGGAATCTCCTGAAAGAAGGCATTTCCATTAAGGAGGCCATGGACGCGGGCGATTCCCGGGAAATCGCGCTCTCGGAAAGCGCCACTCTCCGCGAAGCCCTCTCGCGTATGCTGGGGCTCGGGTTCATGCGCGTCCCCGTGGTCGATAACAGCTATCGCCTTATCGGCGAGGTTTCCCTGAAAGATGTTGAGTCGGCTACCTCGGAGGGGGGAGGGTAGAAGCTGTGACCGGGCAGAGAACGGGCCGGTGGCTCGCGCTCATGGTGGCGATGGCGGCATTCCTGCTGCTTGTCGCCAATATGGGATGGTGGGAAGCGGCGCTCCGTTTCCTCTTTCCCGGTGAAGCGTCCGTCCTGCATCCCCGCGCCAGCCTGCTGGTCCTGGTCGGCGAACACCTCCGGCTGGTCGCCATCTCCAGCGCCATTACCATTGCCATCGGCATTCCCCTGGGGATTTGGGTCACCCGTCCCGGCGGCACCGATTTTTTACCCATAGTTACGGATGTTACCTCTTTCGGCCAGACATTCCCTCCGGTAGCGGTACTGGCCCTTGCCGTGCCCGTACTGGGCTTCGGTCTGACGCCCACCATCGTCGCCCTTTTTCTCTACGGGCTCCTGCCTGTGGTCCGGAACACGATTGCCGGGCTGCGCGCCGTTCCGGCGCATCTTCTTGACGCGGCGCATGGCATGGGCATGAGCCGGACCCAGGTCCTGTTCCGGGTAGAGCTTCCTCTCTCGGCGCAGGTTATCCTCGCCGGCGTGCGTATCTCCGTTATCATTAACATCGGGACAGCCATGATTGGCGCGGTAATCGGCGCGGGGGGTCTTGGCTCTCCCATTGTCGCCGGGCTGGTCCGCGATAACCTGGCATTCATCATCGAAGGAGCCCTGCCGGCTGCCCTGCTGGCTATCCTCGCCGACCAGTTACTGGCTAACGTTGAAGGCAGTTTCGCCTATGCCGGAGGACGGGCTTAGCGCCTTCGAGGCTGTCCCCAAAATGTAATGTTTTTGACATTATTCCTGCTGGAATTTTATAACTATTTGATAAATGCTGCGTTATGCTGGGGTGACAAACAGCCGGTAAGGAGCAGGAAGATGCTGACCAAAGCGGAAGTACATCCCACATTACCCGCCGTAAACCTGGAAAGAGCGAGGAAGTTTTACGTGGATACCCTGGGGCTCAAGGTGCTCAGGGAAGACCCCTCGCCGGGGATATTATTCGGCGCCGGTGAAGGCACCGCAATCTACCTTTACCAGAGAGGGGCAACCAAGGCAGACCACACCGAGGCTGAGTTCAAGGTCGATGACGTCGAGGTCGAGGTGAAGGAACTTAAAGCCAGGGGTGTCAAGTTCGAGAAAGTCGAAATTCCGGAAATGGGCATCAAGACCGTGGATGGTATCGCCTCGATGGACGGTTACCGGACCGCCTGGTTCAAGGACACTGAGGGTAATATCCTTGCTATCTCGAATATGTGAGGTAGACACGGGTTCCGGCAGACACATTTTAAGAAAACTCATCGGAGGCCCTCAGGCGTTTGAACGTAATCCTGTTCTTCCCCGCCGGAACGTTCCCCCCGGTGGATTGCGGGCATGAGTGAACAGGCAGAAGGGCTGCGGGAAGCCTGTTCTCTCCGCTCCCGGGGCGGGCGCCTGATTCTGCTGGCGACCATCATTGCCAGCGGGGTATCCTTCCTGGCGGGCAGCGCTGTGCCGGTAGCTTTGCCGCGGGTACAGGCGGAGTTCGATACCGTGCTTGCAGGCATCCAGTGGGTAGTAAACGCCAACCTGCTTGCTCTCAGTTCACTGATACTTATCGGCGGCGCACTCGGAGACCGCTACGGTCGCAAGCGGATATTCATCTCCGGCATCGCGCTCTTCAGCATCGCCGCGTTTTTTGCCGGATTTGCTCCGGCTATTACCCCGTTGATACTGCTCCAGGCTCTGGGAGGAATCGGCGCCGCGATGATGGTGCCCCAGAGCCTGGCGATTATTAACGACTGCTTCGAGGAGGGCGAGCGCGGCCGTGCTATCGGCCTGTGGGCGGGGCTCTCCGGAGCGATTGCCGCCGTCGGGCCGCTGGCCAGCGGCTGGCTCGTAGACAACCTTTCCTGGCGCTGGGTATTTTTCATGATGGCGCTGATAAGCCTGTTCGCCCTGGGCACCGCCGCCAGGTTCGTCCCCAGGTCCGTGCGCGCAGGTGACGGTCACCGGCTTGACTGGCAGGGGGCAGTTCTGGTCCTGCTGGCGCTTTTCGGCATAACCTACGGCCTGATTACCGGTCCGGGCCGGGATTGGGGTTCCGCGGATGTCCTGGTCAGCCTCGGTGGCGGGCTGGCGGCCTTTGTTCTCTTCATCTATCTCGAAAATCACCGCCGGCAGCCGCTGGTCCAGCTCAAGATATTCAGGAATCCGCTGGTGGCCGGCGCGAATGCGGTTACCCTCCTCCTCTATTTCGGTCTGAATGGAGTGCTCTTTTTCACCGTGCTGAACCTGCAGCAGGTGCAGGGCTTTTCCCCCACGGAAGCAGGCCTGGCCCTGCTGCCCCCAATCGTGCTGATTACCGTGCTAACCGGTCCTTCCGGCGCCGTGGCTGACAGGATAGGGCCGAGGCCGCAGATGATTATCGGGCCGCTGCTGGTATCCGTGGGTATGGCGCTGCTTGCCCTGGCCGGAAGAGACGCCCCTTATATTACCGCTTTTCTTCCCGGGCTGGCGCTCTTCGGCATCGGTATGGCGGTTGTTATTCCCGCCCTCACCAAGTCTGCCCTTTCGGTCCCCCGCGCCTTTTCGGGCTCGGCATCAGGCATCAACAACGGCGTCTCCCGGGTGGCGGGGCTGCTGGCCATCGCGCTACTCGGGGTGGTCATCCTCACTGCTTTCAGCGCCCGGCTGGCGGATTCGCTGGCCGGGTCAGACCTGAATGCGGAAGAGCAGGCCTGGATACTCGAACAGTACGAAAAACTCGGCGGCATTACCATCCCGGACACTTTCGATGAAGCCGCCCGGGAACAAGCGCTTGTGATTATCCAGGAGTGTTTCATCGGCGGCTTCCGCCTGGCGATGGCGGCATGCAGCGGGCTGGCTCTGGTCAGTGCCGCCGTGGCCGCGGCGACCATCCGGGATACCGGGTTGAAAAAGGCAGACCGGACCGTTTTTTCCGCGTGAGATAAAACGTTCCGCCGTGTTTGGCAATACCGGAAAATTTACGGGTTTTGTTTTCACCTGGTTGGCGGGGAAGAAAAGAGCAGCTGTGCGGGCGGGTAGGGTGGGAAGAAAGGCAACGGGAGGGGTGGAGGTATTACCTGGAGCCAACCAAAACCGGATAAAACCAATTTATAAAACAATAGCTTTGTCCGGTGAGTAAGTGTATAATCCTTACCGAGAACGTCAGGGCCGGAGACAGCGATGAATGCCTATTCAAAAATACCGGTGCGCCTTGGCAGGCTTGAAGAGCTTGCGAGCAACCTGTGGTGGACGTGGCACCCGGAGGGACGCGCCCTGTTCCGGGCGCTGGACTATCCTCTCTGGCGTCAGAGCGGGCATAATCCCATCCAGATGCTCTATGAGATTACCCCCGAGAAGTTGAAAACCGCCGCCGAAGATGCCACCCTCATGTCCCTGTATGAAGCCGCCGTGTCCGCCTTTGACAACCGGATAAATAACGGTGGTTCCTGGTACGCGGCCAGGTATCCCGGAACGCGGCACGGGACCGTGGCATACTTCTCCATGGAGTTCGCCTTGCACAGTTCCCTGCCGATATATGCCGGGGGTCTGGGCGTCCTCGCGGGAGACCTTTGTAAAGAGGCCAGCGACCTCGGGATACCGATGGTGGCCGTCGGCTTCATGTACCCGCAGGGGTATTTCCGGCAGCGCATCTCGGCGGAGGGGTGGCAGGATGAGGAGTATGACCAGCTGGATTTCAGCAAAGCCCCCGTAACCGCCATATCCGGCCCGGACGGCAAGCAGTGTCTGGCGGAGGTGCAGCTGAAGGACCGTACCCTGCACGTCGCGGCGTGGCTCGTGCGGCTGGGTCGCGTGGACCTCTATCTCCTCGATACCGATGTCAAGGAAAACCATCCCGAAGACCGGGTGCTGTCTAACCGGCTGTATACCGCCGACCGGGAGCACCGGCTCCAGCAGGAGATTCTGCTGGGTATCGGAGGGGTGCGTGTCCTGCGCGCCGTGGGAATCGAACCGGCAATCTGGCATGCGAATGAAGGCCATACCGCTTTCATGATGCTGGAGCGTATCCGGGAGGAAGTGGAGAAAGGCACCGCCTTTGACCGGGCGGTCGAAGCCGTGCAGAAGACCTCCGTTTTCACCACCCATACGCCGGTGCCGGCAGGCCATGACGTCTTCACTACTGAGCTGATAGAGCGGTATTTTCAAAACTACTGGCCGAAACTGGGGACTGACCGTGACACTTTCCTCGATTTGGGCAGGTTCACCGGCAGCCGCGACAGTACTTTCAATATGACCATCCTCTCGCTCAAGACTTCCGGATTCCGCAACGCGGTGAGCGAACTGCACGGCAAGGTGACACGCCGGATGTGGTGTAACCTCTGGATTGACTGTACCGAAGAAAACGCTCCCATTATCAGTATCACCAACGGGATACACGTGCCGACCTGGATAGCGCGTGAAAACCGTCAGCTATTCCATAAATATCTGGGGCCGGACTGGGTACGCAGGCTTGATGACAGGGAGCTCTGGAAATATTTTGAAGACATCCCGGACAGGGAGCTGTGGAACGCCCACCAGGTCCTGAAGAGGAAGCTTTTCCACATCGTTCTCGAGCGTGCTCAGCGCAGATGGGCCCGGAGCGATGCCACACCCCAGCAAATCCTGGCGATGGGCTCCCTGCTGGACCATGATACCCTGACCATCGCCTTCGTCCGGCGCTTCGCCCAGTACAAACGTCCAGACCTGCTTTTCTGGGATGTTGACCGCCTGAAGCGCATCGTCAACGACCCCTGGCGTCCCGTCCAGATTATCTTCGCGGGTAAGTCCCATCCCGCCGATACATCTTCCAAGATGCTGCTGCAGCACGTACACACCATGGCCAGGGACCGCGGGTTCCAGGGGAGAATCGCTTTTCTTGAGGACTATGACATGAGGCTGGCGAGATACCTGGTGCAGGGTGTTGACGTCTGGTTGAACACGCCCCGGCGTTTGCAGGAAGCCTCCGGGACAAGCGGGATGAAGGCGGTCCTGAACGGCGTGATGCACCTGAGCGTGCCGGACGGCTGGTGGCCGGAAGGTTACAACAGCAATAATGGCTGGAGCATCGGGGATAGCGAGCTCCGGGATGGTATCCAGGGAGAAGATAAAGCAGATGCCGAAGCCCTCTACCGCCTCCTCGAAGAGAAGGTGGTCCCACTCTATTACGAACGGGAAAGGGATGGCCTCCCTCGCGCCTGGGTGGCCATGATGAAAAGGTCCATCAGTTCCATGGTCCCGGTATTCAATACACGGAGGATGCTTAAGGAATATTGTGAGGAGATGTACCAACCGGCCAATAACACTTAACCGGTGGAAATGGCTTCTGGAGGTAAGATATGCCGTTTAAAGCATACTACCTGACAGCTGAGGGCGGCCTTCAAAAAGACCTTACCCGAGAAGAAATCGTTACCGTCTTTAATTCCGGGAAAGGTCTGCTCTGGGTGGACGTCACGGAAACAACGGAAGAGGACGGCAGGTTTCTTGAGAAGAAGCTGCTCTTCCACCACCTTGCCGTTGAAGACTGCATCAGCACCCAGATACACCCCCCCAAAATAGATGATTTCCGGGAATACCTTTTCATCATTGTCCACGGCATCAATCACACTCTCGAATCGGAATACGTCGAGACCGCCGAGCTGGCGCTGTTTCTGGGGGATAACTTCGTCATCAGCAACCATAATTTTCCCCTCTACAGTATCAAATCCGTCCAGCAGACAGTTGAGGAGACGGGGCTTTCCATGACGCGCGGCGCCGACTTCCTGGTCCATGCGCTTGTTGACGCCCTGGTGGATAACGTACTGCCTGCCATTGACGCCATGAGCGATGTGGTCGAGGAAATAGAGGAAACGGTAATCCGCCATCCCCAGCCGGTTGCTCTGGACGGTATCATGAAACTAAAACGTTCAACATTAAAAATACACCGCATCATGGCCCCCCAGCGCGAAGTGCTGAACCGCCTGAGCCGCGGGGAGTTCCCGGTGATAAAGACCGAAAGCCAGATATTCTACCGGGATATTTACGACCATGTGCTGAGGATTGAGGACCTGAACCAGAGCAACCGCGACCGCGTGGACAATGCCCTGGCCACGTACCTGTCTTCGATAGCGAACCGGCAGAATGAGGTGATGCGGGTCCTGTCTGTGGTGGCCACCATCTTCCTGCCGCTGATGCTGCTCGTTGGTATCTACGGCATGAACTTCGATTATATGCCGGAGCTGCGCTGGAGGTGGGGATACTTCGCCGTCCTGGGGGTTATCCTGCTGGTCATCCTGGTAGTCGTCTGGCGGTTCTGGGCCAGCGGCTGGTTTGCCTGGGGAAAGCGGCACATTGCCTGGAAGAGGCCCTTTAAAGTCAACGGGAGCAGGATTCGCGGGAGAGGGCAACGCAAGGAGGGGTGAATCATTGGCTGGAAGAAAAAATAGTTATAATATCCCCGGGGAGAGAAACAATGGGACCGCTTGAAGGCAGGGTGCGCGTCGCCATTGAAAACGTAAAACCGGAGATTAACGGGGGGCGTTTCCCGGCCAAGGCGATTGCCGGTGACAGGGTGACCGTTGGGGCGGATATCTTCGCTGACGGGCATGATATCCTTGCCTCCATGCTTCTTTACCGGCGGGAAGACGAACCGGGATGGACGGAAACCCCGATGCGCCTCATTGTTAATGACCGCTGGCAAGGCGATTTCACCTGCGGGGAAACGGGGAGTTACCGGTATACCATCACCTCCTGGGTGGACGAGTTCCGGACCTGGTGCAGCGACCTCCGAAAGCGGGTCGAAGCGAAGCAGGAGGACATCGGCATTAACCTGCGCATCGGGGCGGGAATTATCAGGAATGCCGCCGCGCGGGCTCAAAGTACCGAAAGAAAGCAGCTCACGCGGTGGGCGGAGGCGCTGGAATCGGATATTACCGGGCTGGAAGATAAGATAAAGCTGGCGCTGAGTGTTGAAGTGAGCGCCCTGATGGATAAACACGCCGACCGCAGCCATGCCTTCACTTACCCGAAGGAACTGGCGGTCTCAGCGGAGAGGAAGAAGGCCGGGTTCAGTACGTGGTATGAGATGTTCCCGCATTCTTGTTCCGGCACCGGGGAACACGGCACGTTCCGGGACTGCGAGGCCCGCCTCCCCTACATCGCCGGGATGGGTTTTGACGTACTCTATTTCCCGCCTATCCACCCCATCGGCTACACCAACCGCAAGGGGAAGAACAATGCCGTCATCGCAAAAGAAGGCGAGCCCGGCACTCCCTGGGCCATCGGCAGCGAGGAAGGCGGTCACAAATCCATAAATCCGAGGCTGGGTACTCTGGCTGACTTCCGTCATCTGGTAGCGGAAGCGAAAAAATACGAAATTGAAATCGCCCTTGATATCGCCTTCCAGTGCTCGCCGGACCACCCCTACGTCCGGGAGCACCCGGAGTGGTTCCGCCGGCGGCCTGACGGCACGGTCCAGTATGCCGAAAATCCCCCCAAGAAATACCAGGACATCTATCCCCTGAACTTCGATACGGATAACTGGCGGGAGCTTTGGGAGGAGTTGAAAAGCGTGGTGACCTACTGGGCGGAGCAGGGGGTGCGCATTTTCCGCGTGGATAACCCCCATACCAAGCCCTTCGTTTTCTGGGAATGGCTTATCTCCGAAGTGAAAAGGGAGTATGCGGACGCCATCTTTCTTGCCGAGGCGTTCACCCGTCCCAAGATAATGTACCGTCTCGCTAAGCTGGGATTTACCCAGTCTTACACCTACTTCACCTGGCGGACCAGCAAAAGCGAGATTACGGAATACCTCACCGAGTTGACGCAGACCGATGCCGGGGACTTTTTCCGGCCCAATTTCTGGCCGAACACGCCGGATATCCTGCATGCCTATCTCCAGACCGGCGGGCGGCCGGCTTTTATTACCCGCCTGGTTTTGGCGGCCACGCTGAGTCCCAACTACGGCATCTACGGCCCCCCGTTTGAACTGATGGAGCATATTCCGCGTGAGCCGGGCACCGAGGAGTACCTGGATTCGGAGAAATATGAGATAAGGCTCTGGGATATCGGGAAAGAAAGCAGCCTGAGAAACCTCATCACCCGCGTTAACTCTATCCGCAGAGAGAATCCGGCGCTGCAGAGCAATCATAACCTCTGGTTTAATGCCGCAGATAACGGTCAAATCCTTTGCTACAGCAAGCACACTGATGACCTTTCCAGTATAATACTGGTTGTGGTGAACCTGGACCCGCACCACGGGCAATCGGGCTGGATTAACTTCCCCCTGGAGGCATGGGGACTCGATGTAAGCCTCCCGTTTCAGGCCCGTGACCTCCTGAATGGCGGGGACTGTTCCTGGCAGGGGGAATGGCAGCAGATTGAACTGGACCCGGCAGCCAGCCCGGTACGGGTATTCCACGTCACGCAGAGTCCGGGGTTGTGAATAAGTCCCGAACGAGGGAAAGAAGGTAATAAAGATGAAAAACCCGGTCATAATCATAGCGAATACCAGCCAGACCGAGATGGAAGCCCTGGCTAAAGAGCTCCAGAGTGAGGGTTATGAGACAGTGGGGGCCGTCAGCACCGGTGAGCTCGATAAGGTGCTGCGGAGCAAGAAAAACTACGCGCTGGCGATAATCGATATGTCCGGTTTTGACGAGAGCATCTGGGAGCGCTGCGCCCGTCTTCAGGAGGCTAAAATACTCTTTATTGTCATCGCCCCGCAGCGCAGTCCGGTAGTCCAGCGTAACAGTATGAAATACGGGGCCAGCGGGCTGCTCATGAAACCGCTAGCTACCAAAGAGTTGATTGCGCATATCCGCGCGGCCCTCGGTGATTGAGCATGGCGAAAGACAGAGGCATGATACCGGAAGACAGCCAGTTCTGGTATAAAGACGCCATCGTCTATGAGCTCCACGTGCGCGCTTTTGCGGATAGTGACGGCGACGGCGTGGGTGATTTTACCGGGTTGATTGACAAGCTTGATTATCTGGAAGACCTCGGGGTGACCACCATATGGCTGCTGCCTTTTTATCCCTCTCCTCTGCGGGATGACGGCTACGATATCTCCGATTACTATAACATCCAGCCGGTCTACGGAAATATGACCAGCTTCAAGGCTTTTGTCGATGCGGCGCACAGCCACGGTATCCATGTCATCACGGAACTGGTCATGAATCACACCTCCGACCAGCACCCCTGGTTCCAGCGGGCCCGCCGGGCGCCTGCGGGGAGCAGTTACCGCGATTTCTATGTCTGGAGTGATACTCCTGACAAGTACCGTGACGCTCGCATCATCTTTAAGGACTACGAGACCGCCAACTGGGCTTGGGACCCGGTGGTCCGCCAGTATTACTGGCACCGCTTCTATTCTCACCAGCCGGACCTGAATTATGAAAACCCTGCCTTAACGAAAGCCATCCTCCGGGTGATGGACTTCTGGCTGAAGCTGGGCGTAGACGGGATGCGCGCGGACGCCGTTCCCTATCTTTTCGAGCGCGAGGGAACCAACTGCGAAAATCTGCCGGAAACCCATGCCTTTATCCGGGAGCTGCGCGGGCACATCGACAGGAAGTTTAAGAACCGCATCCTGCTGGCCGAGGCTAACCAGTGGCCGGAGGATGCCGCCGCCTATTTCGGCAAGGGTGATGAGTTCCATGCCGCTTTTCACTTTCCCATTATGCCCCGTCTTTTCATGGCCCTGCGCATGGAAGACCGTTTCCCCATCATCGATATTCTGCAGCAGACGCCGCCGATTCCGGAGAACTGCCAGTGGGCGCTCTTCCTGCGCAATCATGACGAACTGACGCTGGAAATGGTAACCGATGAGGAGCGGGATTACATGTACCGGGTCTATGCCACGGACCCGACGGCCCGGCTTAACCTGGGCATACGCCGGCGCCTGGCGCCGCTGCTGTCCAATGACCGCAAGAAGATTGAACTGATGAACAGCCTCCTGTTTTCTTTGCCGGGGACTCCGGTCATCTACTACGGGGACGAAATCGGCATGGGGGATAACTTCTACCTGGGTGACCGTGATGGTGTGCGCACCCCCATGCAGTGGAGCTCGGAAAGGAATGCCGGCTTCTCACGCGCCAATCCGCAGCGCCTTTACCTCCCGCCGATTATAGACCCGGAGTACCATTACGAGGCGGTAAACGTGGAGAACCAGGTGAATAACCCGGACTCTCTCTTCTGGTGGATGAAACGTATCATCGCCCTGCGCAAGCGGTACAAGGCTTTCGGGCGGGGCAGGATAGAGTTCCTTACCCCGGAGAACCGCAAAGTCCTGACCTATCTGCGCCGTTATGAGAATGAAAATATACTGATAGTGGCAAATCTTTCCCACCTGGCGCAGCAGGCCCTCCTGGACCTTTCCGAATTCAAAGGCTGGCGGCCTGTCGACCTCTTCGGGCGGGTGGAATTCGCGCCTATCCTTGACGGCCGGTACTATTTCACCCTGAGCCCCTATGGCTTTTACTGGTTCGCCCTGGAACCGGAACCGGAACCGGCCGAGGCCATGCGCCCCCGCGCCCGCCCCGCGAAAGAAGCCCACGAGGTCGTCGCGATACGGGAGTCGGAGGAGAGCCTTTTCGCTAAGAAACAGAACTGGTTTATCCTTGAGGCGGTATTACTGGACTACGCAAAAAGCCAGCGCTGGTTCCGGGGAAAGGCCCGGGAAGCCTGGGCCGCGGAGATACAGGATATAATACCTGTTCGCTTTGACGGCTCGAATGCTTATATTACCCTTTTCCAGGTGGACTATGCCGAGGGTGAACCGGACACCTACCTCATCCCGGTAGCTATTGTCACCGCCGAGCGGGGGGATAAAATCTGTGCCGATTATCCCAGCGCCGGTATTGCCAGGCTGAAGGAGCGGGGCAAGGACACCGAACGTCTCCTCTTCGATGCCATGGTTGATGCCGGTTTCTGCCGGATGTTACGGAAAACCGTGGGACGGCGTCGCCCGTTGCAGGGCAAGTTCGGGGAAATTGTCGCTTCACCCACCGGGTTCTATCGCCGGACCCGTAATCTGCCGGAAGCTGACCTGGCGCCCGTTCCGATAAAGGTTGAACAGAGCAATACATCCGTCGTCTATGGCAACCGGCTTATCCTCAAGCTTTACCGTCGCCTTGAAGAAGGCATCAATCCGGATGTGGAGATAGGCCGTTTCCTCACGGAGAACACGCCTTTCATTAATATATCGCAGGTGGCCGGTTCTCTGGAATACCGCCGCGGACGCAGGAAACCAATGAGCCTGACGGTATTGCAGAGCTTCGTTCCTAACGAAGGTGACGCCTGGCAGTTTACCCTCGATTTCCTGGCGCGTTACTTCGAGGAGGCGCTCGCCCACCCCACGGTGCAGGCCCCGCCTCTCTCGCGAAAACCCCTGCTCTCATTGCTCAAGGAGCCGCCGCAGCTGGCCATGGAGACCATCGGGCCTTACATGGCTTCAGCGCAACTCCTGGGCCAGCGTACCGCGGAGCTACACATCGCCCTGGCTTCAGGACTGGAGGACCCCGAGTTCGCGCCCGAGTGGTTTACGACTAACTACCAGACCTCCCTGTACCAGTCGCTGCGCGGTCTGGCGATACGTACGCTCCAGCTGGTCAGAGAGCGCATCCGCCACCTGCCGGAAAACCAGTCCGAAGACGCGCGGTCGTTGCTCGCCCTGGAAAAGGGAATCATCGAGCACTATGATATGGTACGCCGGCAGAAGATAAAAGCGGCGCGCATCCGCTGCCACGGCGATTATCACCTGGGCCAGGTGCTGAATACCGGCAGTGATTTCGTTATTATCGACTTCGAGGGTGAGCCGGCGCGTCCCCTCAGCGAAAGGCGTCTGAAACGCTCCCCCCTCCGCGATGTCGCCGGGATGCTGCGCTCCTTCCATTACGTGACGCACAGCGCCCTGATTAAGAAGGCGCCCCTGCTGGCCGAGGCTGAAGGGGCCCTCCCCCTGCTGCAGCATTGGGCCCAGTACTGGTATACCTGGGTATCGGTAAGTTTCCTGAATTCTTACCTGGATATCATGGCGAATACGGGGCTGCTGCCGGAGAACCCCGAGCACCTGAAAATCCTGCTGGACGCTTTCCTGATTGACAAAGCACTGTACGAGGTCAGCTACGAGCTGAACAACCGCCCGGACTGGGTGATAGTCCCTCTTCAGGGCATCCTGCAACTGCTGCAAGGGGAGGAATAGTCCGATGGTACCCGAGAAAGGCAATATTGCGCCGGTCGACTATGATGTCACTCTCCTCTCGGACGATGACCTCTATCTCTTTAACGAAGGTTCTCACCACCGGCTTTACCAGAAGTTCGGAGCCCACGTCATGACTGTAGATAAGGCGGAAGGGACTTACTTCGCGGTTTGGGCGCCCAATGCCAGGGAGGTAAGTGTCATCGGGGACTTCAACGGCTGGAACCGTTCCCGTCATCCCCTGCGCTCAAGGGGAAGTTCCGGCATCTGGGAAGGATTTATCGGGGGTGTGAGCAGCGGGAATATCTACAAGTATTACATTCATTCCCATCAGCGGAACTACCGGGTGGAAAAGGCTGACCCTTTTGCCGTTCTCAACGAGACTCCCCCCCGCACCGCCTCCATCGTCTGGGACCTGACCTATGACTGGCAGGACGCCGAATGGCTCGCGCAGCGGCACGAAAGAAATGGGTTGAACTCCCCCATCTCCATCTACGAGGTACACCTCGGTTCGTGGCGGCGCATCCCCGAGGAAGGAAACCGCTATCTGACCTACCGGGAGATTGCCCCCAGGCTGGCGGAACATCTGGAGAAGACGGGCTTCACCCACGCGGAATTCCTGCCGGTGATGGAGCATCCTTTCTACGGCTCATGGGGTTACCAGACCACCGGCTATTTCGCCCCCACCAGCCGCTATGGTACTCCCCAGGACTTCATGTACCTGGTGGACTACCTCCATCAGCACAACATCGGCGTTATCCTGGACTGGGTGCCGTCCCACTTCCCCAGCGATGAACACGGGCTGGCTTTCTTCGATGGAACGCACCTTTACGAGCACCAGGACCCGAGGCAGGGCATCCATCCCGACTGGAACAGCTACATTTTCAACTACGGTCGCAGCGAGGTGAAGAGCTTCCTGACCAGCAGCGCCCTGTTCTGGCTGGAGAAGTACCACGCGGACGCGCTGCGGGTAGACGCCGTAGCCTCGATGCTATACCTGGACTACGGGCGCAAGCAGGGCGAGTGGATACCGAACAAATATGGCGGCCGGGAAAACCTGGAGGCCATTACCTTCCTGAGAGAGTTCAATGAAGTGGTCTACGAAAGCTATCCCGACGTCCAGACCATAGCTGAAGAGTCTACCGCCTGGCCGATGGTCTCTCGCCCTACCTACCTCGGGGGCCTGGGCTTCGGCATGAAGTGGGACATGGGCTGGATGCATGACACTCTCCAGTTTATGACCAAAGACCCCATATTCCGAAAATACCATCATAGTAATCTGACCTTCCGCATGATTTATGCTTTCTTCGAGAACTTCGCCCTGCCTCTTTCTCATGACGAGGTCGTTCACGGGAAGGGCTCACTGCTGGGGAAAATGCCGGGTGACGACTGGCAGAAATTCGCCAATCTGAGGCTGCTCTTCGGCTATATGTTCGCCCAGTCCGGAAAGAAATTGCTCTTTATGGGCGCGGAGTTAGGGCAATGGCGGGAGTGGGCGCACGAGGAAAGCCTGGAATGGCACCTGCTCCAGTACGAGCCTCACGCGGGCCTCTGCCGGTGGCTTGCCGACCTGAATACGCTTTACAGGACACAGCCCGCCCTTCACCAGCTGGACTTCGACCCGGCCGGGTTCGAGTGGATTGACGCCAGTGATATCGAGCACAGTACCGTCAGCCTCATACGAAAAGGGCGCGACCCTGAAGACGTCATCGTGATAGTCTGCAACTTCACTCCGGAGACGCTTAACGATTACCGCGTCGGCATGCCCTTGGAAGGGATATGGGGGGAGGTCCTTAACAGCGATAATCCCAAATATTACGGCAGCGGCCAGATAAATCCGGACGATCTGAAAACGGAACCGGTCATGATGCACGGGCGTCCCCAGTCCGTTAAGCTCACGGTCCCGCCTCTGGCGGCCGTATTCCTCATGAGAAAGGGATAAGAAGGGCTGCCGGAAATTCGGCTGTTAAAAGGGACAGGGGCAGTCCACCGTCGCTTGTTTCAGATTCCTTCCCGGTGAAAACGTTGCGCCATCGGCGGGTAGCACCTTGAGGGAGAATTATCCGTGTATCCTGCCAGAGCAGCCCGCCGGAGGGGAGGGTGCCCGCCTTACTCAGACCGGTAAAAAAGCGGGGGACGACCACCATCGCGTGATCCCCCTGGTACCGGCGGGCAAAGGCGCAGACATTTTCCCTTTTTACCCCGGTCACGCGCAAAGGCAGGTATTCCCCGTTCTGGAAAAGTTGCCTGTTATCCCTGCGGGTATGCAGCGCTTTCCATGTGAGATATAATTTAATCCTGCCGTCCCTCCAGGATTCGAGCATCTCGGAGATAGATGGTCCCCCCTGCGTTATGGCTTCCAGGAGCGCCATCCGTTTGGAAAAGTCCACCGGACGGCGGTTGTCCGGGTCCACCATGCTGAGGTCCCATAGCTCCGTCCCCCGGTAGAAATCGGGCACGCCGGGCGAAGTTATTTTTAAAAGCAACTGGGAAAGCGAGTTCAACATACCGTAAAAGGATATTTTTTCCTGGAACTCCAGGAAATCTTCGAGGAACCGGTTTTCCGCGGTTTCCTCCAGAATCACATCGATAAAATAGAGCAGCGAACCTTCATACTCCGTGTCCGTTTTCCGCCAGCTGGTAAAGACTTTTGCCTCGCGCGCGGCTTTGAGCATGTAGTTTTTCAGTCGCGCTTGAAAATCTTTTACTTCATCCCGGTGCAGTGGCCAGGCGCCGAGCATGGTCTGGTAGAGCATGATCTCGGTATCTGGTTCAGGCACGGGCAGTCCCTTCACGAGCGTCTTTTTCAGCCGGTTCTGCCGCGTCCAGAATGCCAGTCTCTCGGCCCATTCGCCGGGAACCTCCGAAAGGACGTTAATCCTGGCGCGGACGTCCTCGCTGCGCTTGCTGTCATGGGTAGAGGTGGCGTTCATAGTGTGGGGCCGGCGGCCCGCGCGCTGCATGTTCCAATTGTGGAAATCTTTGCAGGAAACTCCTCCCGTTTCAGGCTCCCCGCCGACCTCATTCAGGGAAATGAGGCGGTTATAGTTGTAAAGCGCGGTATCCTCGAAGCCCTTGGCCATGACCGCGCCGGTAAGCTGCTGCCAGCGCCGGACGAACTCCAGCCACGCTTTTTTCGCCTCCCCGGAAATATTTTCCGGAAATTCCAGCAGTAAAACCCGTTTCAGAAAGCGCAGGGCAGCCTCAGAACAGGAATCGCGGGCTGCGGCTTCCTTGACCGCACCCTCGATATAGCGGCGGTCGCCGGGTGCCACCGGCGCTTCGCGGATATAGGTGCGGTATACCGGAAGGCAGGCAGTCACTTCGATAATCGCATTTCCGGCCTCGTCCGCCTCCAGGTCCGGGGAAAGATGGGCCAGCCAGCGTCCCAGGGCCGCGCTTTCCTCCGGGAAAAGCCCCGCCATGACCAGCTTTTTCTTCCCGTATACCACCTCGGCGAATGGTTCTTTTCTCCCGGCGGCGTTTTGATAAGTATCTCCCAGGGATTCGAGCCCTTCCCCGTACACGAACAGAGAGCTTAAGGCCCTGGTAAACTCATAACCGGTAGTACCGCATACCGGCCAGGCTCCGGGGAGCTCCTCATCGCCGGAGAGTATCTTCTCGACGAGAACGTAGAAAAGGCCGTCTCCTGAACCTGAGATCTTCAGTTGTAAACGCCGCAGGTACTCCAGCGGGTCGTAAAGCCCATCGATGTGGTCGAGGCGCAGGCCGGTGACGGCGCCCTCCCGGACAAGGCGAAAGATAAGGGCATGTGTGGCCGCGAATACCTGCGGGTCTTCTACCCGGATTCCCGCCAGGCCGTCGATATCGAAGAAGCGCCGGTATCCCCCTTTCCCGGACCCTTCAAAGTCCAGCCAGTTCGTATCGAAGAAGGCGGCATAAGCCGAGTCTTTCCCTTTCTCCTGATAATCTTGCCACCACGGGTTCTCCGGACTGGCCGCCATGTGGTTGGGAACGATGTCCAGAAGCAGTCCCATGCCCCGCTGCTTAAGAGCCAGTGACAGGGTATGGAAATCCTCTTCCGTGCCCAGTTCCGGGTTGAGGCGGGTGGGGTCGGTGACGTCATAGCCATGATTGCTGCCCCTCCGCGCCTTCAGGGCAGGAGACGCGTAAACATCGGTAATACCGAGGTTATCCAGGTAATCTATCAGCGCCGCCGCGTCACGGAAACGGAAGGTGCTGCTGAACTGGAGCCGGTAAGTCGAGACAGGGATGCGCGTACTGGCGGGCATTCAGCTCACCCTTATTTTAAGCTGCTCGCCCAGGGCCTCGAAGGCTTTCAGCCACGCTCCCGCAGACGAATCGCCTTTGCTGGCCCTTTCCTTGAAGCCCGGGTAATCGTTCTGAAGCATGTGCCAGAAAACATTCTGCATCTTCCAGAGGTCTACGATAAATGGCGTGGCATGCACCAGCTTCACCCCGGCAACCAGTCCGCCCATGACGTCCATATCCGCTGGCGCGGCCGCGAGGGCGGAAATCATTCTTTCCAGGTTCTCTTTCAGCTGGAACCCGATTCCGTCGTTGTCCAGGTCCACCTTCCAGGAACGGGCGGTTTCAACGAGAGTCGCGATGTTGTCCGTGTCCATCGGCTCTTTGCTGACCGCCCGGTGCAGGTCGATGTTAAGAATCAGTTCCGCGGCGGCGTGGAAAGCCTTGGGCACCGGCCCTCCGAGCTCGGAGAGAAACCGCATCGGCGGATAATGTGTCTCATACAGCTGGCGGTAGGCGGTCTCAATCTGGGTCATCGTAGACTCCAGGATATAACCCAGTACCTTGCGCTGCTGGTCCCGGAACAGCGATTTCAGGGAATAGGACGTGCCGCCGAAATGTTTGTCCAGGAGGCGGATTACCTCAGTAAAATCAGCGGAAGCGCAGGTCTGAACCGTTTCGCTGACCATTTCCCCGTAGTCCTCGTCCCCGCGGTACTCCCTGATCCCGGCATTAATGATATGGTCCCCGAGGTGAAAAACCCCGAAGCTCAGGAGCGCTGATTCGCCGGTTATTTCCGAAACTATCCTGGAGCGCCCCACGGCCAGCCGGGCTTTACCGCACTCGGAGGTCCGGTAATCCTCGCTGGTGATATTGTAGCAGTAAATATTGGCGAGGTTATTATATTCTTCGAACATGGAGCTTATCGCGTAATGGGCAACTACCGCGTTGAGGTCTACCATTGCCGGTTTCACCTGGTTTTCGTAGATGCGGCGTCCGTCTCCCTGCTCCGGGACGTTGCTCTTTGCCCTTTCCAGGATTTCCAGGAAGCGCTTCTCGGTACCGTCACCGAACAGTTGCTGCGCCAGCTGTACCACCCTTCCCGCGTACTGTATCACCTGTACCGTTTCAATACCGGAAATGTCATCGAAAAACCAGCCGCAACTGGTGTACATGAGCATGGCATGGCGCTGCAGTTCCAGCAGTTTGAGGGCCGTGGTTCTATCGGCTTCGTTCAGCTCGCGGCTGGCGTGCCCGGAGAAGAACCGGCCGATGTTATCCGGGGAACGGTCGAGGATGATATCGATATAGTCGTCGCGGGCCGCCCAGGGGTCCTTCAGATACTCGCGGGCTTTGGCTTCGTACCTGCCGGCCATATCATCGCGCAGCCAGTCAAACGATTCCCGGAGGGGCGTGCGCCAGGCCTGGTTCCACCCGGGGTGGGCGCCGCTGCTGTCTCCGCAGTCGCTCCACCAGCGGTCGATACCGTGGATGCAGCTCCATGAAGTCTTTTCCACGATTTCCACCTCATGGGTGGGCGGGTATTTTGCCAGGTACTCACCGTAGTTGGTGATTTTCGCCAGCCTGTTTTTTTCGATATGGTTGAGAGCGAAGGCCAGCGCCATGTCTCCGAAACGATGATGATGGCCGTAAGTCTCGCCGTCAGTGGCGATGTGGACCAGCTGCGGCCAGTCCCTCTCCTCGGAAAAAGCCTCGTTGAGCCTTTTGGCGAAGGCTTCGCCGCTGTTGAGCATATCCCCGAAGGCGATGTTCTGGGAGATGGGGCCGTCATAGAAGAAGAGGTTTATCTTTCGTCCCGAGGGCAGGTTGGCGAGATAGGCCCGGGAAGGGTCGATGCTGCCGTTGCTCAGTTCCTTCCATTTTTCCCTGCCTATCGGGCGCACCCGTTTCGCCTGGTGCGGCGCGAGAATGGTGAAGAGGATGCCCGTGTCCGCCAGGATTTCCAGCGTTTCCACGTCTACGGCCGTCTCCGGCAGCCACATCCCTTCCGGGCTTCGTCCGAAGCGGCGCTCAAAATCACGGATTCCCCAGATTACCTGGCTATAACGGTCCCGGTGGTTGGCAAGTGGCATAATCATGTGGTTATACGCCTGCGCCAGTGCCGAGCCGTGCCCGGAGAAATTATCCCGACTCTGCTTATCCGCTTCGATGATGGCCTGGTAGACCTCCGGGGCTTCCTGCTCCATCCAGGCGAGAAGCGTCGGCCCGAAGTTAAAGCTCATCTTCGCGTAATTGCTGGCAATCCGGACGATGAAACCACGGGCGTCAAGGATTCGGGAAGAGCCGTTAGGCTCGTAACTTTCGGAGGTTATCCGCTCGTTCCAGTCGTGATAGGGGTAAGCGGAGTCCTGAAGCTCAACATATTCCAGCCAGGCGTTTTCCCGCGGCGGCTGGTAGAAGTGGCCGTGGATGCAGATATAACGTTCCATCTATCCCTCCCTCCGGAGGAGGACAAAGGATTGCCGGGGCAGCTGCACGGTACAGGCACCGCCGGCGATAACCGCGGCAGCGGTCCCGCCTTCTCCTCCCCACCCGGCATCGGCGGAGTCGAGCAGCTTCCGCCAGCGTCCCTCCGGTAATTGCAGGGCTGCTGCGCCGTCTTTGTCCTCCAGATGATAAAGAATAACAACTTCATCGTTTTTTTGCCAGCGGTGTACGAGCACCACCGCATTCTGCTCGTCGCCAGCCACCTCAAGGTTTTCCCCGCCGGAACAGTTCAAGGCCGGGACTTCCCTGCGGAGGCGGATAAGCTCGCGGTAAAAATCATTGAGTAGCCTGTGCTGCTGTTTGTCGCACAGGCTGCGGTCCAGTTTTGCTGAAAAGTAGGTAGTCTCGCTCTGGGGGTCGGGGATTTCTCCCTGCCAGGCGAAGGCGGCGAACTCCCGGCGTCTCCCCCGGCGCACCGCGTCGACGAGGCCCGGGTCCGTATGGCTGACGAAATAGGGGAAAGGGGCGGTCTCAGCGTACTCTTCCCCCATGAACAGCAGGGGAATGAACGGCGAGAGCAACACCGCTCCGGCGGCGAGTTTCAGGGCCTCGAAAGAAACGAGGCTGCTTAACCTGTCGCCGAGGGCGCGGTTACCAACCTGGTCATGGTTCTGGGAGAAGACCACGAAATGGGAGGGGGGAATATCCCGGGAAGAAGTGCCGTGCCGGCGCTGGTGATAGGGGGAGTATTGGCCGGAGTAGACGAAGCCTTCCCGCCATGCTTTGACCAGATGCTCCGGTTTTCCGAAGTCCTCATAATAACCCGTCTTTTCTCCGGTGAGGAGGGTGTGAAGCGCGTGGTGAAAATCATCGTTCCACTGCGCATCGAGCCCGTAGCCGCCTTGTTCGCGCGGGCGGACCAGGCGGGCGTTATTGGCGGCGCTCTCCCCGATAAGGTAAATCCTGCGCTTTAGGCGCTTGGCCTCTTCCCGGACACTTTCGGCCAGCTCCTCGATGAATGTGTAAGCGGAAATATCCAGTATGGCATGCAGGGCGTCCAGGCGCAGGGCGTCGATATGGAACTCACGGAACCAGTAGAGAGCGTTCTCGATGAAAAAGCGGCGCACCTCGTCGCTGCAGGCCCCGTCAAAGTTAAGGGCGGCGCCCCAGGGTGTCTGGTAGCGGTCCGTGAAGTAAGGGCCGAAGCGTGCCAGGTGGTTCCCCTCCGGGCCGAGGTGGTTATAGACCACGTCCAGGACCACCGCGAGGCCGTGGCGGTGACAGGCGTCGACCAGCCTCTTCAGGCCAACCGGACCGCCGTATGAGTCCTGGGGCGCGTACGGATAGGCGCCGTCATAACCCCAGTTGCGTGTACCGGGGAACTGAGCTACCGGCATCAACTCCAGAGCGGTGACGCCGAGTTTCCTGAGCCGGTCTATTTCTCCGATAACCGCAGCAAAGGTGCCCTCCGCGGTGAATGTGCCCGTGTGCAGTTCGTAGAGGATGTACTCATCGAGGGGAATTCCGCGCCAGCCCCGGTCTTCCCAGTCATAACCGGTGTCGACCACCTCGGAGGGGCCGTGTATACCCTCCGGTTGAAAGCGTGAAGCCGGGTCCGGGTATTCGGAGCTTCCGTCCAGCCGGTAAAAATAGCGGTTCCCCGCGGCCACATCCTCCGCGAGCGCGCTGAAATAGCCGCAGCCGTCCTTCTTTAACACCACCATCCTCTCCCGGGGAGCGACGATGTGCACGTCAACCCTTTCCCGAAAGGGTGCCCAGACGGCAAAGCGGGTACCGTCATGCCCCCGACAGACGGCGCCGGGCATAATACAAGCTTTCATTTCCTCTTTTGCTTCCTGAGCCTGTTTATCTCTTTCAGAGTATCACGTACTTCCGGCAGACGGCAAAGCTCTTCAAGGGAATAGCGGGCTTTGCGGCACCAGTTGGGGTTATCTTCCGCTGTGCCGGGTACGTTCTGCGCTTCAGTTTCCAGCCAGAGGTCCTCCAGGTTCACCAGGACGGACCGTGCCCGGCTCGCCCCCAGGAAGGCCAGGCATGCTTCCAGGACGGTCCTGACTTCTTCTTCTTTGCCGGAAAGCCAGCCGCTGCGGCGCAAAGAGGTCGCCAGAGCGGATTTTATTTTCTGTCGTTCCCTCTTTTCCTCCCGTGCGCTCCTGGCGTTCAGTAGTCCCAGCTTGAGTCTTTCCGGGATGTCCAGACCCCCCCAGAATGAAGCGAAGGGCGGCATATCGTGAGTGTTCAGGCTGGCCACCGAATCTCGCGGGGGCTGCCGCAGGCCTCCCGGCAAATCACAGGCCAGCTCGTAATGCAGAACGTACATTCGCCGGAGCCCGTGGCGGGACATGGCCGGTCTTACGTATCCCGGCACGGTGCCCAGGTCTTCTCCAACTATAATGCTCCCGTGCCGGTGTGATTCGAGCGCCAGAATGGCGTAAAGCTCCTCGGCGTGATAGCGCACGTAGACACCATGGCGGGCCTCCATGCCTGCGGGAATCCAGAAGAGACGGTGCAGCCCCATCACATGGTCGATTCGCAGCATCCCGGCGTGCTGAAGGTGGTGATGGATGTAGGCGATGAAGTGCCGGTAGCCTCGCTCCCTTGTCTTTTCCGGATGGAGCGGAGGAAACCGCCAGTCCTGCCCGTGGCTATATACCGGGTCGGGCGGGGCGCCCGCGGTGGCGTCCGGGGCGAAACTGTCCCGCTCCCGCCAGGTGTCATATCCCTGCGGGTGGGCACCCAGCGGCAAATCGAAATAAAGAGTAACATCCTTTCGGCGGGCACTCTCTGCCAGGCTTTCTACCTGCCGGTGCGCCTGCCACTGCATATAAGCGTATGTATTGCGCGTATCCTCGTCATAGTCATCCTGACGCAGTGAGCCGTCGCGCATGGAGGCCGGCCAGGACGGCCAGGTGGAGCCGCGTTTTTCCATGGCAGCCCGGAAGCGGGCATAGTCTTCCACCACGGGGTTATGGCGCAGAAAGGCCTGAAATTCCTCGAGGCGACCGTTTTTTTGCCGCAACAGGTAGCGGCAGCACGCCTCCAGGATGCGGCGTTTCAGTTGTGAAACCCGTTGATAGTCCACGAGTGGTGCGTTTTGCAGGGCTTGAACCTCAGGTCGGAGCTCTTTCCGTAATGCCTGAGCCTCGGCGCAATCAGTCATCTCCGGCACGTCATCAACATCGATGTAGAGCTCGTTCCAGAGCAAGCGGCTCACCGGGGAGTAGGGGCTTGGCTCGAAAGGCTCATCCAGGAAGGTTGGCAGCAGGGGCAGCGTTCCCAGCGCCCTCCCGCCCTTTTCAGCGACCATCCCGGATAGTGCCTTGAGGGTGGAGTAGTCGCCGCTGCCCTGACCGTTTTTGGCTTGAAGAGCGTAGGGGGGCACAAATATTCCCCAGCTACGGTTGTCACCCTTGCCGCCGGGGGCATAAGCTCTCAGAGGGGCCGATATGATAAGGGTTTGCGCCGTTTTTCCGGCGATATTCAGGTACAACGAATGATAACCCCGGGGAAGGGACTCCGGCAGGGCAAGCTCTCTAACCAGGTAGTCCGAACCTTCGGCCCCGGACTTCCCGATGATTTCCAGAGCATCCGCCGGACATTGAAATACGCGCCGCTCCCCGGACTCCATTTCCAGGGAACCCTCCAGCAGGTGATGGGCTGATTTCGCCGGGAGGCACACCCTGATTGAAGGCCTTTCCCCGTCCCGGACGATGGTCACAGGTTCCAGCACCCGCCGGCGCTCAGCCAGTCTTTTTTCCCTGAGGGCCGGTATGACCTCATCCAGGGAATGCAGAGGGGCGCCCAGTGCCTGGAGGACCGCCAGGATGCTTTCCACGGATGCCTGCTGACGGCGGTGGTCCATATCATAATAGGCTGTCTGCACATGGTACAGGCAAGCCAGTTGCCGAAGATGACCCGTCAATGTTGTTCTGCTGTCCATTGGAAAACCCCGCCGGGCGCTATTAGCAAATTATATCTTAACCGGCGCCCGCCGGGATAGTGGCATGGTATCCCAGTGCCGGTCTTGAACGGGAGGAAATCAGGCGACCGTAAAAAGAATATTTTCCGGATCGATAATAGCCACCCGCGCTGGATGGGGCTGTCTCCCGGGCCCCGGGGCAGGCTTCGTGCGAAAGATAAGCGCCTCTGAACTATGGCATATTTCCTTATAACCTGGGATTGCTGACGAGCGTGCCGATTTTCCTGACCATATCCTCCGGGTCAAAAGGCTTGGATACGAAGTATTTGGCGCCAAGCTGCATGGCGCTGTCCCGGTATTCGGAGCTGGCGCTAAAAACGATGACAGGCATCTGCGAGAAAGTCCGTAGACGGCTGAGCACATCTAGTCCGTTCATTCCCGGCATTACGATGTCCAGCAGCATGATATCAGGACATTTCGCTTCCGCCAGTTCCAGGGCTTGCTTTCCGGACGTGGCCGGGATAACCTGAAAATTGTAGGTTTTCAGCATTATCTCCATGAATCTCAGTATGCCCGGCTGGTCGTCAACCAGCAGCACCATGGACTGTCTCTTCCCTGAGTTAATAAAGGGCAAGCCAAAGGAATCCTGCAAAACCCCTCCCCATAAACACTGTCCCCTGGTTAATACGAGGTGGATTACGGCTAATCGGCCTCAGCCGCCTCGCCCGTTCACCTTAAAGCTTAAACGTCCGGCAGTGGAAAAGTTATAAAATAAAGGCGGAAAAAGTTACAAAATTATGACGTTTTGCGGATTGCGGCGGCAGTCCGCCTTTCTTGAGCGTAACGGGCCTCGCCGCGTAATAGCGTCCGGCTTCTTTTCGGGAAAAAGCTGGCCTATAATATTAAGGATAGGGAGGTGATGAAAATGGCGAAGGCTTTTTGGAAAGGGGCGATAAGTTTCGGCATGGTCACCATACCGGTGAAAATGTACGTCGCTACGATAAGCGTGACACCGTCTTTCCACCTGCTTCATCAGAAGTGCCTGACCCGCCCCAGGCAGGTCCTTTACTGCCAGAAGGATGATGAATATTTCAGCTCAAAGGAAACGGTAAGGGGCTATGAATACGCCAAAGGGCGGTACGTGGTGCTGGACGATGCTGACTTCGAGAAGGTGCCGGTGAGAACCAGTCACTCCATTGACATCGTGGGGTTCGTGGAAGCGGGGGAAATAGACCCTATCTATTTCCACGGTAGCCATTATCTGGAGCCGGAGGACATGAGCGCGAAGCCCTTCCGTTTGCTCAGGGAGGCCCTTATCAAGACTAAACGTGTCGGCATCGCCAAGGTGGCTTTTCAGAGGCGGGAGCACCTTTGCTGTCTCCGTCCCGTAGACTCTCTCCTGGTATTGCATACAATGCATTACCAGGATGAAATCGTTCCGCCCGACGAGATAACCGTCCCGGAAAAAGAATTCACCAAAAGTGAGTTGGAGATGGCGGAATCGCTGATTAAGGTGATGGTGAAGAAATTTCAGCCTCAGGAGTACGAGGACGAATACCGCAAGGGCCTTCAGGAGATAATCCAGGCCAAGATTGAGGGCAAAGAAATCAAGGTGATGGAGATGCCCAGGTATGAGGAGATTCCCGACCTGATGGCGGCGCTGAAAGCCAGTGTCGAGGCGGCATCGAAGGAGTCCGCCACTCCCGGCAAGGTACGTCCGAAAAACTCTGCGAAGAAGTAAAGCCTGCGGGGGATGTTTAGCTCCGGTTAGATATGCTGAAAGATTACGGGGAAAAGCGTGACTTCCGGAAAACACCGGAGCCGCAGCCTGCCGGGACTTCCGGGGGTGAAGGCCCCCTTATCTTCGTAGTGCAGAAGCACGCGGCGCGGCGTCTCCATTATGACCTGCGCCTGGAGATTGACGGCGCGTTTAAATCATGGGCGGTACCTGAGGGTCCCTCCCCGGACCCCGCCGTGAAACGGCTGGCCGTCCAGGTAGAAGACCATCCCCTGGACTATGCCTCTTTTGAAGGGATTATCCCGAAGGGGGAGTACGGGGCGGGGGAGGTAATTGTCTGGGACCGGGGCGATTATTCCCCCGATGATGAAGGGGAGCTAGCTTTCGGTGACCGCGAGAAAGCCCAAGAAAGGTTGCGGCACGGACTGGCAAAGGGAAAGCTGTCCGTTTTCTTTCGCGGTCAAAAGCTCAAGGGCTCATGGACCCTGGTAAAAATGAAGCGCGGGGAGAATAACTGGCTTCTTATCAAGCACGGTGACGCGTTTGCCGATACTTCGGGGGACTTGCTCAAGAAAGAGTCCTCCGTCCTTTCCGGGTTCACCCTGGCCGACCTTAAAGCGGGGCGGCAGCCTCCCCAGGAAAATTCCTTCAGCGCCCTGCGCCTGCCTGACGTTACCGGCGCCAGAAAAGCGCCGCTCCCCCGGACCGTGTCCCCCATGCTGGCTGGAAGCGCCCAGGCTCCTTTCTCCGGGCCGGACTGGCTCTTCGAGCCCAAGCTGGACGGCTACCGCACGATTGCCATGATAGATAACAGCAGCGTGCGCCTGCTTTCCCGCCGGGGACTGGTGGTGACCGAAAAGTACGGGAACATCGCATCTGACCTGCGGCGCCAGCCCGTGGCGCAGGCGGTGCTCGACGGGGAAATCGTCGCTCTGGATGAGCACGGGAAACTCTGCTTTCAGTGCCTGCAAGGTTACCTGGAATTCTTGCGAAGTGAAGACGCTGAGCCTGCCCGTGTCCTTTACTACGTCTTCGACCTTCTATACCTGGACGGGTACGACCTGGGCAGGACGCCGCTGGCTTTGAGGAAAAGCATCCTCGACCGCACCCTTCTCCCCACGCAGCACATACGGCCCGTGGAGCGCTTTGAGGGTGACGGCATGGCGATTTACCGTGGGGCTGTGGAACAGGGCCTGGAGGGCGTCATCGCCAAGAAAAAGGACAGCCTCTATGAGGCGGGGCGGCGCTCCGCAGACTGGCTCAAGGTGAAACATGTCCGGACGGATGATTTTATCGTGGGCGGGTATACCCGCGGCACCGGGGCACGCTCACGCACTTTCGGGTCGCTCCTGCTCGGCTATTATGATGAAGAAGGACGTTTGCTGCCCGCCGGCCACGTGGGCACCGGGTTCGATGACCGTACCCTGGCTGATTTCAAGAAGCGTCTTTCTTCCCTGGAGACGGAGCAGTCTCCCTTTGCGGAAGAGCCCGGGCTTAATGCCGCCACCACCTGGGTGCGCCCCGAGCTGGTGGTGGAGGTTAAATTCGCGGAATGGACCCGGGAAGGCCGCCTGCGGGCTCCGGTGTTCCTGCGCCTCCGGGATGATAAACCCCCCGGTCAGGTCCGCAGGGCTGCCGGCGCTTCCGTGCGGGTGCCCGCGCCACCGGAAAAAAATTCCCCCATAGCTACCGATGGCATCCCCCCCGGTATTCTGGAACGGCTGATGGAGCCGCGCGAAGCTCTTAATATCGAGATTGAAGGGTACCGGCTGGACCTCACTAACCTGGACAAAGCACTCTGGCCCCAGCACGGGGAAATGCACCCGGTAACCAAGCGGGACTTTCTGGTCTATCTGGCCCGGGTATCACCTTATCTGTTAAAGCACCTGCGTGACCGGCCCTTGACCCTGAGCCGGTACCCCGGCGGAATCTACGGCGAGCATTTTTTCCAGAAACACTGGAACCAGGCAGTGCCGGAGTTCGTGGAAACGGTGCTGTTATCCGAGCACGGCGGGAAGCAGCGAGAGTATCTCCTCTGCAATAACCTCGCGACGCTGCTCTGGCTGGGGCAGGTGGCGGACCTGGAGCTGCATACCTGGTTCTCCCGTGTCACTCCCGCGCCCGAAACGGACATTCCTGAATTCAAGGATAGCCGGGAAGCGGCGGACTTCATGAACCGGTATCCCGATTTTATCATCTTTGACCTGGACCCCTATATCTATTCCGGCAGGGAAGCGCAGGGTGCGGAACCGGAGCTTAACCGGGAGGGGTTCCACAAGACCTGCGAATCCGCGATGTGGCTCAAAGAGACCCTGGAGGCGCTTTCTTTAACCTGCTTCGTGAAAACGTCCGGGCGTACCGGTCTGCATATCTTCGTCCCGATACTCCGCCAGTTTGATTTCCATGCCGTCCACTCCGCTGCGGAGACAATCTGCCGGTTCGTCCTGCAGCGGCATTCCGGAGAAGTGACCACCGAATGGGCGGTGGCCGGGCGTTCCGGGAAAGTATTCCTGGACTACAATCAGAATGCGAGGGGCAAGACGCTGGCTTCCGTCTACTCGCCCCGCCCCGCCCCCGAAGCGACTGTCTCGGTGCCGCTGTCCTGGGATGAACTGGGCACGGTCTACCCCACCGATTTCACCATCCGGAATACTCCCGCGCGACTGGAAAAAACGGGTGACATCTGGGAAAACATCCTCGATGAAAAAAGAGACCTGAAGAGCCTGATTGAACCCGGGACAACCTAGTGATATGTATCCCGGGGGATAGAGCGCGCGAAAAAATTGAATCGTGCTAAGACCGGATTGAGTTATGCCCCCTCGTACTCCGGTTTCCTTTTTTCCAGAAAAGCGCGCGCGCCTTCCTTCTGGTCTCTGGTGCTGAAACAGAGGGCAAAGAGGTCTTTTTCGCTCTTCATACCCGCGTCCAGGGTGGTCTCCAGGGAGCGGTTGATGGCCATTTTCGCAATTTGCAGGATGACCGGACTCTGCCGGAGCATCTTAGCGAGAAAACTTTCCGTCTCTTCCTTTAGCTGGCCCTGTGGTACCACCCTGTTTATCATGCCGAACTGCAGGGCCTCCGCCGCGGTGAGTGTACCGCCGGTGTATATCAGCTCCCGGGCCTTTTTCTCTCCGATGAGACGGGGCAGGACCTGGGTGCCGCCCGCTCCGGGAATAATGCCTACCCTGATTTCCGGCTGCCCGAACTGGGCGCTCTCGGAGGCAATGGCGATGTCACAGGCAAGGACTATTTCACAGCCGCCCCCAAGCGCCAGCCCGTTGACCATCGCTACTACCGGTTTCGGTATCTCCCGCGGGTAATTGATGGGATTTATCCGGCCGTGGCGTCCGAGCTGGTCCGGAGCATTGAGCCTGGGGAACTCGCTGATGTCTGCCCCCGCACAGAAGGCGTTGTCCCCGGCCCCCGTGATAACGATGGCATATATTTTCCGGTCATCACGGGCGTCCCCGAAGGCTTCCATCAGTTCCTCTCTCATGGCGTCATTCATGGCGTTGCGGGCTTCGGGACGGTTGAGGGTAATCCATGATACGTGGTCCTTTTTTTCGTAGATGATATTGCTGAAAGATTTCACGGTTTCCTCCTCTGGAACTGCAATCCGGCGGATATCTACTGATATTCGTAGAAGCCCCGCCCCGTTTTTCGCCCGAAATCCCCCGCCCTGTTCTTCATGACAAGGCAGCGTGCCGGGGAAAAAGCCTCCCTGCCCAGTTCCTGATACAACGTCCTGGCGCCGATGAGCGCGACATCCAGACCGACGAGGTCGGCCAGCTCGAATTGCCCCATGCGGAAGTTGTAGCCAGCCTTGAAGGCCGTATCGATATCCTGGAAAGAGGCGACCTGCCGGTCATACAGCTTCAGTGATTCGGCGCGGCAGACACCGAGCAGCCGGTTTGCGATGAAGCCCGGCGAGTCCTTGCAGACCGCGGGCTCCTTGCCGAACTGCCGGCACAGCGCCAGCACCGTCTCTCTTACCTCCGGGGAGGTCTTTTCCGTGTGGACCACCTCGATGCCCCGCATAATCTGCGGAGGGTTGAACCAGTGCATGCCCAGGAATTTGTCCGGCCGGCGCGTCACCGAAGCAATCTCGGTAACGGAGAGGTAGGAGGTGTTCGTGGCAAAGATGGTGCGCCCGGGCGCCGCTTCGTCCACCTGCCGCCAGGTATCATGTTTGATTTTCAGCTCTTCGACAATCGCCTCGATTACGAGGTCGGCATCCTGTACCGCTGTCTTAATCTCGGTTGTCGTCTTGATTCGACTCAGGACTTGTTCAGCTTCCTCCGCGCTCATTTTTTTACGCTCCACGCTGCCCTGGATGAACTTCTTTATCCTTGCCAGGCCGTTCCGGACCAGTTCTTCTTTGATGTCTATTAGGAAGACCCGGCAGCCTCCCTGGGCGCATACCTGGGCGATTGCGTGGCCCATCGTTCCGGAGCCGAGGACCGCTACTGTCTTTATTTCCATCTGGCACACCTCATTGATAATAGTTATCGAGGGTAGGAATAGAAGCCCTGCCCCGACTTTTTCCCCAATCTTCCCGCCGCCGACATCTGCCGCAGGAGACGGCATGGCGCATAGCGCGGCTCATCGGCCGCGATGGCCTCCAGTGTCGCAACCACGTGGTCAATACCGAGGGCGTCGGCAAACTGAAAGGGCCCCATGGGCCAGTTCAGGCAGAGCCTGGTAACCCGGTCAATATCCTCGATGCCGGCGATTCCCGTATCGTACATCTCCGCCGCCTCATTGATGACGGAGGCGAGTATCCTATCCATGGTGAGTCCGGGAAGGTCCTTCACGGTGACGGCGACGGCGCCTGCCTTCTCCACGAGCTCCCGGCAGGCGGTGAGGGTCTCCGCCGTAGTCTCCAGCCCCGTCACTAACTGGACCAGACATTTATCTTCGAAAGGATTAAAGGTGAAGTGCAGCCCGATTACTCTCCCGGGTCCAGGAATGGATGCCGCGATTTCAGTAACGCCCGGGCCTGAGGTTGCGAGGACTGCACCCGGATTCACGCCAGCCGCGGCTTCCCCCAGGACCTTTGCCCGTTCCTGGCGGTCCCCCTCAAGCAATTCGATGATAAGGTCGGCATCCGCAAGGCCCGCGGCGTTCTTTGCCGCGGCTACCCGGACACCGGTCGCGGCCAGTAGCCCCGCGACTCTCTCGGCTGTATCTCCCTCTCCGATAAGGCCGACGCGCCGGATTGCAGTTTCCATGATGTGCCTCCGTAGTTATTTATCAGGAATGGGGTCTCATCTGCCGCGAAAATGGGGCGTCCTCTTTTCCTGGAATGCGGCTACGCCTTCTTTAAAGTCTTCCGTGCCGCTGCAAACGTTCTGCCCCCAGCTCTCGAACTGGATTTGCTCCTTCAGGTTGTGGGTGAGACCGTTATAGGCGGCGCGCTTGATAAAAGACAGCGCTATCGGGGGGCCGCCTGCCAGTTTCTCCGCCAGCCCCCTTGCCTCCTGCGCCAGCATGTTCTTCGGTACTACCTTGCCCACCAGGCCGATACGCTCCGCTTCTTTCGCGTCAATAATATCCCCGGTCATCATCAGTTCCAGGGCCCTGGGAAAACCAACGATACGGGCGAGGGAAAAGGTCATCCCCCCGTCAGGCATCAATGCCCGGCGGGTAAACACCGCCCCGAACCTGGCTTCTTCCGAGGCAATGCGGAAATCGCATAGAAGGGTCAGCGAAAAACCTATCCCGGCAGCGATGCCGTTGACCGCGGCGATAACCGGTTTGGTAATTTCCGCGAGCTTCATTACCCAGCTTCCGACCTCGTTTTCAATCTCACGGCGGTCATTTTTCAATTCACCGCTAACGCGGGTCTCCAGGCGTTCCGCCACATCCGCCCCGGAGCAAAAACCGCGTCCCGCCCCGGTAATGATGAGGGCCCGGATGGCGTCATCGCTGTTCGCCCGGTTAAATACGGCAGGCAACTGCTCCCATATCATGCGGCTGGTGATAGCGTTAAGCTTGTCCGGGCGGTTGAGCGTAAGCATCGCCACTCCCTTATCATCTACCTCGAACAAAATGTCTTGTTCCGTCATGCCGGTATTCCTTTCTATCTGCTTTCGCTTCTCGGACGCACGGAAAAAGCGGCGGTAATGGACACGCGTGTCCATTATAGATTAATGCGGAAGCTCAATCAAGAGGATTTAACCGCGCGGTAGAACCGGATGCGGATTCGAAATGAATATAATTGGGCAGGTCCTTCTAAATCCGTGCCGTTTTGATGCGCAGGGGGATTCCCGCGGTAAGCAGGTAGACTTCATCGGCATGCTGCGCCAGGCTCTGGTTAGCTTTTCCCAGCAAATCACGGTACTGGCGTGTCATGCGGTCCGCGGGTACGATTCCCAGGCCGACTTCGTTAGTGATGATGATAAAGCGGGCGGGCAGCAGCTCAAGACAGTTGACCAGTTCCCCTATCTCTTTCATCACGGCCGTTTCCAACACTTCATCGATTTCTTCAGTATCCCGCCAGTTTTTCTGGAAAATGTTGCTCACCAGCATCGTGACGCAGTCGATGAGCACCGTCCGGGCGCCATTCAGCTGGCGGGAAATATCTCCGGCCAGTCCGGTTGGCGTTTCCACGGTGCGCCATGTCCGCGGGCGGTCCTGACGGTGAGCGGCGATGCGCCGGCCCATTTCTTCATCGCCGGCTTCCGCGGTGGCCACAAAAAGCACGGGGGGCGCTGATTTACAGGCAAGTTCTTCGGCGAAGCGGCTCTTACCGCTGCGCGCGCCGCCCGTGACGAGGGTTATCTTCGGGACTGTTTCAGCCGCCAACGCCCGCCTCCAGTATCCGGTAGACCTGCGTCATGTCCAGGCTCTCCCGCACGATTTCCGCCAGGCGGTCGTACTGTCTCTCCCGGCTTCCCGTAACATCCGATTGTTTCTCCGGCAGCTTCCAGTAGCGGCGCAGAGCCGCCAGAAAACCGCGCCGGAAAGTATCATTGTGGAACAGCCCGTGGAGGTATGTCCCGAGGACGGTCCCCTCCGCGTTTAATGCGCCGTCCGCATAGTCTGCCGGTCCCTGCGGCGTGGCCAGGACGCGCAGAATGCCCTCCTTGCCGCTCTCCGTCCTTCCCATGTGAATTTCATAACCGGTAAGCTCCACCCCCTCCAGGTCGCAGAGCAGCCCTCTGGCGGTCTGCACGCACGCCTTGACCTGCCAAGTGGCCTTCTCCGGAGAAAAATGGGTGACCGTGTCCAGCAGCCCCAACCCGGGGCTGGTCACCCTGCTGGACTCCGCGCGGTGCTCATCAATGATGGTCCTGCCGAGCATCTGGTAACCGCCGCAGATGCCCACCACCGGCGTACCGGCGCCCCCCTTACGCGTGATTTCATCGGCCAGGCCGGACTGCCACAGAAAATCAAGGTCGCTTACCGTGCTCTTGGTGCCGGGAATGATAATCAGGTGGGGGTTCCCCAGTTCCTTCTTGCCGGCGATGTAGCGCACCCGGCAGCCCTCGTCCTCCAGCGGGTCGAAATCGTCGTAATTGGAGATGTGCGGCAGGCGGATAACGGCGATGTCCAGGTCATCTCCCGCCGGCGCGTTTACCCTCTCGTCGAGAAAGACCGAGTCTTCCTGCGCGATGCGGATGCCCCGGAAGTAAGGCACTACCCCCAGTACGGGCTTCTCCATCCGTTCCTCAAGGAAGTCCAGGCCGGGCTTAAGCAGGCCCAAATCGCCCCGGAACTTGTTAATCACGAGGCCTTTGACGTAGCCCCGTTCTTCCGGGGTTAGCAGGTCCAGCGTCCCTACCAGCGAGGCGAACACCCCTCCCCGGTCAATGTCCCCCACCAGCAGTACGGGGGCCCCGGCAAGTTTCGCTACGCGCATGTTAACGATTTCGCGCTCTTTCAGGTTTATCTCTGCCGGACTGCCCGCTCCCTCGATGACTACAATGTCGTATTCTGAGCGCAGGCGTTCCAGGGAGGCGGTGATTGTTTCCAACAGGGAAGGAGTATACCGGTAATATTCCTTCGCGGAGATGTTTCGGACAACTTTTCCCATGACGATGACCTGGGAACCGTCATCGGCGGTGGGTTTAAGCAGGACCGGGTTCATTTCCACCGAAGGCTGAAGCCCCGCCGCCTCCGCCTGTACCGCCTGTGCCCGTCCGATTTCCCCTCCCTCCGGAGTGACGAAGGAATTCAGGGCCATGTTTTGTGCCTTGAATGGGGCCACGCGGCGGCCGTCCTGCTTGAAGATACGGCAGAGCGCGGTGACCAGGATGCTCTTCCCCGCCGAGGAAGATGTTCCCTGCACCATCAAAGTCATGGCCGGACTCATGACTAGGCCAACCCCAGTCTTACCAGTAATATCACCATCAGCAGCACCCCGGCTTCGCACAATTCATTGACGGCGCCGTAAGTATCCCCGGTGAGACCCGTAAATTTGCTGCTGAAATAGGTGGCTACGGCCGCGGTGAGCAGCCATGTGCCGATAATCAGCACCGGCCCCGCCAGCCCGAAAACGGGGATGAGCACCAGCGCCAGCAGGAAAGTCACCACAGTCGCCGCGGTAAAACCGGGCCACCTGACCCCTTCCTTGAAGACCTTTCCCAGTCCGGAAGAGCGCGCGTAAGGATAGATAAAAATAGCGTAGACCATCGCCCAGCGGCTTACCACCGGCATGAAGAGCAGGGTGAGCATCATCCTTGAATCCGGTACGCCGTTCAAGGCGGCGTATTTCACCAGCAACAAAAGGACAACCCCGATAGCGCCGAAGGCGCCAACGCGGCTGTCCCTCATCACCTGCCTTCTTTCCTCCGCTGTCCTGTGCCCGCCCATTCCGTCACAGGTATCCGCCAGTCCCTCCAGGTGCAGGCCCCCGGTAATAATCACCATCGTTACCAGTATCAGAGCATCGGCAACCGGGCCCGGAAGGATGAGTTCCAGCAGCCAGTACAGGCCCGCCAGGAGCAGCCCGATGATAAAGCCGACCAGCGGGAAGTAAGGAGCGGCACGGGCAAGCTCTTCCGGGACAGGTTCATGCCTGCCCGGCAGGGGGATAGTCGTCAGGAATTTCAGAGCAGCCAGGAAACTCAAGTTACCCTTCCCCGCTTCCGGAGACGCCGGCTTCCGCGAAGGTGGCCATTTCTGACAGGACCCGAGCTGCCGCCTCCGCCAGGAAAATCCCCAGCGCGGCCCCGGTGCCCTCACCCAGGCGCATGTCCAGTTCGAGTAGAGGCTTGAGTCCGAGGTGTTGCAACGTGATACCGTGCCCGGCTTCCGCGGACAGGTGTGACGCAATCAGGTATTCCTTTGCCTGTGGCGCCAGGGCACAGGCAATGAGAGCCGCCGCCCCGGAGATAAAACCGTCAATCACTACCGGGACGCGGCGCGCCGCCGCCCCCAGCATCACCCCAGCCAGCCCTCCTATTTCGAAGCCCCCCACCTTTGCCAGTACCTCCAGGGGCCTGGAGCGGTCCGGGTGGTTTACGTCAAGGGCCTGGTTGATAACATCGATCTTATGCTTGAGCTGGTCGTCGGTGAGCCCGGTGCCCCGGCCCGTGACCTCGGTGACCGCCCGGCCCGTCATCACCGCGCAGATAGCGCTGCTGGCGGTGGTATTGCCGATGCCCATGTCACCGGTGCCCACGATATCGAGCCCCTTTTCTATCTCACCGGCGACAATCTTAATCCCGGCGGTGACTGCCTTTCCCGCCTCTTCGACGGTCATCGCGGGGCCGTTTGCCATATTTTTTGTGCCGGGCGCAATCTTCCGGGAGAGCAGCCGCGAATCTGCTTTCAATACGGTGGCGATGCCCATATCCACCACGATAATCCGCGCTCCAACCTGACGGGCGAGAACGTTGATGCCTGCCCCCCCGCCCAGGAAATTCAGCACCATCTGGGCGGTGACCTCCTGCGGCCAGTTGCCGATTTTCTCAGCGACGATTCCGTGGTCTCCCGCCATGGTAATCACGGCTTTCTCCCTGATTACGGGGGCCGCTTTCCCCTGTATGCCGGAGAGCCTTACGGACAGCTCCTCCAGCCGTCCCATGCTCCCGGGGGGTTTGGTGAGGGTGTCCTGGCGGGCTCGCGCTCCAGCCATCGCTGCTTCGTCCAGCGGTCTGATTGAGGTGATTGTTTCATCAAGCATTATCAATGCCTTTCTTTCGATTCTAATGCCCGGCCGGGCAGACGCGCATGCAAAGGAAACATCCCGTGGAAGCAGCCAAGAAGGCGCTGCAGGCAAATTTATTGATGCGGTAGGGTTCATCTTCGGGAGCGCTTAAGGCGCCCGCAGGGCAGTTATTGATACAGATATCGCATCCGGGACACATATTTGAGAGTGTTTTGGCAGTGCTCTCCAGGGGTACCGCCGTCAGGCAGCAGGCCAGCTTGACCCTGGGGCCATACTCAGGGGTCACCAGCAGGCTGCTCCGGCTCAGGTAGCCGATTCCCGCCGCCGCCGCCGCGTGTTTAAAGGAAAAGACCGACTCCAGGAAACGGGCATCCGAGGGACAGCCCGCGGCGGGCAGGGGCAGCGCTTTCATGCCCATGCTGCGGGAATCCCTGGCGACATCGTAAGCGGCCTTGGTCAAACGGCTGTTAAGATATTCGCTATGGCGCTTGAAAAGGTCGTTCAGCGAGGCTGCGCCGGCTTCGCCCCCGGGCCCCGCGTGGTCGATGACTTCATCGAATACTTCCATCGCGAAGACCACTACGGAACGGGCCTCCGGCAGCAGCTTTTTAGCCGCTTTCTCCAGGCGCGGGTCCGCAGCATCGTCCAGGTTGACAACCCCGGTCATATCCACATCAAGGTGAGCAATTACTTCCTGAAGTTTCCTGCCGGCTTCGGCAGCATCCGCTTTCACAATCATTTTCCGCCTCCCCTTTCCTTAATAGTTCATATTACATTTTAACGCATGACAGGGCAAATCTCATCGGGTCCGCGCCTGGGGGATGGCTTCAATCAACCTCCGGCATTCCGGCATGGTGCGCGGCGCGATGCGCACGTGGTCCGGCAGTCCGAAGGATGAGCAGTCCCTCACCAGAATGCCCTTTTTCAGCAGCGCGGCACGGAAACCGGCGGCATGGCCAACCTTGACGAGAAAATAATTTGCATCGGATGGGACGGTGACATAGCCGAGGCGGGTAATTTCCCTGACCAGAAATCTCCCGGCCTCCCTGATTTTTGGCTTGGTATCCTCAAGATACTCCGTTTTTTCCAACAGGGCGATGCCCGCTCTCTGGGCGACGATGTTAACGTTCCAGGGCGGGCAGACCGTGCGCACCGCGGCGACTATGGGCAGCGGGGCGACGGCGTAACCAAGGCGCAGGCCGGAGATGCCGTAGTCCTTGGTCATGGAGCGCAGCACGATGGTGTTGGTGCGCCGGGCGAGTTCCAGGGAGTCCCCGCTGTTTTCCACGAAGGAGATGTAGGCCTCGTCCAGTACCAGCAGTCCCTCACCGAGGGCTTCCCGTATTACGGCTACCTGTCCGTCGTCGAGATATCTGCCGGTGGGGTTGTTGGGGTTGCAGATGAAGGCCGCGGCGGGGCGCTTGTTCCGGATTAAATCCGCCAGGACGTCCATTCGCGGCAGGAAGCCGTCTTCTTCTCTCAGGGGAAACTTGATGATTTTGGCCCCCATTATTTTGCCGGCAACTTCGTAGTCGCCGAAGGTGGGCTCCAGCATCAGGACCGGGCTGTTCTTCCGGAAATACGCCAGGGCGATGAGACGGATAAGCTCGGTGGTGCCGCTCCCCGCGATAATATTGCCGGCGGGTATTCCCAGTACCGCGGCGAGGCGTTCCCTTAATTCCGTTGCTCCTGAGTCCGGGTAACGCCCGATGGGGATTTCGGAGAGGGATTTCATGGTGCCGGGGGGAGGCATGAAGGGATTGCCGCAAACGCTGAAGTCCAGCACATCCTCCGGTTTCAGTCCGGCGGCGGAAAGCTCTTCATGGTCCGGCCCGCCGTGGATGCCCGGAGTAAGCCCCTCTATTTCCGGCCTAGGCTGCAACGGCAAAATAGATTACCCCCGTTATCAGGCAGATGACGGACCAGATGAAAGCCCCTGCCTGAAATAGATTTACCGCGTCATCAATCTTCGCCTCTGTCAGGTCGTTATCCGGACTGCCCAGCCGGTAATGCCCCGCCTTTTCCAGCCTGACTTCCAGGGCGCCAGCCATCGCGGCCATGGGCCAGCCGGCGTTAGGACTCTCCGTGTTGGTATGGTCGCGGAGGGCTGTACCCCAAGCGTTTTTACCGTTTCGCCTTGTGAGAAATGCCGCCATCACCAGTACCACCGCCGTCAACCTTGCCGGGATAAAGTTTAAAACATCATCCAGGCGGCTGGCAAACTTGCCCAGGTATTCATATTTACCGTGATAGCCAATCATCGCGTCCAGGGTATTCACCACGCGGTAGCCCACCGCCCCCGGCACCCCGAGGACCAAAAAATAGAAGAGCGGCGCTATCAGACTGTCGCAGGCGCCCTCGGCAGTCGATTCGACGGTCGCGGAGACGAGCAATGATTTGCTAAGGTCATTAGTATCCCGGCTCACCAATGCCCTCATCTCGAAACGCGCCTCTTCAAGCTTGTCATTCTGGAGCAGCCGCTTTACTTTCAAGGCGGCCCGGCGCAGCCCCATCCCGGAAAAGGTTATTTTCAGAAGGGCCGCTCCGGATAAGACATATATCCATTGATTCCAGTCTTGAAGATAGACCAGCAGGAAGAAGACCGGTGCGCTGAAAAGGGCCACGGTGATAAGGCCCATACCCGTACCGTAGATGAACCGGAACCAGCTCGGGCCTTCGGGCGCACCTTTTTCCAGGAAAGAGATGACCTTTCCCATCCAGGCCACGGGATGTGCGGCATTAGGCGGTTCTCCCAGGACCGCGTCGGTAACCAGGGCTAGCAGCAGTATCAGGATAAATTCCATCTGTCCTTTGCCGCGAGCGCCGGGGGGTAAGGAGCTTAACAAAAATCCCTACCTCTCCCCGCGGAGCGTAGGCTGCTCAGGGGCCGGCGTTCTGGCTGATGATGGTTTCCATCAATCACAGCGGCGCGGCCGCGCCGGATTCATACCGGCTTGCTCTCCAGTTAGGCCCTCGCTTGCGCTCGGGCACCCCTGACTCACGCTATTCGATTGTAACTAGACTATACAATAACCGTGAAGAAAAGACAAGAGTTTGGTTTTATTTGCGTTCGGGTGGCGGGGGAGAAGAGAGCAGCAGCGAGGGCGGGATAGAGTGGGGAGAACCCATCGGGATGGGATGGGACTTTACCCTGAGTCAACTAAAGCTGATTACTACTCCACTCCCGGAGATTCTTTACCCGCCCGGCCCGCCCCGGTGGTTTTTCCTCTTTATTTACCGGCAAGCTGAGTTTTATGGAGGTGATCTGGGGTGTTTGGCGTGCCGGGCCGCAGGTGCCGCGAGGGTGGGATAGGGAAGAAAATGTCTTGGGCGTGGACCGGAACGGGTTTTCAGAACGGAATCGCTTTAGCCTTCCTGATGGATTTCTCAGGCCGGACTCTCCCTTAATACGGATGCCGTTTCCCGCGCTTCCACCAGCGATATAAAAACATCCTCCATGGAAAAAGGAATGCGGTTAATGGCGGTAACTGTGACGCCGTTTTTACCCAGAAGCTTTTTGATTTCAGGGGCAGCCGTGGCGGCGTCAGCCACCGCCACGTGAACATTCCGGCCGAAGAGGCTTATCTGCCGGTAGCGTTCATCTCCCGAAAGAAGCTCCAGGGCCCGCGCGAAATCAGAGCTGACTACTTCCAGCAGCTCTCCCCTGGCCTGTTCCGTTTTCAATTCCTGCGGACTGCCCAGGGCGATAAGCCTGCCCTGATACATCAGCCCCAGGCGGTGGCAGTGTTCAGCCTCGTCCATGTAATGAGTGGTGATGAAGATGGTCACACCGCGTCTGGAAAGGTCCTGTATCAGTTCCCAGAAAGAACGGCGTGAGAGCGGGTCTACGCCTGACGTGGGTTCGTCCAGGAAAATCACCTGGGGATTATGGATGATGGTGCATCCCAGGGCCAGCCTCTGCCGCCAGCCCCCGGAAAGCTCGTGGGTCATCGCTTTTTCCTTGCCCTTCAGGCCGGCCATGTCCAGTACCCACTCCCGCCTTTCCGCGAGTTGTGATTGCGAAAGGCCGTACAAAGTGCCGTAAAAATTGATGTTTTCTCCCACGGTGAGGTCTGTGAACAGGGAGAACTTCTGGGACATGTAACCCAGGCGGCAGCGCGCCCTGTCAACTTCCGAGGACATATCGCAGTTCAGTACCTCGGCGCGGCCGGATGTGGGTTCCAGAAGTCCGGTTATCATACGGATGATGGTCGTCTTCCCGGAGCCGTTTGGCCCGAGGAGACCGAAGATTTCTCCGCGCCGTACCGGGAAATTGACATGGTCCACCGCCGTGAAATCGCCGAACCTTCTGGATAATTCGGATACACTTATCGTGATTGCCGGCCCTGTCCCGGCATTTACGCCGTAGTTTGACGGCGGGTCCAGTCCCGCGGGACGCGGTTCTCGTCCGGCGAGCCGGGTGACAAAAACGTCTTCGAGGCCGGGCGCGATGACGCGGATATCCCCGGCGGATACGTTCTTGTCCCGGAACAGTCTTTTCAATTCCGCCATTCCGCCCGATTCCCTCTCTGCCGTGATATGGACCGTATCACCGAAGACCTCGGCGCGGTTGGCGAAAGGCGTCCCCTTCAGGGCGGCGAGTGCCCGGGCCGCGTCCTCCGGCCTGAGCTCGATTAGCTCTCCGGGAAAATCTTTTTTAAGTTCCTGCGGCGTACCGCAGGCGATTATTCTCCCCTGGTGCATCAGTGCGATGCTGTTAAACCTCTCCGCTTCGTCCAGGTAAGGCGTGGACACGAATACGGTGATGCCATGACCTAAAAAACCGGCGATTATCCGCCAGAAGTCCCGGCGGGAGACCGGGTCTACGCCCGTCGTAGGCTCATCCAGGAAAAGGACCTCAGGTTGATGAATCAGGCTGCAGGCGAGTGCCAGCTTCTTCTGCATGCCTCCGGAAAGGTACTGGGTCTGGCGCTGGCGGAACGGCTCAAGGCGGCAGAACCCGAGGAGCTCTCTCATGCGGGATTCCCTGGCGCCGCGGGGGATGCTGCGCAGCTTGGCGAAGAAGTCCAGGTTTTCCTCCACGGTGAGGGTAGGGTAAAGGTTAAACCGTTCGGACATGTAGCCGATTTTCGTCTTGATGTCCCCGGCCCGGGCTACCGTGTCCATGCCCAGGACTTTAGCCTCCCCGGACGTGGGACGGTTCAGGGTACACAGCATCTGGATGCTGGTCGTCTTGCCGGCACCGTCCGGCCCCACCAGCCCGAAGATTTCTCCCCGCGCCACGGTCAGGTCTATCCCGTCAACGGCAAGGACGCCTTCGTAACGCCGGGTAAGCCCTTTTGCGGCGATGGCCGTCGTCGGCACTTCTATTTCCGTGTGATTATCTCCGCGTCCGCGGGCATGCCCGGCTTCAGCTTTTGGTCGGGGTTATCCAGCCTGATTTTCACGGCGAAGACCATCTTTTCCCTTTCTTCCTTCAATTGGACGTTATTAGGCGTAAACACCGCATTCGGAGAGATGAAGACCACCTCTCCGCGGAAACCCTCCCCCGGATAAGAGTCCACGGAGACGTTGACCGCCTCCCCCAGTTTCACCAGGCCGATGCGGCTTTCCGGAACGTAAGCGGTGACGGTTACCGCGGAAAGGTCAGTGATGGTCAGCACGGGCGCTCCCGGCGCCGCGATTTCGCCCACCTCGGCGTACTTCCCGGCCACGACACCGGAAATTGCTGTCTTCACCTCGAGCTTGCCAAGCTGGACCATGAGAACCTCCAGCGCTGCCTCCGCCTGCTCCAGTTGTTTCTCCGCAACGGTAACGCCGATTTCAGCAGACCGGTAAGCGGTATCGGTTTGGTCTACGGCGGCATTTATCTCCTGGGGATTTTCCCGGATACCCTCCAGGTTCTGAAGGGCTTTTTTCGCGTTTTCCAGCCGGAGTTCCGCGGCAGGGATACTCCAGTTTTCCGCCAATTCCCGCTGGTAGTCCAGGCCCTGCTCCGCCAGCCGGAGCTCTCTCTCGGCGGGATATATCTCTTTGTTAATCGCGTAGCTGGAGACCAATCCCTGGGCTTCGAAGTTCCTCAGGTTGTCCAGTATCTTCCGGGCATATTCCAGCCTTGTTTCCGCCGCAGCCAGATGGAAACCCGTTTCAATCTCCCGTACCCGCAGCAGCTCCAGTTCCGCCATATCCGCTTCCCCCCGGGCGGCGAGTATCTTCCCTTCCAGTTCCAGCGGGTTTTTCCGGACGTCAAGGGCGTTTTCCCAGGCGGCTTTAGCGCCGTCCCGGGCGGCAATTGCCTGCTCCAGGCGTGCCTCGGATAGAGCGACAATTGCCCGGGCCTGCTGCTGCTGGGCACGGAGGAGGGAGTCATCGAGCCGGAACAGCGTCATTCCCGCCGTAACCGTATCCCCCTCATCGACGGTGATGGCGGTCAGGCGTCCTCCGGCCTCCGGCGCGACGGCGATATCCTTCGCCTCGATGAAACCGGAGGTGAGTATCTCACCTGATTCGTCAGAGGCCGATTCGAGCCCCCACCAGAGACCGGCTGCAGCGGCAACCAGGACCAGCACAATGACCGCGATTCTGGCTCCTTTACCTTTCATTTCGCCCTCCGTGATCCGACCCCAAATCAGTTAGATTATACATAATTATGGGGTGATATGGAATCGAAACTATCCCGGCCTCATTGGTGTTAACCTGCAAGAGGAAAGGTTGCCTTCATCCATGACTAAGGTCATGGGACGTGCTAATCTGTGGAAAATAACACGCTTTTGCGAGGTCGCTGAATGCAGCCGGGCAAGGGAGTAAATTTTCTTTTGGAGGCTTTTGTCATCTTCGCCGTCCTGGGCTCGCTTACGGCGATGTCCCTGCCCTATATCGGGAAACTGGTGGGCCGGGGCCATATCGAATCGCGCAGCGCGGAATATCACAGCATCCGGACAGCCGTTACTGCGATGCTTTCAGAAAGCCGCATGGGCACACTGTATCCGGTAGGCCCAACGGCGGATATGGAAACCGTAAAAACGACGGACCAGCCTCCGCTGGTATTAAGCGACTTTCTCAATTCTGCGCACGGAAATTTGGCGGGGTATAACTACACTTTTTCCGAGAACGGAACGGTGACCCAGGAAAGCCCCTAGTCAGCCCTTCATCCCGCCCCGCGATATTCTCCCCGCCCGAGCCTTCCCCGGGTCTTTCTCTTACCTTCATAAAATAGGGCGTTTCTCTGATTAATTATGCTACAATCAGTTATAGAGAACGGGGTTTTATATGGCCGGGGGAAGAGAAGAGGGCAGCCGCGAGGGTGGGGAGAAAGTCACCGGGATGGGAGATTACGTGGAGCTAACAAAGACCAGAATAACCGGGATGGAAATGCGCCCGTGAAGGAAACCGGAGCGGCGCGCGTTGAAGAGCAGGGGGAAATCGAATGTTTCCGCTGCGGCATCTGCTGCCGCCGCTATCAGCCCAAGGTCAGTCCGGAAGAAATCGAGGCTATGGCGTTTTACCTTTCCCTTCCCCCTGACCGGTTCCGGGAGAGATACATCATGGTGACCCGCATAGGATATCTGCTCTCGCGGGTCCGGGACGGCTGCATATTCCTTGATAAGGACGAAAATCAACCGGCTGCCTGCCGCATTTACCCCGCCCGTCCCGCCTCCTGCCGGGACTGGACAGCCAGCCTGGAGAAGAAGGAATGCCGGGAGGGGCTCAAGGGTAAAGCTGAAAGAGAAGGGCCCGTTTAGACTGGTGAAGGAATTGTCATCCTCTCTTCCGGCCGCAGAAGGAGATAAAAATGGAAAAGCAACCACCTGATAGCGGTTTAGACGAGCTGCTCAAACTTTCCAGACAGATGCAGAAAGCGGAGCAGGACATGGTGAGACAGGAACGGGCGCATACCGCGAAAGCGCAGGTTACCCAGGGGCTCAAGGAAATCAAGCTCTCGGTGGCCCTGGAACAATTAAAGCTGGTTGCGGAACCCCAAATAGTCGCCGAGGTAAGCTCGTTACGGCACAAGCGGAGCAACGACGACCTCCGCGACCTCATTCTCAAGATAACCGCGGACCTGGAGAACACGGTGGACTGCATCTCTGCCTCCAATCCCAGGATGAAATCTTTAGACCGCCAGGTGAAAACACTGGCGATACTCATAGAGCTCCTGTTGTCACTTTAGGAAGCGGCCGGATGAAGGGAGACCATCCCTGCCGGCTTGACCGCGCCGGCCGGATTCCGATATATTTGGAGCGGGACAAGACATTTAGGAAGGAGTTTCACGAGTGAAAACCCTGGTCCAGTGTGATTTTGACGGTACGATAACGGATAAAGACGTCAGCTTCCTGCTGCTGAACACTTTCGGCAACGGCAACTGGCGGGAGCTGCTCAAGGAATACCATGCCGGTAAAATGTCGGTCGGCGCCTTTAACACCAGGGCATTCGCCATGGTCAGCGCGGACCGCGATGCCCAGTTGAATCTCATCTTCAACAGCGGCGCTATTAAAATCCGCCCCGGTTTTCCGGAACTGGTCGATTACTGTTCCGGGAAGGGGTTCGAGTTTGTCATTGTCAGCAACGGTGAAGACTTCTACATCGAGGCCTATTTGCAGAGGCTGGGTCTGGGGCAAATAAAGTTCCACGCGGCCACGGTCAGGTTTGACCCGGCGGGCCTGGAGGTGAGCTACATCGGGCCGGACGGCATGGCCGTGGACAATGGTTTTAAAGAGACCTATACCAGGCTTTTCCTGAGCCAGGGATACCGCATCATTTACATCGGGAACGGGGCCTCTGATATTTACCCGGCGCGGCTGTCCCATCACGTATTCGCCACCGGAGGCCTGCTGAAAAAATGCCGGGAGGAAAAACTGGCCTGCACGCCGTTTGAAGACCTCAACGAAGTGGTGCAGGCCCTGAAAAAACTTGCTCTGGAATAGCGCTTTCTGCTACTCCGTTTTCAGGGTAATCCCGATGGGGCAATGGTCTGAACCCGTTACGTCGGAAAGGATAAAGGCATCCGTCACTGCCGGGAGCAGGTTCTCGCTCACGAAAAAATAATCGATTCGCCAGCCCACGTTACGCTCTCTTGCCCCGGTTTTCATGTCCCAGAAGGTATACCGGTGCGGCTCTTTATGGAAATGCCGGAAGGTGTCCACATAGCCGCGGGCGATAAATTTGTCCATCCAGGCCCTCTCTTCCGGCAGGAAGCCGGAAACCTTGGAGTTTTCTCTGGGGCGGGCGATGTCTATCTCTTTATGGGCGGTATTATAGTCTCCGCAGATAATGAGTTTCCTGCCCTGCTCCTTTAGCCTGTCAATGTGGTCCAGGAAAACATCGTAGAAAGTCATTTTGTAGCGCAGGCGCTCTTCATTTTTCTTGCCGTTGGGGAAATAGATGTTAAACAGGGTGAAGCCCGGGTATTCCGTAACAAGCACCCGGCCTTCCAGGTCGAGTTTGCTGTCCCCGAAATCGCAGGAAACATTCTCCGGCTTCTCCCTGGAAAAAGTGGCTACCCCGCCGTACCCCTTCCTCTCCGCGTGGTTCCAGTAGGCTTGGTATCCCTCCGGCTCTTTCAACCTCTCTTCGAGCTGTTCCGGTTGTGCTTTAATTTCCTGGAGACCGAGTATGTCCGGGGAAGCCTGGCGCAACCACTCAACGAGACCCTTCCTGCCGGCGGCCCTTATGCCGTTGACGTTCCAGCTCAGTATCTTCTTCTTGTCCATCTGCCGCACCTCCAAAAATTATACCAGAAGCGCACAGGTTAGATTAAGGAAAAATGTCATAAATCTGCAATCTTTTTATCCGGGATTTTATAACTTCTTCACGTTTTCGCGGTTATAATACATCACCGGAAGATCCATGTCCGGGCTGGAAACGTTCCGACAGGAATTTACCGTTAGAAAAAGGAGCATAGAGATGAAAGATATCAAGCAGGTGCAGGAAGGTATTATCAGGAACATGAAAACGTGGCAGAAAGCCGAGGACGAGTCCATCGCTTCGGCAAATCGAATCATGGATGAAACGAAGAACCCGGTGGTCCGGATGGTCATGGAGATAATCCAGCGCGATTCCGAGATGCACCGCCGGGTACAAAAATGGATTGCCGATTCCCTGGAGTCAGAAACGGTAATATTAAGCCCGGACGAGATGGCCGCAATCTGGGACCAGGTTCAAAGCCATATCGAACTGGAAAACAGGATGATTAAGAGCGCGGAGAACACGCTGGATTCCCTGAAGGACACCCAGGTTACCGTCCAGCAATATTTTATCAACTACCTGCTCGATGATGAATGCAAGCACAGCAATCTGCTTAAGAGCCTGGAGATAATAAAAAGAGAGCTTCTCCCTTACGGTCCTTCACAGGCCTGACGCTCCTGTCTGTTTACGGGCGGACGTTCCGCACCGGATGGAACGGCGCCTTCACAGGCGATGTTACCCGTAAGGGTTCAGACCTCGCTTGATATTTTCGAGGTCGTCCAGCAGCCTGGTGTGCTTCTTCTCGTCTTCCAGGAGGTAGGTCAGCAGAAACCTGACACCGACCCGGCGGCTCGCTTCCGGCGATTCCAGAGCTTCCGCGGTCCTGGCCGCCATCACCTTCTCCATGCGGACGTGATGTTCCAATTCGAGCCATAACCGCCCCACGTCCTCGGCGAGTGACATTTCCCCGCCTTCCGGGTTTTCGGCAATCCAGTCCTGGACGGTCCGGTGCATCTCGGAGTCGCGCCGGATGACATCCATCGCCAGCCGTATTACCGGGTTGTCGGCTTGTTCCATGAGCTTGCCGGCGGAAGCAGCCGATTCTTCCTCCACCTTTTGCCATTCTTTCATGATACGGGTAATTCCAGAATTTTCCGCCATTTATTTCCTCCTGAAAGTTAGTGCGACGGGGCCTCCAGGCGCTTTCGCCAGGGCTACTAATAGATTTTATCCCCTGGTTCCATTGAAATCAACCGGGAAAGGCAGGCGATGTGAGGTTTTATTTTGCACATGGTCGATGTGGAGAAAAGAGCAGCCGCGGGACATGGCTCGGAGCCAACCAGGGCCGCTTAAAGCAATAATCAGCTTGACCTCATTCGGCTAAGGACATACAATATTACCAGGAGAAGAAATATGCCCATATATGAATATACCTGCTCTGACTGCGGTTCGGACTTCGAGCTGCTGCGCCCGTTCAGCCAGGCGAACGAGAAGGCCCCCTGCCCCAAATGCCAGAAACCGGCGGGACGGCGCCTTTCCACATTCGCCTGCTTCTCAAAAGGGGACTCCGGAGAGTCCAGCCCCATTGCGGGCACCGGCGGTTCCTGCAGCAGCTGCGGTTCTTCACTCTGCAGTTCCTGCCACTAGACAGGCGGAATAATGACCGTGCCCGCCGGGACCGGCATCGCCAACCCTCCCCTTCATCACGTCCGGGCGGTTACCATAGCCATTGTCCGCGGCTACGGGCCGAAGAGTTGCTGCAAAGGCTGTCCCACCCGTACTGCCATCCGCAGACGCGGCTTGTTTCCGGTGAGCATATGGCGGCATTAAACCGGCGGAATCCCTGAGACCGGGGAGGGGGGCAAAGGATGAAGTGGAAGGCTTTTACCGGCTTCGCGGTTCTATTTATTATCGTCGTGATATTTATCGGCGCGGTGATTAAATTCGGTGCCGGGCCGGACGAGCTCAAGGAACTGGAAGCGATAGAAATCAAGGAGTACCAGGGAGAGATGCTCTCTTCCGTCAGCGACTTCCGGGAAAACTCCATTAAAGGCCCCCAGCATGTGGACATTGCCGCTTACCGGCTGGAAGTCACCGGGCTGGTAGCCTCTCCCCGGAGCTACGGCTATGAAGAAGTAATTGAAAGCAATCAGCTTTACCGGAAGCTCGTCAGGCTTAATTGCGTGGAGGGGTGGAGCGTCAAAATCCTCTGGGAGGGGTTCCTGGTGCGGGATTTGCTGGCGGAGGCAGGGCCGCTGCCGGAAGCCAAAACGATTATCTTCCACACGTATGACGGCTATACCACCTCTTTCCCGGTGGAATACGTCACGGATAACGATATCCTGATGGCATACAAGATGAATGAGGTTATCATCCCGCCGCAGCGCGGCTATCCCTTTCAACTGGTGGCGGAAAGCAAATGGGGATATAAGTGGATAAAGTGGATTACCATGATAGATCTTTCCGATGATGTGAACTACCGCGGCTACTGGGAGAGCCGGGGCTACTCTAATGAGGGTGACCTGAATATGGACTATTTCCGGTACCCCCAGGCCCCATGACTTCCCTGAGCCTGGATGAGGAGATTTCGTTATCGTTTGTTGCTGGTTCTTGTAATGCCCATCCCCCGATGATTTTCTTCCCCCTATCCCGCGGCTGCTCTCTTCTACCACACCCGGGTGAAAATAAAACCGGGAAAAGGTACTTTTGACATCTGCGGCCAAAGCTGGTAATTTGACGTTAAAAACACCGGAGAAAGCCCATCTCTGAAAATACGCTGACTTTTCGTTTAAAATACATCGGTGCGCCTCTAGCGATACTGCTGCTGGCGCTGCTGCTGGCCGTCGCCTTCGCTTTTACGCTCCCGGAGGAGGTGGCCTATAACTTTCGGATTGATGACGCTGACCGGTATACCAGCCGCGGTATCTTTCTGGCCCTGACCCTTGTGCTGCAGTTCCTGCTTGCTTTAATCTCCTTCATCATCGTGGCGGGGGTGCTATGGTTCAGTCGCCGTTTCACCGGAACGGAAAGCTCCGTATCGGGGAGGCTGGTGGGCATTATGGGGAACATGGTTGCCCTGCCACAGTCCATTCTGCTCTTTGCAACTCTGGATGTTTTCCTTTACAATGCCTACGGGGCACATATCATGCCTCTATGGCTCTTTGCCGTAATCATCATGCTCGCCGGAATGGTCATTCTGGGCGTGCTCTTTTTCCAGGCAGTTCAGGCCCGGCAAAAACGTGAAGGATAAGATAATGGCTGAAGAAACAACACCCAAAATCACCATGGAGAAGCTGGTCTCGCTATCACAGCGGCGGGGCTTTATTTTTCCGAGCAGCGATATTTACGGGGGGCTCTCCAGTTGCTGGGACTATGGCCCGCTGGGAGTGGAACTGAAGCGAAACGTCAAGGAAGCCTGGTGGCGGGCGATGGTCCAGGAGCGGGAAGACATCGTGGGGCTGGATACCAGCATCCTGATGCATCCCAGAGTCTGGGAAGCCAGCGGGCACCTCAAGGAGTTCAGCGACCCGCTGGTGGAGTGTAAAGAGTGCCATTTGAGATGGCGCGCCGATGAATTAAAGGAAACCGGGTGTCCTTCCTGCGCCGGGCAGCTTACCGAGCCGCGCCAGTTTAACCTGATGTTCAAGACGTTCATGGGGCCGGTGGAGGATGAAAGCAATACCGTTTATCTGCGCCCGGAGACCGCGCAGGGCATCTTCGTTAATTTTGAGAACGTGCTCAATACCACCCGTAAGAAGCCGCCCTTCGGCATCGCGCAGATGGGCAAGTCCTTCCGCAATGAGATTACCACCGGCAATTTCATCTTCCGCAGCCGTGAGTTCGAGCAGATGGAAATGGAGTTCTTCGTCAAACCTGGCACGGATAAGGAGTGGTTCGACTACTGGGTTGCAGAACGTCTCAACTGGTACCTGAAGCTGGGAATCAGGAAGGAAAACCTGAGACTGCGGCCGCACCGCGAAGAAGAGCTGGCGCATTATGCCCGAGGCTGCTATGACATCGAATACAACTTCCCGATAGGCTGGTCAGAGCTGGAGGGCATCGCCAACCGGGGCGATTTCGACCTTACCCAGCACGCCAGGCACAGCGGGAAGGGCCTCACCTACCTCGATGAAGAGACGAAAGAGCACATCATCCCGTATATCATCGAGCCTTCGGCGGGGGTCGACCGCTCCGTGCTGGCGGTGCTCTGTGACGCCTATGACGAAGAGCCGGACAAGGATGAGACCCGTGTGCTGTTCCACTTTCACCCGGACATCGCCCCGGTCAAAGTTGCGATTCTCCCGCTGAGCCGCAAGGAGCCCCTGGTCAATATGTCCAGGGATATTTTCAAGGATATCAGCCCCTGCTTCATGGTGCAGTATGATGATACCCAGAGCATCGGGCGGCGCTACCGCCGCCAGGACGAAATCGGCACTCCCCTATGCGTTACCGTGGACTTCCAGTCGCTGGAGGACAACCAGGTCACCGTCCGCGAGCGGGACAGCATGCGCCAGATACGCATCCCCGCTGCCGAGCTGAGAAATACCCTCACCGCCAAGCTGGCCGGGGAAGACCTCTTCGAAAACCTGCCCGAAGGCGGGCAGGTCTGGAAGGAGTAACTGTGTCAAAATATTCCCCTTTTACTGAATGGCTAGAGATGCGAAGCGGAAATGTAGTAGAGCTAACCTTTGCATATCATATATAGAAGAGATTATTAATGATAAGCTTCCAGAGAATGCAAAAAAATTTTTCACTTCTTGGGATAACATAACGCCAGGAATGCAGAACTGCTGGATTGACGCTGGGTGGAAAACGGTAATGGTAGATTTGGAAAACGAAAGAGTAAAATTTCGCCGTAAACCGGGTGTCTAAGAGGGGCGCAGCCCCTCTTCTATATTCTCTTCCCCCTTCCCCGCGGGAAGGGGGACACAGGGGGATGGGCTAATAAATTATGAAAATCATCCACTTTGCTGACCTGCACCTGGGCATCGAGACTTACGGGCATATCAACCCGGAGACCGGGCTTTCCACCCGCCTGGAGGACTGCCTCAGGGCGCTGGACAGCATGGTGGACTACGCCATTGATAACCATGTAGACCTCGTCCTCTTCTGCGGGGATGCCTACAAGAGCCGGGAGCCCAGCCAGACCCAGCAGCGGGAGCTCGCCAGGCGTATCCGGCGCCTCTCGGAGAATAACATCCCCTTTTTCATCCTCGTCGGCAACCATGACCTCCCTAACGCCGTCGGCCGGGCCACCTCCACGGAAATCTTCGATACCCTCTCAGTGAAGAACATCTACGTCGCGAACCGCCCTCAGGTCTATCGCATCCCCACCGCCGGCGGCGCTGTCCAGATAGTCGCTTTACCCTGGCTGAGGCGCAACGCCCTGCTCACCCGCGAAGACACCAGGAACCTCGACTTCAACCAGATTACCCAGAAGCTGCAGCAGATTCTGACCGATGTCATTGCCAGTTGCGTGGAAAAGCTGAACCCCGCCCTGCCCGCATTGCTGGCGGCGCACGTCTGGGTGGAAAATGCGCGCGTCGGCTCCGAGGACTCGATGACCATGGGCAACGAACACAAGCTGCTCCTGAGCAATCTCAACCTCCCCGCGTTCGACTACGTGGCGCTGGGGCACATCCACCGCCACCAGGTGCTGGCGGAAAAGCCGCCGGTTACTTACGCCGGAAGCCTGGAGAGGTTCGACTTCGGGGATGAGGACGATGAAAAAGGCTTTTACCTGGTGGAGATTGAAACAGACGCTAATGGAGCGCGGCGGACCGGCTATCACTTTCAACCCGTCGCGGCGCGGCGCTTCCTCACCATCAAGGTCAGCCTTGAGGAAGATACCCTCGACCCCACGGGCGCGGTACTTGCCAGGATAGCCGAGCATGAAATCAAGGACGCCATTGTCCGGCTGCACATCAGCCTGCCTACTTCGCTGGAGGGGCAGCTACGCGACAGTGAGTTCAACAGCGTACTGGCGGCAGCGCACCACGCCACTATCGCCCGGGAGATAAGGCGGGAAACCAGGCTGCGGCTGGGCAACTACCGTGAGGAAGAGCTGACCCCGCTGCGAGCGCTGGAGGAATACCTGAAAGTAAAGAATGTCTCTTCCGAGCGCGCCAAAACGCTGATGGAATACGGAAAAGACCTCATCGAAGGGACTGGTGAAACGGTGACTCTATGAATGATAAAGCTCAGGACGTAGAAAGGGTCGTCAAGGAATACCCCCGGAGTTCCCGCTGGATTGAGGGGAACCTGGTGCTGGGGTCGGGCAACCTTATCCTGACGACGAAGCGGCTGATTTTTCTCCACGAGGTGGTCGTTACCCCGAAAATTGAGCAGAAGCTCCGGGAGCTTGACAGCTTCCCGGGCAGCCGCACGATGGACTACGCCATCACTCTCCATAAGAACAATTTCCAGATACCGCTGACTTCCATCGTCACGGTGAAGACCGGCACCTTCGCGTTATTTCCTATCCCGCGCTTCTGCCTGCGCGTTACCTATGCCGAGGGTAAAAGGCAGCAGAACCAGAAAACAGCTTCCTTCATGTTCACTATCCCGTTGCTGAAAGGGTTCTTCCAGTTCGAGATTACTACCGTACTATCCTGGGTCTGGACCATTAAGGCTATCATGAGGAACAGGGGCCTGCATATTTAGGTCCGGCACGTAACCCGGACCTGTAACTTTTTTCCTATTTCCCCGTTATTTACAATGGTATAGAATTTGTATCAGAATTATGGAGAAAGCAGGAAAACAAATGAAAAACGTATTGAAACGCTATTCTCTCATCACTGTCATTTTGGTGCTGGTCCTGGCGGTCCCTCTGGCCGGGGCAGGCTGTACCCCGGAAAAATCGGCCCCGCCCTCTCCGGGGCTTGACCTTTCCCAGACCCTGGTCCCGGATACCGACCTCGATATTTACCTCTACCTCCGGCAGGAAAATCCCACCGCGGTACCGAAAGAACTTCTTGGCAGCAGGGCGGACCTGAGCGTGGTTTCGCTGGCATTATGGGGAGTCCCGGCGGAGGAAGACTTTTCCTTCGGGGGCGCCCTTACCCTTGCCAGCACCGAAGAAGCCGCTCTGGTACACTCGCAGCTTGGAACAGCGCAAGATTTCCGGACCCTTCTCTCCGGCCGCACTATTTACTTCGTGGAGGGCAACGGGGCAGCAGCCGGGAAGCTGTGGGCTGCTATCTCCGATAATAAGTTCAAGCGATACGAAGACGAAAAAGTGCTTACCCAAATAACCGCCATGCCCGATGGGGACGATACCGGGATGGCGGCGGTAGGAATCAGCAAGCCGAGCCCGAAGCTGCTGGACCGCATCCTGGCGGATACCGGCGAAGACCTTACCGAGATGGTCCGCATGTTCCTCAACCTGGGACAGATTGAGGTAATCGCCGCGGGGCTTTATGCTCCCGGAGAACTGGACCTGGCGGAGCTTGTCAGGCGCGGCGAAAGCGGCAACTTCAGGGAGATGGAAATCGGAGTCCTCGCCCTCGTGAAATCCGGGCTTCCGGGTCTGGTTGTCCAGACGGCCGTTGCCAGGCTTCTGGAGAGTTCCAGGTTCACGGCTATCACCCTGGGTGATATTACCGTCTATCGCGGAGTTGTCAGCTTTGAGGGCGAGCGGGAACCGGTGCTGGTCCGGGTGATTGGAAACCGCGTTTATCTGGCGATGTCATCCCAGGAAGCTTATGCCCGTACATTAATTGCGGGCATCCGGGTCCTTGAATAACTGCGGGTCACGGCTGGCGGCGGGACGAAATTCTTCTTAAAGCGAAATAGCCGGGCAGGACTCCGCCGCTGAGTAGAATGATGCTCGCGCCGGAAGCGGCGTCGAAAACATAAGATAGCCGCAGGCTGCCCTTCGAGAAGGTAATGTCCCGTCCCCGATGATTTTCTTCCCATGTCCCGCCCTCGCGGCTGCTTCTCTTCTCACTACCAACCGGTTTTATTCGGTTTTGGTTGGCTCCAGGTAATGCTCCCTCTCCTCCCGTTGACTTTCTTCCCACCCTAACCCGCCCTCGCGGCTGCTCTTTTCTTCCCCACCAAGCAAGTGCAAACAAAAGCTACCAACCGGCATATTGACAATACGTTTTGGGAAACACTAAACTGAAACGTCCCTGTGAATGTATGAGGCAATACCGGCCTGATAAGGATAGCCGCGTCCCGAGGTAAGTAATGGACAATTCTGTAGACCATGAGCTGTGCATCAATACCCTTCGTTTCCTCGCGGTAGATGCTGTGGAAAAGGCGAAATCAGGACACCCCGGCGCGCCTCTGGGCGCCGCCCCCCTTGCCTATGTCCTATGGGACGTCTTTCTGAAACACGACCCCGCCACCCCCGATTGGCCGGACCGCGACCGTTTTGTCCTCTCCGCGGGGCATGCCTCGGCGCTCCTTTACGCTCTGCTCCACCTGACGGGCTATGACATTTCCCTGGAGGAAATCAAGAACTTCCGCCAGTGGGGCAGCAAGACGCCGGGACACCCGGAATACGGCCTTGCCCCGGGCGTGGAAAGCACCACCGGACCGCTGGGGCAGGGTTTCGCCAACGGTGTCGGGATGGCTATCGCCGAGAGGTGGCTGGCCGCGCGTTTTAACCGCCCCGGGCACGAAATAATCGACCATTATACCTACGCAATCGTCTCCGACGGCGACCTGATGGAAGGCGTCGCTTCCGAGGCGGCCTCCCTGGCCGGCACGCTCAATCTGGGCAAGCTCGTTTATCTCTATGACTCGAACCGGATTTCCATCGAGGGAAGCACTGACCTTGCATTTACCGAGGACGTGGCGCTGCGCTTCCGCGCCTATGGCTGGCAGGTAATCGGGCCTGTCAGCGGCACCAACCTGGAAGCCATTGAGTCGGCGATAAGGGACGCGCGCCAGGAAACCGAAAAGCCCAGCCTCATCATCTGCTGCACCCAGATAGGCTGCGGAAGCCCGAATAAAGCCGGGACCGCCGCCGCCCACGGCGAACCCCTCGGTGAAGAAGAAGTGCGCCTGACCAGGCAGGAACTGGGCTGGAAATATACCAAGCCTTTTTCCGTACCGCGGGAAGCCCTCGACCACTTCCGCCAGGCGCTGGGGCGCGGAGCAAAACAGCAGTCTGAGTGGTCAGGCCGTCTGGAGGCATATCGGGAATCATTTCCCGAGGACTACCGTCGGTTGCAGGAAAGCCTGAAAAAAGAACTGCCGGAAGGGTGGGACGAAGCCCCGGATAAACTGTTTCGGGGAGAAAACAAGCCTATCGCTACTCGTTCCGCGTCCGGAAAGGTGATGAACGCGCTTGCCGGTAAAGTCCATTTCCTTATCGGCGGCTCGGCGGACCTGGCGCCCTCAACCAAGACGCTCCTTGACGGCTATGCCGACTTCAGCCCGCTGGATTACGGCGGGCGTAATCTCCGTTTCGGCGTCCGCGAACACGCCATGGGGGCCGTGGCCAACGGGCTGGCGCTCCACGGCGGGACTATTCCTTATACCGCTACCTTTCTCATTTTTTACGACTACATGCGCCCGGCGGTGCGCCTTGCGGCGCTGATGAAGCGGCAGGTTATCTTCATTTTCAGCCATGACTCGGTGGGGCTGGGAGAAGATGGCCCCACCCACCAGCCCATCGAGCAGCTTGCCGGCCTGCGGGCGGTGCCGGACCTGGTGACCATCCGCCCGGCGGACGCCACGGAAACCGCTGAGGCCTGGAAAGTGGCCCTGGCACGGCATGGCGGCCCCACGGTACTGGTGTTCAGCCGTCAGAACCTGCCCGTCCTCGACCGCTCTCAATTGGCTCCGGCGGATGGCCTGAAAAAGGGCGGCTACGTGCTCTGGGAAGCCTCAGAAACCCCGGAGGCGATTATCATCGCTACCGGCTCCGAGGTGCATATCGCCCTGGAGGCAGGACAGACGCTTCAAAAAAGGAAAATCAGCGCGCGCGTGGTCTCCCTGCCTTCCTGGGAGCTCTTCGAGTCCCAGCCGGAAGGCTACCGGAACAAGGTGCTGCCGCCGCAAATTAAAGCGCGCGTTACTATCGAAGCCGCCTCGCCGCTGGGCTGGGAGCGTTACGCCGGCACGGAAGGAAAGATAATCGGGCTGTCCCACTTCGGGGCCTCCGCGCCGGGGAATATTATCTATGAAAAGTTCGGCCTGACTCAGGAGCGCGTTGTCTCCGAGGCGATGAAACTGTGCGGAAAGGGAAAAGCATGAAGGTGGCATTCGGGGCCGACCACGGTGGTCTGAACCTGAAGAATGCGCTCGCAAAACGCCTCCAGCCGGAATACGAGGTGGTGGACCTGGGGGCCTATCAGCTTGACCCGGAAGACGATTATCCTGACTTCGCCGCCGCCGTTGCCGGGGCGGTAGCCTCGGGGAAAGCGGAGCGGGGCATCCTTATCTGCGGCAGCGGAGTGGGGGCCTGCGTGGCTGCTAATAAAATTAACGGGGTCCGGGCCTGCCTCTGCCATGACACATACTCCGCCCACCAGGGCGTTGAGCATGATGATTTGAACGTCCTCTGCCTGGGGGCCTGTATCATCGGCGGAGAGCTGGCCTTTGAGCTGGCCTCGGCATTCCTCAAGGCTGAATTCAAAGATAAGGAACGCTATCGCCGTCGCCTGAATAAAGTAATGGCGATGGAACACAGATAAACTACTTATGTGGATAGCCTTCCTTATCGTCATCCTGGCGCTGGTCGCCATTTACTTCGGGATATCCGCGGGCGTCGCCTGGTATATCGCCGCGCCGTCATCGCGCCATCCACGCCGCACCCCCGCTAACCTTGGCGCGAAGTATGAAGACGTCTGTTTCCCCTCCCATCCGGACAACATTATGCTAAGGGGATGGTATCTCCCCGGCGGGGAAAGGGGCACGTTCATCGTGGTCCACGGCGGGAAACAGGACCGGGCCGACGTGAGCATGAAGCTGCTGAGGCTTTGTGTCGATTTGTCCCGGCAGGGCTTCAACGTTCTCACTTTCGATCGCCGGGGCTGCGGGGCCTCGGATGCGCCCCACCGCTTCCTGCGGGGGCATTTCCAGCGCGACGTGGTTGGGGCCATCGACTTCGTCCGTGAGCATTACGGCGAGACCAGGATTTACCTCCTCGGCGTTTCCATCGGCGCGGTGGCGACAATCATCGGGGCAGGGATAGATAGAAGAGTGCGCGGAGTGATTCTCGACTCCTGTTTCGCCAGCACGAGGGAGATGGCGGAGCGCGCGATGAGGAAAGTGAACCGGTTATTAACGGTCTTTACTCCCGGCGCGGCGTTTATGGGGAGGCTGATATACCGCTTTCCGGTGCCTCATGCCATCGATTACATCGGCGAGGTAAATTGCCCTATCTTCTTAATCCACGGAGAGGTTGACCGCGGTGTGCCTGTAACGGACTGTGCCCGGCTGCATCTCGCCTCCGGCAACTCCTCCGACGAAGTCTGGGTGGCCCCGGCCGCAGACCATGGCCAGGCTTACGCTCAGTACCCGGAGGAATATATTAAGCGGGTAGTTGATTTTACCCGTGAGAAATGCGGCGGGGACTGACCAGTATCAGCGCAGGCAGGACCAGTACTCTTTTAAGGTATCCCTGACTTCCCGGATAACCTTCCCGGTATCCGCTGATGAATCATCGCTCCTTAAACGAGGGGAGACCGAAGGCTCTTTTAATTCCACCGGAAAACCCGCCAGGCCGGAGAGCAGCGCCAGCCAGGCATGCGGCAGCACCTCCGCATTGTAACCCGAGGCTATCAAATCGATTTCCCTGCCGCCGCAGATACGGGACATTTCTCTTACCCTTTCCCCGAGCATGTGAAAACCGGGTACGGTCAGTCCCAGGCCGGTCAGTCCGTCACTGAAGTGGGGGTCCGATCCGCCGTTGCGGATGATTATCTCCGGGCGGAACTCTCGGCACAGCGGCTCGACAACGGATTCAAATACCATCCGGTAAGATTCGTCACCGGCGCCTACGGGCATCGGTATGTTGACGGTAAAACCCGTCCCTTCCCCGGCGCCGATTTGCCGGACAAAGCCCGTACCCGGATAAAGCGTCCGCGGGTCCTGGTGGATATCGATGAAGAGGACGCGGGGCTCTCCGTAAAAATACTCGCCGGTGCCGTTACCGGCGTGGGCATCCGTATCCAGAATCAGCACGCGGGTCAGCCCGTACTTTTCCAGGAGAAAACGCCCGGCAAAGGCCACGTCGTTATACAGGCAGAAACCCTCTCCGTAGGAGGGCTTGGCGTGATGGAGCCCCCCGCCTAAGGAGACCACTTTCTGGAAATCGCCTCCCTGGACCAGGCGGCAGGCCTCTTTAGCCTGGCCGATGATGTAGCGCGCGGCTTCCTCCAGCTTACCCGGCCTGCCCGCGGGCAGGTTGTCACCGCTGTGATAGCGGTAGAAATCGCCGCCGTAGCTTATCCCCAGGTTCACCGCCCGGTAATAATCGCGGGTAAAATCGATGTATTCCTGGACGCATATCAGCCGCAGGTCTTCTTCCGAGGCGGGCTCTGCGGGAAACATGCGGTAATTATCATCTTCCGGCAGGTTCTTCTTTAAGAAATCGGGGAAGACCAGGTAGCGGTCTCCCCGGAAAGGATGGCCCGGGCCGAAATCATATTCCCGGAGCTGCTCGCTGAAAAGAATGCCGATTGACATGGGTTTTACTCTATTTTAGCCGGCATGAGTGATTACCCGTTCCCGTCCCGATGATTTTCTTCCCGCTCATCCTGCCCCCGGGACTGCTCTCTTCTCTCCTCCCCGGAACGTAAAAAATTGACATAACTATTTTACTTTGACCCGGATGATGATGTCGCCGGTGCGGTCGTCAGTTACCCGGCAGGCATTGCGCAGCCTGATATTCGTCCCGTTCCGGACGCCGGCGGGGATTTTCACACGGAGTTTCCTCCCCTTGCGCACGAGGTCTTGCTCCATCCCCTTTGCCGCCTGCTCCCGGCTGACGGTTATCTCATAGCGCACGTTGCCGTCATTATTGCACGGGGTCTGTTGCTTCCTGCCGAAGAGTGAACCCAGGTCGATACCACCCGGCGCCCCGTATTTCATCCCGCCGCGCCCGCCGCCGAAGGTGCGAAAGGAGAAATTCCGGCCCTTTAGAGCGTTTCCGAAGATTTCATCCAGGAAACCGAAGCCCAGTCCCGCCCCCCGGAAATCGCCCATCAGGTCCTCGAAGGTCGTCCGAGTGGAGGCGTTCCCGAAGATGTCTCCGACGTCAGCCGCCGTACCGAACCGGTCATACCGGCTTCTTTTCTGCGGGTCCCCGAGGACGCTGAAGGCTTCATTAATCGCCTTGAACTTTTCGTTGGCTTCTTTTTCATGCCCCTGGTTACGGTCGGGGTGGTATTGCATCGCCAGCTTGCGGTAAGCCTTCTTGATCTGCTCCTGGGAAGAGTTTCGGGGAACGCCCAGCACCTGATAATAATCTCTTGGCATTTTCAGCGGGCCGGTCCTATCTCAGCATCATCCGCGCGTCAACCACGCGGTAGCCTTTTCCCCGGGGGAGCACCTTCACCGGATTGAGGTCCATTTCCTGGAGCTGGGGAATATCCTCCACCATGGCGGATATTCTGAGCAGCAGGTCCTGCAGCGAGCGGGTGTCCAGCGGGGGTGAGCCGCGGTACCCTTCGAAAAGACCGGACATCCTGATGGAATGGACCAGGTCCCGGGCATCCAGGTCAGAGAGCGGGTGAAGGCGGAGGGAAACATCCTTTATCATTTCCGCGTAGATGCCTCCCGAGCCGAACAGTATCAGCGGCCCGAAGGAGGGGTCGGTGGTAACCCCGGCGATTGTCTCAAGGCCTCCCTGGACCATCTGCTGTACGGTGACTCCGTCCATCTCATTGTCCCGTCCCAATTCCGTCAGGCTCTTTTTGATATCCAGGAAGGCCTTTCTTACCTCCCTGGCGGAGCGCAGGTCCAGCGCCACTCCGCCCACGTCAGTCTTGTGGGTGATGGTGCCGGAAGCCAGTTTCACCGCAACGGGGTATCCCATGCGGTTAGCCGCGGCGGCGGCTTCCTCGGGTGTCTTCGCGAGGGCCGTTTCCACGAAATTGATGCCGTAGCAGCCCAGCAGTCCGGCGATTTCATCCGGCGCCAGCCAGAGTGGCCGCCTGGTGCTGCTGGTGAGCGCCTTCTCGATTATCCGGCGGGCATTTCCTCTTTTCAGCCCGCTTATCCGCGGGATTTTCCCCTGGGGCCGGCCTTTCATTTCCGCATATTCGACCGCCTTCGCAAGGGCGGCGACCGCTTCTTCGGGGAAGGGGTAGGTAGGTACATAGCGGTCCTTGATCCCCAGCTGCGCCTTCAACCCCCACTGGCCCAGGAAACAGGCGAGCAGCGGTTTTCCCCTTTTCCAGAAGAGCGGAGCGACGCGGCGGATGGTGTCCTCCATGGCTCCCGTCTCCACCACCACCGGGGGTATGAAGATTACCAGCACGGCGTCATTGTCCCGGTCGTCGGCGAGCACTCTCAGGATGCCTTCGAATTCCGCCGCGGTAGCCCCAGCGGTGGTATCCACCGGATTGTCCAGGTTGATGTCCCGGGTGACTACCTTTTTCAGTTTCCCGGCGGTCTCCTGGGACAGTTCCGGAACGGCCAGCCCGTTGCGCGCGGCGGCATCAGCAGCGATTATCCCCGGCCCGCCGCCGTTGGTGACGATGGCCAGCTTCCTTCCCTGCGGAAGCGGCTGGTTGGAAAGCAGCGTGGCCACGTTAAACAGCTCCTCCATGGCATTCACCCGGATAATCCCCGCGTTCTGGAAGAGCACGTCCGAGGCGACATCCGATGTCGCCAGGGCGCCGGTATGAGATGATGCCGCGCGGGAGCCTGCCGCGGTGCTGCCCCCCTTGACCACTACTATCGGTTTCTTCCGGGAGACCCTCCGGGCGATTCTCCCGAACCTGCGCGGGTTGCCGAAGGACTCCAGGTAAAGCAGGATGACCCGGCTGGCCGGGTCCTGTTCCCAGTACTGCAAAAGGTCGTTGGAAGAAATATCCACACGGTTGCCGACGCTGACAAAAGAGGAGATACCGATGTTCAGGTTATTGGCGTACTCCAGGACTACCAGACCCATCGCTCCCGACTGGGAAAGAAAAGCGACGCTCCCCCGGGACGGCTGAGAAGGGGCGAAGGTGGCATGCAGACCAACGGATGGCTCCGTGTTAATCGCCCCCATGCAGTTGGGTCCCACAATCCTCATCCCGTGGCCCAGGGCGATGTCCCGCAGCTCTTTCTCCCGGGCCGCGCCTTCCGGGCCGGTTTCCCTGAAGCCGTCCGAGATAACGATAAGGGCCCGTACCCCTTTCCTTCCGCACTCGTCCGCCACCCGGCATACCAGCGGGGCGGGCACGGCGATTACCGCCAGTTCCACCTCTCCGGGAATATCAAGGACGGAGGGATAGGTCCTGACCGCCATGACGGAAGCCGTATTCGGGTTCACCGGATAGACCGTGCCCGAAAAACCGCTCTGCAACATGCCCGCCAGCAACAGATGACCGATGCTTTTGGGTTCGCGGGAGGCGCCGATGATGGCCACCGCTCCCGGTTTTAAGAAATATTTCAACGATTCTATCGTGGCGAGGCGCTCTCTTTCCGCTTCTTTCTGCGTCACCCGCCTTGTCCGGCTGATGGGCATGGCAACATGGCAAACGCCTCCGTCATCATCGCAGGCGATATGGAAGCCATAGTCCTTGAAGACGTTCATCATGGAATCGTTTTCAGAAAGGACGTCCGCTTCCAGACTGGTGATGCCGTTGTCCCGCGCCGCGCTGACCACCCTTTCCATCAGGCCGGTACCGATGCCTTTTCCCTGATAGCGGTCATCAATAACGAAGGCCACTTCCGCAGAGGTCTTGCCGGGCAGGCGGTAATAACGGCCGATGCCCACGATTTTTTTCTTCTGGTCCCGGGATACCTCGGCGACGAATGCGAAGGTATTGTGATAGTCCACGTTGCAGAAACGCGCCGCGTCCTCTTTGTCCATTTTGCCGGGAACGTGATGGAAACGCAGGTACTTGGTGTGCGGACTGAGCTGGGACACGAAGTCTACCCACAAAACGGTATCGTCCCCGCGGATGGGCCTGAGCAGAATGGTGGAACCGTCTCTCAGAACCAGTTCGCTCTCGTATTGCTCCGGATATTTCCCGTCGTCAGCAGCCATTTCTCTCACCGGACAGCTTCTTTTATTATATGATATTATATGACAAAAACGGCCCCAAGTCATGGGACGGAGGGTTTTTGTTTGCACTGGCTTGGAGGGAAGAAAAGAGCAGCCGCGAGGCTGGTCAGGGTGGGAAGAAAGTCTACGGGAGGGAAGGGGGCATTACTGGAACCAACAAAAAACCGAATAAAACCGGGGGGAGTATTTTGGGTATTCCGGGACGGCTGGGGAAAGTAACGGGGAGATTCGGGGGCGGGAGAAAGGCTCGATTTAATTAATGGAGGCCGGGGAGTTCAAGCCCAGGATGCTATGTCTTCGTGCCGCCTCCGCAGGGCTACGGCGGCATAGTTCAGGAAGCTCTCGATAACGGCAAGGCTGGTAATTTCAGCCTTTCCCTGCGTCAGTATAGCCACACTCCCCATAATCCTGCCGTCCCATGTCAGCCCCGCGGCGTGGACGGAGGTGATATTAAGCAGCTTCTCGATGGAAGAGCACATCCTCCTGGATAATGCCCCGGTAGCGAGTTCATAGAGGCCGCCGGAAACCCTCTCCAGCCTGCCCGTGCCCAGCCCGCTCCTGGCCCCTTCATTCATCTCCACCGATATCCCCACCGGGTGTCGCCCCAGCAGGCAGATTATTTTGTCAACATTATTCCCCAGCCCTGCCCCGGCCCGCGCGTAGAGTGTAGATGAGGACTCGTCATAGGTGCTGACGAATATGAGGCTTCCCGGAAACAGCTCGTGGAGAGTTTCGGCGATGAATTTATAGATGTTCGCCCTGGGCCTGAGGTCTATCAGGGCCCGGATAGCCTTCGACAGGGGCAGGAAATCCCGCTCTAAGAATTGTCCCTGGCTCCGCGCAATGTGTTTATTGTCGGGCTTGTCCGTTACGCGCTCCGCCGGTTCGCTCATGCTCTTTCCTTTATCACTCCGGATATGCATACAGGATATAGCGGGGCGAGTAAATAAATAATAAACAAGGGAGGCGGAAGTATAAACAATATGTTATATCCCTTTATTCCTGACGGAAACGGCGCTCCATTTCTTTGAGAAACCTCTCTATTTCCGGGGACAGTTTCGGCTTGTTCTCCATTTCTTTCTGAGCGGCGGCGCGGGTATCATAGTGGGACTCAAGCTGGCTCACTACCGCTTTTATCTGCGGGTTTTGCGCCACGGCGCTGTCAATCTCACTAAGCTGCTCCTCGGCTTTAGCTATGACTTCATGGTCTATCGGCAGGCCGTAAATGGAGCTAAGCGCCTGGAGAAGCCGGGCCAGTCCCATGTAGTCCTCTTCCATCTGGGTGTACTGGGGCATGCGCGCGATGATGCTCAGAGTCTCGATGCCCGTTTTCGGTCCCTCCTGAAGAATCAGGGTGCCGATTGTTGTGGGCCCTTCATAGTCGCTCGTCCGGGCTCCGGCCTTCTCGAAATCTTTTCGGGCTTTACCGCCGCTGGCTGCTCCGGTAACCAGCAACGGCCGGCTGTGCGGAACGACGTCATACATGCTGCCGAGCAGGGTATAACGGGAGACGCCCAGTTTTTGCAGTAACAAAAGCAGGGAATTGACATACACCTCTCCCAGCATGTGGGGCTCAAGGAGGTTTAGCAGGACGAAGTCATTCCCTTTCTCGCGCCGGGCATAGCTGACGACGGTATTGGGAATCGTCATCTCACGTTTTCCTCCGTGCAGGGAAATCATGGGACGGTAACGGGTAAAATCGTAAAAATTGCCGGGACGGGACAGCCTTGCCAGCTCGCGTGCGCCCGTGCTGGTCTCCAGGTACCGCAGTGTAAGTGTGCCCACGGAGCCCACATCCACCCAAGGCCGCAGTGACGCCAGCGCGTGCGGCTCTTTGAGTCGCGGTAGAGGTTCGTTCAATTCAAAACTTCCTAGTCGCATCTCTTCAATGTTAGCAGAGTTTGTCCTTCGTGCCAAGAACCGGGTTCCACTCAGTCCTGGTTGTCATCGCGAGAAGCGCAGCGACGAAGCAATCTCTGCTCCATTCGTTCAGGATTGCTTCGCGGTGCTTGCAATGACCGGGATACGGCGTGAGGCTGTCATCGGGATGGGGAAGGATGCTTAACAACTTGGCAAAGCATGGTTTACGCAGTAAACTGGGAAAGTAAATCTTCTTGTCCCAATGAGGTTCGCCGGAGATTCGCATGGATGAACTGGTCATTACGCTCCTGATTGTTTTTACCGGTATCGTGCTAATCCCCTGGATTTCGCGCCGCATTCATCTGCCGGTCATCGTCACGGAGATTATCTTCGGCATCGTCATCGGCAGGTCACTGCTCAATCTTATCCCGCAAAACATGATTATCGACTTCTTCTCGGCCTTCGGGCTGGCCTACCTGATGTTCCTCGGCGGGATCGAGACGGACTTCGGCAAGATGCACGGCCGCGTTTTGAAAAAGGCGGCTGCCGTAGTTGCCGCGTCCGTGATGGTACCTTTCACCGCCGGATTTCTTTTGTCCTTCATGGTCAGGGTCAACCCGTTTCTGCTGGGAACGATATTCTGCACCACCTCACTGGGGCTGACACTGCCCATGCTGAGGGGCAGCTGCTACCGGCCCCAGTTCGCGCGGCTGCTGCTGGCATCCGTCGTCCTGGTGGATATTATCAGCCTCTTTCTGCTCGCTTTCGTGCTCACGGGGGTGCAGGGTTCCATCAATGCCAGCTTCTTTTATTCTTTTACCGTCATCGTCACCCTGTTTCTGCTGCCCTGGCTCATCCGGAGAAGAAAGCTGCGCCGGAAAATTACCAGCAAGCTCTCCAGGTACAGCCTGTTCAATATTGAACTCAGGCTCGCGTTCGCCCTGATTTTCCTGCTCGCGGCGATTTCCATCAGCCTGGGTTTCCACGCCGTTATCGGCGGGTTCGTGGCCGGGCTGATAGTGTCCGAGATTCTGCCACACAAGCTGCTCCAGGCGGAAACGCTGCAAGGCTTTGGCTATGCTTTCTTCATCCCCATGTTCTTCATCTTTACCGGCGCCAATGTCAACCTTCAGGCGGTATTCTCGGACCTGAGCAATATCGCCGCGCTCATGGTAATTGTGGTCGCGGCTATCCTCTCCAAGATTGTCGGCGTGGGAATCACCGCCAGGTTAAGCGGGTTCCGGCTGAAAGAGAGCCTTGCCCTGGGCGTCTTTCACTCCGGCCGCTTGAGCCTTATCGTTGCCGCGGCGGATATATCCATCAGGTTGGGCTTAATCGGGGAGGACGTCTTCTCTATGCTGATAATCCTGGCCATAATCTCGGCAACAATGGCTCCCTTGCTGGCGGGGCGGCTGCTTCCGCCCGGCGGCTAGTGTCCGGGCTCAGTTTTTTTACCCGCCGTAAAGACTTTATTTGCTTTTTGGCCGGGAAGAAAAGCGAGGGTGGGTTAGGGCGGGATTAGAAACCCGGGATGGGACGTTACCCGGAGCCAGTCAGGACCGGAAAAAGCCGCCGCGAATATCGGGTTGGATTTACGGGGACTCGATGCTAAAATTAAAGATGGGGACAGTTTAAGGGAGGAGTTTTGGCGGAGTATCTGATAGGCACATCCGGCTGGCATTACGATGACTGGCAGGGCAAGTTTTACCCGGAAGAGCTGGCCAAAGCCCGCTGGCTGAACTATTACGCGGAGCGTTTTGCCACCGTGGAGCTGAACAACAGTTTTTACCGCCTGCCTTCGGAGAAGGCTTTCCAGAACTGGTACGAGTCCACGCCGGGGAGCTTTGTCTTTGCCGTGAAGGCAAGCCGCTTTATCAGCCACGTCAAGAGACTCAAGGACCCTAAAGACCCGGTGGATAAATTCATGGACAGGGCAAAGCACCTGAAGAACAAGCTGGGGCCGATTTTATACCAGCTCCCGCCGAACATGCGCCGCAATGACGGCCGCCTGGAATCTTTCCTGGAGGAATTGCCCGGGCATTGTGAAAACGTGATTGAGTTCCGCGACGGGTCGTGGTTCGAGGATGAAGTGCTGGAGATGCTGCGCCGGCACCGCGTGGGGTTCTGCATCTTCGAAATGCCTTCACTCGCGTCTCCGCTGGCGGCCACAGCCGATTTCGCTTACGTCCGTTTTCACGGCAATGATTCTCTTTATTCCAGCAACTACTCTGACCGGGATTTGAGGAAATGGGCGGACAGGCTGAAGGAATTGGGAAAAGATGTGAAAAAAGTATATGTCTATTTCAATAATGACGTGGAAGGCTATGCCGTGAATAACGCGCATACCTTGCGGGGCTATCTGGAGAAGAAATGAGGGAGAGTATCTTGAATAAGCGTGGATATAAGCTGCTGGTGCTGGACATTGACGGGACCCTGGTAAACGGCAGCGGCCGGGTTTCCCCCCGGGACAAGGAGGTACTGGACCGGGTAAGGGATGCGGGAATCCGTATCGCCCTTTCCACCGGACGCGCCTACCGGGGCTGCACCCGAATTCTGGACACTCTGGGACTGGACAGCTACCATATATTCTTTGACGGGGCGCTGGTAGGGAACCATGACCTGAGCGAAGAAATCTGCGCGATGCCGCTGGATAAGAAGCTGGTAAAAGAGGTCGTGGATGTTGCCGGCGAACTGCGAATCGACCTGGAGCTTTTCAGCGCGACCGAATATTTCGCGGGGCGCGAAACATGGTCGACGGGAGTGCACCGGAGCTTCTTTGCCGTTAATGCCCGGATAGTTGACTTTCCCAGCCTCTACGAGACGGAGCGCATCATCAAGGGCGGCCTGGTCACCCTTGATGCCGAGGAGGAAAAGAAGACCGCCGCATTGCAGCAGCGCTTTGAAGGGAAGCTGGAGTTTTCCCGCGCCCGGACTCCGGCTTATCCGGGAGTTACCTTTAACAACATCCTCGCCCCGCTCGTCTCCAAGGGAAAAGCGCTTGAAGTGCTCGCGGCGCATCTCGGCCTGTCCCTGGGGGAGGTCATGGCCGTCGGAGACGGCGGCAATGATATTTCTCTGGTACGGACCGCCGGACTGGGTGTGGCGATGGGTAACGCCACAGAAGAACTGAAAGAGGTGGCGGACTTTGTGACATCGGATATCGATGATGGTGGCCTGGCGGCCGCCATCGAGAGATTTTTATTGTGAGGAAATTAAATGGACGCATCTAATCTTTCCCGGCACGTGAAAATGGTCTGTACCCTCGGCCCCGCCAGCCGCTCCCGGGAGGTCATCGCCCGGATGATACTTGCCGGAATGAATGTCGCGCGCCTGAACCTGAACTATGGTACGCTTGAAGAGCATGCTGAACTCATCCGTGAAGTCCGCTCGCTGAGCAAAAGACTGAAGACCCCTGTTGCCTTATTGCTGGACCTGCCCGGCCAGAAGCGCTGCACCGGAAGTGTACGGGAAGCTTTCGGAGAGCACCTTCAGTTCGCGCGTACCCAGGGCGCGGATTTCGTCGCTCTTTCCTTTATCACGTCTGAACAGCAGGTGAGAGAAGCCCTGCTGCTGATGAAGGAGATGGAAGCGGAGATTCCGATAGTCGTCAAAATCGAACGTGCCGAGGCATTAAAGGAGAGCAGCGCGATTATCAAAGAGGGGCACAGCATCATGGTGGCGCGGGGTGACCTGGCGCTGGGTATCAGCATCGAGAAGGTGCCGCTGGCCCAGAAGCGGCTTATCCGGGAAGCGAACCGGTGGGGCAGGCCGGTCATCACGGCTACCCAGATGCTGCTCTCCATGGTGGACTCGGCGACGCCTACCCGTGCCGAGGCTACGGATGTGGCCAATGCAGTCCTAGACGGGACGGACGCGCTGATGCTGTCGGAAGAGACGGCTATCGGCAAGTATCCGGTGGCAGCGGTGGAAACGATGGCCAGGATTGCCGCGGAAGCGGAGACCGGACTTGCTTCCCTGGACACCCGGCGTAAAGAGGAAATGCTGGCCGAAGTGAACGATGCCGCGGCGCGGGCCGCCTGCCAGATGGGGGAGCAGGTAGGCGCGAAAGCGATTATCGCCTTTACTACCGGGGGCACCACGGCCCTCCGCCTCTCCAAATACCGCCCCTGGCAGCCCATCCTTGCGGTAACGCCTTATGCGAGCGTGGAGAGGTTCCTGACCATGGTCTGGGGAGTGCATCCGATTATCAAGCCGGAGAGCAGGGACCTGGAGACGGTCTTCAAGCTGGCGGTCGAAGTAGCCCGGGAAACGGGCGTGGCCGGGCAGAACGACCTGATTATCATCACCGCGGGACTGCCGCTGGCGGTGCCGGGAAACACCAATCTGCTGAAAGTGCACCGTCTCTAGATAATCTTTGGGACGTCAGTTTACCTGCGGTGCCGGGCACCAGTTCCGCCCCGCGCTCTCATAGTCATGCATCTTTTCCCGGAGGAAATTTTCTCCTTCCGGGGAGAGACCCAGGCTGCTTATCTCTCGTTCCAGCTGCTCCGAAGAGCCGTTCCCGCCGATGTAGCCGTTGACGCGCGATACCGCCGTGGAGTCCAGGAAGTCCTCCTGGGCAGGGTAAATTGCCTGGTATTCCCGCGCCAGCCGGAACTCGTTCAGGAGATAGTATTTCTGGTGGTAGTCCTCAGCAAGGTAAAATTTTTGTAAAGGCACTATCTCAGTTAATATCTTTTTGCCGCGGCGTTCCTGCTCACGCTCCATGGAGGCTGTAGCCAGGCGCTTCTGTTCCTCGTCATGATAGAAAATGACGGAGATGTACTGCCGTGACCAGGGTTTCTGGGTGGCGTCATGGCTGGCCCAGAACACGTCCAGCAACTGCTCATAAGAGATACGGGAAGGGTCGTAGTCAATCTGCAACGATTCCGAATGGTCCCCGAGGCTGTGATAGGTTGGATTTTCCTTCGTACCGCCGGCATAGCCGACCCGTGTCCGCACCACTCCTTCAAGGCTCCCGAACCGGGAGTCGGGTCCCCAGAATCAGCCCAGCGCGAAAGTCGCTGTGGCGATATTCGCCGGCTGTTGCCGGTCAATCAGGGGTATGGTCTTCTCTGTCGGACTGTTTGTTACTGCTTCCATTGGTTCTTCCTTCATGCCGGCCCCCCAGAAAGCGGCGATTGCCAGCAACAATCCGAGGCCAACAAGGACTGCCGCTCTTATTTTTATGATTCCGGTCATCCTCCTCCTGTCTTCACCCTCTCCATCGCTAACTAGACCGAGACGACTTCCTTAATCTCGGGGACTCTTTCCTTCAGGATACGCTCCACGCCGTTCCGCAGGGTCATCGTGGACATGGGGCATCCCCCGCAGGCTCCGGTCAGCCTTACCTTGACCTTGCCGTCGTCAATACCGACGAGCTCCACATTGCCTCCGTCCGCCATCAAGGCCGGTCTAATCTCCTCCAGTGCCGCTTCAACCTTTTCTTTCATATTCCTCAGTCCTTTCAAATGGATATTACAATGTCAGGATAGCGGATATAGCCGGGCAAGTATGTGATTTTTATCTCATCTCCGTAAAACCATGTAACTTAAGGGAGGTTTTTGCGTTTATTATATTAGAGCAAAAAATGAGGAGGTCGGGATGATGAGTGACAGGTCTTTAGATATTATTCTTATCGTATTTTTCAGCCTCTGCGGCTTGGTAATCGTGAGTCTGGCCTGGATACGCCCGATGGTGCTGCCGGAACGACTGATGACTTCCGTTTTCGGTTTCGGCGGGATAGTCTTTGCCACTCTGCGGGTCTTCCGCCTGCGCTCTCCCCGGGCTGAAGGGCAGCCGCTGTCCGTCAAGGTGGAAAAAGATTAGATGGGTGGTCAGCCGCGGCAACTCAGGTACATGCAGATAGCGCCGCAGGCGGCCACGTTCAGGGACTCCACCCTGTTCCCGGTGGTGGCAATCCTCAGCCTCCGGTCAGCCATGCCGAGGATTTCCGGTGACAAGCCGGAGGCCTCGTTACCCAGCGCAAGAACCAGCTTTTTCTCCTCTAATACGGAAATATCTTCGCTGCCGCCAAGGTCGGTGGCGACCAGCAGGTAGCCGCTCTCCTGCAGTCCATGCGCCATGTCCGGATAGCGGGCGGACCTTCTCAGCCAGATTGAGAGCACGGTCCCGGCCGTAGCCTGGGCGCACTTCGGGGAAAAAGGGTCGGCGCATTTTTCCGTCATAATCGCACCTGAGTAGCCGAAAGCGGCGGCGGTACGGATGAGCGTCCCCACGTTTCCCGGGTCCTGGACGTCTTCCATGAGCAGTATTTTATCACCGGGATTTTCTGGCAGCCGGGCCTGATAAGTGTCGGGGGGGATGCGGACTACCGCCATGATTCCCTGTGGCGTCCGGACGGTACTGATGCCCCGGAACTGGCGCTCACTGAGTTCTCGCAGGGGGTAACCGGCATAATCGTGCCCGCGCCCCTCCACCGCGATGATTTCCATGATGGCGTCCGGGCTGGTCTGCCTTATCTGGCTCACCGCCCGCTCTCCTTCCACCAGAAAAGCCCCGGATGCGCGGCGGCCTTTACCGTCGGCGAGTTGGCGGTACCATTGCAAAGGTCTGAGCGGCATTTCTTCTCCCGCTAATCTAGCTCCAATATAACATAAATATCGCGGGGGTGATATTCAGTGATTGGCAGGTAATTTGGCCCCGGCGGGCGCCAGCCCGTTTTCTTTCCCGTGGCGGCAAATACGGAAACACAGGCTTGTCTTCTATTCAATCTTAGTTGTTGCTGTCATTGCGAGCAACGCGAAGCAATCCCAAACGAATGGAGCAGAGATTACTTCGTCGCTGTGCTTCTCGCAATGACAACCAAGGCTGAGCAGAACCCAGGCTTGACAACCCTTGACAGGAGGTCCCTTTAGCGGTAAAATTCACGCTACCACTAAATTTTTCCCGGTACGCATAAGGGGGTGAACCATGTCGGACAGCGTGTATAAGATTATCACACTGGTTGGCACCAGCACCGAGTCCTGGGAAAAGGCGGCGGCGGCAGCGGTGGAGCGGGCTTCCCACACCCTGCGTGAGTTGCGCATTGCCGAGGTCGAAGAACTTGACATGCAGCTGGAGGACGGCAAGGTCCGCGCTTACCGCGCCAAGGTCAGGATTTCCTTCAAGTATGAAGGACACGAAGCCTAGCTCTTTCGGGGCATATCCTAAATATGCAGTTCGATGATGTCCCCGTCCTGAAGGACGTGGTCTTTTCCGGCCATGATGCCCTCGTGCTTGCCGGAGCCCCAGAGGCGCGCGTACTTTAGTTTCCGGGCGAAATCTTTGTGCACGGAGGCAGCGGCGTCCTCCAGGGTGCTGCCTTTTTCCAGGATGACCGGGTCAATCTGGTCCGGCCTGTTCCCCGGCGCCTTGGTATAGACCCGGATGATTTCCAGGGCCTGGAAAATCCTTTCTTTAAGCCCCTCCAGGCCCTCCCCGCTCAGAGCGGACACGGCAAATACGGGGAACCGGGACCCGTAAGCCCCTTCCAGACTCCGGAAATGGTTACCGCCATTATCAAGGTCTGACTTGTTTCCCGCTATCAGGACCTTCTTCTTTTTAGCCAGGAAAGACGGTACTTCAGCCGCGTTTTCCGGGGAGGGGAATATTTTGGCGCTCTCCAGATACTTCACGGTATCCTCCATCTGGGGGAGGGGGTCAGTACTCAGGTCTATGATAACCAGCAGGCTGTCGGCGCGGCGGAAGAGGTGGGGGAGCCACCACTCCATCTGGTCGGAGAGGGGCGGGGTATCAACCAGCTGTATCTGAATATTCTCGTAAGGCATCATGCCGGGGGTGGCGCTCTGCGTGGTAAACGGGTAGGGAGCTACGTTCGGTGAGGCCTTGGTCAGGGCGCTTACCAGCCGGGACTTGCCCGTGTTCGGCAGTCCCGCCAGGGCGACCTGCGCCGCGCCTACCTTCTCGATGAGCATCGTCGCGCGCTGGGTGGCAGTCTTCTTGTCCAGCGACTGGGTCATTTTGGCGATTTTGGTGCGAAGGTCTGCCCGGAGATGGTCGGTGCCCTTGTGCTTGGGCATTACCGCCAGCATCTCTTCCAGCGCGGCAATTCTTTCCAGCGGACTCTTCGCCGCGCGGTACCTTTTCTCTGCGTCCAGATAGTCCGGTGTCAGGTTCGCCGGCATGTTACAGGTATTCCTTTATCTTTTTGGCCTGCTTTTCCCCCGCCCCGATAGCCGTGGCCAACTCCGCCAGGGAAGCTTCCTTGATGGCGCTCACGGAGCCGAAGCGCCGCAGCAGGGAGCGTTTCCGTTTCGGCCCGATGCCCGGGATACCATCCAGCACCGAGTTGAAACTTTCCCGCCGGTGGACCCGGGTAAAATACCCGATGGCAAAGCGGTGCGCCTCATCCCGCGCGCGCTGTAACAGATGGAGCCCCGGAGATGATTTAGGGAGGATTATGGGGCCCTTCCGCTGCGGGATGAAGACCTCTTCGTTCTCCTTGGCCAGGCTGGCCAGGGGCACCGCCGCGCCACCCAGCGCGGAGGCGGCGGCGTTAAGCTGGCCCCTGCCGCCATCAATGAGCACCAGGTCAGGGACTATGGCCCAGGAATCGGGAGAAATGACGGACCCGTTATCCAGATGTTTGAAGCGCCGCTGGATGACTTCCCTCAGCATGGCGTAATCATCCGCCCCGGTGACGGTCCGGATACGGAAGCGCCGGTAATGGGCCGGTTTCGGCTTGCCGTGCTCAAAGACCACCATGCTGCCCACAGCCGACTTTCCCTGGATATTTGAGATGTCATATGCCTCGATGCGTTCCGGAGGAGCCTTTAATTCCAGTTCTCTGGCGATTTCCTCCAGGGCGGCTTCCGGCGTGCCGGGGGAGGCGAGCTGTTTTATCTTAAGCTGCTCCAGGCCCTGGCGGGCGTTCTCCGCGACGATGTCCATCAGCTCTTTCCTGGCGCCGCGGCGGGGGACCTGCATTTCTACTTTACCGCCTCTTTTCGCACGGAGCCATTCTTTAAGCACTTCCCGGTCTGGCGCGGGGTACTGGAGCAGGAGGCGGGGGGGAAGGTAAGGGCTGGAGGCGTAAAACTGCTGGATGAAGCTGCTCATGATGCGCCCCGGCTCCTCGTTACGCGTGCCCTGCAGGACGAAGCTTTCCTGCCCTGTGATTTTGCTGTTCCGGATGAGAAAGACCTGGACATAAGCCTGGTCCCTATCCTGAGCGAAGGCGATAACGTCCAGTTCTCCCCGGACAGTGGTGGCTATTCTCTGACCTTCGATGACCTGTCTCATGGCCCGGACCTGGTCACGGTAGCGGGCCGCTTTTTCAAAATCGAGCGCCGCCGAAGCATCTTTCATTTTGCGCTCAAGCTCCCGGATAATCTTTTCCTGCTTGCCTTCAAGGAAGAGGATTACGTCCCGGATGACCCCGGCATATTCCTCTCTGCTCACGGCGCCGGTGCAGGGCGCGAGGCAGCGTCCCAGGTGGTTTTCCAGGCAGGGGCGCGCATCGCGGCCTGTGATATTCCGGGTGCAGTTGCGGAAGGGGAATATTCCCTTGAGGACCTTCAGCGTCTGGCGGACGGAACGGGCGCTGGCAAACGGACCGAAGTACCGGCTTCCGTCCTGTTCCGGGCGGCGGGTGATGTATACGCGCGGCCATTCCTCCGAGGCGCTTATCTTCAGGTAGGGGTAAGTCTTATCATCCTTGAGGCGTACGTTGTACCGGGGATGGTGACGCTTGATGAGGTTCAGCTCCAGGATAAGGGCTTCCTGCTCCGAGCTGGTGACGTAATAATCAAGCTCGCTTACCTGGGAGACCATTCTCCGCAGCTTGGGAGTCAGCTGCTCATCACCGGAAAAATAGGACCTGACCCGGCCGGGGAGATTGGCAGCCTTGCCGACATAAAGGATTTTCCCCTCCGCGTCCTTGAAGAGATAGACCCCGGGGAGGTCCGGCAAGCCTGACAGTTGCTCTTTCAGCATGTCTTTTGAACGGTCCATAGAAACGTCTGCTCCGGAATAATTTTAACACAGGCGGAAATAGGAGCAAAGGATATGTTGTTTTACCCGTACCTGAGTGCGGGCGGAAGAAGAGAACTGTCATGAGGGTGGGATAGGGCGGGAAGATAATCAAGGGATATAGAGGACATTTAACTGTAGCTAAAAAAGTCGAATTAAACCCGCTTCATGACCAGCTACACCCGCGCCTTCCCCGGGTATTTCTTTTCCCGCCCGGCCGCCCCGGGGCATATTTTACCCGCTGGCGCGAGAAACGATTTTCACCGGATGCGGAGTTTCGTTACAGGGTAATCAGGCCCTGCTTGATAGCCACGACCACGGCTTCGGTGCGGGCGTTGGCATTCAGTTTACGCAGGATAGAGGTGACGTGGTTCTTGATAGTCTGCTCGCTGATGCCGAGTTCCGCGGCAATCTGCTTGTTCAGATAGCCCTGTGCGATGTAGTTGAGGATTTCCGTCTCCCGTGGGGTTATCGGGGAGATAACGGCCTCGGTCTGGTCCCTCCAGTAAAGCTCCTGAAACTGCTGCAGCACCTGTTCCGCTACCTTGGGGCGGGTGACCAGGCTCTCGTTAATCGGGTGCTCGCCGCTGGCGACCCGTCTGATGGTATCAGTCAGTTGCTCTCCGGTAATGCTCTTCCCCAGGTAAGCCACCGCTTGCGCCTTGAGTGCCTGGAAAAGCTGGGCGTCATTAGGGCTGGAGGTCAGCACCACCACGCCTATATTCGGTGAGCGCTGCCGCAGCTTTCGCGCCAGTTCCAGGCCGCCTTCCCCGGGCCCGTCAATATCCAGAAGCACCACGTCGGGAGGGGCCGTATCAATCGAGGTGAGGACATCTTCGCTCACTTCCGGTGCGGATACCACCTCCATCTCTTTTCTGGCGGTCAGAGCATGCTCAATCCCCTGCTGGAATAAAGACTGTTGGCTGATGAGCAGTAGTTGTATCTTGTTATTTATCATTTTTTTCGTCAGGCTGGCATCCGGGGGCAGCCTTACTCACCTCCTCACCCTTTTGATACTGAAAGCGCTCTTTTTTTAATGCTGCTGACAAAAACATCGGTAAGCTCAGGATCGAACTGGGTGCCGGCATGGCGCTCCAGTTCCGTTATGGCCGCTTCCGTGGATAATGCGTCCGCATAAGGACGTGCCGCGGTCATTGACGCGTAAGCATCGGCGATAGCGAGAATGCGCGCATCCAGTGGGATTTCTTCACTCTTAAGTCCCCCGGGATAGCCTGAGCCATCCCAGTGCTCGTGATGGTGCTTTATCCCCTCCACGCACGGTCTCAACTGAGGGGCCCTGCCCGCGATGGAGGCACCAAGTTCGGGGTGTTTTCGGACTATCTCCCACTCCTCGTCGTTGAGTTTTTCCGCTTTATTCAGTATATCATCGCTGATACCGAGTTTGCCAATATCATGGAGCAGGGCGCTGATTTCCAGGCGGTTACGGTGTTTCTGCTGCAATTTCAGGGCAGCTGCGAGCGCCAGCGCGTACTCGCTTACTTTCTTGGAATGGTCGATGGTGGAAGGGTTTCGCGCGTCCACGGTCGCGGCCAGGGCATAAATCGTGCTCAGGATGCCATCATCTTCCGCCGGGCGGCCGTGAGAGATGCCGGGTACTTCCTCCAGGGACATCAGCGTGCCGGAAGCGCAATGGCTCCTGTTTCCGCCGTTCCTTTTTGCCTCATAGAGCGCCGCGTCAGCGGCGGCGATAATATCATTCGGGGTAATGCCGTCCGCCGGCCAGTTGGCCAGGCCCAGGCTGGCGGTAATCGTCAGAAGCTCCGTTTTTCCTCTGAGGGCAATCTGCCGGCGTATGCGCTGGGCGACCTGGCTCGCGGCGTCAATCGCAGTCTGCGGGAGCAGCACCGCGAATTCGTCACCGCCATAGCGGAAAGCCTGGTCAGCACTGCGGATGGCGCTTTTCAGGATGCTGCCGATTTGCCGGAGGAGCTTGTCTCCGGCGGGGTGCCCGTGATTGTCATTGAACGCCTTGAAATTATCCAGGTCAAGAATAATCAGGGAAAAGACGCCTCCGTAGCGGGAGTGCCTCCCCGTCTCACTGGCCATAAACTCGTCCAGAGAGCGGCGGTTTGAAAGTCCTGTCAGTTCGTCAATACGGGATTTTTCTTCCACTTTCGCGTAAAGGCGCACGTTTTCCACGTGCATGGCTATCTGGAGAGCAACCTGCTCCATGAGCATGACGTGCCGCTCGCCATAGGCATCAGGTTTCTTGCTGGCGACCACGAGGCTGCCAATCGCTTCCCCTTTAGCCGTCAGCGGCAGACAGATTAAAGAGCGTACTCCCTGCTTCACCAGGAATTTACCCAGAGCATAATCGCTATCCTGCGCGAGGTCCTGCTCAACTACCGCCTTTCCCTGCTCGATGGCCCTTTCCGTAATTGAGCCTTTGATGGGGACTCTCTCTTTTTTTTTCCAGGGGGCCTCGGCAGCGGGGGCCACCGCCAGTGAATAGAGGCTGTTCTCCTCGGCCAGGAAAATCGCTGCCCAGTTAACGTCCACCGTCGTTTTCAGCTCTTCAATGAAACCCGCGAAGGTCCCCTGTATGTCCAGGCTGGATGTGATGATGGCGCTGGTCCGGTTTAAAACGGAGAGTTCTTCTTCCCTCTCCCTGAGTTCTTCGCTCAGGTATTCTTTCTCCATGCTGACCGCGACCTGGTTCGTGACCGATTCCAGGAGGCGGATGTCCTCCAGAGAGTATCTCCCCGCCCTTTTCTTCCCCAGTACCAGTACGGCGATGAGCCGGTCACGGCTGATTAGCGGGAGGATAAGCTCTATTTCGGCGGTCTTGAATTCCTCTCGTTCCTTTTCCCAGAGACTCAGGAACTCCGGCTTGATACTGAGGTCCTCCCGCATGAGAGGCTTCTGCTCCGATTTAAGGTAGTTCAGGACAGGGTTCCCCTGCCTGACCTTCATCCGGTACAGGGGGTTTTCCTTGCCGCGCGGCTCAATAATCTGTGCGGCATAATCAGAGCCCCTTATTTCCGGGAACAGCAGGCCGGCCCTTTCGATGCCCAGCGCCTTGGTCAGGAGCTCCAGCAGTTCCCCGCCCTGTTTTTTCAGGCTGAAAACGCTGTGTATCTTGCCGGCGAAGTCCGAAAGCCTCCAGCGATAGTTATAGCTTTCCCCCTGAAAAGCGCGGCTCATCGTGGCGAAAAAGAAACCGCGCATCCGGTAGATGATGACTCCCACTATCATGGCAACTATGGTGGCGAAGACAGCGGCTCTCAGATCAAGGTTGAAATCAAAGAGCCCGTGCAGGAAGACGAGCAGCAGCCAGTAGCACAGCGCGCCGATAAGTCCCAGGCTCACCAGGGCCGTTCCCTGGCGCATTACTATCCTGATGTCAACCAGTTGGTGCCTCACCACGGCGTAGCTTAAGATAAAGGCATTAATGATATTCCCCACGTGTCCCAGGGGCCACTCTCTCCCCCAGGGGAGCAGCGCGGATATGGTGAAAAACAGGAGCACTCCCAGGCCCAGCAGCAGGGTGAAAATCTGGTTGTAGAGCACGGGGTCAGTCAGATTTTTTAACCTCTTTCCCAGGACATAGAAGTCTCTGGCTGCCAGGGTAACCAGGGCGCCGGCCAGGAGAATTATACCGGGACCGTATATCGGATAATGCTTGTCGCCCTCGGTGATTATCTCCTCGGGGAAGTGGCCGGTGAAGGTGAAGACGGCGATTAATGCCAGAGAAGCATAGGCAAAGAGAAGCCAGCGTCCCCGCCGGGGGGGAAAAAAGGAAGAGTTAAATACATGGAACTGCACGCACATCAGGGAGAAAGAGAGCATCACCCCCCGGAAAAGAAGCAGGTTATATTCGGGGAGGAGATTGGACCGGGACAGATAATCGAAAAGGCTCCACATCATGGCTGGTATCAGGAAAAGGATAAAAAGTGTATGGCGCCTTTGCCAGGGCCGGGTGCTCACGGTAGTGGCCAGCAGGGGAATATAAACGATTATCGCTATGAGAGGGATCAGAGCGTAAATACTCATAGAGAGATTATCACCCCAATTTCGCCAGGTGTCAAGAAATCTGGTGCAAAAGAACTAAGGTAGTTATGACTAAAGTACTATGATACCGGAACCCGTTCAGCTTCAACGTCAGCCCGCCCGCCGGAGTTCTTCGGCTGGCCCCGGAGCAGGGATAGTACTCTTTCCGGGGGGTTGATATGGGGAGGCTTCAGGTGGGCCAGGTCAGCGCCTTCGGCCTGCCGCTGTGCGGTATAGCCGGCAAAGGTACCCGGAGGCAGCAGGGATACCTCGATGCGGAAATCGATGGAGCCTGAAAAATCGTCGCGCAGGGGGGAATCCACCTTGATATTGTCAGTTTCGGACTGCATTATCTGGCGATGCAGTATATCCGCGATGACCTCTTCTCTCTCCCGGAAACCGTTCCTCAGTTCGAGGTACAGCTTGAGTACCGGCTCGCCGGGCTCTTTATGCGCCGTCCAGTCCACGTATGGAATGCCGCTGTTTTCAATCGCTTCCCAGATGGTCTTCTCGGTCAGACGGACCACCACGAAGTCCAGGAGGCCGTCAACACGGCGGTCAAATACCATCTGCGGGATGTCAATATCGAGCCGGTCGTTCCGCAGGGAGACGATTTCCACCATGTCCCCGATGCGGTATCTTATCAGGGCGCCGCCGTGGAAATTGGTTATGACCAGCTCATAGCTTTCGCCGGGTTTGACCTCATCCAGCAGAAGGGTGCGGGGCTGGTAACTGTGGTCGAGTTCCCACTTGAAATGTTCATCCTCCGGTATGAACTCCAGGAAATTAAGGTTGGGGATGAAGGTCATGGTGCTGAAATCCCAGGTCTGGGTGGCGTAAATCCCCCCTTCCGTACCGGCATAAACATCAAGGGGATACCTTCCCCAGAGTTCCTTAATTCTGTCGCGGTACACCCAGCTGTCCAGGCCGCTGCTGATGATGCCCCTGGCGGACCACAGGTCACGGGGCAGCATGCGCCTTCCGGCCATCTTCCCCTTGACCAGGCCCCTGGCGAGGCGGAGGAGTGCCCTGGGGTGGGAGAGCAGGGGGCGTATGTCTACTTTATCCGAGGACTGGGCGAATTTCTCGCCGACGGCTACCAGCACCATGGACAGACCGAAAAAATAATCGAACCCCTGTGACAGGGCCTGCTGGAACCCCAGCTTGATTCTATCTTCAAAAGGAAGCGCTTCCGCTTCTTTCCAGCCCGGCAGAAAATCTATGGGGGTCTGCTGTTCCAGCATGGTCGCCATGGCCCCGGACATGTAAGGCCGGGGAGCGACGGTATAGACCAGCTTGGGGTGGAGGGGCATCCGGGACATATCTCCTTTACCCTTGCAGTGAGAGAGATTGCCCAGCCCGTACATTATCATGCTGAGCACCTCGGAGAAGGACGGTGTGATAGGTATCCATTTAAAGTCGTACTCCCCGGAGCGCCCGGACGTGTGCACCCACATTGCGGGCTTCACGGGGAGGACGTCCTCATTTTTCTCCAGCAGGTCCGGACAATAATCGTTGTATGTGGTGAGGGGAGTAACCCGGCGGAAATCTTCGATGGTCTGCGGCCTGGCTCCGCGCATTATCCTGGCGCCCAGGGGGGAACGGTTCAGCAGTTCCAGTTGCTCCTTAAGGAGCCTTTTCTGTATAGCCATGAACTGCACGAGGCTCAGGTCAGTGAAGCCGCAGCACATCTCCCAGACCTCTCTCTCGCGACCCTGCCGTAATAACTCAGCAGCAGTAGGCATAAAAAAACCTCCCAAGCTAACTGCTAGATAGAAAAACTATGGCAGGAATCTAGAAGCTTGAGAAGTGATAATGTTCTAGAACATAGTTCTATTAGGGTGAGGGGTTCTGCTCCGGGGCTTCCCCGGCAGGCTCCGATTCGCTCAGGCTCTGTATCTTTTTCAGCCAGTCATTGAATTCCTGGTTTTGCCTGCGGTCTTCCATCTCCAGCCCCCAGGTGAGGAAAAACTCGAGGAAACTGCGCAGGAAGGTCTTGGTTTCCTGAACAAAATGGTAGAACTCTTCGCGATTGATAAAGTCCTGGTGCTGCGGCCCTTTTTTCAGCTGGCTCTGAATGAGGAAATTGACGAATTCGGTGCGCGTCATTTCTCCCCGGTTATCATCCACCTGGTGCACGACGTCCTTATCGACCACCATGACCAGGGCTTCTTCATCGAGTATCAAGACCCTTTTTTGTCCCACTTATCCGCCCCTGACCTGTTTCAGATTTTATCGCTATCCTTTATTCTAGCCTCAGGAAATAAAATTAGGCATAAAAATGAATAAAGTTTCCATAAATATTTGCTAAATATTCATTAAGGAAAACGCGGCGGCGGTTGGGCCGTATCCGGAAAATGATGGAATAATGTCGGCCGGATGGGAGCGGCAAGGCTCAGAATCAGTCTTCTTCGCAGATGCCGAGCATCTCGGTAAGGCTGTCAATCAATCTCAGTAACTTCAGACCGCTATCCGTGACCTGGTAGGTCGTATTGGGGAAGCCCAGGTCCACTTTGTTAAGGAAACCGTGATTCACCAGAAAGTCGAGGTACCTCTGTATCTGGGTATAGCTCATGTTGGCGCTGTACATGATGTGTGTCTTCCCCGCGCCGTTTCCCCCCGCCCGCAGCATATCCGCGATGATTTCGATATTGGAGCGGCGCCGGTTCAGGACCGATTGCGCGCTGCCCGCACTGTTAGTTTGATTGAACATGCTCGTACCTATGACCAAAGTACCATTTTCCTATTGTAGTGGGCCAGGAGGGCTAAGTCAACGGTTTTTTGGTTCTACAGAATCTTAGTTGTTTCATTCCTCTACCTGTGGTATTATTATCTCCAAATGAAATGGGTAATTGTCCTAGCCTTATTGTTCGTTTGGGGATTCGGCGCGTATATCATAATCTCTAATATCAACATTACTTGGTTACAAATCTCCGCTATTGTTGTCTGGTGCATCGGCTTTCTTATTGCTGGGGCTAAGGTGCTTAGTTAACTGTTCTATCCTCTGTAACTTAGTTAGGATTGTAACCCATATCAGCAATAGAAACAGTAACAATAGCAATCCCCACGAACTAACTTCCGTCATCGTCTCCCCCTCATTTGCGTCATACTAGCCACAAGTGGCGTTTGGCGTGTCTTGCGCTTGGTTATTTTACGTCTGGTTACTTTCCGTTTCTTAGGTCTAATTATCCTAGTTCTGGTTGGCATGCTTTCAGGCTCAATATCCAATGCCTGTTTAATCGGTATTCTGGCAGTTACCTCATAAGGCTGCTGGCATATGTCCTTCCAGTTACGAAACGGGAAACGTATCCCCGCCACTTGTGCGGGTGTGCTATCCCGTAACGACATATGAGGTCTGAAAAAGTTGTAATGGACTAGCCAGCCGTCAAGGTATTTTCTAGCCGATTCTATCGTATGTAATCCCCGCATAACCTTAGTTCTGGACTTTAGCGTGGAATGGAAACGCTCTATGTAATTCGTATTAGATTCCACGTCAAACGGGCTACCCTGTTTGTGCCTTGTATCACCACCAAACACCCGTTCTATACCTTCCAGGTAGGCTCTCAGTTTGTCTGTATAGATAACACGGGGAATCTTACCCGTTCGCTCGTATGCCTGTTTCATAAGCTGTTCAGCATCGTTAGACGTTCGGGTATATGACATATTAGTAGTTATCAGGAATCGTGTCTTAGCGTCTATGATGTCCCATAGCCAGATATTCTTTCCGTCAATGTCCAAAACAGTCTCGTCAGCTACCCAAATTGAGCCTACAGCAGGTTTATACTTTTTAGCTTCTTTCGCGGCTAGATCCGTAAATCGGTTAACCCAGTTCAGGACGGTCTTATCTGAGATATAGTCATTATGCTGTTGGATAAAGTTACGTCTTACCTCTTTAAGGCTCATTCCCTCAAAATACATAGAGATAGCATCGGCAACCTTAGACGTGGAATATTGCATCTTGGGGATAGCATCGGGATTGGAGAATTTACGCTTGCAATCGTTACACCAGTAGTATTGTGTCTCTTTATAAGTCCCGTATTTTCTTACCCGTTCTGATTGGCAGTATTTACACACCACTTTATTATTTTCCATGTCTCCTCCAGAATTTCCAAGTTGATAACGCATTATACTTATCTGTCCACTTACCTAAATAAGTTTTCATATACTCCCTGTATCCTTCCATATAGCTATTAAATACTTCTGGCAATAACTGCATAAGCTCTTTTGGTGCTTTGCTTATCAAAGAGCCTACATAAAGCCATTGGCTATTCATCCCATATGACTCTAGTAAGTAATTATATATAGACATCCTTTTCTCAGTATTTTTACAATGATTGTTCCACTCGTTGTATTTTATCTCCAATTGACCTTTCCCCCGAAAACAGTAACACCCTGACTTAGAGTCTTCCGGTATAATAAAACAACCGAGGAGGACTCATGA